>Ga0209633_10000063_pt1 | contig 125547 bp, 119 predicted proteins | sample Cruoilmetagenom1_FD_187290 | JGI IMG/M metagenome (GOLD analysis project Ga0209633, IMG submission 187290) | Oil polluted marine microbial communities from Coal Oil Point, Santa Barbara, California, USA - Sample 1 (SPAdes) (version 2) | ecosystem: Environmental > Aquatic > Marine > Oil seeps ... | reverse complement strand
AACCCGCCGAAGCCGAAGAACCCGCCGAAGCCGAAGAACCCGCCGAAGCCGAAGAACCCAGCTGGGATGATGCATTTTCAGAAGCGGAAGATTGGAGCAATGTATTTGAAACGGGCGAAAAAGATAGCAAACCAAAGAAATAAAAATCACTGAGGTGATTGATCCTCTTTTGCACCGAAACTTTTGAATACCCTACTTTCTCTTTTGAATGGAGAAAGTAGGGTGATGTGATAGTGTTAAATACGGATTCGTTTTTTAAGGGTATCAAACTCAAACAGTGCCAATCCCGATAGAATCAAAATACTCCCAAACAGCGTGCTTTGAGTGATCGGCTCATCATTGAAAGTATGCCCCAGCCATAAAGCAAACATCGGTGAAATTAGTGTGATGAGCGCAACACGAGTCGCAGAGATGTTTTTGAGAACATAAAAATAGACCGTAAAACCTGCTGCTGTGGCAATAACGCCGGTATAAATAATGGCATAAAGGCTGCGATCTGGAATCTGCTCAGGCCACTGTCCATCCATGAAATACCAGCTTGCAAAAAACAGAGGCATCGACATAAATAGACTGCCTGCCGTAACAGACAATGCGGGAAGTTTGGCGTCCACTTTTTTGATCCAGACCGAACTGAAAGAGTGCAAAAAAACCGAAACGAGCATGCCAATAATCCCGTAAAGATAGTTCACCTCATCGGTTGGAACTGAGTCGTATAGTTTGGATAAACCAAAAACACTCAGCAAAAGTGCGGCTAGGCGGAATGGTGTTATAAATCGTTCATTCAGCCATAGAGAAGATAAAAATGCAGTGGCAAGCGGAGTTAGCCCAAAAATAACCGATATCCAGCCAGAAGGGATAAACTGTGCGGACCAATAAACAGACATCATCGCCCCAAACACGCCAGTGACTCCGGCGATATAGGTTTTTATGGCAGCCGTATGGTAGGGAAGTGATTTTCTTAAAATAATCATTAATCCGGCCACGCAGGCGCTGCCGATCAGCATACGTAGTAGCACGCCGAATAAAAAACCAACCCCTTCGCCGCCCCATTTAACGGTGAGAGGTGTGGTTGCCCAGATTAGAAGAACGGCAAGATAAGCTGTAGTGAGTTGCATTGTGATACCTCAAAACGAAAAAGGCCGCGGATTCTTTTGGAATCCGCGGCCTTTTGAAAACTGAAATGACTTTTTGTAAAGTTACATCAGGACAAGCCCCGGACAATAGTCGACCGCACGCATCACCCAAGGGTGCACGATAAGCAGGCTTTTTAGTCTTGTCCGGTTCATATTCATAGGGGGCGCATTCTCCGCGTTTTAAATCGATTGGTCAATTTTAGTGAATTTATGGTGTGAGCTTAATCCAAAACCGGTTCGCGCATCGTCACAAATTCTTCCGCAGCAGTTGGGTGAATGCCAATGGTGGAATCAAAATCGGCTTTTGTCGCGCCGGCTTTTAAGGCAATTGCCAATCCTTGCATGATTTCGCCGGCATCCGGGCCAACCATATGTGCGCCAACTATTTTGTCGGTATCGCCATCCACCAGTAACTTCAATAATGTCCGCTCTTGAGAGCCGCTAATCGTGTGTTTCATTGCGCGGAAGCTGGAGCGATATTTGATGACATTTTTATACTCTGATCGAGCCTGCTCTTCGCTCAAGCCGACGGTGCCGATATTGGGTTGGCAAAAGACGGTGGTGGCGATGTTGCTGTAATCCACTTGGCAAGGTTCGCTGTTATAAAGCGATTTAGCCAGCGCCATTCCCTCTGCGAGCGCGACAGGAGTTAGCTCCATGCCGCCGGTGACATCGCCTAGAGCATAAATAGAAGATTCGCTCGTTTGGAACTGCTCATTTACCTCAATATAGCCTCTATCTGTAAGCGTAATGTCGACATTTTCCATGCCGAGATCGTGTAGATGAGGCTTCCTACCGGTCGCATAAAGCACCGCATCAGCCATAATGGCCGAGCCATCATTTAAATTAACTTTTAATTTGCCATCTGGCTGCTTTTCGATAGAGGTGACATCGGTGTTAAAGCGAAGGTTTGTCCCTTTTTTCTCTATCTCTTCGGCAGCAAATTCTCGGGTTTCATCATCAAAGCCCCGTAAAAACAGGTCGCCACGATAGAGTTGTGTTACCTCGGCACCTAGGCCGGTAAAAATGCCTGCAAATTCAACGGCAATGTAACCGCCCCCCACAACGACAAGCTGTTTTGGAAAGCTCTCTAAGTCGAATATCTCATTGGAGCTGATAACGTGCTCTTTGCCGATAATGTCTGGGATAAATGGCCAGCCCCCAACCGCGATCAAGAGCCGTTCGGAAGTTATTTTCTTGCCAGCAATTTCAACGGTGTGTGGGTCGATAATCTTTCCACGGCCATGGATAACCTTAACGTTGGCGCCAGCCAACATATTGTCGTAAATACTATTTAGGCGACTTATTTCATCACTTTTATGATCGCGCAAAGTGGGCCAGTCAAAATTTGGCTCGCTTGTTTGCCAGCCAAAGCCTTTGCCTTCGCGAAAGTGAGCTGAATATTCTGAGGCATAGACATAGAGCTTTTTGGGAACGCAGCCGACATTAACACAGGTTCCACCCATATAGCGGTCTTCACAAATGGCTACTTTTGCACCAAAGGAGGCAGCAATACGGCTGGCACGAACGCCACCGGAACCTGCACCAATCACAAAAAGATCGTAGTCGTAATTCATTTGTCTTCTCTTTGAAAGAATGGGCGCCAGATAAATCTGGCGCCTGGAAAGTCGATTATTTAGCCAAGTAATCTAACATGGTGTCAACATCGCTCACACTAAAAGGGTCGTCAGGACAGTTGTCCATTAAACCGGGTTCCACAAAAAGCTGTTTTATTTCACCATCAACCACATGCATTGAATAACGCCATGAGCGGTCACCAAAACCGAGGTTCTCTTTTTTTACCAGCATCCCCATTAGGCGAGTGAAATCACCATTGCCATCGGGCAGCATTTTAACCTTGCTAACAGCTAAATGTTTGGCCCATTGAAACATAGTGAATGAATCATTGACGCTGAGGCAATAAATCTCATCGACCCCATTGGCTTTTAGCTCATCATATTTTTTCTCAAACCCGGGCAGGTGAGTGCTAGAACAGGTTGGTGTAAATGCGCCAGGCAGAGCCAATACAACAACACTTTTATTTTTGAAAATCTCTGACGAGGTGATGTCCTGCCAGCGAAAAGGATTGTCACCACCGACACTTTCATCTCGAACACGCGTTTTAAACGTTACTTCTGGAATAGCGGTTTTCATCGTTTGTCTCCTTTTTAATCACGGTAAGATTTGCTCTGTTGAGCGTGGAGAAAGTATTGATTATTCCCTATAATCAGTAAAATAAATTGTATTTATCATTATGATAGCTAAAATCTATTAATGAATATTCGAGATTTGACCTATATCGTTGCGGTTTCTGAGGCGCGTAGTTTTGTCCGTGCGGCAGAACGCTGTTTTATTAGTCAGCCGACATTGAGTACCCAGATCAAGAAGATGGAAGAGGAGCTGGGCGTAAAATTGTTTGAGCGAACCAATAAAAAAGTGCTGTTGACCGAGGTGGGCGAGGCGATTGTTTTATCTGCGCAGACTATTTTGGGCGAAGTCGAGCGCATGAAACAGCTAGCCGCTAATGCTCGCGACCCTTTGGCGGGGGAGTTGAAATTAGGTGCTTTCCCCTCGCTAGCCAGTTACCTTTTCCCCAGTGCGGTTTTGACCATAAAACAGGCCTTGCCCAAGATTAAACTGATTCTGGTAGAGGAGAAAACGAATCTACTAATCGAGCAACTTGAACGAGGCGAGATTGATGCGGCATTTATCGCCTTGCCGGCTCAAAATGGCTCTCTGGTCAGCAGTCCGCTTTTCGATGATGTTTTCAGGCTGGCTGTTAGCACAAACCATCCGTTTGCAAACAAGAAAAAAATCTCTCCTTATGAATTAGAAAACCAACAGTTGCTCTTGCTCGATGATGGCCACTGTTTGCGTGATCAAGCATTACAATTTTGCCAGTGGAGTGGTGCAGAAGAGCAGTTGGGTGTGCGGGCATCCAGTCTTGAAACGCTTCGGCAAATGGTGATTGCAGGAACGGGGGTTACGTTGATGCCTAACATTGCGATTAATGAGAAAGAGGAGGGCATTCGCTATATCTCTTTTGAAAAGCCTGTTCCCAAGCGTACAGTGGGTTTAGTGTGGCGAAAAAGCAGTGTGCGTTATCAGCTGATGGAGCGATTGATTGAGCTGTTTGAAAGCAATTCTTACGAGTTTAACGAGAGATGACAACAGAGCTAAAATTCAGGCTGGATATCAGCCGCAAACAGGCGCTGCGGTACTATCAAGGTAAGGCGCGCGTTGTCGTGGTGACCACAACAATCGGTCAGAAACTACAGTTTCCTGCCGAACAGATTAGAGCCTTTGTAAGTGAAGATGGTATTCAAGGGGAGTTCTCTATTCGCTTCGATAACAATAATAAATTGATTGGATTGAAGCGGGTTTAGCCAGCAATGTTGTGGTTTTTCGCTGTCGCCCGGAGGATTCTCTGTTGGTGAGAATCAAAGGCACCTATTTATCAGACTCAACCCGAATGTAGCCATTTTGCGCTTCAGTTAATACCACCTTTAGCCTGTTTGCGCTCCAACCATGCCGGTTATCGTGTCCCTGAATATAAACCGTGTTGACCCCTTCGGGAATGATGAGTCGGTCAAAGCCGCGTGTGACAGGCTGCTCTTCAATATGCGGATGAGCGAGTACTCGGTATCCAAGTTCGTTACCTTTTTCATCAACCACCCGCCAGACATCGGCATAATGCTCCCAGCCGGTGTCCTCATGTTTTAGCGTAGCGTTAATCGACCAACTGTTCCCCTGTTGGTGTCGTAACTCAGCAGCTAGAATTTCGGCCTCTCCGGCGATTGCAGCGTTTGTGCAGAAACAAAACAGGAAAAGCAGCGAGTTTATTAGCCAGATTCGTTTGCGCATATTGTTGATGATAACTCAGGGGGTGTTCGCGTTAAGTTTAGCGAGCAGTGCCGCAATAAGCAGCCCGCATAGAATTCCACCGCTGTTGGCCGCCAAATCGAGCCATTCACCGTAACGGTTCACGTAGGGCTGTATAAGCTCGATCACTCCGCTGTAAGCGATAAACAATAGAGCGATTAGTTTCCAGTGTGGTGGTTTGCGCAGTGCAGTAGGAAACATCAGTGCAGCATAGGCAACAAAGTGATGGGTTTTGTCGCTACCAGGAAAATCCGGCAGCGTATCGAGTGGCCAAAGGGATAAGGCCGTAATAGCGGTTAAGGTGAAAAGTGTTAGGGTAATCCACTGTTTTTTGATGAGAGTTAAAGTGGTTGTCATGTTGCTTAGCTTGTTGCTAGTTGAGCAATAAAATGCTTATTCATAGTGCGTCCACATTCTGAGTACTTTGATAACCTTACCATTTTCAATCACTTGATAGACGAGACGATGCTGAATGTTAATTCTTCTTGATAATGCGCCAGCTAAATCACCAACAAGCTTTTCGTAGGGCGGTGGGTTTTGGAATGGGTTTTCTTCAATTAATTTTAATAACTGCTGGGCTTTCTTTTTCAGGCCGGAAGAGGCAAGTTTTTTAGCATCTTTTTGCGCATGTTTTGTATAAATAATTTTCCAGCTCACCAATCAAGTTCCTCGGAACATTCAGAGATAGATTGATTAAGGCTTTCTTTTATAGATTCACGCAGTCCGGGCACAGAAAGCAGGTGTAGTGTTTCTGAAATTGAATTCCAATCTTCTTCAGAAACGAGAACTGCATTTCCCCTTTTACCAGTTATTACAATTGGTTGGTGGGTCTCACTTGTTTCATCAATAAGACTGTAGAGCTTTGATCTTGCTTCAGTTGCATTTAAAACGGTCATATTTTCACCTCAGGATTAAGCGTACGATAAGGCGTACGTAAAATCAAGGTTGTTTTTAATATAACCCCTACATCACTGATCAGAATCTAGGAGTGCTACTTCAGCATGCAAAAAGAAAGATCTGATCCTTGTTTTGTTGCTCTGCTTTGTGGGTTAGTGACCTTGTATTAGATATTTCGCTGCCGCTAGGGCGTTCATTTCTTTTGCTTATCCACTCCCTTTGTGGAGTTTCTGATTTTTCACTTAATGAAATCGGCGTTAAGAACGTTGCTTGTCAGAGCGTAGCGAGTTGCAACGTTTAGCAGATGAGTTTAGTGAAAAACAGAAATGAAACAAGGGTTGCCTTTTTTGGTTCGTTTTTTGGCAACGCAAAAAATGAATGCCTCGCAGCAGCGAAATGCTAGAGGGATAGCCCATCACTGAGCGCTTTGTTTGTGGTTATAGCTAAAAGGGCCCAGACCTCTTTTAGTGGGGGGGTATCTCTACATGGGCATGCAAAAAGAAAGACCTGACCCTTATTTTCTGTTGTCGGGCGTGCGCGAACTCGCTACGCTCAGACAACGCGCCCACTGACCCGAAAATAAAGAGCTTATTAAACGCGATAAAGGGATTAATCCGGTCTCAGAAGAGAGGTTTTTTTAAATCTCCCTTTGTGGAGTTTCTGATTTTTCACTTAATGAAATCGGCGTTAAGAACGTTGCTTGTCTGAGCGTAGCGAGTTGCAACGTTTAGCAGATGAGTTTAGTGAAAAACAGAAATGAAACAAGGGTTGCCTTTTTTGGTTCGTTTTTTGGCAACGCAAAAAATGAATGCCCTAGCGGCAGCGAAATGCTTGAGAGATGGCCCATCACCGAGTGCTTTGTTTGTGAATAAAGCTAAAAGGGGTCTGCCCCTTTTAGCTTAACAATTTGTTAGCTGCTGGCTGGTTGATGAAATTCAATAACATTATAATCTGGATCTCTTATAAAAAAGAATTTAGCACCTTCATACTCAACTCTTTCTGTAATGACTATGCCTAAGCTTTCAATTTTATTTGAAGCTGATTTTACATCAGTTACTTCTAAAGCCATGTGAGTATAGCCTGCATGTTTTTTTTGAATATCCATGAGAATATTTTCAGTACTATCCGCATCAGCATTTAAAATAAAATTAATATTTACGCCGGAAGGATGTTCCATGATAGCAACTGGCTCAGGACCAACTGGTCCCACCAAAAACAAAAAACCTAGTTTTTCATAAAATTCACGCGAAAGCTCTAAGCTTTTCACCCTTAAACCCACATGGTTAATTCGAGTAATTTCCTTCATTGTGATTACCTTTAAAGTTATGTATGCAGCATTTTGTTAGGCCTTGTATAACCATTGATAAATCTCCGGAGCCATAGTACTCATTGTTATTCCCACTGTTAACCAAACTAAGCCCACGAGAGATGTTATTAAATCGCTTGTATGTAAAGACTCTAACTCTGTGCGAATATCTTTTTCTACTTTTTTAGTTCGTTCGGTTATCGCTTTCTTGTGTTCTTCGTGGTTATCCGCAAGGTCGTCTATTGACTTGGCATGATTTCGTTGCTCATCTCTAACTCTGTCTAAATTTCTAACTATATACTCGATTCTTTGCTCTATTGGCTTTTCTGGATCGTCCGGACTCCAAACCACAGCTCTTGCTTTCATGCCCGCTAGAGACAAATGCGCAGTTCCGACACCGATGACGACTTTTTTTCTTAGTTTTGGAAATCTTTTAATCCAATCAACAAGAAGCTCACTTAACAACGGCTGACCGAAATGAGCTCGAATACCAAGCAGGCCTCTTATCGCGAAAATCATACCTACGAACTGAAGCGTGTAGCCGGCAAACCTAATTGATATCTCACTGCTCCACGTAACAAACCCTAAAATTACTGCTGCAACAATAACGAGCAAACACATAAACACTAACTTGCCCTCAGCCAGCCAGCGCCAGATTTATACAATCCATTGTCTTATTCGGTTAATGCTCAATTATTTTCTTATGTTTTCATATTATAGAGATAACAAGGAATCAAAAAATAAGTCCTCCAGTTATCTAATTACCCCTTTCCCCAACTATTCACCAACAACAGCCCGCCAGCAGCCCCAAGAACCCATGTTATCAGTGGTGCATCAGCAACCATTCTAGGTGCATAGCCATCTAGCCCAAGGATAATGGCGGCAGCAATAATGAGTGCGCCACCGGTAATCGCACTAATGGTTCGCTGATGGTTGCGCTGCATATTGCGTTGCATTTTTTCGAGCTCTTCTGATTTCCACTTTAGTTCAAGCTCGCCTTTGCTTGCATCGTGCAACACTTGATGGAGCATTTCGGGGATTTCTGGGAGCTGTTCTGCCCAATGTGGCAGTTTGTCTTTAATGCGCCGTGCGGTGGCTTTGGGGCCGATTTTTTCTTTGTACCACTCTTCAAGAAATGGTTTGGCGGTGTCCCATAGGTCGAGGTCTGGATAAAGCTCTCTTCCCAAGCCTTCGATATTAAGAAGTGTTTTTTGTAAGAGCACCAGTTGCGGCTGTACTTCCATATCAAACTGGCGGGCAATTTGGAAAAGACGTAGCAGTAGGTGGCCGTAAGAAATCTCTTTGAGTGGTTTTTCAAAGATCGGTTCGCAGACGGCACGAATGGCGGACTCAAAGTCAGTCGCGCGGGTGGTTTTTGGAACCCAGCCGGAGTCGATATGGAGCTGCGCCACCTTTAGGTAGTCACGGTTAAAGAAGGCGAGAAAGTTTTCTGCGAGATAGCGTTGGTCATCGAGTGTGATGCTGCCGACAATACCGAAATCAACAGCAATATAGCGGCCATCGGGTTTAGCGAAGATATTGCCGGGGTGCATGTCGGCATGAAAAAAGTTATCGCGAAAAACCTGCGAGAAGAAGATTTTTACGCCATTTTCAGCCAGTTTTTTAAAGTCGGCATTTTCGGCCTTGAGTTGCTCAATATCACCAATGGGTATGCCGTAGATACGCTCCATCACCATCACATTCAGGCGGGTAAAATCCCAGTAAATTTCGGGGACATAGAGGATCTCTGAATTTTCAAAGTTTCGTCTCAGTTGGGTAGCATTGGCTGCTTCACGTACTAGGTCAACCTCTTCTGCGAGAACTTTTTCAAACTCGTGAACAACCTCTACGGGGCGCAGGCGGCGGCCATCTTTTGAGAATCGGCGCGCCATGCGGGCAACTGCATAAAGGAGTTTGATGTCGCGATGAATTCTTTTCTCGACATCGGGGCGCAGAACTTTAACGACCACTTCGGTCCCATTTTTAAGCACAGCTGGATGAACCTGTGCGATAGAGGCAGATGCCAAAGGCGTTTCATCAAACTCTTGAAATAGCTCTGAAACGGGGTTTTCCAGCGCTATCTCTACGATTGCCTTTGCCTCAGCACCGGAGAAGGGTGGAACATTGTCTTGCAGAAGCGCGAGTTCATCAGCTATATCGACTGGGAGAAGGTCGCGCCGTGTGGAGAGAACCTGTCCAAACTTGATAAAGATCGGGCCAAGCTCTTCCAGTGCGCAGCGGATTCGAACGCCGCGTGGTGGCAGCTCAGATTTTCGCCAGTAATTAGGCGTAAAAATCGCCAGGTAGCGAATGGGGCGGAATAGATGTGTTTCGAGAATAAGGTCATCAAGCCCGTTGCGGAGCAAAATCCAGCTGATATGAAGCAGTCTCCATAGGAGCTTTAGGTCTTTCACGGTATTTATCCTTTATTTTGCCGATTTTGAAGCAATTAATTGCTGCAAAAGCTTTAGGCGGGCCTCTAAGCGGTCGGTATTTGCTCTTACCTTGTCGACTTCTTCGTAGAAATAGTCAACTTCAGGTCGTGCGGGCAGGTCGCGAGTCTCTTCTTGCAGGAACTCACCTGTATTCAGATTGAATGTTTCAATCGCCTCTTCTGTCCACTCTTGAGCACCTTTAAGGCCATTGCCTATTTTATGAGCGGCAACATCCCCGGTCACTTTCGAAAGTTGCTCTTCCCAGTCGATATTGAGGTTTTTAAAGAGTTTCTGGAACTGGCGCCCTGTGTGGCTATCTCCACTAATTTCGATTTCACCAGAAAAGAGTGAACGCATTGGGTTTTTGCTTAACCCCATCAAGCCAAAGGCAACGGGTGTTCCGGTGAGCGTTGTATCGGCTTCGCCTTGAAACTCTTCAAGCAGCTGCAGGCCGGCATCATGCACCTGTAGGTAGGTGATCTGGTTGAATGGTTGTAAATTAATGGCAACTATTTTTCCAGAGAGAGGCGTTAACCAGAGCGCTGCATCTGGATCCAGAGATATGTAATTTGTGAGCAGGTCGCTAATGCTGCTGGTTAGCAGGGCAGATGAGAGGCTCATCAGTTACTCCTCAATATTTAAAGCCACGGTGTAGGGCAACCACGCCTTGCGTTAGGTTGAAGTATTCGCAGCGATCAAAACCGGCCTCTTCAATCATCGTTTTTAGTGTTTCTTGGTCGGGGTGCATGCGGATTGATTCAGCTAGGTACTGGTAACTATCGGCATCACCGGCAAATAGCTTGCCCATTTTAGGTAACAGGCTAAAGGAGTAGAAATCGTAGGTTTTTTTGACCAGTGCGCCTTGGGGCTTTGAGAATTCAAGAACGAGCAGTCTGCCACCCATTTTTTATCTAGATCTTCTGGACTTAAGTGCAGCGGCTTTGTCGGTAACATTGCGCAGCCCAAATGCGATGGTGATGCAGTCAAAACTATTGTCTGCAAATGGGAGCGCTTCGGCATTAGCCTGTGCATAACGAACATTTTCGACGATGCCTTCATCGGTTAGACGGTCGCGCCCAACGCTCAGCATGGCGTTATTGATATCAGAAAGAATAATGTTTCCGCTTTTACCTACTTTGCGTGAAAAGAGTCGGGTTAAATCGCCTGTGCCGCCAGCAAGGTCAAGAACTTGGCTGCCTTCGCGTACTCCGCTAAGCTGGATAGTGATGCGCTTCCAGATGCGGTGGATGCCGAATGACATAAGGTCATTCATCAGGTCATATTTGACTGCAACCGAATCAAAAACGCTGCGGACCATCTTAACTTTCTGATCGGTTGGAACGTCTTTGTATCCAAAGTGGGTAGTGTTGCTATTTTCACTCATGATTCTTCCCCATTCTTAGGCTTTCTTTGGTGCCTCGCAGCTGCGAGTTTACCTAGGTATTCTGCCCAAAGTTCTTCGTGGTGTTGTCCCAGATTGTACAACAGTTCCCATGTGTAGATGCCGGTATCGTGTCCATCATCAAAACAGAGTGCAACGGCATAGTTGCCCACTGAGCGAATGCTTTCTATGTTGACATCCTGTTTGTCGAGCTGAAGCGTCTCTTGCCCTGGGCCGTGGCCTCGTACCTCGGCGGAAGGTGAGTAAACGCGAAGGTATTCACAGGGCAGCTCAAAATGGGCGCCATCTGAAAAAGCGATTTCGAGAATGGCCGAGAGGCTATGGAGCTTGATGTCGGTAGGTTGAGGTTTGCTCATCTGAGTCCCTTATAAAATGTAGCGGCTTAGATCTTCGTTTTCGGTGAATTCACCAAGCTGCCTGTCTACATAGGCTGCATCGATGGTGATGGTGTCGCTATCAGCCATTTCAGAAGCCTCGAAAGAGAGCTCTTCAAGAAGTCGTTCAAGAACGGTGTGTAGTCGCCTTGCGCCGATATTTTCGGTCGTTTCATTGATCTTCCATGCGATCTCAGCAAGTTGCGCTAGCCCCTCTTTAGAAAAAGATATTTCAAGCCCTTCGGTTGATAATAGCGCAGCATACTGCTCGGTTAGCGAGGCATCGGGTTCGGTTAAGATGCGAACAAAGTCTGCACTCGTGAGCGCTTCTAGTTCGACTCGGATCGGGAAGCGGCCCTGTAATTCTGGGATTAGATCCGATGGTTTTGAGAGATGGAATGCACCAGATGCGATAAACAGGATGTGATCTGTCTTTATCATGCCGTATTTGGTGCTGATTGTGCAGCCTTCTACTAAAGGAAGCAGGTCTCTCTGTACACCTTCACGAGAAACATCTGGGCCGCCATGTTCAGAGCGGGTGCAAACTTTATCCAGCTCATCCAGAAAGACGATGCCATTTTGCTCAACGGAATTGACCGCCTGGATTTTAATCTCATCTTCGTTGACCATGCTGGCTGCCTCTTCTTCACAAAGCACCTTGAAGGCCTCTTTGATTGGAAGTTTGCGCATCTTCTTGCGCTCAGAACCCATGTTTTGGAACATGCCCTGTAGCTGATTGGTCATCTCTTCCATGCCGGGAGGAGCCATGATCTCTACGCCCATCGGCGAGCTGCTCACTTCAATTTCTATCTCTTTGTCATCGAGATCTCCTTCACGGAGTTTTTTGCGAAATTTTTGGCGTGTAGGCGAATCGCTGTCTGGCTCATCAATTCCTTCTGCTTGGGGAAGTAGAATATCGAGAATTGTATCTTCAGCGGCATCTTCAGCGCGGCGCTTAACCTTTTTCATCTCCGTTTCGCGAGTCATCTTGATGGCGGATTCGATTAGATCGCGAATGATCGATTCTACATCGCGGCCAACATAGCCGACTTCAGTGAATTTTGTCGCCTCAATCTTGATGAACGGCGCATTGGCCAATTTTGCTAAACGTCGAGCGATCTCTGTTTTTCCCACACCGGTTGGGCCGATCATAAGGATGTTTTTGGGGGTGATCTCATCACGAATTGACGGGTCAACCTGTGCGCGGCGCCAGCGATTTCGAAGTGCAATGGCGACCGCTTTTTTGGCGGCATTTTGGCCAATAATGTGGTGATCTAGCTCTTGAACGATCTCTTTTGGTGTTAGCTGTTTCATATTGTCTTAAGTTTCTTCGGCATCGAGCTCTTCGATGCGGATGTTGTGATTTGTGTAGATGCAGATGTCAGCCGCGATGCCGAGCGATTTTTCAACGATTGTACGGGCATCAAGATCGGTATTTTGGAGTAGCGCTCTTGCCGCCGATTGAGCAAATGGCCCGCCTGACCCGATGGCAATTAGCCCCTCTTCAGGTTCAATCACATCGCCATTTCCAGAGATGATTAGCGATGCTTTTGAGTCAGCAATGGCTAGTAGCGCTTCAAGCTGTCTAAGGCTGCGATCGGTTCGCCAGTCTTTCGCCATTTCGACTGCGGCACGAGTCAGGTGCCCGTGGTGTTTGATCAGTTTTGCTTCAAAGCGCTCAAAGAGTGTAAAAGCATCTGCTGTTGCTCCCGCGAATCCGGCAATAACCTGGTCATTATGAATGCGACGGACTTTACGTGCATTTCCTTTCATGACGGTATTGCCCATCGATACTTGCCCATCTCCACCAATGACAACTTGGTTGCCACGTCTGACGGAAACAATGGTCGTTCCTCTAAATGATTCCACGTTATTTACCCTGAAAGTTTTTGTGCCGCTCATTTTACATGAATTTCTTGGTTAATCTTTTGTTCAGTCGGGTTGTGGTAAAGTTTTGCAGAATTGCATGATAAGTAGAAGGAGTCTTAGGTGGAAACACTTGATCAGATTACAAGCACACTTGCACTTTCTATGGGTGCGGCATGGGGTAGTGGTGTTAATCTCTATGCGACATTGCTGGTGTTGGGGTATTTGGCTGTAACGGGGAACGTTGTATTGCCGCCAGAGCTACAAATTTTAGCTAACCCGTTGGTTATTGGCGCGGCGGGATTGATGTATTGTGTGGAATTCTTTGCCGATAAGATGCCGGGTGTTGATACCGGTTGGGACGCGATTCACACCTTTGTTCGAGTGCCAGCAGGCGCGTTGTTGGCTGCTGGCGCAGTGGGTGAAATTGGCCCCGCCGCTGAACTCGCAGCGGCGATTGTTGGGGGTGGCTTGGCTGCTGCGACACATGCAACAAAAGCTGGTTCGCGGGTGTTGATTAACACCTCTCCAGAACCGTTTAGTAACTGGGGAGCCTCAATTGGTGAAGATGTCGCCGTTATTGTGGGTGTCTGGGCTTCACTTCAGCATCCGCAGCTTTTTCTGGTTTTTCTAGTGTTGTTTATTATCCTGCTAATTTGGATGTTGCCGAAAGTCTGGCGGGGGATCAAAAAGGTTTTCAGATACCTAGGGAGCCTTTTTAGTGGAAAAAAAGAAAGCCTTAAAAAGATCGATTACTTGGAATAGAGATGGAAACGCTTGTTTACGATATTGGTGATAGTCGCTATATAAATCTTAGTGACCGCTGTACTTTAAGGTGTCAGTTTTGCCCTAAAACACATGATGAACTAGAGGTGCATGAGTATGACTTGCGCCTGACGCACCGGCCTTCTGCGGAAGAAATTATCGACGCATTAGGTGATCCTGCGCAATTTCGTGAGATTGTTTTTTGTGGCTTTGGAGAATCAACCTTGCGGCTGAAAGAGCTGATAAAAATTGCCAAGCTTGTTAAAGATCGTGGTGGCCGGGTGCGCGTTAATACGGATGGGCTGGCTAACTTGGTCAACAAACGGAATGTTTTGCCTGAGCTTGCTGGTTGTGTTGACGCGCTTTGTGTTTCGATGAATGCGCAAAATGAAGCGGTATATATTCGTCACTGCGAACCTTCGGTTAAAGGCTCTTATCAGGCGATGCTCGATTTCCTGTCATTGGCGCCAAATTATATTGGTGATATTACGGCAACGGCAATCAATGGACTTGAAGGGGTAGATATTGGCGCGTGTGAAGAGTTGGCTAAAGAGCGAGGGGTGAAGTTTCGTCAGCGTGAGTTGAATGTGGTTGGCTAGTTGTCGTCTGTTTCATCAAGCAGAATAGAAAGAAGCTCGTCAATTGATTGGGGCCGCTCTTCCGGGTAAAGATTGAGCGCCTTGTCGACTGCTTTGAGTATTGATGGGGGGTAATGCGACTTAAATTTCTTTTGGGCAGGGGCTAAGGTATCTTTTTTCGTTCGCAGCGGCGATGAGGGTGGTGGTAATCGATCGAGGCAGTTGTGTAGTGTTGCGCCAAGGGCATATATATCACTCCATGGGCCAATCTCATAATTGGCATCATACTGCTCAATCGGTGAAAAGCCATTTGTCCGAACTTTTCCTAATTGCCTTTTGTCGGTTCGAGGAAATGGGTGGACAGCACCAAAATCAAGCAGAAGCGGGTCGCCACCAGGGCGGATAATAATGTTCTCAGGTTTAATATCGAGATGAAGTAGGCTCATCTCATGAAGTGTTTTAACGCCGTCTAACAGGGGTGGAAAAACGGTTTTGATAAAGTCGGCACTTAACCCCCCTCCTTTCATCTTGATGTATTCACCCAGATTTTTGCCGTAGTCATAAGTCATGACAATGTAGACGGTTTCATTTGCTGGAAAGAAGTTTAGAACCTCAACAATATTGGGATGCTTAAGCTTGGCGAGTGTTCTGGCCTCTTCAATAAATAACTTCCGGCCTCGCATAAAGAGCGGCAGGTCCTCTGCGCTATTTGTGACGACTCGGTTTCCCCATGTACGATGAGCAAGCTTTTTGGGTAGGTACTCTTTAATTACAACTTGATGTTGATCACTGATCTGGCGAGCAAGGTAAACAGAACTGAAGCCACCGCTGGCAAGCGGTCGCTCAATAATATATTGATCAACAACGGTTCCCGGTTGGAGATATTTCCATACGCTAGGATCCGTTTCTGGATCAAAATATTCATCAGACTCTTTTGAAGAGGGTTTCTTAAACACGGGAATCGGCTTACCATTTCAAACTTTAACTAAATGAGTATAGGCGAGTTTTTATGATTCGGAGTATGACCGCGTTCGCAAGTCGAGAGCTTGAAGAGGCAGGGTTCTTTTTGAGCTGGGAAGTTAGATCTGTAAACCATCGTTATCTTGAGCCGGCTATACGTCTTCCCGATAATTTCCGGTTTATTGAGCCAGATGTAAGAGCGGGTATAGGAAAGCAGCTCAAGCGTGGAAAGATTGATTGCACGCTCGTTTGCAAGCGAAAAGAGGGCGAAGAGGGGGCGGCAACAGTAAATACCGTTCTTGCTAAGCAATTGGTCGGTGCGATGTCGGAGTTGGAAGGATTGATGAATGAACCTTCTGCTGTTTCACCGTTGGAGCTAATGCGTTGGCCGGGTATTTTGCAAGCTCCAGAGATCGATCGTGAAAAACTTGCAGAATCAATGATTGTGCTCTTAAGCGAAACGCTCGAGTTGTTAGTCGAGGCGCGTGAACGTGAGGGGGAAAGGCTCCGTCAGTTGATTGTTGATCGCTGCGATAGCATCTCTCAGCAGGTCGAGTTGGCCAAGAAGCGGTTGCCAGTTGTGATGGTGTTGCTGCGTGAGAAAATGAATAGCCGCATTGCAGAAATGGTAGCCGAGCCAGACCAAGACCGCCTTGAGCAAGAGATGGCGATATTGTCTCAGAAATATGATGTTGATGAAGAGCTGGATCGGCTTGTTTCACACATCGCAGAGGTTCTGAGAACACTTGAGCAGAAAGGTGCCGTGGGTCGAAGGTTGGATTTTCTGATGCAAGAGCTTAATAGAGAGGCGAATACGTTAGGCTCAAAATCGACCGATACTGATATGACGCGAATTTCTGTTGAAATGAAGGTATTGATCGAACAGATGCGCGAGCAGATTCAAAATATAGAGTGACGGTTATGGATAAGGGGAAAACTAAGGGAAGCCTGTTTATAGTCTCAGCGCCATCTGGTGCGGGTAAAACGAGTCTGGTTAAAAGGCTTCAGCAGGAGGTTGATGGGCTTGTGGTCTCGGTATCGCATACAACGCGTGATCAACGACCAGGAGAGGTTGATGGAATTGATTACTGTTTCGTGGAGCATGCAAAATTTGAGGCGATGCTTGAGAAAGGTGCTTTTCTGGAGCAGGCGCAAGTATTTGATAATTTTTACGGGACGGCTCAAGAGTCGGTTGAGAAGCTGATTGCAGACGGCTTGGATGTGATTTTGGAGATTGATTGGCAGGGCGCTGAGCAGGTTCGCAATAAATTGCCCGAAGCGCTCTCTTTGTTTGTTTTGCCTCCCTCTAGGAAGGCTTTAGAAGAGCGGTTGAAGGGGCGAGGCCAAGACAGTGATGAGATTATTTCTCGCAGGATGCGTGATGCAATTGCTGAAATGACGCACTATGCAGAATACGATTATCTAATCGTTAATGATGATTTTGAGCTTGCTCTGAAAGAGATGAAGGCAATCGTCATTGCTCAGCGATTACAAATCTCGCGCCAAAGTGCCGCAATTAGCCATACATTGGCTCAGTTGCTGGCTGAAGAATAACAGACAGGCTATTTTTGTTGTTCTAGCCAAGTAACAACGGGTTCTTTTTCTAGAGAGCCTGTGGTTGCTGAGCGCTGATGGGTCGAATCAAAAAAGTAGCTTCTAGGCAGTGTTCCGTACCATTTAGGATCGATTTCGTAGCGTAATCGAGCAATGTTTGGGTCTGCAAAAGCCCATGACTCAATTTCCCCGAGACCATGTTTTTTGAGTGTGACTGCAATATCTTCAGAGAGGCTAATATCGTCTGTTGAGATAAGAATTAGATTGAGGTCAGGCCGCTCTTTCGTTAATTTTCCAAGCATATTTAACTCCTTATGGCATGGAGGGCAATCAATTGACCAAAGTACCATCAGGAAAGGTTTGTCACTTAACTCGATCTGGATATTGCTGTAACTGCCCTGAATAAAAGGATGAAGGCTGGTGTGTCGCGCTGTTGCCGGTGTCGATAGCAGTGCAAAGCAGGCCAGAAGTGAAAAAAGAAAGTGCTTTAAGCTGCGAGGGAATTTAGTTTTTATCATTATGGTCGCCCCTTATTTTGGGTTGATTGTGATGAGCTGATAGCCATTATCAAGGCTATTCCACGAGAGGAAAATTGTTTTTCCATTTGTTATTAGGAAGGGATGATCTGATGCGGAGGCTGATTCGGCGATTGTTTCAGGGTTAGACCAGCTTTCCCCGTTGTTGCTGGACTGGGTTAGCTTGATTTCTGTTTTCTGGCCGTTAAATTCTTTCCAGACGATAGTGACCCTGTCTTCAATGGCCTTAACGTAGGCATGAGAAGGGAGGGCGTCTGGGTTGCCCAGTTTTACCGCTTCAGAATGTGCTGCGCCCTGATTATCGGACCAAGCATAAAAGAGTCCTTGGCGAGTTGAGCCCTGTGTGAACCAAGTCATGTGGTAACGACCATTCTCTGAAATGGAAAGTGAGGGGCCATGTTCTGGGCAGGCATGAACCTCCCAAAGGTCCTCAGTTACACGTATCGGGCTGCTAATGATCCCCGCTGGTGAGGCTTTTAGAATGCCATGGTCACGGATGCTATTAGGCAAGAGAAACCGGGAGAAAATAACTGGGTAGCCATCAATATCAAAATCAATCGCCATGCGGCAGCACTCGCAATTTGAATCTTTGAGTGGTTGGTTGGGGAATTCTAGCTTTTCGGGCTCTGTAGTTGTTGTGTAATAGAGTGTGGCGCCGGATTTTCCTGCGTTGTGTTTGTTACGCTCATCGTACCAAAAGTGATAAAGGCGGTTAGACGGTGCAAGGAGAAGTTGATCTTGGTAATGGCGCGCTGTTGCTGCGTGGTCACTAACTAATTTAGGGGTGCTGAATGTTTGCCCGTTATCATCTGAGAAGGTAAACCAGCTTGTCCATGGCTGTTTGTCATTGGTGAAATAGACAACCATTACACGGCCATTTTTGTCGACAACAATTGAAGGGCGATCTTCGGCAAGCGCTTTTATTTTTACAGGTGATGGATTGAGTTGTACTGCTTTGCTGTAGTTCTGTCCGAGGTCGTCCGAATAATCGATATACATATATTTGTGCGTTGGAATTAACCTCCAAAGTCTGCCATTGGAATCAAAGGTGGCTGAAATATAAAGGCCCTCTCGTGATTGTCTAGTTGCCGTGTCAGCGAATGAACTATTGGGTCCTTCGGCAGGTTTGCCTGATAAGGCGAATGAGGGTGTCGATAAGAGGAGGAGGGAGATCACTCCGAGAAGGAATTTAAGCTGTATACGATCTGTTTTGAAGGTCATTTTCGGCTCGAATATTGTTGTCTGTTGTTCTGTAGACTACCGTGAAACAGAAAAAGTTTAAATCAATCGTCATTTTATTGCTGGCAGGGTGATTTATTTAGGATGTGAATGGCCACCTCATCTAGCGTATTTTATTAATTAAACATATAATGCGAAGTTATCTGTCCGATTCAGCAATTGAGTTGGCATTATTTTACTTTTTGAGGTTGGTTTAAATGGCACGGGTTACTGTAGAAGATTGTCTGGAAAATGTAGATAACCGCTTTGAGTTGGTTTTGCTTGCTTCGAAGAGAGCTAGGCAGTTGGATTGTGGGCAAGATCCAATGGTTGATTGGGATGGCGATAAGTCAACGGTGGTTTCGTTGCGAGAGATTGCGGACGGACTGGTTAATAGCGATCTGCTTAATGAGTCTGCACAGCAAGAAGTTGATGCGCTTGCAGCAGAAGAGGTTGAACCGGCAGAGTCGGTTGATGGCAACGCCTAAAGATTCATAGGGTTAACTGCCGCCCTATTTGGGCTGAAGAATAAATTTAAAAATGCTCACATAAATTATGTGGGCATTTTTATTTTCAGCACTGTTTTTCTATCGATACTTTGGTATTGTCTGATCCGTTATGGATGAAGCAATCAACAAAATAGACTCGGAACTCCCAGAGCAGAAGCTGCTTAGGCTTCTTTGCGAGGCATTGGGAAATTACCTAGAACCAGAGCAGATTGATAAGGTTCGGCATGCATACCAGTTTGCTGCTGAGGCGCATATTGAGCAGTTCAGAATTAGCGGTGAACCTTATATCTGTCATCCACTATCTGTTGCACTGATTCTGACAGAAATTCGTATGGATCAAGCGGGCATCATTGCGGCCTTGCTTCATGATGTTCTTGAAGATACCCCCGTAACGAAAGAGGCGCTTACATTAGAATTTGGTGAAAATGTCGCTGAATTGGTTGATGGGGTCAGCAAGCTCACACATATTCGGTTTCAAAGCAAAGCCGAGGCGCAAGCAGAAAGTCTGCGTAAGATGTTTTTGGCGATGGCAACGGATCTCCGAGTCATTATGATTAAGCTTGCCGATCGTCTGCACAATATGCGCACATTAGGCGTTATGAAGCCGGTGAAGCAGCGTCGAATTGCTGATGAAACTTTAGAGATCTACGCGCCGCTCGCTAGTCGGCTTGGGATGAATAGTATTCGGCTTGAATTGCAAGATTTAGGTTTTAAGGCCAAATATCCTGTGCGGCGCAGAGTTTTGGAGGAGTCGGTTAAGAGGGCGCGAGGAAACAGAAAAGAGCTGGTAGGAAAGATTGAAGTTGGCATAAAAAAAAGGCTTGTTAACTCAGGGCTTGAGTGCAGGGTGGTTGGTCGAGAAAAGCACCTCTATAGCATTTACAGAAAGATGATCAACCGAGGTGTAAATTTTTCTGAAGTTTTTGATGTCTACGCTTTCCGTATTATTACGGAAAGAGTCGATAGCTGTTATCGGGCGCTAGGCGTTGTTCATAATTTATATAGCCCTATCCCCGGCAAATTTAAGGACTATATCGCCCTCCCAAAAGCGAATGGCTATCAATCTCTCCATACTATTCTGAAAGGGCCGCATGGCGTGCCAATTGAGATCCAGATTCGCACTAATGAGATGCACGGTGTCGCAGAGACAGGCATTGCAGCGCATTGGTTATACAAAAGTTCAAGTCAAGAGACACAAGTTCGCGCCCATGAGTGGTTGAGGAACCTGCTGGATAGCCATGAAGAGTCGGGTGACTCCATGGAGTTTATCGAAAACCTTAAGGTTGATCTCACACCGAAAGAGATTTACCTGTTTTCTCCAAAGGGTGACATTATTAAAGTTCCAGTCGGCTCTACAGCAGTTGATTTTGCCTATGCGGTGCACACAGATATTGGGAGCCGGTGTGTTGCGGCAAAAGTGAATAAGCGAGTCGTTCCACTAAATACGCGCTTGAAAAACGGAGATGCCGTTGAAATTATTACAGCAAGTTGGGCGCGCCCTAACCCTGTTTGGCTAAATTACGTTACAAGTACCAAAGCGAGAACGGGTATTCGTACCTACCTGAAAAACTTTAAGGAAAAAGAGGCTGTTGAGTTAGGTAAGCGGCTGCTCGAAAAAGAGCTGAGTGTATTGGGTGAGGCTTACGATGAAATTTCTAATGAGAAAATTATTGAGCTACTTGAAGAGCTTGGTTTGTCATCACTTGAGGCGCTGCTGGTCGAAATCGGTTTGGGTAACCGAATGGCCTTGCTTACGGCGCGAAGGCTAACCCGCAAAGAGGGTGACGAGGGAATCAAACTCGAGAGCGCTATAGACAGTGATATTGAATCTCCCCTTGTTATCCGCGGAACAGAAGGGATGGTTGTTAATTTAGCAAATTGCTGCAAACCGATTCCTGGAGATCCAATTGTTGGCCTTTTTAACCCTGGTAAGGGTGTTGTTGTACACCATCAATCTTGCAAGAATGTTGCTGAGTCAAGAAAGAATAATCGCAATTGGCTGGATGTTGCTTGGGCGAGCAAGACAGAAGGTCAATTTGTTGTTGAGATTAGGGTTGAAGTGTTAAATCAGCGTGGTGCTTTAGCTGCCATTGCATCAGCGATATCACTGATAGATTCCAATATTGAGAACATTACGATGGATGATCACGATGGACATACTTCAACAGATTTCATCCGTTTGACAGTGAAAGACCGGCTACACCTATCCAAGGTCATACGAAAACTTAGAGCGTTGCCGTCTATTTTGAAAATAGCACGGGTTATGTCTTAAAGAGAGGGTGGTTAAGGTGTCAAAAGAGATTATTCAGACAGAAAATGCACCTCAGGCGATTGGTGCCTATTCCCAGGCGGTAAAAGTAAATGGCACTGTTTATCTGTCTGGGCAGATCCCGCTTCACCCTAAGACGATGGAGATCGTTAAAGGGGGAATAGAGGCAGAAATTAGGCGTGTTCTTGATAATCTGTCGGCTGTTGCAAATGCAGCGGGTGGCAGTGTGCAGGATATTGTTAAGCTTAATGTCTTTTTAACGGATATGTCTGATTTCCCGGTGGTGAATGAGGTGATGGCCGATTACTTTGATAAGCCATATCCTGCCCGTGCAGCTGTGGGTGTTGCGTCTCTACCAAAAGGGGTGAATGTTGAGGTGGATGCTGTGATGGTTTTTAGCTGACCGTAAATGAGGGAAGATTTATCTGCACTTCCGGTTAGTACGCTTAGGGGTGTTGGTGCGAAAATAGCTGAAAAGCTTTCAAAGCTTGGGCTAAATAGTCTTTACGATCTTCTGTTTCACCTGCCTTTGCGTTATGAAGATCGAACGTGTGTTGTACCTGTAGGTTCCCTTGTATCGGGTCAAAAAGCGTTGGTTGATGTTCGTGTTGAGTTGACCGATGTTCTTTTTCGTGGGCGTCGTTCGATGAGCTGCCGAGTGAGTGATGGTAGTGGTTTTTTAACACTTAGATTTTTCCACTTTAGTGCAAGCCAGCGTAAGGGTTTAGAGCGCGGTCAGCGGTTGTGTTGCTTTGGTGAGGTTCGAGCCGGTAGTTCTGGCTATGAGATGATCCATCCAGAATACCAGCAGCTTGATGAAGAGGCTGTGCTCCCGGTTGAAGGCGCGTTAACGCCAATCTACCCACTGACAGAAGGGCTTCAGCAACGAAGCTTGCGGAAACTGGTTGGTCAGGCGCTTGTGAAGTGGAACGAGCTTGAAGGTGATGCTACAGATAAGAGTCTGCCAGAACTCATTCCTCAAGTTGTTTTGGACAGAGAGAACTTTTCAACGCTTGATGAATCACTAAAATTTCTTCATTCCCCACCGTCAGATATCTCTATTGAGCGGTTTGAGGCGGGGCGCTTGCCTCAGCAGCAGCGGCTTGTATTTGAAGAGCTTATTGCGCACCATTTGAGTCTTTCTCGGCTTCGCCATCTGGCTCGATTGCAGAATGCGCCTACTTTAAAGCCGACAAATAGGCTGTCAGCTCTTTTTGTAAGGCGACTTTCCTTCTCTCTAACGAGTGCCCAGCAACGTGTAATTAGTGAGGTTTCTGGAAATCTTGCATCGGGCAGGCCGATGATGCGACTTGTACAGGGCGATGTTGGCTCAGGTAAGACGGTAGTGGCGGCGATGGCGGCACTTTCTGCGCTAGAGAATGGCTACCAAGTGGCTTTAATGGCGCCAACAGAACTGCTTGCCGAGCAGCACTATCAAAATTTCCTGAACTGGTTTGAGCCTTTGGGGCAGCGTGTTGTCTTTTTAACAGGGCGTCAAAAAGGCAAAGCAAGAAAAGAGGCGCTAGAGATGATCGGAAATGGTCAGGCTGGGGTCGTGATTGGGACACATGCACTTTTTCAGGAAAGTGTAGAGTTTTCAAAGTTAGGTTTAGTGATTATCGATGAGCAGCACCGTTTTGGCGTTCATCAGCGTCTAGCGCTGCGCGATAAAGGTAAAAAAAATGGCCTGCAGCCACACCAGTTAGTGATGACGGCAACGCCGATCCCTCGGACACTGGCGATGATGAGTTATGCGGATCTTGATCTTTCGGTGATCGATGAGCTGCCACCGGGTCGGACGCCAGTTGTCACTTCGGTGGTCTCATCTGAACGGCGAGGTGAAGTGGTTGAGCGGATTCAGGGTTGGGTTGAAAGCGGTCGACAGGTTTATTGGGTTTGTACATTGATTGAAGAGTCGGAGCTTTTGCAATGTGAGGCTGCGGAAGAAAGTGAGAAAATGCTCAAGGCAGCGCTGCCTGGAGTTCGAATTGCGCTGGTACATGGGCGAATGAAGCCAGATGAGAAAAATAGCGTAATGCAGTTATTTAAGGCGCGCAAAATTGATCTATTGGTGGCAACAACCGTGATCGAGGTGGGGGTTGATGTCCCTAATGCCGGCTTAATGGTGATCGAGAATGCGGAGCGATTAGGATTGTCTCAGCTACACCAGCTTCGAGGGCGGGTAGGAAGGGGAGTGGGTGATAGTTACTGTCTGCTTATGTATCGAGCGCCATTATCAGAAACGGCAAACTATCGACTCTCAATTTTGAGAAGATCAGCAGATGGTTTTTATATTGCCGAACAAGATTTAAAACTACGAGGGCCGGGCGAAGTGTTGGGTACTCGTCAGACAGGTCAGTTACAATTCAGGATTGCTGATCTGGTTAGAGATGAGGCGCTGTTGCCGGCTGTTGTTGAGGCGGCAGAGTTGATTCAACGAGATTATCCGGAACAGGTGCAACCGCTTATTCAGCGCTGGCTGGGGAAAGCGGTTAATTATGGCGAAGTTTAAGTTTAAAAATAATTCATAACGTGAAACAAAAAAGTACCTTTTTTTCGGTAGAGCCGCACTGGTTCGATGCGCGACAGAGTTTTAATCAAGCGATTTCTAAACAGGTCGGTAGCTGGCTTTTTGAGTCAGGCTCATTAACGCAGCGATTGCGAGATTTATGCGGTGATGGGTTTCATGTGCGCCTCCTCAAACAGACCTGGCAAAAGCCCTGTTTGAACGAAGCCCGGCAGTTAGAGTTACCTAGCAACCTATACGCCTTAACACGGGAAGTTGTGCTTTGTTGTGGTGACAGGCCTTTGGTGTATGCGCGAACAATTATCCCAAGGCGGACACTGCATGGGGCACAACGTCGTCTCTCAAATCTGGGAACCCGTCCGCTAGGTGAGGTGCTGTTTAGCTCGCCAAAGTTGGAGAGAAATGGCTTCGAATTGGCATTAGTTTCACCAGCTATCTGGAGAAAACCTGACTCTATCAGCTGTGTGGGTGGCTTAGAGTTTCCGGAAGAGAATGTTTGGGGTAGGCGTACTGTCTACTCTATCTCAAGTCATGATTTATTGGTGAGCGAGATTTTTATGCCGGAGCTTTTCGATCTGGAGCGTGGGATCAGAAAGGCTTAGCGCGTTTGCCATAAATAAATAGATGGTGGCCTGTTTGGGTGATTGATAAGTGCTCAAGCCCAGCTTTCGTAAGTTGGCCTTTTATCTCGTCAGGGCGAAAGGCGGCGAGCAGCGAATTATAAAAATCCTCTCTTAGCAAATTAGACTCATTGGCAGCAAACTCGGCTACTATCTGGCGGGCTTTTTCACCGTTTTGAGGGCGGCAAAGATCGGCGATAAAGAGGACTGTCTCGGGATTTGAATGTTGCAGAACCGTATTCCATAACACATCAGGATTATGAAGATGATGCAACAGGCTGTTGCTCACAATCAGCTTGTATGGCTTTTTGGGGATAGTACTGGAGGGGATTATTGTCTCCTTAAACTCAATGCGGTGAGTTAAGCTTTCACTTTCTGCTCGCATACGGGCTAGTTCAAGCATGGCCTGTGCGCCATCAATTCCGGTGATATTTGCTTGGCCGAATAATTTTGCAAAGCGGAAACTAATATCGCCAGGGCCACAGCCTAGATCAAGTAATTCTCCAGTCACCTCTAAATCTGGAAATAGTTCGGTGAACTGATTGATGAGTGCGCTATGTGCAGACTCAAAATCCGCTTCTGCATAGGCTTTGGCCTGCAGGGCATTGTCCATCAATTCTGGTTCGGTTGTCCGTTTCATCTGTTGCGCTAATTCAGTTTTGAGATGGTCTATAATATACGAACTACTCAAGTTGAAGATCCTGCATGAATGAAATGATCGCCTATCGGGCGCAACAATACTGGCAACTGATGCGGTTTGATCGGCCAATTGGCATTTTGTTGCTGCTTTGGCCGGCTTTGTGGGCATTGTGGATAGCTGGCGAAGGCCACCCTGATTGGTTTGTGACTGCGATCATCGTGGCAGGTGTTGTGCTGATGCGTGCGGCAGGTTGCTGTATTAATGACTTTGCGGATAGGCGCTATGATCCGATGGTGGAAAGAACAGCAAAAAGGCCGCTAGCGACGGGACGGATTCAGCCGAAAGAGGCGGTTATTCTCTTTGTGATTTTATGTCTGATAGCGCTGGCGCTAGTTCTGCAGCTCAACCTTTTGACAATCAAACTATCGGTCGTTGGCGCTTTTCTTGCGGGAACCTACCCTTATATGAAGCGTTATACCTACTTTCCTCAGGTCTATCTGGGGGTGGCGTTTGGTTGGGCTGTTCCGATGTCATTTGCAGCCGAGACGGGCGCAATTCCACAAGTTTCCTGGTTAATTTATATCGCGACGATTTTGTGGGCGCTTGCCTACGATACGATGTATGCAATGGTTGACCGTGATGATGATCTGAAAATTGGGGTTAAATCGACAGCGATCCTGTTTGGTGAGATGGATCGAGTTTTGATCGGCATTATTCAATTGCTGGTTTTGGTTTCACTGCTAATGGTTGGTTTGCAGCTGAATATGTTTTGGCCTTTTTATTTGGGTTTGGTGGTGGCTACAGGATTGGCTGTTTACGAACAAAAGCTGATACTCGATCGCTCTAAAGAGGGCTGTTTTAAGGCCTTTTTGCATAATAATTGGTTTGGCCTAGTGATATTTTTAGGGATTGTGGGAAATTACCTGATTTAGCCTCCTGTTCTTTATGACATCGCTATGACGACTCCTTTATAATCCACATTCGTAATTGCCTGACCGGCGCAAAATTGATTTCGGTTCCAAGCCAAAAGCCTGGGACTTTTAATAAAAAATGAGGCATTAAAACGTGTTTCCTACCGATACAAAGGATCCCGACCACTTTCATAAGGTCGTTGATTGTCAATGGGCTTGTCCTGCCCATACTCCCGTTCCCGAATATATCCGTCTGATTGCAGCGGGTCGTTACGATGATGCCTATATGGTCAACTGGGAAAGCAATGTCTTTCCGGGTGTTCTTGGCCGTGTTTGTGATAGACCTTGTGAGACAGCCTGCCGGCGCGGTCGCGTTGAAGAGCAGCCGGTTGCGATTTGCCGGTTAAAAAGAGTTGCGGCAGATAATAAAGGTACGCTCGATGAGCGATTCCCGAAAGTACCCGATGAGAAGAATGGCAAGAAGGTGGCGCTGATTGGTGCTGGGCCTGCCTCATTAACGGTTGCACGTGATCTTTTGCTAGAAGGTTATGAGGTTTCGCTGTTTGAGAGAGGTCAGCAACTTGGCGGTATGATGCGCAGCGATATCCCCTCTTTTCGTTTGCCACAAAATGTTCTTGATGAAGAGATCGAGACGATTTTGAACCTCGGAGTTGATCTGCATTCAGGCGTTAACGTCACTAGCCTGAAAGAGTTTCTTAAGCGTGATTATGATGCGGTTTTTGTTGGAACGGGAGCGCCCCGTGGCCGAAACCTTGATCTTCCCGGCCGCGAAGAGGCGACTAATATTTATATGGGTATCGATTGGTTAAGCCAAGTTGCTTTTGATCATGTTGAGAGTATAGGTAAACGCGTCGTCGTATTGGGTGGTGGTAATACAGCAATGGATTGTTGCCGAACCGCACGCCGGATGGGCGGTGAAAATGTAACCGTTGTGGTTCGTTCTGGCTACGATGAGATGAAAGCATCCGATTGGGAAAAGGAGGAGGCGGAAGCCGAAGGGATTCCAATTCTCGATTATCGTGTGCCAAAAGAATTTGTGCATGAGAATGGAAAATTAACGGGGGTTCGTTTCGAGAAGGTTCGTAAAGAGCTCGATGAGAATGGCCGTCGTAAATTGGTGCCAACCGGCGAGCCCGATGAAATTATTGAATGCGATGATGTTTTACTCGCAGTTGGGCAGGAAAATTCTTTCCCATGGATTGAGCGCGATATTGGCATTGAGTTTAATGAATGGGATATGCCTGCTGTTGATGAGGAGACCTTTTCTAGCTCGAAGGCAGGGCTCTTCTTTGGAGGCGATGCTGCTTTTGGACCCAAAAATATTATTACCGCAGTGGCTCATGGGCACCAGGCTGCTATCTCTATTGATCTCTTTTGTCGGGGCGAGGCAATTGAGAGCCGTCCTGCACGTGGGGTCACTTTGGCGAGCCAGCGTATGGGTATGCATGATTGGAGTTATAACAGCGAGGTTCACCATGATCAGCGCTTTAAAGTTCCAATGGTCGAGCAAAGTAAGGCGCTTTCTAGTATCAAAATTGAAGTTGAGCTGGGGTTTGATCCGCTGCTCGGTCACGATGAGGCGTTGCGCTGCCTAAATTGTGATGTGCAGACGGTTTTTGAAGAAAAACTCTGTATTGAATGTGATTCATGCGTCGATGTTTGCCCGATGGACTGCATCAGTTTTGTTCAGAATGGTGATGAAGGTGAATTAAGGGGGCGGTTGCAAGCGCCTTCCAATAACTTGAATCAGCCATTGTTGGTTTCGGAAGACCTTAAAACAGGCCGCGTTATGGTGAAAGATGAAAATGTCTGTCTGCACTGTGGTTTTTGTGCGGAGCGCTGCCCAACAGGTGCTTGGGATATGCAGCAGTCGATTATCTCTATTCCTCAAGCCTCTTGCCGGAGCCGATCATGATTAAGCCAATTCAATCGGTAAACGATTTTGTTATCAAGTTTGCCAATGTTAACGGTACCGGTTCAGCGAGTGCCAATAACCTTTTTGCAAAAGCTGTTTTTAATATGGGTGTGCCGGTTAGCCCCCGCAATATCTTTCCTTCCAATATCCAGGGTTTGCCCACTTGGTATGAGGTGAGAGTGAATCAAGATGGGTATCTTGGTCGTCGTGGTGGTGGCGTTGATATTGTTGTGGCGATGAACCCTCAGAGCCTTGCCGATGATGTGGCAGCTGTTTTACCGGGTGGTTACTTTATCTATGACAGTACAAATCCATTGCCTGAAAGTTTGCGCAGAGATGATATCCAGATAATCGGCATTCCTTTTACGGAGCTATGTCGGCAGCAATTCAGCAATACCAAGCAGCGGATGCTGTTTAAGAATATTGCCTATATTGGGGCATTAGCGGCACTGTTGGACATTGATTTTGAGGTCTTTACACAGCTGCTTAGTAAGCAGTTTAAAGGTAAAGAGCATCTTGTTACCTCTAACACCACAGCCCTTGAACTGGGTTATGTCTACGCTAAAAAGACATTTGAATGCCCAATTGGAATTCGCATGGAAAAGAGCGATGCAGTGGGTGATAAAATCCTTGTTGATGGCAATACTGCTTCGGGATTGGGCTGTGTCTATGGTGGTGCAACCGTTTGCGGCTGGTATCCGATCACTCCCTCTACATCAGTCGTTGAATCGTATAGCCGCTTTTGTGAGCGGATGCGGATTGATCCAGCCAGCGGAAAAAAACGCTTTGGGATTGTTCAGATGGAGGATGAGCTTGCCGCGATTGGTGTTGTAATTGGCGCTTCATGGAACGGTGCTCGTGCTTTTACGGCAACAAGTGGTCCCGGTGTTTCACTTATGAGTGAATTCTTGGGGCTGGCCTATTTTGCAGAAATTCCAGTGGTGCTGATTAATGTTCAGCGTGGTGGTCCATCAACAGGGATGCCAACGCGTACTCAACAGTCCGACCTTTTGGCGTGCGCTTACGCCTCGCATGGTGATACAAAACATGTGCTCACCTTTCCAGCAAATCCAAAAGAGTGTTTTGAGTTTTCCGCTGAATCATTTGATCTGGCTGAAAGGTTGCAAACCCCACTTATTATCATGAGTGACTTGGAGCTGGGCATGAATGATTGGCTTTGTGACCCGCTTGAGTGGAAGGATGATAGCCAATTTGATCGCGGTAAAGTTCTCCATGAGGAGCAGCTAGAAAACCTTAAAGATGGTGAAAGGTTCGGTCGTTATCTTGATGTCGATGACGATGGTATCTGTTATCGGACCTACCCTGGTGCTCACCCAGAAAAAGGGGCCTTCTTTACGCGTGGAACTTCGCGTGATCGTCACGCGCTGTACACCGAAGAGGGGGCGCACTATGTTGATAATATGGAGCGTTTGGTTAAAAAGCATCGTACCGCAGCTAAATTGATCCCCGCACCGATCATTAATATCGATGATAAGCGCCATAAGATGGCGGTTGTCTATTATGGTACGACCGATAACGTGATGGCTGAGTCGTTAGCCAAGTTAGAAAAGCAGGGGCTTAAATTTAATAGTATGCGTCTGCGTAGCTATCCATTCAGTGATGAGGTGGCGGAGTTTATTGAAGGCCATGAAAGACTCTTTGTCGTTGAGCAGAATCGTGACGGGCAGATGCGCACATTGTTGATTGACGAACTTGAGTGTGATCCAAGCAGGCTCGTTTCGGTTCTTCACTATGATGGCATGGCAATCCCTGTTGAGGCGGTTGTCGGTGGCATTATCAATAACCTGAGTGCAGAACAGAATAGAAAAACAGGAGAGGCATCATGACCTGTGTCCCAAAGTCAAAATTTCACCACCCTCAACTTCCGGTTAACGAGCTGGGCCTCACCTATCGTGATTATGAGGGGAGTATGTCAACGCTTTGTGCCGGTTGTGGACATGATTCTGTAGGCGCGGCAGTTGTTCAGGCCTGTTTTGAGCTCTCTTTGCCCGCGCATCGTGTCGCAAAGTTATCGGGTATCGGTTGTTCATCAAAGGCACCGACCTATTTTCTCGGAAAATCGCATGGTTTTAATTCGGTTCACGGCAGGATGCCATCGGTTGCAACCGGCGCTAACCTGGCAAATCGTGAGCTGATTTACCTTGGTATGTCGGGTGATGGAGATTCAGCCTCGATTGGTTTGGGGCAGTTTGCTCACGTTGTTCGCCGTAAACTTAATATGACCTATATCGTTGCCAATAACGGAGCTTATGGTTTGACCAAGGGGCAGCCATCGGCTACAGCCGACCGAGGATCTTTGATGAAAGGCGGTAAAGAGGTAACAGATGAGGGAATCGATCTTGTCAGTCTTGCTTTGAGCATGGGGGCAACCTATGTGGCACGGAGTTTTTCAGGCGATAAAGAAGAGCTTGTTCCATTAATTAAAGGTGCGCTTTCGCATAAAGGTTTTGCCTTTATTGACGTGATGTCTCCCTGTGTCACCTTCAATAATCATCAAGGCTCAACAAAGAGCTACGACTACCTGCGCGATCACATGGAATCACTGATCTCTGCCGACTTTATCCCACATAAAAGTGAAATTACTGTTCAGTCAGAACCCGGTGAGGCACAAGATATTTTTATGCATGACGGTTCTGTGATGAGGCTGAGAGCAGCCGATGAAAGCTATGATCCTTGTAGCCGGAGCAGTGCCTTTGCAGCAATAGAGGCGCATAGAGAAAAAGGTGAAGTGTTAACCGGATTGCTCTATCTGGAATCGGGCGCAAGCCACCTGCATGAAAACCTTAATACGGTTGATAAAGCATTAAATGGACTGGGTTATAAAGAATTATGCCCGGGAGATGAGGTGTTGAAAGAGTTAAATGAGAGTTTTCGCTGATATAAAAATATCAACGCAATGGAGCAAAGCCGCTAAGGGAATGATTTTTGGTTTTGCTGGTTCTCATAGTCAGCCGTGGGGAGTCATATAGGATTTAGATGCTTTCAGTTGTATCTGTTTTCCTCGCGAGAGCGAGAGAGTAACCTGTTTTCTCTTTGCGACCTTGCCACTTAGCGCCTTTGCGTTAAATTCTTTCATTTCCTTTTCGATCCTCAGGCTCGAGCAAAAGACCAAACCTCAATCCTCTCTGCACCCGCCTTCTTTAATACTACTGCCAGTTCGGTAACGGTGGAGCCGGTGGTGATTACGTCATCAATAATGGCAATATGTTTTGCGGTGAGAGGCTTTTTTAATTGAAATGCGCCCCGCAGATTTTTGCGCCGTTCTCTGGCGTGTAATTTTGTCTGTGTTCCGGTATTAACAATGCGCTTGATAGTGTGGTTATCTATGGGTATATCAAGTGCTTTCGAGATAGGCCAAGCAATTTCTATTGCTTGGTTAAAGCCTCTGCTGCGATAGCGGGCGGGGTGAAGTGGTACGGGGATTATCAATTCTGGGGGTTTTTGCTCTTTTCTTAGGCGTTCTGCCATCAGGTTTCCCATCAATCGGCTGGCGGGATAGTTAGAAGAGAGCTTGAGTGAGGCGATGAGGTGTCTGCTGCTCTCCTCGTAGCGCATTAACGAGATGGTTTTTTCATACGGTGGTGGTTTTTTCAGGCAGCTTCCACATTGCGCGACAGTCACTGGTAGGCTGAGCCCACAAGTTTTGCAGTAGTGGTTTAGCCAAGGGAGGCTGTTACGGCAGTGATCACATAAGTCATTGTTAAGCTGGCCCGGTTCGCCACAGAAGAGACAGGTGGCAGGGCAGAGTTTTTGCTGTATAAAATTAATCCACTTATCCATGTGAGACCCAAAATAAAGTTGACAGCATTCTGGCTGTGATTAACATATGCGGTTTGATTTTATACTTTCCGGAACTGAAATGATGCAAGCTCAAACTGACTCAATAACAAATAATGCTGTTCGTAATGATTGGCAGCTGGAAGAGGTTAAGGCGCTGTTAGAGATGCCTTTTAATGATCTGCTCTTTAAGGCGCAGACGATTCACCGTGAGAACTTTGATCCGAATCAGGTTCAGGTGAGCAGTCTATTGAGTATTAAAACCGGCTCGTGTGCGGAAGATTGCGGCTATTGCCCTCAAAGTGCCCGTTTTAATACCGATCTTGAGCCAGAAAGCCTGCTACCACTGCAAGAGGTTTTGGATGCGGCTGCAAAAGCCAAGTCTGAAGGGGCCTCCCGTTTTTGTATGGGTGCTGCTTGGAGAAGCCCAAAGGATCGCGATATTGATCGTGTGGTCGATATGATTAAAGGTATTAAGTCGATGGGAATGGAAACCTGTGTGACGCTGGGGATGTTGACCGATGAGCAGACGGTGCGCCTTAAAGAGGCTGAGCTTGATTACTACAATCATAATCTCGACACTTCAGAGGATTTCTATTCAGAAGTGATTACTACACGCACTTACCAGGACCGGTTGGATACGTTGGATCGGGTTCGTAATGCCGGCATGAATGTTTGCTGCGGTGGTATTTTGGGGATGGGTGAAAGCGATGATGATCGCGCCAACATGTTGATCGGATTGGCGAATTTGCCTAAGCATCCGGAAAGCGTTCCAATCAATATGCTGGTTCAGGTTGAAGGCACTCCGCTTTATGGTGCGGATGAGATTGATCCTTTGGTTTTTGTCCGCTGTGTTGCTGTTGCGAGAATCATGATGCCCACTTCAAGAGTGCGGCTCTCAGCTGGGCGAGATGAGATGAGCGATGAGATGCAGGCACTTTGCTTTTTAGCGGGCGCAAACTCGGTTTTTTATGGTGAAAAGTTGCTGACAACGGATAATCCTGTGGCAGAACATGATAAAAAACTTTTCCAACGGCTTGGAATTGAAATGGGTGGCTCAACAACGGTTCTATGAGGTTTAAACCGGCACTAGAAGAGAGGCGTAAAGCAGGTCTATATCGATCTCGCAAAGTGATTCAGTCACCTCAAGCTGTTGAGGTGGATTTAGATGGGCGTAAGCTGCTTAACTTTTGCAGCAACGATTATCTTGGGCTGGCGAATCACCCAGAGGTGGTTGCGGCATTTCAAGAGGGCGCTGCGCGTTATGGCGTCGGGAGTGGTTCTGCACACTTGGTCTGCGGTCATAGCGATGCGCATCATGAGTTAGAAGAGGCGCTGGCGAAATTCACTGGCCGAGACCGCGCACTGCTCTTCTCGACCGGCTATATGGCGAATATGGGTGTTATCTCTGCATTGGTTGGCAGGAATGGTGAGGTTTTTGAGGATCGCCTTAACCATGCTTCGTTGATCGATGGTGGTCTGCTTTCAAGAGCTAAATTTAGCCGCTATCGACATGCAGATATGGCGCAGCTAGAGGCGCTTCTACAAAAGAGCGACAGGGAAGAAAAACTGCTGGTGACAGATGGCGTTTTCAGTATGGATGGAGATATTGCGCCACTACCTGAAATGGTCAGTTTGTGCGAGCAATTTGGTGCGCAGCTGCTCGTCGATGATGCTCATGGTTTTGGTGTGCTGGGTGAACAAGGAGGTGGATGCGCAAGCCATTTCAACCTGACTCAAAAAAAGCTGCCGATGCTTGTTGGTACATTAGGAAAATCTTTTGGGACTTTTGGAGCCTTTGTTGCCGGGAGTGAAGAGCTGATCGAGTATCTGATTCAACAGTCACGAAGCTATATCTATACAACGGCATTGCCACCTGCTGTTGCAGAGGCAACGCTTACTAGCCTGAAAATTTTGCAAGCAGATGATTGGCGCAGAGAGCGATTGAAAAAATTGATTGGTCGCTTTCGTTTGGGTGCGCGTCGATTAGGAATAGAGTTGATGGCTTCTGAAACCCCAATTCAGCCCATTCTTGTGGGAGATAGTGCAAAGGCTAGCGCAATGAGCGAGCGACTCTTAAAGCGGGGTATTTGGGTGGGGGCGATTCGTCCACCGACTGTTCCCAAAGGGGCTGCACGCTTGCGGGTGACACTCTCGGCTGAGCACAGCGATGACCAGCTGGACAGGTTGCTCGATGGTTTAGCAGGGGCGATGCATGGCTAATAAGCTGTTTAGTCGGGTAATGGGAAATGGTCCTGACTTGGTAATGGTGCACGGCTGGGGGATGAGCTCGGCGGTCTGGCTTGAGTTCGCTGAAGCACTATCTAAAAATTATCGCGTCACCTGTTTTGATCTGCCGGGACACGGTTTTAGTTCGCCGATTGATTCTTTTAATTTAGATAGTATTGCGGAGACCCTTTTAGCTCAAGCGCCGGAAAGAGCCTGCTGGTTGGGGTGGTCTTTGGGGGCAATGGTCGCTTTGAAAGTTACGAAAAAGGCACCTCAGCGAGTGAGCAAACTGGCACTTTTAGCCGGAACGGCAAAGTTTATCAGTAGTGAAAATTGGCCGGGAATGGAGCCGGAGATTCTCGATAGCTTTATTAGCGCGCTTCTTAAAGATCATTATAAAACGCTTTTAAGGTTTCTGGTCTTGCAGGGCAAAGGCGATGTATTGAAAGCGTTGCGAAAGCGCGTTGCAGAAACGCCTGAGCCAGATGATAAAACGTTGGAGGCTGGCTTAGCTATTTTAAAAGGCGCTGATCTGCGCACTATTTTGGCGAAAATTAATTGTCCGGTTCAATTTCTAATGGGTAGTGAAGATGCGGTTGTTCCTGCTGCTTTGGGGGAGGCAATGCAAACAATACAGCCATCAGCGCAACTGGATGTGATTGAGGGGGCGAGTCATTTGCCATTTCTGTCGCATTCAGATGAGACGGTAATGCTGCTCAGTAAATTCCTTCACTCAGATGGATAAAGTTGAATTAAATGGAGACGTTTCTTCCGCATCAATGAAGCTTGTGGCCAGTGGGTTTAAAAAGGAGGTTGGTCGCTCATTTAGCGAGGCGGCGTTAAGTTATGATCGGCTTGCAGAGTTGCAGCGGCAGGTGGGTGAGCGTCTATTATCTCGATTAGATGAGGAGAAACGCTGTTTCAGCAAAATAGCCGATTTGGGTGCGGGAACCGGCTTCTGCACAGAGAAGTTAGCGGAACAGTTTCCGGAAGCCTCAATATTAGCGCTAGATATTGCACCCGGGATGTTGAAGCAGGCACGAGAAAGAGTTCTGACTCACCAGAACGTCAGCTTTTGTGTTGGGGATGCCGAGCAATTGCCGGTCACACAAGATGCTATCGAGCTGATTATTTCCAACCTTGCTATACAGTGGTGTGATAGCGATCGATTGTTTGATGGGTTTTATCGGGTATTAAAGCCTGATGGCCTGTTGCTTTTTAGCAGTTTTGGGCCAGAAACATTATGTGAGTTAAAGCAGGCTTGGGATCAGGTGGATAATCATCAGCATGTGAATGAATTTAGCGATACAGAGCGGCTAAAAAGGTTGATTAATACAGCTGGGTTCAAAAACTGTTTGATCGAGCGAGTTCAGGTAAAAAGATTTTATAAGAGTGCTTTTGAGCTGATGCGTGAGCTTAAAGGGATCGGAGCGCAGACCATAACGGATGGGCGAGTGAGCCATCTGACAGGGAAAGGGCAGATGTTGAAAATGGTTGAAGCCTACGAATTAATGCGCGAAGAGAGAGGTATTCCGGCAACGTGGGAGATAGTTTATGGATTTGCCAGAAAGTAAGGGTTTCTTCATTACTGGAACCGATACCGGTGTGGGCAAAACGGTCATTACCGTTGCCTTGATGGAGTGGTTAAAGAGTCAGGGTAAAAGTGTTATCGGGATGAAGCCAATTGCTGCAGGTTGTGAGCAGGAGTGTGGTCGCTGGGTGAACGAAGATGCATTGCAACTTCAGCAGCACAGCTCAATTGAGCTTCCTTATGAGACAGTCAATCCTTATGCCTTCAGAAAACCAGTTTCCCCGCATCTTGCTGCAGAAGCAGATAATGAATCTGTTTCAATTGAGCGTTTAAAGCATGAAAGTAGATTGCTGGAACAACAATCTGATTGCCTATTGGTTGAAGGGGCAGGTGGCTGGGAAGTTCCGCTAAACCGGCAGGAGCGGATTGCGGATCTGGCTAAAGCGATTAATTATCCCGTCATTTTGGTTGTAGGGTTAAGACTCGGTTGTATTAACCATGCGCTGCTTTCTATTGCGGCAATAGAGCAAAGTGGACTTGAGTGCGCGGGTTGGATTGCCAATCAGGTCGATCCTGAAATGATTTGTTTGGAAGAAAACAGAGAGACACTTCAACAGAGTATTGGTGTGCCGATGTTGGCATTTGTGCCATTTAGCCGTGAAGTAGGCTCAGTTGATTTGGCTTATTGCGCCAATTGATAGAATTGTTACCCCAGCCCGTTTAGGCTGGGGACTTATCTTTATAAATTACGCCAAACTATCTGTTACCACTTTGTAGTTTGGATCTTCCATTACATTGACCTCAACCAGAGAGCCAGCCTTATGCAGTAGTGCGCGGCATTCAGGACTTAGATGGCGGAAGTGAAGATTCTTGCCTGCTTTCAAATAGCGTTCGGCAAGCGAGTCAATCGCCTCTAAACCTGAGTGATCGGTTACACGAGAGTTTGCAAAATCGACAATTACCTCTTGTGGGTCATTGCGAGGATCAAATTGGTCACGAAACATCTGGATAGAAGCAAAAAATAGGGGGCCATTGGGTTTGTAGATTTTAACGCCCTCTTTTTCTTCAATCTCAAAAATCATTGTTTTTGCGTGCTTCCAGGCAAAGACCATGGTCGACATGATTACGCCAACAATTACAGCGATTGCAAGGTCGGTCATGACGGTAACAACCGCGACGGTAATGCCGACCATTGTATCGGACATTGGGATTCGGCCTAACATGCGGAAGCTAGCCCACTCAAAAGTACCTAGAACCACCATGAACATTACACCGACAAGAGCGGCAATGGGGATCATTTCGATTAAAGAGGAGCCTACGACAATAAAAGCTAGTAAGAATAGTGCAGCAGAGATGCCCGATGCGCGACCACGACCGCCTGAATTAATATTAATCATGCTTTGACCAATCATTGCACAACCACCCATGCCACCAAAGAAGCCGGTTGCGACGTTGGCAACACCCTGGCCGATACATTCTTTGTTGCCACGTCCACGTGTTTCGGTCATCTCATCGATTAGCGTGAGAGTTAGCAGTGATTCAATCAGGCCAATTGCAGCCAAGATAAATGCATACGGTGTGATGATTTTGAAGGTTTCAAGATCGAGGGCAACAGAGGGCAGGTGAAATTGGGGCAGGCCGCCGGCTATACTGGCTAAGGGATTTCCAGTCATATCTCTCAAGATATCCTGCACTGAACGAGCATCTAGATCGAGACCGATAACTAAGGCGGTAACGGTGACAATGGCAACTAGAGAAGAGGGAATTGCCTTGGTTAATTTTGGCAAGAGATGAATGATTGCCATGGTCAGGGCGATTAATCCAAGCATGGTGTACATTTGATTGCCTTGTAGCCAAGCCATTTCTCCGGTCGCTTCATCCATAAACTGAAACTGCTTCATTTGCGCTAGAAAAATAACGATGGCGAGCCCATTCACAAAGCCAAGCATGACAGGATGAGGGACGAGTCGAATGAATTTTCCAAGATGAAAAAGCCCTGCAAGAACCTGCAAAAAGCCCATCATAACAACGGTTGCAAATAGGTATTCAACGCCGTGTTCAGCAACAAGGCTTACCATTACAACAGCCAGGGCACCAGTTGCGCCAGAAATCATGCCGGGCCGACCGCCAATAGTGGCGGTTATCAGGCCAACCATAAATGCAGCGTATAGGCCAACCAATGGGTCAACACCTGCGACAAAGGCAAAAGCGACCGCTTCTGGAACCAGTGCAAGGGCGACGGTTAACCCTGAAAGAATATCGCTTTTAAGGCTGTGTGTACGTGAAATTATGAGTTGAAACATTAAGCGCTCTTGGTGGAAAGGTGGATGCAAATTCGGACTATTTATATCAAGTATAGCAAAATAATTGTGCAACTGCAGCAAATCGGCAGATGGCCGCCACAATGACGCCAGCAACATATTTTCTTGCACCTTGATCTAGATCAAGGTATCTTCATTATTGCCTTTATATTAGATAAATAATGTGAAGGTTTTAGAAGAATAAAAAGAAGTTCACCTTGCAATAAACAAAGAATATAAAAGCTTATGAATTTAGGCTGTTTTGCAAAGTGTCGGCACTTAAGGATCACTTGGAGAGATCCTATTTCTGAATATAAATAAAGCTTGGTGCATAAATTTGCACATGAAAGCGGATAAAGGAAATAGTATGCAAAGTTGTAAGAAAACCCTGCAAAAAACTGCAGGGATAGCTGGGCTATTGGGGGCGGGTTCAGTACATGCCGATTTGGCATTAAACCTCCCTGAGCCAGTATCACCTCTGGCGATAGAGATCTATGATCTCCACATGCTTACCGCCAAGATGGCGCTCTATATAATGATTGTTGTGACGGCAATTATTATCTATTCGCTGGTCAAATTTCGTAAATCCGAAGGATACGTAGCGGATCAAAAGTTCCATGAAGGGCTTTTTGGCCGTTTTGGTTGGATACTGGTTCCAGTGATCGTCTTGGGGATTGATGCAACTATCGCCGGTCCAGGAATGAAAACACTCAACAATGTTGAGGATTATTCCGAGCCAGATATGACGGTTAAAGTGGTCGGTTCGCAATGGAAATGGACTTACGAGTATTTGGATGATGATCTTCGCATTGTAAGTAATCTGAAAAAGCTTGATCCAAGCGATGAGCTGTATTTGCGTGATGTGGATAATCCTCTGGTTTTGCCTATTAATAAGCGAGTTAGGTTTCTGCATACAGCAACCGATGTGCTCCACGCTTGGTGGGTGCCTGAGATTGTTTATAAAAAAGACTCTATTCCCGGCTATATCAATGAGACCTGGACGATTATCGAGAAAGAGGGGACTTATCGAGGTCAATGTGCTGAAAATTGCGGCACAGGCCATGCCTATATGCCGATTGTTGTTAAAGCACTGAGTCAGGAAAAGTACGATGTTTGGTTGGCGGGTCAGAAGCAAGCCTCAGCAGCAGCAGCAGCAGAAGCCGCATCTGATAAAGAGTGGAGTAAAGCGGAATTGATGACTCGAGGCGAAGAGCTTTATAACAAAAATTGCGCAGCTTGCCATCAGGCCAATGGAGCGGGTATTCCAGGTGTATTTCCAGGCTTGGTGGGCTCGCCTATCGCGACCGGCCCAGTTGGAGGTCATCTTGATATCGTCGTAAAAGGTAAGGCTGGTAGTGCGATGGCTGCATGGGGTGCACAGTTAAATGATTTAGAGATTGCTGCGATTGTCACCTTTGAACGAAATAGCTGGGGTAACGATACGGGTGATATCGTGCAACCGGCTGCTGCAAAAGCAGCACGCTAGAATAGAGAGGATATACTTATGAGTTCAGCCGTTACAGCTAATGGGCATGATGAAGCGCATCACCATGGTCCGCCAAAAGGGATAGGCCGCTGGTTATTTAGCACCAACCATAAGGACATTGGTACGATGTACCTGTTCTTTTCATTGATTATGTTGCTGCTGGGTGGCGCAATGGCAATGCTGATTCGGGCAGAGCTGTTTATGCCAGGGTTACAGCTTCTAGAGCCAGATCTGTATAACAATCTCGTTACAAACCATGCGCTAATTATGGTGTTTGGTGCAGTGATGCCGGCGGGTGTTGGCCTTGCAAACTGGATGATTCCAATGATGATTGGCGCGCCCGATATGGCGCTTCCAAGGTTAAATAACCTCAGTTTCTGGTTATTACCTATGGCGGCGATCATGTTGGTTAGCTCGATGATTGTTCCCTTCTTTCCGTTTGGCGGTGGAGCCGTTAATACGGGGTGGACGCTTTATCCTCCGCTCTCGGTTCAGGCCGGAATGGGGATGGATCTGGTGATCTTTACTGTGCATATCTTGGGTATTTCATCGATTCTTGGGTCGATCAATATCATTACGACGATCGTTAATATGCGTGCCCCAGATATGACTTGGTTTAAGCTGCCAATTTTTGTTTGGGCTTGGCTGTTTACTGCATTTTTGTTGATTCTGATTTTGCCAGTATTGGCTGGTGGTGTGACGATGCTACTTTTTGATCGCCATTTCGGAACCAGCTTTTTTGACGCGGCTGGCGGTGGTGATCCTGTACTGTTTCAGCATCTGTTCTGGTTTTTTGGCCATCCTGAAGTGTATGTGCTATTGCTCCCATCAATCGGTGTGCTTGGGATGATAATTCCAACCTTCGCACGCAAGCCTTTGTTTGGGTATAAACCGCTTATCTTTTTCATGGGATTCCTTGCGATCTTAGGAATGGTGGTATGGGCGCATCATCAATACACCATTGGGATGTCACTCAATACGACGACCTATTTTATGATCGGAACGATTCTGATTTCGATTCCTGTTGGGCTAATGTTATTTAACTTCATGTGCACGATGTGGCGTGGTTCGATGACATTTGAAACGCCAATGCTTTTTGCTATATCGATCATCCTGATGTTTTCATTTGCGGGGGTGACTGGCGTAATGCTTGCGGTTGTTCCAGCAGATTTGCAGTATCACGACACCTATTTTGTCGTGGCTCACTTTCACTATGCATTGATCCCCGGTTCGGTCTTGGGACTTTTTGCGGCAACCTTCTATTGGTTGCCGAAGTGGACAGGGAATATGTATGACGAAAAGCTAGGAAAAATATTTTTCTGGTGGAACGTTATTTCGTTCAATATTACATTCTTCCCGCAGCACTTTTCTGGGTTAGCCGGGATGCCAAGAAGAATCGTTGATTACAGCGGACAGTTTGTCGAGTTTAATGTCATTTCTAGCCTTGGAGCCTTCATGTTTGGGGTCTCACATCTATTGTTTGCCTACATCATTATTAAAACGATAAGAGGTGGTGAGAAAGCACCGGATAAGCCATGGGAAGGTGGACAAATTGGGACGCCTGGCTTGGAATGGACGGTTTCATCACCTCCACCATTCCATACCTTTGAAACACCTCCAGCGGTTAAATAAATTGTTAGGTTGCCAGTAAATATGAAAGAAGCTGACAAAGATGAAAAGCTGAAACGCTCGAATATGACATTAGCACTGCTGCTTGGGGTGATCGCTATAGCTGGGACTTTAATTCCCTATTTTTACCTAAGCGGTGCCATTGCAGCAGGCGGCTAAAAGTCAATTGGAAGAAAAGAAAAAGAAAAGTCGTGTTCGGTTTTTGGTGCTGCTCGCAATAGGTATGTTTGCTTTTAGTTTTGCGATGGTTCCTCTCTATAGCTGGGTCTGTGCCGTAACGGGGGCAAATAGTATTGCAACAAACGCATCGACCAAGACAAGTGGGTTAGAAGAGCGAAAGGTAGATGCGGCACGGTGGATAACAGTTGAGTTCGATGCAACGATAAATGGCAATTTGGCAGTGGAGTTCAGACCTGGAACAAGGCGGCTGAAGATCCACCCAGGTGAAATGCAGAAGCTTGTTTATCATGCAAAGAACTTAACGGGTAAAGAGATAACATTACAGGCTGTGCCGGGCATAACACCGTGGCAGGCAACAGAGCATCTGCATAAGATAGAGTGTTTCTGTTTTACTCAGCAGACATTAAAAGCAGGTGAAGAGGTAGAGATGCCGCTACGTTTTTATGTGGATAGTGATTTGCCCAAGCAGTATCAGAGGATGACATTGTCATACTCAATTATGAACATCGAAGGGGTCACCAAGGCTCCGCAATTAGAATTAAAATAATATTCTCAGTTTGAGAGGGGGAAAAATGAGTACAACGAAAGAAGCGTATTACATTCCAGACCCAAGTCCGTGGCCAATTATTGCAGCGTTAGGTATCTTCACGATGCTTTTAGGGGTTGTTCTATGGGTTAACGACATTACCTCAATGGTGATGTGGGTTGGTTTGTTGATGTTATCTGGGCTGTTCTACGGCTGGTTTGGTGCAGTCATTAGCGAGAGTCAATCGGGTAAATATAGTGCCAAAGTCGATATCTCTTTTCGACAAGGCATGTTTTGGTTTATTGCTTCAGAAGTCTTCTTCTTCCTGACCTTCTTTGGCTGTCTTTTTTACCTTAGAACAATCACATTACCCTACTTGGGTGGAGAGGGTCAGCTTGGAAAGTCCAACATGCTATGGGAAGGGTTTACCTATACGTGGCCTGTCATACAGCTACCCGATGCGACAAATTATGTGGAACCCAAAGAGGCGATGGGCCCTTGGGGTCTGCCTCTGATTAATACGCTTATCCTGTTGACAAGTGGTGCGACAATTACTTGGGCACATTGGGGTTTACAGAAGGAAAATCGACAGCAGCTTGTAAAAGGTATGGCGATGACGGTCGGTTTGGGTGTGCTCTTTCTAATTTGTCAGGCATATGAATACAGTCATGCTTATGCAGAGCTAGATCTGCAGTTGGATTCAGGAATCTATGGCTCTACATTTTATATGCTGACAGGCTTTCATGGCTTTCATGTGACGATTGGTACAATCATGCTGATCGTGATAATGCTCCGAAGCATGAAAGGGCATTTCACGCCTAAACACCATTTTGCATTTGAAGGTGTTGCTTGGTACTGGCACTTTGTTGATGTCGTCTGGGTTGCTCTTTATATCTTTGTCTATTGGCTCTGATTCAAAATAAAAAAGTAGTGGCGTTGCCTATGTGGTAGCGCCTTTTTTTTCTCTGCGAGAGGCTCTTTCTAAATTCCGTGAGGTTGGATCTGGCCTGTAAAGTAGCCAATAAGAAGAAGCGCAATTAGAGAGAAAGAGAGGCTAATCCGAAAGGTTAATGAGGTGACGAGCCGCTTACCACCTTGTGGATCTTTGACAAGAAAGAGCATTCCAGAAAAAAGGCTAATTAGGATAAGTAACAGGTTTAGCAAGATTAAAATTTTAATAATCATTTGGGCAATGGCGAATAAATTAACAGGTCTGTTGAGATACAGTATATGAACGACTACTTTCTGTCCAAATGGAAGTTGCCGAGCAAAGTGGAATGAAAACGGGTGAGTAAACGGAAATTTAGCCCAACATGGTTGAACACATTGCTAACAGTGCTTGGTGTCACACTCCTCTCGACTTTGGGGTTTTGGCAATTAGACCGAGCAGAACAGAAACAGCAGCTAGAAGAGGCTGTTGAGGCTCGCATGAAAGGTGCGCCATTATCTATTACCGGTAGATTAGATAAGAGTGAGATAGAGCAGTTTAGGCGTCTTAAAGCGCAAGGTGAGTATGAAGGAAAGCATGAAATCCTGATCGACAATGCGACCTGGAATGGAAAGGCGGGATACCATGTGATTACGCCATTTCATATAAAAGGCAGTGATCGGTATGTTCTTGTAAATCGTGGCTGGGTTCCTGTTGGTAGGGATCGGAAAATTGTTCCCGAAACTGCCGTGCCTAGCGGCGAGATGGTCATTGAAGGAAGATTGGGCTGGATTAAAGGTAAGCCTGCGTTTATTGGGGATAAAGTCCCGCCTGATAATTCAGAAGGAAAGGTCTGGTTTTATTTGGATGGCGACTATTTTAGTCAGAAAACGGGGTTGGCAATAGAACCCTACCTCTTGCTCTTGAGCAGTGAAGGTGAAGGCGGTTATGTTCGTGAATGGCCAGATTATGAGGGTCGCTATGGAATGCATATGGCGTATGCGGTGCAGTGGTTCTCTTTTGCGCTGTTTGCTTTGTTTATCTATATTTGGGTGAGTGTTAAGAAGTATGAGTGAAGCAGTAAAACCTAAGAGTTTCTTCCGAAGAAGCTTCCCTTTTTGGCTGATGCTGGCAATTTTTTCGGCCCCTTTTATAGCGGCCACCTTTTTGTACGAGGGTGGAACGACTTTTTCATTAGGTAAGGCCGGTAACAAAGGTGATTTAATTTCTCCTGTACGAAGAATTGATTCAGTACAGATGGAGAATTTATTGGGTGGCTCTATTAATAGCGATGATTTGCTAGGAAAGTGGACGTTGGTAACGGTAGGTAGTAAAGCCTGCGGAGATGCCTGCTTGGAGAATATGTACAAAATGCGCCAAATACGGCTTGCTACCGGACGAGAGCGCTCAAGGGTTAATCGCCTCTATATCTTAAGTGATGAAAATAGAAAGCAAATTGCCACTTTATTAGAAGATTTTGATGGAATGGCGGTTGTATTGGGTGAATCAGGAACCATCGAGGCGTTTAATTTGAAGCCGACACCCTGGCAGGGAGAGATTGAGGGAGGCATCTATATTATCGATCCGATGGGGAATTTTATGATGGCCTACAAACCGGGCTTTGAAGCAGAAGGGATTCTAAAGGACTTGAAGCGTTTGCTAAAGTTATCGCGCATTGGGTAATGGAATATGCATAAGCTCTTTCAACGATTAGGCCTCTTTACAACATTATTTGCACTGGTTGTGATTGTGTTGGGCGCTTTCGTAAGGCTGTCAGATGCAGGACTTGGTTGTCCAGATTGGCCCGGTTGCTACGGGGAAATTGTCGTTCCAAGCTCAGAAGAGGCGGTGTTGGAAGCCCAGGCACGCCACCCAGAAAGAGCGTTAGAGTCAGATAAGGCGTGGAAAGAGATGGCACACCGCTATTTCGCTGGGACTTTAGGGCTTTTAATCCTTGTTTTAGCGATTATTGCTTGGCTGAATAGAAAAGATGATGAGCAGCAGCTCTTTTTGCCTACATTCCTAGTCGGACTGGTTGTTTTTCAGGCCGCTTTAGGGATGTGGACGGTCACCTTATTGCTTAAGCCAGTTATCGTTACACTCCATCTTCTTGCTGGAATGGCAACATTGGGACTGCTTTGCCTCATGACGCTTAGTGCGGGCCGAAAAACATCAATTTTTGCAGATAAACCCCCTTTTGGGCTAAAGGCTTTGGCCTTTACAGCGCTCATCGTTTTAATTGGGCAAATTGCACTAGGTGGCTGGACAAGCACCAATTATGTCGCACTTCACTGTCCTGATTTCCCTACTTGCCAAGGGCGCTGGTTGCCAGAGCTCGATATGGATGAGGCATTTACGATTTGGCGAGACAGTGGGGTTGATTATGAAGGTGGGGTACTTTCGCTAAATGCAGGTGTTACAGTGCATTTTATGCATAGAGTCGGGGCGCTGACGGTATTGCTTGTTGTTGGCTTGCTCGCTTTTCGGTGCTTGCTCGGTGGATATTCGGGAGTAAGGCTTTTGGGGGGCACTGTTTTATTGCTCCTTCTTGTTCAAATCTCTCTCGGTATTGCCAATGTAATGTTGAGATTGCCCATGCCGGTAGCGGTTTCACATAATGGAGTCGCAGCACTTTTATTGATGAGCCTTTTGGCGCTAAATTTTAAGTTGTCACGAGCGAGCTAGATAAAACTGGATTAACGGTAGGTTTTACCCTGAGTGTAAATAGGTAGGTCATATTATGAGTGATGTAATGGTTGAAGCGGAAAATAGTCTTAATTGGCGCGATTACTATGAATTATGTAAACCAAAGGTGGTGGGGCTGATCCTGTTTACAACAATTGTTGGGATGTTGCTTGCCGTGCCTCATGGCGCAGATATTCCGTGGCATTTAGTGATCTTTGGCTTGCTAGGTATAGGAATGGCTGCGGCAGCCGGCGCGGCAATGAATCACTGGGTTGACCAAAGAATTGATGCGGTGATGGAGAGAACGAAAGGCCGGCCACTGCCAGAAGGAAAGATGGAAAGTCGCTCTGCGCTCTATTTCTCATTGGCGCTTGGATCGTTTTCTATGCTGTTATTGGTAACGCAAGTTAACTTGCTAACAGCTGTTCTGACACTGTTTTCTCTAATTGGCTACGCAGTCATTTATACAATGTTCTTAAAGCGCACGACTCCACAAAATATTGTTTGGGGCGGTGCAGCGGGTGCAGCGCCTCCGTTACTAGGTTGGACGGCGATTACTGGGAATATTAATACCGAAGCGCTGCTGCTTTTTATGATTATCTTTATCTGGACGCCGCCACATTTCTGGGCGCTTGCGATCCGGCGGCGAAAAGAATATGCAAAGGTTGATATCCCGATGTTGCCGGTAACGCATGGTGTCGAATTTACCAAGCTACATATCCTGCTTTACACCTTTATGTTGCTGGTCGTGACACTAATGCCATTCATGGTTCATATGAGTGGTTTAATCTACCTTGCAGGCGCTGTTTCATTAGGAATTGGTTTTATCTTCCATGCTTTTAAACTGTATCGTTCAAAAGATGATAGCCATGCGATGAAGGTTTTTGGGTACTCTATTTTTTATCTCAGCTGCCTATTTGCCTTTCTATTGGCAGATCACTATTTAAGAGCGGCGATTAGAGCATTCAGCTAACTTATTTTTCGAGCGCGAACAGAGCGGCCTTTAACTTTTCCCTGTGATAAATAGTTGAGTGCTTGCCTCAGAGCGCTCTGTTCGATTGCAACATAGCTAGAGCGATCAAATATATCTATCTTGCCAATTTGATCGCCAGCAAGCCCTGCATCACCGGTGAGTGCGCCTAAAATATCACCAGGCCGAATCTTGTCCTTGCGACCTCCATCAAGCTGAATTGTGACCATAGGGGGTTGTAGGGTGAACTCGATATCACGATCTAATGAGGCTGTAACATCACAGATGCAGGGTTTATTCTGCTGCTTTTCAATCGCTTTAACGCGAAGTTGCTCAGACTCGGTGAAAAGGCTCAAGGCGATTCCCTTCTCGCCCGCTCGGCCGGTACGCCCAATTCGATGGATGTAGATTTCAGCATCGCGAGGAAGTTCGTAGTTGATTACCGCCTGCAATGATTTGATATCTAGTCCGCGAGCAGCGACATCGGTGGCAACTAAAACGGGGCAGCTGTTATTCGCAAAGCGAACGAGAACCTGGTCACGCTCTCGCTGATCTAGATCGCCATGAATGGCCAAAGCCCCAATCTTTTGCTTACGAAGAAAGTTGGCCACCTCGTCGCACTGTAACTTGGTGTGGCAGAAAACAATTGCTGACTCAGGTTGGTAGTGTTCAAACAGGGCCAATAATGCATTGTTCCGTTCGTGCCTTTTAATCTCGTAGAAGAGCTGCTCGATAGTGGTTGGTTTATGTTCTGATTCGACGGTGACGGTAACGGGGTCACGTAAAATCGAGCGACACATCTTTTTGATCTCATCGGGGTAGGTGGCTGAGAAAAGTAGCGTTTGGCGTTTTTTGGGGGTCTGCGCAATGATCTCTTTCATTACATCAGAAAAGCCCATATCAAGCATTCTATCGGCTTCATCAAGTACTAATGTCTTCAACCCATCAAGCTTTAGCGTGTTTTTGCGGAGATGGTCTTGAATGCGCCCAGGTGTGCCAACAACGATATGTGCCCCATGCTGTAGGGAGCCGACCTGTGGACCGAATGGCTTGCCTCCGCACAGTAAAACCAGTTTAATATTGGAGACACTTCTGGCTAGCCGACGAATCTCCTTGCCTACTTGGTCGGCTAATTCTCGGGTTGGGCATAAAATTAGTGCTTGAGCGCCAAAAAAGCGCGGGTTAATCTCATTCAATAATCCAATGCCAAAGGCAGCTGTTTTACCGCTTCCTGTCTTTGCCTGGGCAATTAGATCTTTGCCATTCAATATATGAGGCAAAGCCTGTGCCTGAATATCGGTCATTTTTTTATAACCGAGCGAATCTAGATTGGCAACTTGCGCGGGGGAAATAGGGAGAGAAGAAAACTGGGTGTTGGCCATGAGCTGAGACAGAAGTTGGAGGGATACGAGCTATTTTACCTGTTTCTGCCGCATTGCACCTATTGCGACAATTAGAAAAAGTAGGCCGCCGATTATTGAAATCAATCCGCCAAGCCCCATCATGGCCATGCCGGCTATTTCAGGCAATCTATCAAGCCCTTGTGCAGCACCAGCTGTTTTTCGTTGAACACCATAACCACCAGACCAGGCAAGTCCAAGAATATGCATAAGCTGCCCGCCACCATAGATATACGGCTGTAAGAATGCCATTTTGGATCGGGGGGCAGAAAAGCCTAATTGGGGGAGCAGAGCGTAAGTTAGCCCCATAAATGCAAGCGTTACACCGACAATTGAGCCGTGGTAATGGGCTGGTATAACAACATTCACGCCTTCAATCATAAAGCCGATTATTCCGCCTGCAGCAAAGAGGATAAGAGAGGCGATCAGCGATGAATGAAGAGGTTTAGCTGCACCAGTGGGCTTTTTTATTGAGAAAATAGTCCAGCCGACAAATAGCCCTAGAGGTAAAGAGGCGAGTCCACCGAACTGCATTAATTGAGTGAATGCGAGCCTGTGTTCAGAAGAGAGGATTTCATGTTGGCTGTAAATAACAGGGGCCATAAGAACCGGGATGGCCGTCAATGTAAAAAAGATTTTTGCCAGAGAGCTTGAAAGCGGTGTTGATGCGCCACATGCCGAGGCAAGCCAGAGCCAAGCGGCAAGTAATAGGATGGTGTGGTTAAATTGGAGAATATGGCCGCTCCCCCAAAAGAGAAATTCAAAGTAGCTGGTCGCCTCTATATCTGTCGGTACTTTTAGCCAGGTAAAAGCAAAAGCAATAAATGTCGCGATGGTGACAAATGCAGCCAGCTTTAAAGCGAACCGGATTGCCGCTTCGCCACTTTTTTCCTCATTAGTTTTTACAGGAATAGAAAGGGAGCGTATTAACTGTAAGCAGACACCGGTCGAAAAACAGATGAGCCCAGCATAAAAGAGTGGGTGTTGAAGAACCGGTATATAGTTATTTAAGAGTGGGCTTCCAGCGCCTGTGAAGGGCGAGATAATAATAATGACTGTCCCAATAACGGCGAGAGCTAAGGCAAATTTCCCTAGGCTAATTTGTTTCGGTTGGCTATTCAGACTCCAAAGAACAGAAGCAAATGAGAGAAACCAGATTAAAACAGAGAGATCTACATGAACAACTAAGGCGGTGTGGAAGAAATCAGCCCAAGGGATAATTTCTTGAACAGCGGGTGTTCTTGATAAAACTAGTAGAAGAGAGAAAAGCCCCGCAAAAATAAGCGATGCCAGACCGAGGGCAAGCCAGCCCGTAGCAATTTTTTGCGACTCATTGTTGCTAATGGTTAATGTGTAATTCATGTTAATAATCAACGATCGATTTTGAAAGGAAATGGGCGATTTAGTCGGAAAGTTTACCGTTAATTAGGAATGAGAGCTGCTAGGAAATAAAAAGCCACTCAAATTTTGAGTGGCTCTTAATGTTACTTAGCGGCCTGCGGCTCAGAAAATCAGGCTGCTTCTTCTAGCTGTGCCCGAATCTTTTTCATTGCCTGTTGCTCGATCTGTCTGATACGTTCAGCCGAAACACTGTATTCAGCAGCAAGTTCATGAAGTGTTGGTTTGTTATCGCTGAGCCAGCGGCGTGACAAAATGCTTTGGCTACGCTCATCAAGTTGTTGAAGGGCGCTGTACAGCTGCTCTTTTTCGCTACTGTCACTATCGATATTTTCGACAACTAGAGCGGGGTTGGTGGAGTTGTCTTCCAAATAGAGCGACGGGCTGTGGTTGTTGCCCTCATCTTCATCACTGTATCCATCAAAAGCGATGTCTCGGCCACTTAGCCTGTTTTCCATCTCGGTAACTGTTTTGATATCCACATCAAGGTCATCTGCCAAAGCTGTCGCTTCATCACGGTTTAACCAGCCTAGATGTTTCTTGTTTTTTCTCAGGTTAAAAAACAGTTTGCGCTGCGACTTTGTTGTGGCGACTTTAACAATACGCCAGTTTTTGATCACAAATTCGTGAATTTCTGCACGGATCCAGTGGACAGCAAAAGAGATAAGTCGTACACCAACGGCAGGATCAAAGCGTTTTACCGCTTTCATTAAGCCTACATTGCCCTCCTGAATAAGATCTGGAATGGCGAGGCCGTAACCACGGTAACTATTGGCAATATGAACAACCGAGCGAAGATTGGCGATGACCAGCTGGCGTGCAGCATTAAGGTCATTATCTTTGTGAAAACGTATGGCAAGCGCCCGCTCTTCTTCCTGTGTTAGTTTAGGAATACGAAGTACAGCCGCCATATAAGACTCGGATGAGCCTGTAGGTATGGTTAGTGTAGGAATCGCTAGTGCGTTTGTCATATTGTCAGTTGCCCCCATTTCGATGCTAAGTTTAGCACTCGAATAGTATGAGTGCTAATTTGAGGAAAAGTTCCGCATTTTCGCTGGCGAGAGCGCTATTCTGGCTGCATTTTTTTCAGGTGGTGACTACAGACAGTCCATGCTCCACATATGCCAAGAAAAGCAGATATGGTAAGCAGTGTAAGGCTTTCAGATGCCGTCAAGAACTGTAGTTGGAAATTACTTTCATACAAATTGGAGAGATTCTGAATCGGTCTTTCCAGTAGAAAAATGGTTCCGGCTGTCATCAGCCAAGCGGTAAGGCCACTTAACAGGCCGTACCAGAATCCGCTATATAAAAAGGGGCGGCGTATAAAGGCATCTGTTGCCCCAACTAACTTGGTGATGATGATTTCATCACGTCTGTTCTGAAGTTCAAGCCGAATGGTATTGCCGATAATCAGTAGTACAGCCAGCGCGAGCAATAGTGCCAGCAACATGGTGGCTCGCTCAGCAATTTCTACAATTGCCTGCAGCCGCTGAACCCACTGCATATCAAGCTGGGCAAAATCGGCCTCAGATAGTTTTTCGAGTCGGTCTAGCAGTGGTTGAATCTGTTCGATGCTTTTTAGCTCTGAAGAGGGAGTGAGCTGAATGACGACCGGTAGAGGATTGATTTCAAGCGTTTCAATGGCGCTACTGAAACCACTATATTGTTGAAATTCTTTTAATGCCTCCTCCTTCGTGGTTAGAGTGATATTAACAATGTCACGATCCAGTTTTAGCTTATTGCTAAGAGCCTCTCCGGCGGCATTACTGACAGATTGCTTTAAGAACAGGGAAATTTGGTTAGAGCTATCTAATTGGCTGCTCACCTGTGTGCCGTTGCTAATCAACAGGTGAAGCGTTGTTGGCAGCATCAAGGCAATAGCGATAACCAATAACGTTAGCAGGCTTGAGAAGGGTGCTTTAGCCAGTTTTCCCAAGCTGGAAAAGAGGGCGTGTCGGTGTAGACTTAACCAAGAGCCGGCAGTATCAGATAGCGACATGTGATGACTCTCCGCCCTGAGTAAGATGCCCCTGTTCCAAGACAAGGCGCCGGTATCCCATTTTGTTTACCAGCTCAAGATCATGTGTGGCGATTAATACGGAAACACCAACCTGATTAAACTGCTCAAATAGCGCCATGATTTCCTGAGAAAGCTCCGGGTCCAAGTTGCCGGTTGGTTCATCTGCAAGGATCATTGGTGGGCGGTTGACGACAGCGCGAGCGATGCCGACACGTTGTTGTTCGCCACCTGAAAGCGTAATGGGGAGGCTATTTTCTTTATTGAGAAGCCCGACTTTATCGAGCGCAGCTCGCACACGGCGGGCAGTATCTCGGTAATTTAGCCCTTCAATGATTAACGGCAGTGCGACATTGTCAAAAACGGTTCGGTCGTGCAGTAGACGGTGATCCTGAAAGATCATGCCAATTTTGCGGCGAACAAAGGGGATTTTCCGGTTGGGAACTTTATTGAGGTTATGCCCATCGAGCAGAATCTGTCCACGTGTACAGCGCTCAATCAGAGCAATCAATTTGAGCAGTGTACTTTTGCCAGCACCGGAATGACCGGTCAGAAAAGCCATTTCTCCTTTTGCCAAGTGGAAGCTAACTCGGTTGAGTGCATCAATGTTACCGGGATAACGTTTGCTGGCATGGTCGAACTGGAGCATGAGAGATTAACTACTCTTCATGCTCATTGGTAAAAATGGCATCGATAAAGCTACGCGCTTCAAAGTCTTGAAAGTCATCAATCCCTTCACCAATGCCTATAAAGCGAAAGGGGATTCCAAGTTGTTGAGCCAATGCAAAAATAACCCCGCCTTTTGCGGTTCCATCGAGTTTGGTTAGCGCCATACCGGTCAGACCGACTGCTTCGTTAAATAGACCCGCTTGGCTCAGTGCATTTTGACCTGTTCCGGCATCAAGTACGAGTAGCACTTCATGTGGCGCTGAATCATCTAACTTACCCATTACGCGTTTGACCTTTTTTAGCTCCTCCATCAGATTGGACTGAGTGTGCAGACGGCCAGCAGTATCAGCGATTAGCACATCAACATCTCTGGCACGGGCTGACTCCAATGCATCATAGATAACCGATGCAGAATCGGCACCAGTATGTTGAGCAACAACAGGGATTTTATTCCTCTCCCCCCATTTCTGGAGTTGCTCGACCGCAGCGGCTCGGAAAGTGTCGCCAGCAGCTAACATGACGCTTTTGCCTTGTAGTTGGAGTCTTTTTGCCAGCTTGCCGATGCTGGTTGTTTTGCCTGCACCGTTAATGCCGACCACCAAAATAACGAAAGGGCCTTCTTGTTCAGGGATAATGAGCGGTTCTGAGCAAGGCTCAATTAACTCATACAGCCGCTCTTTAAGTGCAACGGAAAGCGCGTCGACATCGGCTAGCTGCTTTCGATTCACCTTTTCGGTGAGCTCTTTAATAATGCTTCGTGTTGCTTCCATGCCAACATCTGCCAGAATTAGGCTCTCTTCAAGCTCCTCTAGTAACTCATCATCGATCGTTTTTTTGCCAAGAAACACATTAGCGAGACCATTTGAGAAGCTGTTGCGGGTTCGACCTAATCTGTTTTTAAGCCGCTGAAACAGTCCGGCTTTTGTTGGGGGAGTCGTCTCTTCAACTTCTTGAGATGCATCAATGGAACTGTTTTCCGCTTCTGTGGTCTTTTTGGGCGGTGTCTGTTTTTTCTTTCCAAAACCAAACATGTGTTGACTCTTTTACGGTTGGGATAAAAACTATCGGATTAGCACCTATTTTGCCCGAAATGCTTAAAGAGAGATATATGCAACGAATTATTTCACGTTTTTTTCTGCTCCTGATTGTTATGCCATTGCTGGCAACAGCTTCTGATCAGAAGGTACAGTCTTATACACTTTGGAATGGCTTGAAGATATTGATTAAAGAAGATCATCGCGCCCCTGTGGTTGTCTCACAAGTCTGGTACAAAGTTGGTTCAAGCTATGAGCCATCCGGGATTACCGGTATTTCTCATATGCTTGAGCATATGATGTTTAAGGGGACAGATAAGCATGCGCCTGGTGAGTTTTCCAGAATCATTGCTGAAAATGGAGGGCGTGAAAATGCCTTTACTGGAAGAGACTATACCGCTTACTTTCAAAGTCTGGAGAAAAGCCGTTTGCCGATCAGTTTTGAACTGGAGGCTGATCGAATGCGCAATCTCAAGCTGATCGATCAAGAGTTTCAAAAAGAGCGGCAGGTGGTGATTGAAGAGCGCCGGATGCGGACAGAAGATAATCCCCAAGCTAAAACGGGCGAGCACTTTATGGCGATGGCATGGAGCAATAGCCAGTATAGAAATCCGATTATTGGTTGGCCGGAAGATTTGGACAACTATCAATTGAGTGACCTTCAGGATTGGTACAGCCGCTGGTATGCACCAAATAATGCAACGCTAGTTGTGGTGGGTGATGTGACGGCGAAAGAGGTTCTTGCTTTGGCCAAAAAGTACTTTGGAAAACTACAGCCGAGTAATTTCTTTGCTTTAAAACCGCGTTGGGAAGAGAGGCAGCTGGGCGAACGGAGAACGGTGATTAAATTGCCCGCAAAACTTCCTTTTTTAACGATGGGTTACAAGGTTCCCGCCTTAAACAGTGCGGAGGATGAGCGCGAAGCCTACGCGCTGGAGGTTTTAGCTGGAATTCTTGATGGTGGGAACAGTGCCCGTTTTGCCTCGCGTTTGGTTAGGGGGCAACAGATTGCAACTTCTGCTGGCGCTGGTTACAACCTCTATTCGCGTCTATCGACATTGTTGAATATAGAAGCTGTGCCGGCAAAAGGTCAGGACTTAAGATCTCTGGAGGTGGCCATTAGAGAGCAGGTCTCACTGTTACAAAAAGAGCAGGTGTCGAGTGAAGAGTTAACGCGCATCAAGGCGCAAGTGCTTGCCAATTCTATTTATGAGCAGGACTCGGTTTTTTATCAGGCGATGCAGCTCGGCATGGCCGAAACGGTTGGTTTAGGCTGGCACAGGGTTGGAGAGTATGTTGAGAAAGTTAAAGCTGTGACGGCTGAAGAGGTGATGGCGGTTGCAAAAAAATATTTAACCGATGACCGGCTCAGTGTTGCCTGGCTAGAACCGCAAGAGATAAAAGCTACTGCCATTCAAGGAGGTGTGAACTGATGGCTATTCAAATAAAAAAAGGGATAACACTTATTGTTCTGGCAGTTTGGGGTAACTTGCTTTTTGCTGCACCGAATATTCAACAATGGCAGGATAAAAGTGGTGCAAAAGTCTACTTCGCACAGGCGAGTGGTTTACCAATGGTTGATGTACGGGTTGTCTTTAATGCAGGCAGCGCGCGAGATGGCAATAAAAAAGGTGTCGCAGCATTAACCGCTGCCCTGTTGGATACTGGCACGGGCAAGCTGGATGCATCAGCGGTTGCAGAAAGGTTTGAAAGTGTTGGTGCGCAGTTTGGTGTGGGCGCAGCTCGGGATATGGCTTGGGTGACGCTTCGAAGTCTCACCGACACCGCTATTTTGGATAAAGCATTACAAACAGCGCACGATGTTCTGGTTAACCCGGCATTTAATCAGGCCGATTTTGAGCGTGATAGACAGCGAACTTTACTTGGGTTAAAGCGGCAGGAGGAATCACCGTCCGCAATTGGGCAGAAAGCCTTTTTTAAGGCGCTGTATGGAAGCCACCCTTATGCTTCACCGGTGAGTGGTGAGCTCAAAACCGTTGAAAAGCTAACAAGAGCCGATGTTCTCGGGTTTTATCAACAATATTATGCCGCCAACAATGCTGTTGTTGTAGTTGTTGGAGACCTTAATCGATCGGATGCCGAAAAAATGGTCGGGCAGTTATTAAGTGGTCTGCCAGCAGGAAAGGCGGCAGAGATGCTTCCTGTGCCAAAGGATGATCATAAAGGGAAGGTGGTTAAGAAAATATTTCCCTCCGCGCAAACGCATATCTTTTCCGGTGCTCTAGGTGTAAAGCGTCACGATCCTGACTATTTTGAGCTCTATGCTGGCAATCATATTTTGGGTGGTAGCGGCCTTGTTTCGCTCATTACCGAAGAGGTGCGAGAAAAAAGAGGGTTGGCTTACAGTGCCTATAGTTATTTCTCGCCGATGGCGCAATTTGGCCCTTTTATGATGGGATTGCAAACGCGAAATGATCAGGCTGATCAGGCATTTAAAGTGCTGACTGAAACGGTGAGCCGCTTTGCTAAAAAGGGGCCAACAGAGAAGCAGTTAGACGCGGCGAAAAGCAATATTACAGGTGGCTTTGCATTGCGATTGGATAGCAACCGCAAAATTGCAGAATATATCGCCATGATCGCATTTTATGGTTTGCCGATTGATTATCTAGATAAGTTTTCTGACAAAGTTGCGGCGGTGACTACCGGTTCGATTCGTGATGCCTTCTTTAGAAGATTAAGGTCAGCTGAATTTAAGACAGTTATGGTGGGCAATATTCGTGAATAACCAGTTCCGGATTATTGCTGGAGAGTGGCGGAGCCGAAAGCTCAGTTTTCCTGATGTAAAAGGGCTTAGGCCGACCTCAGGGCGTGTTAGGGAAACACTCTTTAATTGGCTGCAAGATGATCTTCCCGGCGCACACTGTTTGGATCTATTCGCCGGGAGTGGGGCGTTGGGTCTAGAGGCAGCCTCAAGAGGGGCGGAACGTGTTGTTCAGGTTGACGATAATCAGTTCGTTATTCGTGCGCTGAAAACAGATAAAACCTTGCTCAAGGCCGATCAACTTTCAATTGTGAAAGCAGATGCACTTACTTTTCTGAAAAAGAGAGCTGATGAGGGTTATGACCTAGTTTTTCTTGATCCCCCTTTTCATCAGGATCTTTTGCTGCCAACCTGCCGATTGCTCGATCAGAATGGTTGGTTAAAGGTGGGGGCTAAAATCTACCTGGAAGTAGAGAAACGCTTCGATATAGAAGAGAAAGGGTTATTACCTGAAAGCTGGCAACAGCTGAAAGCTAAAAAAGCAGGGGAGGTGCGTTACTTTCTCTATCAGGCTACTTGATTGGGGGGCTGGGAGCTTTTTTAAAAGACAGGCTATGCCACAAAAAAGCTCATCCTTTCTCTTGTTTTGTCTGGCAGTTATTACACAAGCCATGCAGTTCCAACTGCTGGCTGGCCAGAACAAACCCAGTATCAGAAATGCTGGATTTGAGTTCATCCACCAATCGTTGATGCAAGCCTAATTCGGTTACGTTATGGCACTTATCACAAATTAGAAACTGAGGTATGCGGTGTTCGTGCTCGCACGCAATATGTGAGCAGGCTAAATACTGATTGGTGGTTTCCAGTTTATGTGCCAACTGGGCTTGCAACAAAAAATCTAGCATTCGGTAGGCGGACATTGCCGATAATGTCTCGCCCTTGCTGCTTTTATAACGGTCGACAACATCGTAGGCGGACAAAGGTTCACCTGCTTCTAATAAAAGTTGCAAGACATTACGGCGTTTGTCAGTCAGGCGTATGCCCAGATGATTACATTCTGTTTGAGCCTTGTTGATGGATTGGGTTATTGTTTTCATTAAAACGTCATACGTAGTCCTATTTCCACACCTCTTCCTGCTTCTGGTGCCCGGTCACGCAAAAAAGAAACCGAACTGCGAATATCTTGATCAAGCAGGTTGTTGGCCTTGGCAAACAGCATAATATCACTGTTTTCAGCCATGTTAAGGTGGTAATTCGCAGTCATATTTAATAGCCAATAACCGTCCGTTTTAGTTTCGTTATCACCTGGATTGTCTTGCTCTTCCGCTCGTGTCATTCGAATGCTGGACATCCAGCGGCTGTTTTTCCAAGATAGTTGCGCCCCGTAACGTAATGGCGGCATCCGCGGAATATCCCCGCCGTCTGAAAAACGACCCCGCACGTAGTCGGCAAAAAGTTCACTATCAAGATACCCATATCGTGTTGATAGTATTGGAATGTTAACTTGTGCCTCAAAACCTTGAAACTCGGCATCTCGTTGTTCTGCGTTAAAAACCGGCAAACAATTACCAGTGCAGGTAGAGACAAAGGTTTCGGTGTTGAGATCAAAAAGTTGGCCACTGTTAGTCTGGTTAATATAGTCTTTAACCCAATTCTGGTAGAGATTAATATCAGCCTGAAACAGGTCATGATCTATATGAAAGCCTAATTCAATATTATGAGAAACCTCTTTCTTCAGGTCTGGATTCCCAATCTCATAACTTTCAGTTGCATGATGCACTCCGTTTGAGAACAATTCTTGTATATCCGGAGCCCGCTCAGAACGAGAAAAAGTCAGTTTAATAGAATCCTCGTCGGATACTTTCCATAACGCCGATGTGGAAAAGCTGACTGGGGTGTGTGATTTTTCTGAGAGCCCTTCCGGATCTATCCATTGCTTCTCGACTCTCATGCCTAATTCATACACTAGGTGCTGGGTGTGTATGTCTTGAACGGTAAAAAAGCCGAATGAATCAATCTTGGATTTTGGTATTACTGCCTCTTCTCCAATGGCAGAAAATTCACTGTTGTTGGTCTGTAGACCCAACACACCATGATCAAAAATTGCCCATGGTTTTTGGGAGAGCTCGATACGGCTTACAAAGCCTTCATTGTTGAAAACGGTTCCGGCAGAACCATCTTCCAGCTCTGTATGTTGATAATCGTTATAGCCTAAACGGATGCGAATTTTTTCTGCAAAAGGCAAAGGCTCTTTTATTTCCGCTTTCATGTCATAACGGTTCTGTTTCTGATCGATTCTCACCTCTCCCGGTTCATCCCCCGGTGGTACTCCGTAATTATTTTCCAAATGGTTTGCCGAAAATCCGATAAAAGCCTTATCCCCTACAATGGAAAACCCTGCGGTGCCACTTTTAGCTCGGCTATTGGAATTAAGCAAATAGCCATCATCTTTTGTGTCGGAAACGGCATAATCGGAAATATTCTGATTATTACTATCCCGATAAAGGCCGTCTAAATGCCAAGCAAAAGCCCCTTTTCCGCCATCGATTTTAAAGGCAGTTGATTTTCCCTCATTCACGGTGTTGTAGCGCTGCTCAAACGCCCCTGAAAAAAGGCTGTCGGCGATTTTCTCCGGTATCCGATTATCCAGAACGTTAACTACACCACCTATTGCACCGCTGCCGTACAGTAAGGTTGCTGGGCCTCTTAGCACTTCGATTCGTTCTGCCCATAAAGGCTCAGTACTGTTGGAATGATCAGGGCTTAATGAGGAAACATCCATGTTTCCTAGACCATTTTGTAAAACATGCACACGTGATCCTGTTTGTCCTCTAATAACCGGCTGCCCGACGCCAGGGCCAAATGATTGGTTGGTTATTCCAGGTTCACTGCTTAGGGTTTCACCAATTGTTGAGCTTGCCTTCATGCGTAATTCATCGCCGCTCAATATAGAGACCGGTAACGCAGTATTCGCTGTCGATTGACTTAGTGGGGAGCTGACTAGCAAGGTGTCCAATTCGAGCATGTGATTAGGCGCTGCAACAGCCAAAGGGGCCATGAAGCCAGTAATTATTAACCCACACCATTGCACTTTCATCTTTATTAATCCCATTTCAATCCATAAATTTTATGTTAAAACTACCGATTCATGCCTGATATGTTACAACATAACATTTATGAGCTGCAATAGGCTCTTGACCGGCACCGCTTTTTTAAAATGATTCGGTGCAAAAAAAAACAATATCGCTTCCTTTTAGGGAATAAAAAAAATCCTCTCTGATAGTTTGACAGAGCGCCTCTCCTCGTAGAGGATGGTCAGTATGAAAGAGCGAACGGTTGATCAATTTGATCCGGTTTGTGGGGACCTTGTGACAGATGCCACCCACACAGTGGGCCATCTAGGGGCTCAGTTTGTTTTTTGTTCGGTTCAGTGCAAGGAGCGCTTTCAGTCACACCCTGGGCTTTTTGTCGGTTGCCCTGGTGAGAAAGCACCCAAGCAAGCTGGTGAAGAGGTGATCAAGCAGCGTTGCATGCGGCTGGCCTTTCCGCTTATGGCTCGAAAGGCTAATGAGGTTGAAGATTGTCTTCAAAACCTGCTGGGTGTAAAAGCGGTCAATATCAGTGAGGATCATGTTGATATTACTTATGATCTATTGCTGATTTCTGCTGAGGAGATTGAGGAGAAGATCATCGCGTGTGGTGAATATCTCGGCCATAGCATTCGCGACCGGCTCGAGCGAGTCTTTGTTCATGTCGGTGAGCAGAGTGAAATCTCAAGTCTTGAAGTCCATTACAAAAAGAAAGCGGATTAAGTAACCACTTTCTCAATTCAGGTTTAACCAAATGATTAAAAATTCATCTCCTGCAAGCGAGCAGGTTGTCAGGCTATCTATAGATGGTATGCGCTGCGCCGGTTGTGTCTCTTCGGTCGAGAAACTTATTTCTAGTGTTGAGGGGGTTGTTGGGGTTGCTGTACATCTGATAGACCATTCTGCAGCGGTAACGGGCAATCCAGATATGGATCAGTTGTTGGAGACATTAAAGGCGGGTGGTCATGAGGGGCATTTGCTGAGTGGGCAAGATGAAAACTCTGACGGAAAAATAAGACTATCTATTTTAGGAATGCGTTGTGCAGGCTGCGTGAAAAGTGTCGAGAAGGCGCTTTCTGGTGTTGAGGGTGTGCGCGAGGCTCTAGTTAATTTTGCTGATCACACTGCCATCGTAGAAGGTGATGTCAGTGCAGAGCAGCTATTGAAAGCACTTAAGTCAGCCGGTTATGAGGCGGGTGAGATGGGTGTCTCAACAAGTAGTGATGATGAGCAGCAGCGGGAAGAGCAAGAGCAAAACCACTATCATGCGCTATTAAAGAAGACAGCTGTGGCGGGTGTGGTGGGTGTTCCGCTGATGCTGGGTGGCCATTTAGATCTGCTTCCCGGGATTGAGGCGAAACTACTTTGGCTCTTTATCAGTTTGCTTTGCTTGGGCGTACTTTGGTTTTCTGGCCGCCATTTTTTTGTGGGAGCATGGAAAACCCTGCAGGGTGGAAGTGCCAATATGGATGCGCTGATTGCACTTGGAACGGGCTCTGCTTGGCTATTTTCAACAACGGTTGTACTTTTTCCTGAAAGTGTTCCCTCGCTGGCAAAACATGCCTACTTTGAGGCTTCTGTGATTATTTTGGCCTTTATTAATTTGGGTTCGGCATTGGAAGTGGGGGCGCGAGGTAAAACATCGGGAGCGATTCGAAAGCTAATAGGGCTTCAGCCCAAAACCGCTAGAGTGGTTAGGGAGGGTGAGGAGTTAGATCTTCCTATTGAAGAGATCGGTCTTGGCGAGACAATTCGTGTCCGGCCGGGTGAGAAGATTCCTATGGATGGTCGAATTGTTGAAGGCCATTCAAGCATTGATGAGTCGATGTTGACGGGTGAGCCCATCGCAGTTGAAAAAAGTCAGGAAGATGAGGTGGTTGGTGGCTCTGTTAATCAGAATGGCTCATTCCTATTTGAATCAACGCGAATTGGGCGGGATACAGCACTGGCGCAGATTATTGAGAGTGTTCGGCGTGCGCAGGAGAGTAAGCCCGATATTGCTCGGTTGGCAGACAAGATTGCAGCTATTTTTGTGCCGGTTGTGATCGTTATTGCAATTGTTACCTTTATTGTCTGGTCGCTGATTGGGCCGGAGCCTGCATCAGGATATGCTTTCGTGACCGCGATGACAGTGTTGCTGATTGCCTGCCCTTGCGCGCTTGGGTTGGCAACGCCTATCTCTGTGATGGTGGCGGTGGGACGAGCGGCTGAGAGTGGGATTTTGATTCGCCGGGGAGATGCGCTACAGCTTGCAGCGAAGTTAGATTGTGTCCTTGTTGATAAAACAGGAACAGTGACAGAGGGCGCGCCAAGTGTGAGTGAGATCGTGCCTGTTTCAGGTTGGAGTGAAGGCAAAGTAATACAATTAGCTGCAAGTTTAGAGCAAGGTTCTGAGCATCCGCTTGCTTCGGCAATTGTAGGGAAAGCTAAAGAGATGGCGCTTGGGTTGTTTGATGTTGAGTGTTTTGAGGCAATTGTTGGCAAAGGGCTTTCAGCCAAACGGGAAGGCATCAGCTATCTGTTTGGTAATCGTGCGTTGATGGAGCAAAGCAATGTCGATATTGCGGGGTTCTTGCCTAAAGTTGAATCCTTGTCTGTTCGTGGGCAGACGGTTATGTATCTGGCTGAGGATGGAGCGTTAGTTGGCATTGTTGCGGTTTCTGATCCTATCAAACAAGATTCGGCTCAAGCGGTTCAGCGGCTAAAGGAGTTGGGTATTAAAGTTGTGATGGTGACGGGAGACAATGCAGCGACGGCGCGTGCTGTGGCGGCTGAAGTTGGGATTGCTGATGTTCGTGCGCAGGTTCTTCCTGAAGATAAGGCTAAAGTGGTTGAAGAGTTGCAGAAAAAGTTTGATCACGTGGCAATGGTGGGCGATGGTATTAATGATGCGCCAGCACTAGCCCAAGCAGATGTAGGCTTTGCAATTGGTGGTGGTACAGATGTGGCGATAGAAAGTGCCGATGTGGTGATACTTAAGGGTTCACTCCTCAAAGTCTCGGAGGCAATAGGGCTGTCGAAAGCAACGCTGACTAATATCCGCCAGAACCTTTTTGGTGCTTTTATCTATAACTCGTTGGGAATTCCGGTGGCAGCAGGTCTTCTTTTTCCTTTTTTCGGAGTGCTCTTAAATCCGATGATTGCAGGTGCGGCGATGGCAATGTCTTCGGTAACGGTTGTCTCTAATGCGCTGAGATTGCGCAGGCAGGATATTCGGTAAGAAGTAGTTCAACTGGCACTCACTTAGTGCACCAGGCTGGTGCGATAAGTGAGTATTTGCCTCAATTTAATGCGCGATTTCTGCAATTTAATTAAGCGTGTTGTTTAATATCAACGGTTTGTGGTTTGGCATGCAAACTGCTTTGTAATATAACGGTAATATTAAAAATGTGAATTTTTACTGTTGAAGTATCTAAATTTTAAGGATTTTATATGAATAATTTTTTAAATCGTAAAACAGCAATCTTAGGTAGTGCTATTTTATTCTCAAGCTTTCAAGTACATGCGGAACATGGGGGCGGTGGTTTAATTGAGTCTCTTAGCGGCTTTGACGTTAATAAACTGTCATTTTTTGAGCAAACGGGCATTGAAGTTGGTGCCTGGGCATCTGCTGGTGGCACGATCAATTCAAATGGCAATACTAATGCTCCCATTACCTTTAATAGCGACGTAGATAAGTTTCAGCTTAGCCAGTTTAATTTCTTCATGGAGCGCGCAGTTAACAGTGATGGAGACAGCTGGGATATCGGCGGGCGTATAGACTTTATGTACGGTAAAGACGCAGCTTTTACTAAAGCGGGAGGCTGGGATGATGAGTGGACGAATGATTGGTCTGCTGCTGATGGGTACGCAATTGCAATGCCACAAGCTTATGTAGAAGTTTTTGCACCAGTAGGTAATGGTATTACCGCAAAATTAGGGCATTTTTATACAACTATCGGTAATGAGGTTGTTACCTCTCCTGATAACTTTTTCTACTCCCATGCTTACACTATGCAGTACGGCGAACCATTTACGCATACGGGTGCGCTGTTAAGCTATGACGTAAGTGATAACTTCTCAATCAATGGTGGAGTTGTTACTGGTTGGGATAACATGACTGCGAATGATGCAGCATGGAACTTTTTAGGTGGATTTAGCTGGACGAGTGATGATGAAGCTTCATCGGTTACTGTGCAGTTAATTCATGGTGAGCAAAATCAGGATGAGTTAGATGATACAACGATGTTTAGCATTGTTGCGACGCATGACTTTTCAGATAGATTGCATTACTTAATTCAGCATGATCATGGTAGACAGCAAAATGGTGTTGCTGGAATGCAAAATGCGAGCTGGTACGGTCTTAATCAGTACCTTACTTATGACATAAATGAAGAGTTGGCAGCAGGCGTTCGTTTAGAATGGTTTAATGATAGAGACGGTGTGCGTATTGGCAACGAAAATGCCAACTATTATGCGGTTTCAGTCGGCGTTAATTATTCACCTGTTAGCTGGTTCAAGCTGCGTCCAGAACTTCGTTATGATTGCTCAAATGAAGATGCATATGATAATGGTGATAGTGATGACCAAATCGGTATCGCAATGGATATGATTGTCACATTTTAAAACTAGTCGTCTGTAACAAAAAACGAACGGGGCCTTCGGGCTCCGTTTTTTATTGTCTAAAATTCAGGGTTGGTCTATTTAGTTAGTTTTGTTCTTCAAGCTCAGTGTATGCGTATATATATTTCTTTATCTAAATAATTAATTATATTAATTATTATTAATGAGTTTACTTGTATACACTGGTTTCACTATTAAGGATTAGGGCGATAGCTGTATGAGTAAAGTAAATTCAATCCCTCAGTACGATGAAGAATTGGGTGTTCTGTCAAATCTTCGCTATGACATACCGGCCGGTGTGGTTGTGTTTTTGGTGGCAGTTCCCCTTTGCTTGGGAATCGCTTTGGCTTCTGGGGCACCCCTTTATGCGGGGCTGATATCCGGTATTCTCGGTGGAATTTTGGTTCCATTAATTAGTCGTTCCCCTTTGGGTGTTAGTGGTCCTGCTGCTGGGCTTGCGGTGATAGTGTTGACGGGGATTCAAGACCTCGGTTTTGAGGCGTTTCTTTTGGCTGTGGTGATGGCAGGCATCTTTCAGGCTGCTTTGGGCGTCGCTAAAGCAGGGGTTTTAGGCTATTTTTTTCCATCATCTGTAATTACCGGAATGTTATCCGGTATTGGGATTATCATTTTTATCAAGCAAATTCCCCATGCTGTAGGTTATAACAAGGATTATATGGGGGATCTCTCTTTTACTCAGCAGGATGGTTTTAACAGTTTTTCGGTGCTTCCTAATCTGTTTAGTTCTAATATTCTCAACCAGTTAACTCCGGGTGCATTGATTATTGCGGCTGTGTCGCTGGCAATCCTGATTTTGTGGGAGCTGCCGTTGCTAAAAAGGCAGCGTATTTTTCAGTTGGTGCCAGCTTCTTTGGTCGCTGTTGCGGCAGGGATATTGGGTGGTTTGATATTGGGAGAGATTCATCCTGTGCTGATGTTAAATGAAAACCAAATGGTCAGCATTCCCGTGGTTCAAAGTGGCGCGGATCTCTTGAACCAGCTTTCTTTTCCTGATTTTAGCCAGATAGGCAACCTTCAAGTCTACGTTACGGCATTAACTTTGGCGGTTGTTGCAAGTTTGGAAACGCTCCTTTGTGTTGAAGCCGCCGATAAGCTTGATCCGTATAAGAGAGTCTCGCCAACCAATCGAGAGTTGGTTGCTCAAGGCGTTGCAAATAGCGTATCAGGACTCATTGGTGGCCTACCTATTACGCAGGTGATTGTGCGAAGTTCGGCCAATATTCAGGCTGGGGCTAAAACCAAAGCTGCTGGATTTGTCCATGGGGTGCTATTACTTATCTCAGTGATGTTTATCCCTTTCTTGCTTAACTTGATTCCTTTGGCAAGTTTGGCGGCCATCCTTCTAGTGGTCGGTTATAAGTTGGCGAAACCTGAGCTGTTTGTGAAGATGTACCAGACAGGTGCTTATCACTTTATTCCTTTTATCGCGACGGTCCTCGGTTTGGTATTTACAAATCTTCTGTTGGGGATAGCCATTGGTATGATGATCTCTCTATTTTGTGTGCTGCTAGAAAATTACAAGGTGGCGGGCTATTACCACGAAGAGCATGACGGTAATACCACGATTATCCGTCTTTCCGAGCAAGTTACCTTTCTGAACAAAGCCAATATCCTGCAAACTCTGGATCAATTGCCCGATCACTCGAAAGTTATTATCGATGCCTCGGACTCAAGATATATTGATTTTGATATTTATGAAATTATTCAAAATTACAAGGTGGAGGCAAAACGTAAAAGCATTGAGCTTGAGATTATAAACCTCAAAGGATACGGCACTATGGGTCTCGATAACAAAGAGGTTCTGGTTGAGCGTTAAAGCGTGTCCAAGCCCAATATTCATATTTAAATAACGACGGAGAAACAGATAGCATGAGAACATTAGATAGAGATGCACAACAAGCGCTTACGCCTCAATGTGCACTAGACATACTGAAGGAAGGCAATAAACGCTTTATTAATAACTTGAAAGCTAACCGTAATTTATTGCAGCAGGCAAATGAGACTGTTGAAGGACAATATCCTTTTGTAATCGTACTGAGTTGTATTGATTCTCGGACTTCGGTGGAGCTGATTTTTGATCAAGGCTTGGGAGATGTTTTTAGTGTTCGTGTGGCTGGAAATATTATTAACGACGATATCCTTGGAAGTATGGAGTTTGCCTGTAAATTGGCAGGGTCCAAGCTAATTGTGGTGCTGGGCCATAGCCATTGCGGTGCGGTTAAGGGGGCGTGCGGCGATGCAAAACTGGAGCACTTAACGGGGTTGCTAGATAAAATCAAGCCGGCTATTGAGTCTGCACAAGATGGCTCGGAAGAGTTGTCACATGACGACTTTGTGCAAAGAGTCGCGGATGCTAATGTCCAAGTAGCAGTCGACCAAATTATGCAAAAAAGTAAAACCCTTAAAGAAATGATTGAGAATGGTGAAATTGGTATTGTTGGAGGAATGCACGATATCAAGAGTGGACGAGTTGAATTCTTTTCAGGTATTGGTGCAGAGTGATTTTTTAATATTTGAAACTTAAAATATGCGAGCAACGCTACACCAACTGAGGATTTTTCAGCAGCTGGCCATTTCAATGAGTTACACAGAAGCTGCAAACAGGCTGAATTTAACTCAGCCGGCAATCAGCATCCAGGTAAAGCAGTTAGAAAATAATCTGAACCTGCCTTTGCTAGAAAAAGCCGGAAAGAAGCTTTTTCTGACTCCTGCAGGAAAAGAGCTTAAAGGCTTCTGTTTTGATCTGTTCGAGCGTATGGATCGGATGGATATGGCGTTAAGCACATTGAAAGGTGGCTTGGAAGGTAATTTTAGTCTTGCAGCAGTAACAAGCGCTAAGTACTTTACACCTCATTTGCTGGGTGCTTTTCATAAGCTTTACCCAAAGGTGAATATTCAGCTAGAGGTTGTTAATCGGAGCCAGATTATTCAGCGTTTAAAAGACAACCTTGATGACTTGGTTATTATGGGTCTGGTTCCTGATGCAATCTCTTTAACTAGCCACCCTTTTGTTGATAACCCAATAATTATTGTTGCGGACCCCTCCCACCCGCTAGCGCAACAGAAAAATATTGCGCTAGCTGATTTACAAAAATATGACTTTATTTATAGGGAGGAGGGGTCAGGTACGCGCAAGACTTTAGAGCACTTTCTTCAGGATAATGGCTTAAAGCTTACGCCTAGTATGGTGCTGGGGAGTACGGAAACGATCAAGCAGGCAGTGATGGCTGGGCTAGGGTTGTCGGCAGTTTCCCGTCACAGTGTTACGCTGGAACTCGCAACAGAGTGTTTGGTGGAGCTGGATGTGCAGAGTTTCCCACTATCAAGAAGCTGGTATGTAGTTCATCATAAGACGAAACAGTTGTCACCGATCTCGTTGGCTTTTATTGATTTTATTTTGAACCAACAAGATCAGGTTGAAGATCTATGTAACCGTTTCCTTAATAAGCATTTTATTGAGGAATAGTGGCCAAGAGAGTTAAGGTTTTTTTCGAGCGCCTACACCGTGAGGCGCTCAATGCCTCCATCTTGAGCAAGTAGTGCGACATCTGCACCGCGCTCAGCAAATAACCCAACGGTGACAACGCCCGGAATATTGTTGATCGCTTGCTCAAGATGTATTGGCTCCAGAATTTCCAGATTATGAACATCGAGTATCTGGTTTCCATTATCGGTAACAAAGTTTTCTCTCCACATTGGCTGTCCACCCAGTTTGAATAGCTGCCGAGCAACATAGCTGCGAGCCATTGGAATGACCTCGACGGGTAGTGGGAAGGCGCCAAGCAGGCCCACTTTTTTGCTTGCATCTGCGATGCAGATGAATTTTTTACTCGCTGCTGCGATGATTTTTTCACGCGTGAGTGCGCCGCCACCACCTTTGATCATTTGCAGGTTGCCATTAATCTCATCTGCCCCATCGACATAGAGATCCAGATCTCCCGCCTGGTTTAACTCAAGAACGGGAATGCCCAGTTTTTTGAGTCGCTCAGTGCTAGCGTCAGAGCTAGAAACCGCGCCATCCAAATCATGCCGTACATCAGCCAGGCAATCTATGAAGTGATTGACGGTTGAGCCGGTGCCTACACCAATAATTGAAATGTTTCGGACATATTCCATTGCGGCTTCGGCTGCTTCTCTTTTTAAAGATTCTTGTGACATTTTGTTATCCAGAATTTAGGTCAGTATTACGTTAATTTTACTTAATTTGGTTTATTGATGCGGTAAAAATTATCTTCGGTAATGATGCCGTCTAAAGGAATGTCCCATGGTTGAGCGGGTAATTTTTCAACTTTTTGGCACTCAAAAGCGAGTCCGATCAGGCGGGGGCGCCTTAATAATTGCCTCTGGCGTAGATAGGAAAAGGCGCGGTCGTAAAAACCTCCCCCCATCCCTAAACGGTTTCCCTCCAGATCGAATGCAACGAGTGGAATAAAGGCGATATCGAGCGTCCAGGCGGGTATCAGGATTTTTTGTGAAAGGAGAGGTTCGGGTATTCCGTAACGGTTAGGCACTAGGTGGCTTTTTTGATCGTAGCGGCCAAACCACAAGCCGGCAAAAGGTTTTGGTTTGAGGATTGGCAAATAAAAGGATTTCTTTAAGCGCCACGCATGAGGTAGCAGTTGTTCTGGTTGTGCCTCATTGTCATTGCTCAGGTAAATCGCAATACGGTGGCTTGCTCGGTATTCAGGTGATTTGGTTAGCTGTTTGCAGATTGAGGCAGATTTGCTTTCGATTTCATGATAAGAAAGTGACTGCCGCGCGGAGCGAATACGTTTTCTGATTTCAGCAGGAGAGTAGGTCAACGTGGTCATACTCAAATTAAGTCAAAAGGTGCATCCCCCGCCTGCACCGTATTACACCTTTTCCCTTGAACCAGAAGGTTCAGGGGGGAACGTATAGTACAAATCAGGCTCCCCGTAATACAGGTATGCACAACATTGTAACTACAACGTTCCCTGAGTATAAAATTAGGCTCAAGGGGTACCCGGTGCGCCACGAATGCTGCAGGGGATACATTATCTATTTTACAAATTTCTGAGAGAAATTACTCGTTTGATTCGAGAACTAGGCTAATTTTTTTCTGCATTGAGTCCAGATGTGCCGAAACCTCGTTTGAAAGGGATTCGCTTTGGCCGCTTGACTGTGTGAGGTCGTGAGAAATGTTTAGTGCAGCCATTACTGCAATACGATCAAGGCCAACAACACGCCCCGTATCTCTTATTTCGCGCATTTTAGAGTCGAGGTAACGTGCGGCGGTTCGTAGCCCAGCTGCTTCGTCTTCGTTGCAAGAGACAACGTATTCTTTGTCGAGGATATTGAGGGAGGTTGGCTGCACTTTTTTCTGGCTCATGCGCTGTGTTCCATTGATTTGAGTCGTGTGATCATGGATTCAACACGATTTTTTGCCAGTGCTGTTTTTTCAATGAGCTGTGCGCGATCTTTTACAAGAGACTCCTGCTTAACTTTTAAGGTGTGGTTTTCTTCTTGTAGTCGCGAGCAGAGAAGAACGAGCGCATCAAGGCTCTCTTCCAGGCTTTGTAGTTTGGCTGATGTTTCGTTTTCAGGCATTGTCTCTTTCACAGGGGTAATATTAGTGTTACAGCTCTTTTTGGTCAAATGGTAGCATATCCTCACAAAAGTGATGGAAACAGCACCGGTTTTGTCGAATTCATCAATAAAATTAAAGATATGAGGTAATAAAAGTAATGTCATCTGTATGTGAGTTTGAAGAGGTTGAAGAGGTTTTAACGGGTAGTGCGGCTGAAATGATGGCGGCAGAGGCTCACGGGGTTCTGTCGGGAATGCTGTGTGTGAGTGATGATGCACAATGCAATAGTTGGTTAAGAGCGGTTTACGATGATGAGGTGGGAGAGCTTCTCAGCCGGGATGATCTGCTTTTGTTAGAGCGACTTTTTGATGGGGTGGCTGAAATGATCAAGTCTGATGATTTTGATTTTTCACTTTTTTTGCCAGATGATGATGAGCCGCTTGGGTTAAGAGCAACTGCTTTGGCTGATTGGTGCCGGGGGTTTATTTATGGCCTAGGGTACGGCGGTATGGATAAGGCGTCTGAATGGCAAGGAGATAGCCGAGAAATTTTACAGGACATGGTGGAAATCTCTCGCCTTGATAATGATTGTGGCGGCGAGGTGGATGAAAATGCATTTATGGAGCTGTCTGAGTTTGTTCGCATGGGGGTTCTCGTTATCTTTTCTGAATTGAGAGGGGGTGGAGAGGTTGAACATGATGAGACCATTCACTAATTGAAAAATTTCCTGCATGAAAATAAAACAGACAGAGTATAAAAAACGCAGAACACAGTTGATGCGTATGGTGGGGAAGGGCTCGATTGCACTGATTCCTTCAGCAACGATGAAGGTTCGGAACCGCGATGCCGAATACAAGTTCCGCCAAGATAGTGACTTTTCTTATTTGACAGGATTTGAGGAGCCGGAATCGCTGGCAGTTTTTATTCCTGGCCGAGAGCAGGGTGAATATCTTTTATTTTGTCGTGAATTTGATGAGAAAACAGCACTTTGGACAGGGCATCACGCAGGGCTTGAGGGAGCAGTAAATGAGTTTGGTGCAGATGATGCCTTCCCTATCAGCGATGTGGCAGACATTCTGCCGGGATTGTTAGAGAACAGGGATAAGGTCTTCTATCCAATGGGGCGCTCTTCTGAGCTTGACCAGCAGCTAATGGAGTGGACAAACCGCATCCGCAGCCAGGCACGTACAGGTGTTACAGCGCCACTTGAGTTTGTCTCTCTGGAACACTTTGTCCATGACATGCGGCTTTACAAAAGCCCTGCTGAACTGAAAATAATGCGTAAGGCCGCCGCCATCTCTATCAAGGCACATAAGCGGGCGATGAAGGTGGTTCGCCCTGACCTTTATGAGTATCAAATAGAGGCAGAACTTCTCCATCAGTTTTTTTATAGTGGGGCTCGCGCAGAGGCTTATACCTCTATTGTTGGGGGCGGCAAGAACGGCTGTGTTTTGCATTACATTGATAACCGAGATCAATTAAAGGATGGCGATCTTCTTTTGATCGATGCAGGTGCTGAGTGGGAAAACTATGCATCGGATATTACCCGTACCTTTCCAGTAAATGGCCGCTTTTCGGAGGAGCAAAAAGCGCTCTATCAGTTGGTTCTCGATGCGCAAATTGCCGCGATTGAGTTGGTTCAGCCGGGCAATCATTGGAATGAACCACACGATATTGTTGTTACTATTTTGACTAAAGGGTTAGTTAAACTGGGGTTGCTTAAAGGTAAAGTACAGAAGCTGATTAAGGATGAGGCGTACAAAGCTTTTTATATGCACCGCACAGGCCATTGGCTAGGGATGGATGTGCATGATGTGGGTGATTATAAAATTGATGGGAACTGGCGCGTTCTTGAGGCGGGTATGGTGCTTACCGTTGAGCCAGGTCTTTATATTCCAGCTGACTGTGAGATGGTAGAGCCACGTTGGCGTGGGATTGGTATCAGAATAGAGGATGATGTTCTGGTTACAAAAAATGGTCACGAGGTGCTATCAGCCGGCGCACCTAAAAGTGTGGAGGAGATTGAAGCGTGGATGAACTAATTGAATATGATGTGCTTATTATTGGTGGCGCAATGGTGGGAGGAAGTCTCGCCTTAGGCTTGCTCGATAGCGGTTTGCGGGTAGCGATTGTTGATGCGACAAAAGCGGAAACGCGTTTAGCCTCTTCAGCGGGAGAGAGGGCAATTGCAATTTCTCAGGGTTCTGTGCGATTGCTCGATCGGTTAGGTTTGTGGCCTTCAATTTCTGGACGGGCTGCGGCAATCGAGAAAATCCATATTTCAGATCGTGGGCACTTTGGAAAGGCACGACTATCCGCTGAGAAAGAGGGTGTTAAGGCGCTCGGATATGTGGCAACCGCCCATACTATAGAGATGGCTATCCATAATCGCTTGCAAAAGGCGGGTGTTGAGTTGATTTGCCCCGCTCAATTAGAGGCGCTTGAGGCAGATGAAAGTGGTGCTGTTATCACCATCTCGAAAGGGGATGGGAGGCAAAAACTTCGATGCCGGCTAGTTGTCGGTGCTGATGGTGGGCAGTCGACGGTTCGCCAGCTTAATCATATAGAGCAAGAGGTGCGGGAGTATCACCAAACTGTTATTAGTGTGGTGGTTAAACCGGGAATTGATGGAAAGCAGGTCGCTTACGAGCGCTTTACCTCATCGGGTCCGTTGGCCTTTTTGCCGGTTGAAGGCGGGCTTTATTCGGTCGTTTGGACGATGGATGACGCCGATGTAAAAGCGGTTATGGCGCTTTCAGATGAGCACTTCTTAGCACGATTGCAAGATTGCTTTGGATATAAATTGGGTAAACTGGAATTGGCAGGAAAGAGAGGCTCATTCCCACTTTGTCTTATTCGCGCCAAAGAGATGGTTGCACCAAGAGCGTTATTAATCGGTAATGCCTCACATCAGATCCATCCCGTTGGTGGGCAGGGATTTAATCTTGGTCTACGAGATGCGACTCAGCTGGCTGAGCTATTACTCGAGGCATCAGAGGAAGGTAAAGATCTTGGTGATGAAGCGCTCTTGAAAAAATATGCTGGGTTGCGTGAGAAAGATCATAAGGCGGTCATCGAGGCGACCGATGGGTTGGTTAGGTTGTTCTCTTCTGATTTTGTGCCATTGGCATTGGCACGTAATGTGGGGCTTGTCGCAATGGACCATCTTCCGGTTACAAAAAGTGCCATTTCCCGTTTCGCAATGGGTCTAAGTGGCAGAATGCCCCGATTACAAACAGGAGGAAGACAATCATGACTGTTATAAAAACAGATGTAGTGGTTGTTGGGGGAGGTATTGTCGGAGCGGCTATTGCATGCGGCCTCTCTTTGGGTGGTATTCAGACCGTTCTAGTCGAAGGAAGAGTGCCCCAGAGAGAATGGGCAGATGATTCCTTAGCAGACTTGCGGGTATCTGCACTGACACAGGCTTCCAAGAATATTCTTGAAAACCTGAGCTGCTGGCGAGGTGTTGAAAAAAGAGGTGTTACCCCTTACCGAGAGATGAAGATATGGGATTGTGCCGCGAATGGAGAGCTCCACTTCGATGGTGCGGATGTAGGCGGCGATATTTTGGGCCATATTGTTGAAAATCGAGTGACTGTTGCCAGCCTTTGGGATGCACTAGAGCAGAATGAATCTGCAACGATTATCTCTCCTGCTCGCGTAACTGCATTGGATAATGGTAAAGAGCAAGCGCGATTGATCCTTGATGATGGCCGTGTTGTTGAGGCAGAGCTGGTTGTGGCAGCGGATGGGCGTGAGTCTATGGTTCGCACAATGGCCGGAATTGCTGTTAATGGTTGGGAATATGATCATTCCGGGCTTGTTGCAACGGTTCGCCCTGAAAAGTGGCATAACGAAACCTGTTATCAGCGATTTCTCTCAGACGGGGGAATCCTAGCTTTTTTACCGATTAGTGATGGAACCTGTTCGATTGTCTGGTCAACAGAGAGAGGCCATGCAAAAGAGTTGTTGGCGCTTGATGACAAAGCCTTTTTAAAGGCGCTGACTGCGGCATCTGATAATCTGCTGGGTGAGATCGCAGAGGTTGGGCCGCGTGGGGCCTTTCCGCTCAAACTTCAATATGCCAGTCCTTATTCAAAAGGACGTGTTGTTCTCGCTGGTGATGCGGCTCATGCCTTGCACCCATTAGCTGGGCAAGGTGCAAACCAAGGGCTACTCGATTCGGGCTCATTGATTGAATTGCTGCTAGAGGCACATAAAGAGGGCCGCCCTTTGGCAAGCCAACAGACTTTACGGCGCTATGAGCGATGGCGAAAAAGTGATAATTATATGATGATGGGCGCAATGGATGGGCTTAAAAAAGGCTATGGGGCCTCCTTCTCACCTATTGCACAGCTGAGATCGATGGGGATGAACTTTGTTGATAAAACAGTACCACTTAAGAACCTATTTACCCGCTATGCGATGGGAAGCCATGCCGATATGCCAGCACTTTCTAAAAGTGGGTTAGCTGGGCTGTAACATGCAGGAAAACAGTCTCCGCTATATTTTTGGTGTAGCTGGCGTTTCTATTGCGGAGACGCCCGAAGCGGTTCGGTGGGGGCGCTATTTTGAATGGCCAATGGTCTTGTTGGCTTTATGGATCCCTATCCAATGGTATTTTGAGTCAAAAGGATTTGTTTCTCCCTTTTTGGTCGAGCTTTTAGATTGGAGTATCTGGCTGACCTTTGTGATAGAAACAGGTTTGATCACCTCATTGGTTTGCGACAAGAGGCGCTATCTTCTGGGTAACTGGATGAATGTTGCCATCATTGTTATGGCCTGCCCTTTGTTATGGCATGTTGTTCCGTGGGCCGTGAGTTTTCGGCTATTAAGACTGGTTATTCTGGCTGGAGTGATGTTCAGGATGACGCGGACTCTCCGCATGGTTCTTAAAAAGAACCGGCTGGGGACAACGTTACTTTCGGCCGGGTTGATCGTCATTATCGCGGGTGTATTTGCAGCAGCACTTGAACCGGCAATAAAAAGCCCTGCTGATGGGATTTGGTGGGCGCTTGTAACCATTACAACGGTTGGTTATGGGGATGTGGTCCCGGTCTCGATAAGTGGTCGTATCTTTGCTGGGATACTGATTATCATTGGTGTTGGGCTTTTTGCACTGTTAACGGCAAACTTCTCGGCAGCATTGATCGGAAGTGAAGTGGGTGAAATTGAGATGGAAGAAGGGAAAATACTGAAAAAGCTGGATGAGATAGATAAACGTTTGGGAAGACTCGAAAAGAAACTTGAGCGGACAGATAAAGGGCATTGAAATGAAAAGGTGTTCCATTAACAATAGTGCTGGTTTTTTGATGAGTGATTACGATGCATAGAATTGCAATTTATCCTGGCTCTTTCGATCCGGCAACGAATGGGCATGCTGATCTTATAGAGAGAGCAGCGAAACTGTTTGATAAGGTTATTGTTGCCGTAGGTGTTAACCTCGCTAAAACCCCATTATTAACGGTAGAAGAGAGGGTGGATTCGCTTGAAAAAATTGTCCAGCCGTTAGGAAATGTTGAGGTTTCTCAATTTGATACGTTGCTGGTGGACTATGCAAAAGAAAAGGGTGCGAATGTTATATTGAGAGGCTTAAGGGCTGTTTCGGATTTTGAATTTGAATTTCAACTGGCGGGGATGAACAGACGCCTTTCACCTGAACTGGAAACAGTCTTTCTGACACCATTGGAGCAACATGCTTTTATCTCATCGACAATGATTCGAGAGATTGTTAGATTGGGCGGGGATGTTTCAGGCTTTGTTCCGCCGGTTGTACATCAACAGCTAAAAGTAAAATACAGCAACATTGTTTAACAGAGAGTTTTGAATTTAGATTATGGCGTTAATTATTCTTGAAGAGTGCATCAACTGCGATGTTTGTGAACCAGAATGCCCGAATGAGGCAATTACTCAAGGTGAAGAGATTTATGAAATAGAGCCTGACCTTTGCACTGAATGTGTAGGGCACTATGAGGTCTCGCAGTGTATAGAGGTTTGCCCAGTTGATTGTATTGTTAACGATCAAGATCATGTTGAAAGTGAAGAGACTTTACGAGAGAAATACTTTCGGATTACCGGAAATACAAAATAAAAAAGTTAGAAGGGGAAAAGGATGAGATATGTAATTGTAGGTGCCGGCCCAGCTGGAATAGTTGCGGCAGAAACACTGAGAAAGCGTGATTCAGAGTGCGAAATAACGGTCATTGGTGGAGAGAGTGAGGCGCCTTACTCACGGATGGCAATTCCCTATTTTATTGCTGGGCAGGTGGATGAAACGGGTACCCATCTACGTCATGGAGTCTCTCACCTTGCTGATCAAGAGATAAATCTTATTCAGGCAAGAGTCGATAAGGTGCTTCCTGCTGAAAACAGGGTCATTCTTGAATCGGCACAAGCTCCAGCTCCTGCACCAGCTCAAGAAGAAAAAGTAGGTTTTTTCAAGAAGCTATTTGGGGGTGGCAACGCAGCCTCTCCTGAAGTGGTTTCAGAAAGCGAAGGTGAAAGTATCGCCTATGACAAACTGCTTTTAGCCACAGGTTCACGCCCCTCAATGCCTCCAATTTCTGGTCTTGATAGTACAGTAGGTGTCTATAACTGCTGGACTCTGGATGATGCTCGGCATATCTCCAGTATCGCCAAAGAAGGCAGCAATGTTGTTTTGATGGGGGCCGGCTTTGTTGCCTGCATTATCATTGAGGCGTTACTCAAACGTAATGTGAATCTAACGTTGATGCTCGGTGGCAGTGGCCGTATGGTTAGCCGAATGATGGATCATACAGCGGGCGATATGATTAAGCGTTGGTGTGAGCATAGAGGCGTAAAAATGATTACTGCTGACACGGTAACGGGTGTTAGTGAAGGGCCTGTTCTGAATCGGAGTAATGGCGACCAAGACCCTGTGGATCTGATAGTTGTTGCAACGGGAGTTAAACCTAATATCGAATTATTGGAAGGAAGTGGCATAAACATTGATCAAGGCATTCTGATTAATGATTACTTTCAAACCAATATTGAAAATATTTATGCGGCGGGTGATATCGCTCAGGGCTTGGATTATTCAACAGGTGAAAAAGAGGTTCATGCAATCCAACCTACTGCCGTTGATCATGCGCGTACAGCAGCGACTAATATGTCAGGTGGTCAAGTCAAATACCGTGGTAGCCTCAATATGAACGTGCTCGATGCAGCGGGATTGATTACCAACTCTTTTGGTGCATGGAAAGGTGTTGAAGGGGGAGATACCGCCTCTGCACTTGATGAGGAGAATTATCGCTACCTAAAATTGGAGTTTGATGATGAATATCTAGTGGGTGCAATCAATGTTGGGCGTACAGACCATGTTGGTGTGTTGCGTGGGTTGATACAGGGGCACGTGCCGCTAGGCGCATGGAAAGAGCGGTTGATGGAAGATCCTCATCGTATTATGGAGGCTTACCTAGATTGCGCTCAACGATAGCTGTAGCATCTTGAGTTGAACCGGCAAAAAGGCTCCCTTAGAGGAGCCTTTTTGCTATCTGTATTTTATTTATAAGAAAGTGATGAAGAAACTTTACTACCTGATTTTTATATTGCTCTTTTCAACTGCCGTTCAATCAGCAGAAAAACCCCCACACGCAGCTATTGCTTCAGCGCACCCGCTGGCAACAGCTGCGGGCTTTGAAATGCTCGATCAGGGCGGGAATGCCTTTGATGCAGCGGTTGCAGTAAGTGCTGCATTGGCGGTAGTTGAGCCGGTGGGCTCAGGGTTAGGCGGTGGCGGTTTTTGGCTATTGCATCAGGCAAAAGATAACAGGCAAATTATGATCGATGGTCGAGAGCGTGCGCCCTTGGCAGCAACAAGAGATATGTACCTTGATTCGCAGGGAAAAGCGGTTCCTAAGCTATCTATAGATGGTGCGCTTTCGGCAGCGATTCCTGGATTGCCGGCAGCTTTAGTTCATATTGCAGAAAAGCGGGGGCGGCTTCCTCTCTCAAAAAGTCTGGCTCCTGCAATTCGTTATGCAAAAGAGGGTTTTGAAGTGGGTGCTCGTTACAGGTTAATGGCGGGTTTCAGATTAAAAGCTTTGCTTAACTCTAATGCAGCAGCAAAAGTCTTTTTAGCGGGTGGAAAGGTGGTTTTGCCCGGCTTCAAGTTGGTACAAAAAGATTTAGCTGAAACGCTCGAAGCAATTGCGCTACACGGTCGAGAAGGTTTTTATGCAGGCAAAGTGGCAGATAAGCTGGTGAAAGGTGTTCGGGCCGCCGGCGGAATATGGACTCAGCAAGATCTTGATGAATATAAGATCATCGAGCGAGAGCCCATTCAAGGCGAATATAGAGGGATCAAGGTTACAAGCGCGGCGCCTCCATCATCGGGTGGAATTGTTCTGGTGGAGGTTCTAAATATTTTATCTGGCTATGATTTGGAGAAGCTCGGAGAGATTGATCAAAAGCATTTGATAATTGAGGCGATGCGGCGTGGTTACCATGATAGAGCGCGCTATCTAGGTGATGCTGACTTTGTAGAGCTGCCCATAGAGCAATTGGTTGATAAATACTACGCAGCCGGGCTTCGTGAATCGATCAGAATAGATCGAGCAACAAAAAGCGCTGCTTTGGCAGCGGCAGTTAGTGATAAGGCCGGAGGAGAAGACACAACACACTTCTCGATTTTGGATCGAGAGGGAAACCGTGTTGCCGCCACACTGAGCATTAACTACCCATTCGGATCGGGCTTTATGCCGCCAGATACCGGTGTGATCTTGAATGATGAAATGGATGATTTCTCAAAAAAAGCAGGAGAGCCAAATATCTACGGGCTTGTTGGAGGCAAAGCGAATGCTATTGAGCCGGGCAAGCGGATGCTCTCAAGCATGAGTCCAACCTTTCTTGAAGATGAAGAGCGGGTCGCCATTTTAGGAACCCCAGGAGGGAGCCGGATTATCTCAATGGTTCTGCTGGGAATACTTGATTTTGCAAAAGGTAACGACCCTGGCTCATGGGTTAGCTTGCCCCGCTTTCACCATCAGTATCAACCCGATGTTGTTCAGTATGAAAAAGGAGGTTTAGATGAGAAAACACAAACAGCGCTTTCAGAACGAGGTCATCTCTTTAAAGAGATAAATCGCAGTTATGGAAATATGCAGGCAATTCTTTGGGATAAGAAACATTCAGTTGTTGAAGCGGCAAGCGACCCGCGAGGTGAAGGAAATGCTCAAGTGGATTAAATAATTTACTTGGTATGGTCTAAAATCTATTTGAGGGTCGTTTGGAGCTAGAGGTTATTTTTTAGGAAGGTAGTAGCAGATGAGCTGGTGGAAGAAAAAAAGTAAAGAGAATAAAGCCAGGACGGTGTCGTCAATTGAAAAAGTAAAAGTTCCTGCTGATTCGTTGGCAATTGGAATGTACATCTGTGAACTTGATCGTCCTTGGGCAGAAAGCCCTTTTCTTTTTCAAGGTTTTTTTCTGAGAAATGAAGCGGATATGGAGGCGGTACAGCAACTGTGCCAGTTTGTTTATGTTGATGTAAGCAAGCAAGAAAAGCTGGAGCAAGAAAGAGCTTCCAGTCGTCATAAGAAGCCCCAAAATGGCCTGGTAATAGACAGGCCAGTCAAAAAGATAAGATTTGGTAAGGCGCCCGAAAAAAAGGTTTCCATCGAAAAAGAAATTGAACGAGCGAGTGCGACGTATAGTAAGACAAGTAACTTGGTTAAAACGATGATGGATGAGGTGCGTTTGGGAAATAGCATCGACTCTAAAGCAGCAAAGCTGGCTGTGTCAGAGTGCGTCGAAAGCGTAATAGCAAACCCAGACGCAATGATGTGGCTAACCCAGCTCAAAAAAAGGGATGAATATACCTCCGAGCATAGTTTGAATGTTTGTCTTCTAGCAATCGCCTTTGGCCGACATATAGGAATGCCGGCACAGCAACTTGAGCAAGTTGGATTGTGCGGAATGCTTCATGATATGGGGAAAATGCTAACGCCGTTAGATGTGTTGAATAAACCAGGAAAATTAACGGAAGAAGAATTCTTGATTATGAAAAAACACCCTAATGACGGTCGGGAGATTCTGATGTCGAGTGGAGGTGTTTTTCCGGGAGCTATTGATGTCGCATATGGCCACCATGAATGGCTGAATGGTGGTGGGTATCCGCGAAAATTAAAGACCGATCAGATTACACCATATACAAAAATGGTGGCGATTGTTGATGCATACGATGCGATTACTAGTAATAGGGCTTATGATGATGGGCGAACGCACATGGAGGCGTTAAAAATCCTGACAAAGCAGAGAGGTACGCACTTTGATCAGGACTATACTATTCAATTTGTTGATTGTATCGGAATATTTCCACCTGGCTGCATAGTGGAGTTAAGTAGTGGTGAGGTTGGAATCGTTACTGAGGTCGATTTTCGGCATAAATTACGCCCAAAAGTGATTATTCTTTTGGATGAGGAAAAGCAGATCTGTCGAGAGAGAAAAATTGATTTAAATAAGCTTGATTTAGATGCTGAAGGTAATCCATACCGCATAGTGCAAGTCGTTACGGCGAAAAAGTACAATATTGATATTCATAAATACCACAAGGAGCAGGTTATTGTTACGGCAGAAGTTATGATGTGATTCTTTGGAGGGGCTTTCTGGAGTTGATATTGAACAAATTCGCGAGCAAATTAATAAATTACCGGGTTTCCCATTTAATCTGCTTTTTTCTAGCATCGGTTTTTTTCTCAGTTTGTCTAGCTGCTGATGTTTACAAATGGAAAGACTTAAATGGGAAAATTCACTTCTCTGACCGTGACCCCAATCAATCTGCTGAGCGGGTAGCTCTTAGACCTGATATAGGTGAAGAAAGAGCCGAACAGGCACGAAAAGAGTCAAAAGAGTTTGTCTATAGGCAGCAGCGTAAAAGTGATTTTCAAAAAGAAGAAATAGAAAAAGTAAAAAAACTGGAAAGAGAAAAAGAACACAAACTGGCCGAGCAAAAAAACTACTGCAGCAAAGCAAAGAGAGAGCTAAGAATGCTAAAGGCGGCTGTGCCCGTTTATCGAACAGATAAAACCGGAGAGAGAAGGTATGTCGATGATGCGCAGCGTGAGGCCGAAATTAAAGAGTGGAGCCGTAACATCAGGGGATATTGCAAATAGTAACTTTTGCAAAATCTGACCTGCCTTTATGTGGTCAAACCGGGAGGCGGGATTTTAGTCCCGCCGAAAGCCTCGGTTTAAACCCTATAAAAGATCAATATTTCGGACAGCACCGGTATCCGCACTGGTGACCATTTTTGCGTAAGCTTTCAGTGCGGCTGAAACTTTACGGGTGCGCTCTTTAACAGGCTGCCAACCCTCTTTGCCTTTTGCATCCATAGCGGTTCTTCGTAGGGCTAACGCTTTGTCTGATAGCTGTACATCGATTGAGCGGTTAGGGATGTCAATTTTGATAAGATCTCCCTGCTCAACCAGTCCAATTGCACCGCCAGCAGCTGCTTCAGGGCTTACATGGCCGATTGAAAGGCCACTTGTGCCACCAGAAAACCGACCGTCTGTTAGGAGCGCACAAGCCTTCCCAAGCCCCTTGGATTTAATGTAACTCGTTGGATAGAGCATCTCCTGCATGCCGGGGCCACCTTTTGGCCCTTCATAGCGAACAATGACCACATCACCCGCTTTAACTTTATTATTCAGAATGTCATAAACCGCCTCATCTTGGGACTCACAAATATGTGCAGGCCCTTCAAAAACTAAAATTGATTCATCAACACCCGATGTTTTAACCACACAACCATCTTCAGCGATGTTTCCATAAAGTACCGCTAGGCCGCCCTCTGTTGAGAAGGCATGCTCTAAAGAACGGATACAGCCATTTTCACGGTCGTCATCAAGGCTTTCCCAACGGCAATCTTGGCTAAATGCTTGCTGAGTTGGAATTCCAGCTGGCCCAGCACTGTAGAAAGTTTTAACTATTTCGCTATCTGTTGATTTGATATCCCAGAAATCGAGCGCATCTTTCATCGTTGTACTATGAACAGTCGAAATCTCATCGTGCAATTTACCCGCGCGATTCAGCTCGCCAAGAATAGCCATAATGCCGCCCGCACGGTGAACATCTTCCATATGGTAAAGCGGTGTATTAGGAGCTACTTTGCAAAGCTGTGGAACCTGGCGAGAAAGCCGATCTATATCACGCATGCCAAAATCGACCTCACCCTCTTGTGCCATTGCCAAAAGATGAAGGATAGTATTGGTTGAGCCGCCCATTGCAATATCAAGGCTCATGGCATTTTCAAAAGCTTTAAAGTTCGCAACTGAGCGAGGTAGAACGCTTTCATCTTCCTGCTCGTAATAGCGTTTAGTAATCTCAACAATTTTACGGCCTGCCTCTAAGAATAGCTCTTTGCGGTCAGCATGCGTGGCTAAGAGAGAGCCATTTCCGGGTAGAGAAAGCCCCAGCGCTTCAGTCAAGCAGTTCATTGAGTTGGCTGTAAACATTCCCGAGCAAGAGCCACAAGTGGGGCAGGCAGAGCGTTCGTACTCTTCCACTTTCTCATCGCTAGCATTCTCATCAACGGCAATTACCATCGCGTCAACGAGATCGAGTTTGTTCTCAGAAAGTTTGGTCTTGCCCGCTTCCATCGGTCCGCCCGAAACAAAAACAACAGGGATATTCAGCCGCATCGCAGCCATTAGCATTCCCGGTGTGATCTTGTCGCAATTGGAAATACAGACCATCGCATCAGCACAATGCGCATTCACCATATACTCAACAGAGTCGGCAATAATATCGCGGCTCGGCAAACTATAGAGCATTCCGTCATGTCCCATCGCAATGCCATCGTCAATCGCAATCGTATTGAATTCTTTAGCAACACCGCCCGCGTGTTCGATCTCCCGAGCAACCATCTGTCCAAGATCTTTTAGATGAACATGGCCTGGTACAAATTGAGTAAACGAATTCACGACCGCAATAATAGGCTTGCCAAAATCATTATCCTTCATGCCGGTTGCGCGCCATAAAGCGCGAGCACCCGCCATATTGCGGCCAAAGGTAGAGGTTTTAGAGCGATAGTCAGGCATGGCTGATCCTTTTGATTAAATGAGCTATCAATATTATAACTTGGGGGCGATTAGGCTGCTGTTACTCTTTTAAATGAATGCACCCAAACCAAACTTTCTTCATCCCATGTCATGCCAGGGTGCATTCTAAGGATGAGTCCTTTGTAGGTAGCAAGGTCTGGGTAGCCCTCAGCTTGCGCGTCGGCATCGCTCATTTCACCGAGTTTTTGACGTTCTAGTGAGGTCAGTTTGAATGTGACACCTTCTAGCTCAAATGTTTCATCTGGATAAGCATAGACACCATCCCGACGCTGCTGGGTTTTCTGTCCGCTGAGTGCTGATTCGACAAGTTTTGGGTGCATTACTAGGCGAGAGATGTCACAGCTTTTTTCTGGGTAATCGTTCATTTTAATATTTAAGTCTAGTTAGGAAAGTTTAGGAATATTGCGTTAACGAGCCTGTTTATCTGGGCCTGACGCTGCTCTGGAGTTTCAGCCTGGTCTAACTTGTCTGTTGCTGTTCCTCTCCAGAGAAGCTTTCCATTGGTTGGGTTTAACAGGTCAATGACAATGGTCTCTTGGTTATAAGTTTTGCGGTGTGATGTTCCGATAGAACCGCCAAGGTTTCCGGAGAATGAGCCGAGACCCAGCCCAAAGCTTACATTGCTCGGGACATTCGGTGTGGATTGTAGTTGAAATTGGATTTTGAAATCAGCAGGTTTGATTTTGCTGGATCGGTATCCTTTTGACTCCAGATTATTTTTAACAGCTTTTATGATGCGATCTTCATTGAGGGTATCTCGGTTGGCCGCGGTGTGTGGTTGAAAACTGAAGGTTTCAAGTGATGCAAAAGAGGCGTCTGGTTCTATATCATGGCTCACTTTTAGTGAGCTACAGCCACTTAAAATCAGTATAAAAACAGCGAGTGTTAAAATTTTTTTCATTGTCTGCCCCCTTGTGGAGTTAGCTCAGACTTTTTGAGACAACTTCATAGAGATCGGGGGAGATATTTTCTCTTTCCTTGATTCTTTTGAGCTGCTCTTTTATCTGTTGTTGTCTGTTTTTATCAAAACGACGCCACTGTGTGAATGCACCGACCATTCTGGAGGCAACTTGTGGATTGAGTGGGTCTAGTGCACAGATCTGATCACCTAAAAATTGATAGCCGGAACCATCTTCTGCGTGAAAATGGAGTGGGTTAGCCTGTGAGAAGGCACCAATGAGTGAACGGACTCTATTGGGCGTTTTTAGATCAAAATCGGGGTGCTCAAGAAGCTGGTTGATCACTTCAATAGTGTTGGGAAGACTTGATGTGGCTTGTAGTGTGAACCACTTATCAATCACGAGTGGTTCATCTCTCCACTGCGTATAAAATTGGTTCAATGCCTCTTCCCGCGCAGGAATTTCTTCTTGGCAGAGGAGTGAAAGGGCGGCAATCTGGTCTGTCATATTGCCGGCTGTTTTGTATTGTTCGAGACAAAATGTTTGGTGAACGTCTGTCTGTAGAGCCATCAGATAGCTGAGACAGCAGTTTTTGAGTGCACGACGACCCACTGCTGCATTTGAGAGGTTTCCAGATTCTTCAAGTTCGCTCGTTTGGTGTAGTTTTAAGAATATTGTTTCAAATGTTGTGGCGATGATTTTTTTGAATCGTTGTCGTGCGTTGTGGATAGCAGTCGGGTCGACCACCTCCATCTGCTCGGCAAGCCAGGCTTCTGATGGCAGTGTAAGTAGTAAAGTCAGATAGGCAGAGTCTTTCCATTTTTTTTCAAGAATGGTTCTGAATGCACTGATGAGCAAGGTGGGTTTTTCTTCTTTTCCAGATATGATCTGTTCCAGCATTAAGCTGCTGGCAAGCTGTTGGCCAGCTTCCCAGCGGTTAAACTCATCTGGGTCATGTGCAAAAAGAAAAGCTTGCTCCTCTGTGGAGCGGGTCATTTTTAGGTGAACGGGTGCTGAAAAGTTTCTAAGCAGCGAGATAATTGGTTTTTCTTGTAAGCCGCTAAAGTGGAATGTCTCTTCTCTTCGTTTTAGCTCAAGTAGTTTGCTCTGGCTGTCTGTTTTGCGCACCCCTTCTAGGCTGATAGGTAGTGAGTTGCCATCTTGCCCAAGGAGTCCGATTTCAACCGGAATATGCATCGGTTTTTTGTTGCTTTGGCCGGGGGTGTCCGGACAGCTTTGTTTTAGAGTTAGGCTATAACGGCCTCTTGTTGTATCAAATTGTTCGCTGGCTTCAAGGCGCGGTGTGCCGGCTTGGCTGTACCATAGTCGGAATTGGTTAAGGGCGATGCCGTTTGCATCTTCCATTGCTTTAACAAAATCATCGGTTGTGACCGCTTGCCCATCATGGCGGCCAAAATAGAGGTCGGCACCTTTACGAAAGCCTTCAGCTCCAAGAAGGGTGTGGAGCATTCGTACCACTTCTGCCCCTTTTTCGTAAATAGTGACGGTGTAGAAGTTATTAATTTCAATGTAGGAATCGGGTCTGATCGGGTGCGCCATTGGCCCAGAATCTTCTGGGAACTGGCGTGTTCTAAGCAGGTTTACATCTTCGATTCGTTTGACTGCATGCGAGATCTGGTCAGCACTGAACATCTGATCACGAAAGACGGTAAAACCCTCTTTTAGGCTCAGTTGGAACCAGTCCCGGCAGGTGACACGGTTTCCGCTCCAGTTGTGAAAGTATTCGTGGGCGATAACCGCTTCAATTCCCTCGTAATCCCTATCGGTAGCAGTATCAGGGCGTGCCAGTACAAATTTTGTATTGAAGACATTGAGCCCTTTGTTTTCCATTGCGCCCATATTGAAATGGCTAACTGCAACGATCATGTAAAGATCAAGGTCGTACTCTCGCCCGTAGGTCTGCTCATCCCACTCCATTGCCTTTTTGAGCGACTGCATGGCATGTTCGCATTTGTCGAGATCGTGTGGCTCAACAAAGATTTGGAGTGTGACCTCTCTACCAGATGGGGTTGTATGGCTGCTTTCTGTGGCAGCCAGTTTCCCAGCAACCAGTGCAAAGAGATAGCTGGGCTTTGGATGAGGGTCTTCCCATTTTACCCAGTGACGGCCATTCTCAAGTTCGCCTGAATCGATTTTGTTGCCGTTTGAAAGGAGTACAGGGCAGCTTTCTTTGTTGGCAACAATGGTTGTTGTGTGACGGGTCATCACATCAGGACGATCGGGGAAGTAACTAATTTTGCGAAACCCTTCCGCTTCGCATTGTGTGCAGAATAGCCCGTTGGAGAGATAGAGTCCTTCAAGCGCAGTATTAGCTTTCGGGTTGATATGGGTGACGATTTCTAGTTGAAATTTTTCAGGAACCTGTTGGATGGTTAGCCCTTTATCGTCAGTAGTGTAATCGGTTTCGCTAACAGCCTCGTTATTGATTTTGATTGATTCGAGAATAAGCGCTTCCCCCATCAGTTCAAGCGGGCTATTTTCTGTTTTGTTAGTGGGGTTTCGGTAAACAGTCAGTGTCGAGCGAACCAAACAGTTTTCAGGATCTAGCTCAAAGTAGAGATCAACCGATTCGATCAGATAGTCGGGAGCGCGGTAGTCCTTTAGATAGATGGTCTTGGGTGTTGCTTCAGGCATGTTTGATTCTCTTGAAGGCGAAGAGTGAAATAGATAGCCAGCCGGCGAGTAGGAGTAGGCCGCCAATTGGTGTGATCGGGCCAAACCATTTATGACCAGTCAGGCAGAGGGCGTAGAGGCTGCCTGAGAAAAAAAGTGTTCCAATTGTGATGAGCCAGCCAGAACGAATGAGTAGTTTATTGCCAGAATGTTGGTTAAGTAGTTGTGAGACTAATCCCAAAGCGAGTGCGTGCCACATCTGGTAGCGCACTGCCGTTTCCCAAGTGGTGAGCTGCTGGGTGGAAAGAATCTCTTTTAGCCCATGAGCGCCAAATGCGCCGAAGGCAACCGCGAGCAGGCCACCTGTTGCGGCAATAAGAAGAAACAGTGCAGAGCGGTTCACTTTTCTAGCAGGCGAGGCATCATTTCAGCAAAGTTGCAGGGGCGGGTTCGGATATCGAGCTGCGTGCTAATAAGCTTGTCCCAAGCGGTACGGCAAGCACCGGTCGAACCAGGCACGGTAAAAATATAGGTGCCGTTGGCAACACCCGCTACTGCGCGAGATTGAACCGTTGAGGTGCCAATTTCTTCAAAAGAGATAGCGCGGAATAGTTCACCAAAACCATCAAGGGTTTTATCAAACAGAACTGTGACAGCTTCAGGTGTGCCGTCCCGCCCTGTAACGCCGGTTCCGCCAGTGGTAATTACAACTTGCACCTGCTCATCTGAAATCCAGCGTGAAAGAACAGCGCGGATTTGATAAATATCATCGATGACAATCTGTTTGTCGGCCAGTTGGTGCCCCGCTTCGGTCAGGCGATCAATCAGTGTTTTTCCAGAGGAGTCATTCTCTTCGGTACGGCTGTCTGAAACGGTCAGGATGGCGATATTTAAAGGGCGAAAAGGGCGTTCTTGTTGGCTCATAGTGTCGGTTTGGGTTGAGAGTTTGAGATGGGAAATGTCATTCTAACAAGTTGCTTAACGAATAATCAGGAAGAAAGCACCACTGCCTCTCTGAATATTGAGTAATAGCGATTTTGATCCGCTAATGGCTGATGCTAGCTCCTGTAAGGTTTTGATGGGGTGGCGATTGGCCATAGCAATAATGTCGCCCTTTTTTAGGCCGTTCTGCCATGCAGGAGAGCCAATAGCGATCGCTTCAACACGAACCCCCTTAATGCCGGATTGCTTGCTTTCTTCTGCTGTGATGGCGGCAAGTTCGGTGCCAGTTAAAGCAGGGTGAATTTTATTGCCAGCAATTTTGATGCTCTCTTTTTTCGCAATAATGGCCGTTACGGTTTTTCTTTTTCCTTTTTGAATAACCTGCATGGCAACTTTGTCGCCAATTCTCAGCAGGCCGATAGCATTCCTGATGGAGGTGCCATTTTTTACCTTTTTACCATTGATGGCGATGATGATGTCACCCGGTTTTAACCCGGCCTTAGCAGCAGGAGACTCTTCTAGTATCTGGGTTACAACGGCTCCCTGCTGGTTTTTTAGGTCGAATGCTTTGGCAAGCTCAGGCGTTAGGTCTTGTACGGCAACGCCTAGTCGGCCTCGATTAACTTCGCCATCTGCAATCAGGTGAGACATCAAACTCACCGCCATATTGGTTGGAATCGCAAAGCCAATACCGACATTGCCACCGCCTGGAGCAATGATGGCTGTGTTGATACCAACTAGCTCTCCGCGCAGGTTGACTAGAGCCCCCCCTGAATTGCCAGGATTGATTGATGCATCGGTTTGGATGAAATCTTCATATCCTTCAATGCCCAGCCCAGAGCGCCCTAGCGCGCTTACAATCCCAGATGTAACCGTTTGGCCTAAACCGAAAGGGTTGCCTATTGCGACGACAAAATCGCCAACACGGAGTTTATCTGAATCTGCGACAGGGAGGTCTTGAAGGTTCTCAGCAGGTATTTGGATAACCGCCACATCTGATTCTGGGTCAGTGCCTACCATTTTTGCCTCGAAAGAGCGGCCATCGCGCAATGTGACGGTAATTTCATCTGCTTTTCCGACAACATGGTTATTGGTCAGAATGTAGCCTTTTTTTGCATCGACTATGACACCAGAACCAAGGCTTTGTGTTTTACGTGTTCTGGGGCGGTTAGGTGTGTTGAAGAAACGGCGGAAAAAGGGGTCGCTAAGTAGGGGGTTTTCTTTAATCTGAGTGCGGCCTCGAGTTGCAATATTGACAACGGCTAGCGTTGTTTTCTCAAGCATTGGTGCAATACTTGGCAAAGGTTGGTTGTCGATTGAAGTGGGTAGTGCGGAAAAAGCAGGAGTGCTAGCGATAACAAGAAGGCTAGCAAGTAGAAGGGAATATAAAGAGGCGTCTGTTTTTTTCATATTTTTAGCAGTCTGGGTGATTTTTGTCGCAAAGTTAGTCTTGAGTAGTTAGGCAAAAGTTCCATCTTGATTTTGAGAGTTTGGTCGCGGTTTAGCTAGCAATTCTAAAGCGAATCATAATTGTTCGTCTATTATAAGAGGAGGCGATATGAACCGTAGCAGCTAGTTGTTCAGCTATGGTGAATGAATTAATAAAATTATCAGGTAGATTTTGTTACAAAAGTTCAGATGACTCCCGTAAAAAACAACGACGATATAAAGCTGATTAGGCAACTAATTCCATTAGCAACACTTTCAGAAACTCGATTTAAAGAGCTATGTGATGGTGTTTCGGTTGAAGAGGGCAAGAAAGGAACGGTTCTGTTTCAGCAAGGAGATAAGACGAAAGAGTTTGTTTATCTTCTCAGTGGGAAAGTCAGTCTACAGGCAGGTGGTGCTGAGATGGATCGTATTGAGGGGGGGAGTGAGGCCGCCCGTTTTGCGCTTGCTCACCAGCTACCTCGTAAAGTTTCTGCTATTGCGCGAACGGCTGTTCGTTTTCTGCGCGTGGATTCGGATTTTGTAAACAGACCGGAGAAGCAATCTTCTAACTCTAAAGGTGGATACCAAGTTAGCGATATTCCAGAGGAGTCCGGTGATGACTGGATGACGACGATGTTGCAGTCTAGGATTTTTCAGAAAATTCCAGCTGCAAACCTCCAGAAAGTGATGATTAGTCTTGAGGAAATTCGATTAAAAAAGGGTGAGCCTGTCATCAAGCAAGGAGATGAAGGTGATTATTATTACATCATAAAATCGGGCCGCTGTAGTGTTATGCGGCAAGCATCGGCAGGCGCCAAACTGATTAAGCTGGGCGAGTTAGGAGCAAGCAAAGACTTTGGCGAAGATGCGCTTATTTCTGGAGGTAAGCGAAGCGTAACAGTTGGGATGATGTGCGATGGTTCATTGCTAAGGCTGGGTAAAAGCGACTTTAACAAGTTGGTTAAAGAGCCAATTATTCATTTTGTTGATTATAAGAAATCTTCCCACTTGGTCGATGATGAGGGGGCGCTATTTCTTGATGTTAGAACGCCAGAGTTCTATGAAGAGCGGCAAATAGCCGGTAGTCAAAACCTGCCATTTTTCTCATTTCGCTCAAAAGTAAACAGACTTGATGCCGACCAAAAGCTGATTGTTGTTTGTGATGATGGGAAGTTGTCTGAAGCGGCGGCTTTTTTCCTGATTCGTTTTGGTTTCGATGCTTTGGTTCTAAAAGGGGGGCTAAATGCTGTCCCAGAAGAAAACCTTGGAACCAAAGAGTCGATTGAAGCCGTTGTCACTGAAGAAACGGTTGCTGACCCAGTTCCAGCCAAAGTTGTTGAGCTGAACGCTCAAGAAAGTGAATCTGTTAACGATGGCTTGCTGGCTCAGCTCGAACAGGAAAAAGCGGCAAGAGCTAAATCTGAACAGGCGCTGGCTATTTTGCGTTGCGATCTCCAGGCCGAGCTAGAAAAAGAGCAAAAACTCAAGAAACAGAAGCAAGAGCTTGAAGCGCTTTATAAAGAGAAGGAAAAGCAGCTCGAAAATCTGGAAAAAGAGCATGAGGGGTTGCTTGGGCAGAGGCCGGATCTGGAGAAAACGCTTGGTGAATTGAAAGATAACCTTAAGCAAGCAGAGGAAGAAAGCGGTAAGAAATCGGAAGAGTTGGCTGTTTTGCGCAGGGAGTCACAAGAAAGAGGGGCTGCAGTTGAAAAAATTACTGCGCAGCAAAAAGCAGTTGAAAGTGAGTCTGAAGAAAGTCAGCTGCAGGTTGCGTCTCTTAAAAGTGAGCTCAATGAACTGCAAGAAAAATTGGATGCTACAACTGAAGAGAAAGAGAAGCAGTTAGGTTTGTTGCGTGGCGAGCTTGAATCTGAGATTTCTGATAAGGAGGCGGCTAGTGTCGCGTTTGAGAAAGAGGAGTCTGCCCTAAAAGTTAAGCTGACTGAGGTAGAAAAGGCGTTTAAAGCAGCAAAAGAGGAAGAGAGCGGTAATTTAAAGAGCGCTTCTGAAAAAGAGGCGGCGCTTGCTGAAGAGAAAGTGCGCTTAGAGGCAGAGCTGGGCGAGCAAAAGGATGAGCTAGAGAAAATCAAGAGGGAAAAAGAAGAGCTTGATCAGCATGTTCTTTCCATTGAGAAGGCGCAGCAAGAGAGTCAAGAGCTTCTGGCAAGGCAAAAAGAGGCATTAGAGTCGGCAGGTGATCATGCAAATGAGGCTTCTGAGCTACAGAAAGAGCTAGAGGATAAGAAATCTGACTTGGAGATGATGCAACAGAGTTTGGAGACCGCTCAAGAAGAGGTCGGTTCTCTTTCCTCTTTGCAGAGTGAGCAGGTTGAAATACTGGCACAAGCCGAAGCAAAGTTAGTAGAGATGGAGTCTGCATTAGAGTCTGAGCGAGCTGAGAAAGCGAAGATGGCTTCTACTCTGGAAAGCAGTGAAGTCGAAGTTTCTCAACAGGTAACAGAGCTCAATCTTGAGTTGGAAAAGACTAAACAGTCTATGCAAGAGTCACTCGAGGAGAGTGAAAATAAGTTTGAGCAAGTTGAGTCGGCCCGGAATGAGCTGATGCAGAGAGTTTCAGAGAAACGAAGCGAATTTGAATCTCTCTTATCAGATAAATCTTCACTTGAAAGCGAAAATAGTGAACTTAAGTCTGAACTGGAGAAATTACAGGCAACTCAAGAGGAGGCCGAGGCGCTTTCTTCCCTAAAAAGTGAGCAGGCAGAAAAGCTGGTAGAGGTAGAGCAAAAGCTGGAAGAGACAGAGACGTTCTTGGCTGAGGAGAGAGCAGAAAAAGAACGATTGGCTTCTAGCCTAGAGAGTAGTGAAAATGAGGCTTCACAACAAGTTACAGGACTTCGTCTTGAGCTGGATCAGGTTAGGGAGAATGGGAAGGTCTCGATTGAGGAGGCAAATCAAAAGCTTGAACAGGTTGAGTCAGCACGGAATGAGCTCATTCAGAGGGTTTCAGAGAAACAAAGCGAACTTGAATCTCTCCTGTCAGATAAATCTTCAATTGAAAGTGAAAACAGCGAACTTAAATCCGAACTGGAATCGGCTAGGCTTGGTCAACAGTCTGAACTGGAGAAATTACAGGCAACTCAAGAGGAGGTTGAGGCGCTTTCTTCCCTAAAAAGTGAGCAGGCAGAAAAGCTGATAGAGGTAGAGCAAAAGCTGGAAGAGACAGAGGCGTTCTTGGCTGGGGAAAGAGCAGAAAAAGAACGATTGGCTTCTAGCCTAGAAAGCAGTGAAATTGAGGTCTCACAACAAGTTACAGAACTTCGTCTTGAGCTGGAAGAGTCTAAGCAGGCGGCAAAGAGTTCGCTTGAAGAGTCGAGCCAGAGATTTGAGCAAGTTGAATCTGCGCGAAATGAGTTGGAACAGAGGGTTTTAGATAAGCAATCTGAGCTTGATCAGCTTACTTTACGCGAAAGTGAGAAAACGGAGGAGTTGGAGCAGACTGTTGGCCGTCTTCAGGAGGCAGAGGTGCTTTTGGAGGCTGAGAAGCAAGAGAAAGAATCTCTTGTTGCGAACTTGGAAGCAGGCTCAAGTGAGATTTCTCAGCAACTTGCAGCTCTTGAAAGCAAAAACCAATCATTAGAACAATCTCTTGAAGAGATGAAGCAGAGCAAGCAACAGGTAGAAGAGAGCTGTGCTGCGGCTGAACAAGGGGTCAATGAATTACAGGCTGAGCTTGTCACGATAAAAAGTGATACTGAAAGCAGGCAGGCTAGATTAACGGAGGAAAATGAGCGCCTTGCAACAGAAACCCAAGAGACTAGTGATAAGTATGCGCAGCTAGTTGAAGAGAACAGATCTCTTGAAGCGAAACATTCAGCTGATGAAGCTGCTTTGCAACTTTATAAAGAGGGTGCTGAGAAAGAAAATGAGGCGCTAATTAGTGGTTACCAAGCAGATATTGAGAAAGCCGAGCAGAAACAGGCTGAACTTTTAAGTGAGGCTGTGGCGCTCAAAGAGGCAGTAGAGGAGGCTCAAAACAGGCAACAAGAAGAATCTGATAGAGCCTCTACTCTGGCTGAAGAAAAGCAGGCGCTAGGAGAGAAAGTTGATCAGTTGGCTGAGGAGGTTGCTCAGCTCAAGCCTGTTGAAGCGGAGGTTTCTACTCTTACTGATCGCTTGGATGAGTCGAAAAAAGAGCTAGAGCTAGCTAAGGAAGAGTTGAAGGGGAAAGATGTTGAGCTGGTTGGTCAGCGCTCTGAGCTGGAAAAACGAGAGGAGTTGTTAAAAGAGCGTGAAGGGGAAGCTCTTCTCGAGGTTGATCAACTTAAAGAGCAGCTGCAAGCGCGTGAGTCGAAAGCGAGATCAAGCGAAGAAGAGGCGAAAGAAAAAGAGCTCGATTATAAGGATAGAATTAAAGAGCTTAGTGCGCAGGTTAGCGAAGCTGAATCGCTATCTGAACAGGTTGTGGAATTGCAGAAATCAGCTGAATCAAAAGAGGAAGAGCTAAGATTTAATGAGTCAACATACGCGGATAAATTGACGGAGCTTGATGGTGAGCGTGCGCAACTAAAAGATGATATCGCTAGTCTGCAAGCAGAAGCAGATGAATTGTCTCTACGGCTTGATGAAAAGAGCAAGGCATTAACAGAACAAGAAGATAAGTCCTTTGCACTACGGAAGGAAAGCGCAGTACTCGAACGCCGAATGAAAGAGATTAGCGAGGGAAATGGTGACCTGTGGCCGGATGATAGCGAAGTGATTTCTATGCGCGAGGAGATTGCTCGAATCAGCGGAGAAAAAGAGCAAGTTACTGAAGAAAAAACACTTTTGGCTGAGCAAAATGAAGAGCTTAAGTCGGTTGTTCAAGAGTTTGTCGCGGCATCAGAGGGGCAGCAGAATAACGATGAAGATGTTGACGCGTTGAGAACTGAGCTAAAAATGGTCAGGGAGCAGGCGGATTCTGATGTAAACGCAATGAATGAGCAGCTCAACGAGGCGCATAACCAAGTGACAGAGCTTGAGAAGTTGTTAGAAGAGGCGCAAGAGAGAGAGGTGTTGGCTGATCAATCACCTTCATTATTGGAGGGGGTTACAGCTGTTGATGATGATATTTTCTCGGTTATTGAGCAACAACAGACGGCTTCTGTGTCGCCTGTTGTGTCCAATGTAGAGGTAAGTCCTAAGCGTAAAGGAAAGCTTGTTACTGTTTTAGTGTTTATTTTGTTTCTTGGTGCGGTCGGAGCAGCTGGATTCTTTACTGACCAAGGGCGAGCCTTGCTTGGTTTGAGTCAGACGGTAGTGGAGCCACAAGAAATCAAAGAGGAATCGGAAGATTTGGCGGATAATGCTGCCGCAACCAAAAAACTGACGACCAAGCAGCGGCCGAGTGGGGGAGATTTTGGCTCTTTACTGGAAACAGTAGCGCCAAACTCGCAGGAAAAGAGCGCCATGAAAGAAAAAGCGGCCCCCAATAGTAGTGTTCAGTCTACAGAGGAGGAGCTACTTGGTGCAGAAGAAGGTGAAGAGCTTTTGCTTGATGAAGAGGGAGATGAGCTATTCTAGCTATACATAGCGCAGAGATTATGTGCAATAAAAAAGCCGACAACCTTGTGGTTGCCGGCTTTTTTATTATTTAAGTTAGCGAGAGCTTACTTAATTTTAGATTCTTTATAAGAAACATGCTTGCGAACAACGGGATCAAACTTTTTGATCACCATTTTCTCTGGCATAGTTCTTTTGTTCTTTGTTGTTGTGTAAAAGTGACCTGTTCCGGCACTAGAAACGAGTTTGATTTTATCTCTCATCGTAATCTCCTTTAAACTTTTTCGCCGCGACCGCGGATTTCGGAAAGTACAGCTTCAATGCCGCGCTTGTCGATGATGCGCATCCCTTTTGCGGAAACGCGAAGACGAACCCAACGGTTTTCGCCCTCTACCCAAAAACGATGGTGATGGAGGTTAGGCAGAAAACGGCGTTTAGTTTTATTGTGAGCGTGAGAAACGTTGTTTCCCGAAACAGGGCGTTTGCCGGTGACTTGACATACTCTGGACATGGTCAACCTCTTGACTAAAATTCGTTAAAATCGCGATAAAGCGAAAGAGCCGATCTTTATACCAAAAAGCGCCCTAAGAGTAAACTTAAATGCTGTTTTTAGTCTAAATAAGACCGTTTTCGGCAAATGACCAAGCTTCAGCGTCGCCCACTATAAAGTGATCTAGAAGACGTATCTCGACAAGCGAGAGCGCTTGTTTGAGTTTTTCAGTTATTTTCTTGTCTGCTAGGCTCGGTGTTTGGTTACCTGAAGGGTGGTTATGGGCAATAATAATTGCAGCAGAATTGTATTGAAGTGCCTTCTTTACAACCTCGCGCGGGTGAACTGAAGCGCTATCGATAGTACCTTGGAATAGAATTTCAAATTTGATCACCTTATGGCTGTTATCTAGAAAAAGGGAGGCAAATAGCTCTTGAGGCTGGTTTCTTAGTTGAGCCGTCAGGTAGGAGCGCGTTGTTTCAATATTTTCGATCACATCTCCACGGCGAAGGGATTCGTGAAGATGGCGCTTTGTCATCTCCACGACAGCTTGTAGAAGTGCATATTTAGCTGGTCCAAGCCCTGGGCTGTTGCAGAACTGTTTTAGGTCGGCTTGTAGAAGAGCCTGAAGTGAACCGTGCTCGATTAATAGCTCTCTTGACAGGTCAACGGCACTTTTCCCTTTTATGCCAGTTCGTAAAAATATGGCAAGTAGCTCAGCATCTGATAGCGTTTGTGAGCCACGGTTAAGTAATTTTTCGCGAGGCCGCTCATCAGCTGGCCAGTCCTTTATGCTCATTGCTCTCTCCTTGAGGTTTTTATGCCCAACGGGCATAAGTTTCGTTGAGGTGGAATTCCCACTTAACTCAACTTTAAAAGAATAGAAGCATTTGATGGAAATTGCCATAATGCACAGCTAGTTAGAATAATTGGGGTGATGCGTTGACTGCTCTTAAGGATAAAAAAATATTATTGGGTATTACAGGTGGGATTGCGGCCTATAAAAGTGCCGAACTGACACGGCTATTAAGGAAGAGTAGTGCAGATGTTCGAGTTGTTATGACTGAGGCCGCTACACACTTTGTGACACCGCTCACATTTCAAGCGCTATCAGGGAATCCTGTCTCGACAAGTTTGCTCGATGCCGATGCAGAAGCGGCAATGGGGCACATCCATTTGGCGCGTTGGGCGGACTTGATATTGGTTGCGCCAGCCACAGCTGATTTTATGGCTAAATTAAGAATGGGTATGGCGAGTGATTTGCTATCGACGCTCTGTTTGGCGTCTGAATCGCCAATTGCCTTGGCTCCCGCCATGAATCAAGGCATGTGGCTAAATAAAGCGACACAGGATAACAGGTCTCAGCTTGAGCAGCGGTCCATTAAACTTTGGGGGCCAGCGAGCGGAGAGCAGGCGTGTGGTGAAACAGGGCTGGGCAGAATGGTGGAGCCGCAGACGCTATTAGAAGAGGTTAAGCAATTTTTTGCGCCTGAAACCATGAAAGGTCTTTCCGTACTAATTGATGCGGGGCCAACGCAAGAGCCAATTGACCCTGTTAGATATATTAGTAATCGCAGCTCTGGAAAGATGGGTTATGCGATTGCAGATGCGGCAAAGAAGGCAGGTGCAAAGGTTTGTTTGGTAAGCGGGCCAGTCGCATTAGCTGCTCCATCGGTTGATGAATTTGTTGCGGTGAAAAGTGCTGCAGAGATGGCGGAGGCGGTGCTCAATCGTGCTGAAGAGGTTGATATTTTTATTGCGGCGGCTGCAGTGGCAGATTATCGTCCAGCAGTTCTTGCTAAGAAAAAAATCAAGAAAAATGCCGATGAGACTATTCTAGCTATGGAGAAGACTGAGGATATTCTTGCCTCTGTTTCTGCTTTAAAGAGGCGGCCCTTCTGTGTCGGTTTTGCAGCTGAAACAGATTCGGTGGAAAGTTATGCTCGAGGCAAATTAGAAGCAAAAAAGCTGGATATGATTGCAGCAAATAAAGTGGGTGGGGCTGAAGGTGGTTTTGAATCGGATGATAATGCGTTACACCTTTTTTGGAATGGTGGAGAGCAGCTTCTTAAAATGGCACCAAAGACGCTGCTGGCAGATCAGTTAATCAACATAATTGCAGAAAAACAGAATGAAAATTCAATTTAAAGTTTTAGATGAAAGGCTGGGAAAGCAGTTCCCTCTACCAGACTATGCTACAACAGGTTCAGCTGGTTTGGATTTACGAGCATGCGTGGAGGGTCCGTTGACCTTGACGCCTGGGCAAACTGAGCTAATTCCAACAGGAATGGCCATTCATATTAGTGATCCTGGTTATGCCGCGATGTTGCTGCCACGTTCTGGGTTAGGGCATAAGCATGGGATCGTATTGGGTAATCTGGTTGGGTTGATTGATTCGGACTATCAGGGGCAGCTTTTTGTCTCTTGCTGGAACCGTGGTGACAAAGCATTTGTGATTGAGCCGGGGGATCGAATTTCTCAGATGATTATTGTGCCTGTTATCCAGGCTGTGCTCGAGCAAGTTGACGAGTTTGATGAAAGTGATCGGGGAGCAGGGGGGTTTGGCCATACAGGGAGAGATTGAGAAGGCGTGTAAACGGCTTTTTTATTTTCATCTATCCTTACTCTAATCGTATTTGCTCTGTTTGAATCGAGCCAAATTAATAAATTAGGCAGTATTTATTATGAGTTTGAATAAATTTTTCTCTTCATTAACATTGATTCTGACGATGTTGATTGCTCTTGCGGTGGGTGGCTTTATGATTTTCCTATCTCAGCAAAGTCAGGTCGAATCTCAATTAAGATTGAAAATGACAGCTCAAAGCCTCGCAGCTGGGCTAACAACCGTCGTAAAGCAGACAGACCAGGTGATGGGCGGCCTTGCTAAAGAAGAGGGGCTGGCAGAGTTGTTAAGCTCAGCTGATTCGCAATTGCTAGCCGAGAAAGAAAAGAGCTTCTTGGCAATTTTGCCGAATGCAAAGGTGGTTAGCCTGCTTCCAAGAGGGTTTTCTGATTCTGATTTTACCGCTAAAGAGGGTATTGGCTTTGCAGATTTGGAGCTGGTTCGTCGTGCAGAGTCGGGCGGTAAATCTCCTGCCCCAGGCGTTTTCGGAACAGGGGCTAAAAATAGCCATGTAGGGATGGTGAAGGCAATTGTATCCGGTGGCGATGTAGTTGGCGTTTTGCATGCAAGTTATGCAGTCTCAGCGATAAAAGAGCTATTTTCTAAATCAACTCAAGAAGATGAACTGATGATGCTGAAACAGGGCGGATTGGTCATTGCTACAGCAGGAAACTCTAACCTTGAGAAAGGTGATTCGGCTGAGATTATGCCTGTTTCTTCAACGGATTGGGTTATCTCTTATCATCAGTCTGACCGAACCTTAATGGAAAAAGTGCTTAATGAATGGATGGTCGTGCTAATGATTTCTGGAGCGGCAATTTTACTGATGGTACTGGTTGTGTTTTTGATGGCAAGACAGCTTGCAGAATGGATACGGTCGGACCAAGTTACAACAATTCGCTTAGTCGAATCTTTACTAGAGGGCTCCTTTGTTAGGGGGAGTTATCCGGTTAAATTGGTAAACTTCCAAGGTACGATTGACAGTATTTTGGCTTTTCAAAGGAAAGAGGTGGGTAGCCCTGTGTCTAAAACGGAAGCGCAGAAAGAGCGGGCTGAAGAGGAGTCATTAGTACCACCGGGCTTACTGTATATGAATGACAGTATTGAGCTGGACTCTGATGATGTTGATGATGCAAAAGTGCCTCAATCGATTTTTAGAGCATACGATATTCGGGGTGTTGTTGAGAAAACACTAACGAAAGAGCTGGTCTACGACATTGGTCGTGCCTTGGGCAGCGAGGCCTATGAGGCTGGACAGCAGAGCGTAATAATTGCTCGTGATGGCCGCCTATCAAGCCCAGAGTTAAGCCAGTCGCTTGCGAAAGGGTTGCAGGATAGCGGCCGAGATGTGATTGACTTGGGTATGGTGCCTACCCCGGTACTTTATTTTGCAACACACTATTTGGGAAGCAACTCGGGTGTAATGATTACCGGTAGCCATAACCCGCCAGATTATAATGGACTGAAGATGGTGATTGATGGTGAAACGCTTTCAGGTGAGAGAATATATGGGTTACGCGAACGAATAGTTGACGGGGATCTGCTGAGCGGCAATGGTGGCTACGAGTCTCGTAATATTGTTGCGGACTACATTAGTACGATTACGGGAGATGTTCATATCGGTCAGCCAATGAAGATTGTGGTTGACTGTGGGAATGGAGTGGCTGGAGAAATTGTCCCTACGTTATTCAAAACCATGGGCTGCGAGGTTATAGAGTTGCACTGTGATGTTGATGGCACCTTCCCGAACCATCACCCCGATCCAAGTAAGCTAGAGAATCTTGAAGAGCTGGTCAAGGTGGTTCGAGAGGAAAAGGCGGCTCTCGGGCTAGCTTTTGATGGTGATGGGGATCGTTTGGGTCTTGTCGATTCAGCAGGAAATGTTATTTGGCCTGATCGTCAAATGATGCTTTTCTCTGCGGATGTCCTATCAAGACAGCCGGGGGCGGATATTATTTTTGATGTGAAATGTACCCGTAATCTAGCAACTGAAATTGTAAAACACGGTGGCCGTCCTATTATGTGGAAAACAGGACATTCGTTGATCAAGGCAAAGATTAAAGAGACGGGTGCAATGTTGGCTGGCGAGATGAGCGGGCATATCTTTTTCAAAGAGCGGTGGTACGGTTTTGATGATGGCCTTTATGCGGGAGCCCGGATGATCGAGATCATTTCGGCAGACAGCCGCAGTAGTCAGGAAGTTTTTGCAGCACTACCAGATAGTGTTAATACGCCTGAGCTCAATATCTTGCTGCAAGAGGGTGAGAATTTTAAATTTATTGATGCGCTCTTGGCCATTGCAAAATTTCCGAATGCTAGTGTTAATACAATAGATGGGCTACGTGTTGATTTCCCTGAAGGCTGGGGTTTAGTCAGAGCATCCAATACGACCCCTTCCTTAGTCATTCGCTTTGAGGCAAACAGTCGCGAAGCCCTGCTGGGAATTCAAGACCAGTTTAGGGAGCTTATAAAGAAGGTTAAACCTGATCTTGAGTTGCCTTTTTAGTCTCTAAGTTTCATTGATGCAACAAAAACGCTCCAAGTTTGGGGCGTTTTTGTTGTTAACTTTTTATGTTTGATAATGCGTGTAAAATTAGCCGCGTAATAAATAATTTTTCCAGCACAGAAAACTTTGAATAAACAAATGACTTTACAACAGGAATCGGCGAAAGAGATTGCGCATGTTTTAACCGAGGCGCTTCCCTATATTCAACGCTTTAAGGGCAAAACTGTCGTGATTAAATACGGTGGTAACGCAATGACCGATGATGCGCTAAAGAATAGCTTTGCGCGAGATATTGTGCTGATGAAGTTGGTTGGTATTAACCCTGTTGTTGTTCATGGAGGCGGGCCGCAAATTGGTAGTTTGTTGGAGAAGTTAGGCAAAACAAGTCACTTTGTTGGGGGTATGCGTGTTACCGATAGTGAGACCATGGATGTGGTTGAAATGGTTTTGGGTGGGCTCGTTAATAAAGAGATTGTGAACCTTATCAATCGGCACGGTGGATCGGCAGTTGGCTTGACAGGTAAGGATGGCGACCTAATACACGCACGAAAAATTGAGGCAAAAAGTAATTCACCAGAATTTAATGCGTCTGAAATGATTGATCTTGGGCACGTGGGTGAAGTTGAGAGTATCGACTCGTCAGTTGTTGATATGTTGGTACAGAGCAACTTTATCCCAGTGATCGCTCCAATAGGTGTTGGCCGAGATGGTTTTTCGTACAACATTAATGCAGACCTTGTGGCTGGCAAGATGGCAGAGGTGATGCGAGCAGAAAAGTTGATCTTGTTGACTAATACAGCGGGCCTGCTTGATAAGCAAGGTACCCTTTTAACAGGACTTTCTCTGGATGAGGTTGAAGCTCTTTTTGAAGATGGAACGATCAGCGGGGGGATGATTCCTAAAATTCGCTGTGCGACAGAAGCTCTAATGGCAGGTGTTCATAGCTCACATATTATCGATGGCCGTGTTGAGCATGCTGTCTTGCTTGAAATGCTCACCGATAAAGGAATAGGTACTCTACTCTTGCGAAAATAAGCTTATTTCTTGGAGTTAACAAAAGAAGAGAACCCAGAAAGAATTTTTTGAACCTTTGGGCTACCACAAAGTTCTTGGCCAATTCTTGAAGGTTTGCACTCAGCATCTAGAAACAGTTGTGTCGCCTGCTCCTGGCGCCCTCTGATCAGGGTGACTGTCAGGCTTAGATCTTGGTCAATTACCGGTTTTTGAGTCATTAGTATGGTATCTGTCTCAATTTGAAGAGGGGTTGTGGCGTGTTGGTTTATATAGCGCTTTGCCCATAACCAAGCTTTATTGCATGCATGGCCATTTTTACATTCCACGATACTGACAATTGCCTGTGGATCTACGCTAGTCGTCTTTTTCGAGGAGTTCTTGAACTGCTTTTGGAGAGCAAGGAAGCGCGCTTTATCTCTTTCAAATTTGCCTCGTAATCGTGCTTTCTCTATCTCATGTGCGGCAATTTTATTTTCATTCTCTCTGATTTGTCGGTGGGTCGCATTGATTTCTGTCAGTAGCTTTTTAGGGACATTTAACCCATTCCTTTCCATTCCTGCAGCCCTTTTTTGCTGCTGGGAAAGCTGCTCTTTTAGCCGTTTTATGTTGTCCTGAGTGAGTCGGCTTAACAGGTTAAGTGTCTGCTCTTTTCCCTCTAAGGTCATCTGAATTTCGTCAGTATTTCGGAATGTTCGAAGAAGAACGCGGTCATTAGCTAACTGCTCAGCAATGATTTTTTGTTTTTCTGCGCGGAGTACTGCGAGCCGTTTTTCCTGATCCAGTTGCTGTTTTGTTTTTGCAGCACTTATCTCTTCAACTGTGATGCCCTTTTCACTCAGGCGGGAGCGACCATACTTAGACTCCTTAGGTGGAATAACATCGGAATAATGCACCTTCCCTTTGTCATCTGTCCAACGATATAGCTGCTTGGCTTCTGCTGAATAGCTTTGCGCTAATAGCAAAAAAGCTAAAGAGAAAAGAGTCTGTTTTTTGAAACACATAAGTACTTGCTAGTGACCGTTATAAATTAAGAGAAGTTCTTAAAAGAATAGCGACTAATGCTGATGAGTCAATATCAAGCCTCTTGATTTCTGAGTAATGGAGGAAAGGGTAATTGTTATTTTGCAAATATTAACTACCTTTGATACAGCAAGGAGGCGGTTTTTGTCTCACTAAATTTATTATGAAGTAATGGAATGAGTTCGATGAATAATTTATCACTTAAGTCAAAATTTAAACTGCAGATTATAGTTGGGCTATTTTCCCTTTTGATCGTTATGTTTGGTGTTCGGTTGATGGGCAAGGTAACTGATTTTGCCTATTATGAGAGAGAGCATGTGGTTGCCGTAACTTACATAGATCATGAGTTGCTGAAGCCCCAAGTTGAAAGAAAGTGGTTGATGGATCATGCCAAAAATGCGCATCAACAACCGGTGAATGTTGGAGAGGCTGTTTTTGGCATTGAGAAGCTACTTTTTAGACTTCTTGGGCAAGGTTATTTACTGGATATTGCAATAAAGGATGAAAAGGAGTTTCGGGCAATATTGGATTTTCTAGAAAGTAATCCGGCAACCCATTTAACCACACAAGAAGTGAGCAAAGTTGATGCGTTGATGGAGGGGCCTAGAGTAAATAGCGAGAAGTTTGGCTCAGGATTACGCCGTGCGGCAACATTTGTAAAAAACACGGTGAATCTGTTGGTTTTTTTAACGATTGGCGGCTCAATATTTTTGTTAATAAACATACAGAGAACAACGATTCCACCTTTAGAGAAGACTGCTGCAATAATTGGCAAAATTGCAAAAGGAGATCTTGGCGTTAGGATTGATGATCCAGTTGGTGGGGAAATTGGGCAGATGCAAAGATCAGTGATAGAAATGATCAAAGGCTTACGGCATATGGTTAAAGGGATTGGACAGGCGGCCAGTGAATTATCTGAGGCGGCATCAAATGCGGCTGTTATTACGGAGCAAACGCTTCAGGGGGTTACGGAGCAGAAATCTGAAACTGATAATCTTGCTAATTCTATCGGAGAAATGAGTGCGGCGATTAATGATGTGGCAAATTCGGCCTCTAATGCAGCAAGTTCTGCGAATGAAGGAAACCAAGCTGCTGTGAAAGGGAGAGCGGTTGTTTCTGAGGCGGTTGCTTCGATTGAAGAGCTGGCGAGTGAGGTAGATGGCTCCGCTGAAGCAATCCATCGAATCGAATCGGATAGTGAGAAAATTGGTTCGGTAGTACAGATGATTCAGGGTATTACAGAACAGACAAACCTATTGGCGCTAAATGCTGCGATTGAAGCGGCACGAGCGGGAGAGCAAGGTAGAGGGTTTGCTGTGGTGGCGGATGAGGTTAGGACGTTAGCGCAGAGAACACAGAGCTCTACACAAGAGATACAAGGGATGATTGAGGAGCTGCGAGGAGGCACGCGTGCAGCAGTAGAAATCATGGATCGTAGTCGTGAGCGGGCGCAGGTTAGTGTCGAAAAGGCCAATCAAGCAGGTGAGGTTATTGAGGAGATTGCCGGCTCAGTTTCAAATATTATGATGCTGAATGAGCAGATAGCCAGCGCGGCTGAAGAGCAGGGTGCCGTAACCGTTGAGATTAATAATAATACAAATGCGATTAATGAGGTGGCTGATCAGACAGCAGTAAGTGGTCAAAATATTGCGCAGTCGAATAACAGATTGGTTGCGTTGTCGCAGCAGCTTGAATCAGTAGTTGGAACATTTGAACTAAGATGGCCTGCTCAGCGGTAGTGAGGATTGGCGTTTGCTGATTTAGGTTTCAGAAACCAAGTCTATTGCTCGTTTTAGCAGCGATGAACGATTATCATGTCAGGTTTATACCCAAAGGGTATAAGTTTTACTGAGGCGGAAGATAAATATCTCCGCTTAGTTCAGCTTTAAATTGATAGATAATCAAGAGGTTAAATGAGTATTCCAAATGCATTTTATGCGCAATCCGGTGGAGTTACTGCGGTTATTAACGCAACTGCTTGCGGGCTTATTGAGGCAGCACGAAAACAGCCCGATAGAATTGGGAAGGTTTTTGCGGGAAGAAATGGAATTATCGGTGCGCTCAATGAGGAGCTAATCGATACCTCTTTTGAATCGAGTGAGGCTATTGCTGGATTACGCCAGACACCCGGTGGCGCATTTGGAAGTTGTCGCTATAAACTAAAATCGATTGAAGAGAGTGAGCAAGAATACCGACGATTAATTGATGTTTTTAAGGCGCACAATATTCGCTACTTCTTCTATAACGGAGGGGGGGATTCTCAAGATACAGCGCATAAGATCTCTCAGATTGCAGAGAAATTGGGTTATCCACTGACTTGCGTTGGGGTGCCTAAAACGGTCGATAACGATCTACCATTTACCGATAGCTGCCCTGGTTTTGGCTCTGTTGCAAAATATGTCGCAATTTCAGCAAGGGAAGCGGCATTAGATGTGATTTCCATGTCAGCTACCTCAACAAAAGTATTTGTATTGGAAGTGATGGGACGGCATGCTGGTTGGATTGCCGCTGCGGGTGGGTTGGCTGATGAAGGGCACAATGATGCTCCGCAGGTTATCCTCTTTCCTGAAATTCAGTTTGATAAGCAACAGTTTCTTGCAAAGGTTCAAGAGTCTGTTGAAACGCATGGGTATTGTTGTGTTGTAGCATCGGAAGGTATTCGCTATGCAGATGGACATTTTATTGCAGAAGCTGGGAGAAAAGATGCTTTTGGTCATAGTCAGTTAGGAGGCGTTGCCCCTGCTCTGGTTGAGATGATTAATGAGGGGCCTGGGTATAAATGTCACTGGGCTGTTTCTGATTATCTACAGCGCTCCGCGCGGCATATTGCCTCGGCTGTTGATGTCGAACAGGCATATCTATTGGGTGAGAAAGCGGTTGAATTGGCGCTAGATGGGCAGAATGCCGTTATGCCCGTTATAGTGCGTAAATCTGATGAGCCTTACCGCTGGGTGGTTGACTCGGTATCGTTAGCCGATGTGGCAAATGTAGAGAAGATGATGCCAGAAAATTTTATTAGCGAGGATGGCTTCTCTATAACTAATGCTTGTCGCAGTTACCTCTTGCCGCTGATACAGGGGGAGTCTTATCCTTCATATCAAAATGGCCTTCCAAACTACATTGGTTTGGAAAATAGGATGGTTGAGAAAATACTTGCCACTTAAAAAGTGAGAGCTGTTTCACAGTATCGTTCGGTTAGTCCTAAAGAAAAAGAGGGTGTGGCCGATGACCTTGATACAGAAGAAAGTGGAAAAGGAGAGTTGCGATGAAAATTGATGGTTCATTATCGGGTGGTGTCCAGGCATTTCATCGTGCAAGTGAGAGCATGGCAGAAGCTGCATCTGACATTGCAAAGGCAACTACAAATCGAGAGGCTTCAACAACTGACTTTGTAAAACCACTTGTCAGCATGCAAGAGGCGGAAGTTCAGGCTAAGGCGGCTGCGAAATTGATTGATACAGAGGATGAAATGATAGGAAGTATTCTGAATGTAAGCGCTTAGTCTGCTTGGTGATTGAAAAAAGCCGCTGCCGAGAATTCGGTAGCGGCTTTTTTGTGCGCTGGTATTAAGTTATAAGAGCGGGGCAATAACTAGGCTAACAATTGCCATAACGTTGATTAGAATGTTCATAGACGGCCCTGATGTGTCTTTAAAAGGATCGCCAACGGTGTCGCCGACAACAACAGCAGCGTGAACATCGGTTCCCTTGCCGCCAAGATTGCCTTTCTCAACATACTTTTTGGCGTTATCCCATGCGCCACCCGCATTTGCCATCATAAGTGCAAGCAGTACACAGCCTAGAAGTGCACCGGCAAGCATTCCACCAAGAACTTGAGGTCCTAAGACGAAGCCGACAATAACAGGGGCTGCAACAGCTATCACGCCGGGCAGAATCATCTTTTTAAGGGCAGCTTGAGTCGCAATATCAACGCATCGTGCGGTGTCAGGTTCTGCAGTTCCTTCCAAAAGGCCTGAAATTTCGTGAAATTGGCGGCGGATCTCTTTTATCATCTCAAAGGCGGCATCGCCCACAGCAGTCATGGTGATTGAGGCGATAATGAAGGGGATAACTCCCCCGATAAACAATCCTGATAGGACGTCAGCCGAAGCTAGATTGAGAGAGAAGTCGGGGTAGTGGCTGGAAACGGTTTCAATAAAAGCAGATATGATCGCAAGTGCAGCTAGCGCAGCGGCGCCAATCGCAAACCCTTTGCCAATCGCAGCAGTTGTGTTGCCAAGCTCATCGAGAGAATCGGTAATCTTTCGAGTCTCTTTACCAAGTCCCCCCATTTCGGCAATACCCCCCGCGTTATCGGCAACAGGCCCATAGGCGTCAATAGCCATTGTGATGCCGACCGTTGAGAGCATTCCGACGGCAGCAATGCCGACACCGTATAGACCTGCAAAGTAGTTTGAGACAAATATAATGGCGCAGATCGTTAGTACGGGGATGACAACAGATTGCATCCCGACTGAAAGGCCGCTGATCATGACGGTGGCAGGGCCGGTTTCTCCCGATTTGGCGATAAGCTCAACGGGTTTTCCTGCGGTGTAATATTCTGTGACTAGCCCAATAACAATTCCACCAGCAGCGCCTGCAATAACGGCTGCCCAGATTCCGAATGAGATATCGGTAAAAGCGATAATCAACATGGAGAGAAACATGAACATTCCTGCGGCACCTAGAGTGCCAAAGCGTAAAGCTTCTTCTGGCGCTTTGTCTGAATACTGTTTAACTATGTATATTCCACCGATAGAACAGACTAGACCGCCAGATGCTAAAGCAAGAGGCAGAAACATAAGTGATGCCTGATTTCCCATCGATAAAAGTGCCTCAGCAGAGAGTGTTGAGGCGATCGCGATGGTGGCAATCATTGAGCCACAATAGGATTCAAAGATATCCGATCCCATTCCTGCTACATCACCTACATTGTCACCAACATTATCGGCAATAACACCAGGATTCCGTGGGTCATCTTCGGGAATTCCCGCTTCGATCTTGCCGACAAGATCAGCACCAACGTCGGCGCTTTTTGTAAAGATGCCACCACCTACACGAGAGAATAGCGCTACCACAGAGGCTCCCATGGCAAAACCATGTATTGAGTGGGTTGTTTCAGGGTCGCCACCATAGATGAGGTAAAGAAACCCTAATCCGAGAAGACCGAGAGAGGCAACGGCCAGCCCCATGATTGAGCCACCAAAAAAGGCGATGGTTAATGCTTCTGCTGCCCCTTTTGTATGTGCGGCGTTGGTCGTTCTGACATTCGCTTTGGTGGCCGTATTCATGCCGATATAGCCGGCCAGGGAAGAGGCGCCTGCCCCGATTACAAAACAGAAGGCGGTATTCCAGCCGAGCGAGATGAGAAGTAAAAAGAAAAGAACGGTGGCAAAAATGGCCAACATTTTATATTCGGTGCGCATGAAAACCATGGCGCCAAGGTGAATTTGCTCCGCAATCTCAACAATCTTCCCCTCGCCTGCGGGCGTTTTCTTTACCACCTGGAAAATATACCAGGCCACAACAAGACCAACTCCACCCAGTAACGGTGGAAGAAAGTGACTAGAACTCATGATGCTCTCCCTAACTATTTTATGGTTTTTTATTTTTCAGCCCCACTGTTATCTTTTTGCCTATGGCATGTCAACATTTTTGGCTAATAAATTTACGGCTGGTTTTTGGGCCAGCACTCGTAATAAAAAGAGGGTATACTCCTCGATTGTTTTTTTAATTAGTGGGGGATGATTATGTCGTTGATGATGGTCAAAACGGGCAAAAATGTACCGGATGAAATTAATGTAATTATTGAGATTCCAGCTTACGCTGAACCAGTTAAGTATGAAGTCTCTAAAGACTCTGGAGCATTGGTTGTAGACCGTTTTATGGGTACAGCAATGCAATATCCATGTAACTACGGTTATGTGCCTCACACGCTTTCAGATGATGGCGACCCAGTTGACGTTCTAGTCATCTGCCCGAATCCTATTTTGAGTGGTGCAGTGATTGCCTGCCGCCCAATTGGTGTGCTGAAGATGACTGATGAGTCAGGTGAAGATGCGAAAATTCTCGCAGTGCCTGTTGATAAGCTAACGCAGCTATACAAAAATGTTAAATCAGTTGATGACGTTGATCCAAGCAAGCTCGCTAAAATTGCTCACTTCTTTGAGCATTACAAGGATCTTGAGTCAGGAAAGTGGGTTAAAATCGACGGTTGGCATGATATTGAAGAGGCCAAGAAAGAGATAGTCGATAGTGTTACGCGTTACGAGAACACAGAAGAAAAACCTGAATTCTAATTGCAGGTTATTCATAATAAAAAAGGCGGCCAAATGGCCGCCTTTTTTATTGCTCAACGATTAATTTGAATAGCCATCTGTATTTTTTTCTACCCAGCGCACTTCTGAAGGTAAAGTCTCTTTTTTCCAGAATGGCGCTTTTGATTTCAATGCCTCCATAATGAAACGGCAGGCATCAAACGCTGCGCCACGATGAGCAGACCAGACAACGACTAATACAATCGGGTCATTGGGAAAGAGGTCGCCAACACGGTGGATAATCAGACTGTCGATAAAGTCCCACTGCTGCTCTGCTTCGGTAACAATTTTTTCAAGCTGTTTTTCGGTCATGCCGGGATAATGTTCCAGAGTCATCGCCTGAATATCATCGCCCTCATTAAAGTCGCGCATCGTACCGATAAAGCTGGCAGTTGCGCCAAATTTACCGCTTTTTCCTAGCTGGTTTTGTTGATAGGAAAGTGTCTCTTGCCAAGGATCAAAAGCAGTTTCTCTAATATAAATTGCCATAGATTAACCCCCTGTGACGGGTGGAAAGAAGGCGACTTCATCGCCGTCTTTAACGGTGCTATTCAGGTCGGCATAGTCCATGTTGATGGCCTGTAGAACAGTGTCGGGGAGCTTATTTTTTTGGTTGATGATTCTGAGAATATCGGCAATAGTTTCAATGTTTTCAGCAGAGAGTTCCTCTTCACTATGTCCAACTAGCTCTCGAAGGTTAGCAAAATAACGTACACGTATAGCCATTTGATTTTAGAAAAATTTAATTACGATTCCGGTATATTAACACTCTTACTCGGCGCTCATGCGGCGCTGTTTTTTGATTATTTAGAGAAATAGGTGGGAGAGGCATGTCCAAACTGACGCATTTTAATCAGGCCGGCGAGGCGCACATGGTGGATGTTGGCGAAAAAGAGGTTACCCAGCGTGTGGCTGTGACAGAAGGTTATATTGAGATGAAGCCAGAGACCTTGTCGTTAATTGTCGAAGGTGGGCATAAAAAAGGCGATGTTCTCGGTATTGCGCGTGTGGCAGGAATAATGGGTAGCAAGCGAACGGCCGATTTAGTACCGCTTTGCCATCCGTTGCCGATTACCCATGTTGACTTAAAGCTGACGCCCGATGTGGAAAATGGCCGTATTTGCTGCGAAACAACGGTTAAAACAAATGGTCAGACGGGCGTTGAAATGGAGGCGCTGAATGCAACACAAATCGCATTATTGACCATTTACGATATGTGTAAAGCGGTTGATCGCGGGATGGTGATTCAGGCGGTTAAACTGCTCGAGAAGGATGGGGGTAAATCGGGCCACTGGGTTCGAGGTTAAGGGTGATCATTTTAACCTGATGAATTCACCGGCTTCTCCTTTTTTCTTCAAAGGGGAAGCCGGTTTGGTTAACTAAAATTAAACCTCTTTATAAATATCCGCGCCCTGCTCTTTAAAGTCAGCCGATTTCTCCTGCATTCCCTGTTGAATTGCTGAATCAGCATCAATTCCCTTTTCAGCCGCATAATCACGCACGTCTTGACTGATTTTCATTGAACAGAAGTGCGGGCCGCACATTGAGCAAAAATGCGCCACTTTACCGGATGCTTTGGGGAGTGTTTCGTCGTGGTACTCGCGCGCTCTCTCGGGGTCTAGGCTTAAATTAAACTGATCTTCCCAGCGGAACTCAAAACGGGCTTTTGAGAGTGCATTATCTCGGATCTGTGAGCCGGGGTGGCCTTTGGCCAAATCGGCAGCGTGAGCGGCAATTTTATAGGTAATAATTCCTTCGCGAACATCCTCTTTGTTTGGTAAGCCGAGATGCTCTTTGGGTGTCACATAGCAGAGCATTGCGCAGCCGTACCAACCGATATTGGCTGCACCGATCGCAGAGGTGATGTGATCGTAACCGGGGGCAATATCGGTTGTTAGTGGTCCAAGTGTGTAGAAGGGTGCCTCTGCACAATCATCGAGTTGCTTGGTCATGTTTTCTCGAATCATCTGTAGTGGGACATGGCCTGGCCCCTCAATCATTGTTTGTATGTCATGCTTCCAAGCAATTTGAGTTAATTCTCCGAGTGTTTCTAGCTCACCAAATTGAGCTGCATCATTGGCATCGGCAATCGAGCCGGGGCGTAAACCATCGCCCAATGAGAAAGAGACGTCATAGGCTTTCATGATTTCACAAATTTCTTCAAAGCGGGTATAGAGAAAGCTCTCTGTATGATGTGCAAGACACCACTTCGCCATGATTGAACCACCTCGTGAGACAATGCCGGTTAGCCTGTTTGCCGTCATTGGAACATGGTGGAGGCGGATGCCAGCATGGATTGTGAAGTAATCGACCCCTTGCTCTGCTTGCTCAATCAATGTGTCGCGGAAAATTTCCCAGGTTAGCTCTTCTGCTTTTCCATCGACCTTTTCTAGCGCCTGATAGATCGGTACAGTTCCGATGGGAACCGGTGAATTGCGCAAAATCCATTCGCGTGTTTCATGGATATTTTTGCCGGTTGAAAGGTCCATAATGGTGTCAGAACCCCAACGGATCCCCCAGATCATCTTTTCAACTTCCTCTTCAATCGAAGAGCCAAGTGCAGAGTTTCCTAAATTTCCGTTGATCTTGACGAGGAAATTACGGCCAATAATCATTGGCTCAACTTCAGGGTGATTGATATTTGCAGGGATGATGGCTCGGCCCAATGCAATTTCATCACGAACAAATTCAGGTGTGATGATGCGTGGTGTGGCTGCACCAAAAGAGTGGCCAGGATGCTGTTTTATCAGCGTTTGTGATTCCTCAAATCGTTGGTTTTCACGAATCGCGATATATTCCATCTCAGGGGTAATAATCCCTTTCCGGGCATAATGCATTTGCGAAACATTGCATCCACTCTTGGCAACGCGGGGTTTGTGAATATGCTCAAAGCGTAACGAAGCAAGTGAAGCGTCATCTAACCGATGTTGCCCATAAGTGGAGCTGGGGCCATCTAGTTGGATGGTGTCATTTCGCTCTTCAATCCATTGGCTGCGAACAGAATTGAGCCCTTTTTGGAGATCGATTGTGACTGTGGGGTCGGTATAGGGGCCGGAGGTGTCATAAACGTGAACGGGGGCATTTTTCTCGCTACCAAAACTTGCATCGGTATCGGCGAGAGAAATTTTGCGCATCGGAACCTGAATATCATCACGGCTACCTTGGGCAAAGACTTTTTCAGAGCCGGGAAAAGGCTGAATGGCTGCTTTACCGACCGATTCGGTTTTTTCAAGGAACTCTTCTGGGATTGCGCTCATGATGATTTATCCGGGATTATTTTGGAATTAGCGCAGAACCGACTTTCCTGCGCTGGTATTAACACTGATCAGGTTCAAAGGGTTTTTCTCAGCTGTAACAGCTTTTAAAAAGCTCGGCAGCACCCCTAGTCGAAGATGGCTAAGTTAAGCTAAATGGCCTATTTTTTCAACCGTAAAGCCTGTGTGGTAACTGTTTTGAGGCGTTAAAAAAGAGGATAATCACGCCGTTACAATTTTTCAGGAATTACAAAAATGAAACAGATTTCTCCCGTCGGCCTAAAAGAGTGGTTGGATGATGAAAATCGCACAAACCCAGTTTTATTAGATGTTCGTGAAACTGCAGAGCACGAGATTTGTAAAATCGAAGGCAGTTTGTTGATGCCGATGCACCTCATTCCTCTGAAAATGACCGAATTATCCAAAGAGGATGAGATTGTGACTATTTGCCATCATGGTATGCGGAGTGGTCAGGTGGCTCAATTTTTACTCCAAAATGGTTTTGATAAAATACTGAATCTTCAAGGTGGCGTTGAGTATTGGGCAGTTAGTGTTGATAACGCTATGCGTCGCTACTAATGATTTCAGTTATTCAGCGGGTCAGTTCTGCCGAGGTTGTTGTTGAGGGCTCGTCGGTGGGGAAAATTGAAGAGGGGATTATGGCGCTCGTCGCGGTTGAAAGAGGCGATGGTGAAAAACAGCTTAAACGGATGGTTGAACGTCTTTTGAATTACCGGATCTTTCCTGATAGAGAGGATAAAATGAATCTGAGTCTGAGGGATATAAAGGGTGGTCTACTGCTCGTTCCGCAATTCACTTTGGCAGCAGATACACAGAAAGGAACGCGGCCCAGTTTTGGCCCTGCAGCAGAACCTCATCTGGCCGAAGAGCTGTTTAATCAGCTGCTGATAGAGGCGAAAGCGAGCCACGAAAAGGTTGAGTCAGGTGCTTTTGGTGCAGATATGCAGGTATCGCTTCTGAATAGTGGGCCGGTGACCTTTATCTTGAAGGCTTAGCTGGCATCAAGATGATTGACCATCAAAGCCTCTAGTTTTTCGAGCGTACCCCGGTTCTCTTCTACAAAGCGTTGTCCCTTTAGGCCTAGTTCATTTCTCGTTTCAGGCTGCTCGAAGAGAGCAATAACTTCTTTAGCGAATTGGCACTCATCTTTTACCTGAATCGCAGCGCCTTTTTCAATTAGCAGTTCGGCAATTTCAGAAAAGTTAAACATATGTGGCCCGAACAGAACGGGGACACCCGCTGCGGCCGGTTCTAAAACATTATGTCCTCCGGTTGGAACAAGGCTGCCGCCTACAAAGGCGACATCTACAGCGGTGGAGAAAAGCTTGAGTTCGCCCATCGTATTGAGCAGAAAGATATCTGTCTGATTACTGCAGGGTTTCTCATCACTTCGCTTGATCAGGCTGAACTCTTCTTTTTGGCAAAGCGCAGCGACCGTATCAAACCGTTCTGGGTGGCGTGGTACCAAAACAAGCAATAGCTCAGGAATCGTCTTTTTAATCTCTTTGAAAGCAGCTAAAACCTTTTCGTCTTCTTTTTCATGGGTGCTGGCGGCAATCAGTGTGGGGCGCTGGAGAAATAGGATTTGGTGGATCTCTTCAGCCTCTTTTCGGAGGCTTGTTGAGAGTGTTAGGTCAAACTTGATGTTGCCGGCAACTGAAACAATTGCTGTAGGCGCGCCGAGAGAGATGAAACGTTCAGCATCATTTTCTGATCGTGCGGCAATTTGGTTGACATTGCTTAGTGCCTCTTCGGTTAATGATTTTAGCTTCTGGTAGCCTTGGGTCGATTTTTCAGAAAGCCGCGCGTTGACGATCAGCAGAGGAATCTTTTGTTGGTGGCATTGGTGGAAAAGATTTGGCCAAATTTCCGTTTCCATCATCACCGCAATACAAGGGGAAAAGTGGTTTAAAAAGCGGCCAACTGCATTGGGCAGATCGTAGGGGAGGTAGACATGCTCTACAGTCTCCTCGAAGAGTGCTTTTACACGTGCCGAGCCGGTTGGTGTTGTGGTGGTGACTAGTATAGGGCGGCCTGGGTAGCGTGCCTGTATGTTACGGATTAACGGGAAGGCTGCCTCTGTTTCGCCAACGGATACGGTGTGAAACCAGATAACCTCTTTTTTATGGGTTTCTGAATAAGAGGCAAAGCGCTCCCCCCAACGGAGCCGGTAAGCGGGAGCTTTTTGGCCACGGAGGTAGAGCTTTAAAAGAACTAAAGGGGCAAGTAGGTAGAGTAGAAACGAGTAGAGGTACCGCACGCTACTTTTCGTTTAGCCACTGCATATAAAGTTGAGTTCCTTCAGCTACGGTTTTGAATGCGTGTTGGCAGCCGGCTGCCCGAAGTTTTTCAAGGTTTGCTTCGGTAAAGCTTTGGTAGCAGCCTTTTAGCTTTTCTGGGAAAGGGATGTATTCCAGTTCGCCTTTTTGATGGTAATCGAGAACCGCTTTTGCTACATCGTTAAAGGGTTGGCTACGCCCCGTACCAAGGTTAAATATTCCCGAAGCTTGTGGGTTATCGAGAAACCAGAGGTTTACTTCAGCAACATCCCCTACATAGATGAAGTCACGCAGTTGCTCGCCATTGCCGTAGCCATCACAGCCTTCAAATAGCTTTACGTTTCCATTTTCGTTCATTTGATTATTTAGGTGAAACGCAACACTTGCCATTCCCCCTTTGTGGTCTTCACGTGGGCCGTAGACGTTGAAGTAGCGCAGCCCAACTACTTGGTTACTGAATTCAGACTCTCTGGCACGAACATATTGATCGAACTGGAATTTTGAGTAACCGTAAACATTCAGTGGTGCTTCGTGCTCAAGCGATTCTTTAAAGGTTGTTCCGCCACCATAGACAGCTGCACTTGAGGCGTAGATATAGGGGATTTCTCTTTCTGTACAAAAGTGTAGGAGCGTCTTGCTGTAGTCGTAGTTGTTATCCATCATATAGCGACCGTCCCACTCGGTTGTGGATGAGCAGGCACCATTGTGAAAAATTGCTTCAATCGGTTGATTATCAAAGTCACCGAGCTGGATGCTGGCAATAAATGCCTCTTTGTCCATGTAATCGGCAATCTGGCAATCCACTAAGTTTCTGAATTTCACGCCATTTGTGAGGTTGTCGACTACCAGAATATCTTTCTGTCCACGCTCGTTTAATGCTTTTACGATGTTACTGCCGATAAAGCCGGCACCACCAGTTACTATAATCATCTTTTTACCTTTTCGATTTTCGAATGGTTTCAATAATATTGGTTGTTGAGCAGCCCTCAACAAATTGAAGAATTTTGACCTCACCACCATTAGCAACAACACAATCGTGCCCGGCTATTTTTATTGGATCGGGATAATCTCCACCTTTTACTAGAATGTCGGGAAGTAGCTGACAGAGAAGCTCTTCTGGAGTGTCATTTTCGAAGGGGATTACCCAGTCGACACACTCCAGCGCAGAAAGCATCTCCATACGATGCTCAAGTCTGTTGATTGGGCGCTCAGAGCCTTTTAAGCGGCGAACAGAGTCATCACTGTTCACCAGAATAATGAGTCGATCGCCAAGAGCCCTTGCCTGACGTAGGTAGTGAATATGGCCAGGATGAAGAATGTCGAAACAGCCATTGGTGGCGACGACTTTCTCTTTCTTTTGTCGAGCATGTTTAAGAACATCTTGCGCTTGAGGCAGGCTCAGAACGCCGTGGTGTTCAGCGCGCTCTCCCTGAATCGCCTGTTCCAATTCATCTCTGCTGGTTGTAGCGGTTCCCAGTTTTCCGACAACAATCCCAGCTGCTAAATTGGCCAAGGCTGTCGCCTCAGGCAATGGTTTTTTGGCGGCTAATGCTGCCGCAAGGACAGAGATGACGGTATCGCCAGCACCGGTAACATCAAAAACTTCACGCGCATGTGTTGGGAGATGGAGCGGTGCATCTTTCTGCGTGAGAAGTGTCATTCCTTTCTCACCACGCGTCACGAGCAATGCCTCAAGGTTTAAAGATGAGAGCAGTTTTTGCCCTTTTTCTACAAGCTCCTCATCACTGCTGCAGCGCCCAACAACAGCTTCAAATTCATTCCAGTTGGGGGTGATTAGAGAGGCGCCACTGTAAATAGAGAAATCATTGCCTTTAGGGTCAATCAAGACGGGCAAGCCCTCTTTTCTTGCGGCGAGAATAAAAGGTTCGATCTCGTGGAGCGTGCCTTTTCCATAATCGGAGAGGATCACCACATCAACCTCTTTGAGTGCAGACTGGTAGCGTGCCATCAGAGAAGCTGGTTCGACGTTATGAAAGCCATCTTCAAAATCGAGGCGGATTAGCTGCTGATGCCGACTCATGATGCGAAGTTTTGTGATTGTTGCCAGCTCATCCACCGGTTCAAGTAGGCAACGAACATTTGCTGAGTTGAGCGTTTGAGTGAGCGCGCCAGCCGCCTCATCTTTTCCGCAAAAGCCAAGAACAGAGGCTTTACCATCCAGCGCGGCAATGTTCAGCGCGACGTTACCTGCGCCACCGGCGCGCTCTTCAACGCCGTTGACATGGACAACAGGGACGGGGGCTTCAGGTGAAATTCTCGATGTTCCGCCATGCCAATAGCGGTCAAGCATGAGGTCGCCAACGACGAGAACTTTTGCGTTAGAAAAATCGGGTAATTGCAGTTGCATAAAATGGAAAGACCGATCGACTGTTAAATTGGGTAAAATGATAGCACAAACGGCTTGGAAGCAGCTGCTTCAGCCAGTACCATGTAGCCACTTTAGCCCAGAGGATTGATTATGAGCGTGAAAATTTATCACAACCCGCGTTGCAGCAAGTCCCGCCAGACATTGGAATTGCTCAAAACAAACGGTGTTGAGCCGGAAATTATTCAGTACCTAGAAACACCTCCAACAGCAGAGGAGCTGGACAGTGTTCTGACATTGTTAAACATGGAACCACGCGATTTAATGCGTAAAAAAGAGGTCGAATACAAAGGGGCCGGTTTAGATAATCCTGAGCTTGATCGTGCGGCTTTAATCGCGGGTATGGTTGCAAACCCACGCGTTATTGAGCGTCCTGTCGTACTTGCGAATGGCAAAGCAGCCGTTGGCCGTCCGCCTGAAAGTGTTTTAGCAATTATTTAGTGTAGTTAACCCGATGACCGAAATACTTGTTCTTTATTACAGCAATTACGGTGGTACTGCCGAAATGGCTAATCGCATTGCGAGAGGTGTTGAAGAGGTGCAGGGCGTTACGGCGCGAATCCGCACCGTTGCCCCTATTTCACCTGTTTGCGAGGCGATAGAAGCGAGCGTGCCAGCTGAAGGGGCGCCGTATGCAACGATTGATGATCTAAAAGAGTGCGGAGGTCTTGCTTTAGGTAGTCCGACTCATTTTGGCAATATGGCTGCACCGCTAAAATACTTCTTGGATAGTGCAAGTGAGCTTTGGTTCTCCGGTGGATTGCGAGGTAAACCGGCGGGTGTTTTTACTTCCACTGCCAGTATGCATGGAGGGCAAGAGGCGACACTATTGTCGATGATGATCCCACTGTTCCATCAGGGTATGGTTTTAATGGGTGTGCCAAGTAGCGAGCAGGCACTCAATGAGACAACAACGGGTGGAACTCCTTATGGCCCTAGCCACTACGAAGGTGGGGAGAACAAAATAGGCTTTAGTGACGAAGAAAAGGCGATTTGCCGCTCCTTTGGGCAGCGCCTGGCGAAAGCTGCACTTGCCCTAAAAGATTCTAAGTTGTGAAAAATCCAACACTTTATTACCGCATCGCTTTAGTCGGCTATTTTGGTCTTCTATTTTTGGTGTTGCTTTGGGAAACGGTCATCCTTCCTTCAACAACACTACCGATAGCACCGATCTTGGCTGCTAAATTAATTCCTTTGCTGTTTGTGGTGCGGGGACTTTTGTATGCGCGCCCTTACACCTGTGCTTGGGCTGCTTTCTTGAGTATGCTTTACTTTATTCACGGTGTTTTAGCTGTGTTTAGCACCGGTTTAGAGCAGCTACTTGCCGCGCTAGAAATTTTATTCAGTCAGATGCTATTTCTAGGTTGTACCTTCTATATTCGATTCAATGATGAACCGACAAATTCCGATCCAGTTTGAGTTTTACACTACTCAAACATTTGATTCGTTTTATGCTGGCTCCAATCTTGAAGTTATCGAGGCGCTTAAACACTTTTCCACTGTTAATGATGAGCACTTTATCTATTTGTGGGGAGAGAAAAGTGCAGGCAAAAGCCACCTACTGAATAGTTGTTGCCAGTGGGCAAATAAGCAAGGGCGAGATGTTCGCCTGTTACCCATGCAGCAACTACTCAAGATGGAGCCAGAGTTTCTAGAAGGGTTATCTGGTGCCGAACTGATCTGTATCGATGATGTTCAATTGATCTGTGGCGACCCTGATTGGGAAATGGCTGTTTTTGACCTTTTTAATCAACAAAGAGAGAGCGGTCAGCAGCTGATAGTGACTGGGGATTGTCCTCCGGCAAACTTGAAATGTGACCTGCCGGACCTACAGACGAGGCTTTCGTGGGGAATTACCTTAGAGCTAAAGGCATTTAGTGATGAGGAGTTGCTTGAGCGATTAACTAGGCAGGCAGCAGCTTTGGGGATGGATTTTGGCCCCGAGGTCGGGCGCTATCTATTGGCGCGATTTCCAAGAGACTCTCAGACATTAAATAAAATCTTAGCAAGATTGGATCAAGAATCGATGGTGGCGCAGCGACGAATTACGATCCCATTCTTAAAGAGCGTACTTGAGGGGTAGATTGAACGGCTAGTCCGCCAGAGGTATGGGTCTTTCGATAAAATAGCCTTGCGCGAAGTCAACGCCAATTTCTTTTAATTTGTTGAGTATTATTTCGTCCTCAACAAATTCCGCAATGGTTTTTTTGTTCATCAGTTGGCCGATATCATTGATCGATTTAACCATTGCGAGATCGATCGGGTCGCGGCCAATATCCTTAACAAACGCACCATCTATCTTTAGGTAATCAACGGGTAGGTTTTTGAGATAAGCAAACGATGAGAGGCCGCTACCGAAGTCGTCGAGTGCGAATTGGCAGCCCTTTTTATGGAGAGCAGAGATAAACGAAGTGGCTTGAACAAGGTTAGATATGGCGGCTGTTTCGGTGATCTCAAAGCAGAACTTATTAGCAGGGAGTTTGTATTTCTCAAGTTGCTCAGAAATAAAATCGAGAATCCACTCTCCCCCGACGGACTCGCCTGAAAGGTTAATTGAGCAGAGAGAGAGTGCTGCTAAGCTTTCGGGGTGTTCGGCGAGCCACTTAAATGTTTTTTTAATGACCAACCGGTCAATTTTTGGCATCAATCCATAGCGCTCTGCTGCGGGCAAAAAGGCACCTGGGGGAATGTATTCGCCCGGCTCTTCTTCGATTCGGACAAGCACTTCAAAGTGGTCACCCGTCTGTTCGGATAAAGCGTGAATTGTTTGCTTGAACAGGCGAAAAGAGTCGTTATCCAAAGCTCTGTTGAGACGGGTGACCCATTGCATTTGGCCTGACCTTAGCGCTAGCTCCTTGTCATCCTCTTTATAGATGTAAACGCGATTACGCCCAGCATCTTTTGCGGCATAACAGGCCTCATCACCTTTGATAAGCAGGTCGTTAAGGCTGTTGTAACTTGAGTTGATTGGGATAAGCCCAATACTGACCGCAACACGAAAGATATTATCTTCCCAGTTAAAATGGTAATCAGCGATTGCTTCGCGCAGTGCATTGGCTAATGGTTCTGCCTGCTCAATCGAGCAGTGCTCCATTAGGATCCCAAACTCATCGCCACCTAGCCGTGCGAGGCTGTCTCTAACGCTGACTTTGCTTTGTAAGATTGCTGCAATTTGCTTGAGAAGTTCATCTCCCGCTGTGTGACCACAGGTGTCATTGACCACTTTAAATTGGTCAAGATCCAAGTAGCAAAAAGCGTGATGAGAGGCGCTTAGTTTTTGTGATTGGAGCGCCCTTTTGAGGCGGATCTCAAATTCGCGCCGATTGATGAGGCCGGTTAGAGGGTCGTGCGAAGCTTGAAATTCAAGCTCGCGGGAGAGCGCTCTTGATTTTGTCATGTCACTAAAAACAAGAACAGCACCGAGAGGATTGCCAGCCCCATCATGAATGGGGGCGGCCGAATCTTGAATGGAAAACTCTTCCCCGTTTCGGTTGATCAGAATGGTGTTGTTTGGTAGCAGACGGGTTTTATTTTCTTTAAGACAGGAGATGACTGGATTTGATGCGGGTGTTCTAGATTCTTCATTGATGATGTTGAATATGTCTTCAAGAGGTTGGCCTGTGGCTTCGGCACAGTTCCAGCCGGTTAGCTTTTCTGCCGCTGGGTTGATAAAGTCAACAATCCCCTCTAGGTCCGTTGTAATAACGGCATCACCAATGGATCTGAGAGTCACAAAAATACGCTCTTTTTCTTCGATGAGCTGCTGCTCGATTTTTTTGCGTTCATGAACCTCGTTTTTAAGCTCTAGTGTGCGCTTTTCAACTAAGCTTTCGAGATTATTTCGGTAAGACTCAAGCTCCTTTTGGATGGCGATATTCTTTAATACGGTTTCAATGGTGAGTGGTAGGAGTGTTAGGTAGTTACCATCGATGTCTTTGGTTATATAGTCTGAAGCACCGCGTTTCATCGCTTCAACGGCAACACCTTCATTGCCCGTTCCGGTGACGAAAATAATGGGGGTCGATCTGGGTGTGATTTCAAGGACATCAAAGGAAGTCCCGTCACCAAGATGGTGGTCGGTGAGGACAATATCGAATGGGTCTTTTTTTAGAATAATTTTTGCTTCAGAAACCGAGCCCGCTATTTGAAAGTCATAAGGCAGCTGGTTTTTTTTAACAAAGCGAGAAAAGCTCATCTGGTCGGTAAGGTCATCCTCAACAAGCAATAGCTTTATTGGTTTCATTAGGTGGGTTCCTCTGTGGTCCAATAGGCATTCAATATGCTGATGGATTCTAGGAACTGTTCATATTCAACTGGTTTCAGGATATAGCCCGAAATTTCGAGCTCGAAGCTACGGTCAATATCTTGCTGCTCCATAGATGAAGTGAGCATAATGATCGGAATGTCGTGAAGCCCGATCTGCTTCTTGATTTGTTTTAAAAACTCAAGTCCATTCATCTTGGGCATATTGATATCAAGCAAGACAACGCAGGGAAGTTCTGAATCTTCGGCATTCAGGTGATTGAGAGCCTCTTCCCCATTATGGGTGACAACGAGAGGGTTGATCACATGCAGCTGCTTGAGGCTGCGTTTAACCGTCATCACATCGACGGGGTCATCTTCAACTAGCAAAATTGGTTTTATACGGTTAGGCATATTCAATGGGCTCTTCTTTAGGGATGGTGAAAAAAAACTGGCATCCCTGCCCTACGTCTGATTCTATCCAGACCTTACCTTTCCAGTTGTTGACAACCTTTTCGATCATACTCAATCCAATTCCTGTTCCCTTGGACTGGTCTTTAGGTGATAAAGTTTGGAAAAGTTGAAATATTTTTTGTTGATACTTTTTATCGATACCGGGCCCATTATCTGCGACGCAAAATTGCCAGTCGGTGGCTGTTGGTTCAGATGAGATTGTGATTTTCATGCGCTCTTTATCGTTGTATTTTATGGCGTTGTCTATCAAGTTTTGGAAGATCTGAAATAACCTTACTCTCTCACACTGAATTATGGGTAAATCGGGCTGAATTACAAGCTGAATATTTTGTGCTGGGGAAAGCCCATCAATTACATCATCCAGTAGTCTTCTTATATCGACCGCTTCACGAGGTTCTTTAAGTCGTCCAACTCTGGAATACTGCAAAATTCCTTCAATCATCTCATGCATTCTTCGGGCGCGGCTCTGCAAAAGAGCCATCTGCTCTCGTCCGTCATCATCAAAGGCATCGGCGTAATCTTCTGCAATCCAGCTTGAAAGTTGATTGATGGCGCGAAGAGGTGCTTTTAAATCATGAGAGACAACATAGGCAAAGCTCTTTAGCTCCTCATTGCTTTTATTTAATGACTCGGTTCTCTCAGCTACACGTAATTCGAGCTCTTTGTTGAGGGTCTCGATCTCTTCTTGGCGTTGCTGCATATTGCGGATCAGAAGGTTATTTTCGAGTGTGATAGCGGCCTGCGCGGTTAATGTTTGCGCTAACTCTATTTGTGTAGAGGTGAAGACCGATTCTATTAGGCTGTTTTCAAAATAAAGGATACCAAGAACCTTTTTCTGTTTGAGCAACGGGAGACAAAGGAGTGATTTTAGCGATTGCTTCTGCACGGTTAGGTCGGTTGTGAAAGCCCCTTCTCGCTGGGCATTGCCAAGTACAACGGTTTCGCCTGTACGTAGCACATAATTGGTTATGGCGCTGCTAAGATTTTTGTGGGAGAGGTGATTACCATGTTGTATTTTTACATCAACACTGGTTTTCTTGGTGGCTTTGGCGATGATGTTAAGCCCTTCATCTTCTGCAATCATAAGGTAGCCCGTTTTAGCGCCAAGACGCGCCATAATTGACTGCAGAATGGTTTTGATTAGAGGTTCGAAGTCGGTTTGTTGAGTGATATTTAGAGTTGCCTCTGTGAGGTAGTCGATATCAAGCACGTTTTCGAGGGAGGTCGATTGCTGTGCAGAGGGCTCTTTATTGCTAAGAAGAGCAGCAAACTGTTGCTCGATCTGAATTTGTTTAGCCGAGGCCCCACTCTGTTGATAGAGTGACAGTGATTTTTTGATGTGAAAAGGGGCGTAACGATGCTGTTCTTTACTGAGTAAGGCGCCCAGTCGCTCGTGCAGGTAACCTTCGAGAAAGCTGTAATGTGCGTCGTGAGCGATATCTATGGCATCAAGATAAAGCCTCCGTGTTTCACTAAAGTTATTTTTTAGTGATTCTGCTTCAGCTCTCATCAGAGCAAGATAGGGTTTTAGAATGGGTCCTAGAGCCGCCCAGGTTTCGGTTCTCTCTAAACAATGTGAGATCAACTCTTGATCTTGCTTCTCGGTATCTTTTGGGTGTTGAAGGCCGTTTAGATAACGAAAAACAAACCAGAGACGATTGAGGATGTTATCGCTTAATCCTCGTAGATAGGGTCTAGCCTCTTCGAGCTGCTTGGCGGCTTCTGAATAGTGCCCAAGGTAGTAATTGCTGATACCGTTCAGAGTGTAATAGCTACCGATAGAGACGACATGCTTATCTCTTTTCCATTTTCTTAATTTGCGCTCGATATTGTCACTTTTTAGCTCTGTTCTAGAGCTGTCAATAACATCACACCAGCCCATCAGTACACTTTCTGCGAGCCCTGAAGAGAGGCTGAGGTTGAATTTTTTAGAAAAGGCGACGCACTCTTCAGAAACAGTAATAACCTGCTCAAGCTCTTCACCTTGGGTGATTAGATTCCAGATATAAGGGGCATAAGAGAGCCCTGCATTGTATAGGTCGCCACAGTTTTTGCCACGGTGAATATTTTGCTCGCAGAGGCTAATTATTTGTTGGGGTGAGTGGCGGTTATGGCTGTTTATCCAGAGTACACCGTTAATTCCTTTGGTCGCACCAAAAGAGTCTGGGTAGCGATCTGAAAGATCGAGAGCGAGCTTTTCGTAGCGAAAAGAGAGGTCGTAACGGTCTTGGCGCTGAAGATAAAGCCCAATGATTGGAAAGCTGTAGATAACCGACTCATCAATTCCGCCAGAAAGGCTGTTTTTGGCAGAGCGGATAGCCGCCAGATATAGTTGAGGCACCATTCCTGCCAAGTAGTAATCAGGTATCAGTTCACTGTAGATGGCTGTTTCAATCTGTGTCGCGCGAGAGCTGCTTTCTTGGGCATTGAGCAGTTGTTGCCATATATTATTACCCTCGCTATGGAGCTCTTCAATAATGAGAGAAGCCTCTTCGAGTGCCTGCTTTTCACTTTTGGGAATATGGCCGTTCAAGTAATCAAGGCCTTTATTTCCCAATACGATAGCCTTTTTAAAATTTCCTAAAGAAGAGAGGCTCGCAGTTTGCTCCTGAAGGCAGTCGGCTTTATCAACATCACTTCTTGACTGCTTTAGCAGAGCGCTTAGGTATTGTTCTGATTTTGACTGGTTGCCAAGGGCAATTTCAGTTTTGGCGAGCTGTTTGTGGAGAGAAAAGAGGAAGTGGTAATCCTGTTCCCAGGAGTCATCTGGGTAGATTTTCTTGCTTTCATGAAAGAAGTAGTTGGCATTATCCATTGCTAATGCCTCCATCGCGGCCATTCCTGCGTGGTAGTTAAATTTGGATTCCTCTAGCTTGCTGACCCTGCTTTGATTGTGCGGTCGGCTATTAGCCAAATGCTCCGCGATGGAGAAAATATTAGTCAGGTTGTTGAGATCGCTATCTTTTGGGATCGCATTAATGAGTGCTCTAGCTATGAGCGCGTGAATAGCAATTTTCTGTTCAGGATTAACGAAGCTGGCTGCCGCCGCCTGAACTTGGTCGTGAAAAAAAGATAATTGGTTTTTATCTTGCTGAAGAAGGTTATTTGAAAAGGCTTCGGAGAGTTTTTTTCTCAATTTGCTGGAGTCGGTATCAGTAACAAGAGCAAGCAGTTCAGTGTCAAATCGAGCGCCTAGGCAGGCAGCAATTTTCACAAGCTCAAAAGCCTGCTTTGGTAGTTTGCTGATTTTTTCTTTGAATAGATCGAGTGCGGAAGCAGGAGTTTCGGCGTGCTGAAGTTGTTTGCTGTCCCAATTCCAAACGCCATCTTCATCCAAATGAAGATGCTGGTACATGTGCAGCCAGCGTAAACTCTCATTCACAAAAAGTGGGTTTCCCGAGGAGGTCTGATAAATAACTTTCGATAGCGCGTGTGTGCGCGAAGAGTATGTATTGAGGATATAGGCGGTCATCTGATTAACCTCCCGGATCCCAAGAGGTTTTAGACGAACTTCAAGTAGAGGCTGCTGCTCTTTTTTTATCTTTCTTATTAGTCGAGAGAGTCGGTGGCTTTTGTCGACTTCGTTATGTCGGTAGGCCCCAAGCAGAAAAAGAAAAGGGTATTCATGGGGGTTATCAAAAATCTGCTCAAGAATGTCAAAAGTTGCGCCATCACACCACTGAAGATCATCGATAAAGAGTGTTAGTGGATGCCTCTTTGAGGCGAGGCAAGCTAAGAAGCGGCCTGCCACATCGTTGAAGCGGTTGCGAGCCTCTACCGGAGGGAGTTCTGATAGCGTAGGTTGTGGGCCGATAATTAAGACCAGCTCAGGAACAAGGTCGGTAATTAGTTTACCGCTATCACCAAGGGTTTTGCTGATATGCTTACGCCAATACGAGATTTGTTTATTATTTTCGGTTAGAAGTGTTTTAACAAGGTTGCGAACAGCCTGAATAAGCGTGCTGTAAGGAATGTGCTTTTTGAACTGATCAAACTTTCCTGAGGTGAAGTATCCCCTCTGCATGATGATGGGGAGCTGAAGTTCTTGAACTAGCCGAGTCTTCCCAATGCCAGAAAGGCCAGAGATTAAAGCCGCCTGAAAATGGCCTGCACAGCTTTTTTTATGTTCGGTTAAAAGTTGTTCTTTTTGTTTGTCGCGCCCTACCATAAGTGAGGGGATGGTGATCTGATTGCTGAAATCTTTCTGTTTTAGTGTAAATGGCTGGACTTTATGTTGTTTCTCCCAGTCATTTAGGCACTGTTTAAGATCATGAATAAGCCCGAGAGCAGTTTGGTAGCGTTTCTCGGGTGCCTTTTCCAGTAATACAGTGATAATGCGGCTAACAGGTTCGGGGATTTTGGGGTTTACCTTATGAGCTAGAGGTGCAGTCTCAGCGAGGTGAGAATGAATGACCGCAATGGGATCACGGGTTAAAAAAGGTGGTTTTCCCGTCAATATTTCATAAAAAACGATCCCCAGAGAGTAGAGGTCTGTCGAGTAACCAATAGAGTAATTTACGCGATTCGTCTGTTCTGGAGCGAGATATGGAAGGTTCTGAGAGCAGAAAGCTGAATCGTAAATAAAATGGCTGATCTGATTTGTGTCGAGAATCCTGACATGGTCAATTAGCTGGATTTTTAGGGTGCCGGGATTGATCAATATATTATTAAGATTAATGCCCTTATGTATCTGCCCAGCGGCATGAGCCTCTGATAGTTGCTCCGCGATAGAAATGACCACTTTTAGTGATATATCTAAAGCTGGTAGAGGGCTGCTTTTAAGCCATAAAGTTAAAGGGTCGCCGTTAAAGTAGGGCGAAACGAGGAAAAGGCTGTCGTTACTCGGATGGTATAGCTTGGGTAGAGGTATACAAGGAAGGTGAAGCGCACTTAGCTGTTCAATCTGTTGTTGGATATGTTTCGCAGATGCGGAAAAGTCTGCTTGTTGCTTGATTATTTTGAGAACTAGGTTTTTTGTGCTGCCTCCATTGAGACGAGCCTTAAAGACAGTCGAGTGCAGGCTTTCTCCTAGTTTTTCTAGTACCTTATAGTTAGATAATATATTCATAGCCAATCACCGTCATGTTTCCTAAAGATAGAAGAATAATGGGAGAATTTCTATGGGTAATCAGTAGGAGAAGGGGGAAGCTAAGAGTGGTGGCCATATGAACACCTCACTGAAGCAAAATTATGCGAATGAGGTATTTAAAAAATAGGTGATAGGCTGAGCAGTTGCGGTAAATGGCGCGCCCGACAGGAGTCGAACCTGTGACCTTCGCCTTCGGAGGGCGACACTCTATCCAGCTGAGCTACGGGCGCGTTGAGAGGGCAATAGGATACTAGGGCGCAAGGTTGGAA
>Ga0209633_10000062_pt1 | contig 128689 bp, 110 predicted proteins | sample Cruoilmetagenom1_FD_187290 | JGI IMG/M metagenome (GOLD analysis project Ga0209633, IMG submission 187290) | Oil polluted marine microbial communities from Coal Oil Point, Santa Barbara, California, USA - Sample 1 (SPAdes) (version 2) | ecosystem: Environmental > Aquatic > Marine > Oil seeps ... | reverse complement strand
TGATAAGGGCTATGACAGTCTGGCGTTTCGAGAGGCGTTGAAAGATCGTGGAATTGAACCATGCATTCCGCCTCGAAAGAACAGAAAAATCCAATCTGGATATGATAAAGCCCTGTACAAACAAAGGCATAAGATCGAAAATATGTTTGGGTGGATCAAAGACTGGAGACGGGTTGGAACAAGATATGACCGCTGCGCGCACACTTTCATGTCCGCCATTTTCATCGCGGTCATTGTGATCTTCTATTTGAAGTGAATATGATGTTTATGAGTCCTGAGCCTGGCCTACAAAGGAGAATGAAATGATTAAACCCAATAGTTCTTTTCCAGTATTTATTGTTTAGAACCTTGATGAAGCAAAATCATTCTATTCAAGCTACTTCGGCTTTAGTGTCGCTTTCGAAAATGAATGGTATCTTCATCTTGTATCTGAGCTTGGCATTCAAGTCGGTTTTATGCTTCCCAGTCAACCCACACAACCGGACATATTTCATAAAGCCCATGATGGGAATGGAATTATTTTCAGTCTTGAGGTGGATGATGCGGATTTAGCGTATTCCGAGGCAAAAAAACATTCGCTTGATATAGTTCTTGAACTTCGTTCTGAGGATTGGGGGCAGTACCATTTCTGTATAAAAGATCCCAATGGTGTTTATTTAGATATTGTTCAGGCAATAGAGCCAACGGAGGAATATCAACATGGCTATGAAACAGAATAGGGAATTGATTGAATTAATAAATATCGACAAAAAGATAGCAAGTCGTTTAAATGAAGTTGGAATTTTCTATGAGGATGAGTTGCGAAATATTGACCCGGTCGGCACACACAAAATGATAAAAGAAAAGTATCCAGCTGAAACCTTGCCTGTCTGCTATTACCTTTATTCGTTTGAGGGCGCATTGTCAAATAAGCATTGGGATGATATTGGTGAGAAGAGGAAGCTGGAACTTAAAGAAAAAATCGGCTAACCAATCGCTTAAGTGGTATTGGTCTTACTTCACGACTTTATTGGAACAGTATTAACTGTGTTACTAATCCGAGCATAATTACATAGACATCAACCGATAATATAAAAACAGTATTAAACTAACTCCAAAAGGCCAATGTCCTCTCAAAAATCCAGAACATAGCAAGAGTGCCAATTACATAACTCACAGGTATAGCAAAAATATCTGCCATAAGCCAGGTGCTTTGTAATCTTGACTGATTCCGAAAGAGTGCCCACCGTGCAACCATGAAAATAATAAAAACCATCCCCACAAATATGAGCTGTCCTACTTCGACACCGATATTGAAAAATGCTAATGCAATGGGAATGGCAGTTTGTGGAAGTCCAATTTCATTTAAAGCACCAGCAAAACCCAAACCGTGCAAAAATCCAAATACAAATGCAACTGCCCATGGTTTGCGCATTGCCAGGCTTGACTTTCCCTGTTTACTATGAAGTATCTCTGTTGCGATAAAAGCAATACTCAGAGCGATAACTGCTTCCACAGGAGCTTGAGGGACAGTAACCCAGCCCAGCGTTGCAGCTATCAGTGTCAAAGAATGGGCAAGGGTAAACGCGGTAATCGTCCCTATAAGCCGTGACCAGTTCTTAACCAGAAAAAGAAGCGCCAACACAAAGAGCAAATGATCAAAACCCAGCAATATATGATCAACTCCCAGGTTGGCATAAGTAAGGGCGACTTGGCTCCAGTGTTCGCGTTTTTTCATCACAAAGGCAGATTCTCTGGGGGTCAAAAGCTCCGTTTGTGTGCTGTTGTTACTACGCAAAATCCTTACGAGTACATCTGTTTGAGTTTTTGAAAGCCCATCTATATAAAGTGTTTCGCCAAAGAGACTCCCATCGCAAGCTATTTTCCAGCGTTTGATATAGGAACCACCCACAAAGCGCGCAAATGGATCTGACTCTATGCAGTGGCTTGGAAAATCGGCATATATCGCCAAATATTTGTCATTTATTGCGGGAACTTTCCAAAGGACATCCCATGTTGTTGGTGTTATCTCTCTAAGCTCAAGATACCCAGGACGAACTTCATCAGCATTAAGAGTGTTAAAACAGAATAGACCAAATAAAAGGCCCCAGAATAAAGCCGTAAACTTGTGCATTACAGAATACCTGTAGAAGATTTCACACTATCCTCTGTTGTAACACTATAACGTTTGCGTAATGCCTGGTATAGTTTGTTGTTCAAATCACGTCTGCGATCGTTATTAAAATCTCGTTCAACAGCATCTGACACCTCTTCAAGTGATAATGTTTGTGCTGGTTTTTTCTCCGAAAGATAGACTAAATGTAGTCCGTAGGTAGACGTATAAGGTCCGCTCCAGACTCCCAGAGGAGCCCTGATTATCTCATCAGCAAATTCCTCACCAAACAGGCGAACTATACCAGACAGACTTTCATCCTTTATAAATTCAGGCAACATACTGGAGTCGCCATACTGCTTTAATTCTTGTTCTGAAAGAGTTCTGTTTCGCATCTGCGTCAAGAGTTTTCTCGCCTTCTCCCAAGGATCATTCCCATTTTTTGATACGTTAATATAAATTTGATGAAAAGTTATTGTCTCCTCTTTACGATATTTTTCTGGATTGTTGGCAAGGTATGCTTTAAGCTCTGCCTCTTTGGGAGGGAATGTTTCTACCAAATCGGTATTAAGAAACTCTAACTTTTGGTGTATACGCCTACGGATAACCAAATCATTTTTATCCAGTCCCAGAGCCAAACCTTCACGGTAGTAAATTTCCTCTTTAACATAATTATCAATCAAACCTTTCATCTCTACAGAGGTTGGTGGACGCATCCAGGTACGCTCAAAGGTTTCAATAAGAAGTGATAATGTGGAATTGTTCACCACAATATTCTTCTCATCTTCAGGAAATGGATCATCATTCACATAGAAAAAAAGGAGAAACAACATAGCTCCCAGCAGCACAAAATGAAGCAAAGGTTCTTTAAGGAATTTCAATTTTAATCTCATATGAGAAACTCCAAAATTTATCATATTTCAAGATTTTGGCGTGTACCAGATAGGAGAGGAATATGCCCGCTCCTGTATGGATACAGGGATTTCATCGCTCATTCTTACTCCAAATCGAACAGCATCGTAGGTAGTCCATCTTGGTGTTGGAATTTCAATTACCCTGGCGTAGTAAAAAGCTCTCAATGTCGGATCAAAGTCTGGATCAGACCAGACAGTAATCAATTCAGGAGCGCCAATTGTGTTGCTCCAGGTGGCTTCTTTCGCATTGACAGTATTACCTACAGGGGTTAATTTCCCGTCGCTTTCCACTGAACGTTTATCTGCGCCCCCCCAAACCACATCGTAAATTTTCTCATGAGTTTTACCATTCTTGTCTGCCCATCCCTTAACAATCTGAATACGGTCCAGGTTGCCACTCAAAGGATCCTTAAGGGCTGCTGTAAGAAATGCAGGGGATTTACCCTGTGGCGCGCTGGCAAGGTCACCTCCCATGGGTACACCCTTTTTGTAACCCACCTTGGCAAGGTTATGACTATGCGCATCCTCAGGGGAGAAACGAAATCCACCGAAGAAACGAAGGATAATGCGAGGTCCCGTAGTACCATAAACTTCTTTTCGCTTCATGGCATCCCATATAGATGTCCTCGTATTTTTTGTAGCCCAGACACCTGTTATACCACTGGCGCCAAGTTCCCAGCCTTTGGTTAATGTGCCAGTGAAACCAGATTTTTCATCCCTCCAGCGTTCAGCTTTTGGTTCAGTATTTACGAAGGCGCCAAAGAAATTATTTTCTTCACCACCAGTAAGTCCTGTATGAGCATCAGTGCTGCCAACCAGACCGAATTTGAAAGGGTTGACACCAAGTTTGCTCTCCAATATAAGTCCGTTTTTATAAGCCTCACGCGCATATTCATTTTTAATAATTTCAAGTTTCTTGGGAGTTTGAGTTGAATAATCCCTGTCCCATATCTCAAATTGAGCAAACTCATCATTTGGTGCAAGCGCAGGGTGTTGTTCACTGGTCCCTTTGGTCTGAGTAACTTCGTAGAGTGGCTCCCATTTAGCCCTATCACTTGCCCAGGCTACGGTAAGTTCTTTATTTTCAAAGGTTTTGAGCGAGAACATACGGCCATGAGAAAGGTTGCCGTTATGCGGAATAGCGAGGATTTTTCCGCCAGTCTTCTTAGTCCATGCCTCCATCCATCTCCATAGATCCTCAGGATTTTTCGTGTCAAATGTAGTCATTGGGGTAACCTGGTCAGCAATCTGCTTTCCGTCACGGTAAATGATATTACGGTGCAGGTGGTCTGTTCCGCTAACATTGGGAGTCCATTCGTAACCTATGAGGGTAGTAAATCGACCTGGATCATTATAACTCTCTGCAATGGTGGTATAACGTTGCCATATATCCATCAGATAGTCTGGGTCAGTCAAGGCATAGGGCAGGTCTTCTCTGCCTGGCTGGCTTCTAACCAGCTCTACTAATGCCTCCCTTGCTGCTTCCAGATCATCGTTTATCATCCTGTACCACTCTTGAAGAACAGGATCACGCATCAACTCCGGTTTACCTGCAATAATATCAGTTATAATACCCATAGCATCTGAGTGATCGGTAACAGCAAGCCAGTCAAGAGGGCGAGAGAGTTGCGCTAGTTGACCCGTAGAGGAGGTAACTTCTTCACCACGAGCAAAACGAAATGCTTCTTCAGGTGTTAGTTGAGTACCACCCGCCGCAGCATCAAATGACCATGAGGTATGAAGATGCTGATCTCCAAACAAGGGACGGATTGGATAGCTATTTTTATCGAAAGAAGAATTAACATTCTTATTAAAGGTTTTCGAGCGTGTCTCAGATAATCTTGTTCCTGCATCTGTACTACCTGTGTTCTGAGCGAAAAGGGAACTGGTTAGAGAAAACACTCCGACACATACAAGCATTACAACAAGGAACTTATTAGATCTATTAAACATTTTAATACCTCCTGATAAATATTTATTTTCCCTCCAAATAAATCCCAAAAATAACCTCTTTGAGATCCTCTGTTTGCAAATCAATAATGAGAACAGGCTTAACTAACTTATCTTTCAATAGTTGCGGAGGATGTAATTTAATATACTTATCATAATTTTTAGAGATAAGATTTTTTGATTGTCCTGCTATTATGTTTAATATTTCACCACATGCATCGCCCAATTCCTCATCATTGCTATTAACATCCATATTAAGCATTACTTTATATAAGTTGTCCAATAATTCCTTGGGTAAACTTAATAATACAATCCTTCAAAATCTCCAGATAAATACATAATTGAAGTAATATCTTTTAGTTTGTCATCCTCTTTTAATAGCTGTGGCTACCCAATGAAAAAGGATAAAAAAGGTGGTGGTTCAAATGCAGATGGCTCAATCAACAAGAAGTATTGCTCAATGTGCTATGAAAATGGAGAGTTTCTAAGTCCACCAGATATTGATACTGCCAAAAAGTTCCAAAAGTTTTGTGTTCAAGAAATGAAAAAAGATGGAATGAATGGAATTTTTGCATGGATATTAACTCGTGGAATTCCAAAACTTGAACGCTGGAAAAAAGTATACGAAAAGTAGGTAAATCAAATGTCAGGCTCAATAACAGGAAAAGGAAATTGCCTTTGTGGAGCCATCCGTATTACTGCAATAAATATTAATAATAACGTGGGGGCATGCTATTGTGGCATGTGTAGAAAATGGGGTGGTGGGCCACTGATGGCGGTTAATTGCGGTACAAACGTATCATTTGAAGGTGAAGATAATATATCAGTCTTTAACTCATCGGATTGGGCGGAGCGTGGTTTCTGCAAAAAATGTGGGAGCCATCTATTCTACAGGTTATTGGACCGGCTGTTGCACTTATCTGTAAAAGAGCTGGATAATGAGAAATTAAGTACAGAAGAATACAATTTTATCAAGAACTTTGGTGAACAGCTGGGTGGAGTCATTGCTGATGTTGATGAGAAAGCGAAAAAGACAACCATTGTAGCGGATGTTCATACAGATCAAAACACAAAACAGGTATTGGAAGAAGGTGTTGGCTATGTAAAATTGATGATTGTAGCCTACAAGGTTCCGGATGGCAGAATATTGATGGGGGCAGGCCCGGTTATGAGCTACTATGAATTCAAGCATCCTATGGAAGACAGACTGACGGACGAGAAGTGGCGAAAACTGCTTGCTGAAAATCCTCCAGATGCACCTATTGTTTTGGGGGGGATTACAAAATGACTCAATGTCCAGTTGTTGGTCTGTAGTTTCATTCAGATTTTCGTTATCTATTTTCTTTACTCAATGAGTGATGATTAATTGCGCTAACGTTCGGCTTTTCGGTTGCTTTAGAGCGCTAGCGGAAAAGCAGTCCGACAACAGTCGCTTGGTGCAACTTACCTCAATTGTGGTATATTGCTACAATTGATTATACGCACCATTGAGGGAATTAAAATGGCTACGACAAGCATACGATTAGATCAAGAACTTATTGATAAAGCCACCATTATAGCAAAAGCGCTTCACCGGACACCTCCCAAGCAAATTGAGCACTGGGCAAAAATTGGTAAAATCATGGAAGATAACCCCGATTTACCTTATGAGTTTGTTAAACAGGCAATTATTGCTGAAGCTGAATGTGAAGCTGGCAAGCTGGAAAGTTACGATTTTGACTAAAGCAACAACTGTATTACAAACCCCTACCTTTAAGAAGGCTGTTAAAAAGCTAAAACCAAACCAAAAAAAAGAACTTGATCTAGCAGTTAAAGCGTTAATGATAAAATCAACACTTGGTGAGCAAAAAAAAGGGGACTTGGCTTTTTTACGCGTATATAAATTCAAGATGAATAAACAGCTAACATTATTGGGGTATAGCTTCAATAATGGCACTCTGATTCTCAAATTGATGGCTCTTGGCTCCCACGAAAACTTTTACCGCGATATTAAACGTCACACCTGAAAGTTATAATGCCTTGCTCAGCGGCAGTCAAAAGTAGCGGGATTTTTGTGCAACAATGGAGCGGAGCGACATGCATAAAAAAACCGATGCTTTTGACTGTCCACTGCAGCTATTTGTTAAGCCATTTTCTGATAGTGGCGGAAACCCATAATGGTCTTAAGCTTATCCTTCCCGGATTGTTGTGTCTTGTATAAATCCCAGCGAACTTGCAGGTTCATCCAGAAATCTGCGGATACATTACATAAGCAATCCAGGCGTAAGGCTGTGCCTGGAGTAACCCTGCGTTTTTGATTGACTAGTTCATTGACGCGCTGGCAGGGAACATGAATCGCATCAGCCAGTTCTCGCTGAGTGATATTCATTGGTGTTAAGAATTCTTCGAGCAACATTTACCTGGGTGAGTAGGTGCTCTCTTAATCGTTGAATGTAAACCTTCAACGGTATGGAAATTGCTTTGGTATTATATGGATACCTGGGATTTATATTCGTCGGCCTGAAGGCAGCTTTAAGTTTAATCCGGTTCCTCGATAAAAATATTTTAAGATCCTGGATGAAATCTCAAGGATTGATGGCTCCATGCATCGTTCTAATCATGCGGTTCGGTTTATTCTTGATGACGAGGTATTCACCTTGCCAAACCCGGATCCGAACCGGACCTTGCTGCAGTTCCTTCGCGAGGATATCTGTAGAACCGGTACCCGTGAAGGCTGCGCTGAAGGTGATTGCGGTGCGTGCACCGTTCTTCTGGGCGCTGCGTGCGAAAACGGGCGGATTCATTATCGTTCAGTCAACGCCTGCCTTCGTTTTCTCCCTACTGTAGATGGGATGTCTGTCGTTACAGTGGAAAGCCTTTCACGCACTCACGAGCAGCTTCATCCGGTACAGCAGGCCATGGTAGATGCCCATGCTTCTCAGTGTGGTTTTTGTACGCCTGGCTTTGTCATGTCTCTGTTTGACCTTTATCTCAATCATCCCGATGCGCAGCGGAGCGATGTCATCCGGGCGATTTCCGGAAATTTATGTCGCTGTACCGGTTACCGCCCGATCATTGAAGCGGGTTGTCGCATGCAGCAATATCCGGAACCACGCCGTTGGAGCAGAGCCGACGCCGAGTCTGATGATCGACACGAGCAGATGAAAGCCATCGAGCGTCATGAGCGCCTGGAACTGATCCAAGACAAGCACTTTCGCTCGCCACGGCACTTGGAAGAACTGGCCGGGCTTTATGCTTCCGATCCCGAGGCAGTGATTCTGGCAGGCGGAACGGATGTTGGTATAGGGGTAAACAAGCAGTTCAAAACGCTCAACTCAATCATTTATATCGGCGAAGTCAGGGAACTGCAACAGATCGAAAAACAGGAAGATGGCAGTCTGAATATTGGCGCGGCGGTTTGCATGGAAGATGCCTTGAGTGCACTGACCGAAGTGTATCCGTCTCTGAAAGAACTACATCAGCGTTTTGCTTCGCCACCCATTCGCCATAGCGCGACGCTGGCGGGCAATATAGCCAATGGTTCCCCTGTCGGGGATTCCATTCCCGTGTTGCTGGCGCTGGGTGCATCCTTGTGGCTCAATCGTGATTCTCAGCGCCGCCTTATGGCACTGGACCATTTTTATCACGGTTACCATCAGACTACTCTGGAAAAAGGCGAGTTCATAGAAGCAGTTCATATTCCAGCATCGGAATCATGTGCCATGGTGGCCGCATACAAAGTGTCCAAACGGACAGCCCAGGACATATCCGCCGTTTGTTGCGGTTTTCGGGTCGTTCTGGATTCTAATCGTCATATCGGAACAGTTCGGCTAGCGTATGGTGGTCTGGCAGCGTTTCCAAAGCGGGCACGAACTATGGAAGCAACGCTGGACTCAATGCCCTGGAGCCTTGATGCCATAAAACGAGCTTCAGCCATGCTTGAGCAAGATTTTACTCCTATGACGGATATGCGCGCGACCAGTGATTATCGGCTTGTGGTGGCGCGTAATCTGTTGATGCGTTTTTTTCTTGAACACAGTCACATGCACGTGCCTGTACGCCTGCCGATCATGACAACATGACGCGAAGGAATTGGGTCCATTATGATGCCTGAAGATCGCCAGATCTGTTGCGGCAAGCCCGTCAAGCACGAAAGCGCTTGGCTCCACGTTACGGGAAGTGCTCATTTTATTGATGATATTCCGCTGCCGCCCACTACACTTCATGTGGCTCTGGGTATGAGCGCCATGGCGCATGCTTTGATTTGCAGGCTTGATCTTGAAGCGACCCGTGCAGCGCCGGGTGTGGTCGCGGTATTTACCGCGGCGGATCTCCCCGGAAAAAACAATTATTCGCCGACAGGTGATGATCCGCTGTTGGCGGAGCGTGAAGTTCAGTATGTCGGCCAGCCATTGTTCGCTGTGGCGGCCACTTCGTATGAAAATGCGCGCCGGGCTGTGATGCAAGCCCGGATTGACTATGAACCGCTGGCGGCGATTCTCGATATTTCGAGCGCAGTGGCCCAGGCGTCTTATCTATTTCCAGCCAAAATATTGCAGCGGGGCGACCCTCAGACGCTGCTGGGGCAATCCCCTCTTCGGCTGCAGGGTGCTCAGGTCATCGGCGGGCAGGATCATTTTTACCTGGAAGGACAAATCGCAGCAGCCATACCTGGCGATGATGGCGCCATGCTTATTTATAGTTCAACCCAGAATCCTTCCGAGGCGCAGCGGATGGTAGCTCATGCCTTAAACCGTGGCGCGCATGAGATTCAGGTACAATGCCGACGCATAGGTGGCGGTTTTGGCGGCAAAGAAACCCAGGCGGCGCTTTTCGCCGCGCTTGCTGCTGTGGTTGCGCAGTCCACCGGGCGACCGACCAAGCTGCGCCTCGATCGCGATACCGATATGCTGATGACCGGCAAGCGACATGATTTCATGGCTGATTACGATGTGGGATTTGATCCCCAGGGCCGGATTCTGGCGCTCGATGTCAAGCTGTTTTCCCGCTGCGGTTATTCCGCGGATCTTTCGGCGCCTGTCAATGACCGAGCCATGTTTCATGTGGATAACTGCTATTTCCTCGAACATGTGCGCATCGTTTCGCATCGCTGCCGAACGCATACCGTCTCAAACACCGCTTGTCGTGGATTCGGCGGTCCGCAGGGTATGATGGTGATTGAAACGATCATGGATGACATTGGCCGCAAGTTGGGCATTGATCCGCTGGATGTTCGTCGGGTCAACTTTTATGGTGTGGAAGAGCGCAACACTACACCGTACTGGACGTGTATCGAAGATAACATCATTCATCGCGTCATTGATGAACTTGAGATTTCCAGCAACTATCGGAAACGCCGAATTGGGCTCAAGAGTTTTAACGAGCAGAATCCGATTATTAAAAAAGGCATCGCTCTGACACCGGTCAAGTTCGGTATTTCCTTTACCGCGACGCATTATAATCAGGCCGGCGCGCTGGTACATGTTTATAGTGATGGTACAGTGCTGGTCAATCATGGCGGCACCGAAATGGGGCAAGGATTGCACACCAAGGTGGCTCAAGTGGTAGCGGATGAATTCGGCTTACCCATGGAGCGTGTCAGGGTCTCGGCTACTGATACCGGGAAAGTACCCAATACCTCAGCTACAGCGGCATCCTCGGGCAGTGATCTGAATGGTATGGCAGCCCGCACGGCGGCGCAGACCCTGTGTGCGCGCATGATTGATTTCGCCAGCGGACATTTTGGCGTGGAAGCCCAGGCGATTCATTTTCGAGCTGGCAAAGTCTGGATTGGAGCCGATGCATTGCTGTTTGAGGAACTGGTCGCGTTGGTTTATCTCGCGCGGATTTCTCTTTCAGCTACTGGTTATTACCGTACACCCAAAATTCATTACGACAAGGAAAGTATGCGCGGGCGTCCTTTCTATTATTTTTCCTATGGCGCTGCGGTATCTGAAGTGGCCATCGACACACTGACCGGCGAATATCGTCTGTTGCGGGTCGATATTCTGCATGATGTAGGACATTCGCTGAATCCGGCGCTGGATCTGGGTCAGATTGAAGGCGGATTCATTCAGGGCATGGGCTGGTTGACCAGTGAAGAATTGTGGTGGAATGAAGCAGGCGAGTTGAAAACCCACGCACCATCAACCTATAAAATTCCCGCAGCGGACGACTGGCCGCTTGAATGGAATATCCGCACGCTCGAAAACGCGCCGAATCGCGAAACCACTGTTTTTCGTTCCAAAGCGGTGGGAGAACCGCCGTTGATGCTGGCAATATCTGTTTTCCATGCCCTGCGGGATGCCGTGGCTCAGGCTGCCGGAGTGGAAGCGGCGCACGCTTTGAAGGCTCCGGCTACGCCGGAAGCTGTGCTTGCCGCGCTCAATGCGGGGAAAGAAAAGAACGGGTGGGGCGCGCAAGCAGAGCTTACAGCGGGAACGGGTGGGACAGGATGAACCATTGGTTGTCAGAACTTGAGAGCATGCTGGAAAAGCAGGAAAGCGTGGTGCGAATCGTCGTGGCTCGGGTTCGGGGTTCAGCGCCCAGGGAGCCAGGCACCAGCATGCTGGTGCAGCGTCACACTTCAGTGGGCTCAATCGGCGGCGGGAATCTGGAATATCAGGCGCTCAAACAGGCGCGGCGCATGCTGGAGAGCCGGGAATCCAATGGATGCTATCAACGATTTATTCTGGGCGCGGATGTTGCTCAGTGTTGTGGCGGCATGATGGATCTGTGGTGGGAAAAATATGATTATCGGCATCTGGGTCTTATCCGCTGCGCCCTTCAATCCATAAACGATGGGGCTGCGATGGCATGGATGTCCGGGCGCCATGGATATGCCCTGGTCGATCGTGGTGGAACGGTGATATTCCGGACGGGTACAGGGGAATTTCGGCAGCCGCTACAAGACGATAGGAACGATAGGAACGATAGGAACGATAGGAACTACCACGAAAATGTTTATTTTCAACCGGATCCTGAACCTTTGCTGATCCAGTGGCTGGGTCGGCATGACGTTTCCTTGTGGCTTTATGGAGCGGGGCACGTCGGGCGGGCGCTGGTATCCAAACTTGCCGGTCTTCCTTTTGACATCACCTGGGTCGATGATCGCCCCGATGCTTTTGCTGCAGGCGTGCCGTCTCATGTGACGCCGCTTCTGGCGGTTGATCCGGCGCAGACTGTTGCCATGGCCCCATCTAAAGCCTGGTTTGTGATCTTGACCCACAGTCACCATCTTGACTTTAGCATTTGCTATCAGATCCTTGGCCGACCGCTTGCACCTTTTGTCGGCTTGATAGGCTCGCGTTCCAAATCGGCGCGCTTTGCCCGTCGACTGGCACAAGCCGGAATTCCAGGCTCTAAAATCAACGCATTGATTTGTCCTATCGGTATTGCTGGCATTGGTGATAAATCGCCTGCAGTGATTGCTATTTCCATTACCGCCCAGTTGCTGCAAAAGCGGGAAGAGCGGGGCGCTGGCACAGAAAATTGTAGCCAACAGTCATTGGAAATCTGTAATCAGGTGTCGCTGTGAGTGATGGCGCTGCGCGTTCCGCCCCACCGCGCCTGGAGCTGATCGGAATTTGTAAAAGCTACCCTGGGGTGATCGCTAATGAGGCTATTGATCTTAGCGTCTATCCGGGTGAGATCCATGCGATTCTTGGTGAAAACGGCGCGGGAAAAAGCACTCTGATGAAAATCATTTACGGAGTTTCCAGTCCCGATGCCGGTTTTATGCGGTGGAATAACCGGCAAGTTGAGGTGACATCACCTGCTGCAGCCAGGAAGCTGGGTATTGGCATGGTTTTTCAGCATTTCACCCTGTTTGAGACACTGACGGTGGCTGAAAATATTCTGCTGGTGATGGGAAAGTCGATACCTCTGTCCAAGCTGGTTCAGGATATTTCCCGGGTTTCCGAAGAATACGGGCTCCCCGTTGATCCCAACCGACTGGTGCACAGTATGTCTATGGGGGAACGGCAACGGGTGGAAATCATCCGCTGTTTGCTGCAGAAACCCGAACTGCTGATCATGGATGAACCGACCTCGGTACTGACGCCGGGAGCTGTGCGCACATTGTTTCAAACTTTGCGTCGATTGGCTTGCGAAGGCTGCAGTATCCTTTATATCAGCCATAAACTCGATGAGATTCGTGAACTGTGTCATCACGCCACGGTGCTGCGCAATGGTCGCGTGGTGGGTCAGGCCGTTCCGGCGGAGCAAAGCTCCGATTCTTTGGCTCGTTTGATGATTGGGGAAAATCTTTCGACCTGCCAATTCAGGACTTCCATCGCGGGAGAAAAAATGCTCAAGGTACGAAATTTGAATCTGGCGGCCATTGATCCTTTCGGCACGGCGCTTGAAAATATCCATTTTTTTGTGCGAAGTGGGGAGATACTGGGTATCTCCGGGATATCAGGCAACGGACAGAAAGAACTGCTGGCTGTTCTTTCTGGGGAAACGCGCATAGCCAAACCCAAGGTCATCCATATCGATGGCTGTCCAGCGGGAAAGATGGGGCCGGCTGAAAGACGCAGGCTTGGCCTTTCGTTTGTTCCCGAGGAACGACTGGGTCGTGGTGCAGTGCCTGATATGTCTCTGGAACTCAATGCCTTGCTGACCACTACGCATAAACATGGTTTGCAACGCCACGGGTGGATTCGTTTTTCTGCGGTGCGTCAGTTCGCTTTGCAGATTATCGAGCAATTCGGGGTGAAAAGTTATGGGCTAAACGCTTCGGCGGCTAGCCTTTCGGGCGGAAATCTGCAGAAATTCATCGTGGGCCGCGAGATACTTCTGGCTCCGCGGGTAATGATTGCAGCTCAGCCGACCTGGGGCGTGGATATCGGAGCCGCTACCGTGATTCGCCAGGCATTGCTTGATCTCAAAAGCGAAGGTGTGGCGGTTCTGGTTATATCCGAAGAACTTGATGAGTTGATGACAATATGCGATCGCATTACGGTCATCGCCAATGGAAAACTCTCGCCGATATTACCTGTCTCGGAAACCTCTACTGAGCATCTGGGGCGCTGGATGGGCGGTGATTTTACCACCAACGCGGAGAGCAATCCGCATGTTTAGGCTTGATCCCCGTCAGATGCCTTCCACCATGATGAAACTTGTTTCCCCCTTGATTGCCGCGATGCTGATGTTGGGAACCGGTTTCTTGTTATTTATGCTGCTGGGCAAGGATCCCGTTCAAGCACTGTATCTGTTTTTTATTGACCCTTTAAGCAACCGCTACGGCATCGGAGAATGGCTGCTCAAGGCAACGCCGCTCACATTGTGCGCTATAGGGCTCGTCATCGGCTTTCGCGCCGGCGTGTGGAATATAGGTGCTGAAGGTCAGCTCATCATCGGCGCGCTGGCGGCAGGGGGCGTGGCGCTTTTTTTGCCCGTCGCGCCGGGATTTCTCCACATTATGCTGGCGCTGGCAGCCGGTATGCTTGGCGGACTGCTGTGGGCAGCGATACCGGCTTTTCTGCGTACACGTTTTCATACCAACGAAATTCTGGTCAGCCTGATGCTGGTATATGTAGCAGGGCTTTTGCTGCTTTATTTTGTCAACGGCCCATGGAAGGATCCTGATGGGTTCAATTTTCCGCAATCGGCCATGTTCGAACCGGATGTGATGCTGCCCTTGCTGACAGATGACATGCGTGTGAATCTGGCTTTTCCAGCGGCGATCCTGTTGGCGTTCATAGCCTGGATTTTCTGCTATCGAACCATAGCGGGTTATCGGATGCAGGTGAACGGAATGGCGCCGGGAGCAGCGGGATGTGCTGGTTTTGAGCAAAAAATAACCATCTGGCTGGCACTGATGATCAGTGGGGCGAGCGCCGGGCTCGCGGGCGCCGCGGAGGTGTTGGGTCCGATCGGTCAATTGCAGCCCAATATATCTCCGGGATATGGCTTCGCCGCCATTATTGTGGCTTTTGTTGGCAGGCTTCATCCTTTGGGCGTTATTCTGGCCAGTCTTTTATTATCCTTGTTGTACCTGGGCGGGGAAAACGTGCAAATCCAGTTGTCATTACCCTCAGCTATCACCAGTTTGTTCCAGGGCTTGCTGCTGTTTTATCTGCTGGCAGCTGATTTATTTGTTCATTATCGTTTGAGATTCGATCTCGCTGCCGTGCAGCGGCACAAAACTTCAACACCTGAGAAGCCAGGCTTATGACTTATGATCTTGTCCTGTCCATTTTTGTCGATACCATTGTTGCCGGAACGCCGTTGATTTATGCAGCGCTCGGCGAGCTTGTGACCGAACGCGCCGGGGTATTGAATTTGGGCATTGAGGGCATGATGCTCGTTGGCGCACTTGCCGGTTTTGCGGTTGCCTTTCACAGCGGTATTCTGGCCTTGGGTCTGCTTGCAGGCATTGCAGGGGGTATGGTGATGTCTGGAATATTCGCTATCCTGGTATTGAATTTTTTGACCAATCAAGTAGTCACGGGTCTGGCATTAACCCTGTTCGGGGTAGGATTGAGCGCTTTTGCCGGGCGAAATTATGTCGGTGAGACTCTACAGGGATTCCAGCCATTCGAGATCCCTGTTTTGGGTGATATTCCTGTGTTTGGAACACTTTTATTTAATCATGATATATTGGTTTATGGTTCGGTTCTGGTGTTGATTGCCGCTTACCGATTTTTGTATCATAGCCGCTCCGGGCTATTGCTTCGGGCGATAGGAGAAGCCCCTGAGGCAGCTCATGCCATAGGTACGCCGGTGATCAGGGTGCGTTATATGGCGATATTGTTTGGTGGCGCCATGTGCGGGTTGGCAGGCGCTTATCTATCTCTGGCTATAACACCCCTGTGGATGGAAGGCATGAGCGCGGGGCGAGGCTGGATTGCGTTAGCGCTGGTGGTTTTCGCTACCTGGCGTCCGTTAAGGTTGTTGCTTGGTGCTTATTTGTTTGGCGTGGTCACTATCCTCCAATTTCATGGACAGGCCATGGGCATCGGAGTACCAAGCGAATTTCTTTCGATGTTGCCCTATATTGCAACGATTCTGGTTCTGGTGCTCATCAGCAGGAACCCCAGAACCATCATGCTCAATCAGCCGGCTTCGCTGGGCAAGCCCTTTTTCCCTTATCAATGATCTCATCGGATCCATAGACATGAGTCATGACTGAAGCGCTAAAACCCGAGTCGCAAAATGCCGACCATAATTTCTGGTTGCGCTCGACCATGAACCTCGCGCGCCGGGCCATGTCTCACGGCAACCATCCCTTCGGCGCCCTGCTGGTCGATCCTGATGGGCTTATGCTCATGGAGCAGGAAAATGCCTTTCTTCCGCTGCGTGATCGTACCGCCCACGCCGAACGGTTGCTGGCCAGCCGCGCATGCCAACAATACCCGTTCGATTATCTCAGCCAATGCACGTTGTACGTTTCTGCCGAACCCTGCGCCATGTGTGCCGGAGCGATTTACTGGGCGGGTATCGGTGGCGTGGTCTACGGGCTTTCGGAAAAACGACTCAAGGCGATCACCGGGAACCATCCAGATAATCCTACGCTTGATCTGTCGTGCCGAACAGTTTTTGCCGCTGGGCAACATCTTGTTCGGGTGATTGGTCCTTTGCTGGAAGATGAGGCCGAAGAACCACATCGCCAGTTCTGGAAAATCCCATAACTGGCGCATGATATCGCTGTTTCAATGGTTTGTTTCGTTGATGGTTTTTTGTTCGCTGGAGCTATCTGTATGCGTTCGTTTCTGTGAGAGCGCCGGTATTATTATTGCGTTCCAGATATTCAAAAGAAAGCGCGTAAGAATGACGCACATCGGCGGGATGTTTTTCCTGATGCCGCAATATCCATTGCTGCGCATCCAAATCCGGGAAAAAGGTATCGGCAGGCAGGCGGGCATGAACCCGCGTGCGGTACATATCCCGCGCCATGGGCAGGAATTGCCGGAAAATATCCGCTCCTCCAATGATCATGAGTTGTTCATCCGGTCGGGTGATCTGGAATAGGGCTTCAATGGTGTGAATAACCTCACACCCGGAATAATCTGCTGGATGCCGACTTAATACAATGTTGCGTCTTTGCGGCAAGGCTTTGGCAATAGATTCATGGGTTTTCCTCCCCATAACCACGGTTTTGCCACTGGTAATGTGGCGAAAATGGCGCAGATCTGCGGGAAGATGCCACGGCAGGGTTCCCTGATAACCCATGCCGGCGTTTTCATCCATCGCAACGACCAGCGTAATCCAGCCTGGGCAAGGTTCGGAACTATCCATGGCGTTCAGACGGCAACCGGAGCGGGTATGCGGGGATGATGGCGATAATCACGCAGATTGAAATGGACAAAATCAAAGGCGTCCAGATCGGTGATATCAGGATCGAGCGCCATGATCGGTGGGGCAAAGGGCGCGCGCGTTAACTGGGTATCCACCTGTTCCATATGGTTTAAATAGATATGGGCATCGCCGATGCTGTGAATCAACTCGCCGGGTTTCAGATGGCATACCTGCGCCACCATCATGGTCAGCAGGGCATAGGAGGCGATATTGAATGGAACGCCGAGAAACATATCCGCGCTGCGCTGGTAAAATTGGCATGAAAGCTTTCCACCAGCGACATGAAATTGAAAAAGAATATGACATGGCGCCAGCGCCATTTGATCGATTTCACCTACGTTCCACGCGCTGACCAGCAAACGACGGGATTCGGGATGGGTGTTTATTTGCTCCATAACTTGCCGGATCTGGTCGATTACCCGGCCATCGTGGGTTTTCCATGCCCGCCACTGACGACCGTACACTGGCCCGAGTTCTCCCTGTTCATCGGCCCATTCATCCCAGATTCTGACTCCGTTCTGCTTGAGATAGGCGGTATTGGTCGCCCCGCGCAGAAACCACAGCAGTTCGTAAATCACGGATTTCAGATGCACATATTTGGTCGTGACCAGAGGAAAGCCCGCTTGCAGATCAAAACGCATTTGCGCGCCGAAAAGGCTGAGGGTTCCGGTCCCGGTGCGATCCGGTTTCTCCTGACCCTGGGTACGGACTTGTTGCAACAGAGACAGATACGGTTCCACCGACTTAGTTTCGCTTCATAGACACAGGAGGTATTCTTTGGTGATGCAGCGCCAGTCCCAGAAGAATCGCGCCGGTGATGGCCATCGGAAGGGAGAGCAATTGTCCCATGGTCATCCAGTCGAACAGGATAAAACCCAGGTGTGCATCGGGTTCACGCGCGAATTCGACGCTGAAACGAATCGCTCCGTAGATAAGCAGCGCCATCCCGGTCGGTGCCATGATGGGTCGAGGCTTGCGGGTATAGATCCATAGAATGGCAAAAAAAACCAGTCCTTCCAGTAGGGCTTCATACAATTGGGACGGGTGGCGTGCCATTGGTCCGGCTTGGGGGAATACCATCGCCCATGGCAGATCGGAGGGGCGGCCCCATAATTCGCCGTTGATGAAATTGCCAATCCTTCCGGCGCCAAGCCCGAGCGAAATCAGAGGCGCTATGAAATCACTCAGGGCGAAAAAAGCGATTCCGTGACGCCAGGAGAATAGGGCAATAACTACAAAAGCGCCGAGCAATCCGCCATGGAAAGACATGCCTCCTTCCCAGATGCGGAACAGAAGTAAAGGGTCATGGAGAAACGCATTGAAGTTATAGAAAAGCACATAGCCCATGCGTCCACCGAGAATAATTCCCAATGCACCCTGAAAAATCAACTCTTCCACCTGCCGGGTTTTGATCGGGGTATCGGCACGCCGCGCGCGCCACCAGCCCAGACCCCAGGCGAGACTGAAACCGATGATATACATCAATCCATACCACCGCACGGAAAGCGGCCCCAGTTTGAGCGCCACCGGGTCGATCTCGGGATAAATCAGCATGATATTGGACCGCCAAACCTTTGATAGGCATTTCATGGAGTGCGATGATCTCGGATGCTATGGTCAAATATCGGAGCCATCATGGATTGGCATTTATGATAACGCAATCCCTCATCTGATCCAAGCGAACGCATAACCTATCACAGGCTTTTCTGGCGCCGACTATTATGGATCCAGTCGTTCGTTTGAATACGAACAGGCTTGACAAGCCGGATCGAAGCCTGTTCCAATCAGAATCTTTATAATTGGAATCTATGCCATGGGCATGTATTCAGGGAACAGTTAATCTATGACAGGAAAAGGACATCATGCCGTTGGCATTGGCGCGGCGCTGATGAGTTATGCCGCCCTGATCGGACGGGGATACGAGGAACCCATGGCGCTGATCGCGGCTTGGGCGGTTCTGCCGGGAGCCACGGCGCCCGACTGGCTTGAAATTTCCCGCGGTGGGGGTAAGAAGCGTCGCACGCTCATCACGCACCGAACCCTCACCCATTGGCTGCCCTTATGGATCGGTGTTTTTTTATGGACATACCATCAGATTGGTATCAGCGCGCATTATGGCTGGTTTATTGCTTGGGGTTTCAGTGTCGGTGCGCTGGTTCATCTGCTGGTGGATGTTCCCAATCCGCTCGGCATTCCCATTATGACCCCGTGGCATCGCGTCAGCCTTGGCTGGTGGCGCTCGGGTGAAATGGAGGCGCTGATCATTACCGTGTTTGCTATTGGCGGAATTCTATCCGTCTTATCGGCCCACGGCATGCTTCATCCCGATCTGTGGGTCTCATGGATCGATTCACTCAGCCTGCGGGTCGAAACTCTCTGGGCACAATTTTCATGAGGTTGGTGGGTTTTCCGCATAGCGCGATGGGTTGACGGGATACTCGCACGGTGAAATCGTCCGCGCTGCGAGTAATGGCGCAGATATGCGCATAAGCGTTTGCGCATGATATAATAACGCGTTTGGAGAGGTACCGAAGCGGTCATAACGGCGCCGACTCGAAATCGGATGGGGGCTGAAAGGCTCCACGTGGGTTCGAATCCCACCCTCTCCGCCATGTCAGCAGTGGGTTCCCACGCGTGGAGCCCCGATCATATCGTCAGGTAAAAGCTAAAGAAGTTCTGATCCATCCATGAACTCGTGTTTTGCGTCCTTCATGCCCGGTTTCTTCGTTGACAATCTTCTCAATAGCTTGCTAATGAGAGTGGCGAAGTTTTTAATGAGGTATTCGTAATAACGCGCGGCATCATTCAGGGCGCGGCAATCCATTGAGCAGGGCTGTAGTCCAGGCACGCAAGCCTTCGGACTTTGCTCCAAAGGGGCGCAATATCTCCATGGCTTGATTATACAGGTTGTCAAGCCGCTCCATGGCTTTTGCCGGGCCATCCGCGGCAGTGTAGTCGGGTTCTGAACGCGTGGACACTGAAGCATTAGCAGAATTCGCCGGGATATGATCGAGCAGATCATCGCGTATCTGAAAAGCCAACCCGAAGATCTCGGCAAAATTCAGCAGTTGGTCGCGGGTTGCTTGCGAGATGGAATCAGAGGCTATCAAGGCTAGTTCAACGCTTGTTTTAATCAAGGCGCCTGTTTTATAGCGATGGATGGTTTCGATATCGGCAGTGTTGCCATGCATCGGATTGTAATCCAGATCAAGAGCCTGTCCTCCGGCCATGCCATTTGATCCACATGCGTGCGCAAGAATGCGCAGCATGGTCAGAGTGCGGTCTGCGGAAAGAATACGCTGATTGGCGAGCATCTCAAAGGCGAAAGCCTGCAGAGCATCGCCAGCGAGGATGGCGATGGCTTCGCCAAAAGCTTTGTGGCATGCGGGCTGACCACGGCGAAAGTCATCATCATCCATGGCAGGCAGATCGTCATGGATCAGTGAATAAGCGTGGATCAGCTCCACTGCGCAGGCTGGCGCGTCAAGCATGTCGCTCACATCGAACAACTCTCCGGTCGCATAGCACAAGCCCGGTCTTAACCGCTTGCCCGGCGCCAGCACCGCATAACGCATGGCTGAGAGCAGATGAGATGAACATGAGCCTTCCAGTTGAAGGCAGGCATGTAAGGCTTGATCTGCGCGCTCCGTGTATCGGCGCAGATAATCAGCCGATGAACTCATGGCTCTTGTTGCGCGTCATCCAGGCTCTGACCGGGTAAATCGTCAGACGATAAAAACTCCACTTTTTGCTCAGCAGCGCTAAGCGCCTGATGGCAAATACGGCTCAGTCCTACCCCTTCTTCATATAGTTTGAGACTTTCCTGAAGTGGAATATCCTTACTTTCAAGGGTTAGCACCAGTGCTTCAAGCCGCGCCAGAGCCGCTTCAAAATCCATGGCTTCGATTGGATTTTCTTTCTGTTTGTTCATAACTGGTTTTTAAAGGCAGGTAATAACAATAAATAATTGAATAGCAACAGGGTAACATAATCCTTTCTTCATTCGGAGTTCTTCAAAACCTGGTTTGTCATATGTCTATCATATTGATGAAGAATAATAGAACCAGCTTTTTGACATTCAGCAACCGGATGAGGTAAACAGTGAAATCAGTATTTAATCCGTACATTTTGGGCGTAAAGGCACTGACCGCAATCGGTCTTTTAACAGCTTATGCGACTCTGTCCGCCGCCGAATTTTCCGGCGATATCACCAGTGATACAACTTGGAGTAAGGAAGTTCATACTCTGACTGGACCGGTCAAAGTCAAGGCGCCCGCTACATTGACGATTGCACCCGGTGCCGTTATCCAGGGAAATGAAGGCAGTTTTCTGTCCATTGAACAGGGCGCGAAAATTATCGCCGATGGTAGCGCCGATCAACCAATCGTATTTACGAGCAGCAAACCCGTCGGGGTACGCAAGCGTTCTGATTGGGGTGGTTTGATTCTGAGTGGCTACGCCCCCATTAATGCCGACGGCGGCACAGCGGAAGGCGAGGGCGGAACCGGAACTTATGGCGGCACCAATGCGAGCGACTCCAGTGGTATATTGCGGTATGTTCGCGTGGAATATGCTGGTTTTGAAATCTCGCCTGACAATGAACTGAACGGCATTTCTTTCCAGGGTGTTGGCAATGGCACTATCGTGGATTATGTGCAGGTGCACAAGGGTTTCGATGATGGGGTTGAATACTATGGCGGCACTGTGAATACTAAACACCTGGTGTTGACCGGTAATGGCGATGATAGCCTTGACTGGACGCAAGGATGGCAGGGTAAGGTTCAATATCTGATTGTGCAGCAACATGCCGATCATGCCGATCACGCCATCGAAGCGGACAATGACAAGGCCAATCCTGACAAAACGCCGCGTTCCAATCCCACCATCTACAATGCCACTTTTCTTGGTAGCTCGGCATCGGGTTCAGGGTTGAAGCTGCGGCGCGGCACTGGAGCCACGCTGGCCAATATTATTGTTGAAGGATTTGCAAAGGAAGGTATTGAAATCGCTGATAAGGCGACCCTGGCCAATGCCACAAGTGGTATTTTGAGCATCGAGAGTGCGCTGGTGGCCAACAACCATCCTGATTTCGCTGCCGGTGAGACGGAAACTATCCTGAGGACTATCTCAACGGTGTCGAATCAATCGGCCATGTTAAGAAAGCCTTTTGATGTGAACAGCCCTGATTTCCGCCCGGGAATTCAATCCGCGGCGCTGGATCAGAATCGGATCACCAAAGCACCCAGTGGCGGTTTTTTTGAACCCGTTGAATTCATTGGTGGCATGGGCCCGCGCAACGACTGGACCCAAGGCTGGACCGCTTTCCCGTAAATAGATGATGCATGCTGGTCCGGCCAGGGTTCGGATCAGCGCTCCCCTGTAAGCCTTCGAATCAGCAAGGAAGCCTTTGACAGAAAGAGCCGGTGAATGATACACTTCACTCTACAGTTTCATTAGGAAACCCATGCTCAGGAGAGGTGGCCGAGCGGCTGAAGGCGCTCCCCTGCTAAGGGAGTATGGGCTAATACCCCATCGAGGGTTCGAATCCCTCCCTCTCCGCCATTGATAAGCGCCCGTAGCTCAGTTGGATAGAGTGCTTGGCTACGAACCAAGAGGTCGGGAGTTCGAATCTCTCCGGGCGCGCCATTTTGTTTTTATGTAGTGGTCAACTAATTCCGGACAGTAAGTCAAGATTTTCTTCTGCAACTGCAGGCGCCTTTCCGTTATTTCTGGAATGTGGCCGGTGCCAGTTGTAGCAGTCGATCAGGTAAAGCCCGATATCTTTTCCAGCCTCTGTAATTGATCGATATCCAGTGGCCGGTATCCATTCAGATTTCAGGCTTCTGAATAACCGCTCCATCGGGGCGTTATCCCAACAATTACCTCGACGACTCATGCTTTGAACGAGTTGATATCGCCAGAGTCTCTCGCTTTAAGGATCACTCGCTGAACATCCACGCGTTTACGACGTTCCCTGCAGGCGTAATACAAGAGCGATGAATATCAAAAACTTCACAGACCATTTCAACTGACTCATGCTCTCTTGACTGGTCTATCAGAACGTACGATTCATCTCGTCCGACATCAAGAGAGCGGTAGCCTTTTTTAATATGGCTTTCTCCCGCTCCAGCCGGTTCACCCGGGCTTCTAACTCCTGAATACGCTTTTGCTCCACGGTCAGCGCCTTACTGACTGGCGTCCCGCCGCCACGCTCAAGCTTTAACTGCTGGATCCGGCGTCGAAACGCTGTCTCTCCTGCACCAATCGATCGACTGGCCTCAGGAATCGCATATCCCTGATCCACTACCAGGCATGCTGCCTCATGTTTGAAATCTGTCGAAAATGATCGACCTTGTCTTTTCATGGAACACCTCTCTGGTAGTAATTTTACCACCTGTGTTGGTGTCCGGTTTTATTAGACCACTACAGCCACTCCAGCACCATAGAACGATTGGCCGTTCAATCACCAGTCAAGGAGCGTTCCTGCTCCCCGACACCCCATGACTAAAGGGCATTTCATAGCCCCTTGGAACCCTCGGCCAACCCTGTGCCGATTGGATGCCGTAAGCATTTCGCCGCTTAACTCCGACCACTGTTTCGCCAGTGGATTACGACCAAGGGTAGCCCTTGGATGTTATGGTTATAAAAGAGCGCGCGTTCATATCAGTGGTTGTGGATTCCCCGATCTTCCCATATTCTCTAGGGGGCAAACCATGCTATGACTGATCAAATATTGACCTTATAAAGAGGTCGCGGCATATTTAAAACTTGCTGAAGGCAAATTGCCCGGTTTCAAGGTTGGGGGAAGCTGGCCGTTTTAAGGAATCTGATATAGAGCGCTGGATAGAAGCTAAAAAGGCATCGAACAAAAGTTCGAAATTATGAGACTGGAAATAGGAAAACTAAATTAGATGACAGTTGAAAAATTAACCTTATCACAGCTTGAGCAATATCTTTCAAAGGCTGCCTGGATACTCAAAGGCCCAGTCGATGCGTCTGATTTCAAGGTATACATCTTCCCACTACTGTTCTTTAAACGAATATCAGACGTATACGATGAGGAATACCAAGCCGCCCTGGTGGAATCCGATGGCGATGCCGAATACGCCTCCTTACCGGAAATGCATCGTTTTGAAATCCCAGAAGGCTGTCATTGGCGTGATGTTCGAGAAACCACGACCAACTTAGGACAGGCAATTGAGCATGCTCTACGCGGAATCGAACAGGCTAACCAGGAATACCTCTATGGGATTTTTGGAGATGCGCAGTGGAGCAACAAAAACAAGCTTGTTGATAGTTTGCTAATCAATTTGATTGAACATTTTTCGCAATACACGCTAGGTCGAGAAGCGGCAAACCCAGATATGTTGGGCAATGCCTATGAATACTTGATCAAACATTTTGCTGACCTAACCAATAAAAAGGCTGGTGAATTCTATACCCCACGCTCTGTTGTCCACCTTTTAGGCTTGATCCTTGATCCTCACGAAGGTGAAACAATCTACGACCCAGCCTGCGGTACTGGCGGTATGTTACTAGAGTGCGTCGATCACCTAAAACATAACGATGAAGATTGCCGCACCTTAAAACTCTACGGCCAAGAGAAGAATCTAACATCCAGCTCAATCGCTCGGATGAATATGTTTTTACATGGTATTGAGGATTTTGAAATACTTCGGGGTGATACATTGCGCCATCCCGCCTTTTTCGAAGCCGATGGCCTGCAAACCGTCGACTGTGTGATCGCTAATCCACCTTTCTCATTAAAAGACTGGGGTGCAGAAAATTGGGCCAATGACCCCTATGGCCGAAATATCGCAGGAGTTCCTCCTAAAGGTAATGGCGATATGGCGTGGGTGCAGCACATGGTGAAATCCATGAACAGCACTGGTCGCATGACAGTGGTATTGCCACATGGCGCGTTGTTCCGCAAAGGTGCTGAAGGCAAAATCCGTAAAGCCTTGCTTGAACAAGACTTGCTAGAAACAGTAATTGGTCTAGGCCCCAATGTGTTTTACGGTACGCAATTGGCAGCGTGCGTTATGGTCTTCAAGCAAAACAAAGCGGCAGATAAAAAGGACAAGGTCTTATTTATAGATGCGTCAGATCAAATACGTGTAGGCCGCGCTCAAAATCATTTGGAGCCGGAGCATGTTCAACAAATCCACAGGTGGTATCAAGCTTTCGAAGATGTAGAGAACTACGTCAAAGTCGCCAGCATGGATGATCTTAAAGAAAATGACTTTAACCTCAATATACCGCTCTATGTTGAAAAAATCATTGAAGACGACTTACCCAGCGTGGAAGAAGCTATGGCTGACCTAAAAGAAGCTTGGCAAGCGAGCTTGGACGCGGAAGAAAAATTCAAACAAGTATTAAAGGGATTTTTAAGATGAAAATGCCATCAAGTTCCGCACAAGACAGGCAAGTTTCAGTCTGGTTTCAAAAAATTGAAAATGGTGAAATCAAACTTCCCCGATTCCAGCGTCATCAAGCTTGGGACAAAAGCCGCATATGCAGTTTATTAGATACAGTCACAAAAAACCTGCCACTAGGCGTGACTCTTTTATTGAATGTCGATAAGGAGAAGTTTGTATCAAGGTACTTAGTTACTGCACCAGAAACGCAAGGTCGAGTTACTGAGCATTTGCTAGATGGGCAGCAACGCTTAACGGCGCTTTGGCGCACATTGCACAATAATTATGAATCTCTTGATTATTTTCTGTACTTAAAGGCTTACGACGAAAGATTGGATGAAGTGGAAAGGACAGATGAATCTGAAGTTTGGTATGAAAGTCGTTGGGAAAGCAAAAGTGGTAACTTAAGGCCTCTATGGGTTGATGTACCGGGCGAGTGTTTTAAGCGAGGCTTAATACCAATGGAGCTGTTCAGGCCCGGTGAGGTCAGCGTAGAGATAGATGTCTGGATCGAGCAAGCGATGGCCAGTGCTGAACCAAGTGCTGATAAAGAACACTATAAAGATCTATTCAAAGAATGGATGGTTAAACAAGAAAAGCTAAAAAATAAAATACGCGATTTTCGAGAGACGATATCTCATTTCAACTTGCCTTATTTGGCTTTACCGTCTCAAACCGAGAAAGAAACAGCATTGCAGGTATTTATAAATATGAATACCAACAGCAAACCGCTTTCTCAGTACGACATTATTCGAGCAGAGATAGAAGGTGTAAAGGGCATATCTTTAGACGACTACCAAACAAAACTCGACCAAAAATACCCAGCAATTCATCATTATTTTGAGCTGCCATTTCTCATACTCGCCACTTCAGCGTTGATGCAAGGAAAGCTACCCAATCAACGTGGCATGTGGGATATGAGTAAAGAGAGCATGGTCGAAAATTGGGATGATATGGCCCAGGGCTTGTCCAAAATGGCCATTTTTATGGAGGGCCAGGGAATCTTCGATAGAAGCCGCTTGCCAACAAATGCGGTATTGGCAGTGCTAGCAGCTCTGTATGTTTTTATCCCAGAAAACCTAGACTCCAGAGGTCGTTTTGAAGTGCTGCTCAAAAAGTATTTGTGGTCCAGTTTTTTTACTGACCGATATGAAAATTCTGCGGCTACTCATGCTTTCAATGATTTTGTTGCACTAAGGAGCATAATCAGTGATGAAACTAAAGCCGATGGGACAAAGTATCAAGAGCTTGATGTGCCCGTATTAAACCGAGAGCGGTATCCGCTATCTACCGATGATGAACTTGTGCGCGTTGGCTGGCCCAAACGCGAGAACATTCGAGGTAGGGGCGTAATGGCTGTATTTAGCAAGCTCGGTGCACACGACTTTGCTGACGGGGCTGCTTTAACTCGGCAGCAACTGGTTGACGGGCGCAGACACTACCACCATGTCTTTCCTGATGCCATCCTAAAAGAAGTAGGAAGCGAATCTTACTTCGCGTTGAACTGCTCACTAATTACGGACAAAACAAACTTAAACATCAGTGCAAAAGACCCTTTTGAATACCTTAAAGATCGCTACAACTGGGCAAGTGAGGATATTGTTAATGCTCGCCTCCAGTCACATTTAATTCCAGTAGCAGAATTAAAGTGTGGTGATTATCAGGGGCTTACGGGCGACGAAAAAACAAATAAAGTTAAAAGTGACTTCGCGAAATTCCTGGCCAAAAGAGCGTCCTACGTTGCAAAAGCCGTGGAAATATTAGCGGATGGAAGAGATATTGCCGCTTCGGAAATAATTAGAGAGCTAGAGCAAGCCCTTACCGCTCAGGAGCAACCTGAAGTATGACTAATGAACTTGATCAAAAATCTCTAGAAAAATACCTCTGGGGTGCGGCCACGGCATTACGCGGCACTATCGATGCGGGCGATTACAAGCAGTACATCTTTCCACTGCTTTTCTTTAAGCGTATTTCTGATGTTTACGATGAGGAATTTCAAAATGCGCTCGTAGAATCCGATGGGGATATGGAATACGCAGCTTTTGCTGAAAATCATCACTTCCAAATACCAGAGGGTGCGCACTGGAACGATGTGCGTGAAACAACAACCAGCATCGGCTTATCCTTACAAAACGCCATGCGTGCTATAGAACAAGCCAACCCAAATACCTTGCATGGTATTTTTGGCGATGCCAGTTGGGCCAATAAAGATCGTCTCTCTGACGCAATGCTCACTAACCTGATTGAGCATTATTCGCAGCATACATTGAACCTAAGCAATGTGCCCGATGACAAACTCGGCAATGCCTATGAATACCTCATCAAAGAATTCGCCGATGATAGCGGGCATACCGCAGCGGAATTTTACACAAACCGCACCGTCGTAAAATTAATGACCATGATCATGGACCCGCAGCCAGGTGAGTCTGTATACGATCCAACCTGTGGTTCTGGTGGTTTGCTATTGAACTGCGCCCTGCATTTAAAAGAAGAAGGCAAAGAATACCGAACGCTTAAACTTTACGGGCAAGAGATTAACCTGCTCACCTCAGCCATTGCCCGCATGAATATGTTTATGCATGGCATAGAAGAATTCGATATTGTCCGAGGTGATACCTTGGCCAATCCGGGTTTGTTAGAGAATGACGAATTGAAGAAATTCAACGTTATTCTAGCCAACCCGCCGTACTCAATAAAATCGTGGGATCGTAAATCATTTGAGAATGACCCGTTTGGACGGAATATTTGGGGTACACCAACACAAGGCTGTGCCGATTACGCATTTCAACAACACATACACAAAAGCCTGGATGTAAAAAATGGCCGCTCTATATCGCTTTGGCCGCACGGTATTTTGTTTCGCGATGCAGAAGCCGATATGCGCCGTAATATGATTGAGCAAGATCAAGTCGAGTGCGTAATAGGCTTAGGACCGAACCTCTTTTATAACTCCCCCATGGAAGCTTGCTTGCTGATTACTAAAACTAAAAAGGAAAAGAGCAAGCAGGGAAAAGTTCTGATCATTAATGCCGTAAAAGAAGTTCGGCAAGATAAGAATATTGCTTACTTGGAGAGCAATCATATTGAGTGCATTTATAACGCCTACAAAGCTTATGAGGGCCAAGAAGGATTTTGTAAGGTTGTCAGTATAGAGGATGTGCTTGCACATAAAGCCAGTTTGAATATGGCTTTATACGTTAGCAATGTAGATAGTTCAAAAGAAGTCATTAGTCTGCAACACGCCTTAGAGAATTGGGCGGCTTCATCCGAGGAGCTTGCGAGCAGCATGAATAAGCTTTTTAAGGAGCTAGGTTGAAGATGGCAGTAAATAAAATTGATCTAAACAACCTAGATAAATCAAATTGGAAAAGCTTTCGATTTGACGAGATAGCGCAGAATATCTCTGAGCGCGTTGATCCTAACAATACCGATTTAGAAGTTTATATCGGCTTGGAACATATTGATTCAGAATCATTGCACATTAAACGCTTTGGTACATCAGACGATGTAAACGGACAAAAACTGAAGTTCTACAAAGGCGATATTATCTTTGGTCGCCGACGCGCTTATCAGCGAAAGGCTGGGATAGTGACATGCGATGGTTTTTGTTCTGCACATTCATTGGTTCTAAGAGCTAACCCTGAAGTTATTGCGCAAGAACTGTTTCCATTTTTCCTTCATTCTGACTTATTTATGCATCGGGCTGTTGATATTTCGGTAGGATCACTCTCTCCAACAATTAACTGGGGAACATTGAAAGGCCAGCAGTTTTTGTTACCACCTAAAGAGATGCAGACTAGATTGGCAGGGCTGCTATGGTCTCTTGAAGACGCCCTGGAGTCTGAAGGCTTGGTAAGAATGACATTGAATAAGGTTCGCCTATCCATACGTGAAAAATTGCTTTACTCCTCGGATCATCCTCGAGTAAAACTAGGTGGTTTAGTGAACAGTATCGTTGCAGGAAAAAGCCTTAATGGAGAAAACATTTCGCCTCAGAATAACGAAAAAGCAGTATTGAAAGTGAGCGCTGTCGGCCCTAGTGGGTTTGCTCCTAATGAGAGCAAGGTTCTACATGACCAAAATGGTTTTTTAACAAAATTTCAGATTAATGAAGGTGATATTCTTATCACTCGGGCTAATACTGCTGAACTAGTTGGTCGGGTTTGCCTGGTTGATAGTTCTTATCCAAATCTAATGCTTTGCGATAAAACGTTGAAGCTCGTGATTGATAAAGGGAAGGTTGATAACGATTATTTGGTAGAAGTGTTAAACAGTTATGAGTCTAGGCGGCAGATTGAGTCGTTCGCTACAGGCACTGGTGGCGCAATGAAAAATATCACTCAAAACGAAATACTTAGTATCAAAATACCGTTACCTAAACTTCAGGAACAAAAAAAATTAGCCAAAAAAATACGGCTTCTCAAAGATAACTATAGGAACCACGTTGGTCAAGAAAAGCAGGCGTATGGCCTTAAAAAAAATATATTGAATCAGGTGTTTTAGTCATGGGATTTACTGAATTAAATAGCGTAGAGAATTACATCATCAATCAATTGACGGGTGTAAATCTCAATCAAGGACAGGTCGCTGAAACACCTTTGCAGCCCTATGGCGCTGAATGGCAATTTCAATCGCCAGAGCAACTTGGGCGTGGTGTTAATGAGGTCATGGTTGAGGCACAAGTAAAAGATGCCTTGCTACGCCTCAACCCTGAAATTCAGGCAAGACCAGAGCTTGCTGATGAAGTCATCTACAAACTTCGAGCAATTTTAATTTCAGTAAATCAAATTGGTTTGGTCAAAGCCAATGAAGAATTCTTCTTATGGCTTACGGGCGAGAAGACAATGCCTTTTGGTGAGAACAACCGTCACGTGCCTGTGCGTTTAGTCGATTTCGATAACCTCACGAATAATCAATACATCGTTACTAATCAGTTCCGTATTCATCAACGGGAGACAAAAATACCCGATGTGGTGATGATGATTAACGGTATCCCTGTTGTGGTTGGTGAAGCAAAAACACCCATACGTCCATCCGTTAGCTGGCTTGATGGGGCGAATGAAATTCACAATATCTACGAAAACGCTGTTCCGCAGTTATTTGTGCCAAATATTCTGTCTTTTGCTACAGAAGGTAAAGAGCTGTTTTATGGCGCTATTCGTTGCCCGTTAGAATTTTGGGCGCCGTGGCGTTTAGACAATGACGATGATCTGATAGCCAAAAGCTTTGGCTTAGATGGCGTAGGAAAGGAACTCAAAGACTTACTCAGCCCTGCACGTTTGCTCGACATTATGCGTAACTTTTCGTTGTTTACCAGCAACAGTAAAAAACAACGCATCAAGGTAATACCACGTTTCCAGCAATATGAAGGCGCAAACAAAATTGTTCAGCGTGTTATTGAAGGCAAAATCAAAAAGGGCTTGATCTGGCATTTTCAAGGCTCGGGCAAGTCTTTGCTCATGGTATTTGCAGCGCAAAAACTTCGCCGTGAAGCCTCACTGAAAAGCCCAACGGTGATTGTGCTGATAGACAGAACCGACCTGGACACACAAATCAGCGGAACATTTAATGCGGCTGATGTCGCCAATGTTGAGAGCACCGAAAGCATTAAAGAGCTTCAGCAAATGTTGGAGCGGGATACCCGCAAGATCATTATCTCGATGATCCATAAGTTTCGCGATGCTAAACCAAACATGAACACCCGCGAGAATATTATTGTGCTGGTAGATGAAGCTCACCGCACCCAAGAAGGTGACTTGGGTCGCCAGATGCGAGCCGCACTACCCAATGCCTTTTTGTTTGGCTTGACCGGAACACCCGTCAACAAGGCTGATAAAAATACCTTTTGGGCTTTTGGGGCAGAAGAAGATCAAGGCGGTTATATGAGCCGCTATACCTTCCATGACTCAATCCGTGATGAGGCAACATTGCCACTCCACTTTGAACCGCGCCTGGTTGATGTTCATGTTGATAAGGATTCCCTCGATGAGGCGTTCAATAACCTAAAAGAAAGTGCGGGTCTAACGGATGAAGAAGCCGATGCCCTGAATCAGAAGTCCGCAAAAATGGCTGCCTTCCTTAAAGCGCCTGAGCGCGTTGAAAAGATCGTTACAGATATTGCCGAGCATTTTAAAGAGAAAGTATTGCCTCATGGTTTTAAAGCCATGATCGTTACACCTGACCGCCATGCTTGTGTTCAGTACAAAGAGGAACTGGATAAACACCTTCCAGCCGAGGCCAGCAAGGTTGTTATCTCGACAACAGCGAATGACGATTTTGAGTTTAAGAAAAAATGGGGTATCGACAAAAGCCAGCAAGAAAAGATTGTAGACGAGTTTAATGATGCTACGTCCGAACTTAAATTCATTATCGTAACCGCCAAGCTACTAACGGGCTTTGATGCGCCGATCTTGCAAACAATGTACTTGGATAAATCCATAAAAGATCACACCTTGCTCCAGGCGATTTGTCGAACCAACCGCTTATACCCGCATAAAACCTTTGGCCGGATAGTCGATTACTTCGGCGTATTCGATGACGCAGCGAAGGCATTAGAGTTTGACGAAGAGAGCCTAGGGCAAGTAATAACTAATATGGCTGAATTAAGAGGCAAACTACCGCAAGCCATGGAAGATGCGCTGTCTCATTTTGAGGGTGTTGATCGAACTCTTGAAGGGTTTGAGGGCTTAGAAGCAGCACAAGATGCCATTAATAACGATGATAAAAAAGATGCCTTTGCCGCTGATTTTAAATACCTATCCAAACTTTGGGAGTCTCTATCGCCTGATAACATTCTAGACGTTTATAACGAGGACTATAAGTGGCTCGCCCAGGTCTATGAATCTGTTAAGCCTGCATCGGACAATATTGGTAAATTGCTGTGGCTAACCTTGGGTGCGCAGACTACACAGCTAATCCACGACAATATTCATGTAGGTGAAGTGCATACCTTGGATGAGTTCGTTATGGATGCGGATATCATCGAGGATATTTTCAACAATCCCGACCCAAGAAAAACCAAACAATTAGAAAAAGCCTTGGCAAAGAGATTTAAAGATCGTATCGATCTTCCTGCATTTAAGTCACTGAGCGAACGATTAGAAACGCTTAGAGATAAAGCTGAAAAAGGACTGATTGCGTCAATCGATTTTGTGAAAGAGCTGTGCAAAATTGCGAAAGAAACACTTCAGGCAGAAAAAGAACTTGAAACTGAGCTACAAGAGAAATCACCAAAAGCTGCATTGACAGAGTTATTCTTAGAGCTAAAGAGCGATCAAACCCCCGCCGTAGTCGAGCGGATAGTCAATGATATAGACGGCATTGTTCGTATAGTGCGCTTTCCTGGCTGGCAGAACACCACTGGCGGCGAACGTGAAGTTCAGAAGTCTCTTCGTAAAACACTATTGAAATACAAATTACATACAGACCAGGCTTTGTTTGATCAGGCATATGCGTATATTCGGGAATATTATTAATTTCTATGAATATCTAAAATACTTATTTGAGGCTTAAAGCTGAAAGCATCCAGCATTTTAAAGTGGCGGGACCTGGAGATATCGATGCAGGGAATACGCTTGAAGACGGTGTTATTTTCCTCCCGTACTGGTTGCTTTCATATGAAGCACTTGTGTCAATGTTTGTGGATAGAAGCGATCAGAATGCTCCAAATCAGGCAATGATTATTTCCCGTGAGATAAATGCTGCTAAAAGAAAATACCTTGAGGATGGCGGGCATGATGACTTACTTAATAATTTTACAGTCGATAGTCCCGTGCCATTTGACTTGGCTGGACTATAAATGCAAAAGGGTTTAGGAATTGCCTTTGCCAAAACAGATTTCGATCAACTGCGCTCAGGTTCGCCTCATCGCAAACCTTCTCCCAATTGGCTTCAATCGCTTCGCGCTGCTTGTCGAAAATTGCTTTGGCTTCATCTTCTGAGAGCAGAAAATGAGGTGCGGCATCAAGGCAGGATCTCAGATTGCTTAATCTATTCTCACCGGAAATCAGCATGGCTTGTGTTGCTTCATTGCCTGCACGGCCTTGAGGGCAAATATCGTACGCTGGGGTCAGGCGCAGCGTTTTTCCATTCCAGAATGCCGCATGGTTGCGTGCATGGTCATCGGTATTGCCGCTAAGAATGTTGAAGACAATACGAGAAAACAGCTCTTCGAGTGTTTCTTTCGGCTCATCGAAACGATGGCGGATGATTTCCGCGAAGGTTTCATAGCTCGCATACCTCGCCATCATTTCATCAAGGCCAAAGAGTGTTAGCGCAGAGACCATGGCTTTGCGTGCCCAGCCCTTAACGGTTTTTTCGCGATCAAATCGTTCGATCAAAAGGATGTCTTTTTGCGCAGCTTGAACGAGTCTTACAGGGGCGGCATTTATTCCAGCAAGTGCTGCCAAGCGCATTGCGATAAATTCTGCCTTTACCACGCTGTAAAGATCAGTGCTCGATGAAAACTTCGCGACGTATTTTGCGCCCTGATCTTCGATAAGGGCTTTGGGACGTGCGCCGCCAATAGAGCTGCCATGGAAAAGGGCTTGATCCAGGTCAGGCGTAAGCGGTACACCTTGCTCGACCCGCGCAGCGGATTGCAGTAATTCTTCCAGCGGGACGTTGTTTGCCGAGCGAGGAACATATTCACTTGATGAGCGTTGGAAATCCAATGCGCCGATACGGTCAGAGCCGGATTCCAGTAAATAGGTCAATTCGTCAAGCGCTTCGGTATCCGTATCTTTGCCTTTGCGCCCGAGCTTTTTATTGATGATCACGCGCCGACCCCACGCATCTGGGGCAGAGTCACGGATGCAGCCAGGCATGGTTAGCCCATCAAGCAGGGGCAATACGCCTTTTTTAAGCGGCAATTCAGGCTCATAAATAGAAATGGCCGGATGGTTAGCGTTGATCCGCTCCAGGTAGCTTTTACCGTAGTTGAATTGCACGCTGCCCTGATCGTCAGCCTCAAGCTTTCCGGCAACAACAGGCTCAGTGGCTTCTGGCAGCCATATCCAGACAAACGCTTCTTTATCGATAGTATTAGAAGTCATCATCAGCAACCTTTACTTTCTTGCGCGCGGACTTGGGCAGCAGTGCGAGTTTGTCTTCTGTCTGGCGAATATGTTTGGTGAGGGTGGTCGCTTCCGCATCAAAGAGTTTGACGCCTACGATGGTGGCAACTTCAATGGTTGCCCCTAGCTCGCACTTGGGATCGCCTTTTTCTATGCGCTGCAATAGCCCACGCGAAATTCCAGCGCGATCGGCAACCTCTTGCGCGGTCATCTCTCGCTCTTTTCTTGCCGCACGGATTAGATTGCCAAGCAGAGTGATGGCCTCAAGGCTGTAGCGGGAATATGTGCGTGCCGATACTTTGGGCATGACTTACCTTTGGTTTATATGTGAATCATATGGTGGCAATATGATCTATATATGAATCAGAATATCTGTCTTTGATTGACTCGACAAGTAAAAAATGGTTCATATATAAGCCACAATACCATTTTATGGTCTACATGTGGATCATATCTGGCTCTATAAGAGAATGCGCGATCTTCCACATTCGCGCGAATAAAGCGCTGACTAATGTAGTTACAGCCGTTCTGAGTGTCCTTTAACCTTGTTTTGTGTCCCATAATGTGTCCTTAAAGCCTGTATTTGTCCTTTAAAGCTGGGCAGTGTATTTTAAAGGACACTATATTTCTGGTTCGTGGCCGCGATTTTGGTTTTTATCCCGTTTTTTCCTGGGTTTTCGTTCCTTCTCTTGTTGCTCCGACCGCTTGCGGTATTCCTCTCGAAGACTGCCGGATTTCTCGGATTTAAGATTTCGATAGTTCTGAATATCCTGGCGTAGCAGTTCGATTTCCAGTTCATGGGTGTGGATTTCACTGCGCTGGCGCAGACTGAGCTGCTGGCGTTGCTGTATGTGCTTGAATATCAGCTCGTCTTTCTCCGAGCGGTCGCGCTGGAAGGCAAGCAGTGCATCCAACTCATTTTGACGTTTTGTCTTTTCGTATTTGCCTGTAAATCGATGCCAGATACCCAAAAGCCCTTTTGATAGGCGCTGAGAACGCTCTTTTGTTTCAGTGTCCCACCGCTTGCGCTGAACCTCTTCCAATGCCTGGCGCTCTTTGCCTTGATCTTCGACCAAACGCTGACGCTTGAATTCAAACGCGGCTGAGCGTTTTTGTTTGGTCTCTTGAGCATGGGCAAGGTGCTGCCGAAGCTGCTTGAACATATCCGAAGCGATCTGATTTTTGGCTTGCTCAATAGATGGAAGTTCTTTTGGATCGCTAGTCGTTCGCGAACATCTTTTGTTTTTACGCCTCTATATTTGGCGACAGCATAGATTTCACCCTGATAATCCAGGGCGACGTAACCGCGCCGATCACCGCGAGCCAAGACAAAGCCCTTGCTTAAGAGTGCTTGGGAAAAGGCTTTGCGATTGTCAGAAATAACCCGGCTTTCCTGAAATGTTCGTTTGATCTCTTTGGGATTGAGACCAGCTCAGCGGGCCTGCTGCCATTTTTCACGGCTGAAGTTCAGTGGGTTTCTGTCCTTTCGATCTACCAGTCCCGCAGGGATTTTCCAGCCATGTTCCAAATACAGATCCCTGGAGACGTCTTTCAGCTTCATTTTGTAGAATGGCAGGTTGATCGCCTTCATCTCATCTGTGTCGATCCTCGACCAAACGACATGGGCATGACGGCGGCCTTCTTTCTCATGGAAGACGATTGCGCGTGGCTGATCTTCCAGACCAGGCTTTTGCTCAATCCGCTCAATGGCGGTTTCAAAAACTTCAATTGGTACTCGCCCGTTTGGTGGAGGACTAAGGCTGAGAGAGAAAAATGGCTGTTTGGCACGAGTGCCTTTACTAACGGCATGGACTTCATTCATAGCTGATGACAGGTCTTCAGCCATAAAGCCGCGCAGCGCATGATATAGACCATCGCTTGATTCCGGTACGCCGACTCCAAACCAATGGCATGGTCGAGCGATTCAATGGTAGAATCGGTGAAGTGCTGGCCACCACGCGCTTTGATAGCCAGGAGCAGTTAGCCGAAACACTTAAGCGTTATGTTTATCTCTACAATCACCACATCCCCCAGCAGGCGCTGGGCCATCACCCACCCATCCGACATCCGGGCTTTACAGGAGTGGCAATTGAAGCGTCCCGATTTATTCAATCGCAGAGTTATTAATCAGCCGGAACCCGACAGCTGTAGGTACTTGCTCGTCATTGCTTCATCTCTTGCCGGAGAAAAAGGGTCGGAGCTTGCCTTCAGCCGGCCTCTTCTACCGCGGTGGATGATGCACTTCAGATTTGAACTCGAGATTTAATATATTTGGTGCAATGATCATGAATGGAACATCTCTTGAACTTCCTTCGCGCTTGTCGATTGAGTCGGAAAAGTGGTGGCAGAATTACCATGAAGGGGGTGGGCTTGTCGCCAAAGCTGAGCTGGATCGCCATCACTGGCAGGATGTGATTTATGCCAGCAAATTCTGCTCAGAACATATTTTGAAACATATTCAGTGGTTTGACAGCGTATGGATGGATGGCGGGTTCGACAAACCCCTGGATCTCGCGGTTTTTAAAAGCGCATTACGTCAGGAACTCGCGGAAAGTAACGATGAAACCAGGCTGGGATCAACGATTCGGCAATGGCGCAATCGCGGTCAGTGCGTGCTGGCATGGCGCGACCTGGCAGGACTTGCTCCAGATGCCGAAACCCTTCGCGCATTGAGCGATTTGGCTGAATTGATGATTGGCGCGACATTGGATCGCCTGATTGAATTATGGCGTCCGCGCTATGGGTTGCCACTCGACGAGGCGGGCGAAGAACAATCGCTGGTTGTTGTGGCCATGGGAAAACTGGGCGGCAGAGAGTTGAATTTTTCTTCCGATGTGGATCTTGTTTTTGCCTATTCTGCTGGCGGTAAGACAGATGGTGCGCGTTCACTGGAAAATGGTCTGTATTTTCTGCGCCTGGCACAGCGCGCCACTACTCTTTTGGAACAATGCACCGAGGAAGGTTTTGTTTATCGGGTCGATACCCGTTTGCGTCCTTTTGGCGATAGTGGGGCGCTGGTCGTTAGTTTTACAGCCATGGAGCAGTATTTTCAACAGCATGGTCGGACATGGGAACGTTATGCCTGGATCAAAGCCAGAACGATCCATGGTCATGATCGTCATCGGCTGCTATTAATGCACACGATACGCTCTTTTGTTTATCGGCGATACACGGATTTCACCGTAATCGAAGCATTGCGCGTGATGAAAGAAAAAATCGGGCGGGAAGTGATCCTCAAGGAACTGGAGCAGGATATCAAACGTGGTCCCGGGGGCATTCGTGAAGCCGAATTCATTGTCCAGACATTCCAGTTGTTGCACGGTGGGCGGTGTAAAGATTTGCGCCATACCGGATTTGTAGCAGCATTGACCGCCATCATGCATCGGGGCGATCTTGAGGAAGCGACAGCGCTGCGATTGCGCGACAACTATCTATGGCTGAGGAAACTGGAAAACAGACTTCAGATGTATGCTGATCAATCCATCCAGCGCTTACCGAATGATGATGAAAGACGATGTGCGCTCGCCTGGTCAATGAACCATATTGATAAAACTACATTTGAATGTCAATGTCGACAGGTGCGCGACGAGGTTCACGCGCTTTTCAGTGACATCCTGGCTCCAGGGAGCGGCGGTTCCGCTACCGAACCCCATGTCCTGGAAAAGATCGTTCATGAAGACCATCCCGGCGTGCAGATCAATCATCAACTTGCTTCGATGGTTATGGATGTGTTTTCTCGTATGCAATCTCAAGTTATGCGTTTCCAGCGGCCTGATAGCGCGCATCGTTTGGAGATGCTTCTACCGCTGTTGCTCGACGCCGCCGGTCGAACCGATCATCCGTTACAAGCGGCACAACGCATGGCTCTTGTGATCGAATCCATTGCGAGGCGTGGTGCCTATCTTTCACTGCTGCTTGAATCCCCCAGCGCGCGACAAATTCTGGCACAGTTATGTACCGCTTCGCCATGGATCGCCGAACATCTGGCTGCTTTCCCTATTTTGCTTGACGATCTGCTTGATGAGCGGATGTTGCTTGTTCAGATCAACAAGGAAGCGTTGCGTAAGGAACTGAACGAGAATATATGCCAGACAACAGATCTGGAAGAGAAGATTGAGCTTTTGCGTCGATTTCGCAACAGCATCATGTTGCGCATTGCGACCGCCGAAATTACCGGTCATCTCCCAATCATGAAAGTCAGTGATTACCTGACCGATCTGGCGGAAGTTGTGCTGGCAGAAGCGCTTGTTATAGCTTGGGATGTAGCGGTTTCCCGCTATGGAATCCCGGTAGGCCCGTCCCCTGAATGCACGCCGCGTCATCTGTGTCTGGTTGCGTATGGCAAGCTGGGCGGATATGAAATGAATTACGCTTCCGACCTCGATCTGATATTTCTGCACGATTGCCAGGAGCAGAATGAATGGACTACGGGGAACAGGAGCATCGAAAATGAAGTATTTTTTACCCGACTTGTCCAAAGCCTGGTGCATATGCTCGCTGTTCGCACGACTTCTGGGTTGGCTTATGAAATCGACACACGATTGCGGCCGAGCGGAAAGTCCGGTCTGCTGGTTAGCAGTCTGGGCGGTTTCGCGCGCTACCAGATGAAAGAAGCCTGGATTTGGGAACATCAGGCGCTGGTACGTTCACGCCCTGTTGTAGGACCAACGGCATTATGTGACCGGTTTGAGCAGATACGGCGCACCGTTCTGAGTCTGCCCCGTGATAGCGCCAATCTGGCTGAAAGCATAGGTGACATGCGTAAGCGTATGCTGGATGTCAGGGCAGGTTCGGTGGATCAGTTTTGTCTCAAAACAAGCCCCGGAGGTATGATTGATATCGAATTCTTATCCCAATATGCGGTTTTGCGCTGGGCCAGAAAGTTCCCGACCTTGATGGATTATACTGATAACGTGCGCATTCTCGATGTGGTGGCTCAAAATGTCTTGGAACCTGCTGAAGACTGTGTTAAGCTAAAGGAATATTACCTTTTATTCCGTCAACGCTGGCATGAGTTAACCCTTCAGGGTAAGCCTGATATTGTGAAGCCGGATGAATATTCCAGCCAAAGCGCTGAGATACTCCGTATCCGTCAGAGGTGGTTGGGGGGCTAAATATCGCTCCGGGTAATTTTGATGATCCGATCAAGAATACTTTTAAGGAGCGGCGGTTTCATGTTGCCAACAATGGATGATAGAGATGGTGTGATATGGCTTGATGGCGAGCTTGTGCCATGGCGGGATGCAAAAATTCACGTGCTGACGCACACGCTTCATTATGGTTTTGGTGTATTTGAGGGTGTCAGAGCTTATGCTACACTGCGTGGTCCCGCCATTTTTCGATTGAATGAGCATACCACTCGATTGTTTGAGTCCGCGAAAATTCTCAAAATGGTGCTGCCTTTTACGGCCGAACAGATCCGCGAGGCGCAATGTAGCGTGGTGCGAGAAAACAGCCTTGCAGACGGCTATCTGCGCCCCATGGCCTTTCTTGGCTCTGAGAGCATGGGGCTGCATGCCAAAGGGCTGAAAGTGCATCTCATGGTGGCGGGATGGTCATGGCCGCCGTATCTGGGTGAAGATGCACTGGAAAAAGGTATCCGCTGCAAGATTTCTTCGTTTTCTCGCCATCATGTCAATGTGAGTTTGTGTCGCGCCAAAGCCAATGGGCATTACCTTAATTCCATGCTTGCCTTGCAGGAAGCAAACGATTGCGGATACGATGAAGCCCTGATGCTTGATGTGAACGGTTACCTTGCTGAAGGCACTGGTGAAAACCTGTTTATGATCAAAAATGGCGCGCTGTATACTCCAGCGCTGACTTCAGCGCTCGATGGCATTACCCGGAAAACAATCTTTTCGTTTGCGGAGGAATTGAATATTCCTGTATACGAAAAACAACTGACCCGGGATAATCTCTATGTAGCGGATGAAGCCTTTCTGTGTGGAACCGCTGCCGAAGTTACGCCCATTTGTGAAGTGGATGGACGCGCAGTGGGGAATGGGGAGCGCGGTTCGATCACCGAGCAGCTACAGTCCATGTATTATGACCAGGTGCATGGTCGGCGCGATAAAAATTCTGAATGGTTGACGCTGGTTCATTAGCAGGCTGTTAGAACATGCCGCAGCCGAACCTGCTCAATATAATGAAGATGAGGATAATATGACGGATTCCGCGGGGTTGACATCAGAAACATCAAGCGATAAAAAGACGCCAAATGCGAAAAAAACCTGCACTATCACCCGCGATAAATTGCCATTGAGTTGTCCTATGGACGATATGACTCTGTGGAACTCTCATCCGAAAGTTTATCTTCCCATTGAGAAAACCGGTAAAGCGCAATGCCCTTATTGCGGAACAAAATACATTCTTCAAGACCAGACCGTATCCTGACCGGACAGATGGCATAGTATTCGTCCGTGGCTAACAAAACACAATGCCCAGTGTCTCAAAGTATTTTACGTTCCTTTTGTGATGCGATATCGCCCATTGATTAACTTCAATATCCCTTGCGCCAACCACAAATTCCATGAAGCGCAACGCTGGTTTGTCGCCATGGTGGCATTTTTGTTTCCGCTTGGTGTGCTCTGGATTGATGAATGGGGTAACGCGCTTCTGGTTCTGGCCTCCATGGTTGGATTGATTGGTATCATCCTGCCGGGGGATCGCGGAATACACGGGAATGATCAAGGCATTGGCGCCGCTTTGGGAATAGGCGTTGCTGCTTATCTTGGCATTGCCCTGTTATCATTCTTGATGACCGGATTTTCGGATGCTGGCTGGCATCTGCTCGGCAGATATGCGCGTCTGGCTGGCGCATGGTTGATTTTTATCAGTGTTCGTCGCTTGTCTGTTCCATCCGTTTATTTTGGGGCTGGGCTTTGTGTGGGAAGTATCATTGGGGGCGCCGGGGCTTTATGGCAGAGTTACCACCCCCACGATCTGATCGGGCGCGTCCATGGCATTACGCATCCAATTTTATTCGGTGATGTTTCCCTGGTGCTGGCGTTCATGGGGGCCGTGTGGGTACTGTCGCTGAAGAATCTTAAACAGTGGCGTGGTTTGTGTTCGGGTCTGGTATTGACTGGAGGCATGTTGGCATCTGCCTTGTCGGGGAGCCGGGGTTCTTGGCTGGCTTTGTCGGCATTGGGTGGGCTTTGGTTGTGGCAACTGGTAAGATGCGAAACCAAAACCAATCTTCTTCCGGCCGCTTTGATCATTACAGCCATCGGTTTGGGTTTGTTGGCATGGCCCCAGAGTTCCGTTAGGGATCGTTTCTCAACCACATGGCAGGAATGGTCTTCTTTTCGCTTCAACAAGGAACCCGAAGGATCTATGGCGACGCGTTTTTACCTGTGGCGCTCGGCTTCGCTTATGTGGCGGGAGTCTCCTGTTGTGGGCGTGGGCATGGGCCAATACCCGCATGCTTTGCATGATCAGGTTGATCAAGGCCGTGCTCCCGAGATTCTCCTGCAATGGGATCATCCGCACAGCGAATATTTCTCTGTTCTCGCGACTCGGGGCTTTCTCGGTTTGGGATCGGTTTTGGCATTGCTAATGCTACCAGCATGGAAACAGTGGCGATTGTGTATACGCGACGGACCTGACAACTGGGCTGCCATGGCTGGAGTGATGCTTATCGTGGGTTATGCTTTTTTTTGTTTGACGGAAACCATGTTTGACAGAGGGTTTGCCGTGACGGCTTTTGCCTTTTTGCTGGGCATGAGCGCTGCTTTAGCCACTCCAGGAGAGGGAGCATGAAGGTAGCAGCGGAAGCTGAAAACGCGAATGTGAAACTTGAAGCTGAACATTTGCCGGTCACCGTTTTAGTGCCGTGTTTCAATGAAGCATCTCATATGGAGGCTTGTTTAACGAGCGTAGCCTCATGGGCGGGTGAAATTCTGGTGGTGGATTCCTACAGCAGCGACGAAACCGTTGAAATCGCATCTCGTTTCACTGATCGTATTCTGCAGCATGAGTATGTTGCCTGCGCCGCGCAGAAGAACTGGGCCATTCCGCAAGCCCGCTTTGAGTGGGTGTTTGTGCTTGATTGTGATGAGCGCTGTACGGATGCGCTGCATCAATCCATACGTGAAGTGGTATTGGGTGATGCCGCATACGATGGTTATTGGGTCAGCCGACTGAACCATTTGTTCGGTAAAGAGATCCATTATTCGGGGTGGGGCAATGATACGGTTTTGCGTTTGTTTCGGCGCGATGTGAGCCGTTACGAAGACAAAAGAGTGCATACTGAAATCCAGCTTGAGCGTGTCGGAGTGCTTGAAGGCAAGTTATTGCATTATACGGTTTCATCGATAGAGCAGTGGTCGCAAAAAATCAATCGTTATTCAAGTTTGAAAGCCAAAGACAAACTCGATAAAAACACAGCCATGCCAGTGATGCACCTGTTGATGCGCCCGTTTTGGCGTTTTTTCAAGGATTTTATATTACGGCGTGGTATCTTTGATGGCTGGCGCGGGTTTCTGATTGCAGGTATGTCTTCCTATGCTGAAATGCTGATGGCAGCAAAGCTGGTCGAAGGTGGTTTGCAAACCTGTCCGGATAAAAAAGCTTCGTGAGTTCAGTAGACGAAAGAGTTTGTTATGCCGATTGACAGGTCTCAGGCAGAAATCATTCATATCAATCTGGCCAAATGTTTTCGTGGCGGGGAGCGTCAGACCATTCTGCTGATGGAACAACTCAAGTCGATGGGCGGATGGTCTCAGTCTATCATCCTGGCACGGGGCCAGGCACTTGAGCATGAACTCCCCGCTCCATTGAAAAGTATTGCAGTCCGGCGCATACCGATAACGATCAAGGGGCTTCGAACCGCGCGCACGGCGGCTGTGGTTCATGCGCATGAAGCGCGAGGCGTTTATACGGCATGGCTGGTCAACCGGCTTTATGGAATTCCCTATATTATTACCCGCAGGGTCGATAAGCCATTGAAAACGAATGCGCTGACGCGCGATGCCTATCGCCGTGCGTTCCGGGTCGTATGCCTGTCGAACCGTATCCAGGAAATGATGGCTCAATATGACGACAAGGTACGTCTTACCCGTATTCCTTCAGCGTTTGTCGGTTTTACTGTGGATGAAGCGCAATTGCGCTTGTTGCAGCAGGAACGTGGGCGTAACTTTGTGATCGGTCATCTCGGTGCGCTTAATGATGTGCATAAGGGGCAGTCGGTGTTGATCGAGGCTGTACGCATACTGAGATCAGAAATTCCAGAATTAAAGCTATGGCTGCTTGGCGATGGGCCGGATGAATCCAGTTTGCGAGCCCTGGCATCCGGGATGTCCAGTATTGAATTCAAGGGCTTTATCAAAAATCCTGGCGCGCATCTGGCCAGCATGGATATATTCTGTTTTCCATCACTTCAGGAAGGATTAGGTTCTGCCTTGCTGGATGCCCTGAATGCCGGTGTTGCTGTGGTGGCAAGCTCGGTTGGCGGGATCCCCGATATCATCCAGCATGAAAGGAATGGGCTTTTGGTCCCGTCAGGGGATGCCAACGCACTTGCCTCCGCAATTAAAAGGCTCTATTACGATCGGTCATTGCGCGATCGGCTGGCTGAGACAGGACGCAAGGATGCACTGGGATATACGCCGGAAGTCATGGCTGAATCCTATGATGTTCTCTACAGGGCGGCGCTAACAGGCAGATAGGTGTGACGAACGGGCGCATGATTAATCTGGCGATGGTGAAAAGCCTCACTTGTGAGAATAAAGGCGGGTCTATTCGTCGGGTATGTCTGGGATGTTCCACCGCGGTGCAAGGCAATAAAACCGGGAATGGAACATGTTCGGTTGCGAATGATCATGATGATCAAGCGTTTGTGGGTTCCTGAAGTGACTCCAATCTGCCATGGTATCGACAAACCGGTATAATATACGCTTTCATTAAGATGCTTAGGCTTGAGGCTGGGGAATCGGTTTGACATTTCAGCAATTGATCGCGAATTTGCAGCATTTCTGGGAGCAAAAAGGTTGTGTTATTATGCAGCCGCTTGATATGGAAGTGGGTGCAGGAACCTTCCATCCCGCTACTTTTCTGCACGCTATTGGGCCTGAACCGTGGCATGTAGCCTACGTTCAGCCATCCCGCCGTCCAACTGACGGGCGGTACGGGGAAAACCCCAATCGGCTGCAGCATTATTATCAGTTTCAGGTTCTGCTCAAACCTTCGCCTGATGATATCCAGCAACTTTATCTGGATTCGTTGCTTGATCTGGGCATTGATTGTCATGTGCATGATATCCGTTTTGTTGAGGATAACTGGGAATCTCCCAGTCTGGGTGCCTGGGGACTGGGTTGGGAGGTTTGGCTTAACGGAATGGAAATCACCCAGTTTACCTATTTTCAGCAGGCGGGGGGGTTGCCGTGCCGCCCGGTCAGCGGCGAAATCACCTATGGTCTGGAACGGCTGGCGATGTATCTTCAGGAAGTGGAATCGGTGTACGATATTATATGGGCGCAAACGCCGACAGGAACGGTGCGTTATGGCGATATTTTCCACCAGAATGAGGTGGAAATGTCGCGTTTTAACTTTGAACTGGCTGATGTAGCTTCACTGTTTCGATTTTTTGAAGTTTATGAGGCGCAAAGTCGTACGTTGGGTCATCAGGAACTGCCGTTGCCCGCTTACGAGATGTTGCTCAAAGCCTCTCATATTTTCAATCTTCTTGATGCCCGTAGCGCCATTTCCGTCAGCGAGCGGCAGGCTTATATACTGCGCCTGCGCGCCCTGTCACGGGATGTCGCTCAGCGCTATTACGCCCGAAGGGAAGCCATGGGTTTTCCTCTGGGAAATTCCCAATGATAGGGCGCTTGAAGCCATGCGTGTTTTCGCAAGCGCTGTTAATTAAATCTGGATTGTATTGATAGAACATGGATGCCGATAAACAGACCCTGCTGATTGAAATCGGCACGGAGGAATTGCCGCCCGCGAGTATTCAACTGCTCACGGAAACGTTTGCCGCACAATTGACCGAAGCCTTCGACGAAGTCGGCATCGAATATGGCGCAGTCCATGCCTTTCATTCGCCCCGCCGGATCGGATTTCAGGCGCGGGATGTGGCATCATGTTCCGCATCGCGGGTTGATTCTCGCAAGGGTCCAGCCATGGATAAGGCTTTTGATGACAATGGCGTTCCCACCAAGGCCGCTCTCGGCTTTGCCCGTTCCTGTGGCGTCGAAGTTCGGCAACTCGAGACTGTGGAAACCGACAAGGGACGCTGGTTGTGCCACCATTCCACAATTCCGGGACAGTCACTGGAACGGCTGATTGGCGTCATCCTGGATCAAGCCCTGGTCAAATTGCCCGTTGTGCGCCCCATGCGCTGGGGAAATGGGGTGGATTCATTTGTTCGCCCTGTTCACTGGCTGGTGCTGTTGCATGGATCACGTATATTGCCGTGGCAACGCTGGGGATTACAAAGTGATCGTTATACGCATGGGCACCGCGTGCATTGTCCCGAGCCTCTTGTGCTTGAGCACGCCGATGATTATCTGGAACTGTTGCGCGCCAAAGGTTATGTGCTGGCCTCTCCAGAGGAGCGGCGCAACCGGGTTATTGATTGCATCGATAAAGCAGCGGCGGCATTTGGCGGTCATGTTATCAGGCAGCAAAAGCTGCTTGATGACATCAACGGGATTGTCGAGTGGCCTGTCGCGCTTGGTGGTCGATTCGAGGAGCGATTTCTGGCGCTTCCTGCCGAAGTCCTGCATGCGACTCTGCAGGGGCATCAGCGCTGTTTCCCGGTTTATGATCATCAAAATCGTTTGATGCCTTCGTTTATCGGTATCGCCAACATTGAAAGCACGCATCCGGAAGTGGTTCGCCGGGGCTATGAACGGGTCATCCGTCCGCGGCTCAGCGATGCCGAGTTTTTCTGGCATAAGGATTTGCAAACCGGTTTTGAGTCCATGGCTGGCGCACTTGATCATGTGGTCTTTCAAGAGCGTTTGGGCGCCATGTCGGAGAAATGCGCCCGGATCAGTCATCTGTGCGCGTCTGTGTGGGGGGGGGCATCGCCGGACGCAGTTATTGCAGCGCAGGCGGCTTACTGGTGCAAGGCGGATCTTGTCAGCCAGATGGTGGGTGAATTCCCGGAACTTCAGGGCGTTATGGGCGGTTATTATGCGAAATCGCATAGTTTGCCGGATGCATTGGCGCAAGCGATTACCGAACATTACCGACCGCGGCATGCCTTCGATGAACTCCCCGTTTGTGATGCGGGGCGGATACTTGCTGTTGCGGACAGACTCGATACCCTGTGCGGATACTTTGCCATCGGTGAACCACCGACGGGCGACAAGGATCCTTTTGCCCTGCGGCGCGGCGCGCTGGCGATTGTGCGGATTGCTTTGGCTATGTCTTGCTCCTTTGATATCAGGCGTGCCATCATTGCAGCCTGCGCAGAACAGAAGGTCAAGGTTTCTGAGACGACTGAAGCCGAGGTGGAACGTTTTATCTGGGAGCGTTTCCGCGGCTATGCCAGAGAGCAGAATAAGCGCCATGATGTCACCGATGCCGTGCTTGCCTGCGCGCCCCGGTCAATTCTTGATGCCTGGCAGCGCATGGAAGCCATCGAGACTTTTCTCATCCTGCCCGAAGCACGTTCGCTGAGCGGAGCGGATAAACGCATTGGTAATCTACTCAAACAATACCGTGATTTCGCCGCCGCGAAAGTCGATCCGGCGTTATTTTCCTGCACGCAGGAGCGTGAATTATGGGTGGTGTTGGTTAAAATCCGTGAACAAAGCGATCAGTATGCCAGGGAAGGGCAATACGAGCATGCCTTGCGGGTGATGGCGAAGTTACGGGCTCCGGTCGATGCGTTTTTTGATCAGGTACTGGTGATCACCGATGATGAGCAAATTCGGAACAATCGGCTTGCTGTGCTTGAAGAAATTCGAAAATGTTTTCTTCGGGTAGCCGAGATCGGGCGCTTGAACATCGAAGATGCGGGATGATAGAGACGGATTGAATCGTTTTTTTGATTGTGATGCCTGTTTGATCGGCATTTCAGGGCAAAGATAGAAAATCATAAGCAGTTTGAGCACCAGTCTGAATTCGAAAAACCATCGCAGGGTTGGTGCTCAAATGCAGCGCCTTATCATCCGAGTCTATAAATCGCGCCATTTTTGCCTCCTGGCTCCCGCAGAAAACCAGATTTCAGCCAGATGGCGCAAATCATTTGGGGCAATGTTTGCGCGAAGCAAAATCTGCTCACTCAGAAATTGATCCATGCGATCGATAGTCAAAGGCTTGCATCTGGATCTATCAATCACTGTGGCGTGGAATCATACCAGCCGTACCTGTCATTTACGTGAAGATAAAACCGGTATTTATTAATAATAGTGCTATTATATAATTTGAGAAATCTCTGAACAGGTCTGGACGAAGCTCAGATGCGGTTCATTATGTTCAGATTTGAGACGGCAAGTGCGCGTAATAGCAGGGCTCTTGCGAAGATTGTCAACAATGAAGCCGGGCCAGCAGGGACGCAAGCGGGTTCGACTTCGCTCACCGCAGGCACCGGGTTCATGACTTGTTCAGAGGTTCCCTAAAGTGATGCGCCATCCTGAACGTACAGTCATCAGATTAATTCATAAAAATGGACGGTGTCATCGATTAAAATCTAACGTAACTTTCGATTTATGGATATCCATCAATTAAAATCTATAACCCTGTCAAGGGGTAAGCTTGCTTATTATGACGTGGGTGAAGGGCCTTTTTTTGTTTTTTTACATGGTTTCCCCGATACGCCTGAATCCTTTGAAGCCCAGATTCAGGAATTTTCATCCCGCGGCTTTCGCTGCATTGCGCCCTATATGCCGGGTTACGGGCGCTCGAGTCCCCCAGCCAATGGGTGCGCCTTGCCTGACGTGGCTAGTGTGGTCAATGAGTTCATTCTAGCTGTCACCGATGGCGCACCGGTTTATATCTATGGTCATGATTGGGGTTCTATAGTAGCCCAGTTGCTGGCATATCGGAAGTTCAAAGGCAAGGAGGAAGTCTGCGATATAAAAAAAATGATACTCGGAGGCGTACCACCGATGCGCTCAATGGTCGGCAATATCAGTCTCAAACAAATTTATCGATCGCGTTATATGGCATATTTGCAAATCCCCGGGATTGCAGCCCATATGCGCCGAAGCCAGCTTGCTTATATCAATACGCTTTGGCAGCGCTGGTCTCCCAATATTCCCGCTGATCATCCGCAGTTGCTCAGGGTTCTGGTTACGCTTTTGTCGCCGGGTAGCCTGCACAATGCGATCAATTATTACCGTTATACCTTGAATCCATTTTATATGTGGCGAAAGTTGCCACTGGAGATGCTGCGTATGGCGTGGGCGAAGATACCATTGCCGGTGCTTGTAGTGGCGGGGCGGCAGGATGGCTGTATAGGTCCTGAAATGTATATCTATTCGGAGAAAGCCTACCCTGATGCTGAAAGCAAACTCGTCTATCTCGATCGGGCGGGTCACTTTGCGCATATTGAGCGGTCAAGGGCTTTCAACGAGCTGATAGGCTCATTTTTGCCGTGAAGGATGCAACCATCACTATGGGTATCTCATCAGAAAAAAGGCAACAACGGCTTTCGTGCAAAGTTCTCGTTTTGTATTCTGGTTGAGGCTTCTGGACCGGCAGGCCTGTGAGATGAAACGATTGTATGTCAGATCGGGGCAGCGCAATTCAGGTTTCGGTTTGGCTCTGGTTTGCTCAATTATGCAGCGTGGCCAGATCAGCGGGTTATCGCTTCATGGCGCTTGATACAGATGGCAACGAGACATCAGCCGTACGATGATTGTATCGAGCGCTGGGCTTCACAACGATTGCGCCTTATACGATAATCCGCTTGCAGATGTGCTCTATCTGGACTGTGATTTGAGAGAAAATGGAAGCTAAAGCACGCACCCGGGCGAGCGGGGTTTGATCAGAGGTTCCTTGGGTACCCTGGAACAGGTCACGTATGGGGGGCTGTTTTTTCGATCCACACTATTATGTGAGTACATCCACCTGATCGTCCTTCCCGACCAGTAACACATCGGCGCGCCGCAAAGCAAAGATACCGACGCCGACCACACCGCTGATATCATTGATGCGTTTCTCCATGCTGACAGGCTCATCAATGCTAAGGTCGTAGACATCAAGGATCGGGTTGCCGTTGTCAGTAATGAAATTTTCACGCCATATGGGGCGACCGCCTAGATGGGTAATATGGCGGGCGATATAACTCCGGGCCATGGGGAGAACTTCGATGGGAACGGGATGCTGGCCGAGACGCCGAACCAGTTTCTCATCATTGATGATGCAGACGAACTTTTTGCTGGCGCCCGCCAAAACCTTCTCTTGGGTTAAGGCACCGCCGCCGCCTTTAATCAGATGGAGATAGTGATTGGCTTCATCAGCGCTGTCGATATAGACGGGTATGGAGTCCGCTTCCTCGAACGGGATCACCGGAATGCCGGCGGCGATCAAGGCTTTTCTGGTTTGTTCTGAACTGGGCACGGCTCCCTTGATTCGCTGGGCGACGGGGGCGAGTTCTTCAATGAAGATATCAATAGTGGTACCGGTGCCAATACCCAGAATTTCTTGATCGGGAAGATAACTCAAAGCAGCCTGGGCTGCCCGGCGTTTTTTTTCGGCGACAGAACTCATAGCAATTCCTTGATAAAAAACTTGATGACCCATGGCGATCAGCATGGGATAGGCAGACTATAAACTTCATTATTATCATACCCATATTATACGAAATGGAAGGCTCTCGCAATGATCAGACTCCCTTGTATTTGCGTGGAGCGGGGTTCAGGGCTTTGTATAGAATGTTGCGAACGAATGGTGACATGAGGAAACCTCTGATCCATTCAAGACTTGATCAGAGGTTTCCTGAAGTTTCCCTCGGTGAATATTGTATGCGATGGCAATGTTATACTTGGAGATCTCAGCATAACCGTAATAACCGTAGTTTTCGCTTGGAATCGTTGAGTTTCCAGCAAAAGTTCCGCCATTCGAGAGGGAAGATTGGATTACACGACCTGATTTCAGGATAACAGGTTGGTATTCCAGGTATTCAACCCGTATCCTGGATTCCAGGCGCAACTATCCAGGGCAATTCGGATCCGGTAGACCATAGAGCGTCAAGAAAAGGGCGCCCTTATGAATATTCGCGGCCATGGCAGCGATACCGTAAAACGCAAGGTTTTTAGCCAGCCCCATAAAGCGAGTTCTGACTTAATAAGTTCCTTGGTAGTCGATCAAAGATAATTGCCCTACAATACATATTCTTCCAAGGAATAAATTAAGGAAGATAATCGAACAATGAATGTGGTTCATTGACTGTTAAACTTAAAGAAAAGGAATTCATGATGATGCAATCGAAAGGTTTCTGGCTGGCTCAGAGAATGATTACTCTGGCTTTTCACGTGCTGGGTATCGTTGTTCTGTTTACGGCTGGCATCAGCCACCCCATTGCCATAATATGGCTGGTCGTGGTGGCCACTCATGTGCTTGAAATTTTCGTTGCCAGGGCGGCCCTGAAAGATTTGAATATTGGTGGTACCAATATTGTGATCAACACGATGCTGTATGGATTTACCTGGTGGCTACCCAAGAAAAATGGCATCGATTAAGACTTTGATCTGTGGTATAGGTCAGATCCGATTATCCCGCTGCCATGAAAAAATAGACGTGATACTGCTATGGATTCAGAAGCATGAATTATGGCAGGGACGTTTGCGGGTGCTGCTGTTGCCGGGTCTATTCATGTTGTTGGCAGCGGTGGTGTATCTGCCTTATCTGGATTATGTGGATCTGACTCATGAGGAGCCCAAGCGCGTATTAATGGCTCGGAATATGCTTGAAGGCGGTTCCTGGCTGGTTCCTTACACCGAGGACTTAGGTAACTATCTTATAAAACCACCGGGTTACTCATGGGCAGTGGCGGTAGTTTCTCATGTGCTGGGCGAGGTTAATGCGTGGAATGCTCGCATGACTTCTGTATTCAGTGCCATGCTGCTCACCACATTTATGTTGCTTATTACTCGTTCCATGATCGGTCCGATCGGTCGATCAGTACTGGGACTGGCGCTGATATTTTCTCCGGAACTGGCGATCAAGGCTACGCTGGCCGAAATCGATATTCTTTTCACATTTTTTGTCAGCGCTTCTTTGTGGACATGGTTTTATCTGTGGCGACAAGGTATGAGGGATCACCGGCTGTGGTGGCTTTCCGCTACGCTGGTCGGGCTGGCCTTTCTGACCAAACGCGAAACAGCTTTGGTGTTTTATTATTTTTCAGTTTTCGCCTTTCTCTGGATCAAAGGGCAGCAGCGTTTGTTGTGGTCGCAGGGGCACATAAGCGCCATGGTGGTGACCCTTGGATTGTGCTGCCTCTGGTGGATACCCGCCATGCAAACGGCTGGTGTCGCAACTTTTCTACAAACACTGGTTTCTGAAGCGGGTAAAACAGGTTCCGCCCCGGGTTTTCTGGAAGTGGTGGAGCACTGGTTCAGCTACCCTTTTGCTGTCCTCAGCGCATGTTTGCCGTTTTCTTTTCTTCTTGTATTGCTTTTTCTGCCTGATATGCGTGAAAAACTGCGTGACCAGTATGGTGAGGTCTATACGTTTTGTTTGGTTGCTCTGGTGGTGAATTTTCCGCTTTACTGGCTGTTGCCTGATGCCGCGGTTCGTTATTTTGCGCCTATGATGCCTACTATGCTGGTTTTATGCGCGATGTTGATAGAAACAGCATGGCGCGGTTCTCCTGAAACCATGGTTCAACGCATGATTCGGGGGATCGGAACGATTACTCTGGTGCTTGCGCTGCTTCCTGCGATATTCATGCTCATCATGCCTTTTTCTGCATTGACTTTTGATAGCCCCATGCCTTTGTTCCCATGGTTGGGTATTGGCATGGGATTTTTGTGCATTGGAGGCATAGTTCTGTTCTGGCGTTATAAGGTTGACGGGATTCGACTGTGGTTTTCCTTTGCGATACTCGCCATAATCCTGCGCATGTTTTATATCAATGGCGTCTATCCCCTCATGGCGCAAAAGATCGCTCATAGATGCAATTTGTCCGGCATTATTACTGATATCGCCCAGCAAATCCCTCTTGAAAGCAAGGTTCAGGCGCTGGTGTCTCTGCCTGAAGATTTCTGGTTTTACGCGCCAAGGAAGGATATGCTTATTTCTGCGCGCCGATTAAATAAAACGCACACCATCACGAGCAGATATATACTGACTATCGATAAAATCGGCGCTCCGCTGCCGAATTTGCCGGCCACCATCATCAAAATGTATCCTTGTAAAAAACAATATTTCTTGCTGTATCGGCTCTTTGATGAAGAAGAATTGCCCCATTACGCATTTTCGCCGCCCTTGGGAACCTCTCCCAAGTCATGAACCCGGTGCCTGCGGTGAGCGAAGTCGAACCCGCTTGCGTCCCTTACGCCCGGCTTCATTGTTGACAATCTTTGCAATAGCCCAGCTAACCCGCGCGATTTAACCCGAGAAGCTGAACATGGGCAATCACATTCAGAGCTTCCCTTGATGACTCCGCCGGTGAAAGAAATACCGATGGCGGTTACGGCTCTCAAATGCTTGGAACCCACCGGGTTTGATGACAGCGATTTTCTCTGATAGCTTGATACAACTGGTAATAGGCGTGCGCGCTGGATTTCCAGCTGTGATCTTCTCTCATGGCACTGCGCACCCGAAGCTGCCAGCGTTCTGTTTGTTCATAAAGATGAAGCGCGCGCCCGATTGCATGATGTAAACCTCCCGTATCCCCGGGTGGGAAGGTGAATCCATTGCCGCTATCGGTTGCTCCCGTAGCTGAAGGCACAAGGTTGATATCAGAAACGGTATCTTTCAATCCGCCGCATTGCGCTGCGATTGGAAGCGTACCATAACGCAGACTGTACAATTGGTTGAGACCGCAGGGCTCGAAACGAGACGGCATCGCAAAAAAATCCGCCCCTGCTTCGATGCGATGTGCCAATGGTTCATCATAGCCTGTTCGAATTGCCATGCGTTTGCTGAAATGAAAGGACATTTCCCTAAGCCTGTGCTCATAGAACCATCCGCCGGCCCCCAGCACCACCAACTGAACCATGTCATGCTTCAGGTAATCTGTTATGGCATCGAGTAACAGATCAATGCCTTTCTGATAAACCAGCCGACCGATGAAAGCGATCAGCGGGATGTTCGCCCTATGCGGAAGACCGAATTCCTGCTGTAACGCGGTTTTGGCCAGAAATTTCCCGGAAAGGTCATCCGCATCGTAATGATGAGGGATATAGGGATCGGTAGCAGGATTCCAAACCTGGTCATCAATGCCGTTGGTTATCCCGGTCAGAGAATCGGACCGGCTGCGTAATACGCCATCCATTCCCATCCCGGCTTCAGGACCGCATATCTCGTGTGCATAGCTCGGACTGACGGTGGTGACGTGGTGGGAAAATTTAATGCCAGCCTTGAGCTGGCTCAAATAATGATGATGCTCAAGCGCTTCCGGGTGCCATAACCATGGAGGTAAAGCCAGCCAGTTGAGCCAGTCATGGCCTGAAAGCCCCTGATAGGCCAGATTATGAATGGTGAAGATTACACTGGCGGAACAGCGTTCCAGCATGCCCCAGACCGGAACCAGCCCGGTCTGCCAGTCGTTGCAGTGAATGATGTCAGCCTTCCATGCAGGCGTTATGCATCCGGAGGCCAAAGCGATGGCTGCCCGGCTTAAGAGATTGAAGCGTCCTGGATTGTCCGACCATTCCTGTCCGGATGCATCCATATAGGGATGACCGGTTCTTTCGGTAAACGCGGCACTTTCCAGCAACCATACCGGAATGCCGTAAGGCGGCAATGAATCCTCTACAATCCTGTAACCATGCCCCTTTCCGACCAGGGGCAATCTCGCTGCCGGATCGTAATGACAGGCGTACCATGGCGCCAGAACCCGGATGTCACATCCTTGTTTCAGCAAGGCCGGAGGTAAAGCTGCGGCGACATCTCCCAAGCCTCCGGTCTTGCTCCATGGAGCAATTTCGCTGGCTACAAAAAGGACTCGCAAAGGCTGATAGTTTTGAGCGACCATGGTTCAGTTATGATGACGTAGAATGAGGCCACCCAATGGGGGCAGCGTAAGCACAAGGGAGTGTTCTCGACCCATCCATGGAACGGGTTCGCTATGGATTTCCCCGTTGAGTACCCCGCTTCCGCCATAAGCGCTGGCGTCCGAATTCAGAACTTCGCTGTAACAACCGGGTAACGGAACGCCAATACGGTAATGATGACGCACCACCGGCGTGAAATTAAGAATGACTACCAGCCACTCCGCATGATGTTGCGCCTTCGATTGACGGATATAACTGATGACCGATTGTTGTGTATCGTGGCAGTCGATCCACTCAAATCCATCAGCGGAGAATTCAAGATGATGTAAGGCAGGTTCTTTTTTATAGATGTGATTCAGATCCGCCACAATTTTTTGCAACCCTTGATGCGGAGCATGCTCAAGCAAATGCCAATCGAGCGATCTGTCTTCACTCCATTCTCTGTACTGTCCGAATTCGCAGCCCATAAACAACAGTTTTTTTCCAGGATAGGTCCACATATAAGTATACAGCAAACGAAGATTGGCAAAGCGTTGCCAGTCATCCCCGGGCATTTTTCCGATCATAGACCCTTTACCATGTACGACCTCATCATGGGAAAAAGGCAGAGTGAAATTTTCATGGTATATATACAGTAGGCCAAACGTCAATTTATCGTGATGATAGCTTCGAAGAACGGGATCATTTCGCATATATTCCAGCGTGTCATGCATCCAGCCCATGTTCCATTTCAAAGTAAAGCCGAGACCACCGACATAGGTAGGTCTTGTAACCAGTGGCCAGTCGGTGGATTCTTCGGCTATCATGATAGTTCCCGGATACTCACCATGGGTGGCAATGTTAAGCTCACGGATAAAATCGATGGCTTCGATGTGTTCCCTGCCGCCGAACTGGTTGGGCAGCCATTCGCCATCTTTACGGTTGTAATCGAGGCACAGCATAGAGGCGACCGCATCTACGCGCAGACCGTCGATATGAAATTCACCGAGCCAATACATGGCGCTGGATATCAGGAATGATTTGATTTCATAGCGCGCGTAATTGAAGACCAGCGTTCCCCATTCCTTGTGTTCCCCCCGGCGCCAGTCTGCATATTCATATAACGCCGTGCCGTCAAACCACGCCAGGCTGTGCGCATCACGCGGAAAATGACCGGGCACCCAATCGAGTAAGACGCCGATTCCCGCCTGATGACAACGATCGATAAAAATACGCAATTCATTCGGTGTGCCGAAGCGGCGGGTCGGTGAGAAATAACCCGTGGTCTGATAACCCCAGGAACCATCGAAAGGAAACTCCGTAATCGGCAGCAATTCGATATGGGTGTAACCCATGCGTTGAACATAGGGGATCAATTCATCAGCCAGTTCCGTGTAACTGAGGAAACGATCGCCGTCGCCGCGTTTCCACGAACCCGGATGAACTTCATAGATGGACATGGGTGCGTGTTCCCATTGTCCCCTGGATTGCATCCAATCCAGATCCTCCCAGGTATGGTGGGTGCCGTCAGCTATAACGGAAGCGGTGTTGGGGCGTAATTCCGACTGTTGGGCGTAAGGATCTGCTTTGAGAAATATCATCCCGCTCTGGGCATTGCGAATTTCAAACTTGTATAATTCCCCGGGATTAATCTGCGGCAGGAACAGTTCCCATACTCCGCTTAAGCCATGTTTGGACATCGGGTGTCTGCGTCCGTCCCAGTGGTTGAAAGGCCCGACCACGCTGACCCGTTCGGCATTGGGCGCCCATACGACAAAGCGGGTTCCCTCGACGCCATTTCGAGTCATCGGGTGGGCGCCCATGAAACGATAGGCATGCCAGTGCCGACCCCGGCCGAAAGGCTCCAGGTCATCAGAGGTGAGTTGGGGGGGGAAACAGTATGGATCGTATTGCCGGATCCTGTTACCCAGAGAGTCTTCCCATTCGATTTGATAAGGGGTATCGATACTTTCTGCGGCCCCGGTCCATGAGAACAGATCGGTACCGACAATTCTTTGCAGAGGCTTGCCCGATGGATACAGCGTCACGTGCGCTGCTCCCGGCAAATGAACCAGTATCTGGCATTCGGATCCGTTGATATGCTTGCCAAGAACTTTAAATGGATCATGGTGCCGCGCTTCAACGAGATGTAATAACTCCGGATCAAGAGACATAGGACAATTCCCAATATGTAAATAAAGATATTGATATAATCTTCAATATACGATAAATCTTGCAAGGTTATACATCAAGGAGACTGATCTTGAATCAACCACTCAAACCGCAACGTTATGTCAGCCGGCTGACCCGTGATACATTGGCATTGGTTCTCGCCGGTGGGCGTGGAACCCGGCTCGGGGATCTGACTCAGTGGCGGGCCAAACCGGCAGTTCCTTTCGCTGGCTGCTATCGTATCATTGATTTCCCTCTTTCTAACTGCATGAATTCAGGTATCCGCCGTATCGGAGTATTGACCCAGTATAAAGCACACAGCCTGATTCGGCATATTCAGCAGGGTTGGGGGTTTCTGCGGGGAGAACTGGGTGAATTCATCGAATTGATGCCTGCTCAGCAACGAAGGGGTTGCTCATGGTATGCCGGTACGGCAGATGCCGTTTATCAGAACATTGATATTATCCGGGCGCATAGGCCCCGTTATATCCTGGTTTTGGGCGGGGATCATGTATACAAGATGGACTATGGAACCATGTTGGCGTATCACGTGGAGAATCAGGCTGAAGTGACCTTGGGATGCGTAGAAGTTCCTATAGAGGAAGCCAGTGATTTTGGTATCATGCAGGTGGAAGTCTCAGGCAAAGTGACTGGTTTTCAGGAAAAACCCGCCGAGCCTGTGCCGTCTCCCCATAATCCGAAAGTCGCGCTCGTGTCTATGGGCATTTACCTGTTCAATGCGGAATTTCTTTATCAAAAACTGGCCGAAGATGCCATTATCCCTGGCTCTAAAAGGGATTTTGGTCATAATATTGTTCCCGATGCCATCGCGCGCCATAACATCTGGGCGTTTCCTTTCCGTGATGCTATCACCAATGAACAGATTTACTGGCGTGATGTGGGAACTGTCGATGCCTACTGGTCCTCCAACATTGAATTGATCGATATTATTCCTGAGCTTGATCTGTACGACCGACAGTGGCCCATCTGGACTTACCAGGAACAATTTCCGCCAGCCAAGTTTGTGCTCAATGAGCAGGGCAGGCGTGGAATTGCGCTGGATTCGATGGTCAGTTCCGGGTGCATCGTCTCAGGCGCTCAAATTCTGCATTCCATTCTCTCATACAATGTGACGGTTCATACTGGTGCGCTTGTTCAGGATTCGGTTGTTTTGCCAGGTGTGGATATCGGCCAAGGCTGTCAGCTGCATAAGGTGGTGGTTGAGTCCGGATGCAAACTGCCGGCAGGACTTATAGTCGGCAAGGATCCCGTATTGGACGGGCAGCGTTTTTATCGCACAGAGCAAGGCGTGACATTGATTACACCCGAAATGCTCGGTCAAGAGGAGAGACATGTCCTGTAAACCCTTGCGCGTGGTCCTGGGATGGCATATGCACCAGCCAAGTTACCAGGATCCGGTGCAGCGCAAGATTCATTTGCCATGGACTTATCTGCATGCCATCAAGGATTATTCTGATATGGCGAATCATCTTCGCGCCCAGCCTGAAGCCAGAGCTGTGATCAATTTCAGCCCGGTTCTTCTGATTCAGCTGAAATACTATGGCGAACATCTGGCGCAAGACCCGGAGGGCCTGGAGGATCCTTTACTTAGGGCGCTGTATACTGGCGGACCATCTGGAGGTATAAAAAATAATGAAGAGATATTTTTCATTATCCGATGCTGCCTTCGTGCCAACAGCGAACATATGATTAAACGGTTTCCTGCTTTTGAACGTCTGGCAGGCTTAGCAGGCAAAATTTTGAAAGATCCCACGTTGCTCACTTATGTGAATCGGCATTATCTGACTGATCTGCTAATGTGGTATCACCTCGCCTGGTGCGGAGAGACGATTCGCCGACAGGAACCGCGCGTCCAGCGCCTGATTCGTAAGGAACAGGGCTACAGCCGCGCTGATTGCCGCCGTATGGTATCGATCATAGGGAAAATTATCCAGGATGTCATTCCAGCTTACCGGGAACTGGAAGCACAGGGAAAGGTCGAATTGTCATTTTCTCCTTACAGTCATGCCATGCTGCCATTGCTGATCAACTTCAATAGCGCCCGAGAATCCATGCCCGATACGCCATTGCCCGGCTCAGGTTCGAATTATCCGGGTGGAGAGGATCGAGCGATGTTTCAGATCAGGGAAGGGATCAAGTGTTTTACAGAATTTTTTGGCCATGCTCCCTTGGGTTGCTGGCCTTCCGAGGGTGGAATCAGTGAAGCTGCGCTGATCATGCTGGGTCGGTTCGGTCTCAAATGGGTGGCCTCGGGTCGGGGTGTTTTGCAAAACTCTCTCGCTAATCAGAATCGAGGCGAACATGATGTTCATAAGCCCTACCGGTACGACAAAAGTGGTGACATGGCATGTTTTTTCCGTGATGATGGCTTGTCGGATCTGATAGGTTTTACCTATAAGGACTGGCATGCTGAAGATGCCCTGAATAATCTGATAAGTCATCTGGACGAAATCGCCGTCGCTCGCGCGGAGGGCGATCCTGGAGTGGTCACCATTTTTCTCGATGGGGAAAATGCCTGGGAATATTACCCGGCTAATGGTTATTATTTTCTGTCACAGCTTTATGAGCGGATTGCGCAACATCCGCGTCTGCGTTTGACCACATTCCATGAATGTCTGGAAGCGGGACAGATGGAAATAAACACTCTGTCCAGGATTACGGCCGGAAGCTGGATTTGTGGTACCTTTTCCACATGGGTCGGTCATGCGGAGAAAAACGCGGCATGGAATCTGCTAATCGAAGCCAAAAGAGCCTTTGACAGGGAAATCCATTATCTGAAACCGGAACAGCAGCGTATGGCGACCCGGCAATTGGCGATTTGCGAAGGATCAGACTGGTTCTGGTGGCCGGGTGATAACAGCGCAAAGCATGGAAAGGTGTTTGCTGACCTGTTTCGGCATCAATTGATGGGTTTATATCATATGCTGAATCTGACGTCTCCCGCCGGACTCACTCCAGCATTAGATTCGGATAAAATGATGGAATCCAACGGTTTTGAAGCAACAACGCAGGAAGAGGTTATGCATCGAGGAGAACCTGGTTCATGAAAGCGGTGCAACAGGTTTTAGGCAAGCGCCGGGCAGGAATTCTTGTCCATCCCACCAGTCTGCCTGGATTTGGTCCGGTCGGAACCATGGGCGCTGAAGCTTTCAATTTTGTCGATTATATGGCCGAATCCGGATTGTCGGTTTGGCAGATTCTCCCCCTCGGACCTGTAGGGGTGGGTGGATCGCCCTATGACTGCCGTTCCGCTTTCGCGGGTGATTGGCGCCTGATTGATCTTGAACCTTTCGTGGCTTGCGGCTGGCTTTCTTCCGCTGAGGCGGAAAATGGTCAACGCGATATTCAATCTTTTTCGCAAGCGCTTGATCAGGCTGCGGATGGTTTTTTCCAGATTGCTGATGAAACGGAGCGCGAACAATACCAGACATTTGTCTGTTGCCAGGAATCCTGGCTGGAAGATTACGCTCTGTTTGAAGCTATCTCGGCAGAACAGGGCGATCAATCGTGGATGGAATGGCCCGAAGCTTTGCGTTTGCGATATCCGGATGATCTGGCTCAAGCAAGGGAACGTCTCGATAGCGCCATTAACCGAATCATATTCCGCCAGTATCAATTTTTCAGTCAATGGAGACAATTGCGGATTTATGCGCACAGCAAAGGCATTGTATTTTTTGGTGATATTCCTTTTTTTGTTTCCCAGAACAGCGCGGATGTATGGCAGCATCGCGAACTGTTTGATCTCGACGATCAAAGTTATCCCGTGGCGGTGTCCGGAGTTCCGCCGGATTATTTCTCGTCTCTGGGGCAACGCTGGGGTAATCCGCTTTATCAATGGGATGTGATGGCGCAGGATCATTATAATTGGTGGATACGGCGCATTCATATCCAGCTTGAGTTGATGGATATTCTTCGCATCGATCATTTCCGCGGTTTTGAAGCTTATTGGAGAATTCCTGCTTATTGTGCTGATGCCAGGGAAGGCGAATGGATACTCGGTCCTGGAGCCGAGTTTTTTGCGCAATTATCCAGACAGCTCGGGAAACTGCCGCTGGTAGCGGAGGATCTGGGGGACATAACTCCCAGAGTGATCGAGTTGCGCGATGCTTTCGAACTGCCCGGGATGGAGGTGATGCAGTTTGCGTTCAATGGTGGAGAACACAATCCGCATCTGCTTCATCATCATCACCGGCAGTCCATCGTGTATACCGGAACCCACGACAATAACACCATTATGGGCTGGTGGCAGGAAGAAGCTACATCCCATCAGAAGGAAAGCCTCATGGCTTATATGGCCTATCCGTCTGAATCTATGCCGTGGCCCATGATTAAATTGGCTTTATCATCGACTTCCATCCTCGCCATTGTGCCATGGCAGGACTGGCTGGCTTTGGGTTCGGAGGCACGCATGAATATACCGGGAGTCAGCGAAGGACAATGGAACTGGCGCTTTCAATGGGAGATGGTTCCGTCCGGGTTGGTCCATCAATGCAGGGGATTGTTAGCGTTATATGATCGAATACTGTGATGAAGCAGTCGGTGGTAACGTTTTTCTGCGCGTTCCGTTAAAATGAAAAGCAGGAAAAATATTTTACCAGGTATTTTACCAGGGCAGGTTTGAAATTGAACACAAGATGGGTGGCCAGCAGAGCAGATTCGGGTTGATGCGATCGCGCGCGCCGGAAATGCTGGAAATGATCCGGCAATTATTATCGAAACCATCGGTCAGCAGTCCGCGTCCGGAATTTGATATGAGTAACCGCGAAGTTGTCTTGTTGTTGGCGCAATGGCTTGAAGACAGCGGTTTCAAGGTGCGGATTCAGCCTTTAGAGGGAAACGACCAGAAATTCAACCTGATCGCTCAACTTGGAGAAGGCTCCGGGGGGCTGGCGCTGGCGGGTCATCTGGATACTGTTCCGACGGATGAACGGCTCTGGCGTTTTGATCCTTTTGCGGGCGAGTTGCATAATGGCCGGATCTATGGTTTGGGGTGCGCGGACATGAAGGCTTTTTTTGCCATTGCTCTGAGCGCCGTTATTGCTGCGGCAGGTAAAAACCCATTGCATCATCCTGTCTATATTCTGGCGACCGCGGATGAAGAGAGCAGTATGGCAGGGGCCAAGGCTCTGGTAGAATCTTTTGGGCCTCTTGCATGCCCAATGATTATCGGCGAACCCACCGGCTTGTCTCCAGTCGTGACACACAAGGGGGTTTTGATGGAGCGTTTCGTCGTTCATGGTCGCGGCGGACATTCCAGCGATCCTGGAGGCGGCGCCAATGCCATGGAAGCCATGCATGCGGTGATTACTTCCTTGTTGGAGGTGAGAGATAACTGGCAGCTCCATTTTCAGGATCCGGTTTTTCGTGTTCCTGTACCCACGATGAACCTCGGGTATATCCATGGCGGGGACAATCCTAATCGCATATGCGAGCGCTGCGAATTGTTAATCGATATCCGTCCTCTACCGTCGATGCCAATGGGTGAATTGCGCATCCAGATGCACGAAAGTGCGCGCCGTGCAATCATTGGAACCGGTTGCACCATTAAAAGTGAATCTTTGTTTGACCCTGTGCCCGGGTTTGCTTCCACGCCGGATGCCTGGTTTCTGCATATGCTGGAAGATTTAAGTGAACAACCCGTCATGAGCGTGGCTTTTGCGACCGAAGGACCCTATTACCAGCAATGGGGCGTTCAACCGGTTATCTGGGGGCCCGGGGATATTGCATGCGCCCATCAGCCTGATGAGAATTTGAGCCTGGATCGGATTGCGCGCGCTGAAAATATTTTAACCCATGTGATTACCCGTTGTTGCACGGGATAGCATCGCCAGGAAGCCTCTGAATTCAGAGGCTTCCTGTGGACTGAACTCATGATTAAAAGGCATTTTGCGTGCATTGGCTGAGGCATTCTCTACCCTATATTCGGGCGCATCGCGGGAAAACTGTTGTGTTGTATGCGCCCGGAGAAGCATTGGAACCTTTGGAAAGGCGTATCGGGCTGGTGCGTGATGTGGCGCTTCTGGGCAGCCTCGGTATTCGCGTAGTGATGGTTCATGGCGCTCGGGTCCAAATTGAACGCCGATTGAAAAAAGAAGACCTGTTGAGCAGCTATGCCCAGGGTCGGCGCATCACCGATCAACAGGCGCTGGAATGTGTCAAGGAAGTGGTCGGGCGTATGCGCCTTGAACTTGAGGCATGTTTTGCCATGGCCCTGGCCAATACGCCCGCGTTTTCGACACAGATGCAGGTGGTTTCAGGCAACTGGATCATCAGCAAGCCGGTAGGTATTCGGGATGGAATTGATTATCTTTATACCGGAGAGGTCAGACGGATCGAGGCTGAAGCGCTGCGCGCCGTATTGAGCATGGAATCCATCGCCCTGATTTCAGCCGCCGGATGCGCGCCGACTGGCGAAGTGTTCAACCTGAACACCGAAGAGGTGGCGGCATGCTGCGCTCAATCCTTAAAGGCAGACAAACTGCTGCTGTTGACGGATGTGCTTCCGTCCGCAGATGATGGCTCGCACATCACGCACATGTCTCCGGAAGAAGGATTAAGTTATGCTGCGGCCCACGGCGACTCCGATCCATTGGCACGTCATTTGACGATAGCCTCTGATGTGTGCCGTGCCGGGGTGAACCGCTGCCACCTGATTCCCCTGGCGCATGATGGCGCTGTTCTGGAGGAACTGTTTACCCATCAGGGTATTGGCACGATGATCAGTCGTCAGAGTTATGATGTGCTGAGGAAAGCGCATTCTGCGGATCTGCCGGGTATCATGGCACTGGTGGAGCCTTTGCAGCAAAAGGGCATTTTGGTCATGCGCAGCCGCGAACAACTGGAACGCATGCTTGATGATTACTGGGTCATGATTCATGAAGGCATCGTGATAGCCTGTGTGGCTCTGCACTGGTTTGCAACAGATCACTGCGCGGAAATAGCTTCTCTTGCGGTGCACGAGGATTACAAAGGCAGCCGGTTTGCCGATACGCTGCTGGCACACGCGGAAGCCGTAGTGCGCCAGCGCGGAGGCCGACACGTTTTCGCTTTGACCACACAGAGCAGTCATTGGTTCATTGAACGCGGCTTCGTTCGGGCATCCCTTGCTGATTTGCCCATGGAACGCCAGTATTTCTATGATACTGCCAGATCCTCCCAGGTGCTGGTCAAGATTTTGCGCCGGGTCCACGATTCCGATCCCGTTTCACAGGAACCTTCGAATTGAACGCTTCGCCATCCAGGATTTCGTCCACCCACCTGTGGCATCCATGCACTCAGATGAAGGATCACGAACGCTGGCCACCCCTGCCAGTGCGCAGAGGTGAGGGAATCTGGCTGATTGATGAATCAGGACGCCGATATATGGATGCGATCAGTTCGTGGTGGGTTAATCTGTTTGGTCATGCCCATCCCTTGATCAATCGCCGTATCGCCACGCAGTTGAACCAACTGGAACATGTCATACTTGCCGGTTGTATCCACCAGCCCATCGCCGAACTTTCCGAGCGTCTGGTCGAAATTGCGCCCAGCGGTCTGAACTGGTGTTTTTACGCTGATAATGGCTCGAGTGCAGTAGAGGCGGCATTGAAAATGAGTTATCACAGCTGGCGCAACCGGGGATATGCTTCCAAACACCGTTTTATTACCCTGGGCAACAGTTATCATGGTGAGACGCTCGGCGCATTGGCCATCGGTGATGTTTCCCTGTACAAAGATATCTACCGCCCTTTGTTGATGGAAGCGATTACGGTCGTTTCTCCTGATTGTTATCCCAGAACCGACGGCGCGAGCTGGGAAGAGCACAGTCGGCAAATGTTTTGCCATATGGAGCAAGCGTTGTCACAATACCATGATCAGGTATGTGCGGTGATTGTGGAGCCGCTGGTTCAATGCGCGGGGAACATGCGCATGTACCATCCGGTTTATCTTGAATTGCTGCGCCAGGCCTGCGACCGTTATCATGTCCACCTGATCGCTGATGAGATCGCGGTGGGTTTCGGTCGCACCGGAACGCTTTTCGCCTGTGAGCAGGCGAATATCGCCCCGGATTTGCTCTGTCTGTCCAAAGGATTGACCGCAGGCTATCTGCCTTTATCGGTAGTCATGACCACCGATCCTATTTACGAGGCTTTTTATGACGATGATCCCTACCAGAAAGCTTTTTTGCATTCGCACAGTTATACCGGAAATCCATTGGCGTGCAGCGCGGCGCTGGCCTGCCTCGAACTGTTCGAGACTACCGATGTCATCCAGCGCAATCGCGCATTAAGCACCTGCCTGCAGCAAAATCTTGAAACTCTGAGCGCGCATCCCAATGTGGCGGAGGTGCGTCAGCACGGCATGATCGCTGCGGTGGAACTGGTGCAGGACAAGGTAAGCCGGGCGCCATTTCAATCGGAACAACGCCTTGGGCGTCATCTGGGGCAATTTGTTCTGGATCGAGGGGTATTGCTGCGTCCGCTGGGGGATGTGGTTTATTTCATGCCGCCCTATGTCATAGAAGAACACCAGATCGCCACCATGGTGGAAGTGGCTGCCGAAGGTATCGACCATGTGTATGGGCGTTGAATGGAGGATATAACACAATAGCTCGGCTGTTTTTTTTCAAGCTGTGTCAGTTGGCAGCGATATCATTTTCGGATTCACAAGAATGTCGAGTTGTGATTCACTCTTCACGAGCCAGGAATGGATCCGACAGTTTTACCTTTGACTTTTATATCAGGAAGCTCTGATTAAGTCATGAACCCGGTTCTTGCGGCCCTTATGTCCAGCTTCCTGGTTGACAATCTCCGCAATAGCCCTGCTAACCCGCGCGATTGTCGTCTCGAATCTGAACATAATGAATCGCGCCTGAGCTGCGCCCAGACTTGATCAGCGCTTCCCTTATGGATTGGTCATTTAATTGGCGTATGACTTGACGGTAAGGCGCGTTGAAATATAATTAATGGGATCTCGGCACCTTATTAATCGGCATGAATCATGAAAGTGGGTGTTGTTAGCATGTGATGGGGGGAATTCGGCTGCCGGATGGTCGGCGTGTTTTCTCCATAGAAGCCTATTCTTATCGCCAAGCCGGATTTCCTTATTCCAGTGCATTTTAATCGGATTCCGGATTTATTTGGGGCGTTTTGTCCCGAATGCATTAACAGTATGGAGCGCACATCTATTCCCAAGACTGTATAATGGAGTCAATGCACAGATTTGATTGAAAATTGAAAACTGAATGGATGATACGGATGTTTGAAGCATCGTATCCATTTTAATGGAGAGGGTATGCACAAATCCCTGACTGTTTCCGATATCAGGAAAATGCGCGAAAACGGAGAGCCGATTGCCGCATTGACAGCCTATGAAGCGGGTTTTGCCAGCGAAATGGATGCTGCAGGCGCGGATGTGGTTCTTGTGGGAGATTCTCTGGGCATGGTAGTACAGGGTCAGCCGGACACCATTGCCGTGACCACAGACGAGATGGTTTATCATTGTGCTTTGGTTCGAAGGGGCCTGGAACGGGCCTATCTGATGGCAGACTTGCCTTTTCTGAGTTATGCCAGTCACGATCAGACTTTATTCAATGCCGCGCGATTGTTGCAGCAGGGGGGCGCATCCATGGTCAAGCTCGAGGTGGACGGCAGAGACTGCGATCTGATTGGAACGCTAAGTCGCCGCAGTATACCAGTATGCGCGCATATCGGTTTGAGACCCCAGCAAAGCAGACAGTTGGGAGGATACGGGCTGCATGGGCGTGACGAAAAAATCGCCCTGCAAACCCTTGAGGATGCGCGGATGCTTGAACAGGCAGGTGCCGATATGATACTTGTGGAATGCGTTCCGTCGAAACTTGGACAACGAATCCGTGAGGCGGTTTCCGTTCCAGTGATCGGTATCGGCGCCGGTCCTGGTGTCGATGGTCAGATTCTGGTCATGCACGATATGCTGGGAATGGGTGAAGGTCCGCACCCTCGATTCGTTGTCGATTTTCTCAAGGAATGTGGCAGCATACGCGGGGCATTCAGCGCTTATGTGCAGGCTGTGAAAAACCGCTTATACCCGTCGCCCGAACAAAGTTATGGCTCTGTCTGATCAGCCCATGGTGGTAGTTTCGAGCATCGGGATGATTCGAGAAAGTCTCGCGCACTGGCACCAGGATGGGCAGACCATCGCGCTGGTTCCCACTATGGGCAATCTGCATGAGGGTCATATGACATTGATTCGACGTGCCCGTGAGATCGCTGATCGAGTGGTCGTCAGTATTTATGTCAACCCTTCCCAGTTTAGTCCTGGCGAGGATTATGAACGCTATCCGCGCACGCTGGAACATGACCGGGCTTTGCTCTCCGAAGCCGGAGTGGATCTGCTGTTTACGCCAACCGATGCGCTCATGTATCCGGGTGGACTTCCGGTCAAAGTCCAGGTGTCGGTACCGGGTTTGCGCGACACGCTTTGTGGTGCCCATCGTTCAGGACATTTTGATGGTGTTGCCACTGTAGTTACCAAACTGCTGCATATCATAGCCTGCGATTATGTATTGTTTGGTGAAAAGGATCTGCAGCAGCTTTATATTATTCGCCGACTGGTTGATGAATTGTTGTTTCCGGTCGAAGTCATCAGCGTGCCGACCTGTCGTGAAAAGGGTGGTCTGGCGCTCAGTTCACGCAACGCTTATTTGAGTGCGAGCCAACGTCGGGATGCATTGATGATGTCGCGAATCCTTCATGAAACAGCCGGAAAAATACTTTCCGGGGAGCGGGATTATCCTTCATTAAGCCGAAATGGAGACCACAGGCTGCGTGATGCCGGATTTGATGTCGATTATTTCACCATACGTCAACTGGATGATTTTGGCCTGCCGGAATCGGATGCGTCTCGTATTGCAATACTTGCAGCCGGATGGCTGGGAAAAACGCGCCTGATCGATAATTCTATCCTCTCCTTGGGCGAATAACCATTCTTTATTAATAGTTTTACGGGCCAATGGAGGACAATCCCGTGCAATTAACCTTATTAAATGCGAAGCTTCATCAGGCTAGAGTCACACATGCCGAACTTGAATACGAAGGATCGTGCGCGGTGGATTCTCAACTTCTCAAAGCAGCGAATATTATGGAATTTGAGCAGTTGCATATATACAACTTGAAAAATGGCGAACGATTTTCTACCTATGCCATCTGTGCAGAAGAAGGATCCGGCATCATTTCAGTCAATGGCGCCGCCGCCCATAAAGCTTCTGTGGGTGACCGGTTGATTATTTGTACTTATGGTGTTTTTCACGCCAGCGAGGTCGCATCTCATCTGCCACGACTGGTATATCTGGATGTTGACAATCGTATCAAGCGCACCAGTCATAACATCCCCATCCAGGTAGCCTAACCTTTAGAGGTTCCTCAGGGCGGGTTTCGTTTGCCACGACTGGTATATCTGGATGTTGACAATCGTATCAAGCGCACCAGTCATAACATCCCCATCCAGGTAGCCTAACCTTTAGAGGTTCCTCAGGGCGGGTTTCGTTATTTTTTAGATGGTATCTATCCAGGGCATCATCGGAATAATGCGGGTGATGGTGCGCTGAGTGGCACCACAATTGCGCGCTATAATCTCCTTGCCCTTGATGGCGGCGTATTGGCGCATTTGGTGATCCAGCAGCAATGCTTTGACATTGCTTGCCAGTTCATCTGAATTCCGGACCCAGCGCGTATGCCCTCCATCCACCAGTTGATGGACGATATCGCGCCAGTTGTCCACATAAGGGCCGCATAATACCGGGATGCCGAGGGCTGCGGGTTCCAGCAAATTATGACCACCTACCGGTACCAGGCTGCCGCCGACGAAAGCCACATGTGCACAGGCATACCAGCCCGGCAATTCTCCCATACTGTCGGCCAGGAATATCTGGGTGCGCTGATCGGGCACTTTCCCCGAACTGCGCCTGATCGTGACAAATCCAGAGCGTCGGCATAACGCTGCAACCTGATCGAATCGTTGTGGGTGCCGAGGCACCAGAATCAACATGACATCAATTTTTGCTTCATACAGCCTTGCCAGGGATTGCAAAACAAGGGCTTCCTCTCCTTCATGCGTGCTTGCTGCGATCCATACATGACGCTGCGAGCCCCAAACCTGCGCAGGCAACCATCGTTGAACCTGCGTAACGCTTTGCAGCGCCAGATCGAACTTGATATTTCCGGTTTCCTCGATTTTATTCCGCTGGTATCCCAATCTGACGAAACGATCGACATCGGAGGCGCTCTGGGCGCCGATCCAGTTGATGGATGATAAAGTCGGTTTGATAATGAAATTACCCAGTTTGTAAGTCTTAAATGAGTTCTCGGAAAGGCGGGCGTTGATCAACAGGACCTTGATATTGCGCTGCTTGCACATGACCAGCAGATTGGGCCATATTTCCCGTTCCAGAAGAATCAGCATGGCCGGGCGTACCCGGTTGAGGAAGAGCCGCAAAACCATTGGGAGATCCACAGGGAAATAAAGATGAGTGATTTGTCCGCCGAAACTTCGTTCAACGACCTCCTTGCCGGTCATGGTAGTGGTGGTAATCAGGAAATTACAGTTTTTCGCCTGCTCTTTTAGTAATTCATTCACTATAGGGGTGGCTGCGTTGACTTCACCGACCGAAACGGCATGGATCCAGATCAAGGGCAGCGCGCCGGATTGCCGCGGTACTGATCCGAGTTGCTGGGAACCGCGTTGCCATTCGGTTAGGTCTCCGTGGAGCCGTTTCCACACCAGCCTGAGAAAAAAAAACGGCAGCGCACTGTATAATACAGCCGTATAAATTCTACGCCACATGAGAAAAGCCGGTCATTCCTGGCGGCTCACTCTGTTGATTAAAGCGGTGGTGGAGTGTCCTGGAATCATGGGTATGATATGAACTTTTCCACCCGCGTTTATGACTGTGTCGGCGCCGACAATTTGACTGATCGTATAATCTCCGCCTTTGACCAGGATATCGGGGCTCACGAGGTCGATAAGTCGCCCGGGCGTATCTTCGGTGAATGGAACCAGCCAGTCGACATATTCCAGTGCAGCCAACATGAACATGCGATGGGATAAAGGGTTGATGGGACGCTGCGATCCTTTCAGACGGCGGATCGAGGCATCATCATTGACCGCGACCAGCAAATGATCTCCAAACTCACGCGCCTTTTGCAATAACTGGATATGACCCGGATGCAGTATATCAAAACAGCCATTGGTCATGACCAGTGTTTCATTGCGCGTCCGGATGTGTTTGATTTTTTGCACCAGAGCCGTTTCATCAAGAATTTTTGAGGGGGCTTCTGATGACAGTTGGGCCGCCAGTTCCTGGGCGCTGACGCTGGAAGTACCCATTTTTCCGACCACCATCCCTGCGGCGATATTGGCGGTTTTTGCGGCAGAAGTGATGTCAAGCCCACAGGCTATTCCAGCCGTTAATACTGCGATAACGGTGTCTCCAGCCCCCGTGACATCATAGACTTCTCGTGGATGTGCCGGAATGTCGGTGATCGAATCGGGTAATACCGCCAGGCGCATACCCTGTTCGCCCCGAGTTACCAGCAATGCCTCCAGATCCAGATGACGGCACATTGCTATCATTCGGCCTTGCATATTGGTTTCTTCGCTCCAAGGGCCCAAAGCCTCTTCAAATTCCCTTTGATTGGGCTTCAATACCGTAGCATGGCGGTAACGTTCGAAGTCTCTCCCTTTTGGATCCGCCAGCACCGGTACTTGATAGTGTCGGCATTGCGCGATCAATTGGTGGACATGATGGAGCGTTCCTTTAGCATAATCCGATAATATGACCGCAGAGACTCGTTTCAATGCCGGGATCAATAATGGAACAAGATCGATGGAGACATGGGCCACATCAGCGTTCGAGGCTTCAAAATCCATACGCAATAATTGCTGATGGCGACTCATCACCCTGAGCTTTGTGATGGTAGGTATGCGCTCGTCTGCCAGAAAAAGGCATTCGATCCCTTGTTCGTCCAGAGCTTGCTGCAAAAGCTGACCTTCAAGGTCATTGCCGATCACGCCTGCGAGCGTGACTTTTGCGCCAAGTTGCGCCAGATTGAGCGCCACATTTGCGGCGCCGCCTGGACGATGTTCCATTTCTTCGATGCGCGCCACCGGAACCGGGGCTTCCGGAGATATTCGATGCACGGCGCCATGCCAGTATCGATCAAGCATGACATCACCCACCACAAGAATATGCACTTGCGACCAGTCGGGAAGGGAAATATCGTCATACAAAATAGATTGGTTTCTGTTGTTCATGGATATGATGATAAAAGCGCCGGAAAACATTTCCCGTTCCGGTTTCGGGACAAAAGTTCATTTTATGGTTTTTGCGCGAAAAAAGCAGCGGGTCATCGGCACGATTTATGTAGTTGCTCTCAGGGAACCTCTGAACAAGTCATGAACTCGGTGCCTGCGGTGAGCGAAGTCGAACCCGCTTGCGTCCCTACTGACCCAGCTTCATTGTTGACTATTTTCGCAATAGCTCTGCTAACCCGCGCAATTTAACCCGAGAGTCTGAACATGGGGAATCACACTTCGTCCAGACTTGTTCAGAGGTTCCTTAGGTATGTTCCCGCGCAACTCGAACCGGTTCAAGCAATCGATCAGCGTTATTCTACAAAAAAATCCGTTGTACCAGCCTGGATACTCAAGTATAAAGCAGTGTCTGACGATAGGTACTGCGATCCGGCGTAGCGCGATCGCGCGCAAAGTTGGTAAATCCTGGTTTTCACAGGGCGTATGAAAAATATTTACGCCGATTCGCTGCGCGGAGTTTGATCGGGTTGGGTATTGGAACGATCCAGAGCAGCGCTGACGGCTTCATCGACATGCGTGATCCATACGAATGCCAGTTTTTCTTTGACGCTATCCGGGATATCCTCATATACCTTACGGTTGCGTTCGGGCAGAATGACGGTATTCAAGCCGGCTCGCTGGGCTGCAATCACCTTTTCCTTGATTCCACCTACCGGCAAAACAAGTCCTCTAAGGCTGATTTCTCCTGTCATGGCGATATCTTTGCGTACAGTGGTCGAAGTAAACAGAGATGCCAGGGCGATAAACATCGCGACGCCGGCGCTTGGACCGTCCTTGGGAATGGCTCCAGCCGGTACATGAATATGTACATCCGAGACTTCAAAAGTTTTCGGATCGATATTGAGCGCATCGGCTTTGGTTTTGACCAGGGTCAGCGCTGTCTGAGCGCTTTCTTTCATGACATCTCCCAGTTGCCCGGTCAGGATGAGTCTTCCGGTTCCTGGTGTCTGGGTGGCTTCAATAAACAGAATATCGCCTCCAACCGGTGTCCATGCCAGACCGGTGGCTACTCCAGGAACGGTAGTACGCATGGCGACTTCATTTTCAAAACGTTTTGATCCCAGAATTTTGGTCACTTCATCTTCATCAATTCTGAAAGGTCCGGTTTCGCTCTCAGCTACACGCATGGCGATATGGCGAAAAACTGCCCCGATTTCACGCTGAAGACTGCGACACCCTGCTTCGCGCGTGTAATCCCGGATGATGGCGTATATCGCTTCGGGTGTCAGTTCGCAGTCCACCTGGTTCAGACCTGAGGCATTTTTTTCCCTGTTTACCAGATATCTCTCGGCGATCTGGTATTTGTCTTCTTCGGTGTAGCCTGAAAGTTCAATAATTTCCATGCGATCAAGCAGGGGAATAGGGATACTGTCGATGACATTGGCGGTGGCAATAAACATGACGCGACTCAGATCGAATGGAACGCCGATATAATGATCGCGAAACGTGTGGTTCTGCTCAGGGTCCAAAACTTCCAACAACGCAGCAGCGGGGTCACCCTGAACGCCATGTCCAAGTTTGTCTACTTCATCCAGCATCATGACCGGATTATGAGTTCGCGCTTTGCGCATGGACTGAATGATATTGCCCGGCAAGGAGCCAATATAGGTTCTCCGGTGCCCTCTGATTTCTGCTTCGTCGTGAACCCCACCGAGGCTGACACGAACAAATTCCCGACCCATAGCGCGCGCGATGCTTTGCCCAAGCGAGGTTTTACCCACCCCAGGGGGGCCTACGAAACACAGAATGGGACTTTTGCTCTCCGGGCTGAGTTTGTGTACAGCCAGATGTTCGAGAATTCTGCGTTTGATCCGGTCAAGGCCGTAATGATCCTCATCCAGCACCGAGCGGGCCTTCTTGATGTCGATCATGTCCTCACTGGCCTTGGACCAGGGCAATTCGATCAACCAGTCGAGATACGTTCGCACCATGCCGTATTCCGCAGATGCTTCGGTCATGCGCTCGAGACGACGCAGTTCTTTTTCAGCTTCCTCTCGCGCCTCCTCGGGCATCTTGGCCTGTTCCACGGCGGCCTTTAATTCCTCGATCTCAGAAGTTTTTTCGTCATTTTCTCCGAGTTCGCTCTGAATGGTTTTCAACTGTTCCCGCAACAGGTATTCGCGCTGCCGGGCATCCATGGACTGTTTGGTGCGCTGGTTGATATCATGCGATATTTTCAGAACTTCAAGCCGATAGGTCAGCAGGTCATTGACCCGCATCAATCGTTTGCCCAGGTCGATCGTTTCCAGAACACTCTGTTTTTCTTCCGGCTTGAAATCCATGGTGCCGGTGACCAGATCTGCCAGCCCTCCGGGGGAATTAGCGAGCTGAATCGCCTGGCTCAGTTCGTTGGGCGCCTGTGGAAGCAGTTTAACGACTTCAATGGCCTGTTGTTTCAAATGAACGAAATAGGCGTTAATGGTTTTATCGTCAAGTGCTGTTTCAGAAGAAGGTTCCTCGATCCGCTCGATTTTTGCACGCAGAAATGGATCATTGTCCAGAAATTCAATGATGCGGAACCGTTGTTCACCTTGGCATATCAGGTGATGCATGCCATTGGGCGCGGTGACATAACGCAATATGCTGGCGACCGTTCCCACACCGTACAGATCTGCCGACCCGGGTTCTTCGGTTTCGATGTCTTTCTGGAGAACCAGGCCGATGGGTTGCTCGGTGCGCGCCGCTTCCTGAGCTGCAGCGATGCTGGCCTTGCGCCCGACACTGATGGGAGACACCAGCCCGGGGAACAGCACTGCGCTACGCATGGAAACAAGTATTAAGGTTTCTTGTTGTGACGATGAGTGCGCATCCATGGTTTCTTCCTTCAGCGATGGTATGGTTTTCTGTCTATTGGTCTTTGCGCAGATGAATCGCCAGACACCCATGGCTGTATTCCTGTTTGTCGATGTGAACGTAACCCGTGGGCAGAATAACCCGGCGTTGCAGATGTCCACACGGGATTTCGAGTCGGTGTATGGTGGCGTGTTCCGGCATCGAGGGGATAAAACGCCGGGCGCTAATCATCAGTATTTCCCCTTCCAGGGTAACGTTGATATGCGAAGGCATGATACCAGGCAACGCGATCATAATGATCAGGTGGTCGAGCGTTTCAAAAATATTAACGGGCGGTTCAAACGACACCAGGACACTATGTCGGGTGTATTCAATCTCAAGGCGTTGTAAACCCCCTTGCTTATGAATCATTTTGAGCGCTTGCAGCCACATCCAGTTTTCCAGTTCACTTGAAGGCATGCCAACTCTCCTGGCGCGATGGGTGTGAAAAAAAATATCAGCAACTAAATTAAACTATTAATTATTAAGGAACACAAAAAAATATCGGACTTCAGGAGTATCCAGTTTATTTGCTGTATTATGGAAGAATAACACAGAGTCGGATCGTTTCATTCGCAAGCTGATTAGCGTGACAGGTTCCCTAAATGGGTAGTTAAACCTGGAGCATTGAAAATCGATCATAATCTTTATTCTACACACCAACATGGAAACAGGCCATAATAGTGCATCGGGTTGTTTTCGTCGCTGCCGGGAAAAGCTTTGGAATATGCTTTTATTTTTTTGTTGCTTGAACCGTCAGATCAAGCTCTTAGTCCAGGGGAATAATCGGCATGGACTATGGCATATTTATTGCCTCCTCATATATCGAGGCATTCATCCTGAGGAAGCATGATACTCAAATGCGATTTTTTAGCCACCAATCCAGTAAGGGGTAAGCAATGGCACGAATTGGTATATTCTTTGGTACAGATACCGGCAATACACGCAAGATCGCCAAGATGATTAAAAAGCGTTTTGACGATGAAACCATGGCTAAGCCAGTCAATGTTACTTCAGCGACCCCCGATGATGTCGCTCAGTATGATTACCTGATTTTTGGTACCCCTACGCTGGGAGAGGGACTCCTGCCTGGTCTGTCGGCTGATTGTGAAAACGAAAGCTGGGAGGAATTTTTGCCGCAGCTGGATGACGTGGATTTTTCAAATAAAACCGTAGCGATTTTCGGCTTCGGCGATCAGGAGGGTTATAGCGATGAATTCGTGGACGCCATGATGGAAATTTACCTTTTTGTCAAAGATAAGGGCGCGAAAGTAGTCGGGCAGTGGCCGACCGATGGTTACGAATTCGAGCACTCAGAATCTATCGTCGATGGCAGGTTTGTCGGATTGGCGCTGGATCAGGACAACCAGTCCGATCTAACCGAAGAACGCGTGACTACCTGGCTCTCATCGATTGCGCCCGACTTCGGCTTATCTCTTTGAGATTGTAGAATACAAGCGCTGTGGTCTTGTCGTTGTCATTACCCCGCAGCGGAGTAATCCAGAATCTGTGATATATCAGATCCTGGATGCACTGCCTTGCGATTGACTCAAATGGTTCTTTTCAGATGTGTTCACCTGGGCAAAATTTTCCGATCATTCTCATGATACCGCGGTTGCCGCCTTTTAATTTTCTGGATCCTGAACGGATACGCCGTATCATTCTTGAGAATATTAAAGTTAATGAGGCAAGTATTCAAAAACTGATCGAAACGGCAAAATCTGACGTTGGCTGGGAAGCGATTATATGGCCACTCGAATCGATGGATGAGCGGCTGCAACGAGCTATGGGCATTGCCAGCCACTGTCATTCCGTGATTGATTCGAAGGAATGGCGGGATGTCTATCAGCATTGCGTCGGTGCAGTCAGTGATTATTATTCACAGCTCGGGCAGAATCGGGATTTGTTGCAGCTTTATACACAGTTCAATGAAAATTCTCGTTTTGGCGCGTTGAGTTCCGTGCGCAGGCGGGTGGTCACGCTTGCCATGCGGGACTTCCGCCTGTCTGGCATTGATCTGCCTGAGAGTGGGCGGGATCGTTTCCGGGAAATTTCAAGAAGTCTCTCCAAATTGCAGGCACGGTTCGCCGAACAGGTGCTTGATGCCACCGAGGCATGGTCGCTGGAACTTTCAGAGCCACAACAAACAGAAGGGCTGCCTGAGCATGTGCATCGTTTGCTTGCCGATAATGCCCGCCAGCGTTCGGTTCCGGGCTTGCTGGCAACACTCGATCAACCCACATATCTTGGTTTGATGACCTATGCCCGGGATGCATCGTTGCGCCGTGACTTATATCAAGCTTATGCCACCAAGGCTTCTGATCAAGGTCCTGACGCCGGAAAATGGGATAATGGCCCGATCATGGAAGAGATTATGAGTTTGCGTCATGAAGAAGCGCAACTGTTGCAATTTCCGACTTTCGCTCACTTATCCATAGAATGCAAGATGGCTTCATCCCCGGAACAGGTTTTGGATTTTTTACGCAGCCTTGCCCGCCAGGTCCGACCAATAGCTGAAAAGGAATTGCATGAACTGAGTCGTTATGCTTTTGAGCGCGACGGAAAAAGTGATCTGCAGCCTTGGGACATGACTTATTACAGCGAAGGGTTGCGCAAGGAGAAGTTTGATATTTCACAGGAACAATTGCGCCCTTATTTCCCGTTACCTACCGTATTGAAAGGCATGTTCGTTATTTGCCAACGCATGTATGGCATCCAACTTAAGGAAGAACATGATATCAGCACCTGGCATCCGGATGTCGTCGTCTATGCCATCGAGGACGAAAAGGGTGATTTGCTGGGTCATTTTTACCTCGACCCCTTCGCTCGCATGCGCAAACGTGGCGGCGCATGGATGGCCGGACAGGTCAACCGCCTGAGCATAGGTGATGGTATTGAGCCGCCGGTGGCTTTTCTGGTGTGCAATTTCACTCCTGCTGAGGAGGGTAAAGATGCGTTGCTCACCCATGAAGATGTCACTACGCTGTTTCATGAGTTTGGACATGGCTTGCATCATCTGCTTACGCAGATTGATGAAATGCCGGTTGCCGGTATCAATGGCGTGGAATGGGATGCGGTTGAATTGCCAAGCCAGTTTATGGAAAATTTCTGCTGGCGCGTTGAAGCTCTACCGCTGATCTCCGGACATGTGGAAACAGGCGAACCATTACCGGTTGATATTTTGAATAAGCTTGTGGCAATGCGTTGTTTTCAGAGCGGGATTCAGACCGTACGCCAACTTGAATTTGCCTTGTTCGATTTCCTGCTTCATTTGCAATACAAGCCGGGTCAGACCAGCGGGGACATCCTGGAATTGCTCAAGGAGGTACGTGAAGAAGTGGCGGTGGTGTTCCCGCCAGCTTGGCATCGTTTTCCGCATGGTTTTACTCATATTTTTGCCGGAGGTTACGCAGCCGGTTATTACAGTTACAAATGGGCTGAGATGCTCTCGGCGGATGTTTTCTCGGCTTTTGACGAAGAAGGTGTTTTCAACCCTGCCACTGGGCATCGTTTTTTGCATGAAGTACTGGAGCAGGGTGGATCTCGTCCTGCGATGGATTCTTTCGTGGCTTTTCGCGGTCGGGAGCCGGAAATTGAAGCCTTATTGCGCCAGGATGGTATCGTGCGATAATCAAGTTTGGGGAACTGCTGATTAATTATGGATGAAGTGGATTATGATTCCTTATGTCCAGCTTCTTTGTTGACAATCTCCGCAATAGCCCTGCTAACCCACGCAATTTATCCCGAGAATCTGACCCTGATGAATCACGCCTGAGCTTCATCCAGACTTGTTCAGAGGTTCCCTAAAGCCCTTTCGGAGAAGGGCGTCACAAGCCTCTGGGATATTGAGGCTGCTTTGGATCGAAAAAAGGAGCAGGGATTCGCTCCGGATGATGTGGTGGGCATGGCTCATCTGAAAGGTCGGCTCTATGGCCAGTATCAGCGTTTGGTGTTTTTTCGGGATTTCTTGATGGAAGAAGGTCTGCGTGCTTTAAGCTACGGAATACGCCCGCGGTTTGTGTTGACCTATCTCGGTGTTCTGGCACTGACTGTTGCCATACTTACCCTACCGCCCTTGGTGGTGTCATTGGCTTACGACGAGAAAATTCTAGCCTTGCGTCTTGTGGGCGTGATCGCAGCTCTGACCGCTTTTGGCATACCCATGATTCCCATTCTGCCCGCAAACGCACTTCAGGAAAACGAGGCACTTGCCATTACGGCATTGGCGTTTATTTTAATTCCTGTTTTCATGGCATTTCCTTTAATGTCCAGTTCATTTCCCTACCGTTTGGCCTTATTCGAGAGCTACTCAGCCATCACTTCTACAGGCCTGACCGTGGTGGATCGCATTGAAAGCTGCAGCAGGGGTTTTCTTTTTCTGAGATCCTGGATGCAATGGTATGGTGGTCTGGGCATCGCCATAGTCTCGGTAGCCTTGTTTCTTCGGCACAGCATTGCCGCCAAGCGGCTTTTGGGGCTACCCGAGACCAATGGCTGGTTGACTTCCAGTCGCGCTTACGCAAGAAACGTGCTGATAAGCTATTGTGTACTTACTATAGCAGGAGTCCTAGGGGTCTATATGTTTCTGGGAGAGGGTTTTCACGCCGTGGTTCTCACTCTCAGTGCTGTATCCACCGGCGGTTTCTCATCTTTTGATGACAGCCTGGCATCGATCGATCCTTTGAGTCGCATCGCCGTCATGCTGGTCGCTCTGGCCGGGGCTTTGCCGCTTGCCCTTGTGTATCGGGCCATGCGTGGCGACATCAGGGCTCTTGTGGCAGACCGTGAAGTTCTTGTTTTTTTGACCTTAATTGCGGTTAGCGGATTCTGGTTATGCACTATTTTACCCAGTGGTGCCACGGGCGCTTCGACACGACTGGACAGAGGGTTATTGACCCTTTCGGCTCACTCTACTACAGGCTTCAGCGCACTTGATACTACGGCGCTCAGCGCTGCCATTCAGACCACAATTATTCTGGCTATGTTGGTGGGAGGATGTGGCGGCAGTTCCAGCGGTGGTATCAAAGTATGGCGGATTATTGTGGCGGGACGGCTGTTACTGCACCATTTGGCGGGGGCCGGTTTGCCTGAACATGCCTGGCTCAGACTTCGAGTGGAAAAATTATCCTCACGCCGTGATATCGATAGTACAGTCTTGGTGTTTGCCCTTATGTTCTGTGTGATCGGTTTATCCTGGGTAGCCTTGTGCGCTTACGGTTATCCCATGGGTAATGCCTTGTTTGAAGTGGTTTCTGCCACCACCAATGCTGGCTTGAGCAGCGGAATCACAAGCAGCCGAATGCCGCCAGGTGCGGCATGGATACTGGTGATAGATATGCTGCTGGGCCGCTTGGAGTTCATCGCTTTGCTGATTATTTTATTTCCACCCGCGTGGACAAGTAAGAGGTTGAAATCCTCATGAGAGCCGTTATCATCAGTGCAAGTGCCCTGGGGGCAGCTACTGCCAGAGAATTGCTTGCAGCCGATCATGAATGTGTTCTGATAGACCGAAACGAGGAGACGCTCAATCTCCTGGAAGAAGAACTCGATGCCGGCTTTATTCTGGGTGACCCTACAAAACCATCGGTGTTGAAGGAGGCGGATCCGGCTCATACCGATATTCTTTTTTGTCTGTCCGAAAGCGACCCCCTCAATATCATGGTGGGACTTTTAGCCCGCTCGCTGGGCTTCAGACGGGTCATCAATAAAATTGAAGACCCGGAACTGGAGAAACTGTGTGCAGAACTCGGGCTGACTGAAACGATCATTCCGACCCATGCCTTGGCCATCGGTCTTTCTGGCCTATTGCAGGGAGACGGCAAAGGATTGCCCTGGCTCCAGGTTAATAAATCCCAGGGAACCTCTGGTTAATTCATGAACTCGTATTTTACGCCCCTTATGCCCGGTTTTCTGATTGTAAATCTTTGCAATAGCCCTGCTGTTACGGTGGATAAGCACCTCGAACCTGAACAGTAGGAATCACACCTGAGCTTCGTCCAGAATTAATCTAAAGGTTCCTTAAATGAGAAGTGGTCGACCCATTTTGCCCCGTGCCGATGCATATCTGCTTAATATGGGCACAGGTGGATCTCGTGGAACGGGTTCTTGACCGGGCTGTTCCAGGCAGAAGATAGCGCTATGGCAGATTAAATACCATGGATCAGGCTGACGACCGGTTTGATAGATTATGACGCCGCTGAAAGAGACTGGATGGTTTCCAGTAAATGAACCAGAATGGCCGCCGTCATGCCCCATATGGTGTGATTTTCGTATGTGAAAATGTAATACGCGATCTCATGATCACCGAATCTGTGGTATTTTTTCTTTCGGTTGCCCGGATCGGCCAGATAACTCAGCGGAACCTCAAAAATACACGCTACTTCCTCGGTCTGAGGGCGCAGGCAAACGTCCTGATTTAGCCAGCCGACGACCGGTGAAACGCAAAAGCCGCTCATGGTACAACAGGCGGGCAGGTGACCGAGCACGGTCACAGTGGATGGGTCGATACCGACTTCCTCTTCCGCTTCACGCAATGCCGCGGCACTGGGTGAAGGATCGCCTGGTTCCACGGATCCACCGGGGAAAGCCACTTGTCCAGCATGATTGCTCAAATGCTGCTGGCGTTCCGTTAAAATAACATGAGCGCCATTCGTTCGTGGAATAATCGGGATCAATATCGCGGCGCGTCTGAGTTCATGCGGTTGTTTCAATAACAGGTTCATGGGCAAGGCGGCAGCAGCCCCCTCAAGCCGGTAGTGATCGGGGTTTTCACCCATGATATCCTGAAGGCGTGATGGAAGCAGCGATAACATGGTTTCCGGTGACGGAAGATCATGCGGCGCTTGTGATAAATCACCTTTTGTCAACCGTCAGTTCCTCCCTCTGTCAAGCGTCTGGGATCAAGCAGTGCGCGCAACTCATTCTCAGTAAGATTGGTTTGCTCCTTTGCCACATCAATAATCGCTCGTCCTTCAGCATACGCCTGTTTGGCTATCCTGGCGCCTTCATCATAACCGATGACATGGTTGAGTGCGGTGACCAGAATGGGGTTTCGTTCAAGCGCCGACTGAATGCGTTCGACGTTGACATTGAATCCGGCGATGGCTTTGTCCGCAAGAACCGTCATCATATTAGACAAAAGTTCTATGCTTTGCAAAAGGTTTGCGGCGATCACCGGCAGCATGACATTGAGCTGAAAATTGCCCGAAGCGACCGCCCATGCGATGGTGGTGTCATTGCCGACGATTTGAGCCGCAACCTGCACGGTGGCTTCTGGTATCACGGGATTGACCTTGCCCGGCATAATGCTGCTTCCGGGTTGCAGCGACGGCAGGGAAATTTCCCCGATTCCGGCCAGAGGACCGCTGTTCATCCAGCGCAGGTCGTTGCCGATCTTGGTCAGGACGACCGCCAGCCCGCGGAGTTGGGCAGAAAGTTGCAGCGTACCATCCTGGGAACTCAAGGATTCAAAATAATCGGGTGCCGGTTTGAAAGACAGCGTGGTATGTTCCGATAGACGGGCACAGAACAATGCGGCGAATTCCGGGTGGGCATTGATTCCGGTGCCGACTGCAGTGCCTCCCTGCGCCAGATAAAGGATTTCCTCCAGCGCTCGGTTGATACGACTGGTGCTATGCTCAATCTGGCTGGCCCAAGCACCCAGTTCCTGGGACAATCGAACCGGCATGGCGTCCATTAAATGAGTCCGTCCGGTTTTGATGACATCATCGAGATCGTTTGCCTTATCCTCGAGCGTGCTGTGAAGATGCGCCAGGGCTGGTAAAAGTTGATCCCGAACCAGCATGGCGGCGCTGACATGAATGGCGGTCGGGATGACATCATTGCTACTTTGTCCAAGATTGACGTGGTCATTGGGATGCACGCTATCCTGCAAACGTCGAGAAGCCAGATTGGCGATAACTTCATTGGCGTTCATGTTGCTGCTGGTCCCGGAACCCGTTTGAAACACGTCGATAGGGAAATGTTCATCGTATTTCCCTTCAGCCACCTCAAGGGCGGAAGTGACGATGGGTTCCACCAGACGAAGATCCATCAGCCCCAGATCGCCGTTGATCTGAGCCGCCGTTGCCTTGATCAGCCCGAGCGCGCAGATGAAAGGCCGGGGCATGCGCATGCCGCTTATGGGGAAATTATTCACTGCTCTTTGGGTCTGCGCGCCCCATAATGCCCATGACGGTACGGCCAGTTCTCCCATGCTATCGCGTTCGATGCGTATCTGTTCCTCTTTCATTCCAGCTTCCTCCTTGCGGTTTCTTTAAGATGAGACCTTAGCATAACTCTCCCGTAGTTTAACCCTGAATGTTATAATCACACATGCAAAAGCCATTCACCACCCAACCCAATCTTTTTGTATCCAGCCTGGATCCTGGCCATCCGGCTCTGCATGCGCTTGATGATACTGAGGCGCTTTAGACCGGCCAGAGATTGAGCGTCTATTGTCTACGATCCATGCTTCCACAACAGGTCGCCCCGGCTATCCATTATTAACCTTGTTGCGCGGTTTATTGCCTGGTGCGTGGTACCGGCTGTCCGATGCGCAGTTAGCCCATAGCTTATATCGTGACTTGTTATTTCGAAAATCCTGCCATCTTGAACTGGGGGCCGAGGTTCCAGAGGCATCTACCCTTGGGCGATTTCGAATTGAAGGAATGTGAGTGGAGATTTAACAACAACGACCCTTAAACCCAATTATCTATTCTGAAAATGGAACCTCGTTCAGGAATTCAGAACTAAACCGAAAGATTAAGTGCTTTGCTGGAAGCTCAACGACACTAACCAAAACCTATGGTTAGGCTGAGGTCTCTTTACATCACTTTGCTATAATAAAAACCTGATCACACCTTGCTGGTGTTCAGCAGCCCATTTTCGCTAATTCACGGAATGATCACATGCAACTGACTTCTCTTTCCGCTATATCTCCTATTGATGGTCGTTACGCAGGCAAATCCTTTCCATTGCGTTCACTATGCAGTGAATACGGACTGATCCGCTATCGGTTGTGGGTGGAATTGCGCTGGCTGCTGGAGTTGACCGAACACCCGGAAATCAAGGAACTGGCTCCGTTGAATATCGACGCGCGCAACAGATTGTTGCAACTGCATGATCAATTCAGTATTGAGGATGCTCAGCGCGTCAAGTCCATAGAGGCCAATACCAATCATGACGTCAAGGCGCTCGAATACTATACCCGGGAATTGCTGCAAAGAGATGTTGATTTGTCGCCCCTGGTTCCTTTTGTGCATTTCGGCTGCACTTCGGAGGATATCAACAACCTGGCTTATGCCATGATGCTGAGAGACATACGTGATGAGCATCTGACCCCTGTTCTGCATGATCTGGCCGACAACCTGGAACAAATGGCTGTGCGTTATGCTGATGCCGCCATGCTGGCGCATACCCATGGTCAGCCAGCCTCGCCGACGAGCATGGGCAAGGAAATGCGTATATTCGCAAACCGCTTACGCCAGCAGACAGAACGATTGAATCAGGTCGTAATTGCCGGAAAATTCAATGGAGCTGTGGGAAATTATAATGCTCATTGCATCAGTTATCCCGAAGTGGATTGGTTGTCACTATCTGCTGATTTTATTCAGCAACTTGGCTTGACTCCCAATCTGCATACCACCCAGATCGAACCGCACGACTGGATGGCAGAATATTTTCATGCCCTGGTTCGTATCAATGCCATTCTGATGGATCTCTCCCGGGATTGTTGGGGTTATATATCCCTTGGTTATCTGGCCCAATCCACGGTTTCATCGGAAGTGGGTTCATCCACCATGCCGCATAAAATCAATCCCATCGACTTTGAAAACGCAGAGGGAAATTTGGGATTGGCTAACAGCCTGCTCGAACATCTGGCGACCAAACTGATGATGTCTCGCTGGCAAAGGGATCTGACGGATTCCACGGTTTTGCGCAATATCGGCTCAGTGGTGGCTTACTGCCTGATCGGGTATCAGAGTCTGCTCAAGGGTCTGCAGCGAATTACCCCGAACGAGTTGTGTATGGCGTCTGATCTCGATCAGCACTGGGAAGTGCTTGCGGAAGCGGCGCAAACCGTGATGCGGCGCTATGGTCAAGATCAGGCGTATGAACAACTTAAAGCGCTGACCCGTGGGCAGAAACTCACGTCTTCCCAGTGGGGATCCTTCATACAGACACTCGATTTGCCCGAAGAAGCCAGAAACCTCTTGCTGGCCTTGACTCCCGCTGATTATACGGGACTGGCAGCCACCCTCGCCCGAATGAAATAAACAGGTCGAATCATGGGAACCTTGCGTAGTTCCTGGTTCGGGTTGACTTGCTGGATAAGAAGGTCTGGGTCGGTATTTTATCTGTGCTACCCGAACTCATGTGTCTGCTGACGTTCGCGTGGGAAATGCACGAACAATGGCGACTGGTGCTGGTAGCCAACCGGGATGAGTTTCATCAGCGCCCAAGCCGATCCGCCGATTTCTGGGAAGATGCTCCGTGTGTTTATGCTGGCAGGGATCTGAAAGCCGGAGGAAGCTGGATGGGCTTGAATCTTCATGGCTGCTGGGCGGGGGTGACCAATTATCGGGAACCGCAAAGACCTTCGCCTGCGGCGCCTTCCCGTGGACGCTTGGTGACGGAATATCTCACAGGGGGATATTTCGGCGCAGAAGCTTATACGAAACATCTGAGACACGCGTTGCCGCTTTATCCGGCAGTCAATATGGTTTATGGGGATAGTTCTGGCGTATGGTACGCTGGCAATCGGGCCGATGATCGCCCACGCAGGCTTGGAAGCGGGATTTACGGCTTGAGCAACCATCTTCTGGATACGCCGTGGCCTAAGGTCCTTGCCGCGCGCCGATTTATGGGGCAATGGCTAAAACAATCTTCGGATCCTGCAGCGCTGATGGACCAAATGCATGACCAAACGTTCGCTCCCGACTTTCTTTTACCAACTACCGGGGTCGGGATTGAGTTGGAACGTTTCTTGTCTCCTGTGTTTGTTCGATCACCGGCTTACGGCACCCGGAGTACGACCCTTCTGATGCTTGACCGGGATGGAAACGCGCAATTCATGGAACGTTGTTACAATGAACAAGGAAGCATGGTTGAAACACGTGACAGATTTCTGACCTTGGGGGATTGAGATTCATCGGACTTGAGGGGCTTTTTCTTAATCATGGCTTTTTTGGGCATGTCTTTTTTTTATCATGTTTTCGGTTCATACTGAAGAAGCTCTGAACAAGTCATGAACTCGGTGCCTGCGGTGAGTGAAGTCGAACCCGCTTGCGCCCCTTATGTCCAGCTTCTTGGTTGACACTCTTCGCGATAGCCCTGCTGACCCGCGCGATTGTCGCCTCAAATCTGAACATGGGGAACCACCATCACTTTCGCCCAGACTTGATCGGAGGTTCCCTGAATAAAACTTGTTTCCCGGAATGAGTCATGGAGGTGATTATGATTGAAATACGGATCCATGGTCGTGGAGGTCAGGGCAATGTTCTGGCGGCTTATCTTTTGGCCGCGGCGGGAATCAGCCACGGATTGTTTGCCCAGGCTTTCCCGCATTTCGGCGCTGAGCGGCGTGGCGCACCGGTAACGGCATTTGTACGTTTTAATCATCGACCGATCTACAGGCGGGATCAGGTCAACCATCCGGATTTTTTAATTATTCAGGATGCCGCTTTGATGAATATTCCAGGCATTGCCAATGGATTGAGTAATCGTGGCGGCATATTGATCAACGTCTCCCAAGCTGAGGATATTCCCCTCCAATCTGAACAAAAGCTGGTGGCGTTTGCAGCGTCCGCGCTTGCGCGGGAATACACAGGCAGAGCGCTGGCGAATACCGCTTTGTTGGCCGCCTTTTTGAGCCTGACCGAATTGTTGCCGTTGTCTGCATTGGAAACCGCGGTAGGAGAGCGTTTTTATGGCGAAGTAGTGGACAGGAATATTCAGTTGATTCGCAAAGCGGCAACGAGCGTACCTGCCGGGGTTTGGCGCAACGAGGCTCAGATTCATTCCGGGGAAATTGCTAATGCTTAAGGCACTCGAAGGTTCACAAGCTATCGCGCAGACGGTGGCATTATGTCGGCCCGATGTCGTGTCAGCCTATCCGATCACACCTCAAACCCATATCGTTGAAAATATCGCCAAGCTGATCGCCGATGGGCGTGTTAATTGTGAATATGTCAGTGTGGAAAGTGAGTTTTCCGCGGCTTCGGTCGTGCTTGGAGCCGCAGCAGCGGGCGCCCGGGCTTATACCGCGTCGGCATCGCAGGGAATTCTGTTGATGAGCGAGGTGCTGTACAACATTGCCGGTATGCGTATTCCCATGGTTTTGACCTGCGCCAATCGCGCCGTTTCGGCGCCGTTATCTATCTGGAATGACCAGCAGGATTCGATGGCGGTGCGTGATGCCGGCTGGATTCAATTCTATTGCGCCGACAATCAAGAAGCGATTGATACCACCATTCAGGCGTTCCGGATCGCCCAGGAATGTGAATTACCGGTTATGGTATGCATGGATGGCTTTACCCTGACGCATACCATGGAGGCATTAAGCGTTCCATCTCAGGAGGAAGTGGACACATTTCTACCTCCTTTTGAGTTCAGTCGGCGTCTGGATCCGCGTGCTCCAATCAGCATGGGAACCTTGGTATCACCCGATTTTTTTCCTGAAGCGCGTCATTCGCATCATGCTGCTCTGCTTCATGCGACGGAAACCATCATCACCGCCGATCAGGACTGGATGAAAATATGTGGGCGGTTTTATGGCGGGTTGCTCGGAGTGGACGGCCCGGACGATGCGCGGGTGGGTATTATGGTAATCGGATCGATTTATGGCACATTGTTGGAAGCCCGGAATGAATTTCCAGAACTTCCACCCTGGAGCCTGATCAGGCTGCGCGTTTTTCGTCCATTTCCGATTGAAGCCGTGCGGGAAGTTTGCTGCGGACTTGATGATGTGATCGTGGTGGAACGCGCCTTGTCACCCGGAAGTGGTGGTATTATCGGCGCTGAAGTACGCGCGGCACTTTACGGGCTGGAGCATGCTCCGCGGGTTCATAATGTGGCCGTAGGTCTGGGTGGGCGGGATGTTTCCATGCAGATTTTACCCCGGCTTTTTGAGTTGTTCGAGGCGCCGGAGCCTGTGCAATTCAAGGTTTTCGATCTCGAAATAGACAGATTGGAGCCGGAAGATCAGTAAGAGAGATTCTGATTTCCGGCTAATACTATTGGTCTGCTTGAGCCTTGGATGGCTCGCCAAGTATGGGATTTGTGCCATGGTTCAGCATCAGATATTCAATTTATCAAGGAACCTCCGATCAAGTCTGGACGAAAGTGATGGTGGTTCCCCATGTTCAGATTCGAGGTGGAAATTGCGCAGTATAGCAGGGTTATTGCGGAGATTTACCACCATGAAGCCGGGCATAATGGCCGCAGGCACCGAGTTCATGACTTGTTCAGAGATTCCTTTAAGATACGGATAGAGAAATCAAAACTTGCGCAAAGCTTGAAGGCTGTCAATTGATGCCATCTGTGCCAGGAATATCAAGGAGTTATCATGGGTATTAGCGTTTCAGCCAAGCAGTCAGCTTCAGCGGCGGCTTTGCGTCAGCGGCAGCCGCGTTTTGAAGGTCTCGCGGCCGGTCATCGCGCGTGCCAGGGATGTGGTCAGGCCTTAGCGGCGCGACTGGTCATGGAAGCGGCTGGCCCCGATGTCATGATTGCCAACGCAACCGGCTGCCTGGAAATTTTTACGACCCCATGGCCACAATCAGCTTGGCGGGTTCCCTGGATCCATTCTTTGTTTGAGAATGCGCCGGCGGTTGCTTCCGGTATGGAAGCGGCGCTGAAAGCCAAAGGTCAATCCAGTAAGGTTCTGGCTTTCGGTGGAGATGGGTCGACATTCGATATCGGGTTTCAGGCGCTCTCGGGTATGATCGAGCGGGATCATAATATCCTGTATGTGTGTTATGACAATGAAGCCTATATGAATACCGGAATTCAACGTTCGAGTTCTACGCCCCATTCCGCTGCTACAACCACGTCGCCGGCCGGGTTGAAGCGGATGGGCAAACGTCATCTCAAGAAAGATATCATTTCAATCGTGGCGGCGCACCATATGCCTTATGCGGCCACGGCCTCGGTGGCATATCCTCAGGATATTCGAATCAAGGTGCGCCGGGCCATGGAGATAGAGGGTCCAACTTTTCTGCTGATTCATTCGCCCTGCCCCCTGGGCTGGAAACATGAGGGCAGCCAGTCTATCGAGGTCGGGCGTCTCGCAGTGCAGACGGGACTCTTCCCCTTGATTGAGCTTGAGCGGGGTGAGTTAATTGGTGTAATGCCTTTGAGACAAGTTCTTCCGGTCAGACGATATCTTGAGATTCAGGGACGTTTCAACCATTTGTTCAAAGATGAGGTCCGTGCCATGGAAGAACTGGCGCATCTACAGGCACTGGCAGCGCATAATGTAGAAAAGTATGGCTTGCAAAGCCATGGCGCTGACCCACTTGACAGTGAAGGCGCAGATACGGTGCGCCGTGGCGGGATAATGCGTGGATGAATAAAACCCTGAGGTTCCAATGCTAAAGTTGACACGTGGTGCTTACGCCTTACCTGAAACAAGCCTGGCCTTCAAGACGGGGGATTGGCGGGATCAACAACATCCGCGGCATTATCATTATGTGGCACCCTGCCATAATGCCTGTCCGGCTGGTGAAGATGCTCAGGCTTATCTGGCAAAGGTCGCCGAGAACAATCCCCGGGCGGCGTGGGAAACGCTGGTTGCCATCAATCCCTTGCCTGCTATTGCGGGCAGGATTTGTCATCATCCATGCGAAACCGCATGCAATCGCGGTGCTTACGATGAACCGATCGCCATTCATGGTGTCGAGCGTTATCTGGGCGATCAGGCGATCGCCGAAGGGTGGGATTATCCCCTGCTCGAAAAACCTGGCCCTGAAGTTGCAGAGGTCGCCATTATCGGAGCCGGTCCAGCAGGGCTGAGCGCGGCTTATCATCTGCTTCGTTTGGGGTATCACCCGGTTGTTTTCGATGCGCTCAATGAGCCAGGCGGCACCTTGCGCACCGGAATCCCGCCTTATCGCTTGCCCGCCGAGGTGACCAGTGCAGAAACCGAGCGTCTTCTGGCATCTGGTATCGAATGGATGCCCAACTATCGCCTCGGATCCCGAATCCATCTCGATGATTTGCGTCAGTCCTATGCCGCCATAATATTGGCTCCCGGGACGATGAAAGCCCGGGAATGGAGTGTCGGCGGCGTCATTCCTCCGGGCTTACATCAAGGCATTGAATTACTGAAAGAATGGATGGATGTGGGCCGGGTGCCGAATATCGAAAGCGCTGCCGTAGTGGGCGGAGGCAATACCGCCGTTGACGCTGCTCGTGTGCTTAAACGCGGGGGGGTTAAAGAAGTTCATATCATTACCCATAACGGGATGCCAGGGTCTGATGCGGACCCCTCTGATGTCATGAGAGCGATACCGAGAGAAGTTGAACAGGCGCAGGAAGAAGGCATCCTGATTCATTCGCATCGCGGCGTGCAGCGTCTGATCATGCATGGAAATCGGGTCATTGGGCTTGAGATGGTGCATATGAAAAAATTTCCCGATGCCAGGGGTCGTCTCGTTCGTAAAGCTTTTGAAGGGACGGAAACAGTGATGCATATCCAACAGGTGTTCGCTGCAACCGGGCAAATGGTCGATCAATACGGACTAGAGATCATACTGGACGGAAAAAGCTATTTTCAGACGGATTACTGGGGGCGAATGTCTTCACATTCCGGTATATTTGTGGCGGGGGATGCTCGGGAAGACAGCATCGGTATGATGTCTGCCGCCGTCGGCGATGGTCATCGCGCCGCGCAGGCAGTGCATGCTTTTCTGCAAGGCTCGGAATTGAGCCAACCCATGGCGCGGTCTGTCGTGGAAGTAGATCGATTGAATCTGAATTATTTTGAACCGTTCGCACGGGCCAGGCACCCGATTTTACCCGTCGAAAAACGTCTCGGCGAAGAGGAAATAGAAGGCAGTTTAAGCGGGAACCAGGTTCATGATGAGTCGGTGCGCTGTTTTTCCTGCGGGAACTGTATGGCCTGTGATAATTGCTGGACTTTGTGCCCGGATCAGGCGGTTTTAAAAACCCGTGAACTTGCGTCCGACGGTAGCCATTATGTCTTCGATTATGACTTCTGCAAGGGATGTGGGCTATGCGCCCATGAGTGTCCGACCGGATTCATTCTGATGGAGGATGAATGATACCTGGCCTCGGATAAAGGCTTGTGTTCTGACTATATGCCGACGATCGATATAGCATAGGGACCTCTGGTTAATTCAATGAATCAGAGGTTCTCTGGCAGGCTGCTAGAAAACTGTCATTGGTGCGGGCGTTAACCGGGGATTTTCAAAAAAGCCTGGCCTGGGCGTAAATAGGAAATTGCGGGCAGAGATAGTATTCGCTTGATTCGTAATCATTGATAATGTGCCCCTTTGTATTCAAGCAGATTATTTTCACATTCGGGATTTATGTCCTGTCTCCATCGCGCAAGGCAATTGATGCTGAATTATACCCATGAATGGGTCAATCTTCTGATCCGATGGCTCCATATCACAAGCGGTATTGCATGGATCGGGGCATCTTTTTATTTCAACTGGTTGGAGAATCATCTCGAGCGCGGAAAAACCGACCGTTCCGGAGTTGGCGGAACGTTGTGGGCTATTCATGGTGGCGGATTTTATTTTCTGAAAAAATATGAAGTCGCTCCGCCGGAATTGCCGGAATCTTTGCACTGGTTCAAGTGGGAGGCGTACTGGACCTGGATTAGCGGTTTTGCGCTGTTAGTAGTCGCTTATTATCTGAATGCGCGGACCATGATGATTGATCCCGAGCTTGCCGCATTATCTCAGACTACGGCTATTGTGATCGCCATTACCAGCATATTCGGCGCCTGGTTTGTTTATGATGGGTTAGCCCGTTCTTCCCTGGAGCGTTATCCTCGAATTCTGGGCTTGTTGCTGTTTGTTCTGTTCGTGCTCCTCTCCTGGGGGCTTTCACATTGCTTCAATGGTCGCTCCGCCTATATCCATGTTGGCGCTGCCATTGGCACTTGCATGGTGGGTAATGTTTTCCGGATAATCATTCCCGCGCAACGCGCACTGGTAGATGCGATGGTTCAGAAAAAACCTCGTGATGCGGCGCTGGGGCGCAAAGCGCTAATGCGCTCACGCCACAATAATTACATGACGCTTCCGCTTCTGTTCATCATGATCAGCAATCATTTCCCCCATACCTACGGTCATGCCTTGAACTGGTTAATACTGGCGGGCATTAGCGCAGTGGGCATCATGGTTCGATATTACTTTAATATCAGGCATTTGCAACGATCATCAGTCTGGCTTATTGCGCTGTGTTCCATCATCATGATCGGGATTGCGCTAATGAGCGCACCCGCCAGGGTGGAATCGATTTCGGATTTCTCGCAGGCAGCGACGTCACATAAGATTCCATTCCACCAGGTTCAAGGTATTATTCTCCGGCGTTGCGCGGTTTGCCATGCACAGATTCCGACCCAGGCGGGATTCATCAGTCCGCCTCTCGGTGTTCGGCTTGAGACCGAAGCACATATCCGGATGCACATCAACGATATTTCCAGAGTGGCGATCCAGACACGCATTATGCCTCCGGGCAATCTGACAGGGATGACGGAGGAAGAACGCCGAATGTTGACCCTTTGGATTGAGCAGCAACGAGGACGATAGATGACTTTCTGGCACGACCATAATACGGAATTGGGGGTTAATCTGGCCTCTGCACGTCTCGGGGCCTCCGTGACAGCAGTCAGTGATGAATTTTTCGCCCCCGCATGCCGCATGCTTGATGATTCGCCACCGTTGTTTATTCCCGATCGTTATGACGAACATGGGAAATGGATGGACGGGTGGGAAAGCCGTCGTAAACGTGACGCAGGTTACGACTGGGCTATTGTCAAACTCGCGGTTGCTGGAGTCGTTACGGCGATCGATGTAGATACTACGCACTTTACGGGTAATTATGCGCCTGCAATTGCGATTGACCTTAATGAGAACGAAGTGACGAGCGAGGCGGCGCCAGGTTGGAAACCGCTTGCGCCGCCGACGCTTTTATCAGGCGATTCGCATCATCAATTTCAGGTGGACAGCACGGTTGCAGCCGTTTGCCTGCGTGTGCGGATTTTCCCCGATGGCGGAATCGCTCGATTCAGAGTTTATGGGCGTCCGGTTTCTCAATCAGGAGTTCGGGGAAATGAGGAAATCGAAACTTCATCCGCGCTGCATGGAGGGCATATCATCGCCTACAGCGATGCGCATTTCGGTTCGCCTGAATCTCTGCTATGGCCAGATCGTGGTCGCGATATGGGTGATGGCTGGGAAACCTGTCGTCGGCGCGCGCCTGGATTCGACTGGTGTATCATCCAACTCGGTATGCCGACCCGCCCCCAGCGTCTGCAGATCGATACGGCGCACTTCAAAGGCAATTATCCGTACCGGGTTTCTGTTCATGGGGCTGCGCCCATCGTCCATCATAGCGCTGCTCTGGTTGCGGAAAGCATCTATTGGCCGATTTTGTTGCCCGAAACCGGGCTTGGAGCAGATGAGGTGTTTTCCTTTAACGAATTAAGCACTTGGGAGGCTATCACTCATGTTCGGCTCAATATGATTCCGGATGGTGGCATCAGCCGTTTCCGGCTGTTGGGCTTTCCGGTTGCGGGAGAACGGGCACAATAAGTCGGTAGTTTGTAGCTGGCGACCGACGGTGAGGCTCGTGGTAAAGCTGATCCCCGGGCTAATCAGGCCCGACAACAACGGTCAAGCGTATGCTCTCACGCGACGCGTGGATCTCTGGACTGATAGCAAGCTGGGCGCAAATCCCTGGTTATTTTTAGTCGGGCGGCTGTCCGTAACCGCCGCCACCCGGCGTTTGCATTCCCACTACGTCTCCCGCTTCGGCGTGAAAGGTAACTTTGGCTGGCAGGATTTTATCATTATGCCAGTTCAAACCTGGAGTTCCAGGGAGACCGCCATCACAACCTTTGGGCGCGATGCGCCGATGATCCGATAAAATGGAAACCGTGGCAGGTTCAAGCAAACGCAATTGGCGTATAATACCGTCTCCTCCACGGTAAAATCCGTTTCCACCGGTTTTTTCGGCGAGTTCATAACGTTCCACCCGTAAAGGATAGGTCAATTCAAGCGCTTCGATTGGTGTGTTGAGCGTATTGGTCATGCCGACATGCACCCCTGATGCACCCTCGATCCGGGCACTGGCGCCCTGACCTCCACCGATGGTTTCATAGTAACTCCAGTCCTGGCTGCCGATGATCAGGTTGTTCATGGTGCCTTGTCCTTCTGCGCGTCTAATCCCGGCTTCGAACAGGGCCGCAAACACCAGATCGGCGATGCGTTGGCTGGTTTCCACATTGCCGACGGCGACAGCCGATGGATATTGGGCATTAATCATGGATCCAATAGGGGCCTGAATTTCGAAAGGGCGCAACCATCCCTCGTTGGCCGGGGCACTCATCTTCAACGCGGCACGAAAGGCAAAACAGCATGCTGCTTTGGTGACCGCCAATGGGCAATTAAAATTGTGATTCGCTGCTTGAGCTGTTCCTGCAAAATCCAGAATGACCCGATTTCCATCGATGTGTAGCGCCAAGCGCACAGGCACATCCGCGATTTGATCGTTCAGTTCATCATCGATACCTTCGATCATCGATTCGGCTCGATAACAGCCATCGGGTAGATCCGTAATCGCTGCCCGCACCATTTGTTCCGTGTGCGCGATGACCGCATCAAATCCTTCACTCAACCCTGACAACGACCAGCGATGGGACAACTCGAGTACCAGTTCACATCCGAGCAGACATGCGGCGATCTGGGCGGAAAGGTCGCCGATTCGGGATTCTCTTCCGCGCATATTGGCCATCAACAGGTTCTGCAAATCCTTGTTTAATGTATTCCGGGTGTAAAGTCGCACTGGAGGGATGACGATTCCTTCCTGATGGATATCCTGCGCGTACGCCGGCATGGATCCGGGCACCATGCCTCCGACATCGCTGTAATGAGCCCGGATGGCGGAAAACGCAAAAACATCATCGCCGTGGCTGATGGGTGCAACAATAGTGATATCAGGCAAATGACTACCGCCGGCATAGGGATCATTGAGAATAAAAATATCTCCTGGCGCCGGATGCTGCTGCAAAACAGCCTGGACTGCTTCGGGTAAGGCTCCCAGATGAACCGGAATATGCTCGGCCTGGGCAACGGTGCGTCCATCGGTGGTAAAAAGAGCTGCGGAACAGTCGTGCCGTTCCTTGATGTTGGGGGAATAGGCGCTGCGTATCATCGCCAGACCCATCTGTTCGGCGCAATGTTCGAGGCTGTGACTTAGAAGTGATAAACGTACCGGGTCGATCAATTTTGAGCCCTGCCCGGGTTGAAGCTTAAAACCAGAGTACCGATGTTATCGACAGTCCCCTGCCATCCTGGTCGTACCAGGCAGGTGGCCTCGGGAAACAGAATCAGCGCGGGACCTTCGATGCAGCTGTTGATTCCGAGAGCGGTTCTGTTCCAGAGTGGAACCTCGCGCCATTTTCCGTCAAGCCGGATCGTCGCCTTTTCGGTGGCCGACTGCGCTTGAGATGAAGACAGTATTTCACGCAGGGGTGGTCTGGAGATATGCTGGGTCGCGGTGAGGCGAATATTGATCAACTCGATCGCCTGATCGGGCATGGAGAATTTGAAACGCTGCTGGTGCTGGTGTTCAAAGCGATCATGCAATTCATGCCATGGCCATGCCGGTATCGTCAGCTCGAACGATTGACCATGGTAGCGCACATCGGCAAAACATGAAAATTCAGGGCTTTCGAGGACATCGAATGCCCGCAGTTCCAGTTTTTGAAAAGCGCGCAGGGCATCTTTTTCATCCCAGTCGCACAAAAGGCTGTGGACCGGCAATTGATAATCACGCCTCAAGTCTGCGCTGGCAAGCCCTAAAGCGCTCAACACCCCGCAGGAGCGGGCTACCAGAATGGTATCGATGGACAGCATCTCAGCCAGACGACAGGCATGCAAGGGCCCGGCACCGCCAAAAGCCATGAGTGCCAGACTGGAAGGATCAATTCCGCGATCGACACTCATGATACGCAAGGCGTGATGCATATGGTGATTGACGATCTCCAGCATGCCTTCGGCGGTGTCCATAGCGTTCATGTCCAGCTCGCGCCCAAGCGTGCTCAAAGCCTGTTCCGAAAACCTGCGTTGCAGAACGATTTTTTGGCCGAATGTGCCGGAATTTGGCAGATAACCGAGCAATAGATTGGCATCGGTAATGGTCGGCTTGCTGCCTCCAAGCCCATAAGCGGCGGGCCCTGGAGTGGCGCCGGCTGAACGCGGGCCTGTCTGAAGGGCATTGCCGGAATCCCTCCATCCTATGGAACCACCTCCGGCACTGATGGTATGAATATCCACTGTGGGAAGACGGATAGGCATACCTGCTATCCAGCGTTCGGTCGTCATGGTAACTTTGCTATCGAGAATCAGGCATACATCGGTACTGGTTCCGCCCATATCAAAAGCGAGGACATCGCGGAAGCCGCTAAGAGCCGCGATATAAGAAGCGCCGAAGGCCCCGGCTGCCGGACCGGACAGTACACAGGCGGCCCCGGAACCCATTGCTTCGCGCATGGGCGCAATGCCGCCGGAGGATTGCATGATCAGAGGGCTGGTAATGCTTCTGGAACGTAATTTCTGTTCCAGAATGTCGAGGTATCGGCTCAGTACCGGTGCCAGATAGGCATCGGCTACAGTGGTGGACAAGCGTTCAAATTCACGGAATTCCGGCGCAACGCGATGAGATGCCGATATATGCAGGTCGGGGAAGCGGAGTTGCAGAATATTTAGCAGGCGCTGTTCATGAGCCGTATGCAGATAACCGAATAACAGACAGATAGCTACGGATTCAATCTGAGGGTCTGCTGCGATCATGGCGATCACGGCTTCGATAGCATCTTCCGCCATTGGTTTGACCATGCCTGAGGGACCCATTCTTTCCTCGATTGTAAAGCGGCGCTTGCGGGGTACCAGCGGTGGGGGCCAGTGCGCGTCAAGATCATAGAGCGAAGGGCGGTTCTGGCGCCCGATTTCCAGAAGATCGCGGAAGCCTGCACTGGTTATGGTGGCGGTACAGGCCCCTTGTCGTTCCAATAAGGCATTGGTGGCGACTGTGGTTCCGTGGGCAAATGAGAGGATATCGTCTCCCGGGATGGCCGAAAGTTCGAGGGCATTGATAATCCCTTCAAAGGGGTGTTCGGGAGTGGTCGGCACTTTGATGAATCGGATATCATCATGATGGATGGCTACAAAATCGGTAAAAGTTCCGCCTACATCAATGCCGATGCGCCATTTCATGGTGCTGAATCCTATGAGCGCAGCGCTTCTGTAGAAACATCATGCATGTTCGTTCGATCCGGCGCAGCATTTGGCAGAGACATATTGCGACCGTAAAAAATTTCCAGCATTTCATGACGCAGGCGGTTCCGAATGGTGTGGCGCTGAGATTCACTCAATTCGATTTCGGATATACCAAAAAGATAATTATCGAGGTTAAAGTTTTTTAACAGCATTTTGGTATGAAAAATATTTTCCTGGTAGACATTGACATCAATGATTTGATAATGATCCAGAGTTTCCTGAGCCAGAAAATTCTGAATGGAATTCATAGGGTGGTCAATAAAGTGTTTGCTTCCGTTTTCATCGCGGGTAAAGCCCCGAACTCGGTAGTCGATGGTCACAATATCCGAATCGAAACAATGAATAAGATAATTAAGGGTTTTCAAAGGAGAAATATGACCGCAGGTGGACACGTCAATATCCGCCCTGAAAGTGCTCACTCCCAAATCCGGGTGGTTTTCCGGATAGGTATGAACCGTAATATGGCTCTTGTCCAGATGCGCCAGTATTGTTTCGGGCAGAGGCCCCGGGGCTTCTATGTCAGCCGATTGATCGAAGGGCGGCTGATGTCCCTCAGCGATGAGTAAAACGACGCTGGCGCCTTCGGGTTCATAATTCTGATGTGCAATATTCAGCACTTTTGCTCCGATGATCTCAGCTACATTCTTCAGGATTTGGGTCAGGCGCTGCGCATTGTACTCTTCATCAATGTATTGAATATAGCGCGTGCGATCTGCTTCATGAAGCGCGTAGCAAATATCATAAATGTTGAAGCTGAGTGATTTGGTCAGATTGTTGAAACCGTGCAGTTGCATAGGTTGTTCCTGAATGATTCACCGGAGCGGGTGGCAATGCTTAATCAAGGATTATGCATCCCGTTTGGCTGGAATGATGTTTTTATTGGCACTGCTTCGGGCTTGATCAGCCAAGGGTGGATGATAGATCAACTGCACTCGGTTGCCATCGGGATCATAACAGTAAAAACTGCGCGCGCCATCGCGATGGGTTCGTGGCGTTGCGGCGATTTTGATTTTTTGCTCCACCAGATAACGGTACCAGTAGTCGACGGATTCCAGTGAGGGCAGCATAAAGCCGATGTGGTCGAGCCTGCTTTCGTTAATCTGGTGCGCGCATCGGTGCAATGCGAGATTGTCTGTGCCATGAGTAAGATAGACGTTGTCTTTATCGGGGCGCCATTCGACTTTCATGCCCAGCAATGCTCCGTAGAAATGCTCACACGCCTCAAAATCTTTTACCCATAACGCCACATGCCACATGCCACCTATAGCGTAATTTTTCATCGAAGAGCCTGGATCATGGTTCATCTGAAAGAGTTACTTCCGCCTGAATGAGTTGTTGATTCGAGTCCATATAATCATAGGAATAAGCCAATTGCGCCATTGCTCCAAGCATGGCGGCTGCCGAACAGTATTTTTGGGCGGAGAGACGGATAGCGCGTTCTATACCGACGGGAGTCAGCTTTGAACCGCGCAGTTTGAAATGCAGTTGAATTCGGGTAAATATCTTCGGATCTTGCGCTGCACGTTTCCCTTTCACATGGACAGTACAGCTTTGCGCGGGTGTTCGACTGCGTTGTAGAATGTGAATGACATCAAAAGCGCTGCACGATCCGAGCCCGAGTAACAGCAACTCCATGGGTCGTGGACCGCGATTTTGACCGCCTGCTTCCTGGGGTCCATCGATGGTAACATGGTGCCCGCTGTCCGTTTCGGCAACAAAGGTTGCTTGTTCCATCCATTGGATATCGACTTCCATGCTCATGGATGCTCCTTTGCAGGTTCAAGTTCCGCCAGGGTATACCGTCGGAGCGTTTGGTTCTGCTCCCATGGTGAGATGATGATCATCTCGGCGATGAATCTTCCATAATGTGATCGTATAAAGCGGCGAATCCCTGGGGAACATTCCCTCCCCAAGGACTGAACAGGGGATCCGTCTGGGTGGGCATCTGTTGTTCGATGTTGATCCAGTCCTGATCGTTGAGTCGTTGCTCCAGCATGGGTAGAACCGCTTTTTCTTCATTTTCGAGATGGGAAGTCTGCTGCTGGATGAATCCTGCCAAGGTGTTGATGTAGGTTTCGCGCAGATGGACATCTCCTTGCAGTATGGCGGTCGTTATTTCGTTGATCCGTTGTGTCGCTTCGTGCAGATTACGATGTTGGGTCATGAGGCGTTCGATTTCATCGCGCATTTCATCGCTGCGCTGCAAATGATATGCGAAGATCACTTCCTCTTTCGGATGGTGGTATTCATCGGGATAATGCGCCAGATAATCCAGTGAATCGGATATGAGTTCAAAATTCGCCTCTTCGCTGTTATTTTCTAACAGTTTCAATTCGTGACGCAAAATAGACAGTATTTTGACAATGTGTCTGTGATCGGTATGTATCTGTTGAATGATATTTTCCATGCGCACCACCTGCATTTACTGCTATGTTTTTTGTTATTATAAACAATTAATAACAAAACATTAAGGATTTGCTGAGGCGGTTCAAAACTTTCAGTGGGGTTGAAAAGGATTATGGTGCCAGTTGGGTGCTTATTCAAGCTTCCTTTGCCGTCAGTTCGGAGCAATGAGCCGTTTTCGAACAAATCCAATTTTTATGGATGATAAGACTTGATAGAATCCATGCGTTATTGCAGTACCTGTGGTCAAAAACTCTCGAGGCGTATTCCGCCTGGAGATCATCTTGAGCGTTATATATGCGATGATTGTGGCGCTATCCATTACCAGAATCCGAAAATCGTAGCTGGCTGCCTGCCTCTATGGGAAAATAAAATTCTGTTGTGCCGAAGGGCTATTGAACCCCGGATCGGATTATGGACATTACCAGCCGGATTCATGGAAAATGGTGAATCCGTAGAGCAGGCGGCGCAACGAGAAACTCTTGAGGAGGCGCTGGCCAGGGTTGAGATCACGTCGTTCTATACCATGGTCAGCCTGCCACATATCAACCAGGTGCATATCATGTTTCTGGGCAATATGGTGGATGAAAATTTTGGCGCCGGGGAGGAAAGCCTTGAGGTACGCTTATTGGACCCTTCCGAAATACCATGGAAGGGTCTGGCTTTTGCCTCCATTGATTATACTCTGCGCAGATATGTTGAAGATAGCCGCACAGGTGTTTTTGCCCCTCATATCAGCTGTATCGATCGCAGGCCGACCGCCGGCGGTATCCTTGTGCTGTAAGCTCTTGTGCGTTCGGGTCGGAATCAAGATTCAACCCGGATCGAAAGCTTCGGCGGCAATGATGGAATAATCTCCGCTGGAATTCCCTGCTACGATTTTTACAGCACGATGGCCGGGGTGGTGGTGCTTTTCTACGGACTCGGTCATCTACGGCGTTAAAATTAAGCTCAAAGTGCTCATTTACAGGTGTAAACTCTGCTTTTCCGCTCGATTTCGCCTTGTGTCTGGCTCGACTCAGCGAATTTCAACAGCCTGCCAGGGAACCTGTTACTGCTTAATATCAGGTTCCATCCCCCAGGGAGAGGATGAGTCGAAATCGGATGATTGGCGTGGCAAGAGTCAAATCGCAGTGGGTTCATGATTCAGGCGATTTCGGTGCTGATCAATCCAGGCGCGGGAGTAGTTGATGTCTTGAGCAATCTGCAGGCGCAGATCTTCGATGGAATCGAAGCGCAGTTCCGGGCGTATCGAATGCAGAAAACGAACCTGCGCCTTGGCACCGTAAAGCGAGGAGGAAAAATCCAGCAGATGGACTTCCAATACCAAATCATGACCGTGGACAGTGGGTCGTTTGCCGATATTGGCGACGCCCCAATGCCACGCCAGTTCCCGGGTGCGTATCTGGACCACAAAAACCCCTTTGATGGGCGGCTTGTGATTTTGCAGCGCGATGTTGGCGGTGGGAAAACCCATTTTCATGCCCAGATGAAGACCATGACGGATACGACCGCATAAGCTGTAATAACGACCGAGAAGACTGGCAGCCTTGTCCATATTCCCGCCGGATAGCGCTTGGCGAACGGCACTGCTGCTGATCCGTTCATCTCCGAGGCGATAGGTCGGCATATGTTCGACGCTAAAGCCCCACTTTGCTCCGAGTCGGTGCAGATGTTCGGGCCCGCCTTCGCGATTGCGTCCATAACGAAAATCATCGCCGATGATGACATAACGCGCCTGGAGTTTTTCACACAGCAAATGGTGGATAAAATCATCGGCGCTTATCTGCGCGAACGCCTGATCGAAGCGCAGAAGCCCTGTATCGATGCCCCAGCTTTTGATGAGGGCGAGTTTTTCCTGCAGCGGTGTTAAACGCGACGGTGGATGATAAGGCGTAAAAAACTCTGCCGGCATTGGTTCAAAAGTCAGTGCGACAGGAATGGCGTTCAGCTCTTCGGCTCGTTGCTTGAGTCGCGTGAATATCTGTTGATGACCCAGGTGGAGACCATCGAAAGTTCCGATGGTCACCGCATGAACCCGAGGGTTGTCGAGTAATGGTGGCCTGCCATGAATGATATGCATATGCACCTGATGCTTACTGCTTGAGTTAAGCTGAAAACCGGAAGGATAGATGAAGCTCAAGGACTTCCTATCCTGTTGATCGGTGATTATTATACCGGTTTATTCGTTCAAACTCATGTCCAATGCGTAAGATTGCCTCAGGTTTTTGTGCTAACCGCAAAGGTTTCGATCCCGGTGGCATGGATTAGAATGCGGATACTCTGGAGTATAGAGAACCATAATCTGATAATATAACAGTATGAAGACAATAAGGGGCCTTTCAAAGGTCTCTTATAGAAGAAAAGAAGAAAGTTGCCTGAGCGTGCAAGTCCGGGTTCATAAGGCTTGTGACGGCTTTCTTATTTCCATCCCTTGCATGCAGGATATATGTTTATATCATGATTCGGACAGCAATTATAGGCGCCAGCGGATATACTGGTTTTGAATTGATGCGTATGCTCAGTTATCATCCACGGGTTGAACTCGTGGCCGTAACATCAGATCAATTTGCAGGCAGGCACCCATCCGAGTGTTTTCCGGCATTGAAAGGTCGGACATTGCCTTTTTTTCAGGCACATGCGGATGCTCGGCTTGAAAACTGTGATGCGGTTTTTTTCGCCACACCCCATGGTACCGCCATGCATCTGGCGCCGGACTTGCTGAAATGCGGAGTGCGTGTCATTGATTTGTCCGCTGATTTCCGTTTGCCCGACCCGGATTTATGGAAAGAATATTATGGGCAGGAGCATCAAGCCAAGGCATGGTTAAAAAACGCAGTCTATGGCTTGACCGAATATGTGCGGGAAAGTTTGCCCCAAGCGCAACTTGTCGCCAATCCTGGTTGTTATCCCACGGCGGTCCAGATCGGGCTGCTGCCTTTGCTGCGCGAAGGTCTGATCGAGAATCAGCATATCATCGTTGATGCCAAATCGGGTATCAGCGGCGCCGGACGCGTTCTTCGGCAGCAGTCATTGTTTTGTGAAGCCAATGAAAGCATGAATGCTTACGGGTTGTCGGGGCATCGCCATCATCCTGAAATGCTCACCCATTTGAAACGCCTGAGTGGAAGTTCGTGTCAACTGCATTTTGTTCCGCATCTGGTGCCGATGAATCGCGGGATTTACGCCACCATCTATGTTCAAATGGCTTCGTCTGAGGGAGCCATTGTGCGTGAGTTTCTGCAGGCCCAGTATGAAGATGAACCTTTCGTTGTGATCATGGCTCAAGACCAAACGGTCAGCATCCAGAGCGTGCGCGGGAGCAATATGGTGCACCTTGGGTGTTATGGATTGGCGGGAGGAATGGCTGTTATTCTCGTAGCTCTGGATAATCTGATCAAGGGAGCTGCCGGGCAGGCGATACAGAATTTCAATCTTATGTTTGGCTGCGATGAGACTACGGGCTTGCCTATGATCGGGTTATAGGGTCGCGATACTCAATCGTTTGTATTGATTCAGTCACATGGCGCATAAAATCTGGACTCCTGATTCATGATCGCGAAGCAAAGCACCTGGTTGTGTTGCGTCCGTTGTTTTTGGCCTCATATAGAGCCTGATCCGCCTGTTTAAGCCACAGTTTGAAATCGTCGAGATTGTCAGGAATTTCCCCTCCGGCGATCCCGATCGAAGCGGTTATGGGCCAACTGGTTCCCAGATCCAGCCGAGCTAATTTTTGCCTGAAGCGCTCGGCGGGTATTATGGATTGTTCCACGGTGGCTCCCGACGCAATGATGATAAATTCTTCACCTCCCCAGCGGGAGGCGATATCATCTCCGCGAAAGATATTTTTGATAATTTCGGCGGCAGCTTCTATGACAAGATCGCCGGTTTCATGACCATAGGTGTCGTTGATTTTTTTGAAGCGATCAAGATCGATCATCAGTACAGAACAGGATGAATGGTTCCGTTGCGCCTGACGGCATAATTCCGGCAGGCGATGTTGCAGCCCGCGCCGATTATAGAGCCGGGTCATGGAATCCAGATGGCTCTGATTTTTGAGTTCGAGTTTGTAGACAAGTCCGCTGAACCGATTCGCAATCATCTCGGATATAGGTATGATCTTGTTGAATGCGTCCGGTTTATTGCTGTAGATTTGACAGATGCATTTATCGTCAGCGTATAAGTTGTAGTGATACGGGCCCGTTTTTCCTGCAATACTGTGTTCTTCGTCCAGGTTCAGTTTGATTCCAACCCATGAGGAATACAATGCCTGCAATTTGTCAAACAGGTCAGACAGGGCGGTTTGGGTATCGATTTCGCGTTCAATGTCCCGTGAAAAGTCATCCAGCGCACTGTTCCAGTTGATTAGCTCTTGTCGCTTATGTTCCGAACCGACATAAAATCCCCGGGTAATGACATAGGCATATATAAACAAGGTTAGCGCGCCTACGATCACCCAGGAGTAGAAGAATATCGAGGCCTTTGGATGTAGACCGATAATTCCAGAGACCCAGGCTACTTCCAGTCCACCAACACCGAGGATGAATGGCCATAGCCTGACTTTGATAGAACGGGCATCATAAAAAACACCGACTCCCAGAATCGTATCAGCCAGAAACCAGATGGCATGGATATAGCGCAGATCAACCAGGATATATAGCTCATCGCTGAAGGCATAGAGCAGCGTTGCCAACCAGTTGAGAATTGCCGTGAGTATCAGAAAAAAACGCCCCGGCGGTGCTTGCCCATTATATGCGGCTTCACAACAAGGCAACAGGACGATGATCAGCAAGACATTAAGCAGGGTATACAAGCCCTTGATTGCGTTAGCCGAGCCTCCTTGGGTGGCCCATCCCAACATTATCAGGCTGGCAATGATCGGCATCAACGCGAATAGCCATGTAATTCCGGGTTTCTGATATTGCGGAAGCTTCCGTATCGCTACAATGAAGCTCAGAAAAAATGAAACAAAAAAGAACTGGGACAGATAGGGAATATGCTCAGTTGGAAAATTCCCGAAGATAAGGGCCAGAATCAGGGCGCTGGCGGACCACGCGAACCAGCGATATTGAGCGCCGGAAATCCAGCATAAAAAAGCTGAAATCAGGCAGCCTGTCAGCTTGACAGGAAAGGGATCCGCCCAGCCCGATATGATTGCCCACAAACCGATAGCTATAAATACTCCAACGGGAGCTAGTGCTAAAGTGGGTTTAAGTTCGGGTTTAAAATCGGCTCGCTGGATTATCATTCTGGGGAATAGATTAAAAAACAGGGCATGCAAATGCTGTGGTTTGATAGGCAGTTGTGATAGCAGGGAATCAATTTACTGTCGAGATATGGGTGACCAGCCGGATCATAATCCAGGCTCAGCCGCGCACGTGAAGCTATGGTGGAGTATGGAATCACCCACATGATTGCCACAGCAGAACCCCCTTGACCGGATAGTACATCATACCATCACGAGAAAACGGTTTTGTTGATAAGCATTATTTTGTGTAATGTTCAGTTTGTTTCCAGTGCCCGGCAGGCTTGGGCAAGATTTTGCAGAATCAACATGACGGAACAGGCGCCTGGATCTTCATGGCCGAGGCTTTGTTCGCCAAGGGTATGCGCCCTTCCTTTACGGGCGATCATCGATCGGGTGGCTTCAACGCCTTCTCTGGCTCCGTCTGCGCAAGCAGTGAGAACGTTGCCAATATCATCGGAATCAGTCATTTGTCTGACTCGGGCCGATGCCGGCGCCAGGGCATCGAGCATGGTTTTATCACCCGTTTTGGCGCCGCCGCGTTGTTCGATATCCTCAATTCCCAGCTCCAGCCAGTGGCTTAGCGCTCGCGCATCGAACCGATCAGTTTTTTCTTTGCTGCCTGCCATAAACAGCGTTCCATAAAGTACACCGGATGCGCCGCCCATAGAGCGCATCAAGGCCATGCCGGTGGTTTTGAAGACATCCTGGAAGCGTTGAAATGTTTGACCTGCAAGGGCCTCCTTGACACTGGCAAAACCGCGGGCAATCGTGGTTCCATGATCGCCATCACCTATTTCACGATCCTTTTCATTGAGCATTTCTCTGGCTTCGACCATCCGGCTGGCATTAACTTCCAGGATTTGTGCCAGTTGATCAGCATTCAACGATTTCATCAGATTCCTCCCGGCCAGCCGATGGCGGTGGCTGGCGCATCAATATAGCGTTTTAGTTCAGCATCAAGCTTCATGATGGAAAGGGATAATCCGGCCATATCCTGAGCGGAGCAAAAATTTCCCATGAAAGGACGATGCACGATTATCCCAAGATCATTCAGGCAAGTGAAGACTTTCCTGTTTATGATCGCCAGTTCCTGCATGGTCATCGAGCCAAGGTCGTTGACCAGTGTAACCACTTCGTCGCCACGGCTGAGATGCAACTCGTCGACAATATGCTTCACGAGCAGACAGGCAATCGCATCAGCCGAAGTTTTCTTCTCGCGCCGAACCCCCATTTCCCCATGGATGCCGACGCCGATTTCCATTTCTCCATGCTTGATGTCAAAAAATGGTCTGGTTTCTCCCGGCAGAGAGCCCGGCCCGAAAGCCACACCTATGGAGCGCACCGCTTCATTGGCTTTCCTGGCTATTTCCGCCAGAATGGACAGACTAGCTCCGGTTTCCGCGGCTGCGCCAACTGCTTTGACGACTAGAACTGCTCCGGCAATTCCGCGCCGATCCGCTGCGCGGTCGGCTGGTGCGCTGGCAATATCATCGGTGATATTGACCGATTCCACGGATATTCCGAGATCAGTAGCCAATTCGCTGGCGACATCGAAGTTCATGATGTCGCCGGCGTAATTGATGCGCAGATGCAAAACGCCTTTACCGGTATCTGCTTTTTCGGTGGCGGCCAGGACAATGTCGGGTGAGGGCGCGGCAAAAAGATGACCGGCGGCGCAGGCTGACGCCATGCCCTGACCGACATAGTGGGTAAACATGGGTTCATGACCGCTGCCTCCGCCCACGACAATCCCGACTCTGCCGACTGGCAATTCGGTTCTGTGAATGACGGTAGTTTGCTTCAGTTTGCGCAACCGACCTTTGGAGGCGCAAACCACTCCTTCCAGAACCTCATCGACGAGGTTATCAATATCATTGTAAACTTTTTCACGCATAAATAGTTATCCTGACCTTATGGAGCTTTTGAACAAGTCATAAACCTGGTGCCTGCGGTGAGCGAAGTCGAACCCGCTTGCGTCCCTTATGCCCAGCTTCGTTGTTGACAATCTTCGCAATAGCCCTGTTATCCCGTGCGATTGTCGCCTCGAATCTGAACATAATGAACTGCACCTGAGTTTCGCCCAGACTTATTCAGAGGTTCCTTAAGAATGGCGGACCCTGTCTGTCAAAAATCGGCGCGTCCTGCCGCATCTGCGGCAAGCAACGCTGCCAGTACTGCTTCAGGATCCACGGGAACGGATTCATTATGAATGGTTTCTTCGGGAATGCAGGCGGCTTGCGCGGCTTTGAAAAGTTCGCTGCGTTCGACCTGATCGAGATTCAGATCCGCCAGGGTGGTAGGCAGGCCGACTTTACGGTAAAAAGCATACATGGTTTGGATGATAGCATCATCTTTTCCGGTCAGAAAAAGCGAGGCCAGGGTACTGAAAGCGACTTTTTCTCCGTGATAAAAGGAATGGCTGGGTTTGAGGATGGTCAATCCGTCATGGATGGCGTGGGCTGAAGCCAAACCGCCGTTTTCAAACCCTGCGCCGCTGAGAAAAATGTTGGCTTCGATCACATGTTCCAATGCTGGTGTCACCACTTTTTGCTCGCAGGCAAATTTGGCGAGTTCACCGTAAGTCAAAACCGTGTCGTAACATAACCTGGCCAGCGCCAGGCCCGACAGCGTTGCCGGGTATCCGGCGCGATTGGGGGCGTTTTTCCGGGCGCAGGATTCGGCTTCAAACCAGGTCGAGAGCGCATCTCCCATTCCGGAGATCAGAAAACGCACCGGCGCTTCGGCGATGACATTGGAATCCACCAGAACGACATCGGGATTCTGGTTGAAATATTCATAACGAAGAAAAATGCCTTCCCCAGTATAGACCACCGCCGAAGATGAACAAGGCGCATCGGTTGAAGCCAGTGTGGGTATGATCATGCATCTGGCGCCCAGATGGTTGGCTGCAATTTTAGCTGTATCCAGCGTTTTTCCGCCTCCAGCGCCGATTATGACATCACAGCCCTCGGCCTCATGTACCACGCGCTCAATTTCCAGGTCGCAACATTCTCCACCGAAAATCGATTTTTGGGTGTTTGCATCCTCACTGGCGCGTTCTATCAGAGACTGCCCCATCATCTGATCGACAAAAGAATCTACCAGCAGATAAGCGCGTGAGCCCAGCCTGCTGATTTCTTGCCCAAGCAGATCCAATGCATTTCGTCCCTGCATGTATTTGCCGGGAAATACCGCTGCGCGCATGACGTCTTCCCTGGAAAGCTTGTATTAGACCTGAAATTGTAATTATTATCAGTGCATTCTATTTTAGTCGATGTCTCCAGGATTGACAACAATAATACTTTAAATGTTCATAATACGTATACGAAAAATGTCAATTGGCTTTATTATAATAATTAGGCATAATGCTTTAAAGATAATCATTAAAAATATCTGGGGCGGGCATGGCAAGAAATACGAAAATGGCCGGTTTTAGGCAATGGCGTGCACTGCGCACGTTGTTGTGGTTGACGAGCGGATTAACCTTATTACTCTCGTTGTTGACTTACAATTACAACGATCCAACTTTTTTTCATGCTTCATCGGCCCCGGTTCTCAATAAAGCGGGAAGTCCGGGCGCCTGGATGGCGGAAGCCATGTTGTTGGCGCTGGGTTATGTCTCCTTTATCATCCCCGCCTTGCTGTTATCTGTAGCGTGGCTGGAATGGACGGAGTCCTCTGTTTCCCGCTTGCGCAGAAAAAATCAGTATGATCATTATGTATGGTTGATCGCCATTGTGATGATGGCCGGCTGGTTTCATCTCGAATTCACGCCCCCCGGGGATGCTTTGCCCGGGCCGGGCGCCGGAGGCATCGTAGGTTTTCAGACCGCCGCTGTGGCTCATTTCTGGGCAGGTAGATATGATCAGGGCGTCATGCTTGTTCTGTTTGGTGTGAGCTTGATCGGTGCCTTTTCTTACCAGGCATGGTCCAGGAATGTATTGCCTGCGCTGGTTTATCACTCGCCGGCGCGTTTTTTTCTCCCCAAGGAAAAGCTGGTCGCCGTTATGTTGTTGTTACAGCCCGAGAATGTTAAGCGCGCACGCTCCCAGGCCTTGCCATCTGGTGTCATGAACTGGCGTCCTGCACCCCCGCCGGAGCCATGGCGGTTCAACCACGATACATGGAAAGCAGAATCCGAACTGATCGCTTCCAGCGCTATGGTTCGCGAACAAGCGGTTGATCCGGATATGCCGTGTCCCATGATTACCGATGATGCACTTCCTCAGGAAGTGTTACGCATCAAAGAAACGTTTATCAATCAGAAGCTTGAGGTTAAAGTGTCCGCTGTGGCTTCAGGCCCCCTCGTGCACAGGGTTTCGATGATGATTGCAGCTTCGGAAGTGGGTTCTCGTCAATCCGGGGATTTGAAATCAACCATTGAACAGATCAATGCTGTCGGCAGCATATATCATGTTCAATTGCCCTATGAACAAGGCTGTATGACATTGGATGTTCCGCGTGACAAACTGGCTCCGGCGCATTTTAATGGGCTGATCAAACAAATGCAGACCATGCAGGTACCGTTTCATTTGCCCATTATGCCCGGGTGTGATGTGAGTGGACAGGCGTTTTGCCTTGATCTGACACAGGGCGGACATGGGATGGTTTATGGATCGAACGAGCCGGGCTTGCGGCGCGTGCTTCACGCTTCTCTATTGAGCATGCTGCTCCATCAAAGACCCGCGCAATGCGGGTTGATGCTTCTGCAACCAGAGAGCCAGATATTCGACGATTATGAGGGCTTGCCGCACTTGATGGCTCCGCCGGTTAATGATGCAGGGTGTGCCATGGATGCTTTGCGTGATATGCTCAATATCGTAGAGCAGCGTTTACAAGCTTTGAGCGAATGCAATGCGACCAATTTTCTGGATTATAACCAGAGTGTGAAGAACCGGGTGAAATGTGAAGATTCACCCAACGCCACGCAGCAGGATTCAACGTTGCAACCATGGGCGCGCATCATAATAATGATCCATCATCTGGATTTGTTGGAAGCATACGATTCTGAATCTGCTCAGGTTTATCTTGGGCAATTGGCAGAGTATGGCCCGAAAACAGGATTGCATCTGTTCGTGACTTCGATGAAAATCAAGGATCCGTTCCAATCTTCGAAACTGCAGGAATACACCGGTTTCAAATTCGTTTTGCCATGCGAACAGAGCGTTTCTAATGAAGGTTTATCCACAGCCATGAATGAATCCGGGTTGCTGCCTGATCACGACGTGCTTTTCTTTGGACGTGATATGAAACAGCCTGAACGTTTGCATACTGCTTGTGTTACGAAAGAGCAGATCGAGTGGGTGAATAGGCAATGGCGATTTATCAGTCCTGGAAAAGCGCATAGAACGCCCAGAACTGATGCTGAAAATCCTGAAAAATCAAAACGGATATTGGTTTAACATTGAGGAAGCTCTGAACCATTCATGAACTCGTATCCTGGATCCCCTATGCGCAGTTTCTTCGTTGACAATCTTCGCGATAGTCTGCTATTACGGTCGATAAGCGCTTCGAATCTGAACAGCAGGAACCACACCTGCCTCCGTTCAGAATTAATCAGAAGTTCCTTGAAAATCGCTTGTGACAGGATGGCAAATATTGCTATGGGTCTGCGGCGGGGGCTTTTGTGCCTTTTATTTTTACCCTGCCTGGTTTCGGCGAAGAGTGTGGAGCAGTTTATGGAATACTTTGATGCTCTGCACAGCATCAGAGGCCAGTTCATTCAGGTGACCGGGAATACTCAAAGCTCCGACCGGCAAATCTCTTCAGGCACGTGGGTATTATCAGGCGATGGCAGATTTCTCTGGACTTATGTCAGCCCGATCGAACAACGTATCATCTGTGATGGACGCCTGCTCTGGATCTACGATCCTGATCTTGAGCAGGCGACGCTTCGTTCGGCAGAACAGGCTTTATTGGCGACACCGCTTGAGTTGCTACGGAATCCCCGAAAACTGGAAGCCAATTTCAATCTCCGCGGCAGTATCGGGGAAAACGGAATTGACTGGGTTGAACTATCCCCGATACAGCAGGAGGTGGACTTCGAGCGTATCCGGGTTGGATTCCATGACGGTGAACTGTCACATCTTGAATTGTATGATACCTTCGGTCAACGCACCATGATCCAGTTTAAAAACATCGAAAAAAACGTGAAGGTTATGGATTCCTGGTTCCATTTTGTAGCGCCGGATGGTGTGGATGTAGTCAGTGAAACAGTGCAATAATAACTGTGGTTTGCGTTATCAGACCATCTACATTCTGTTTGGATGTCTGGCTTTGCTGGTTGTGACCGCAGCGGGCTTGGCTCCAGTGTCAGGCGGATCAGTTCATCATGCGGATAAATTGATGCATGTCACTATTTTTATGTTGCTGGCGCTCTGGTTTACTTGCCTGCTTCCCAAACGCTACTGGATCATTTTTGGAAGCATGGTGGTGTATGGGCTATTGTTGGAATGGCTGCAAGGACTCACTTCGTATCGACATGCCGATGGCTATGATCTGGTGGCTGATGCGGTCGGTGCGGCAGCAGGAACGATGATCGGGGCCAGGCGGGGCCATGGTATGCTTGTAGCGCTGGAAGCGAGGCTGACCCCGAATTGAATGATGTATCCGGCAGTCAGGGCCCATTGGCAAATCGCATTCGGCCGCTGCGGCTGGAGGAAATAGTTGGTCAGCAACGCTGGTTGGGTTCCGGGGCAGTGCTGGCGGAAGCCCTGCGCCACGGGCATCGGCATTCCATGGTGTTCTGGGGTCCTCCCGGCTCAGGCAAAACAACAATGGCTCGGATTCTTCCGCGTTATTGGAGAACTGAGTGGGTAGCACTCTCTGCCGTTAGTGCGGGGGTCAAGGATATTCGTTCCGCGGCTGCACGGGCTGGAAAGCTGCGCTATGAGTCCAGTAAGGAAACGCTGCTTTTTGTCGATGAGGTCCATCGTTTTTCCAAAACCCAGCAGGATGTTCTGTTGCCCTATATCGAAAATGGCACCTTGTTGTTCGTGGGCGCGACTACGGAAAATCCATCGTTTTCGCTAACGAGTGCGTTATTGTCGCGCCTGCGCGTCTATACCCTCGAACCGTTGACCGAGGCAGAACTGGCATTGGTGGCGGAGCGAGCATGCACGCATGCTGAAGGGGTCCACATTCGCTTGACACCTGATGGGCTGAATGCGCTGGTTGCGGATGCTGATGGCGATGCCAGGCGTTTGCTCAATGGGCTGGAAGCCTGCGCGGAAATGGCGCAAGATACAGGCACTATAACCGTTGACAGGCAAGCCGTGGAACGGGCGCTAGCAATGCGTATGCGCAGGTTCGATAACAAGGGCGATGGTTTTTACGAACAAATCTCGGCGCTGCATAAATCCATTAGAGGCTCGGATCCGGACGCGGCGCTTTACTGGTTGTCGCGAATGCTGGATGGTGGCGCTGATCCTGAATACATGGCGCGCAGACTGACACGCATGGCGAGCGAAGATATCGGTAATGCGGATCTGAATGCGTTGCAGATTGCGTTGAATGCCTGGCAGGTTTATCAACGCATGGGCTCCCCGGAAGGAGAGCTGGCATTGGCGCAGGCCGCAGTATATCTGGCTGTAGCCCCGAAAAGCAACGCGGTTTATCAAGCCTTGACCGAGGCGCAATCCGATGTGCGGCAAACAGCTTCGTACCCTGTCCCGATGCATCTTCGCAATGCACCTACGACCATGATGAAAAAGATGGGTTATGGGCGCAACTACCGCTATGATCATGATGAGCGTGATGCGCTGGCGCTTGGACAACGGTACTTCCCCGATGAAATGCCGGATCGTCAATATTATAGGCCGAAGGAACGTGGGCTGGAATCACGTATTGCTCAGCGATTGACGCAATTGCGTTCTGGCAGGAAACATAGACAATGAGGCTAAGGAACCTCTGAACAAGTCTGGACGAAGCTCAGGTGCGATTTATTATGTTTAGATCCGAGGCGACCATTGCACACAATAGCAGGGCTATGGCGAAGATTGTCAACCATGAAGCTGGGTATAAGGGACGCGAGCGGGTTCGACTTCGCTCACCGCAGGCACCGGGTTCATGACTTGTTCAGAGGTTCCCTAAGTCCTGTGGGGCCTGGCATGTTATGATGCCGACTTGAGATCTATGACACCAGGAGGTAAGGCGATATGCTGGATCCGAAATTATTGCGCCATTCAGCCCAAGCGATCGCTGATGTACTACAAACCAGAGCTTATGCGCTTGACGTCGTTCATTTTCAGGCACTGGAAGCCAGCAGGCGCGATTTGCAGGGTCAGATCGAGCAGCTGCGTTCCGTGCGCAACCAGCAGGCCAAAGCTATTGGTGAAGCTAAATCCGGAGACCTTGATGTTTCGGTACTCCTAGGCGAAGCCGAGGATATGCGGGCGCAGATTGACAAACTGGAGAATGATTTTTCCCTGGTCCAGAATCAGCTTGCCAACCTGGTGCTCGAGATTCCCAATCTACCGCTTCCCTCGGTTCCAGTGGGTAGTCACGCAAGGGATAATATGGAAATCCGGCGGGTTGGAGACCCGAAAACCTTCGCTTTTGAACCTCTGGATCATGTGGATTTGGGTTCGATCGGTCGGGCGATGGATTTTGACGCAGCGAGCCGTATCTCGGGCGCCCGGTTCGTCGTGCTCAAGGGGGTTCTGGCAAAGCTTCATCGATCTCTGGCTCAGATGATGCTCGACATGCATACCACCCAGCATGGATACACTGAAGTTTACGTTCCATATGTCGTGAGTGAGCGTGCGCTGGTTGGAACTGGGCAATTACCGAAATTTATCGATGATTTATTTGCGCTTGAAGGAGATCGTCCCGCTTATTTGTTGCCAACGGCGGAGGTGCCTGTCAGTAATCTGGTTCAGGATCAGATCATTCCAGATGAACAGATGCCACTGCGCTACGTGTGCCACAGCCCCTGTTTCCGTGCCGAAGCCGGCGCTCATGGCAGGGATACCCGGGGCATGATCCGTCAGCATCAGTTTGACAAGGTTGAAATGGTGCAGATGACACGCCCGGAGGATTCATCATCAGCGCTTGAGCAGTTGACTTCCCACGCGGAAGCTGTGCTCAAAGCTCTGGAACTGCCTTATCGGGTCATGCTTTTATGTACGGGTGATATGGGGTTTCAATCGGCCCAGACTTATGATCTTGAAGTCTGGCTCCCGTCACAGAATACCTATCGGGAAATTTCCTCGTGCAGTAATACGACTGATTTTCAGGCGCGTCGCTTATCGGCACGCTGGCGCAATCCGAAAAGCGGCAAGCCGGAACTGCTGCATTTGTTGAATGGGTCGGGGGTCGCAGTGGGGCGTGCGCTGGTGGCGGTATTGGAAAACCATCAGCAGGCGGATGGCTCAATCGCTATTCCCGTTGCGCTTCGTCCTTATATGGGCGGTATGGATCAAATCAGGTTTGATCAGAACCCGGCGCAGCCATCGAATCAGGATGAATCCCAGGCTTGACAAATGCTTCTATTAAAAGTTCAGGATTTGTGCGCCGAGCGCAACGACAGGCGCATTTTTGGCCCATTGTCTTTTGATCTGGAGGCAGCCATGGGCATGTGGCTGCAAGGTCCCAATGGCTCCGGGAAAAGTACACTGTTGCGCATGTTGTGCGGTCTATTTCCATCCCGATCGGGGCGAATCGAAAGAATGGATGGCCTGCTTGACCCCGATTCCCTTTCGCCGAATCTGATCTATATCGGACATCGGCTGGCGTTGAAAGAACCCCTTACCACAGAAGAAAACCTGGCTTTCCTTGTCGGATTTCTGAGCAAACAAAAAATGGATCAGGGTCGCTTGCACCACGCGCTGAAAGCTGCCCAGTTGGAAAACAAGCGTCATTGTATTGTGCGTATGCTTTCGGCCGGAGAACGCCAGAGGCTGGCGCTGTCGCTTTTGATGTGTGTCGATGCGCGGCTGTGGTTGCTGGATGAGCCTTATACCGCCCTGGATGCGCAGGGAAGACACTGGTTGTCGGCTCTGATATCCGCTCATATTGATCAAGGCAACAGTGTGATTATCAGTTCTCATCAGGATGGGGTAGGGCTTGAGAACATGCGTTTCCAGTATCTAAGGCTCGAGCCACCGGAAATGCCATGCGCCTGATGTTTCATTGTACCGCTCTGTTGAAGCGGGATTTTCTGCTGGTTTACCGAAGTCGAGGGGATGTGTTCCACGCGCTCGGTTTTTATATTTTTATCGCCAGCCTTTTTCCGTTGGCGATTGGTCCGGATCCGGAATTGCTGAAACGTTTTGCCCCTGCGGTGGTATGGATTGGGATGATTATGGCCAGTCTGTTGCCTTTGTCCAGTGTTTTTGACGCGGACTATCAGGACGGAACCCTGGATCTGATGCGTCTGCACGAGGCGCCTTTGGCGCTATTGATCCTCGTGCGCTGGCTGGCTTATTTTATCGGGATTCAAATCCCTCTGCTGCTGGTTTCCCCATGGGTTGCCTTGGCTTATGGTTATTCAGTGACCTTGGTGGCGCCGATGATGCTGTTATTATTACCGGGTACGGCGATTATGACGCTGATCGGTCTGGTGGGTTCGGCCATCACGGTCGGAACGCGCCAGGGGAGTGCTTTGCTTGCTCTGGTGGTATTGCCGCTTTACGTTCCTGTTCTCATTTTCGGCGCCTCGGGTCTTCAGGCGCTCGCAGCGTTGGAATCGGCTGCCGCGCAATTACAGTTTCTGCTATCCATGGGGCTGCTGGCATTGGTAATAGCGCCAACAGCGGCGGCCGCGGCATTAAAAATCCAGTTGGAATGAGAAGCGAACGAACATCAGCGGGCCAAGCATATTTCGTAGGAAGGTGTATAAATAATCTGAAAATCTGAAAAGCCCGCTTCCTGACACCATTGCTGGTAGTCATTCAGGCGATAGCTTTTCCCTGCGCTGGTATACATGAGCATGGTTACGGCGAATGCTGCCGATACCTCGGGGTGTGCGCCGCTTTGATCGAGAAACATATCCTTAACCGCCAGCATTGCGCCCGGTTTCAAAGCATTGCGTAAGCGTTTCAACAAATGCCGGTTTTCTTCTTCGGATAAGCCATGCACGATATTGGACATGAAGATGCCATCCCATGACCCGCCCAGATCATCGACAAGGAAATCACCATTGATATAGGAAAGCGTATTGCCATAACGTTCCCTGGCGAAGGCGACCACCAGTTCGATATCGAATAAAGTGAGATCAAAACCGCGATCCGCCAGTTCTTTGGCGTATCGACCATGACCGCCACCCAGATCAAGAATGCGCCCGCCCGCGGCCCAGTGGCGTTGGAGCCATTGAGCCGTCAAAAGACTCGATTCATCGCTTCTGTGGTAGAGCGTGTCAATGAAATTTCTGGCCTGTTCGGGAACTTCCCGGTTCACGCCGCCGTCGGTTTTTTGAGGCGTGCCCTGCTCATCTTTGACCGGATCGCCATCATCGAAGGTATCGCCCAGGCGCGACAGATCGGAGATCTGTCCCAGCCCTGCCTTGGGCCAGTCGGCCTGCTGTTCAATTTTGGTGGCCAGCGGGGTAAGCGCCAGAAGTTGGCCGTCTGTTTGCAAAAGTCCGCTATGAATGAGCATAGGTACTGTACATTCCAGCGCACGCTGGTTGGCGGAAAGATCCTCAATAGCGCAGGGCTTTTGCATCAGGCTGGAAAATAATCCCCGCTGCGCCCATGCAGCGATGATGGCATACAGGGTGGCGTTGCGCCACAAGTCATCAAAATCCGTTGGTGTCGATATTTTCATGTTGCTTTCCAGGTAGTGGTTTTGTCAATTTTTTGTCTCCGGGATCTGCCTCCGGGGAGGTCGGAAGAAACGGCATGGGGCATATAATCGGCGCTTGTACAGCATAACATTGAGACATTATAAAATTCTGGCATGTTTCCATGGCGCATGCTATTTTGATTGTTTTGGCTGGTCCGCGTTTTCTTGCCTTCATGACTTGTTCAGAGATTCCCTGGCAGGTTGTTGAAATTCGCTGAGTCGAGCCAGATACAAGGCAAAATCGAGCGAAAAAGCGGAGTTTATACCTGTAAATAAGCACTTTGAGCTTGATTTTAACGCCGTAGATGGCCGAGTCAGTGGAATTCAACCTGCTAGACTATGGATTGAATGGTGCGCGCCGCTCGCGTATGGTTTGCGATGATGTCGCCCAGATCCGCGTGAACGAGTTTACCATCCTCAACCACCCAACGCCCATTTACCATCACACGATCGGCACGATGGGCGCCGCATAAAACCAGTGCGGCGAGAGGATCGCCATACCCTGAGAATCGGGGTTCCTGATCGAGGCGGAAAAGGGCCAGATCCGCGCATTTCCCCGGGGCGATACAACCAATATCGTTGCGGTTCAGGCAGGCGGCTGAGCCTTCTGTCGCCCAGCGCAAAGCGTCAAGGTGGGTAATGGCACCGATGCCGTGCGCTGATCTCTGGGTTAAAAATGCCTGTCTTACTTCCTGCATCAAATTGGAAGCATCATTGGAAGCAGAACCATCAACGCCCAGACCTACCCGGCACCCGGCTTGTTCCAGTCTGGGCACCGGGCAACATCCCGATGCCAGCAGGGCATTGGAACTGGGGCAATGGGAAATGCCGATCCGTGCGCTCCCAAGACGGTTGATTTCATCATCGGTAAAATGAATGCCATGGGCGAGCCAGACATCGGATTTCAGCCATCCACTATCTTCCAGAAAACGCACAGGTCGACAACCATAGGTGGTTTGGCAGAAGACGACTTCATCGTTCGTTTCTGCGAGATGCGTATGCAAAGGGGCCTGGTATTGACGCGCCAGATGCGCGCTGGATTGCATGAGTTCCGTGGTGACCTCGAACGGAGAGCATGGCGCCACGGCGATCTGGATCATGGAGCCGTGCCCGATCTGATGGTAGCGTTTGATCAGGGCTTCGGTATGATCGAGAATATGTTGCATGGGTTCGACGATGGACTTGGGCGTAAGACCATCCTCACCGTCGTAAAAATCAATGGAGCCTCGCGTGAGAACGGCCCGCATGCCCAGCTCTGCGGCGGTTTCGGCTTCGATGTCGATCGCGTCCTGGAGCGTCGGGGTGAACAGGTAATGATGGTCCGCTGCGGTGGTGCAGCCCGAAAGGAGCAGCTCGGCCATAGCCAGGCGCGCGGCAGCGCGGATCATGTCGGATTCGAGATGCTGCCAGATCGGCAGCATCGTGCCAAGCCATGGGAACAGCGTTTTATTGAGGGCGGGAGGAAAGGCGCGCGTCAAAGTCTGGAAGAAATGATGATGGGTGTTGATCAGACCGGGAATAATGACATGATTGGACGCGTCAAAAACAGCGTCCACCGGCTCGCGGGGTTGTTGGCCCGAGGCGATTTTTTCAATAAGGCGACCTTCATGGATAACAATTCCGCCTTCAGCGTCATCCGCCAGGATAGCCAAAGGATTGCGCATCCATAAGCTCATGTTTGATTGTCCCGGCCTAAAATCATCACCTTTTGTTGACTCATGGGTGTTTTTTCGAAATTGGGTTATAGATAGCCAGAACAACCTTGTCGACTCAAGATTAACCTTCTTTTGCCGTTACGGCAATCAGAATCTTATGTCGCTTGCCTGATACGGCTGAAAAGCTATAGCAGGCAATCAAACCAGAACGACAGGATTTGCCGACATTTGCAATATTGCGCATGTTAAGATGTTTTACACGCAGATATAAAAACTCTAGAATTGAGTTAAATTCTCCATCAAAGTCAGGGTTCGTGATGCATCCAGGATGAGATATGGGCGACAGATTTGAAAGACTAAGTGAGAAACACATCGATTTTATCTCGCGTCAGCATATGTTTTTTGTTGGCACTGCGGGCTCTGAGGGGTTCGTGAACGTTTCACCGAAAGGAATGGATACCTTTAGAGTGTTAAATGATACGAACGTGGTCTGGTTGAATTTAACCGGGAGCGGTAATGAAACAGCAGCTCACGTACTAGAAAGTAAGCGCATGACGCTAATGTTTTGTTCGTTTGATAAACACCCCATAATTTTGAGATTGTATGGCAATGCTTCTGTAATCCATCCCCGAGACCAGAAGTGGGATGAACTCATTGGTCTTTTTCCGGAGTACCTGGGTTCTCGGCAAATCTTTGAACTCAATCTTGAGCTTGTACTCGCTTCTTGTGGTTATGGCGTTCCCTATTATGAACTGAAAGGCGAGCGACCAACGCTTGCTAAATGGGCGGATAGTAAAGGCATAGATGACATCAAAAAATATTGGGAAGAAAGAAACATGGAAAGTCTCAATAAAAAACCTACTGGAATCACAGGCGATGCATAACAAGCGCATGCAGTCGGACAAATATGGACGCTGACGCGGAGCGTTAACAGACCCTAGGATCACGTATGGAACTTCAACGCGGCTCGAACATGATTATAGCCCGGGCAGGGGAAGAGGCGAACCCTTTTGAGCTTGAAATTGAACCCAAGCCTCCCAACCCTGTTTCAAATCATCCGGTTGAACTGGATGCCAGCGCTTTTTTATTATCCAGCGCGGGAACAGTGCGTGGCGACGCGGATATGATTTTCTACGGACAAAAAACCACCGCTGAAGCTTCGATCGAATATCAGGAGCAATCTGGCGGAAAAAAATGTTTCAAACTCCAGCTTGATCGTATTCCCGCGGCGATAGATAAAGTGGTCTTTGTCTTGACGCTGCATGAGGCTTCTCAAAAAGGGCAGTCGTTTTCCTTGTATCAGCATGTGAAGATGATACTGCGTTCGGGCGCAGAGACCTTGTGTATGTTTGATCTCGAAGCCGCGGGCATGAAGGAAACAGCCCTGATTCTGGCGGAAGTTTATCGCCGCGGCGAGGACTGGAAAATCAGGGCTATCGGTCAGGGGTATTACGAGGGCCTGGCTCCTTTGGCGCAGTCCATGGGGGTGGATATAGCCGATAATCCGGCTGCCAAGTCACCCCCCGCAGAGAAAGCCGGGCCTCGCTCCAGCCCGACACGGACTCCATCCAGCGCGCCTGTGCGCCTGGAGAAAATCTCTCTGCAGAAAAAAGGCCAGAGTATTTCACTGGAGAAGAAAGGTTCCGGTTATGGCGAGATCAGGATCAATCTCAACTGGAACCAGCAGAGTGCTGGGCCCCAGCAATCCGGTTTGTTATCCAGACTGAGGGGCCAAGCAACTTCCGGCGCGATTGATCTTGACCTGGCATGTTTGTGGGAGCTTAAGGATGGTTCCAAAGGCATCGTTCAGGCCCTGGGAGAAGCGTGGGGGTCATTGACTGCTCCTCCCTATATCCAGCTCATGGGCGATGATCGCACCGGTTCCGCGCAGAGCGGGGAGATCATCCGCATCAATGGAGATATGTTTGACCATATCCGCCGCATTCTTGTGTTTGCCTTTATCTACGAAGGGGTTCCCAACTGGCAGGCTACCGATGGAGTGGCAAGCATCGAAGCGCCCGGGCAGCCGGAACTCGAAGTTCGGCTTGATAGTCCGGCGCACAATGATACCCATTGCGCCATTGCCATGATTGACAATGCCGGCGGTGCATTTAAGGTTACCCGACAGTGTGAATACTATTCCGGGCATCCCCAGTTGGATCAGGCCTATCAATGGGGCTTGCGTTGGAAAAAGGGAAGAAAATAAAACATTTTCAATCGCTGGTTCTGAGGAACCTGAAACCTGTTCATGTAAAAAAGCAAACATCAAAGGAGAATAAGAGATGGCGTTGACCTTAAACAAAGGTGGTAATTTGTCCTTGAGCAAGGAAGATCCTTCACTTAAAAATGTTCATATCGGGCTCGGATGGGATGTGCGGGCAACTTCTGGCACGGATTTCGATCTTGATGCCAGTGCTTTTCTGTTAACGAAGGAAGCTAAAGTCCGAACTGATGGTGATTTCATCTTTTATAATCAGTTGAAATCACCCGACGGCAGCGTAGAGCATGCGGGAGACAATCGTACGGGCGAGGGAGAAGGCGATGATGAAATCATCAAGGTTTACCTCGAAAAAGTGCCTGCAGATATCGACAAGATTGCTTTTTCAGTGACGATTCATGACGCTGAAAAAAACGGGCAGAACTTTGGCATGGTGACCAATGCCTTTATTCGCGTCGTTAATGAAGACAGTAGTAAAGAAATTGTGCGTTTTGATCTTCAGGAAGATTTGAGTACGGAAACCGCCGCTGTTTTTGGCGAAATTTATCGCCATGGCAATGAGTGGAAGTTCCGCGCGGTCGGTCAGGGATTCGTCGGTGGGCTCGGACCCATGGCAAAAAACTATGGGGTCAATATATAATTTGGTGATGTGGGATGTGACGGCCAGACCATAGGGTTCGCTATCACCATCCGATCGCCTGGAATGAATTGTGTCAGTTTTGCTGGATAACATTAAGGAGTCAAAGATGGCGATTGTACTGTCTAAAGGTGGAAATGTTTCCTTGACCAAGGAAGCACCTTCGATGAAAAAGGTTTTGACCGGTCTGGGCTGGGATGCCCGCGCTACGGACGGGAAGTCATTTGATCTCGACGCGAGCGCTTTTCTTGTCGGAGCAAACGGCAAGGTACGCTCGGATGGCGACATGATTTTTTACAATAATTTGAAATCCGTCGATGGTTCGGTGGTACATCTGGGCGATAACCTTACCGGCGAAGGTGAAGGGGATGATGAGCGGGTTCGTGTTAGTCTCGATAAGGTTCCTCAGGATGTGCAAAAAATAGCCTTTGCAGTGACCATTCATGAGGCGGATACACGTAAGCAAAGCTTCGGCATGGTTTCAAATGCGTTCATTCGTATTGTGGATGAAGATAGCAGCAAGGAAATTGCGCGTTACGACCTTTCCGAAGATATGAGCACGGAAACCGCCATGATATTTGCTGAATTATACCGCCACAACGGCGAATGGAAGTTCAAGGCGATCGGTCAGGGGTTTGTCGGCGGGCTCGGACCCATGGCAAAAAACTATGGCGTGAATGTCGGTTAATTCACGCGGACTTCGTAGGCGCGACGGGTTTCTCCGTACGATTTGTTCATCATCCAGTTCAGGACGATGTGGTTATTAGCCTGGCATGTCAGCATACCGAATGATGTTTTATCAGTCGGAAGTCTTTCGTGCTTCCATCTCGTAGCGGATCAGTTCAAGATCTTGCACCGGCCCGCTCGGTTGTAACGGTTTATGAGCCATCTACGGGATGGTTCTGTTGCAATGCTTATTAAGGAGCTTGTGAACCTGGCGGGCGCTGATCTGCCAACCTGGAGGCGCATCATTGTGTTGCCAAACAGGTTAAAACAGATGCTTTACCTTTAATCGCAGTTGTTTTTGTTACCCAACAAGGAGCCTTTGGAATGGTGGAAACTTTGATCATGTCTGTGTCGTGGTGTGAGCTGGCATGAAAAATTTTTATCTCGCATTTATCGTTACCATCGTCGGATTGTCTCTGGCGTTTATTTATGGATTGTATGAGGGTCCAGGCATCAGCCTGAATCTTGCCTTTGAGGCTTTGTTTATCGCAACAGTTCTGGCAGCGCTTGAAATATCACTTTCTTTTGATAATGCCGTGGTCAATGCAAGCGTACTGAAGGGAATGGATCCTGTCTGGCAAAGGCGCTTTTTGACGTGGGGTATTTTGGTCGCGGTGTTTGGCATGCGTTTGTTATTCCCCATACTCATTGTGTCGATTTCCGCACGGGTGGGGGTCGTTGAAGTCGTGAATATGGCGCTTAACAAGCCCGATGACTATGCGCATTATCTTGAAGCAGCCCATATCCAGATTGCCGCATTCGGCGGAATGTTCCTGTTGCTGGTGTTTCTGACTTTCATGCTCGATGAGGGAAAGGACATTCACTGGATTCGTACCTTGGAAATATGGCTCTCACGCATGGGGCACCTTGAATCCGCCGAGATGATTATTGCTCTGGTGGTATTGCTGTTCGCACAGTCGTTTGTTCCCGAGGCGCACCGCATCGAGGTTTTTGTCGCTGGAATTCTCGGTACCGTTTTATACGTTTTAGTACACAGCATCAGCGATCTTTTTGCTCCTTCAGATGAAGCGGAGCATGATTCGGGATCTGGAGATGTGGTGAATGCGGTGACTCGCGCAGGATTCATGAGTTTTATATATCTGGAATTGCTTGATGCGAGTTTTTCCTTCGATGGGGTCATCGGCGCCTTTGCTATTACCAAGGAAGTGGTGATTATTACACTTGGCTTGATGATCGGCGCCATATATGTTCGATCCCTGACCATCTACCTGGTGCGCAAAGGAACCCTGGATGAATATATTTTTCTCGAACACGGCGCTCATTATGCCATCGGAGCCTTGGCGGTCATCATGCTGGTCAGCATGGTGCATCATGTGCCGGAAGTGATCACCGGCTTGATCGGTATCGGTTTTATTCTGTTGGCATTTATCTCATCATGGCGCTTTAAGCAGCGTCAGAGTCAGAAATAAAATCCGACCCGGGATTTCAGTGGTTAGTAGGCCATTGCGAAAATTAACAACGAAGAAACCAGGATAAGGGACGCAAGAACCGAGTTCATAAATGGATCAGAGGTCCCTTAAACCAGGTTTACCAGTAGAGGAAGTATTTATGGGACTGTCATTGAGTAAAGGGCAAAGCGTATCGCTTGAAAAAACCGCTGGCGGCAGTATGGAAGTGATTATTATGGGGTTGGGCTGGGATGTGACCAAACCCAAAGGTTTGTTAGGTCGATTGTTCGGTGGAGGTGGCAATATCGATCTGGACGCTTCGTGTGTGCTTTTCGATAATTCGGGGCAAATGATTGATTCGATATGGTTCAGGCAGCTCCAAAGCAAGGATGGCAGCATCCGCCATACCGGCGATAATCTAACCGGCGCCGGTGATGGTGATGATGAGCAGATCATTGTGGAACTGACAAAAGTGCCGGGAAATATCAAACATCTGTTTTTTGTCGTCAACAGTTTCACCGGGCAGACTTTTGAGAGTGTCGAAAACGCCTTTTGCCGGGTTCTGGACGCAAAATCCAACAAGGAACTGCTCCGTTATGATTTAAGCGCCCAGGGTTCGCATACCTCTCAGCTTATGATGAACCTGACCCGATCCGGAAACGACTGGAATGTCCAGGCTATTGGAGCAACAAGCACCGGACATACATTCCATGATTTAATGCCGTTGATGCAGCAGCATCTGGATTAACGGGGGTCATGCTCGAATACCGCCTGCCTACTGGCGTGCTTGAAGTGCGTGTGGATAAAGCCACCTGGCCTTTTCATACGCTCATCGGGATCGCAGCGCGAAACAACCCGCGCCGCGGCTTCGCTTTTGTGGGCAAATTATTGGGCAAGCATTATCCGGCGGATCCTGTGCAAATGAGCCGGATGCATTTGGGATTGGCGCAACAATTAGGCGGTTTATCGCTACCAGAACCGATTACTTTTATCGGCATGGCGGAAACGGCGACCGGATTATCCCATGGCTGCTATGAGCATTTCAAGCGTCTGAAGCCGGAAAGTTTGGCGCTTTATCTGCATAGCACCCGATATTTTGTGGGGGATCAGGAACGGCTGTCATTCTGTGAGCCGCACAGTCACGGGCATCAACTGGTAGCTCATCTGCCTGAAGGAGGGGTTTTATCATCCCGCTTTCATGACAGCGCGACCCTGGTACTGATTGACGATGAAATTACGACGGGCACAACCTTACTGAACCTGTTGCGCATCTGCCATGCGCAACAGCCCCGGTTGCGTAAAGTGGTGGTTGTGTCACCACTCAATGTCATGGATGTGGATATGCGCCGCGAGTGGGCGGTTCCTGGGGGGCTTGACTATGAATTTGTCAGCCTGATTGATGCCATCCTGCGGTTTGAGATCAATCCATCATGGGAGCCTCAGGCTCTTGGCGGGATGTCTGCGGCATGTGGTTCGGTAGAGTGCGCCTTATCTGCGGCGCATGGCCGTCTGGGGCTTGCGGATGCCGAAGGTGGGCTGTATGCCGGGGAAATTTCGGATGCGTTGTACCCGCATTTGCAGCGCTCGCTGCCGGTTCTGGTAGTGGGCACTGGAGAGTTTATTTATCCGCCTTATCGGCTTGCTTTGAGTCTGGCGCGTAAAGGATTCAAGGTCTCCTGTCAATCCACTACGCGTTCCCCTCTGATGATTGCGGGCGATATCCAGCATCGCATGGAATTTCCATCTATTTATTCGCTGGATCATCCCGAATATCTTTATAATGTTCGCCCCGAACAATATCCTCAGGTCATTATTGGTTGCGAGACTGGCCCAACGCCTGCGCTTGCCCGATTGTGTCAACAATTAAACGCTTTTCTGGTGCACTATACCGATGACGCCTTTCATATTTCTGGACCTGGATGATACCGTCTTTCACAGCTTGCGCAAGGCGCCGACGGGCAAGGTATTGAAAGCTGCGGCGCATACCAGGGATGGTCGGGTGGTCTCCTTTTTCTCTGAGCAGCAGCTTGCATTTTTGGAGTTGATGCAAGGGCATATGAAGGTGATCGTGACCACGGCGCGCAACAGTGATGCGCTGAGCCGCGTCAGATTCCGCTTTGATGGTGTGGCCATTGTCAGTTATGGAGGCTTGATTCTGGATGAAGGCGGCAATCCGGATGCTTGCTGGAGCGACAGAATTGCTACACAACTTGAGGCGCAGGGTGATGATTTGCCCGATCTGTTTGATCATCTCGAGAGTTGCGCCCGGGCTTTGGATCCAGGGCTGCGCGTACAGATCGTTGTGGATCATGAACTTGCGCTGTATGTTGTGGTCAAGCACCGGGATGCGGATAATCTGTCCTTGTCCCGCTTTTCTCATGATGTGGTGATGGGTTCGGAGCTCATCCGATGCAAATATCGGGTGCATCTCAACGATAACAATCTGGCAATTTTGCCTCGATGGCTGGATAAGGCGCATGCGGTTCGTTATCTCCAGGGGATATACAGGCAGCAGCATGCGGATGCGGTATTTTTTGGTATGGGCGATAGCCTTTCGGATCGGGATTATCTGCAACTCTGTGATTACGCGCTGATTCCTTCAGGTTCACAACTGCATCGTTCCGTCTTCAGCAAAGGATTATCCGATGTTTAGCGGCAGTTATAATCCACAGGATGTGTGCTTTCTACTCAAACCTATCATCATGGAAAGCACGGATCCTGAAACCAAAGAGGTTCTGATACAGAATCATAGCCGCCACTACAGTGAAATGATCACCCATGAAATGGCACCGGAATCTGCGTATATGGCTTTGTTCGATGCTGCGATGCAGCGCCATGCCATGAAATTCGCCAGCCAGTTGGCGACCTTGGCGCGCAGGATCGCAAGCGATGTCGATGGGGATATTACGCTTGTTTCTCTGGCTCGGGCGGGAACGCCCGTTGGCGCATTGATTGGACGGATTCTCAGATTGTATATGCAGCGCCGGGTATCGCATTATTCGGTTTCAATCATCAGGGATCGGGGTATTGATCATCAGGCCTTGAATTATATCCTGGCGGCGGGCCACAAAGATGCGAGCCTGGTATTCATCGACGGCTGGACGGCCAAAGGCGTGATTGCGGCAGAACTGGCCACGGCGATCAATGATTTCAACCAGCTTTATGGCGCCGACATTTCAAATCGTCTTTATGTTCTGGTTGATCTGGCGGGGACTGCTTACGCGTCTGCCTGTCGCGAGGATTATCTGGTGCCGCCAAGCATGTTGGGTGCAACCATCTGCGGCTTGATCAGCCGCTCGATCCTTTCAGCGCAGCATGTCGGGGAAAACGATTTCCATGGTTGCATCTATTACCACCATCTGGAAGCGCATGATCGCAGTCAGTGGTTCATTGATAGTATGTCTTCTGCGCTTGAGGCGGCGTTCGCTCAAGAACAATTGGCTCAGAACAGCTCGCTTGCCTTGAGTGCGGTGTCAGGGGAAAAAGTAGCGCAACAGTTTTCCGGTTTCGAGACCCACCAGGTCAAACCGGGAATCGCTGAATCCACCCGGGTGCTTATGCGCCGCGTTCCTCATAGCCTGATCGTGCGTGAATCCGACGATCTGGATGTGGCCCATCTGATTTGGCTTGCCGGGCGAAAAAGTGTTCCGGTTCATGTTGATGCTGATTTGCCATTCAAGGCTCTGGCTTTGATCCGCCCGATAGGTGAGGTCGGCTAATGTTCCCTTATTTACATCTGGGCGCTTCTTTGTATGTGCCTGCCACCCAGCCGGATCTTTTGAATATTGTCATGGGCGAAAAATACCCTTTTTTACGTTCCGTGATTATCTGTACCGAAGATGCTATTGCCGATCACGAACTTCCCGCGGCGCTGGACAATCTCGAGCAATGCTTGAAAGTTCTTGAACACCAAGCGTTGCTGCGATTTATCCGGGTCCGCAATCCAGAAATTCTCGCCCGCCTGCTGAAATTCACGGGTATTGATCGTATCGAAGGCTTTGTGCTGCCTAAAGTAAGCGCTGTAAACTGGCCTGAATATATGAGCCTTCTGGCTGGGCATCCTCGCTTCTGGCTCATGCCCACCCTTGAAACGAGGGAAATATTTGATAATACGCAGATCGAGGAATTGCGCCACCAGTTTCTGGTTCCTGCGGCGCTACGGCGTATTCTCGCCGTGCGTATCGGTGGCAACGACCTTTTGGGAACTATGGGTATTTGTACGGCGCATGGTATCGAACCATGTCATGAAACCATGCTTTCATTGATGATCAGTCGGCTTATCATGCTGTTCCGACCGTTCGGATTGCCATTAAGCGCGCCTGTAGCCAATGGCTGGCACAGTTCGGAGGAACTCAGGCGGGAAGTGAAACGCGATGTGCAGCTTGGGATGTTGACCAAAAGCGTGATTCATCCGCTTCAGGTACAACAGATCCATGAAGGCTACCGGGTTGAAGCCCGAGAACATGAGGTAGCGCAAATGTTGCTGTGTCGGGAAAAGCCGAATGTCATCGGTTTTGATGGCGCCATGTGGGAAAAAGGCCCGCATCATCAATGGGCGGTATTAACCGTGATGCGCGCTCAAATCTATGGTATCAGGGATGAGGCTTCCATCACATCGATGCCGACGCTTCAAAGCAATGTGCGTCGCCGGATAAATTAACGAAGAGAAGCCTGAAAGTGCAGGAATCGCATGATTTCATGCAATCAGACAACTGTTTTGCAAACGATGATATAAGGGTGAATATGGAAAATCGCATCTTGGGGCGTTCGGGGATCAAAGTCAGTTCCCTGTGTCTTGGAACCATGACCTGGGGGCAGCAGAATACGGAAGCCGAAGCGCACATACAATTGGATGCAGCGCTGGATTCCGGCATCAATTTTATAGACTGCGCCGAAATGTATCCCGTGCCGCCACGGGCGGAAACTCAAGGATTGACGGAACGGTATTTGGGAAGCTGGTTGAAAAAAACGGGACGGCGCCATGATGTCGTGATCGCCAGTAAAGTTTGCGGACGATCGGATAACTTTCCATGGATCCGGGATGGTGGCTTGCGTCTCGATCGACGCAACATTGAGCAGGCGATCGATGCTTCCCTGCAACGTCTTGGTATTGAGACGATCGACTTGTATCAGATGCATTGGCCGGATCGCCCCGCCAATTTTTTTGGTCAGCTCGGTTATGTTCATCAGGATCAACGTGCGGTCTCACTGGAAGAAACGCTTGAGGTATTCGATGATTTGATGAGCGCCGGGAAAATCCGCTGTATTGGCATGTCTAATGAAACGCCCTGGGGCATGATGCATGGTATACAGGTTTCACGCGAGAAAGCTTATCCTCGGCTGGTTAGTATCCAGAACCCTTATAATCTTTTGAATCGCACTTATGAAATTGGCCTGGCTGAAGTCAGTCAACGTGAAGATGCTGGTCTGCTGGCCTATTCTCCGTTGGCCTTCGGCGTTTTATCAGGGAAATATCTTGATGGAGCCAAACCCGAGGGTGCGCGCCTGAGCCTTTTTGATCGCTTTACCCGTTACAGTAATGAGGAAGGGCAGCGGGCGGCGCGCGCCTATGTGGAACTGGCGAGAGGTGCCGGGATCGATCCGGCGCAGATGGCATTGTCTTACGTAACCAGCCGATCATTTGTCGTATCAACCATTATCGGCGCTACCCGGATGGATCAGCTCAAATCTAATATTCAGAGCGCCCAGCTTGATTTATCCGCTGATATCCTGCGTGAAATCGAAAACATCCATCATGCCATACCCAACCCATGCCCATAATAAGCCCTCAAAGTTTGAAGTAAGACTTGCCCTGAGCGCAGTCGAAGGGCCTGACCTGATATATTGACAATCATCATATATTGTTGCTTTTATGATCGGAGTT
>Ga0209633_10000061_pt1 | contig 129261 bp, 108 predicted proteins | sample Cruoilmetagenom1_FD_187290 | JGI IMG/M metagenome (GOLD analysis project Ga0209633, IMG submission 187290) | Oil polluted marine microbial communities from Coal Oil Point, Santa Barbara, California, USA - Sample 1 (SPAdes) (version 2) | ecosystem: Environmental > Aquatic > Marine > Oil seeps ... | reverse complement strand
TGGGTCAGGCCGTGGGTTTGGGGTGTGGGTGTTGGGTCAGGCCGTGGGTTTGGGGTGTGGGTGTTGGGTCAGGCCGTGGGTTTGGGCCGTGGGTTTGGGGTGCCAGGTGGTTGGGGGAGATGTTCTGCTTTTATTGCGGAGACAACTCCCCGATATTGAGTTCCCCGATATTGAGTGAATTCTTGACTCTGTTAGACATGGGGCATTTTTCCTGAATTGTCAGGACTTAACAGAAGCGATGAAAGCTTGGGAAAAAGTTTATTTTTCTATCCTTTCTGCATCAGGAAAGGATAGGTTTTTTTTATTATTTGTCCTCTGTTTGCGCTGTTTGATTGTCTGCCATTTTGCAGCATTGTACGTATTGCATTTGGAGTTGTTGGAGGAAGGTTACGAGTTCTTTTTCTAGTTGTCCGAGGCGTCCTGTGGTTTGTTTGAGCATGCCGGCTATGGCGTCAATTGCTAATCTGGCTTCTTCGAGTTTGCCTGTTTCGAGATGGATTGCTGAAACTTGTCCTAGGGTGGCGACTTGGTTGGCGATGAGGTTGGTCACAGGAACATTTCTGAGCTGTTCGAGGACGGCTCGGATTTCTTCTTCCGAAACTTCTTCCGGTAAATCCTCGTTTCCATAGCGCTCTTCTGCAAGAGGGGTGGAGTCTGCTGGGGAGGATTCTTTTTTTCCGTCTCCGACAGGAACGTCGCCACTGGGGGTCCAAATTTTTCGAGTCATTTTTTCTCCTTCTGCGTTGTGTCGTGTGATGAAGCCGCCGGTCGGGAAGAGCAGGTATCCTTGTTCTTGCCTTTCAGGACACCCTAGGCGGGATATTGCTAGTCTTGTGCGGATAGTATGGAGAGCTTGTTCGAGATGAATAATTCGCCATTTTGGAGAATCCCCTTTTTGGGGGAGGCTTCATTGTCGACACTTTCTTAGATTGGCATCTATACTTGCAGGGACGGTTCATCTCTTCTAACTGCCAGAGCGGTTCGGTTTACTGGCTGGTCGGTTTGGCGGCAGGGAAAGTGAGCCATGTTCTTTGAGAATGTAATGAAGAAGGGGATCCCCCGGATCACCGGCTTGTCACAGGTGATTTTCTGCCGGCCTTCATTTTTTCCGATTGCTCTGTTTGAGCGGTCGAGAAGAAATGAGGAACTGCGGGAGGTTGTGGCAGGTTTGGAGGCCGCCCCTCACCTTCGGGAAAAAGAGTTTGCGCAAGAAGTCGTGTGACGGAAGGCGCTGATTTTTTGCGCTATGGCCCAACAGGTAGTGGGAATGTCCTTGGTGTGAGGAGTGATTGCGGGGTGATCCTGTTTTTTTGGCTTCTCTCGTTGAGGCAGTCTCTGTCTGTCTGGGTTTTATTGCTATGAAATGGCGCTTTTCAGCCTGGAGTAGGACGCGAGAGCGAAGCTTGGGTATTTGATGTCGGTCACCTAATGATCGTGTTGCTCTGCTTGGCATTGTTCGTGATTTCTGTTTCCAAGGACAAAGCACCTGACTTATTTGCTGTCTCTCTTTTGCCGAAGGGATGTCGGGGGAAATGCGGTTGCCGGCTTCTTGCTTGCTGCTGTAGATACGGAAAATGACGCGGGTTGACGATGTTGCTGCGGAAGGTATTTGACGTGTGGGACGTAGGTCTTGCTACGCCTTATGCCCGAGGCAATGAGGTGTTCCCCGTTTTGCTTCGCAAGTCTGCGCATTGAGCTGTGACGCTGGGGATACCGTTCCATGTTTATGAAGGAGGCCTGACATCGCTGAACAGCGGGACCGTCGAGACCGGACACGCATTAACGATCGTATTCGCGCTCGGGAAGTGCGCCTGGTCGGTCCAGATGGCGATCAGCTTGGGATCAAGTCGTTGAATGAAGCGAGAGAAACTGCTCGTTCTCATAATCTTGACTTGGTTGAGGTGGCGCCCCAAGCGTTACCACCGGTTTGCCGGATTATGGACTGGGGAAAGCATCGTTATGAGCTTTCTCAAAAGGCCAAAGAGGGCAAAAAGAAGCAATCTCAGATCGTCGTCAAGGAGATGAAGTTCCGTCCCAAGATCGACCAGCACGACTATGAGACGAAGAAGCGTCATGTCGTGCGGTTTTTGGAAGACGGGTCGAAAGTAAAGATCACGATCATGTTTCGCGGTCGTGAGATGACACACACCGAGTTGGGCAGAAGAATCCTCGATCAGCTTGCTGAGGATTTGGAAGAAGTCGCTGCGGTGGAATCATCGGCGAAACTAGATGGTCGCAACATGATCATGGTGCTTGCTCCTATTTCCAAAAAAGATGCCAAGATCGAGGACCTGTCGGGACCGCGCGGGAAGCGAAAAGGCAAAGGGAAGACGCGACAGCAGCAGGAGGACGTTGGACCTCCCGGAGTAGGACCGGCGAATCGTGATGCTGGTCTGCAGGAGGTTCGGCGCGCTGATTCAATCGGCTAAGTGCCTTACCTGCGGTTTTTTTTGTTGCTGTAGGTACTGAAGGGCGAGCAGGAGCGCGCTCTTTCTATTGTGCTGGATGATGAGTGATTTGCATCACTTCTTTCCACGCGGGATGTCGACGCAGATAACGCGAGGCGTCTTATTTATGCGATTGTTCGCGCGCTCCTGTTGGACTTCGCCTACCGAGGAGATATGCCATGCCAAAGATGAAAACACACCGGGGCGCAGCGAAACGTTTCCGTAAGACGGGTACCGGCAAGATTCGTCGCCGTAAGGCGAATGACAATCATTTGGCTGCACACAAGTCCTCTCGCCGTTTGCGGCGTTTGCGAAAAACTGTCGAGGTTTCGAAGGCAGACGCGAAAAAGATCACCCGTCTCTTGGGATCCTGATGATGTTTTTCGTTTTCTAGTCGTATTGGAAATGCAGGAGAGTGGGTCATGGCACGTGTGAAGCGGTCCGTGCACGCCAGGAAGAAGCGTCGTGAGATCCTGGAAAGCGCGAAAGGCTATTACGGTCAAAAGCGCTCAAGCTATCGTAAGGCGAATGAGCAGCTACTCAAGTCGCTTTCTTATTCCTACCGAGATCGTCGGGCGCGAAAGGGAGAATTCCGCAAGTTGTGGATTACCCGTATTAATGCGGCTTCTCGATCACATGGTTTGAGCTATAGCCGTTTTATGCATGGTTTGAAGCTGGCCGAGGTAGATCTTGACCGGAAGGTTCTTGCGGATATTGCGGTGCGAGAGCCAGAAACCTTTGGCGCTATTTGCGAGATTGCAAAAGAAGCCTTGGTGGGAGCAGCAGCAGAATAGCTCTGGTCTGCGTGGCGGGTCCTGTGGCAGTTTTCTCCAGAGAGATATTTTTTACTGGTCTTTCTTGTGTGAGTTTTTCCGCAGGGACGCGCCGTGCATTGTCGGGTTGCCGTCTGCTCTTGCGTGCCGACATGTGAGTGTTTTCAGGAAGAGCTGCTCTATTGCTGGGCAATTTGTTCCTGCGCTGTGGCACAGCGCAGGATTTTTTCTTCCCTTTTTTCTGGGAACTGGTTTTTCGGAAAACACTGCACAAGTGCGCCTGTCTTGAGATCGTTGTCTAGTCGTTGTCTATGGGTAGTCAGAGAGTTTTGATCGTTTGATGGCAGAGAATGAGCGGGAACCAGGAGGGAAATTAGGGTCGGCCGGCATGCCCGAGGGGCTGGTGACCTCGGTGAAGAACCCTCGTGTGAAAGAGGCTCGCCGATTGCATCGAGGGAAAGAACGCGCCGAAACGGGGCAAGTTCTTCTTGATGGGCGTCGGCTTGTCGAGACAGCAGTTGCAGAGGGTGTACCTCTGTCTTGTGTGTTCGTACTCGATCCAGAGGATCCGTTGCGGGACGCTGCTCCTTTTTCTCTCGTGGTTTCCCCTGCCGTGTTGTCGAGTCTTGCGGTCACTCTTCATCCGCAGGGGATTGTGGCAGTCGCCGACTGGCGTCCTGCGTCACGCCTTGACGAGATTTTGTGCCTGCCGTCTGCTCGGGTGTTGGTTCTCGACAGTGTGGCTGATCCTGGGAATATGGGCAGTCTGTTGCGGTCTGCTGCGGCTTTCGATTTTGATGCTGCGGTTTTGCTGCGTGGGTCATGTGACCCGACAAACCCGAAGTGTTTGCGTGGCGCTATGGGTGCAATTTTCTCTCTTCCTGTGGTGACCAAGGTGAGTGCAGACTATTTTTTGCAGCAAGTACGGGCGCAGCCTGGAGCAGCTTGGACACTTGTAGGAGCGTCTGCAGCCGATGGTGTGCTTCCCCAAAAGGTTGAGGTGGGAGAGCGTTTCGCTCTTGTCGTGGGAAGTGAGGCGAAAGGTCTCGGTCTGACGCTTGCGGAGGCTCTTGATAGTACGGTCAAGATTCCTATGGCCGTTGGTGTGGATTCGCTGAATACTGCTGCGGCTGGTTCGATTCTCATGTGGCATTTCGCTTTGGGCTAGGGGTCGGCTGTTATAGAGTTTTGTTTCCCGCGAGAGGCCGGTGCCTGCTGATGCGTAGAGTTGAAGTGTTTGCTTGGTTGCCGTTGGTGGGTGCCGTTCGTCGTTGTCGTTGGCAGGGCTGCACGCTGCACTTTTTCTGCTCTTTGTCTTTTGGTTATTGGTGCGTGTTCGGAATCCTGCGGCTGTTGTAATAGCGTGTGCTGTGCAAAAAGTGCCGTGTGAGAAAGCAGAAGTGGCATGCCGGGGGAAGGGTCGTGCCAAAAAGGAGGAAGGTGTGAATGCCCAGCAAGTGACCGAGGAGATTGCAGAAATTGCGGCTCGTGCCGAGAAGCATGCTGACGCGTCTGAAACGCTCGATGCTTTGCGCGCGGTGCAGGGCGAAGTTTTTGGTCGGAAGTCGCGGCTTTCCGAGATCAAAAAGTCGTTGGGATCGGCGCCGGGTGATGTGAAACCGGTGCTTGGCAAGGCGATCGGTGCGGCCAATAAACGTTTGAACAGCATTTTTGCGCATCGAAAGGCTGAGCTTGAAGAGCAGGCCGAAACAGAGATGCTGGAAGCAGAGCGGGTTGACTTTAGTTTGCCAGGGCGGCGACATCAGCGGGGTCGGCGTCATCCGGTGACGCGTGTGATCGACGAGTTTTGTGAAATCTTTTTTGGCATGGGGTACACGATTGCGGAAGGGCCGGAGGTCGAGACGGACTTCTACAATTTCGGTGCTTTGAACATGCCGAAAAATCACCCTGCTCGTTCGGATTATGACACTTTGTATGTGGATCATGGTGGCGCTGCAGTGGATCATGGAGTGGCGCGGGAGTCCGAGGTATTGCTGCGCACGCACACGTCTCCAGTGCAGATCCGGGTGATGGAATCTTTGCCGCCTCCTCTTTATATTTTGGCGCCTGGGCGTTGCTTCCGCCAGGACACGGTGGACGCCACGCATTTCCCGACCTTTCATCAGATCGAGGGTTTGGCAGTTGACCGTGGTCTCACGTTTGGGGATCTTGCGGGGACGCTGGAGCAATTCACCCGACAGTTTTTGGGTGCCTCTGCCAAGATTCGTTTGCGCCCAGACTTCTTCCCTTTTACAGAGCCATCTGCGGAGCTGGCGACCTGGTGGGAAGGACGCTGGCTCGAATTGGGCGGATGTGGCATGGTCGATCCCGCGGTTTTTGAGGCTGTGGGTTTGGATCCAGAGGAATGGCAAGGGTTTGCGTTCGGTATTGGGGTCGAGCGCTTTGCCATGACGCGTTACGGTATCGACGATATCCGGCATTTTTATCGGAATGATCTGCGTTTCTTGGAGCAGTTCCTATGAAAGTTCCTCTTTCCTGGCTGCGTGAGCTTGTCCCTGTGGAAGATGAGTTCGACGGTTTGTGTACTGTTCTGAATAATTTGGGTTTGGAAGTCGAAGAGGTCCTTTCTCCTACTTCCCTGCAAAACCTGGTCGTGGCGGAAGTGAAAGAACTTCACGCCATCGAAGGCGCAGAAAAAGTGCAGTATGTCCTTGTTGATGATGGGAGCGGACAGGGCACAGACAATGGACAGTACGGCACGCGCTGGCGGGGCGTCATGTGTGGCGCATTCAATATGTCAGTTGGTGACAAGGTTCCGCTGGCACTTCCTGGCGCGGCGTTGCCAAATGGCATGGAGATCGGCACGCGTTTTGTCGCGTCTCTCAAGATTTCGAGCTACGGTATGTTGTGCGCCGAGGATGAGCTGGGTCTCGGTGCAGACCATGCGGGCATTCTTCTTCTGGATCCTGGTGCGGTTCCTGGCGAAAGCGTGGCTGCGCTTCTTGGTCTTGATGAGACAGTGCTTGATCTGGCAATCACTCCCAATCGGCCTGACTGTATGGGAATGGTGGGGGTCGCGCGTGAAGTCGCTGCCCACTATGGTCTGCCGCTTTGTTTGCCTGAGACCACTCCTCTGGTTGGGGGCAAGGTTCCCGTGGCGGAGATGGCCACGCTCACCATTGAGGCTCCTGAGCAGTGTCCGCGCTATGTTGCCCTGGCAGTAGAGGACGTGACGGTCGGGCCAGGGCCACAGTGGATGGCGCGGCGCTTGCGGGCTTGTGGGATGCGTCCCGTCAACAATGTGGTTGATGTGACGAACTATGTGATGTTGGAACGCGGCCAGCCTCTTCATGCCTTTGATCTGGACCGCTTGGCTGGTTCTGCTGTTCTTGTGCGGCCTGCGATATCCGGTGGGACGATTACCACACTCGACGCGACAAAACGCTCGTTGTCTGAGGAAGATCTGCTTATTTGTGATGCCGAACGGCCGGTCGCGGTTGCGGGCGTGATGGGTGCAATAAATTCTGAAGTGGAGGAGTCGACGACCCGTCTTCTTCTGGAATCTGCCCATTTTACTCCGGCGGGTGTTTTGCATACTGCCAAGCGTCTTGGTTTGCGGACGGAGGCTTCCGCCCGTTTCGAGCGGGGTGTGGATCCGGGAGGATGCCGTGATGTTGCCGATCGGGCCGCACGTCTTCTTGTCGAGCTTGCCGGCGGGGTTGTTGCTCCGGGTGCGCTCGACGTGTCTTTTCTTCCGGCAGAACCACGGATTGTTCCCCTGCGCGCAGCTCGGGCGAACGGCCTTTTAGGGTTGTCGTTGCCTGTAAAAGAGATGACAGGGCTACTTGCCGGAATTGGCATTGACTGTGTGTCCGGGGAATCTACCGGTGTGCAGCAGGAAGAAACAGAAGATACCGCTGCGCCTTTGTTGTTTTCAGTTCCTTCGTGGCGTCTCGACGTGCAGCGTGAAGTGGACCTTATCGAAGAGGTGCTGCGCCTGCACGGCTATGACAATGTGGAGCGGACGACTCCGACGGTGCGTGGGCCGGCGGGGGGGTTGTCGCCTGAGCAGAAGGCCTTTGCGCGTGTGCGCGAAGCTGTGCTTGTGGCAGGATTCTCCGAGGCACAGACAAGTACTTTTGTGTCACGCGCCATGTACGAGGTGCTGGGGTGGGATGAGCCCTTGGTTGAGGTACGCAATCCTCTGCGAGAGGAAGATCGTTATTTGCGTTCTTCCCTGTTGCCGGGTCTGCTTGCTGCGGCCTCGTACAATATTTCCCGTCAAAATCGTACTGTCCGATTGTATGAGACAGGAGTCACTACTGTTCCTACCACGAGTTTGCTTCCACAGGAGGAGCGCCGGTTTGCCCTTGTGCTGACTGGAACAGATCGTAGTAATACGTTGTATTTTGGCGATAGGGGCCGTCCCTTTGATGTGTATGACATGAAAGGTGCGATCGAGTCTGTGGCGTCTGATTTGGGACTCGAGGTGGAGACTTTGGCGACTGCTCCCGGTGAGGGCGGGGTGCCTTTTGGTTTGCATCCAGCTCGTAGTGCGCTCGTCATGTTGGGAGAGACCGTTGCCGGCTGGCTTGGCCAGCTCCATCCGCGTACTGCTGAACGGCTGGATTTGCCTGATGCCACAATCGCAGCAGAGTTTGCTGTTGCTCCCTTTTTGACTGCCCAGCTGCAGCGTACCGAGCGATACATGGCGATTTCTTTGTATCCGCCGACCTTTTTTGATCTCGCTTTTGTAGTGGATGAGGATTTGCTTGTAGGGACGCTGGCGGAGACGCTCCAGACAGCGGGCGGTGCCTTGTGCCAGAGTGTCGACTTGTTCGATGTGTACCGTGGCGAACAGGTGGAGCTCGGAAAGAAAAGCGTGGCTTTTGAAGTGCATTTTCAGGCTGACGACCGGACTTTAACTGGTGAAGATGTGAAAAGCCTGGTCGATTCGATGGTGTCTCGTGCACGTGCAGTGTGCCAGGCAGAACTGCGTTCCTAGTTTTTTGTCGAAAAAATGCATGTCTTTCGGGGCGTGTTGAGGGCAGGTGTGCGCGAAGGCTGTGCCGGCGGTGCGTTTCTTTTTTTCTGTCAGGGAGAAAGGGGCTGTCCTCTCCTTGTTCCTTGCCAATGTTTGTGCAGGACGCGCCCCCTTCCCGCGTTTTTTTTGGAGCACTAGTTTTCGGCGTGTGGTGTGGTTGCCTTTCCTGGAAGTTCTGGCGTGTGCAGGTCTTGCGGGATGTAGGAACGGTCGGCAAAAACGGGTTTTCGCCTTTCAAAGTTGGCTTGTAGGGCCTCGCTTTGGTTCTGCGTTGTAAACATGGCCCGTTGTACTTGTTCTTCGAGGCGTAGTCCTTCTGCGAGAGAGACCGATCCTGTCGCGTTGAAAAGCTGTTTTGCGCCGGCAAGAGCATCGGGACTTTTTTTGGCAAGTTCCTGTGCGAGCATGAAGGCGGCCTCGTGTGGGTCCTGGGCGAGATGGGTCACAAGTCCGATTTGCAGGGCTTCTTCGCCGGAGAGGACGCGTCCCGTGAAGGCCAGTTCTTTTGCGTGATCAAGGCCGATAATGCGGGGAAGAAGTTGAGTGCCGGCCATGTCTGCCACAAGGCCCCATTTCACTTCCATAAGGGACAGGCGTGTGTCAGGGGCCGCGAAACGGATATCGGCACCGAGGGCGATCTGGAACCCCCCACCGTAACAGTGGCCAGTCAGGGCAGCAATCACTGGAGCGGGTTGTTCTACCCAGGTCCAAGCTGCTTGTTGTGCAAGGTTTGCGATGCCTTTTCGCGCAAAGAGGTCGGTTGAAGGGTCCGCTGTGAAACTGGCGAAATCCAAACCAGAACAGAAGGATTTTCCTTCTCCTGAAAGGACAATCACTCTGACTGCAGTGTTGGTTGCGAGCGTCGTGCCGGCTTCGTGGAGCGCCTCGAACATGAGAGGGTCGAGCGCGTTGTGTTTCTCAGGACGGTGGAGTCGTACATCGGCAATCCCTTCTTCTATTTGGACTTTGACGCGTTCGCTCATGTGGTTTCCTTTTTGGGCGTGTGGAGCTGATGCTCCGGTTTCGGTTTCCCCTCATCTTGTCAACAAACCCCATGCGAAAGCTTTTCCTCTCGTCAAGGTGGTGGGTGACCCGCAGAGACGACAAAGTCGTCAGTGGAAGGATGCGTCAGTTTTTTTCTGCGCGACGGTGATTGAGGAGGGTGATAGATGCCCATTCGACTGCGGAAAGGTAGATGCCCGGTAGGAGGTCTTCGTGGAGGCCGAGACGGCTGCTTGCTTCGTGCATGAGATGCCAATTGCCTCTTTCGTAGGAGATTGCCAGGGTGAGGATCTCTCCGAAAGGCGAGGGCATGTCTGTTGTGAAAATGTTTTGCGCATCATTTTCCAGGGACAACAGGATCTTTTTCAGTCTGGGCGCGAGAGGGATGCGTTCGAGCAGGGAGTGCATTTTTTCGCCTGTGGCAGCGTCAATCAAGGAGAAAAGACCGAGAAGGAAGAGTTCGGACGAGTTCTCGTATTCAAGGAGGTTGGCTGTTGACTCGCACATGCGGGCACGAATCAGCGATGTCGTCACAAGTGCTGTGGGTTTGTCTTTTGCCATCGATGTGACAGAAGTGAGAGATCCCCATTGTCGTATCCCGCGTTCTCCGAGAAGGACCAGCGCCTGATGTACGGATTTCACCTGAATGCGTAAGCCGAAAGCTGCCGAATTGATGTGCAGCAAGAGGCGGTAGGTGAGCGCAATGTCTTGTTTGATGGTTTGTTCGATCTGGGGGAGGTCAATTTCTGTCTGATGGATGAGGCGGAGAAGACGCATACAGGTGATTTTGTTGACAGAAAATTCTTGTTTTTCTTCGTCGAGGTCAGGACAGCAGAAGAAAAGTCCTTGGACGAAATCCATGCCTGTGGTGAAGGCAGCCTTTCTCGCTGCGTGGGTGTCGACATTGTCGGCAATGAGTTGTGCTTGTTTGGAGGGGAGTCGTTTTCGGATGGATCGTGCTGCAGTATGCGACATGGCAGAGAAATCAACGCGGATAAAACCGCCGTGCGTGAGGAGAGGCGCGCGTGCGTCGAAGAGTTGGAAACCGTCAAAGCAGACTTTGTAACCATGTTGCACATAATGCCGGTAGATCTCTGTTACCTGTTCAGGCGGGGTGAGCGTGGGGGGAAGGGCGACAATTGTGCTGTCTGCCGGAAGGACAGTGAGCAGGTGAGGGCTGAGGAGGAGTTCTTCGGGTATGTGAATGAGACAGCGGCTCTGGTCGGACAGGATATGAAATATTTTTCGGGTGAACGCGAGCAGGCCGTGTGGGGGGGCAGAAGAAAAGGTTGGCTTTGCCTGATCTTTTTTGTCGATCTGGATTTCGGTGTTGTGCTTGGGAGATGTCTCCGCAAGAGAGGGAAATATTAATTCGTATGCGTATGGTTGAAGGTGAGAGGAAAAAATCGGAGAGCGGGTGACAAAAGGAAAGGGAGGCAGTGTGAGAATTTCCGCACGCTGTTCGACAGCTGATTTTGTTGGTGTTGGTGTTTGTGTTGTGCTGTGACTCCTGGACTTGTGCGTGCGCGGAAGAGAAGTGCTCATTCGGTGGTCTCGGCCAGTGTGCGATGTGTCCATTCTACGGAGGCCATGTGCAGGTCGGAGATGAGAGGAGGAGACAGGTCCAGTTTTTTGCAGGTTGCGTCCAGGATTTCCCAGTCGCCGATTTCGTGGGAGGTGACAATTTCAAAGATTTTGGCGAAGATGTTATTGCCACGTGTGAGCATTGTCGTGATGTCGGAACCGATCAGAATCGAGCGAATATTGTTGTCAAGACTGATTTGGTCGAGTATTTCCGACATGGGGTTGTTGGTAATCACGTCGAGTAGAGAGAGAAGTCCAAGGAGGAAAAGATCGTTGGATTGGCTGTCAAGATGCAGTGCGATCCCGATACTTTCACAAAAACGTGCGCGTATGAGAGAGCAGGTCATGAGTTCGTTGACGCTATTTGTGGCGAGATGGGAGACCGAGACCATGGTTCCCCAACGTCGAATGCCGGATTCTCCAAGGAAGATGAGGGCCTGATCGACTGATCTCACCGTGTTGCGAATGCCCAAGGACGCTGAATTCAGATGTTTGAGAAGCCGGTAGGTGAGAGAGACGTCAGTTTTTACCATGTTGGACACGGCATCATGGTCTAGTAAAGGTGCATTGGTCAGCTGTAAGAGTCGTAGCGCGTTGATATGTGAAGGAGGAAGACTTTTTTCAATAGAGAATGTGGGTTTTTCTCGATAAAAAGTGCCCTCAAAATAGTTGACCCCCATTTGTTCTGTGAGATCGAAGTGCTTGTTGGTTTCGACTTTGCAGGCGATTACGCGGAGCTGGCGTGCTTGCCACCGCTGGCAGAGGTTTTTTGCGGCGTTTTTGTGAAGATGATTCCAGGTTGCAGGGGTGAGCCGTATGAAAGAGACGTGTGCGAGCAGAGAAGCATCGAGTTGTGTGATCTGAGAATCGTTCAGAGCGAGCTGGTACCCCTTGGCCGTGAGGAGGCTGATGGCTCTGTTGGCGGGAGTCTGTAATGTTTCAAGCGCAACAATCAGATTGTGGCGGGGAAGTCGAAAGGCTTCTTCAGGGGAGAGAAGCTGGTCTTCCTTAAAAAAGAGAGCCTCAGGGGCGTGGATAAGCGCTGTTTTCCCCTCTGTGAGCGTTTCCATTACCGCTTCCATCGGAGGTTTTTTCCCCGGAGGTTTTTTTGCTTCTGTGCGTGCTGGGACAGTGGCTGTCGTGGCAGCTGTTTCCGCTTGGGTGCTTGTGTGCCCAGGTGCTGTTTTCGGCTCTGCCATCTGCGAGGATTCTCGCGTGAGGGAGCGGTGCTCCATTGTAATTTTGTGGGTATCGTTTTTTTCTTCTGTGCTTTCCGCGTTGCAGTCCTCGCGAAAGATCAGTTCGTAGAACGCGACCTTTTTGTGCTTGTCGAAGACGGGGCGTCTCGTCACGAACACATTCACGTATGTCCCCGGGGGCCGACATGGTGTTGGCAGAGTCACCGGCAAGCTTGCTGGTGATGTTGTTGCGAGCGTCTTTTTCTCTCGGGCTTGTTGTATGGAGAAGTGAAGAAACTGTCCCGTGATGACAGGCGCTTTTTGTCGGTATCGGTAGTTGTTCGGGTCGAGTTGACTCAGCCTTTTCTTTTCGGGAGCTGAAGGGGCCGGTATCGAGAGTGTTTCCAAGGGAAGAAGGCTGAGAAAGCGAAAAAAAAACGTCCTCACGACTATTTTGAGCATGAAAGAAGTGGTTGTTGTGACGCTTTGTGCTCAGGATATGGGGAGGGGTCCTTATCACTTGATACGTTAACGTTTGTCGGGCTTGACAGGTTTTCCCGGAGAGAGGTGCGTGTGAGTTCACCAGAAAATTGGCAGTGGACTTGGGCGATTATCGCCGTGTTTTTTTTCGTCTGTGAAATTTTGACCCCAGGGTCGTTTGTCTGCATGACACTTGGGATAGGGGCAGTGGCAGCAGCCTTTGCCGCCGCGTTTGGCATGAGAACGGAAGTGCAGTGGGGAACTTTTGCTTTCGTCGCGGTTTTTTCTCTTTTTGCTGTAAGAGGACTGACCCGCAAGATGGATAGAAAGAGGGATCCCTTTCCTGGTGAGGGCGTAGGGGCAAACCGTCTCTATGGGCGGCTTGGGATAGTAACTGAAGAAATCCCGGGAAAGCCAGAGGGGTTTGGGATGGTGAAAATAGGCAGCCAACTCTGGCGAGGCCGAAGCGAGGGGTGGCAACGAGTTGCGGAAGGAGAAACAGTAGGAGTAGTGGATGTTGAAGGAGTTACTCTTATAGTACGGCCAGTGTCTTCTGACCATGAGAATACTCTTCCCTTTTTCTCTTTTCAGGAAGAGAAAGAGCACTAGGAGCCATGTGTGTACTTTCGTTTTTTCCGTGTTTTCTGATTTGCGAGCGAATGACGGAACAAAAAGATAGGCTCAGTACAGACTCGTTGATTTGATCGGTTCGTTTGAGGTGGGCCGAATTAGGCCGGATACCGGATAAGGGATAGGCGGAGGAGGGCACGCATGGCAGGCTGGTTACTTTTGGAGATGCGCGGTGACCGGGAGGGAGAGAAGTGACATCCTTGTTTTTCCTGCTTGTTTTGATTGCGGTGATGGTTGTTATCTATACGGTGTCAGCTGTGTTTTTGGTGCGACCATATGAGCGGGGAGTAGTGGAGCGGCTTGGTCGATATCACAAGATGGTGGACCCAGGGTTGCGCCAGGTAATCCCTTTGATAGAACGTTTGGTGAAGGTCGATCTGCGAGAGCGGATCATCGACATCCCTCCTCAAGAAGCCATTACCTCCGACAACGTGAGTATCTCTGTGGACGCTGTGGTCTTCTATGAGGTAACGGACCCCCGGCGCCTGCTCTACCAGGTAGAAGACTTTTTTGAAGCACTCTCGAAGCTCGCTCAAACAAGCCTGCGAGATCTTGTTGGTGACATGACCTTGGATGAGGCGCTCACTTCGCGTGAACGTATCAATGCGGAATTGCGAGAGGTGCTTGACGAAGCCACCGACTCCTGGGGCACGAGAGTGACTCGAGTGGAGATCCAGGAAGTTCTTCCTCCTGCAGACATAAAAGCGGCGATGCATGAGCAGGTAAAGGCCGAGCGGACCCGTCGTGCGATTGTGACAGAGGCCGAAGGAAAAAGAGACGCAGCCATTTTGGAAGCTGAAGGTGAGCAAAATGCCATCGTGCAGCGAGCAAATGCGCGCCGTCAAGAAGTCATTCTGGAAGCGGAGGGGAGGGCTACTGCGATACGTGAACTTGCCGATGCCGCACGTGCTCGCAAAATACTTGAGGGAGAAGGTGACGCGGAGGCGACGCGGCAGACTTTTGAGGCGATTCACCAGGGAGGTCCGACGACTGACCTGATTGCCATCAAGTACCTCGAATCGCTGGCTGAAGTGGCGAACGGACAAGCCACCAAGATTTTTCTTCCACTTGATCACTCCGGTTTGTATGGAACAGTGGGGGGCTTGTCGGAGCTGTTGAAACCGGATCCCGTGAGTGGCACACAAAACAGCGCACAGAAGCAAGCCCCAGCGCAAGACGATGAGGGGAATGGAGGGAAGGAAATCCCACCGCCATCCCTGTTGTAAAGCGAACCGGTGAAGAAGCAACGTCTGTGGTCTGTGGCGTGTGGATGAGGGCGACTGCACGCTATATGGCTGCGCGGTTTGTTGGGCCTTTTGGGCCGGTTTTTAGGTATTGGCGGGGTGTAGATTTTGCGCACAAGGCAGAGTGGGGGAGGAATCAGGGTTTTGTCGGAGTGTCAGACTGAAGGGGGAGGAAGCTCTTCTTGCGCTTTTTCTTGATTTTTGTTGCTGTCAGAACTACTGCCTTTTAGCGTTTGATCACCGGTGAGGTCAGAGTTGATCACCTCGTGGCGGTTGATGTAAGTAGTGATAAAAGCTTGGAAAATGGCAGCAGTCGGGAGCGCGAGAAGTGCTCCCACAGCGCCCAGAGTGCTGGCACCAACCATGACTGATCCAAAGGATATCGCAGGGTGGAGGGACATCGTGTGGCGTGAGACACGCGGGCTAATCAGGTAGTTCTCTATCTGTTGGTAGATAACAAGCACGATGAGCACCGCCAATGCTTTGAGAGGGGAGTCAAGCAGTGCGATCACGATCGGCAGGATCGCGGCGAGATAGGTTCCTATCACGGGAATGAACTGGGAGAGAACTCCTACCCAAATGGCGAGTGCGAGCGTATTGTCGACGCCGATGATGAGGAGCGCGACATACGTGAAGATTGCAGAGGATAGGGCAAGGAGACCGCGTGAGTAGATGAAGCCCCCGGTCTTTTCAATGGCGATCTCCCAGACGCGCAGTACTTCTTTCTGCTGTTCTGGAGGTAGGACCGAGAGGATTGTGCGCCGGAGTTTTGGTCCGTCTGCCACGATGTAGAAGGTAAAAAGAAGAACTGTGAAGGCCTGGAAAAGAGCACCGATCACGGCTTCGGCCAAGCCGAGCAGGTTCCCGGCGATGTCGGTCGCGAAGTCTGAGAGTTCAGTGTCGAAGTTGCTCAGTTCTTCGAGCAGGTTGTTTGGATCGATTTCTGTATCGAAGTTTTTGTTGACCCAGTCTGCAATGGTTAGTACATAACCATCTTCCCCTAGGGCGTTGCCCACCAGGTTTTGTACCTGGTCTACCACGAGGGGGATCATGACGCTGATGAAGAGACCAACGACTGACAGCATTCCGAGAAAGGCAACTCCTGTGGCTGCACCGCGCCGCATTCCTCTGTCGGCCATCCATTTCACCGCAGGTTCAAGCGCGAAACTGATGAAAAAAGAGATGAGAAGAATGATGAGAACGGTGCGGATTGCTTGGAGAATGGAATAAGCGCTGTAGAGCCCGGCGAAGACAATGATGCCTCCGACCCAGAATTTCAGCACGAGACGAAAAGGCATGGTGGCATGCTGCTCGTCTTGGGCCGGCTGGTCTGAGGGCGATGATGTGGGTCTGGATGGGGTGGTGTTCACAATTGAGAATCTTGTTTATGTGAGTGTGCGGATGTAGGGCTTGTGGGGGTGCTCGAGAGAGGTGAGAGCGTGAAAAAAGCCAAGGATAGTCTTTGGTCGGTTGGATTTTCGAGGGATAAGGGGAAGGGAGAGGACTGAGGGAACGTCAATGTGGGTGGTAGACAATTGTTGTGTACCTTTTTTTGCTTGTTTTTTGTGGGGAAAACAGGTGGACAAGCGGCTCGTATGCTGAGGCTAGTGGGTGACTGATAGGCTTGACGAGAGGGAAAAAAGACAGAAAAAGGGTTTGCATATATATACAAACTGAAGTATTTTTTTCTATATGAGTATTGAAACCGCTGTCATCGGTGCCTCTGGGTATGCGGGAGGTGAGCTGCTGCGGCTGCTGTCATCACATCCAGAATTTTTTGTGCGTGTGGTGACGGGAGCTTCCCAAGCAGGGAAAAAAGTTGGTGAAGTGCACCCGCATTTGCGTCGCTACCGAGAGGAGACACTGCGTTCGTTTGACAGCGCTGTTTCAGACATTGCAGCCGCTGATCTGGTTTTTTGTGGTCTGCCTCATGGTGTTGCGATGCAGATCCTGCCTTCTCTCGACAATAAGCTCATCGTGGATCTCGGTGGTGACTTCCGGCTTGATGATCCGCTTGTCTACGCGCACTGGAACGGTCGGAACCACAGCGCCCCATCAGCAATGACAGAGTGGGTTTATGGGCTCCCGGAACTTTTCCGTGCCGACATTTTTGCTGCCCGGCGTATTGCCTCCCCCGGTTGTTATGCCACAGCGACCCTTCTTGCTGCGGCTCCTGTGATCGCAGCAGGCCTGACAGAAGGGGTTCTTGTGGTTGATGCTGTGTCTGGTACATCTGGCGCGGGACGTACCCTGAAAGAGAACCTGCATTTTTCTTTTGTGCATGAAGACGCGCGGGCCTACAAGGTCGGTCAGCATCAACACACGCCTGAGATTGAGGCAGCCTTCGCGCGTTATGCGGGAAAAGACATTCTTGTTTCGTTTACTCCCTGTCTTATCCCTATGACTCGTGGCATTCATGCCACTTGTTCTGCACAGCTTGCCCCTGGTGTCGGGCGTTCCGATCTGCTTGATGCCCTTCATGCTGCGTACGCATCTGAGCCTTTTGTCCATGTGCTGGAAGATCCTCCTGGTACGAAAGACACGCGTGGCGCGAATACTGCGCTTATTGGCGCGTTTGTTGACGCACACGCCGGGCGGGCTGTGCTCACCTGTGTGATTGACAACCTTGTGAAAGGCGCTGGGGGACAGGCCATACAGAATGCAAATCTGGCCTTGGGGCTTGAAGAGACCGCGGGGCTTCCCTGTGAAGGAGTCGCTCCATGATGGAAAACGAGCGGGCAGTACCTGCAGTGCCGAAAGGCAGAGACGAACACGGCCAAAAAAATGTTTCCTCGGACCGCGTGCCGAAAGATGCAACACAGATGAGCAGGGAAGAGTCGAACACCGCCGAGGCGAGGGTTGGAGCTTGCGCTCCACAGGGGTTTCGGGCTGCTGCTGTGGCGGCAGGAATAAAAGAAGATGGCGCGCTCGACGTGTGCGTGTTGGCGTCTGACCAACTTGGGACGGCCGCAGCGGTGTTTACCACGAACCGGGTGCAGGCTGCTCCTGTACAAGTGTCCCAATTGCACCTGACGTCGCCGTTTGCCCGTGCTGTTGTCGTGACTTCTGGTAATGCGAATGCGGCAACCGGTCCTGCGGGCCGGGCACTCGCGGTAGAGGTTTGCGAAACGGTCGCGCAGGATTTGGATTGTGCTTCGCACGACGTGCTCCTCGCCCAGACCGGTTTGATTGGTGTTCCTCTTGATGCTGTCCTGGTTTGCGAGGGTGCGCGAGAAGCCGCCAGGATTCTTTCTCCGGCGAATGGTACGGCTGCAGCAAAGGCCATGATGACGACCGACACCAAACCGAAAACGGCTGTGGCGGAGTTTTCGGTTGATGGTGTTCCGGTGCTGCTCGGTGGGATGACAAAAGGTGCCGGCATGATCGCGCCAGAGATGGCCACCATGTTGTGTGTGCTTACTACCGATGCGGCCGTTGCGCCTGCAGTGCTGCGTGAAGCGTTGCAAGGAGCAGTCGCGGAGACTTTTAACATGATCTCCATAGAAGGGGACATGTCCACGAATGACACTGTGTTTCTTTTGGCGAATGGGGCATCGGGAGCGCGCGAGATTTCTTCGACGGCGCACCCGGCCTATCCGCTGCTCTGCCAAGCATTGCGGGAAGTCTGCGCCAAACTGGCACAAGCCATGATACGGGACGGGGAAGGAGCGTCGAAGTTTGTCACGGTGTGTGTTGAAGGTGCCGCGACACTCAAGGATGCGCGTCTTGCAGCCCGTCATGTTGTGGGTTCCATCCTGGTGAAATGTTCTTGGGCGGGAGAAGACCCTTATTGGGGGCGGGTGCTGTCGGCCATGGGTGCGAGTGGGGCGCATTTTGAGGCGGAGCGTGTTGCCATCAGCTATGGCGGTGTGCAGGTTTGCGCCGAGGGGAGAGCAATGGAACACGACGCAGACAGAGTTGCCACTCATATGAAAGGCGCAGAGATTGAGATCTTGGCAGTATTAGGTGATGGTCCTTATGGGGCTATCGCTTGGGGTTGTGATCTTACGCGGGAATTTGTCGCGATTAATGTGGAGACATCATGACCATGCGGGTGTCTGCAGAAGCGTTGCGTGTCACGCAGGAGAAAGCGGCTGTGCTGGTACAGGCGTTTCCTTATATTAGGCAGTATGCGGGTAAGCGAGTCGTCGTCAAAGTAGGAGGGGAAATTGCCCTTGATCCGCGGCAGATGGGGAGTTTCGTGGGTGACCTTGCCCTGTTACGCATGGTTGGTGTGGAAGTTGTGCTCTGTCATGGGGGCGGGCCGCAGATCTCTCGTATGATGCGACTGCTTGGTCGGGAAGCCGTTTTTAAAGACGGCCTGCGCGTGACTGATGAAGAGACGATGGAGGTCACTGCGATGGTCCTCCTCGGTGATGTGAACCGGCGGTTTGTGGCACTTTTGAACACTCACGGCCCTCTTGGAATAGGAGTCTCGGGTCTGGACGGGCAACTCTTCCAAGTGGTTCCCCAGGCGCCAGAGCTTGGGTATGTCGGCAAGATTTCTCATGTGACATCCGATCCCATAGAACGCATTCTGGCTGATGACTACATTCCGGTTGTGGCGTCGCTGGGAATGGATGCAGCAGGGGCTGTTTACAACATCAACGCGGATACTGCTGCAGGAGAGCTTGCAGTGGCGCTCGGAGCGGAGAAACTTGTCGTTCTTACGAACGTAGCGGGCCTGTATGAGACCTTCGGCAACGAGGACTCGCTTCTTTCTGAGATTGATGTCACTGTGCTGCAGCGGCTTGTGATATCGGGAGCTTTATCTGAAGGCATGATCCCAAAGGTCGAGGCTATTCTGGCAGCCTTGCAAGGGGGGGTGCCGCGCGCGTGCGTGATCGACGGTCGGGTTGATCACGCGGTTTTGCTGGAGATTTTCACGCCTGAAGGATTCGGGACCATGATCACTGGAAAGTCCCTATGAGTATTTCTACGGAAAATATGCATAATACGCCGAAAGCAGGGGCGCAAGAAACGTTGCAGGCTCCTCTGCTGAACACCTACGGGGCCCGTTTTCCCGTTCTTTTTGTTTCGGGAAGCGGCACAATTCTGCACGACGACCAGGGAAAAGAGTATCTCGATTTTCTTGGTGGTCTTGCGGTTACGGCCCTTGGTCACGCGCACCCTGGTGTCACAGCTGCAGTCACTGCACAAGCCGGCAAGTTGGTGCATGTTTCCAACCTGTTCTGGACTGAACCAATGGCACAGCTTGCCTTTCGTTTGCGCGAGATAACGGGATGGGGACGAACTTTCTTTGCGAACTCCGGTGCAGAGGCCGTTGAATGTGCGCTAAAACTTGTACGCAAATGGGCGGGGCCAGAACGTCCCACTGTATTGTGTGCTGTGCCGTCTTTTCACGGGCGTACTTTTGGTGCCCTTGCAGCGACTGGCCAACCCGCCAAACAGCAGGGATTTCTCCCGCTTCCTGCGGGATTTGCCCATGCTCCTTTCAATGATCTCAAGGCCTTCGAGGACGCGGTGGACAGCACAACCGCTGCGATACTTGTGGAGCCTATTCTCGGAGAATGTGGGGTTGTGCCTGCCACGCCAGATTTTCTTCAAGGGTTACGGACGCTGTGCGATGAACGAGATCTGGCCCTTGTGTTTGACGAAGTGCAGACAGGTGTAGGGCGTACTGGTCACTGGTGGGCACATCAGTCGTATGGTGTCCTGCCTGATGTGTTGACGAGCGCAAAAGCACTGGCAAATGGCTTTCCCATTGGGGCTTGCGTGGCTGGTGAAAGATTGGCTGATGCCTTTGTTCCTGGTGATCATGGTTCCACATTCGGAGGGAATCCTGTGGTTTGTGCCGCTGCTCTGGCCACGCTTGACCTGATTGAGCAGGAAGGATTACTTGATCGAGTCCCGGAGCTGGGAGCACAGTTGGTGACAGGGTTGGAAAAACTCCCTGGGGTGCGAGAAACGCGAGGATTGGGACTGCTCCAGGCTGCTGTTCTTGATGCCCCCATTGCAGTTGCAACAGTCAATAGTGCGCTTGTGCATGGACTCGTGGTGAACGCTCCTGCTCCTGACGTGTTGCGCTTTGCGCCCCCCCTCACGGTTTCTCCTGCGGAGATCGATGAGGCATTGCAGCGCCTTGGCAGTGCACTTGCGCACGCGCGTCATGCAGACGTGGAAGCGGGAGAGAGATCTGCCGCGAAAGGGGACGACAGGGAGGAAACACCATGAGTCCTGTCCGGCATCTGCTACGAGACGACGATTTCACTCCCGAAGAACAAGCGATCATATTGGGGCTGGCAAACAGGCTTGCTGCTGACCATACGATTGGAGCGACCGCCTTGCGCGGAACGGCCATCGGTCTTTTTTTTGAGCAACGTTCATTGCGGACGCGTGTTTCTTCAGAGGTGGCGTGTTCCTGGCTCGGGGCGCATCCTGTCTCGCTCCGCGGGGAGGAAATTCATCTCGATCGCGGTGAGACTCTTGAGGATACGGCGCGTGTGGTCGCTGCTTACTTTGGGCTTTTGCTGGCACGAGTGCATGACCATGACACCTTGACTTCACTGTCGATGCCGGGTGTGCTCCCCATCGTGAACGGTCTCTCAGATCAATTTCATCCGCTGCAGGCATTTGCTGACTTGTTGACTTTGCAACAATTGTGGGGGAATCTCAAAGGACGTACGCTGGCTTATGTTGGAGACGGCAATAATGTGGCAGCCTCTTTGCTTCTCGCAGGAGTCATGGCCGGCATGCGTGTTGCTGTGGCGAGTCCTCCCTCTTGTCAGATCGGAGAAAAAACAGTTGCCACTGCCAACAGGCTGGCCAAGGTATCGGGAGGAGAAATCTTTCTGACAGACGACTCCTCTGCGGCCGCGAGCGGTGCCGATGCTCTTTACACTGATGTCTGGATTTCGATGGGGCAAGAGAACGAAAAAGACAAACGTTCTCAAGCGCTTGCTCCCTACTGCCTCGACAGCCGACTTCTTGCTGCTGCTGCACAAGATGCCTGGGTTTTACATTGTCTTCCCGCACACCGTGGTAAAGAAATTACTGCAGAAGTGCTTGATGGGCCTCAATCAGTGGTCTTCCAACAAGCGCGGAACCGTCTTCCTGCAACGGCAGCAGTTTTCTGGTTTCTCCTTGCACCAGAGATAGCTGCCGGACTTGTGCACGAAGGATCGTGAGCACGGATCCGAAAGAGAAGAGGCAGGCAAAAATGACGAGGAGACATACTGACTCGATTCACGTGAAAGTATCGCCGTGAAAGCGCGCCGACAAGCTCTTCTTGTGGACTTTATCCAGGAAGGGCGCGTGACCTCGCAAAGTGAAGCAGTGCGTCTGTTGGGGAATGCAGGAGTGCAGGTGACGCAGGCCACAGTCTCGCGTGATCTCGACGATCTTGCCGCTGTGCGCGTAAGAGATGGAAAAGGTGTTCGGTACGGTTTTATCGAGGCCCCTTCTTATGGGGCTTCTTTGGGTCAGGTATTACGCGCCTATGTCATTGGCAAAGTGGCTTCTGGCTCACTCGCAGTGTTGCATACGCCGCCGGGTCATGCTGACGTCGTGGCGGCAGCACTTGACAGAGCGCACCTAGCTGGTGTCTTGGGCACTGTCGCAGGTGACGATACCTTGTTTATTTGTGGTGATGAGGCGACGCAAGGTGTTGGCGTCATCAGCATTCTCGAAAAAGTGGAGAGAAACCGTTGAAAATTGTCCTGGCGTACTCAGGAGGACTCGACACCACAGCCACTTTGGCAAGGTACCGAGAAGAAGGCCATGAAGTTGTCGCAGTTTATGTCGACGTTGGACAGCCTGGCGATCTTGGCGAAGTGAGAAATCGGGCGGTGAAAGCAGGGGCTTGCGCGATCGAGATTGTGGATTGTCGGGCGAATTTTGCGGATGAGTTCCTTGCGCCGGCTCTTGCGGCAAATGCCATGTATGAAGGACGCTATCCGTTGGTGTCGGCTTTGAGTCGACCTGCCATCGCGAAGGCTATGGCCGATGTGGCTCTCGCACATGGCGCGGATGCGGCTGCGCATGGTTGTACCGGCAAAGGGAATGACCAGGTTCGTTTCGAGGTGTCTCTGCGTGCCCTGATTCCCGAGCTCACTGTCTTGGCCCCGATCCGTGACTGGGAGCTGAGCCGGGATGCGGCGCTTGAGCTTCTTGAGGCCACAGGCGTGGAGATCGACATCACAAAGCGCAGTCCCTACTCGATAGATGAGAATATCTGGGGAAGAGCCTGCGAGTGTGGTGTCCTGGAAAACCCCTGGGAGCAACCTCCTGCCGACGCGTATGAATGGACCAACGATCCGGCGGCTGCTCCTGCTGTGCCGATGGAGACCATTGTGGGTTTCGAGAATGGATTGCCGGTGACGCTCGACGGTCGCCATCTGAGTTTTCTCGAAATTTTGTCGGCCTTAAACGAATTGGGCGGTCGCTACGGGACCGGACGGATCGACATGGTGGAGAACCGTCTCGTGGGCATTAAGAGCCGGGAGGTGTATGAATGCCCAGGAGCACTTGCCCTCATCTTGGCGCACCAGGATTTGGAAAGCCTTGTGCTGGAACGAGATCTGGCGAAGGAAAAAGCTCGCCTTGAGATCCGCTGGGCAGAGATTGTGTACAACGGATTGTGGCATTCCCCTTTGAGAGAGGCGCTCGACACTTTTTTCGCTTCGTCCCAGCAGGGACTTGACGGGGAAGTCCGGCTTTCTTTCTCTCCAGGATGCTGCACGGTCACAGGTCGTCGCTCGCCGGTTTCTCTTTATGACGAATCCTTGGCCACTTATAGTGAAAGTGACAGTTTTGACCATACGGACGCGCGTGGTTTTGTGCGGCTGTGGGGACTGCCTGTTGCGCAGGCTGCAGCATCCCGCTCTGCCGCGCGTGCCGCTTCGAAGGTGCTTGCATGAGCGCATTGTGGTCTGGGCGTTTCCAAAGTGACTCGGCGGACGCTTTACGGGCGTTTAGCGTCGACCTTGCGGTTGACTATGAACTGTGGCCGTATGATCTTGCGGTGAATCGGGCACATGCCCGCATGCTCGCCGATAATGGCATTATTTCTACGGAAGACCATATGGCCATTGGCGCAGGGCTCGATGAGATCGAAAACGAATTCGCGTCTGATGCCTTTGTGTTTGTTCCCGCTGACGAAGATATCCATATGGCAGTAGAGCGACGGCTCACGGAACTGGCGGGGAAAGCCGGCCGTTGCCTGCATGCTGCCCGTTCGCGTAATGATCAAGTGTGTGCCGACTTTCGGCTCTGGTGTCGAGACGCGATAGACCGTCTCACGACACATGTTGATGATCTGGCTGCTGTTTTGTGCGATCAAGCAGAACGCCATCGAGATGTGCTTGCTCCTGGGTACACGCATTTACAGAGAGCACAGCCTCTGACCTTAGGACACGCGCTGCTTGCACATGTGGAAGCACTGGACCGAGACGCTGCACGTCTTTGCGACGCCCGTGCCCGTAACAATGTGAGTCCTCTTGGTGCAGGTGCCATGTCGACGACAACTCTGCCGATCGATCCTCACCAGACTGCTGAAGAATTGGGTTTTTCCGAGGTTTTTGGGAACTCTGTTGATGCTGTTGCCGCGCGAGATTTTGCCGCGGAACTTCTTGCCGCCGCCACTATCTGCGCGATGCATGTTTCTCGCCTCGCCGAAGAAGTTGTGCTTTGGGCAACATCGGAATTTGCGGTGCTGCATCTTGACGACGCCTGGGCAACAGGATCCTCAATGATGCCGCAAAAGAAAAACCCTGATATTGCAGAGCTGGCACGCGCGCTTCCCGCGCGTGTTCTTGGTGCCTTTGTGTCACTCGTGACTCTTGTCAAAGGTCTCCCTATGGCCTACAACCGTGACTTACAAGAAGACAAGGCCGCGACTTTTGCGGCGATACGCCGTCTTGACCTCGGTCTCGTGGCGATGACTGGACTCATGTCAACTGTCCGTTTCGATATTGCTCGCTTGGCTGCTTCTGCCGCAGAAGCTTCGGCTGCGGCAACTGACCTGGCAGAGGCACTTGTTGCGGCAGGCGTGCCTTTTCGAGATGGGCATGAGCTTATCGGCAAGCTTGTCGGGAACCTCGATGCCCAAAACCGGACACTTGACTCTGTGACAAACGCAGAGCTCGCTGCACTGCATCCGGCTCTCGCTGGATGCGCAGGCGAGTGGCTCACCGCCGAGAGTTGCGTGCAACGCCGTCTATTGGCAGGTGGACCCCATCCAGATGCAGTAGGAAGAGCAGTTACCGTTGCGCAAGCACGCATCGCGACTCGCCGTGGCGCGCTGCCTGTGAAGGAGAGAAGCTAAGTGCGTGAGAGGAAGCTCGGAGCCGGCAGTTTTTTGTGCCATGAAGTCTCCTGAGAAGCTCTCGCGGACAAAAGCTCTGGTGCGTCGCAGGCATTGATGCGAGCCTGGATGGGAGTGAACGGGAAGAGAAAGGACCTGATGTGTCGGAAACGGTGCCTCTTCCGATCGACCTGGCTCGTCCCACTGAAGAAGTCGCGAAAGATCTGCTGGGATGTGTGCTTGTGCATATAAAAGGGGGGCGTGTCACATCGGGTCGTATCGTGGAAACAGAAGCCTATGGAGGGCCCCAAGATAGTGCCTCCTCTGACAGCTGCAGCCACGCCTATCGGGGGTGTACAAAGCGGAATCAAGCGATGTTTGGGCCGCCTGGCCGTTTGTATGTTTATTTCATCTATGGGATGCATTATTGCGGGAACATTGTGGCGCACGCGCCGGGGCAGGTTGGGGCTGTACTTCTGCGAGCGCTTGAACCTGTCGATGGTGTTGACTTGATGCGGCGAAGACGCCGGAATGCCGACAGCCGCTTGTTGTGTACAGGCCCCGCGCGCCTTGTGCAGGCGCTTGGTTTGCGCCGTGCGGACGATAGACGCAGGATCGGCACGGGTCGGCTTTTTCTTTTGTCGGACACTCCTCCCGCAGAGATTGTTGCTGTTCCCCGTGTCGGGGTACGAGGTCCTGACTCCCATCGGCTTTGGCGCTTTTGTGATTCGGTCTCAGATTGTTTGAGCGTTCCAGCTCGTTTTTGATCCGAGCGTATTCATGTTCCTGGGGCTTTCCACGATTTTTTCAACACTTTGCGTGATGAGGGCTGACCGTTGGACTGTTGTGCTGACGGCTGGGCTATTGTGCCGGCGTGACACCAGCGGGGTGGAGAAGACAAGCAGAAAGGCCTGGGGCGGACCGGGGATGGGGGCTTTGTCAGGTTTTTTCCAGCGTATCTCCTTGGAAATTTCGTCTGACCGTGAGAGGACAGTCTTCTAAGATCGCCCGCATGGGAGACGAGAAGACAATTCCAGAACAATTAGCGCTCTTGCGGCGAGGTTTGGCCGACGAACTTCCTGCTGGCGGGCTGCATAAAAAACTGATCGAGAAACAAGCAGATGGGAAGCCTCTTCGGGTGAAACTCGGGGTGGATCCTACGGCCTCTCGTGTTCACCTCGGGTGGGCCGTTGTGCTCCGTAAACTTCGGCAATTCCAAGAGTGTGGACATACGGCTGTTTTGATTATCGGGGACTTCACTGCCCAAGTAGGGGATCCGAGCGGGAAGTCGAAGACACGTCGTCGGCTTTCTTCTGAGGAAGTACAACAGCACGCTGATGCCTGTATTGCCGCATTACGTCGGATATTACTGCCTGAGCCGTTGGAGATTCGTTACAACTCAGAGTGGTTAGGGCAGATGTCCATGGAGGATGTGCTCCACCTGAGTGCGAGCACAACAGTTGCGCAGTTATTAGAACGAGATGATTTCTCGAAGCGTTTTGCCGCGAGTAAAGCAATTTCGCTGATTGAGTTTATGTACCCGTTGCTGCAAGCACAGGATTCAGTGGCTGTTGCCGCTGATGTGGAAATTGGTGGCACCGACCAAACCTTTAACACCTTGATGGGGCGGCACTTGCAGCATTCTCTCGGGCAACCGGGGCAAGTGGTCTGCACTCTTCCTCTGCTTGTGGGGACAGACGGTGTTGAAAAGATGTCGCAGAGCTTGGGAAATGTTATTGGGGTGGATGAGCCTCCGAATGAGATGTTCGGAAAACTCATGTCGATTCCAGACCATTTGATTGTGGATTACGCGCGTCTTGCTGTTTGGTGGCCGACGGCAGATGTGGAAGCGCTTGCGGTCGCTCTGGAAGATGCCTCCCGCCACCCAAATGAGGCGAAACGGTCAGTGGGGCGTGATCTCGTTGATTTGTACTGGGGAACTGGTGCGGGTGAGGAAGCAGAGAGGGCGTTTGATCATCAATTTAAGGGGAAGGGAATACCAAAGGATGTCCCAGAGCATTGGATTGAGACGGATCAGGTGCAGTTAGTGGATCTTGTGGCAAGTGTGTTTGGAGTGTCGCGTAGTGAAGCGCGCCGTCTTGTGGAACAAGGAGGAGTGAAATTAGATGGAGTGGTTTTGCGGGACCGAGATGCAATGTTTGCTGTGGCAGATATCAACGGGGGAGTCTTGCAGGCCGGAAAACGCCGTTTTTTCCGTTTGTGCAGTGGTCAGGCCCCTATTTCATAAAGAAACGTTATAGTATTTTTATGTTGGATGTCTCTTGAATTTCGCTTAATGCCAGTGGATGTCTTTGTGTCCCATTTTAAAACACCAGGTCAATGGGTTATTTTTGAAAACTTGTCTGAGAATTTGCGATCGAGGGGAAGGGCTGATACATTTCTCCTCGTCGCACGGAGCGCCACTCCGAGACGGCGGGTAGAGTGAAAAACCTCAGACGAACAAAGCGAGGTTGCCGAATCTTTACCGGCTTTCAGCGTCCCTCCATAAGGAGTCCGTTCAGCGGGCTTTTTCACCGAGCGGTCGCAGAATTTAGCTTGCAATTTGCTCTCAGTTGTGTAAACTTAGAGTCGCTTCTGCTAGAAATGGCATTGAAATTTGGCTTTTTGGGTAGCAGTCAGCCTCCTGTAGTCTTCATGAATCCTGAGTTCTGATGTAACGGGTTGAAAGAGAACGTGTCGAACGTCTTCTTTTCCATTCCGATTTTTTTTCAGAGACCTTAGGAGAAGGCGCGCAGGAAAGTCTGGGTGACCCCAGTGGTCGTGTAAAAACGCACCTTGAAATCGGGAATACGTATAGTAAACATGCCAATGATCCAGGTCCTTCTTGGTGAATAGGCAGGAATTAGCCAAGGATTTACTTCTTGTCTCTGTACTGTCAATTCAAAGAATTGATCTGGTTTTTACTCCGTCATAGTCTTCACAGCTTATCTGCAAGCGTGTATTAAGTGCTTTTTGTGAGTCCTTAATGTCTTGCGGAACAGTTGAGAAGGACATGATGAGACTTGGACAACAAAACTCCGAGTCAGTCGCCGATCAGGCTTTTATAGCCATCTGGTCGGCATTCTCTTCAGACTTAGACGTTCGCCTTCTTGGTTTCTACTCTTTGAGTGGTTTCTTGTCGAGCGATTGTTGAGGTTTTTTTAATGGAGAGTTTGATCCTGGCTCAGGACGAACGCTGGCGGCGTGCCTCATACATGCAAGTCGAGCGGGAACTAACCTAGGGTAACCTAGGGGACTTTCTAGCGGCGAACGGGTGAGTAACACGTGACTAACCTACCCCGAACATCGGGATAAGCCTGGGAAACTAGGTCTAATACCGGATACTCTGTTGGGATCGCATGATCCTTTCAGGAAAGGTCCGCTGGTTCGGGATGGGGTCGCGGCCTATCAGCTTGTTGGTGAGGTAATGGCTCACCAAATTGGCTTCGACGGGTAGCTGGCCTGAGAGGGTGAACAGCCACACTGGGACTGAGATACGGCCCAGACTCCTACGGGAGGCAGCAGTAGGGAATTTTGCGCAATGGGCGAAAGCCTGACGCAGCGACGCCGCGTGAGGGATGAAGGCCTTCGGGTCGTAAACCTCTTTTGGCAGGGACGAAGCGAAAGTGACGGTACCTGCAGAATAAGCCCCGGCTAACTACGTGCCAGCAGCCGCGGTAATACGTAGGGGGCAAGCGTTGTCCGGATTTATTGGGCGTAAAGAGCTCGTAGGCGGTTTGGTAAGTTGGCGGTGAAATTTCGAGGCTTAACTTCGAAACTGCCGTTGATACTGCCATGACTTGAGGTAGGTAGGGGAGTGCGGAATTCCTGGTGTAGCGGTGAAATGCGCAGATATCAGGAGGAACACCAGTGGCGAAGGCGGCACTCTGGGCCTTACCTGACGCTGAGGAGCGAAAGCTAGGGGAGCAAACAGGATTAGATACCCTGGTAGTCCTAGCCGTAAACGATGGGTACTAGGTGTGGGAGGGGGCTGCCCTCTTCCGTGCCGAAGCTAACGCATTAAGTACCCCGCCTGGGGAGTACGGTCGCAAGGCTAAAACTCAAAGGAATTGACGGGGGCCCGCACAAGCGGCGGAGCATGTTGCTTAATTCGATGCAACGCGAAGAACCTTACCTGGGTTGAACTACGTGAGAAAAGCGATAGAGATATCGTGTCCTTAGGGGCTCACGATAGGTGTTGCATGGCTGTCGTCAGCTCGTGTCGTGAGATGTTGGGTTAAGTCCCGCAACGAGCGCAACCCTTGCCCTATGTTACCAGCGGGTCATGCCGGGGACTCATGGGGGACTGCCGGTGTCAAACCGGAGGAAGGTGGGGATGACGTCAAGTCATCATGGCCCTTAAGCCCAGGGCTGCAAACATGCTACAATGGTCGGTACAGAGGGCGGCGAACCCGCGAGGGGGAGCGAATCCCACAAAGCCGATCTCAGTTCGGATCGCAGTCTGCAACTCGACTGCGTGAAGGTGGAGTCGCTAGTAATGGCAGATCAGCAACGCTGCCGTGAATGCGTTCCCGGGCCTTGTACACACCGCCCGTCACACCACGAAAATTGGCAACGCCCGAAGCCGGTGGCCTAACCTTTTATTAGGGGGGAGCCGTCGAAGGCGGGGCTGGTAATTGGGGTGAAGTCGTAACAAGGTAGCCGTACCGGAAGGTGCGGCTGGATCACCTCCTTTCTAAGGATGATATTCCTAGGCAGACATTGGTAAAAGGTTTCTCTCTGCGAGTACAGCTCTTTTGCGAGAGCGAGGAAAGCATGAGGCAATTGGTTTACTGTACGTATCCCGTTTTGAAGGTGTGGATGAAGCACAAGTTCCTTTTCTTCTCTTCTAATTTTTAGAGAGTTTTTAAGGGCTTGTCTGCAATCTCTCCTTTTGCACTTTGACATTTACATAACGAGCATGAGCATCTATATAGATTATTCTTTTAATAGAATAGATGTGAGTTCTTTGATAAGAAGATTAGAGATAAGAAGCTACAAAGGGCTTACGGTGGATGCCTTGGCGTCAGATGCCGATGAAGGACGTGGCTGACTGCGAAAAGCTCGGGGGAGCTGTCTAGCAAGCGAGGATCCCGGGATGTCCGAATGGGGAAACCCGGCTGTGTTAATCCACAGTCACTCTGGTTTGAATATATAGGACCAGGAGAGGGAACCAGGGGAATTGAAACATCTTAGTACCCTGAGGAAAGTAAAGCAAACGCGACTCCCTTAGTAGCGGCGAGCGAAACGGGAAGAGCCTAAACCGTTATGGTGGAATAACCCTATGGTGTTGCCGTAGCGGGGTAGTGGGGCGCATATGACCGAGCATGGGATTGGTCGAGGAGTTACAAAATTGTCGATTAGCCGAACCTAGCTGGAAAGCTGGACTGTAAAGGGTGAAAGTCCCGTAGGCGAAAATCGTTCAATCTCCTAATGATGTCCCCGAGTAGCACGGAACCCGTGAAATTCTGTGTGAATCCGCGAAGACCACTTCGTAAGGCTAAGTACATTCTGACGACCGATAGCGCATAGTACCGTGAGGGAATGGTGAAAAGTACCCCGGTGAGGGGAGTGAAATAGTACCTGAAACCGTAAGCCTACAAGCAGTCGGAGTCCTTCGGGATGACGGCGTGCCTTTTGAAGAATGAGCCAGGGAGTTAGTGATACGTGGCAAGGTTAACCTGTTGAGGGGAAGCCGAAGCGAAAGCGAGTCTTAATAGGGCGTTGAGTCGCGTGTTCTAGACCCGAAGCCGAGTGATCTATCCATGGCCAGGTTGAAGCGAGGGTAAGACCTCGTGGAGGACCGAACCCACCAGGGTTAAAAACCTGGGGGATGAGCTGTGGATAGGGGTGAAAGGCCAAGCAAACTCGGTGATAGCTGGTTCTCGCCGAAATAGCTTTAGGGCTAGCGTTGGACGTTCAGCATTAGTGGTAGAGCACTGATTGGGATAGGGGGCCTACAAGCTTACCGAACTCAGTTAAACTCCGAATGCTAATGTTCCAGAGTCCAGCAGTCAGTCCATGGGGGATAAGCTTCATGGACAAAAGGGAAACAGCCCAGACCGCCAGCTAAGGTCCCTAAATGTGTGCTAAGTGGAAAAGGATGTGGGATTGCCCAGACAGCCAGGAGGTTGGCTTAGAAGCAGCCACCCTTGAAAGAGTGCGTAATAGCTCACTGGTCGAGTGGTCCTGCGCCGATAATGTAGCGGGGCTAAGCACACTACCGAAGCTGCGGATTTCAGTATTACTACTGGAGTGGTAGGCGAGCGTCGTGTCGTGATTGAAGCAGTGGGGTAACCCAACTGTGGACGTGGCACGAGTGAGAATCCTGGCATGAGTAGCGAAAGAGGGGGGAGGAACCCCTCCGCCGATTGTTCAAGGTTTCCGGGGGAAGGCTCATCCTCCCCGGGTAAGTCGGGACCTAAGGCGAGGCCGAAAGGCGTAGTCGATGGACAACGGGTTGATATTCCCGTACCACGGGTGTCGCGTTCGGGCCGATATTTTGTTGCTAAGACAGCTTTCGGGCTGTTGACCCACGAGGTAAAGGTCAGCGATGCGGTGACGGAGAAGGGTAGCTCATCCCAGGCGATGGTAGTCCTGGGGCAAGTGCGTAGGGGGGTTAGTAGGTAAGTCCGCTAACCGTGAACCCTGAGACATGATGCGGAGCCATAAGGCGAACTGAGTAATCCCATGCTTCCTAGAAAAACCGCTAGCGAGTGGCACACGTGCCCGTACCCATAACCGACTCAGGTGAACAGGTAGAGAATACCAAGGCGATCGAGATAACTCTGGTTAAGGAACTCGGCAAATTACCCCCGTAACTTCGGGAGAAGGGGGGCCTCGTTAGGGTGATAGGCTTCTCGCCTTGAGCTCGAGGAGGCCGCAGAGACCAGGCCCAAGCGACTGTTTACTAAAAACACAGGACGGTGCGAAGTCGCAAGACGATGTATACCGTCTGACGCCTGCCCGGTGCCGGAAGGTTAAGAGGAGCTGTTAGCTTCGGCGAAGCGGCGAATTTAAGCCCCGGTAAACGGCGGCCGTAACTATAACGGTCCTAAGGTAGCGAAATTCCTTGTCGGGTAAGTTCCGACCTGCACGAATGGCGTAACGACTTGGGCACTGTCTCAACCAGAGACTCGGCGAAATTGCATTATGAGTAAAGATGCTCATTACCTGCGGCAGGACGGAAAGACCCCGTGGACCTTTACTGCAGCTTGACGTTGGATTTTGGTATTGGTTGTGTAGGATAGGTGGGAGGCTTGGAAACTGGATCGCTAGGTTCGGTGGAGCCACCCTTGAAATACCACCCTTCTAATATTGAAATTCTAACCCTGGCCCATTATCTGGGTCGGAGACAGCGTCTGGTGGGCAGTTTGACTGGGGCGGTCGCCTCCTAAAGAGTAACGGAGGCGCCCAAAGGTTCCCTCACGTTGGTTGGCAATCAACGGTTGAGCGCAAGGGTATAAGGGAGCTTAACTGCGAGACTTACAGGTCGAGCAGAAACGAAAGTTGGGCCTAGTGATCCGACGGTGGCATGTGGAAGCGCCGTCGCTCAACGGATAAAAGGTACCCCGGGGATAACAGGCTTATCTTGCCCAAGAGTCCATATCGACGGCAAGGTTTGGCACCTCGATGTCGGCTCATCGCATCCTGGAGCCGGAGCAGGTTCCAAGGGTTGGGCTGTTCGCCCATGAAAGCGGTACGTGAGCTGGGTTTAGAACGTCGTGAGACAGTTCGGTCACTATCCGCCGCAGGCGTAGGAAAATTGAGGAGAGTTGTCCCTAGTACGAGAGGACCGGGATGAACACACCTCTGGTGTGCCAGTTGTACTGCCAAGTGCATGGCTGGTTGGCTACGTGTGGAACTGATAACCGCTGAAAGCATCTAAGCGGGAAGCAGGCTTCAAGATGAATTTTCCCACTGGGTTAACCAGGTAAGACCCCTTGTTAGACCACAAGGTTGATAGGCCGGATGTGTACGCACAGCAATGTGCTTAGCTGACCGGTACTAATAGGTCGAGGGCTTCTTTTTCTTTCTCACATTGTTTCTAATGGTGTTCGTGCTCGTTATGTAAGTGCCAAGCTGCATAAATTTGACAAGTTTACCGGTGGCTATGCCAGCAGGGATCACCTGTTCCCATTCCGAACACAGAAGTTAAGCCTGCCAGGGCCGATGGTACTTTGGGGGTCACCCCACGGGAGAGTAGGACGTTGCCGGTATTTTTTAAGTGCCCCCACGCTATGTGGGGGCACTTTTTTTATGTTTTTTTATAGTTGTGCGTTGTGCGTGATTGAGGACCGGATTTTTGCCGGAAAATGAGCCACCTGTGTCTCTGTACTCTGTCTCTGTGCAAGAGGTTTTTTGCAGAAGGTTTCCGGAAAAGCAGAACTTGAATCCTGAATGCGTAGAAGTTGAATGCCACTTCTACTTTGTTGTTCAGAACGAGAATGTGGGAAGCGGTCGTGCAAGGAGTATCCACATTTTAGGTGCGGGGAAAGTGGCTGGCATGAGGCTCTAGATTTTTCTCTTCTCGTGACGTTAGCGAGTAGTCCACTGTTTGTTTAGATATAAACACGCTATTAATGAAAGTAGCTCCGATCTCGAAAGAGATCGGAGCTACTTTTTTCTCGTGAATGAGGATGTAGAACTTGTTAGATTGTGACTGTTTCCCTTTTTAGGCTCGAGAGAATGAGGGATTCCCTGTGGAAAAAAGGAGCGCGTGCGGGGAGAGATATGCTGCTAGTAGTTGTTAGATAACTTCAGCGGAATGAGCAAGAGTCCTGTTTTCTTTTTCGTTATAGATAAGATCGACGAGGTCATTTTTGTGGATTTCGTTATAGAGAGAAGAAGTGGTTGGGAAGGAGCGAACTCCTGTAGACAGAGGGGGAGTTTCTGCTGTTTCCCCGGATTTGAGGATCCGTCTTGATGCTTCTACCCGAATAAGAAGGTGATAAGCAATATCCTCATTGGTTGGGGATATGATCTGAGGAGAATCGTACTGAGAAGTCCGTTTCTCAAGAACGACTCCTCTGCATATATCTATGGGAGCGAGCGCTTCTTGTATGCTTTTTTTCCCTACTCGAATTATCTGAATGGTGCAGAGTATCACGAGAATCGGGTGTTTTCCGGTGATAAGAAGAAGATCGAGTAAGAAAAGAATGTTGATCCACAGTAATGCTCGTTGAGCGGCACGTTTTATAAAGAGTTGACGAGCATGAGCGTGTAGAGAAATTTTTGCGGGAGAATCCACTGTCAATTGGGTCACTGTTTTACCACCCCTATCCTGCCATTTTAAACTGGCTTTTCCTTTCTGGATTCAGTTTTTTGAGCGCAGCTTCCTGCGGATTCTTGCACTGTATCTTATGCCACAGGCTGGAAAAGTAAAAAAACTGGGAAATTTTTCAATGACTCATCATTTGATGAAGGTCTTGGGGTTGTTCGTAGTCATACGACTGGGTTTGTGAGGTCAACCGTAGGGCGGTTTATGGAGTGGTGTCTGGGTTGTGTGTGGGGGTTGGGTATGGGTGCAGTTCCGGCGGTTACTTGCGGGTGGTGCACCCATCGGTTTTCGGGGTCGGGTCTGGGTTGTGGGGTCGGGCCTGGGTTTCCGGAACCGGCCCTGGGTTGTGTGTTTTCGGAAAAAAATAGTCTCGGTCTCGAAAGAGACCGAGACTATTCTCTCTATATACAAAATAGCGGTGGATTATTAGGCGATGTCGATAGAGGAGTCGAGGTAGACTTCTTGAATGGAATGGAGAAGTTTCACTCCTTCTTCCATGGGGCGCTGGAAGGCTTTTCGTCCAGAAATGAGGCCAGTTCCTCCGGCTCGTTTGTTGATGACTGCGGTGCGCACGGCTTGGGCGAGATCGTTTTCGCCCGAGGATGCCCCGCCACTGTTAATGAGGCCGGAGCGTCCCATGTAGCAGTTTGCGACTTGGTACCGGGTCATGTCGATAGGGTGGTCGCTCATCAGGTTGTAGACTTTGTCGCTTGTTTGTCCGAATCCGATGTTCACGAAGCCCGGTTTGGCGGTTTCGGCTTGTTTTTGTTTGATGATGTCGGCCTGGATTGTGACGCCGATATGGTTGGCTTGGCCTGTGAGGTCAGCAGCAGCATGATAGTCAACGCCGTCTTTTTTGAAGCTGTTGTTGCGCAGGTAGCACCAGAGAACCGTAGCTAGTCCTAGTTCGTGGGCTCGTGCGAATGCCTCTGAGACTTCCACGATTTGGCGGCGGGATTCTTGGCTGCCGAAGTAAATGGTGGCGCCGACGGCGGCTGCACCCATGTCGGCGGCTTGTTCAATTTGGGCGAACATCACCTGGTCATAGCTATTGGGGTAGGTGAGGAGTTCATTATGGTTAATTTTTACGATAAAGGGAATTTTGTGTGCCCATTTTCGTGCTACTGCTCCGAGAACGCCGAGGGTGGAAGCGACGGCGTTGCAGCCTCCTTCGACGGCGAGACGCACGATGTTATCTGGGTCGAAATAGATAGGGTTTGGGGCGAAGCTTTTTCCGCCGGAGTGTTCGATTCCCTGGTCGACAGGGAGGATGGAGAGGTAGCCAGTTCCTCCTAGCCGTCCGGTGTCGAAAATGTGTTGCAAGTTCCGCAGAACGGGAATTTGCCGGTCGGTCTGGGTCATGACGCGATCGATAAAATCGGGACCTGGGAGCGAGAGTATGTTTTGTGGGATTGTCTCGCACTTGTGGTCGAGAAGATAAGCAGCGTCATTGCCGAGGATTCCGTGAATGTTCATGGGGATCCTTCTCTCGTGATGTGTTTCACTATGAGGGATTAAGGACTATTTGTCGATTTTTTGTTTGCGAAGAGTGGTAGTGCTTGTCGAGAACGATGAAACGCTCTTGGGGAAATAAGAAGAGAATGTTCGCGATAGCGTTTTGTGCACTGTTCGCAGCGTGAAGCCTAGCCGGGGCGGGGAGGTCTTGGCAGAAGCGTTTGTCTGTGACGGCGAGACTTTTTTCATACTGCGTGTGTGTGGACATAGCGCAGTAATCCTTGTGCTCCACTGGAATAGTCTGTGCGGTCGTGTATGCGTTGAATATGTTTGTGGGAGTGACCATGTGCTTTGAGATCGGCCAGGTTGGCGTGGGAGATGAGCCGGCCGACTTGCTCGGGAGTTTTCTCTTTGTTTGTTTGTGCGATGCCTGCCCAAAGGCGAAGGCGATGTTCTGATTCTTCGAGAATATGATCCACGTTTGTCTTGAGGCCGAAGTGGGAGAAGGCCAGTGCGAATGGTTTTTGTTGACGATATCGCTCAAAATTGGCGATGAGAGATTCCACGTTAATGTCAGGGGGAGGGAGGATTGGGTGGACAATGTCCATCTCGGGGAAGGTGATGCCCGCGCTGTCGCCGATCATGACGATATTGCTTTCTGAGTCCACAAGGCTGATGTGGTGTTTTGCATGGCCTGGTGTGTACATAACTTCGAGCCAGCGGTGGGACCCGATGGGGATGCGATCTCCTTCTTCTACTGGGATGAGGGCCGCTGTTGCAATTGGCAGCATGCTTCCCCAAAGCGACTGCATGCCTTCTTCTCCGTAGATACGGTTGGCGGACCGTAGCAATTTTTCGGGATTGTGCAAGTGGGGCGCCCCAACTGAATGTACGTAGACTTTGGCTTTGGGAAAGACTTGTAACAGGTGTCCGGTGCCTCCTGCATGGTCAAGGTGAATATGAGTGACGGCTATTTGCGCGATATCGTCGATGCCCATCGCGTCGAGGCCGCGCCGCACTGCTGCGTGGCAGGTCGTGGGGCCAGGCTCGATGAGTGTGGGCACTGGCTCGGGGATGACGTAAGTTGACAGGTTTTCCGGTGCTCCAAACATATGGGCATCGATCATGAAGAGACCCGGGCTGATCTCAACGAAGCTCATGGACGCTCCCCGTTCTGATTTGTGGGTGAGGCTGTTTACGGTTTCTGCCGGGAATGTTTACCGGATTGGTCTCTCTCTTTTGTTACCCCTTTCCAAGTAAACAGTAGCGCGCTTTCCCTTGAGGAAGGGGAACGAGTGGCAGGCCAAAGGAAGATTAGGCGGAGATTGCAGAAAGAGTGTGGGAACGCTGATGGGACGAGATAGCAGGAGCAGAGATGTATTCGTCGAAATATTCCTCTTGTTCCACTGGGAAACTGTAAACACTTGAAAAACTGCAAACACTCTTGTTCATCCTAGGGGTTTCCGGAAGGGGCGAAAAGGCGCCTTGTGCATGCATGCAGCGGTTTTACTGTGCGTGCGTATGGGGAAATCCCCTTTTCAGGATTATCGGGTGTCGTAGCAGGTGCACGGAAGTTCGGTTTTTGTTTTCCTTTTGAAAGGGAAACCGGTTCCGTGTGTACCGAATTATGTCAGGGGGAGGAATATGGTACAGACGCGGCCTCCAGGTAGTAGTGACGAGACGCTGCTGCCTCTACCTATGGGTGGAAAGGCTGTGCGGCCAAAGCGACGTGGCCGTTTGTCTAAAGGGCACGTCATCATGGCGGCCTCGGGATTTGTGGCTTTTGTTCTTGTATTTGCGGCTCTGCAGGATTCTGAAGAGACGTTTCAAACGGCAAAATTGCCTGTTGCTGTTGCGGACCTTGAACCTGGAACCCGCATTTCAACGGCAGATGTAAAATATGTGGATATTCCGATTAGTGAGGAAATACGGTCTTCGGTTTTGTTTGCGGATGAGATTGAACGTTTGGTCGCTGAGGGAAACGAGACAATAATTCCCATTGAAAAGGGAGCACCGTTTCTTGAGGCCATGTTGCGCCCTGTTGCTGCAAATGATGGCTTGCGATCCATGAGTTTTCCTGTGGACATCTCAACCTCGAATGCAGGTCAGGTGACTGTGGGCGATCGTGTTGACGTGATTGCTGTTGGTCAGGTCCGCTTGGATAGAGAAGAAGATGTTCGTGGGGTCGAAGGCGAGATGCCACGCCAGATTGACGATGTTTTCGCGTATTACGTGGTGACTGATGTGGAAGTGCTTGAACTTCGTTACGAAGGAGATGAGGGCTTTCTTTCTGGGGAACGTTTTCCGCCAACACTGCGTGTCGCGGTGAATGATCGGCAGGCTCTTGAACTTGCTGCTGCGATGGCTTTGGACACGAGCGAGTTGAAAGTGGTCCATTCAAATGGGGCCGCGACGATCGTGGATTTCGCGCCCTACCGTTTGCGGCGAGAGCTTATCAACGAAGGGCTGTGACATGTCAGAGGGACCTGCTCTCGCCCTAGTGTATTCCTCCAGAAGGGATTGGACATCACGCCTTCACCACCATGTTGTGGATCATGGGGGTGCCACAGTGGCCCACATGGTGGTGGAAGAGCAAACTGCATTGACAGAGGAGTATGAGGTTTTCGTCTGTGATGACACCACATCTTTTCTCAGTGAGAGTTTTGTGGAGAGATTGTCTGGCCAAGGTGTGCGTTTTCTTGGCATTTATGAGGAAGTGGCACCCGAAGGAAAGGACCGTCTTCTTTCTCTGGGCTTCCACGAAGTATTGCCGCATGACGCAAGTGTCGAAGAGTTCATGCACGCAATTTTTCATTTATGGGAGGGGCGGGACACCCGGCATATTCCTTCTGTGGAAGCTGTCCATGAAGGTGATTTTGTTTCCTCTTTGGGTGTGCCGAGTGCTCCTGGGGAAATTACCGTTGTGGGCGGACCTATGGGAGGAGTGGGCGCGACTGAGCTATCGATTGAACTCGCGCGCGCCTCAGCCAAAACAGGAGCTTTGTCTGTACTTGTAGATGCAGACGATACCGCTCCTGCGATTGCGCAGCGTCTTCGTCTGCCGATGGCTCCCAATATTCGCACTGCTGTTGAAGGATGGAGCCAGCGGCAACGATATGTTGTTGATTGTCTTTTTCCTTTGCATACTGGTCATTTTCGTGTGCTCGTAGGGTTGCGTCACGCGAAAAGTTGGACCCATATTGATCCTGATGAAGCGGTCGGTATGGTGCAATATCTGGCAACTTTGCACCATCATGTCATCTTGAACGTGGGGAGCAATGTAGAAATTGCGAATGGGCCGATGGCACAGCGATATGCACTTACTCGTGCATTGTTGCTGCCATCTTCGCATGTTGTGGGAGTTTGTCTGGCGAACCCGGTCAGTATGTGCCGACTGATTGAGTGGGCGGCAGCTGTTCGACAGATAGGCCCTGGTGCTGATTTGCATCTGGTGGTGAATCGTGCGCCGTCAGAGCGTCTCACCCGTGACGAGATCACGAGTGTGTTGTCGCAACATGTTGAGCCCGTTTCGATCTCTTTTTTGCCTGACGATCGCAACTTCGACTCCGCGGTGTGGAACGGGGATTTGCTGCGTTCTGGGTCTTACACAAAAGCAGTTGCGCGGTTTCTTCCCGTACTTTCGCCAGTGTTGGGAAGTAACGGGGCGAAGCAAGGCAGGAAGGGGCGCTCGACGAAGGAACAGGTCTTGATGCCGAATCTCCTAGGGGAGGGAGCGTGATGGAGACCAATGCTTTTGAGACGATTCGGCGTATTGTGTTGAACAGGATTGAGAATGAGCGTCTTGATCCTGAAACAGATTACGACGCTGTTGTCGAAGCAGTGAGCGACGCAGTTCAGTGGTATCAACAAAATGCCCATTTGCAAGGTCTTTCTGAACTGCGAAGCCCTCAGCATATGGGTGATCGTCTTTTGCTGTCGATCACGAGTTACGGGGCTTTGAGCGACCTGTTGCACCGGGATGACATTGAAGAAATCTTTATTGAAGGGGAACGAGTCATCCACCTGGACTCGACTGGGCGCCTTCGTGGTCTCACAAAACCCACTTCTGAACGTGAGAATCGGCATGTTATTGACCGTCTTCTCTCGATGACGGAACGCCATCTTGATGTGCAGAATCCTATTGTGCAAGCTCGTGTATTTGGAGGTGCTGCACGTCTGACCGCTTCGATTCCCCCGGTGTCAGACGTTTTGTCGGCCACGATCAGAAAGTACACGGTGCGGCGGGAGAATCTGCTTTTTTTGATGCAAGCGGGGTCTTTGCCGGAGGAAGCTGCCGGGTTTCTGTGGGCAGTTGCCCAGACAACGAGTTCTTTTTTGTTTTCGGGCCCACCTGGGTCGGGGAAGACTACGGCTTTGCGGTCTGTTTTGGCTGCTGTGCCCGCGCATCGTTGTATTCGGGCGTGTGAGGAGATTCGAGAACTCGCAGTTCCTGTGACTTTGGGGGCTTTTTACGAGGCCCGTCCGCCGGCCCTTGATGGCAGTAGTGAGATCACGTTGCGGGACCTTGTGAAATTTGTTTTGGGCATGCGCCCAGACTTGATTGTAGTGGGCGAAGTGCGAGGGGCTGAAGCCTTCGAATTGACACGGGCAGTGAACGCAGGGTGTGGTTTTGCTTGCACAATCCATGCGAACTCGGCGCTGGAGGCTCTCGATGCTCTTGTGAATGCAGCCATTATGGCAGGTGAAAATGTGTCGGAGAATATTGTGCGCCGTGTTTTTCAGAGCAGTGTCGACTATGTCATTCACCTTGACCGAGATGAGGTGTATGACATCGAACGTGGTATGCGCCGGCAGGTATTGGAGATTGTGAATGTGAAGTCGAGTGCTGTTGGGGACAGGTTCGAGGTGGATCCGATTTTTGTGCGGTCGACTGTTGGTGCGCCTATGGAATGGTCGGGAGTTTTGCCGGCGCAGGTCGAACAGATTGACCGGGCATTGCCTCATGGTATGACAGTGCGGGGCATCCTTGAAGGAAGGGATAAACCGCTATGAACTTGTGGGCTGCTTTGTTCACTGGTCTTACTGTGGCGATGCTGGTAGGCGGTTTTTTTGGGATTTTTGCGCGTCCTGACGACGAAGAAGAAGTCCAACTACGAGTCTCACTCACGGAAGCTTTGACGCCCCAACGTCTACGCCGTTCTCGTATTGATCTCATACTCCATCAGTCTGGTATGCACATTTCAGCGACAACGTTTGTTTTCTTGTGCGTGGCTGTGTCTTTGATGGGCGCTCTTCTTGTGTTGAGCCTGACGGATGGGATCTGGGCGCTGGGATTTATGGGGGGAGTGGCTTCTGGGTCTTTTCCTTTTGTGTATCTTGGGCATTTACAGCGGACACGACGCAAAGAGGTTACGCGTGCTTGGCCAGATGGAGTGATGGACCTGCGGGCGAGTTTGATTTCAGGTCGTTCAGTGCATCAGTCGCTGGTCGCGCTGAGCGAGGGTGGGCCGGAGCCTTTGCGCCGTGCGTTCTCTCGCTATCCGGTGATTGCCCGTGTGGGCGATACGCTAACGGCTTTGGCGGTCATCAAGGATGAGCTGGGAGAGGCTACTTCTGACCGAGTGATTGAAGTGTTGATGCTCGCTCATGAACGTGGGGGCGGAGTGGTCATCGAGGCTCTCGATGCTTTGGGAGAGATGGTGACACATGACGTAAGAACAGCGGCGGAAATTGATGTGGATAGTTTGGAGCTGCGAATACAAGGGTGGGCAATCGTTTTTCTCCCTTGGGCGCTGCTCGTTCTTCTTGTCCTGGGGAATGAAGATTTCCGCGAATACTACAAAACAAATGGGTTATTGGTTTTGGTAGTGGGTGGAGTGCTTGATCTTGTGGGTGTCGGGATGATCAGGCTCCTCTCGCGTCGTCCTATTGAACCGAGAGTATTGACTGTTGGAGCTTATGTGAAGGAGGGATCCGAGTGACTGGCGATATTTTGCGTTTTTTGGCAGCGGTGGCAGCTGGATGTGCCGGCGCAGCGGCTGCCAGCCTCTTGGTGCGCCCTGGACGATCCTTGCTAAGCCGAACGGAACCCTATCTTCCCAGAGCAAAAGGACAAGAAACAAGGGGGGACACTTACCAAGAATTTGTCCTGATTTCTCGGTCTGATGATGTTTTTGTACGTTTGTTTAGTCATCTGACCGAGGGTCTTGCACGCATGGGGTTTTTTGGTGATCAAGATGCCATGTCGCGTTTGGAGCTACGAATTCGGCAGGCAGGAAGATCGATGACTGTGGCGGAGTTTTGGGCGCGCAGCATTGGGAACGGGGTGGTTTTTGGACTTGGTGGGTTGGTGTTTGGGCTTATCAGTTTGCGTGACAACCTGCTCGGAGTGGCGGGTATTTCCCTGTTGAGTTTTCTTTTTGGGTTGTTGCAGCAGTGGGGGCGGATCGACTCGACGATTCAAAAGCGCGCGTCCCGGATGCGTCTTGAGCTGTACACGATAAATCATATGCTGGCGATTTATCTACGTACAGGAAGTGGTGTTGTGCAGGCCATGCAGCAAATTACTGAGCGGTCTACGGGCGAAATCGCAATGGAAATGCATCAGGCACTCTATGCAATACGTGGGGGAATGCCTCTTTCTGATGCGTTGCGCCATTCAGCGATGCTTTTGCCAGAACCCTATGTAGGGCGGACTTTCACGCTTTTGGCTGTGGCGGGAGAGCGTGGGACCGACCTGGCAGATGCTTTGCTGCGGATGTCTGAAGATGTGCGTGATGCTCGTTTGGATGAGTTGCGTCGAGAGGGAACCCGGAAAAAAGGGGCGATGTTGATCCCGACCCTGTTGATCCTGGCACCAGTGACAGTGATGTTTGTTGGGGCACCTCTGGTGTGGGTTCTGAACCAGCGTCTGTGACCATCTTGGCAGTGGTTTGGCCAGTGTACGGACCTTTGAAAGGGCGGCGTTTCCGTGAAAGTTTTTGATGAGGTTTTGCTGGTGAGGGGAAGCCATTAAGAGGAGGGAAGAATGAGGAAGATGGGGCGTGAGAAAAAGGCTTTTCGCGTGTGTGCAGATTCTCTTGAGGCATGGAAGTTACGCGTGGCGGAATGGTGTGGGGGTGGGGGAAGTCGGGAGTTTTACAGGCTTATGGACGAGGAAGGTTGCTACTCCGGGGGTCGCAGTGTGTCGAGAGACGAAGGTTTTGTAACGTTTGAGTACCTGGCGGTGGCTGTGTTGGTCGGGGGAGTCTTTATTCTCGTAATGCAAGAGGGACTTGGCGGGAAGCTGCTGGAGTTGGCGGAGCGATTGCAAGAAGTACTGCAGCGTCCGGATCCTTCGATGGTGCAGTGACCTGGGGACGAAAAACATATTTCCCCTTTTTTTTAGGAAAATTAAGCCGCAGGAGTCGGGGAATCTCAAAAAAGAGACAGGGAGGAAGTCTCTAGCCTAGAAGCTTCTTTTTATCCAAGTAATTTATGCAATAGAGTGGAATATTCCTTCTGTTGCATATGGGGGAAACCCTTGGACTTGTTGTTACGGAGAGGGTTTTCTCTCATTTGTTACAAACAATTTCTTGATGCACAGGTAAAAACATTGTGCATTTAGCAGTATATGGGGAGAAACATGCAGAAGAAGTGGGATTTTTCTCAGGAAAAAGGCTTCAGCACGATCGAAATCGTAAGCATGGTTGCGCTCATGGTAGCAGTTCTGGCGGCAGTTATGCCAACAGTGACTGATGCCGCAGAAAGCGTGATTGCTTATGTTGTAGATCAAGCAACTGGCGCTTGAGTCGAGGAGCGTCTTAACTTTAGGTGACGTATATGGGGGGCCAAAGGTCAAGCTCAGGACGTGAAAAAGACAAAGGATTTGTGTCTTTGGAATGGCTTGTGGCTGCAGGCCTTTGCCTCCTATTCTTCACAATTTTTGGTAATATTTTCCATTACCACTATGGACGTATGATCGTCGACATGGCGGTTGAAGACGGAGTCCAGGCGGGAATGGCCGTGCCAGAAGACCAACGTGCAGCACGATGCGAGGCTCGCGCGCACGAAACGTTGCGTGAGATGCTGGGGTATTGGGCAGATGATGTGCACGTGCAATGTCGTCAAGTGCCGTATTCGGGGTATTTTAGCGTGCGTGCCGACATGAAATTCGATTTGTGGTTGCTTCCCGACAGCGCAAGAACGCTGGATTATCACACCTACCGTATTAGTACGGAGGAAGTGTGAGAAGGCCGGGGAGTTTGTATCATTTTTCTTTTTTGCAGGCGCCGTCGGCGCAGCCTGCACGTGACGAGGCTCGCGACAGAGGATTCGTGAGTCTTGAGGGCCTTGCTGCTCTTGCCCTTGTGACTCCGCTCCTTGTGGCGATCGCGTTTCTTCCTTCTTTTGTGCATAACCGTCATCTCACACGAACAACGGCAGTTGAATTGGCTCGACTTTCTGCAGCGCGAACGGCAGATGCTCTTCAGCAGGAAGATAGCCTTTTGTCAGTGGGTGGGACCGGGCAGTTCACCTGGGGACAAAAACGCACGGCAATAGAAAACTATTTGGACGGGGTAGTGCGTGATATCGAACGGGGGAATGGATTGCCTCCCGGGGAGCTTTCCTGGCGTATGCGATGGCATGACGCTGGATTTCTCGGTTCGTCGGGTCCAGGTTGGGTGGAAGCAAAGGTGTGGCGGTCGAGCCGCGAGGAAACAGAAAGTACAGCCCGCTGGTATCGAGAGTGGATTACTCCCTATTGTCCGCCTGATCATAAGTGTGATATCTAATGAGAAGTGTGAGAAACGTTAGCGGTCTGTCGGTGTAGAGAAAAACGCTTCGTGGGGCTGGAACTGCGGGGAGAAAAGCAGTGCCGGCTTGACCGACAGGCAGAGAGCGCCTGAAGAGAGTCTGGACTGAGACCTTGGCGAAACGAGGGAATGGCGAGATGTCCCAGAGAGCAGTCCGCGAGGTAAGTTTGACCGGGCCTGCAAAGATGAAGGACTCCGGGATTATGACTTTTTTCGTGCTTGGCCTCTGCGCGATATTCCTGGTGATCGCGTCCTTTTTACATGATGCCTACTTTGCTTTTCAGCGGCGTACAGAGGTTACGAACACGGCAGAAACTGCCGCCCGTCTTGTGCTGGGGCATCTTGACAACGGCGGATTTTCAGGACTTGGAAACAGTGGAAATTGCAAGAACTATGCCAGCCAAGTTTTTGACACCAACGAACCGAATCTTTCTCCAGCAGACTGGGAATGTCAGTTTGATGGCGGAGGCATGGGGAGCCCAGCTGTAGTGGTGGTAAAAGTTCTTACGCATTCTCCTGCGAACATGGTGAGTGGCTGGTATCCGGGGATGTCCCGTTTTTACAGGATCGCTGTGACAGTTCGCACCGTAGGACACTGAACTTACGCGAAAAGTGTTCTTTTGCAGATTTTTTCTCTGTGACAGGTTTTTTGCTGTGTCGTGCTCATTCTTGTCACACCTGTTCGATAGGGTGCAGTGTGCTGGGTTTTCCAGTTTCCCGCCTCATCTTCCCGCTCAAAGAAGAAGAGAAGCCCCTACTGCCGTGTTTGCTTCAGGTGTTTCGATAGTGCCAGATCTTTGATGTTTTGGCGACACCGACCGCCTGGAGAAAATATTTTGGCAGAGTGGAAACTTCTCCTGAGATTTTTTCGCCCTTCTGAAATTTTCTGCGTCCCCTGTTTTCTTTGCATTGAAGTCTGAGAAATGGACTTCAGGGAGGAATCGTAGCGGTGCACTTCCGGCTTTGTATGCCGGTTTTTTGTGTTGTCTTTTTCGCCTGCTTCTTGTTTAGTGAGGAAGGCAGGGTAGGACGAAACCACTTGGGGTTTGCTGTGGGATCTCGAGATGGCTTACTGCATGAACAGAACGAAGTGTTTCTTCGATCGGGGCGAAAAATATGGACTAGGGGAGAAACCCGATGATGAGCGAAAGATATCACGGCTTTTTACCGTTCCCGATTTTCTGTTTATCAGGTATATGGTCAGCAAAATCGGAAGAAGGAAACTTTTTTCAAAAAGAGTTTTTTTCTCATGAGCTTCCGTATTTCGTGTCTTTTACTGCGGAAGATGATGGGCATCAGGGGAGACGAAAAAGCGCTCAAATCAAAAAGGAACCCGGGAAGAAACCTGTTGAGTTGATGGACCTGTGTCATGATCAGACTGCGGGAATGTCTGAAGGAAATCCTGGAGGAGAAGGGGGACGCGGCGACATTGTCTCTTCGGCATTCGAGGACTATGCGAGGAATTTCGTGTCCTTGGTCGGAGATCTTTCGGTTCCTGCACGTGTGCGGGAGTTATCCTCGGGAGTTTCTCTTGCAGTGATTGTCTTGCGTGTTCCTGGTCCTGACAACAGGTGTACTTCTGTGCCGATTACTGTGCGGTCTCCCACTCCTCCTCTCTTGCGCTTACCAAAAGGAACGGCCTTGACTGTAGAAGGCAAACTTGTGCGGCGTTTCTGGACTCGACGGGATGGGGTGTTGGAAAACCGGCTTGAAGTGATTGCTGAGACGCTTTTGCCTCTCTCCTAGCCCTTTTGCAACCCTCTCAGAAGGAAGACCTCTGGGCGGAAGAAATGTATGCACTTTCGGGTGTGTGTAAGTTGCTTTCGCCCAAGATACTGCTTTGTTTGCGGGAAGTGCTGGAGTAGATCTTTTGTCCTGGGGAGAAGCAAGGTGGAGGATGTGCAGGAAGAGAGTCAACCTCTTCTTTGGTACAGTAGGCAGGCTGGTGGGGTCTTTGCCTGATCCGCGGACCTCTGTAGCGGGATGATTTACAAGAGTTGCGCGGGTCATGCGAGAAAATGTCCCGTTTTTGACGGCAGGCCGGAGCAGATTCGCAGAGGGGGCCATGTCCAATTTCTCTTTTTCTCTCGACACGTCTTTTGTTGACCGTCATATTGGGAGTACTCCAGTCGAACAGGAGCGAATGCTGTCTTTGCTTGGTGTGGCTTCGCTTGAGGAACTCATGGACCGGGCAGTTCCTCAAGCGATTCGCACGCAGCATAATTTTTCGTTTCCCTGCGCTCTTACCGAAAGGGAGATGCTTTCTTTATTGCAGGAGATGGCACAGCGTAACGAGGTTTTCACTTCTCTTATAGGCATGGGCTATGCAAATACAATCATTCCTCCTGTTATCTTGCGGAATGTGCTGGAGAACCCCGCGTGGTATACCGCGTATACGCCGTATCAGCCAGAGATCTCGCAAGGACGTCTTGAAGCCCTCTTGAATTTCCAGACTCTTGTTGCTGATCTCACAGGGATGGAACTCGCGAATGCCTCTCTCCTCGATGAGGCCACTGCTGCTGCTGAGGGCATGACGATGTGTCGTCGTGTCGCGCGTGCTGCGGGAGAAACCTTTTTGATCGACGTGAATTGTCACCCGCAGACGATTGATGTGGTAGAGACGCGGGCGGCGCCTCTTGGCATAGAGACAAGAGTGCTTGATCTCTGGGGGAGCTTGCCGGGGGATCTTTTGCCGAAAGATGCGGACTCTGCTGAGACTTCTGGAGTGTTTGGGGCGCTTCTCCAATACCCGGGGAGCGATGGGGTTGTGCGAGACCTTCATCCGGTCATTGCGCGTTTGCGTGCGGCAGGAGCCGCGACAATAGTGGCTGCCGACCTCTTGAGTCTTGTGTTATTGCGCTCACCGGGAGAAATGGGCGCCGATATTGTAGTGGGGAGCGCGCAGCGTTTCGGGACGTCTCTAGGCTTTGGCGGTCCGCATGCGGGCTATATTGCCACTGCTGAGAAGTCCAAGCGGATGTTGCCGGGAAGGCTTGTGGGGGTCTCGAAAGATAGCCAAGACAGGCGCGCGCTGCGGCTTGCCTTGCAAACGCGCGAACAACATATCCGTCGGGAAAAGGCCACTTCCAATATTTGTACAGCCCAGGTGCTTTTGGCAGTGATGGCTGGTTTTTATGCGGTTTATCATGGTCCGGAAGGATTGAGGCGGATTGCCCGACGAGTACATCTGCTGACAGTATCGCTTGCGGCGGGGCTGCGCGCTGCTGGTGTGGAGGTAGTACATCGTGCGTTTTTTGACACGCTTACGGTGCGCGTTCCTGGACGGGCTGACGAGATTCTCGCAGCCGCGTGTGCTGCTCGCGTGAACTTGCGACGCGTGGATGCGGACACTCTCGGTATCAGCTTGGACGAGACAACTCTTCCTGAGACTGTGGAAGTTGTGGCAGGGCTGTTTGCTGCGTCTCCCGTGCCCATTGAGGACCTTTTGTCGGGTGAGTTGACGGCGGGTGCACCGGCAGGAGCAGAGGTCCTTCGAGGTATTCCGGCGGCACTCGTGCGCACAGGCGAGATCTTGGATCATCCTGTTTTTCGCTCCTGGCAATCGGAAACAGGAATGCTGCGCTATTTACGATCTCTTGCTGATAAAGACCTGGCTTTGGACCGGGCAATGATTCCTCTTGGCTCTTGCACGATGAAACTCAATGCCACAGCCGAAATGATTCCGGTGACTTGGCCGGAGTTTGCGGACATCCACCCCTTTGCTCCGCTTGATCAGGCAGAGGGGTATCTTGCTTTGTTCTGCGAACTCAAGACGCAGTTGCAGGAGATTACCGGATATGACGCAGTGTCATTACAGCCGAATGCCGGTTCACAAGGGGAGTATGCCGGCCTGCTCGCAATTCGGCGCTATCACGAGAGTCGCGGGGAGGGGCAACGCAAGATCTGTCTTGTTCCAGCGTCCGCGCACGGCACAAATGCTGCGAGTGCGGTGATGGCAGGCTTCGAGGTAGTGGTGGTTGCCTGTGATGAGGAAGGCAATGTTTCTGTTGAAGACCTGACAGAAAAAGCGGTACAGTATGCCGAAAATTTGGCAGCTTTGATGGTGACTTACCCATCGACGCATGGAGTGTATGAGTCCTCCATTGGAAAAATTTGCGAGATTATTCATGACTGGGGCGGCCAAGTTTATTTGGATGGGGCGAATCTGAATGCGTTAGTTGGGGTAGGCCGTCCAGCCGAGCTTGGTGCAGATGTCTCCCATTTCAATTTGCATAAGACTTTTTGTATTCCGCATGGTGGAGGCGGGCCAGGAGTTGGTCCTATTGGTGTGCGCCAACACCTAGCGCCTTTCCTCCCTAATCATGTGTTGGTGGCAGAAGCGGGCCCGGAGACTGGTGTAGGGGCGATTGCCGCTGCTCCGTGGGGGTCGGCAAGTATCCTCCCGATTTCTTGGGCATATATCAGAATGATGGGTGCGAGCGGTTTACGCAAGGCAACAGAGACCGCTGTGCTGCACGCGAACTATGTTGCGCGCCGTCTCTTGCCGTACTACCCAGTGCTCTATACGGGTCTTGACGGACTTGTGGCACACGAGTGTATTTTGGATGTACGTCCCTTGCGTTCTCTTGCCGGTGTCACTGTGGACGATGTGGCGAAGCGCCTCATTGACTATGGGTTTCATGCGCCCACAATGTCTTTTCCTGTAGCAGGTACGCTGATGATCGAGCCGACAGAATCCGAGCCACTTGAGGAACTGGATCGTTTTTGCGAGGCGATGATCGCAATCCAAGAGGAGGCCCGCCGTGTGGCGGCAGGGGAGTGGCCAGTCGATGACAATCCTTTGTGTAACGCCCCTCATTCTGCAGAAGATGTCACGGCCGACGAGTGGTCTCATCCATACAGCAGGGAGTTGGCGGCCTACCCGATGGCTTCTTTGCGGGCAAATAAATACTGGCCGCCAGTGAGTCGTGTAGACGGGGCCTATGGGGATCGTCACCTAATGTGTGCTTGCCCACCTTTTTAGCCTGAGCCTGAGCCTGAGTCGTTGATCTACGCACTCAACCTCAGTCGTTCGCCCATCTATACTCCAGACTCGTTCCTGCCGTCCTGCCGTCCTGCCGTCCTGCCGTCCTGCCGTCCTGCCGTCCTGCCGTCCTGCCGTCCTGCCGTCCCGCCGTCCCGCCGTCCCGCCGTCCGGTTTTGCGGTTCGGTAAATCGTTGGGTGCACTGCCCGCAAGTATCCGCTGGAGTTGCACCCATGTCTGGCCGGCGGGAATGGACCCGGGTCTGGTTGTGCAATTGGGTCTGGTTTTGCAATTGGTCCTGCGGGTCACAGTTGGTTTCGGGGTAAATCGTTGGGTGCACTGCCCGCAAGTATCCGCTGGAGTTGCACCCATGTTTGGCCGGCGCGAATGGCCTAGGTTTGTTTTGTGGTCCGGGTCTGGAACTGGGTCCTGGAATCTGGTTTCGTGGGTTTGTGGGTTTGAGGTGAGGTGTCTATGCGGGGTTGCAGGGTTAACCCTGCAACCCCTTCACCCTGCAACCTTTTGTCGAGAGTTTTTTTGTGACGTGTTTGTCGGTGGCTTACTCGGACTTGTTCTCTTGATCGAGGAAACGACGGAGTACGAGCCCGGTGCGAGCCTTCGGCCAGAAAAAAGTGGTTTTTGGCGGCATGCGCTCTTGTGCATTGGCAACGCTGGTGATCTGAGCGATGGTGACAGGGGGGAGAATGACGGCTCCGGCTTGCTCTCCGCTCTTGACCCAGTCGATGACTTCGTTGGGGTCTTGATGGAAGACACGGGTCTCCGCTTTCACGGCAGGGAGAAGGACATCGCGTGTCCACACGGCGGGAAGATTTTGCAAGGTTGTGGAACTTGAAGATGACTGTGCAGCTGGGCGGGGGCGGAGTCGGAAGCCTTTTGCTTCGGCGACGAAGCCGATTTCTTCGTCGCCGTCGGTTATGGCAATTTCGGCGAGACGCTCAGGGTCATCTTCGGTCACGAAGGCGACTTTTTCGAGGGCTTCTCTCAGTGCACTGCCGGTGAGACCTATGGAGGGCAGGCTGCGCTGGATGGAACGTACCAAGAGATGGGCGGGGTCGAGCGGGACAATGAGGGCCATGATGCGATCAGACCCAGGAATTTTTGTGGGGAGGGAATCGTAATATTTTTTCGCCATAGTGTAACGGTGGTGGCCGTCGGCGATGACCACTGGAGCGCTTTGCACGCTTGCTGCCAGAGCATCTATTTCGGTGGAGCTATCGAGGTGTTGCAGGGTGTGTCGCACACCATCTTCGTCGGTGAAATCGAGAGAGGATGGGGAGTCGGAGATCAGGAGACTCCCGAGATTTGCTGCTGTAGAGAGACAATAGATCATCGAAATGTTCGTTTTGGTGTGATTGAGTGAGGCGAGGCGGTCTGATGCTGCTTTTTTTGTGATTTCTTCATGGGGCTGGATATTGGGGTCTCCAATGCGGAGGGCTCCCACGACGCCGAGTGTCTGGCGGCGCTTCCCGCTTGTATCTGAGTATTCTTGCCGATAGATATAGAAGGAAGGCGTTTCGTCGATGCCCAATACGCCTTGGTCTACCCAGTTTGTAAGAGATGCCGCAGCGTTTTTGTGCGCGATCTCTACGTCTTCGGCATTCTTGAGGCTATCGGCCTCAGCCCCACTGCCCGCGTCTCCTACGGTAAGTGGAAGGTCGAGATGGACAATATTTTCGGAGTCTTGTTCGCGAAAAGTCTGGGCTTGAATCGTGTTGAGCACATCATAAGGTGGAGCGGTTTGATTGCCGTGCGGTTTTGTGTAACGAAGCCCCCGAAAGGGCGCGAGAATCCGGCGGTCATATGGAGTTGACACTGTGATCCTTGTAACAAAGGGATGAGGGGAACGGTTCTTGATATCATTTGTAGCTTCCTATTGCCAAGCTCTGTCAAGGGTCTTGCTCGAAGTTCTTTTTGCTCGGTGTCTTTTCTAGCACGGTACTCCTTTGTTTTTATTCCTGGTGTGTGGGCAGAGAGTTGTGGTGTGTTGTTTGTGCTTCAAGGAGAAAAAGTGTGAGGTGTTGGGTTTTTTGACTGGGGAGTTTTCGCTTGGGGAGTTTCTGGTGGGGCGGGGGCTCAGCCTGACGCGAAGAGGGTATCCCGGGTATTCTTCATCGGGAGCCGACCGGATGGAACGGTCGGAGAAGACGGAGTAGAAATCGTGTCGGAAGTCGCGGAATTGCATGCGCAGTTCGACCTTGTTGAACAGCTTGGTCTCGAAGGTCCTGATGCCTGTGCTGCTGCCACGCGGCTTGACGAACTCGCTGATCGGGTTGAAGAGATTTTTCGGCGTGATATGTCTGGGGGATCTGCGGGGGGAGACGGTGCGGGAGAAGGAGGCTTGGCGAGTTCTCCTGAAGTTTCGCCTGAGGTCTCTTCGAGTGTTTCCGCTGGTTTGACTCGTGCTCGTGCACTTGGTTCTTCTTCGTTTTCTCGTGGACAGGGTTTGTGATGCGCCGTCGCCTGGACCAAGAGATGGTGCGGCGAGGACTGGTTACGACCAGGAATGCGGCACAGGTGGCTATTGATGCCAATCGGGTGACAGTGGGCGGGGCTCCTGCGATGAAGGCGGCGCGGCAAGTGGCAATCGATGAACCTATTGAACTTCTTGGTCCTCCTCGGCCTTATGTCGGGCGGGGTGGAGAGAAATTGGCCGCGGCGCTCGATCGTTTTGAGATTGAGGTAACGGGAAAACGCTGTGCCGACATTGGTGCTTCTGTTGGGGGCTTTAGCGATGTTTTGCTGCAACGGGGCGCGCGCGAGGTCTATGCGGTTGATGTGGGCAAGGGGCAATTGCACGACAAACTTCGCAGGGATGAGCGTGTGAAGGTGGAAGAAGGCGTGAATGCGCGGCATTTGGGCCTTTCGCATGTCGATCAGGTTCCGGTGGATCTTGCGGTGGTGGATGTATCGTTCATCTCCTTGCGTCTTGTCACTCCGGCGGTCATGGGAGTGACACGCAACGATAGTGACGTGGTGTTTCTTGTGAAGCCTCAGTTTGAGGCCACGCGACAGCAGGTAAGTAAGGGAAATGGTGTAGTGCGCGACCCGGAAGTATGGATGCAGGTCCTGACGCGTTTGAATGGGGTATTTTCTGCGCAGAATCTGTATTTAGTGGGGCTGATGCCTTCTCCTTTGAAGGGAGCGGAAGGCAATGTGGAGTTTCTCGGGCATCTCCGCAAAGATGGTCCGCGTCGCCGTGTGGGTGTTCCTGATTTTGAAGCAGCTATTGAGGCTGCTGTTGCGATGTGATGCGATTGGTCGCGAGCGTGATCCCGGTCTCTCCTTCCAGCAGATTGCTGAGGGCAGTGCCCTGTTTCTTCTGGCTTTTATTCGGTAGATTGCTGTTCGTGGGTTTTTGGGAATTTTTAGAGGATTTCGAGCCGTGAGACCCTGTAATGACTGAGATGCTTTCCATCTCGAAGGTGGCGCTTTTCCCCCATCCTGAGCGTGTGTCTGCCTGGAAGGAGGCGGAGCGTTTTGCTGTCTTTTTAGCGGAAGAAGGAGTAGAAGCGCTTATTCGGGAAGAACTAGCAGGATGTGTTGGTGTTCCGGTTACTTCAGTGCCAGAGAAGGAGATCCCTTATCGGGCAGATTTGGCAGTATCCTTTGGTGGTGATGGGACCTTTTTGCGGACAGTACGCGCTGCGTCGGGTCTTCCTGTTGCTGGAGTGAACTGTGGCGAGCTCGGCTATTTAGCAGAAGTTCCGATCGAGGATTTACAGGAATTTGCCGACGCGGTGGCTCGGGGAATTCTTGTGTGTGAGGATCGTTTGGCTTTGCATGGTGAAGTCGAATGGCATGCCAACAACAGATCATCCCAGTGTGAGCGGCCATCTGCGGTGGTTTTAAATGATTTCGTTTTTGACAAGCGGGCAGGAGGTCGAGTTGTCAAACTCCGTGTTTGTGTAGATGGAACGAGATACGCGACTTTGCGGGCAGATGCTTTGGTGGTGGCGACTCCGACGGGGTCTACTGCGTACAATTTTTCCGCGCGTGGTCCTCTTGTGACGCCCGATTTGCAGGTTATTCTTGTGACTCCTGTGGCTCCGCACGGCCTTTGGGATCGTTCTCTTGTGCTTGGTCCAGGACGGGAAGTGCAAGTGGAAGTGACGGATGACCGGCGAGCCGCCGTGTTTGCGGATGGGGCGCCTTGTTGTGATCTTGCGCAGGGGGACCGTTTTTTTATCCGCGCTGCAGATCAGCCGGTGCGAGTTGTCCGTTGGAGGCCATTCGGGTATATAGAGCGTTTGCGTGCAGCATTCGATGGCCGCGGAGACTTGGCACTTTAAAGTGTTCCTTTTGTCAGATTGGCACAGCAGCAAAAGCTGCAGGATAGTGCCTGTTTCAAGGGACTGGACTGTTTTATCCCCCGCGTTGCAATCGCAATGTAGGGGTGCGTAGGACAACAAGACGCGTGGTGATACGCGCGAGAACATGCTCGGTGACGAGGAGGCATTGTGCTCCGAGAACTGCGGGCTGCGGGGTTCGGTGTGATCGACGAGCTCTCCCTTCTGTTTGGTCCTGGTTTTACTGTGTTGACCGGAGAAACCGGAACAGGTAAGTCTTTGATCGTAGGGGCTCTGGGGCTGTTGCTCGGGGCAAAAGCTGACACGGATATTGTGCGGGAGGGCTGGGAGGAAGCCGAAGTTGAGGGGCGTTTCGACGTGGACGCGAAAGTTGCCGCTCTGCTGACGGATGCCGGTTTTCCTGTGGAAGAGGATCTTGTGATTGCGCGCCGTGTGCGGCGTGGGGGATCACGGGCCTATGTGAATGGGCGGATTGCGAATACTGCTTTGTTGACGACTTTGGGGGGGCAGCTTGCCGAGTTGGTAGGGCAGCATAGTGCCCGTTCTCTTGTGGATCCGGCGGTGCAACGAGCTGCGCTTGATCGGTATGGGGCGGGGGAGACACGTGCTGCGCTGTTGGCGACAAACGAGGCTTTTGATCGTTGGCGAGGCTTGTGTCAAGCAAGGGAAAAGCTGGGGGATCGGCCAGAAGCGCGCGCACGTGAAGCAGAAATATTACGTTTTGAGATTGAGGAGATAGAACGGGCTGTTCCTGTGCCGGGTGAAGATGAGACGCTGTTGCAAGAAGTGCACCGTCTCGGCGAATCGGATTCTTTGCGAGAGATTGTGACAGAGGCTTTTGGGTGCGCGCAGGATGCTCGTGATGCTGCCGGGAGGTGTATTTCTCTGGTGGAGCGGACCGCTGGGGCGGGTCTCGACCGGGCAGGGGAGGCCATGACGGGGGCGATTGCCTATCTTGAAGACTTGCATGAGGAATTGCGTGATTTTCTTGAGGTTTGTCATGCAGACCCGGTGCGTTTGGCTGTAGCCCAGGAGCGTTTGCATCTTTTGCGGGAGTTGCAGCGGAAATACGGGCCAGGGATTGAGGATGTGCTTTTGCATGCGAGTAAGGCGCGGGAACGTCTTGCGGAGTTGGAGGGGGCAGAGGTCCGTCTTGCGGGAATTGAAGAGAAAATTTTGACGGCGCGTGGGGATCTTGATGCTGCTGTGGTGGCTTTGCGTGTGGTGCGTCGCACGGTGGCGCCGCGTTTGGGAGAAAGAGTATCTCGCCGTCTTGGAGAATTGGCGATGCAGTCTCCTGCTTTTCGTGTTGGAGTGAAAGAGGCGGGGCGTGTGGAGAGAGATGGCGGCGATGAGGTGGGTTTTCTGTTTTCTGGGGGACAGGGGGTTCCCTTGCGTCCTGTGGGTCGAGTGGCGTCAGGTGGGGAGCTTTCGCGAGTATTGCTTGCAGTTTCGGCAGAGCTTGCAGATTTGGAAGCACCACCGACGATTGTTTTTGACGAGATAGACATGGGAACAGGCGGGGGAGCTGCATTATCGATTGGGCGCTGTCTGCGTGAGCTGGCGCAGTGCCGTCAGGTGATTGCCGTGACCCATCTTGCGCAAGTTGCATGCTTCGCCGACTACCATGTTGCTCTGGCGAGTCTTCCTGATGGAGTGCTGAGAATCGCGCATGTGACAGGGGCTGCTCGCGAAATCGAGCTGAGTCGTATGCTTTCTGGTTCCCCGGGGAGTATCAAAGCTCGCCGGCATGCTGCTGAATTGCTTGATCTTGCCATTGCGCCCCGTTCACCTTGACAGCTTTGTTCTTCAATAGTTCTTTCGAAGGTTTTGCAGAAGCTCTGCGTGGCCGCTTGCGGACGGTTGTCAGGAGCCTCGGTAGAACCCCGCGTCGTAGCACCCGGAGACATCCTTGACTTCGAATACTCTCTCGAATTGTTGTTAGTATGAGTCCGTCTCGTGTTAGCCGTAGTCGCTTGCAAAGTGTGAAACACAATACGCCTTTTGAGGCGATTGCCAGGGTTGATCGTCGAACAAAAAATCTTGTTCAACGGGTGGGGCCTGGAGAAATCGCAGTTATTGACCATGAAGATCTTGATCGTACGGCGGCCGAGGGGCTTGTGCGCGCGAAAGTAGGGGCTGTTGTCAACGCCTCTTGTTTTATTTCGGGCCGGTATCCGAATATGGGTGCTTTGTTGGTGGCGTCGGCAGGTATCCTTATGGTGGATTCTTGTGGTTCGTCTGTTATGTCGATCCCGGAGGGAAGCGTTGTACGGGTGGCCCAAGGGGTTGTGTACCTGGACGGGAAGCCCATAGCGCATGGGCAGGTGCAAGAGCTTGACACGCTCGAGGAGCAACTTTCTCTGGCGAAGCGTTCCATTGGTGACGAGCTGGAGAAATTTGCTGAAAATACTTTAGAGTACATGAATCAGGAACGGGATCTCATTCTTGAGGGCGTGAAAATGCCCAGTACGCGGATCCGTTTTGAAGGCCGTCATGTGCTGATTGTTGTACGAGGGTACGACTACTTACAAGATTTGCAGACATTGGGGTCGTACGCCCGCGATTTCAAGCCCATCATAATTGGCGTCGATGGGGGTGCGGATGCCTTGATCGAGTGTGGGCATGTGCCTGACATTATTATCGGAGACTTCGACTCAGTATCGGACAAAGCCCTGAAGTACGGGGCTGAGCTTATCGTCCACGGATACGATGACGGTCGGGCTCCTGGTGCTGATCGTCTGGAACAGCTCGGGTTGGGATTTGTGGTTTTCCAGGCCAAGGGTACCTCCGAAGATATCGCCATGCTTCTTGCGCATGAACTCGGTGCCGAATTAATCGTGGCGGTCGGTTCCCATGCTTCCCTGGTCGAGTTTCTCGACAAAGGTCGTGCGGGAATGGCCTCAACTTTTCTTACACGTCTGCGTGTCGGGCCAATCCTGGTTGACGCCAAGGGTGTGAATAAACTCTATGAAGTGCGGGTACGTAAGGGTGATCTTGCCATGCTCGTTGGTGCTGCTCTTGTCGCCATGATCGTGTCGATTCTCATTTCTCAGTTGTTTCGGTTGTTCTTACACGGTAGATGGCTTGAGTTCACTGATTTCTGGGACCGTCTGATCGGATAACTGTCTTGTGATCGATTTTCGTTACCATATCGTCAGTCTTATTGCTGTTTTTCTCGCTCTCGGGATTGGTGTCATCATGGGGACGACTGTCGTTGATGACGCCATTGTTGCTCGTCTGGAAGAGGATATTGACCGGGGGGAACAGCGGGTGCGTTCGGAACGACGAGAACGCCAAAGTCTGGATGTAAAACTCGAGAAAGTGGAACAGTTCTTCCTTGAAGGGAAGCCTTTTCTTCTTGAAGACCGGTTGGCTGGTCATACGGTCTTGCTTTGGGCCCCACAGGGGATAGAGCAAAAGCTTGTGCAATCTCTCACGCAGACGCTCGTGATGGCGGGAGCAGAAGTGCCGGGCGTTTTGTGGTTCACTGAAAAAATGGATCTGCTTGCGACCAAAGACAAAAACGCGCAGAAAGAACTCGCAGCAATCCTTGGTGTCACCACGAACGATGCTGCTGTGTTTCAGTCTACCTTGATCGAGCAGCTGGCTTCTGTTTTTACAGGCCTTCCTCTTGAAGGAGCACAAGAAACTGTCCCTGTTGCTGTGGGTGACAATCTCTCTCTTGTGCATTTTCTCCTCAATGCTGGTTATTTGGCTTATGAGCATGTACAGGTGCTTGAAGAGGACTTCAATGAGACTGCTTTCCGCGGAGAGGGAAACTTGATGCTCATTGTGGGGAGTGACAAGTCAGAAGTCGGAAATTCTGAGTTTTTGGTGCCTTTTTCAAGGGCAATGGCAGCTGGGAAGCGCACTGTTGCAGTACAAGGGAACGATGACAATCCCGACTTTCTGAATGAGCTGCGTGCCCTCCCTTCTGTGCGCGCGCAGATGTCGACAGTTGACCATGTGCATGAGGATATGGGTGCGTATGCAATGGTGGCAGCGTTGGCCATGACCCCTGACCAAGTGCATGCCCAACTTGGTACGGAAACCTCGTATTTCTCTGGTCTTTTGGACAAAGTTGATGTCACAGACTGAAGTGGCCTCTGGGTCGATTGAGGCCCCATTGGGCGTTTCGGATGAGGGAGAAGCAGGGGATCTTGCAGCGCGTGACGCTGCGTCAGTGCAGCGGAATGCTTCTCTGGCGGTGTCAGTGCTCACGCTGTGTGCCCGCTTTGTTGGCTTTGGTCGAGTGTTTGTGGTGGCTGCCGTCTTTGGGGCCGGTTTTCTTGGTGACACATATACTGCGGCGAATCAGTTGCCCACCATGGTGTTTGAATTGGTGGCGGCAGGCGCTTTGTCTGCAGTGCTGGTCCCGGTGCTCGTGGAACAGCTTGCCGGTGCGGATCCTGCGCGCGCAGATGAGCTTGCGGGAAAGGTCTTGGGCAGCGCGCTCGTCGTGATGGCGTGCTGTGCAGTCATTGGCGCGTTGTGTGCCGTTCCTTTGGCGTCGGTGTTGTTTCTGAGAACGACTGATCCCGTGGAACGCGCAGAAAAGGTGCGTCTCGGCGCGTTTTTTCTGCGGATTTTTTTTCCGCAGCTCATGTTTTACACGGTGGCATTGGTGAGTACTGCTGTTTTGCATGCCCGGCGACGTTTCTTGATCCCGGCTGTTGCACCTTTGTGGAACAATGCAGTGGTCATTGCTGTCTATGTGCTGTACGGGGTTTGGTTTGGCCAGACAGACGCAGGCAGCGTGACAGATAAAGGAGCATTGTTCCTTGGGGTGGGGACGACTTTGGGAGTGGTGGCCCTCTCCTTGCCTCAACTTTGGTTTGTGCGACGGCTTGGGGCCCGGCTACGTCCGCGCCTCGCACTGCGAGATCCCGTCGTGCGAGCAGTTGCACGTCAGGGGCTGCACGCTGCTGGATATCTTGGGCTGAACAACCTGCTTTTTATGTACATGGTGGTGCTGTCTGGTGCTGGTGGCGTTGTCCCTCTTTCAACAGCTTGGCAAGTTTTTCTTCTCCCTTGGGCGATTTTCGCGACTCCATTGGCAGTAGCGGCTTTTCCGGCACTTTCGCGTCTTGCGACAGAGAAAGACGCGAATGGTTTCGGAAAAGAAGCAGTGCGTCTGCTGGGTGGGACTTTTTTCTTTTCGGTGCCAGTTGCAGTCGGGTTTCTTTTTCTTGCACTTCCCGTTGCCAGTCTTTTCCGTTTGGGGGAAATGGGGACCGAGGGAGTGGAGCGTCTTGCGTTGTATATTCGTTCTTTCGCTTTGGCAGTGCCTTTTTACTGTATATTTTTGGGACTCACTCGCGTCTCATACGCGCGTCGTGACACCTGGGGACCGACTGCTGCGAACGCTGTTGGAGCTGTTTGTGGTGCAATTGTGATGTACTTGGGTATTGAAATCGTGCAGGGCAAGGCAGGGCAAAAGGCGCTCGGCGCGGGTTTCACCGTTGTCTATGTGATATCGGCTTTCTTGACTGCACGGCGAGTGCTCCGCAAGCAGGATAGAAGCCGTTTCGCGCGTGATGTTCTTTCTTGCGTTCTTGCCGGCCTGGTTATGGCAGGGGTGATGGCAGCAGTGCCTGGTGTCCTCGGTTTCAACGTAGAAGAAGGAGTGGCGCGTGCGTTGCTCGTTTCAGGGATCGCAGGGGTCCTTGGGCTTGGTTCCTATCTTATTGTTACCAGGTGCCTGCGTTTGGGTGCTTGGGAGTTGCTGAAGCGAACGTGAATATGACTCGTATGCTTTTGACTCTTGGTCCTTCGACCGGAGGTATTGGCCACCATGTACGCCATATCTATGATGCATTAACAGCGCAAGGTTGGCGTGTCCGTGTGGTTGGTCCTCCTGCCCATGCAGAGGGATGGATGGAAGGCCTCGGTGATGATTTTCGGCCGCTTTCGTTACCAGGTCCTTGGGGGCCTGTCCGCTCTCTTTTCGGGCCGCTGACCGAGGAGTGCCGGGATGCCGATCTTGTCCACGCACATGGGCTGCGCACGGGACTTGTGACGGCGGTTGCAGCGCGGCGTGCGGGGACTCCTGCTGTCGTGACTGTACACAATCGTGTGCTGCCTGAGACAGGCGGGCGTTTTTGGCGTTTTGCCCGGTGGGCGGAGCCGCTTACAGGGCGGGCTGCGACCGTCGCATTGGGGCCTTCTCCTGATGTGGCGGAGCGTCTGGGCCAGAGTGCCCGTACGATTCCTGTGGTGCCGCGTCATATCCCGAAACCCTCCCGGGACCGGCTTGCAGTCCGTCAGGAACTCGGTCTTGAGAGGGATGATGTCGCTGTGTTTTGTCTTGCGCGTTTTCAGCCGCAGAAACGGCTTGATGTGCTTGTGAAGGCGGCAGCTCTCATGGTTTCTCCTCGTGTCAAAGTGTTTCTTGCCGGGGATGGGCCTTTGCAGGAAAAAATTGCCGCCCAAGTTGAAGCCGCGGGGGCGCCGATACGGTTTTTGGGATATCGAAAGGACGTGCCTGACTTGCTTGGGGCAGCCGATATTGCGGTTCTCTCCTCTGCTTGGGAAGCAAGTCCGCTTGCACTGCATGAGTCTGCTTGGGCGCGTCTTCCTTTGGTTGGGACGGACACAGGCGGGATCCCTCTTATTATTCAAGATGGCGAGACTGGGTTTGTTGTCCCTGTGGGAGACGCCTCTGCCCTGGCGACCGCGCTGGATCGTTTGGCCGGGGATGCTGGGCTACGCCGGCAGATGGGAGATGCCGCTTGGGCAAGGGAGGAAGCAGAATTCTCCGGTGACAAGATGATGGAGCGTTTGAGTGTGGTGTATGAAGAGGTTCTTTCATCTGGGTCTGGCGGGAGTGCGCGAGGAGAAGCCCCGGGTATTGTGCAACCTCTGACACCTTCTGTGGGTATCCCTTCGATGGATGACGCAAGAGGAAAGACCGCGACGCAAGTGCCCAAGGAAGATATGCCTGAAGAACATGGTGTGGAAGGGCAAGACGTATGAGACGCGTTTTCCAGCGTTTTGCCTGGTGGCACTGGGTTTTGGGCCTTCTGCTGGGAGGTGTGATTATTTATGGAGGTTTGGCAGTTTTAGCGGCGTTTTCGGATGAAGATGTTGAAGTCGGGAGTGGAGAGACAGCAGCAGACGCACAACCTCCGAAGACCGTGGTCATTTTGAGCATTCCCCATGTGGAGTGGGAAGACATGCTAGAACATGATCTTCCAACTTTTCAGGCCTTTTTTCGGCAAGCCATGATGGCCAATCTCGCGACACGCACGGCGCGCCGCACGACCACTCTCGAAAGAGCATATGCCACTCTGAGTGCGGGGAACCGGGCGAATGCCGGTCGTCTGGGTGCCGCTGCATTTAACAAGTCGGAGCTGATTGACAGCTCTTCGGCCCGTCAAGCCTATGCCCGCCGTGTCGGAGAGGACCGAGACGCTGCTATTTACCATGTGGGAGTGGCGCCTGTGCTTCGTTACAACGAGGACGATGACTTTGGTGCGCTCCCTGGTGTCCTCGGGACTGCTCTGGTGGATAATGGCATTCTACCTGCGGTAATTGGGAATGCTGACGGTCCTCCGCTGAGCCCGCAGACCCGTGATGAGAATGCGAACCAGAGTCTGGCTGAACTTGCTTTGGAAGATGCTGATGAAGAGGGAACCCCTCCTCTTGACGTGCGTCTTGGGCGATCTGTCGCCATGATGGGGATGACGAAAGAAGGGGTTGTTCCGCTTGGCACGGTGGCTGATGGTCTGCTGAAACGGGATGTCTCACGCCCTTACAGTGTGGGCCTCGACAATGAGGAAGTCTTGCATGCTTTTCACGAGGTGCTGGTGCAAGGGGCGGGCCTTGTGGTGGTTGAGGCTTCTGATCTGGTGCGGGCCGAACGGGCGAAGGTGCTGGCTTTGGAAGAGCAGCATGAAGCGATTCGGGCCGCGGCTTTGCATCGTGCCGATAGGTTGCTTGCGGGAATGCTGGAGCGACTGTCTCTTGAGGATGCCACCTATTTTGTTTTGTCCCCTGTACCGAGTGGGGCACCGCGCAAGGCAACGGAGCAGCTTACTTTGTTTGCGATGGCAGGTCCGGGTATTACACGCGGGGCGGCATCTTCTCCTTCGACGCGTCGTTCGGGGATTGTCACCCTCCCAGATGTGGCGCCGTCTATCCTGCATATTTTTGGTGTCGACCGTCCTGACGATATGACTGGTCGCCGGGTCGCGAACAACCCGACTGACAAGGACGTAGATGATCTTATTTCCTCTTTTGTGGTGAGTAATGACCAGGCCATCACGAGAGACAGAATGACTCCTCCCTCTTTTGTGGCGCTTGTCGTGACGCACGGGCTGGTTTATTTGGGGGCGACACTGTATTTGTGGCGGCGGCGCATGTCGGAGAGTTTCGCTTTTCTCGCTATCTCAATGATGTATCTGCCAGTTGCGATGTTTCTGGTGCGTTTCTTTCCTATTCATCGTCTCGGCTCTGGTTGGAGTGTCTTTCTTATTTGGGCTTTGTCAGTGTTGTTCGGTGCCTTTACCTTTCCTTTGCGTCGCTGGTGGAAGCTCGCGCCGCCGTTTATAGTGGCATTAGTGACTTTTTTGGTGCTTGGAATCGATGTGTGTACGGGTTCTTGGCTGGAATTGAACAGTCCGCTTGGTTACTCCGCGATTGTGGCGGCTCGATTCGTGGGTTTCGGAAACCTCGGTTTCGCCTTGTTCTATTGTTCCGCCATTTTGCTTGCTGTGTGTATCGTGCATAACTACGGAGTGACTGCTCGTGTGAAAACGGGACTGGCGATTTTTTTCGTCTTGGTTGTGGTGTTGAATGGGGCACCTGGGCTTGGAGCTGATGTGGGAGGGGTCCTTTCCGGGGCGCCTTCTCTTTTGCTTACGTGGCTTTTCCTGACGGGGCAGCGCATTCGTCTGCGTTCATTGGTGCTCGCAGCTGCGGTAGGTGTCTTGTTTGTGGGAGTTTTTGCTGCATTGGATTTGGCGCGCCCAGAAGAAAGCCGCACGCATTTAGGGCGTTTTGTGGAGTCTGTCGCTGGAGGTGGATGGGAAACTTTCGCGACGGTGCTTGACCGAAAGCTTGCTGCAAATCTGCGTATTTTGCGCTCTAGTCCTTTTGTGAATCTCTTGCCGGTCTCTGTGATATTCCTGGTAGTGATGACTTTTCAGCGTCGTGGGTTGTGGTCGGTTGTATTGGATTATCCTGGTTTGGCCGACGGGTTGAGCGGCATGGCGATCATGGGTGTGACCGGCATGGCGGTGAATGACTCCGGTGTTGCGATTCCCACCATGATGATCGCGATTATTGTCCCCTTATTGCTGTATTTACGCGCACTGAATGGGGAGGGACCTGCCACCGCGAACGAGAACAAAAAAGTAGGCGATCGTACGAGATCTTTCCGGACAGGTGTTCCCGCGTTTGCCAGACTTTCGCCAGTGCGCGAAAAAAGTCAAGATGGCGAAGGGGACGCGAACAAAGAGCGAGGCTTTGTGTCTTCGGAAGCGACGATCGGCCCTGCGTTTTTCTGAGGAGTGTGAAATGTCAGATGAGGTTATTCTGTCTGTTGCCGGACTGTTATTAGGGGCAGGGTTTGCCCGAGTTTTCTGGCGTATGACGCAGGAATGGCTTGCAGAAGGACCGGTGCTGCTCCGCACAAATTATGCGGGACGGCAGGTGCCGCTCGGAGGGGGTATTCCTCTTATCGCGGCGGTCATGATGGCTGCGGCTGTCTGGTCTTTGTGCCAGGCTGTGGCAAGTGGGAGTTCATTTGTTGTCTTGTCGGCAGAAACAGCTCCCCATCTTGCTTTGGTGGCAGGGTTCGGTCTTCTCGGTCTGGTGGACGATCTGCTTGGCGGAGGTTCTGAGAAGGGATTTTCTGGTCATTTAAGGGCTTTTTCTGCAGGGCGAATGACCACGGGGCTGTGGAAGTTGCTTGGTGGCGCTGCACTTGCACTTGCCGTTGTCGGGGCACAACGTGGTGGCGGATGGCTCCTTGTGGATGCTGCTGTCGTGGCGTTGGGTGCCAATGCGGCGAATTTGTTTGACCTTGCTCCTGGAAGGCTTTTGAAAGTTGCCTTGTTTTCTGGAGGGTGCCTTCTTTTTGGTGGGTGGGGCAGTATGGGTGCTGCGGCAGTCTCTCCCCTGGTTGGAGCGGGGGCAGCGATGCTTCCTGTTGACCTTGAAGAGCGGACCATGCTTGGCGATGCCGGAGCAAATGTGCTGGGAGCCTGCCTCGCGTACGCTGGTCTTCGCGTTATGGATGACCCTGGGCACCTTTTCCTCTTGGTAGGGTTACTTGCTCTCAACGCGGCGTCCGAGTTTGTGAGCTTTTCGAAAGTAATCCGTTCCGTTCCTGTATTGGAACGTCTCGACGCGATGGGTCGACGCTCTTCCTGAAGGGGCTTTGTTTTGCCGTTTTTCTCCTGCTCTTGCGGATTATTTAGGCTTTTATATCCTGAGCAGAGAGTTTGGTCTTCTTCTTTGCTACAGTGAGATCCCGATGGCTAAGCATATCTTTGTCACCGGAGGCGTCACGTCGAGTCTCGGAAAAGGACTGACGGCATCTTCTCTCGGGTGTCTGCTCAAAGCACGGGGATTCCGTGTCATTATGCAGAAGCTCGATCCTTATATCAATGTCGACCCTGGCACCATGAATCCTTTTCAGCACGGAGAAGTCTTCGTGACGGAGGATGGCGGGGAGACTGACCTTGACCTCGGGCATTACGAGCGGTTCGTCGACGAGAACTTGCATCGAGAGTCGAACTGCACCACAGGAGCGATTTATCGCTCTGTGATTGCCAAAGAACGGCGCGGAGAATACCTTGGGCAGACAGTCCAGGTAATTCCCCATATTACGAATGAGATTAAAGCTTCGATCTTGGGCCTTGGCGACAATGCCGACATCGTGATCACAGAAGTGGGCGGTACTGTTGGCGATATTGAGATCCTGCCTTTTCTGGAGGCGATCCGCCAGGTTCGCAATGACGTAGGCCGGGATAATGTGGCATACGTCCATGTAACGTTAGTGCCATATATTGGGCCGGCGGGAGAACAAAAGACGAAGCCTACCCAGCATTCGGTGACGGAGTTGCGTTCTCGTGGGATCCAGCCCGACGCGATTGTGTGCCGTTCGGCCCATCAGATTCCAGAAGCGTTACGTGTCAAGATCTCTGATCTTTGTGATGTTGCCCTTGAGGGGGTCGTCACTGCAATTGACGTCAATGATATCTACGAAATTCCTCTTGTGCTACAGGAAGCAGGGCTTGACGCGTACCTGTGTTCCCTTCTCCACCTTGAGGGCCCTGCTCCCGTGCTTGATGATTGGCGGGAAATGGTGGAGCGAGCCAGAACAATCACCAAGAAAGTGCGCATTGGTCTTGTTGGAAAGTATGTAGAGCTGCACGATGCCTACCTTTCGGTTGTCGAAGCGATTCGACATGGGGCGTTGTCTGCCGGAGTGAACGCAGAGATCGTCTGGATTGATGCCGAAGCAGAAGAGAACACTCTGATGGAGGAGGTCCTGGCCGACCTTGACGGAGTGTGCGTACCCGGTGGTTTCGGTGTACGCGGTGTGGAAGGCAAGATCGCAGCGATCCGTTACGCGCGTGAGAACAATCTGCCTTTTTTGGGTCTCTGCCTTGGTCTTCAGTGCGCGTTTGTGGAATTTGCCCGGAATGTGGCTGATCTGCCTGATGCCCATTCCTCGGAGTTTGATCCAGACACCCCGCATCCAGTGATCGACCTGATGGAGCGACAACGAAAAGTGTCCGACATGGGCGGGACGATGCGTCTTGGAAACTACCCATGCCGGCTTTTGCCGGGAACGCGTGCTCAGCAAATTTACGGGGACCTTGTGGTCTATGAGCGACACCGCCATCGTTATGAGGTAAACGAAAAATACCGGGATCGTATCGAGTCAGCTGGGCTCGTTTGTTCCGGGGTTTCTCCCGATAATCGCCTTGCGGAGATCATTGAACTGCCCGACCATCCTTTTTTTCTCGCAACCCAGTTCCATCCCGAGTTCACTTCGCGACCGAATCGTGCAAATCCCCTCTTCCGTGAATTTTTGGCTGTTGCTGCAGAACATGCGCAAAAAAGAGATGCTTTCGAGGGGCTGTCCACTTTTGATAAGCAGGTATTCATCGATTTGTCGACTGTTCAGCAAGACTCTTGAACAGGGAAAAAGAGAGGATTCCCATTGGAACACCCGGCTTTTCGCCGTGAAGATCGTCATCTTGTGCACAGTGGGCGTTTTGATATTTTTACCCTAAGTGTGCGTTCTCCGGAAGGAGAGCTTCTCGAACGTGATGTGGTTGCACACCCAGGTGCAGTCACTATTGTGGCGATAGAAGAGGACGATATTGTATTTGTGCGCCAGTATCGTGCCTCTGTTGATGCGTGGTTACTGGAGTTGCCTGCCGGGAAGCTCGATCCTTTGCCCGATGGCGGAGTAGAGGACCCTGCTCTTTGTGCGCAGCGGGAACTGCTCGAAGAGACCGGCCGGCAGGCAGGCGAACTTGAGTTGCTCGCCGATTTTTTTGTTTCTCCAGGTTGGAGCGATGAGCGCATCATTATTTTTTTGGCGACTTCTCTAAAGCGTATGTCCCCTTCTCCACAGGGACCAGAAGAGCAGCATATGGAAGTTCTCCGTGTGCCCTTTCCTGAAGTGATGAGAATGGTGTGGAATGGGGAATTGCGTGATCTAAAGAGTGTGGTTGCTTTGTTCCTTGCACGGGAACGGTTGGGGCATATACTGCCGGATTGTGCAGTTGATGGGGGAGGTGGGGGAGAAAACAGCAACGAGAGGACAGGAAAATGATCATCGGGATCCCGCGTGAGACGAAACCCGGTGAAGCACGTGTGGCAATGACGCCCGAAGGGGCACGCGAACTTCTGCGAAACGGTCACGAGGTGCTTGTGCAAACAGGAGCCGGAGATGGTTGTGCCTTGCCCGACCCTCTTTATACGGCGGCGGGAGCACGTATTGTCCCTGACGCGGCTGCTGTTTTTGCTGGGGCAGATCTGATTTGCAAGGTGAAAGAACCGCGAGGAGGGGAGCTTGACATGTTCCGCTCTGGGCAGATCTTGTTTACTTTCCTGCATTTGGCGGCCTATCCCGATGTGGCAGAACAACTGCGTCTTTCCGGTGTGGTTGCGATTGGGTACGAGACCGTTGAAGGAGATGACGGGCGACTTGTGCTGCTTGCCCCAATGAGCGAAGTCGCAGGCCGAATGTCAGTGCAAATTGGTGCACACTTTTTGGAACGTGCCCAGGGGGGTCGAGGAATTCTTCTGGGCGGGGTGACAGGTGTTCGTCCTGCCAAAGTCCTTGTCCTGGGGGCAGGAGCGGCCGGAATGCATGCTGCTGCTGTGGCGGGATGCATGGGTGCAGAAGTGATCGTGCTCGACATTGACATCAACAAGCTACGGAATGTGGAGGAGACACTCGGCGGACGTGCCGTCGGTCTCTTTTCTACAGACGCGGTGATTCGGGAAGAAGCCCTTTCTGCCGACCTGTTGATTGGCTCGGTTTTATTGCGTGGTCGGCGCGCGCCCCGTCTTGTCGACAAAGAGACTGTGTCGGAGATGCGCAAGGGCGCGGTGATCGTTGACATTGCAGTCGACCAGGGTGGATGTATCGAAACTTCGCGTGAGACCCGCCATGATGATCCTGTTTTTGTTGCCTATGGAGTGCTGCACTACGGCGTGGCAAATATGCCGGCAGCGGTGCCCTATACCTCTACCTATGCTTTGGCGAACGCCACTCTTCCTTACACCGCAGCCCTTGCGAGTAAGGGCCTGACTGCTGCGCTTGCCGCTGATCCGGGGTTCGCGCGAGGAGTACAAGTGGCAGCAGAGAAGATCTGTAATCCAGATGTGGCGATGGCCCTCGGAACGGCATATGTACCGCTGTCTGAACTGTCTATTGGAGACAGCTAGCAGACTAGCGGCAGACCAGCAGAGAGGTATCTTGTGAGAAGTATCTTGGAGGTATCTGGGTGGGGAGCGCTCGGGGTTTTGTGTTTTTCTCCAGTGTGAGCGAGATGCCTGTTGTGTCTGAGAAGTGATCTTTTTTGCGGAAGGAGAGGAATCCGCTCTGTGTCAAAACACGAAGATTCCGGGATGTGGGAGTGCTGGGGCGAGGTTGGGCAGGGAGAAGAAAGTGCGAAAAGAAGCAAGAGCAGGGAATACAGGGGAAACGCGAGAACTGTGTGAAGGCACACGCGTGCTTTGTCGGGTGGAGCGAAAGAAGCCAGAGTTTCCTCTGCAAGCGGGCCGGGTAGTACCCTTGTGTGCTTTTCCAAGATCTTTGCGACAGCCCTCATTTCTGCCGCGAGAGAGCCTGCCTCCTGGTCCGCGTTCTTGGACGCGTACTGTACGAGATTCTTCTTACGGGCATTTGGCGATACGGTTTTTTCGTTCCTTGCGACCAGGGGGGCCTTCTGTTTCCAGTCTGGCCTGGGCAGAGAATTTGTTGGATGCTGGGGAATGGAAGCTTTTTTGCGAAATGCCGGGTTTTGATCAACGTCACTGTTTGGGCGTGGGACGCGGTGCGCACCGCATTACCGGAAGTGAGCTCGTGGGACGGGCTGGACTTTTGCATGATGTGGGGAAAGTGGACTGTGGTCTGTCCCCTTTTGGGCGATCTTTCGCAACCGTGGGGAAACGCCTTTTCCCAGTGACGGCTGCACGCTGGACTTGGCTTTGGTGGGAACGGGTGCGCGCTGCTCCTACTGATCGGCTTGTTCCGTCTTCCTGGCAAGAACGTTTTTCTGCATATTGGGCGCATCCTTGGACAGGACGTCGCATGCTGGAAGCAGTGGGTGCGCATCCTGTTGTGGCTGCCTGGGCCGAACATCATCATCAGATATATGTGCCGGAAGGCATCTTTTTTTCTTGGGAACAGGCTGTTGCACTATGGGATTGTGACAATGATTGAGGTTTTGCGACCGGGGTTTTGGCGGGGGTGTGATGAGAGGGGAGCGCGATGCTTTTCTTCAGGCGAGCTGGATAGGGTGGGGTCCGCGTGTGAGGGAAGGACTGTGCTCTCCGCGCGCTCTTTCGTCTTGATGGTATCGTAAGTGCCGGCATTAGTGCTGACGTAAGATCTGCATTCAGATTCGCGAAAGCTCGCTTGCATTTCGGCATGTTTTTTGCATGTGATCGATCGCAGTATTGCGTGCAATTTTCGTGTTTGGTATCGCGTCAATATGGTCTGTGTAAGCTGGTGAGCTTGCTGGGGAATGCCGCGGAGAAGTGGGGATAATACCAGAGTATACTCTGGTATTATCCCCACGAGGTAGCCTTTTTTTGTGTTCGGATCTTAAAGAAAAGCAGAGTACCGCTCTTCTTTGAATTCTGTGGGGGAGACTGCATGGCATCTGCGAACCGTGATGTTTTCGCGTGTGCTGGATGCCTCTTTCGTCTGTAGTCTATTCCGTGGCATTTGCTTTGGTCGGAGGCGACCAGCAATGTTTCTGCTGCATGTTCTCTGCAGTGCGTGTGAGTTTAACGATGGGAATCTTCATGTCACGTTCTTCAAGATCCCTCCTGAAATTCTTTGCTCTTGTCCTCTCCTTCAGCCTTTTCGCTGTAGCGTGCGGTGACGATGACGACGAAGAAGGAGTGACCGCTTCTGAGGCCACCAGGATTGTCCGGGAAACGGCAGACGGTACGCTTGTTCTTTCGACTTTTTTGCCCTTGTCAGGTTCGCTTTCATCGTATGGTCCAGGCATGCGGAGCGCCGCAGAGCTTGCCGTCATTGATATTAATGAGGCGGGTGGGGTGCTGGACTCGGACGTCAAGCTCATGGAAAATGTCGATACTGCTACAGATCAAGACGTTGCAGTTGCCGCGGTGGACAAGATTTTGGACAGCGAAGCTGATGCATTGCTTGGTCCTGCGGGAAGTGGGATCACAAACGCGGTTTTCAACAAAGTGACGGGAAGGGGACTGTTCCAGTGTGCTGCTTCGAACACAGCACCTGCTCTCTCAAACCGAGATGACAATGGCTACTATGTGCGTACTGCCCCATCTGATGACTTGCAGGGTCCTGCTTTGGCGGATATTGTGGCAGAAGGTGGGCACACGCGTATCGCGATTATGGCCCGAAATGATGACTACGGGAAGGGCTTCAAAGAAGCGCTGGAAAAAGCTTTTGGTGAAAGTAACCTGGAAGTTGTGGAGAGCTTGAGCTATGACGCGAAGGCGCCCGATTACACCGCTGAAGTGAAGGACGTGAAAAAAGCGAACCCTGACGCGATTATCGTGATCGGTTTTTCCGAGGGTGCGAAGATCCTCGCTGCCATGATTGAGCATGGCATTGGACCTGGGCAAAAAGCTGTGTATACAGCAGATGGTATGCAGGACCAAGGCCTTGTGGCGGAAGTTGACCCGAAGAATGCAAGGGTTCTTGATGGTCTTACCGGGACGACTCCTTCTGCGGGAACGTCAAATGACTTTTTGGGACGATTCAGGGCTTTTGCCCCAGAAACGAGAGTTGTGTACGTGTCCCAGATGTATGACTGTGCCATTGTGATTGCACTTGCTGCCATTGCCGCAGGAAGCGATGACCCTGCCAAGATCAAAGATGAGATTGTAGGGGTAACTCGTGACGGAGAGAAGTGTGTGGATTTCGCTGCATGCAAGCCTCTTCTCGAAGAGGGCAAAGATATTGACTATGACGGGGTTTCTGGTCCAATCGAGTTTGACGCAAAGGGCGATCCAGAAGTAGCTGCTTACGATGTGTGGACGTTTCAGCAGGGCGAGATTGTGACACTGAGGACAGTTACTGTATCGAAAGAGTAGACAGCCTGCCGTCGGTACCTTCTGAAAAGTCGTCGTAGCAAAGTGTGCGTGTTGTCTGCTTCTTGAAGGAAGAAGCAGTACGAAGATCTATGGTTGCGCCTCCAGGTACACAATCCTGGAGGCGCAACCATGTGTGAAAGCAAGTATTCTTCGGTGCTTTGCGCGCGGGGATGGGGATCGCGCGCAAAGGCAACGGGAGGTATCCCCTGGGAGTGTGGAGCTGGGATGTGGAGAGGCGTTAGGCTTCCTGTTTGGCTTGGCCGAGCGTCCCGAGATAAAGCTCTATTACTTTTGGGTCCGTGAGCAGATCCTTCGCAACACCTGTATAGGCATTTTTTCCCTGGTCGAGTACATACGCGCGGTCGGCAATCTGTAGGCAGCGTCGCGCGTTCTGTTCGACGATCAGGATCGAGACACCCGTTGCCTTGATTTCCGTGATCCGGTGGAATACTTCGTCCTGGTTTGCCGGAGAGAGGCCGGCAGAAGGCTCATCGAGGAGGAGCACACTGGGTCCGATAATGAGCGCCCGGCCCATGGCAACGAGCTGACGTTCTCCCCCTGACATGGCGCCTGCTTTTTGCTTGCGTCGCTTTGCAATGAGTGGAAAGAGCTCTGCCACAAAAGCAAAGCGTTCTTCCCAATTTTTCGGGGAGAGAAAGAGCCCCATCTGCAAGTTCTCTTCCACGGTCAGCGATGGAAACACGTTGTGTGTTTGTGGCACGTAGCCCATGCCCATTGCGACAAGCTCATGGGCTGGTTTCTCTGTGATATCCGCGTGGGAGAGAGCAACTGTTCCTGTGCGGAGAGGAACAAGGCCAAAAAGGGCTTTCAGGAGAGTGGATTTACCTGCCCCGTTTGGTCCGATAATACCCACGAGTTCACTGTGATTGAGGGTGATTGTGCACCCGTGCAAAATATCAATGCCCGGCAGATACCCTGCGACAATTCTGTCTGCTGTCAGCAGAATGCCGGGCTTTTTTTTGGTTTCTTTCCTGGTTGTGGGGGGAGGGAGCGATTCCGGTCTTGTGGGAATAAAGGTTTCCGGGGTCGGCGTTTCCAGGACAAGAGGAGCTGGTGTTCGGAGGTCAGGAGGAGAGACCGGGTTTTGTGCTGCGGACTGAGAATCAGCCTGGGAAAGAGAGGCTGGTGTTTTTTCGGTCTCTTTTTCTATCTGTCCTAGGTAGGCGTCGACGACGGCTGGGTTCTGGGTAATCTGTTCTGGTATTCCTTCGGCGATGACTTTTCCTGCAGCGAGACAGACGATCCAGTCGCTGATTTCCATCACGACATTCATGTCGTGTTCGATGAAGACGATGCTCAAGTTGTTGTCGCGTAGCTCGCAGATGTGCCTGGCGATCGTCTGACGTAAAGCGGGGTTGACCCCGGCCATTGGCTCATCGAGCAAAAGAATCTTGGGCGAGGCCATGAGAGCACGCGCCATTTCCAGGAGTTTGCGCTGACCGCCGGAAAGTGTTCCTGCTTGTTGGTCTCGCATCTGTGACAAATTGAAGCGTGCGAGCAATTCTTCTGCTTGCGCTGTGGCTTTTTTCTCTTGAGCGCGCCAGAGAAAGGGAAAGAGCGCTGGACCGATTTGTTCCCCTGGCTGATGTTGGTTTCCGAGAAGCATGTTCTCTATCACAGTGAGACGGGCAAGGGCTTTGGTGAGCTGAAAGGTGCGGACCATGCCTTGTTTGGCCGTTTGATAGGCAATAGGATGCCGGTTTCTTTTGCCTTCAAATTCCCAGCTTCCCGTGTCCGGACGATCAAAACCAGTCAGCAGGTTGAAGAGAGTGGTTTTTCCTGCGCCGTTTGGGCCAATAAGCGCAGTAATAGTATTACGTTGGATTTCCAGGTGGTCTACGTCAACGGCGAGCATTCCACCAAAGCTTCGGCGCACGCCTTCCATAATGAGAACTGGATCTGATTTTGGTGTGCCGGGGAGAGGCGGGGGCTGTGTGGAGAGCGTTTCAGAACTCATCGAGTTGGGCCTCCTCTTTTCGTCCAAGAATGCCTTGTGGACGGAAAGCCGCGAGCAACATGAGCGCGAGGCCCATGAGGGCAAAGCGGATACCTGCAATGTCTTGGTCGCTGAGTGTGTCCGCGATGATTACTTCTGACGAGCGGAGTTCCCATAAGAATTGTTCTGTAAAAGTAATGAGGGTCCAATAGATCATTGCGCCAATAATTGGCCCAAAAGTATGTCCTGCTCCGCCCAAAATGAGCAATGTATAGACGGTAAAAGTGACGGTTGCGAGAAAGCTCTCCGGTTGCACATGATTGAATTCAGCGGCGCGCAACATGCCGGCGAGAGCTGCAATTATTCCGCCTAATACAAGAGTTTGGAGTTTGAAGCGAAAGACGTTTTTTCCGAGGCTGCGTGCGGCGTCTTCGTCTTCTCGGATAGAGCGGAGTACACGACCCCAGGGGCTACGCATCAGCGCCCAGATGAGAAGGGAGAAAACAGCGACAAGGCCCCACCCCCACAGCATGAGCCAGAGTGTGGGTGCGTCGAAGGTGAGACTGCCAATGCCATATTCGCCTTGGGAAATTGGGTTCGCGTCAAGGAAGCCATCGGCGAAATCCTGGATGCCATACACTCCGTTCGTGATGGATGCCGTACTGTCGGAGCGAACCATAAGGCGGAGCATTTCGGCGGCAGCAATGGTGACAATGGCCAGGTAGTCGGCGCGTAAACGCAGAGAAGGAAGTCCCAAGAGCAGTCCAACGACAACTGCGGCGGTTAATCCGACAAGCACGCCTGCCCAGGTTGGGGCTCCGCTGTCCACAGTGATGGCGGCACCATACCCTCCTGCCAGCATGAAAGCAACATGGCCAAAGTTGAGCAGGCCCGCGTGACCAAATTGCAGATTGAGACCCACGCCTGCCAATGCAAAAACGGCTGCTTGAGTGCCGATTCCTGTTTTGACAGACTCCTCGAGAACACCGAAAAGGTCCATAATCAACCTACCCGTTCGCGTCGCCCTAAGATGCCTTGTGGGCGTATGAGCAGAGTGAGGACAAGGGCGCCGAGTGCAAATACGTATTTGTATTCGACATCGAACCAGAGGGTGGAAATCTGCACTATCACGCCAAGGAGAATTCCACCGAGGACGGGACCATAGGCTGTTCCCAAGCCGCCCACAATAACTGCTGCGAACATGAGCAGCAGAATGTGAAAGCCCAAGTCTGGCTCAACTCGTTCTCCGAGCGCGAGGAGAACGCCGCCTCCTCCCGCGAGTGCGGTTCCAAGTACCCAAGTGAAAACGAGTATTCCGGGCACGTTCACGCCTGATGCCTCGGCGAGTTCGCGATTGTCTGCGACTGCCCGCATCGCAGTTCCTGTGCGAGTGTGTTGCAGAAAGAGGGCGACGGCACCGAGCACCGCGAGGCAGATGCCGATTATCCAGAAGCCGCGTGGTGTCTGAGAGATCGGGCCAAATTCAACGGCTTGTTGTAGGGCATAGTCGGTATAGGGCTTCGGGTCGTTGCCGTGAATCACAAGAAAGAGTTTGCGTAAGAACAAGGAGAGCCCAATGGAGACCACCATGAGTGCAACAGTGTTGGTTTTGCGCCGGCGGAGTGGGGCGAAGATGCCGCGTTCGAGATTCCACCCCAAGACCCCTGAGGCAAGCACTGCGCCAAGAGCGGCTGGGATAAGGGGGATCTGCGGACCGGTGGTATTCAGCCAGAAGGCGACAAGCGCTCCAAATGTGACAAGTTCTCCTTGGGCGAAATTGACGAGTCCTGTGATGCCATAGATGAGCGAGAGTCCCATGCAGGACAGGGCAATGATGAGGCCGAAACGGAGGCCGTCGACACTCCGGTCGGCGATTTCGCCGAGAGTCACAGAGTCGTTGTTTGCTGAAGAAGTGTTTGTGCCGAACTGCAGGGGAAAAGCGATAAAGCGGTGTTGTTCGGTCGTGATGGGAATGTCGAATTCGGATTTTGCCTTACTGGTGAGGAAAATGTCGGAGGGGAGAGAATCAGTATCTAGAACGATATGGTATTTGTCCGGGGCGGGGAGGGGGATTTCCCAGCTTCCGTCTGTGCCGGTTTCTATCGTGGCAAAGAAGCCTGCCTCGTTTGTGACGGTGATCCGGGCGCCTGGGATGGGCTCACCGTCGAGAGAGATTTTCCCTTTCAGGGACTCACCTGTTTGGCTTGCTGCTTCCGTCTCTTCGCCTTGCCGCGCTGGGTGTTCTGCTTTGGAGTTTTCAGGGAGAGGAGAAACCTGCGCTTTTACTTCTCCTGTCGTGCTGAAGATCAGAAAAATCAGGCATAGTGAAGTAAGGACGAGAGAGGGGAGCACGCGAAGATGGCGAGAGATTTTCTTTCTCCTAAAGCACTTTTTGACTGAGGAAAGGCCAGAGCCTTCTTTCCCGGGGGAGATTCCCATTCTAGAGACTTTTCGCATGAAAATTGTGGGAAACTAAGAAGAGTCCCAGGTAGGAGGTCCTAAGCGTAGGAGTCTTCTCTAGATCAGAGAAGACTTGCTTGAAAGTTTAGTCAAAGTGCCGCCAGATCGAGAGGTGCAGAAATAGTGATTTTTGTGCAAAATGCTATTGGTTCTGTTGTCCCAGCTATTGGCACTTCTCCAGAGGAACTTCTTGTGGAAGAGGGGAGATCAGGAGAAGGGACAAGCTGGTTTGTTGGTTGTGTTGCTTCTCGAGGTTTTTTCTGGTTTTTTTCTTAAGGGAAAGAGGACGGAAAGGGCTGAGAAGTTGGAGGAGCCGTCTCCGGGGGCAGAGGTTCGATCAGGAGAGTTTCGGGAGGGAAAGTAGGAGGTGGGGGAAGTTCCGGGGGCAGGGGTTCGACCAGGGGAGGTTCCGGGGGCAGGGGTTCGACCAGGGGAGGTTCCGGAGGGAAAGTGGGAGGCGGAGGAGGCCGGCGAGCAATTTTTTTGCGAGGCGGAAGTGTCGAAGTCGATTGCCCGGTTGTTGGGGAGTTTGTGACGGCCACGATGGTATGTGGGCCGGGTCTGGTCGTGCTTACCGTTGTGTGCGTTGTGCTGGGTGTGGGAGATGAGCGTGTGTCGTGTTGCTTTTGGGGAGCTGGGAGTGCAATCGATAGGCCGGTTATGGCGAGGAGGAGTGCACTTGCGACTCCTCCTGTGGCGAGTGCGCGTTTGCGGCTGTTGATGTTGGTGTTTGGGTCTCCAAACACCATGAAATGATCGCGGGAAAAAGACGAAAGTAGGCGGCATGTATCTTGGCCTGTTGCCCGTGGTAGATCGAGACGGGCTATTCCTGTAACCAGCAGATCTGTATAGAAAGCAGAGAGGATGCCTTGGGTGGTTCTGGTTGGTGTGGACGTTGGATGTGTGGAAACACGGAGATTCTTTGCGTGGAGAGGGCCAAGCGCCTGTGAGAGTTTGTAACTGGAGACGGGAGAAGAAGAGGCGGGTGCGGGGAGGCGGAGAAAACGTGAAATTAACCTAGGTTGGGGGGAGGGCTGCCTGGAGTGAGGTGGGGTTTTTTGTGTCACGATTTGGAGAGAGGCGTGGGAAGAGAAGGCCACATTGGTCGCCACCATGAGCGCGGGTTGGGATCCGGCAGGGCCGTCTGTACAGACGACGATTTTTTTATAGGGGATGGGGAACTGTGTGCCACGAGTAAGAAGGATGCCGAGGGAGTGCCGCCCTGCGTAATCAGTGATCTGCATGGTGGCACGTGCCGCCTGTGCGAGGAAGCGTTTTTTTCTGATGCCGGCAGTGTGATCCGGGATCACGAGAAAAGTCGCGGCTCTGTCGATACTTACGGTAAGGAGGAGGCCGAAGTCCCAACGAGGCACAGAAAGAACGCGGACTTCTTCTGTTTCATAAAGATGGCTTTGCAGCAAACCGTCGGCTGGAGCAGACGCTACGACAAGTACCGAGGTACTTATCTGGAGTGCTCTCTGGAATGCATAGTGACTTTGGAGGCTGCCATCGAAACCGACGACGGTCAAGCATTGCATTTTTTGTTTTCTGTTTCGCGCGTGCCAACCTTGCGTATCATGTTGTCGTAGCGAGTACTGCAGGTAGGTTTCTCTGCCGTTTTCAAGATCGGCAGAGAAACCTACCTGCAGTACAGAATTTTTGTGTTTGGGCTGGGGATTTTCTCGCGAAAATTGAGAAGGAAACGAGAAGGAGCGTTGCTTTTTCTTCCGCTTGTTGTCGTGACTTTGCCGGCTGAGGTGGGAATTTGTATGCGGGGTGGTCTTTTGTGCTGTGCAGTGGTTTCTCTGCTGGTGTGCTCTTTTGGGTCGGGAAAAAATCTGTACTTTTGATGGTTGCATGCCCCGGTCCATTGTTGTAATGTACATGTGGTATAGCAGAAGCCTGCTATACCAGGAATTCCTGGTGAGGCAATTCTCGATTTCGCCGCAAAGAGTTCTGCTCTTTGCGTGAGAGGCGGAGGAAAGAATGCGGAGTGAGCCTCTCAGGGGATGGTCACGGCTCACTCCGCCCAGAGCTGCACAGAGGGGTCACACCCAGCGCTCGCTGTCGCGTACCTGTGATGCGAGAGTACTGTGTGTCCGTGCAGGCAAAAGATGTCTGTTGTTTTTTGGGCAGTAATGGGTGAGGATGCTGTGCCTTGTTATTTCCCTGGGTTCGCGCCCGGGGACCCTCGACCATATGGTCTGGGAGGTCGAGGGTCCCTTGCTCGCTGTGCTGCACCCAGGCAGATTCACTGCGCTGTTGAAGACAACTTACTGTGCCGGTTCCGTCTTGTCGAGTGAGGGGTGCGCGCCTGCCTGTAGTGTTTTTCAGAGGTAGCTGCGTTTCTGGGCGAGAATGCAGGCTGTTCCCATGTGAAAATTGCGGGAAATCGTATTTTTTCGGATGGACTAAGCGGTCGCGGATCTTTTCTCTTCGAATGCTGATATAGAGTTGGAAGAGAATCAAAGGTAAAAGTTGAACTTTCCCTGCCGGCCGGTCGGCTGGGAGTGTGCTTTCTTTTCCGATCGAGTGTGGGAACTCGTGTTACAGTCTCATTATGCGGCTTGCTTCTTCAAAGGCGGACTCTTTTGTTTCTGAAGAAGGGCGTAGTCCGAGGGAAACTGCATCGAAAACCACAAGATGGTCAATGCTGCAGTGCTGGAACATTTGCATAGTGACGGAGCCAATTTTCCCGTTTGTATGGCTTGTTGCGCCTGTCGCTCCGGTGACGAGCAGATCGCAGTTTTCCCAACGAAGTTCTTCGAGCAGAACTTTGGCCGGGTCACCCTCGTGATACCGGAATTTTGCCGTTACGTCTGTACTGTTGATGAAGCGGCGCGCATATGCGAGCTTCTCGGCAGAATAAGAAGACGGCATGCGGTAGATTTCGGGGTCGAACTCTGGATCTTTGGCCATGCGAGCGAAGGCTTTGCGGCTTTTTTGGTTGGTGCGGCGCTCAACGCAAATGATTTCGAGGTCTGCCCCGCTTACTTGGGCGACTGATGCCGCGGCGAGCACTGCCATGCCTGATCCCATTGACCCATCTGCTCCCACAAGAATATTTCGGTATTCTTCTGACCTTTTTCCTGGGTGATGGTTTGTCATGAGAAGACAGGCAATTTCTCGGTTGGTGCGATCGCCATCTTTGGGGAGAGAATGCGTAAGGTTAGAACGAAATCGTTCTAACATGGTAATGGTGTAGTCTGTAATAACAGCAAAAGGAGCAATGAACTCCGCAGCTTTCCCGATAACTAATTTGCTATCGGTATTTGTCACTTTGTTGATCTCGATGAGGGGGTCTTCTGCCCATCCCGCTAAGGTGAGATCGAGAGCAGGAGGCGTGAAAACGGTAACGCGTGTAGCCATTTGTCGTGCTCTGTTCAGAGCATAAAGGCTTTCTTCGGAGCCGTCGTACGCGACGAGAACATTCGATATCATCCCCGGTCGTTCTCCAAATCACTTATTCGCATGGGGTAGCCTTCTGATCGGACACTGCGCCGTGGGTATAAGGAAGAACATCGGTTTTCCCTAGTGGCTTTCTTTCGCAAACCCTTTTTTGGGAATTCTTTTCTTCACAGTTTTGTGTGGATATACGCGGCTTGTCTGAAAGGTCTGGGGCGGGAAGTAATGCAACGAGGCGTTTCAACAAGGTTCGCAGTATGCACATTCTGAGCGTCGATAATTTGCAAAAAGCATATGAAGGAAGGACGCTTTTTTCGGGAGTGTGCTTTGGGGTTGGCTCAGAGGACCGGATCGGTATTGTGGGACCGAATGGGTCTGGCAAGTCGACTTTGTTGCGTATTTTGTCAGGTGCTGAATTGCCAGACGAAGGGCGAGTGACCGTGAACACACGGGCGCGCTTGGCGTCTCTTGCGCAGGATACGGTGATGCCTGCTGATTGCACCTTGCTCGATTTTCTTTTTACAGGCGATGCTGCGGCTGTGGCAGCTTTGCGGGAGCACCAGCGCGCAGCGGAGGAAGTAGCATGCCGACCTGATGATTCGCGCGCGCAACGTTCTCTTGCCGATGCTGCGGCTCGTCTTGATGTGCATGGTGCTTGGGAGACTGAGGCGCAGGGACGTGCACTCTTGCATCATTTGGGGCTTTTTGACCCGTTTGTCAAGATTGGGAGTTTGTCGGGTGGACAGCGTCGGCGTGCTGCCCTTGCGAAGGCACTTATGGGTGATGCTGACCTGCTTTTTCTCGACGAGCCGACGAACCACCTGGATGTTGAGACGGTTGACTGGTTGGAACGGCGTCTGAAGCAGCACACGGGGGGACTGGTGCTTGTGACGCACGATAGATACTTCTTGGAACGATGCGTCAATCATATTTTCGAGATCGCGGACAAGAAAGTGCACCGTCATGAAGGGACATACCAAACGGTTGTAGAGGCGCGTCTCGACCGAGTAGCACAGTCCGGTCGAGGAGCTGCAAAGCGGCGTAATATCTTGCGCAAAGAACTGGAATGGTTGCGGCGCGGTCCGAAAGCTCGTGGTTCCAAGGCAAAATTTCGAGTGCGTCAAGCAGAAACACTGCGAGATGTCAAGGAAGAAAAAACGGAGAATTTGCGTATAGGCATGGGGCGCCGGCGTTTAGGCAATGTGGGCGTGGAACTCGAGGGCGTCTGCAAGAACTATGGTGATCACACTGTGCTGCGTGAGGTTTCCCTTCGGCTTGGCGCAGGTGACCGGGCGGGAATTGTTGGGCCCAATGGTGCCGGAAAAACTACCCTTTTGCGTATTATTGCAGGCCAGATCCAGTGTGACGGAGGAAGTGCACGTCTTGGCTCGACTGCAGAGTTGGGGTTTTATGAGCAAGAGACAACAACTCCGCCTTCCGGAAAACGGGTTTTGCAGGTGATCCGAGATGTGGCAGATCATGTGACGACAGCGCAAGGTCAGCATATCACGGCTTCTCAGCTGGCCGAACAGTTTCTTTTTGACAAGCAAATGCAGGGACGGGCTGTCAATTTACTTTCGGGCGGAGAAAGACGACGTCTGGCGCTCTGTGGACTTTTGATGCGTGCTCCGAACATTCTGCTTTTTGACGAGCCCACGAATGATCTTGACCTGGAGACTCTCTCCGTTCTGGAGGACTGGCTCGATGGTTTTACGGGGGCCCTTCTCGTGGCGAGTCATGACCGTTATCTTTTGGACCGCTTGGTTGATACGGTGTACGCGATAGAACCAGAAGGGGTAGTTCGGAAGCATCCAGGAGATTGGTCAGCCTATCGGGCGAGTAAAACGAACCGGACGGAGACTGGTGCCCGGTCTCCTCGGCCCGAAAAAGCTTCGTCTTCACAGCTGGGTCGCACTTCTTCTGTCTTCCGTTTGTCGTATAAGGATCGCCGTGAGCTCGTGACTTTGGAAAAGCGTATTTCATTTTTGGAAGCGCAAAAAAATAGCTTGTTGGAGGCGCTTGCTGGTGCTGCAGAGGAACACGCGGTTCTTTCGCAGCTGGGGACAGAGCTCGATCTTCTTTCGCAAGAGCTGACTGAAGTCGAGGAGCGATGGCTTGATCTGTCTTTGGCGGTAGAGAGTGCCGGCGCAGAGGCGGCAGAGAGCGGGAGACAAGAAAGCAGGCAGACAAGCCAAAAGCAGGGAAGGCAATGAAAGGCAACAGTGGCAGGAAACAGTAAAAAAGCTGTCATCGCGGCTTTAGTGGCGAACGGTGGGATTGCTTTGGCGAAATTCGTCGGGTTTGGTTTTACTCGTTCGTCTTCAATGCTGGCAGAATCAGTCCACTCAGTTGCTGACACAGGAAACCAAGCCTTGCTCTTGTTTGGAGGACAGCAAGCAGAAAAAGAAGCAACAGAGCGGCACCCATTTGGTTATGGGAGAGAACGTTATTTCTGGTCTTTTGTTGTGGCTATTGTGCTTTTTGCCCTTGGCGCTTTGTTTGCGCTTTATGAAGGAGAGGAGAAAATTCGGAGTCCGCATGAGCCGGAATCGCCAGGATGGGCGTTCGCAGTGCTGTCTATCGCGATTGTGATGGAGACCTTCTCTTTTCGGACAGCTCTTCTTGAAGGAAAACGCATACGCGCGGTAAATGGTGAAGCAGGAGGGTGGCTCGAGTTCATCCGGCGGTCGAAAGAGCCAGAGATAGCGGTGGTTCTCCTTGAAGACTTTGGGGCGATTATCGGGCTTGTTCTTGCCTTTCTGGGTGTGACTTTAGCTGTGACCGTTGATCCGATATGGGATGGTATTGGGACTCTCGCGATTGGTTTTCTGCTCGCGGTGCTCTCTGTAGTGCTCATGGTCGAAATGAAGAGTCTACTTATTGGCGAATCGGCTTCTCCTGCGGACGCAGATGTGATTCGGGAAGTACTGCTCGCGGGTGAGGATGTGGATAGAGTTATCCACATGCGTACAATGCACTTGGGACCGGAAGAACTACTGGTCGCGGCAAAAGTGCAGTTCCGTAAGGATTTTACTGCAGCGGAATTGGTGGTGGCCATTGATGAGGCAGAAGACCGCGTGCGCTCGACTTTGTCGAAGGTCGGTCCCATATATTTAGAACCTGATTTCTATTCTTTACCTACGAGGGTTTGATTTTTCGCGGGAAGGTTTGAGAGGGCATGGGGGAAAGTGGGGGATTTTCTCCGGTGGGGCGGAGGGTTTGATCTGTTTTTAGAGGAATGCCTTCCCGAAGTGTTTCGGTGTGTGTTGCCAAGGTTCGTGAGCTGGACTGGAAGTTTGCGCCCTGTTTCTTGTTATTTGAACTGTATGTACTACGGTGCTCCAAGACATTTTCCTGCGGTTGATAGCACTCTTTGCTTTTTTGTTCTCTTTGCGTACGCGTGGAGAATGCGAGTGAAAGCTTGGTTCTTGCGTTCATCCGGTAGTTGCAGAACGGTGTTTTTCGCCGAGATGAGCAAGTTGCTGCTTCGTTTCTTCTCCCACTGAGTTTTCTTCTCCGAATTACAGGATGTGGGAGAAGGTTGAAAAGAAGTCGTTTCTCTCTTTGCTGTGGATTTGTGACAAATACTTCCTTGCAATTTGAAGAGAAACCTTTTCAATTTTTGTCCGATTTGGTTTATTGATAACAGATACGCAATATCAGAGAATTGCAGTCTTGCCAATGTCCGCTCCAAGGAATTGGTGAGACTGACAGAACCTTCTTCCTAAAGAGGAAAGGACATTATGTCATCATCAAAACGGTTCATGACTGAAGAGCATAAACAAGCCATAGCTGCTGGTAGGTCTGAAGGCCTGGCTGTGCGAAGATATCTTGAAAGTCTGCAAGCTGCCTCCCGTCCAGGTCGACGAGTGAGCGTTGAGGAATTACGAGAGCGCTTGAAGGTCACAGTCCAGGCCATAGAGACAGAAGATGACCCTTTGGCAAGGTTGGAATTGATTCAAGATCGCATTGACCTTGAGCGAAGAATCGAAGCCGCTGCCACAGAAAATGATTTTGCAGCTGCAGAGAGCGCTTTTATCCTGGTTGCCCGTCACTATGCAGAACGCAAGTCAATCAGCTATCAGGCTTTTCGTGAGGCTGGTGTGCCTGCGTCCGTGCTGAAAGCAGCGGGGATTCGTCAAACACGCAGTACGCGTGGACAGAGTTCGCAAGCATTCGAGGAGCTTTTCGGGGAAGAAGCTGAGGAGTTTGAGGACGAATTGAACTGAATTTTTCTACGAGGTCTTCGATGGGGCAGGTCCTCGTACCGAGGTGGCTTAATAGCAGCCATGCATATTCACACAAGTTGAGAAGAGAGAGTGCGCTATCCAAAGAGCTTTGCTCATCCAAGAACAAAGCTCTTTTTGATGTGAAATGAAAAAAGAGTCGAGAGTGAGTTCTTTTCCTTGCGCTTTTTCCTAAGTGGCCGTACTCCTGTTTTTTCTGCCGACGGAAGTGGAATTCGCCTATTTAGTGGGGTTTTGCCAGTCTTGAAGGGGGTTTCGGATCTTTTGTTTCCTAGTGTTTTTTTGCGGCGATAGTTTCCAATGGCAACAGGATTGATTCGGATATACCTGAGCGTGCAGGAGCGGACTGTACATAGTGGCGAATCCAAGAGGCGGGCGTGTGTTTGCACACGCCCCTTTCTGGCACTGCTCTGAATGTTTGAGGTTGCCAGGGAGTCTGAAAAGAAGCCCGGTATGGACTCTTTAGTCTGCGAGTGAGGGAAGAACACCCTGCTGTAGGACCCTTTTTTGCTGCGGGGAGTAGGGGAGGAAGCTGTATGAACAGGGAGTCGCGTCGGAAGGGCCTTGGAAGGAAAAGGAAGGCCCGGGCAGAGAGCGGGTCTGAAGAGGACATCGACAAGGAAACGGTAGCGGCCGAAGAGTCTCAAGAGAGTGCGGATAAAAAGTTTACGGACACCGGAGAGGCAGAAGAGGCTGCGGAGGCCGAAAAGGCCACAGATCCCCAAGCTGCCGGACGTTCGAAGCCTAGGCGCCGTATTTTGCTTGTGGGCGTGGGTGTTGTTGTCGCGGCCATTGCAGGCACTTTGTTTGTTCTTTTTTCCGAAGGAGAATCAACAGACTTTGCTTCTTTGCAGAAGATCGAAGGCCTGGTGCGTCATGCTGGACCGGACAACATCTTTTTGGGCAGTGCAAATGGGGATTCTCTCGATGTGGGCAGCCTTTTGCGTGTGGGGGAGAAAGGGCGAGCAGTCGTGGAGTTGCCCGATGGGGCAAAGCTCTTCTTTGCGGGTGCGAGTGAGGCCCGTTTTTCCGATGTTGAGTTTGATGCGGTCTCTGTTCCTGTTGATGTAGGGTTCTCTTCCCGCCAAGTCGGTTTGTCCAACGGAATGATGTATCACAAGGCGGAGAGAAAGACTGAACACGCGTCTGTTGGCCTTGCGGTGGCTGGTGCGCTGCTTGTGGCGGAAGACGCCGCTACTTTAGTGCGTTGTACCAGAGGAACTTGTGTGGTGACAGTGGCAGAGGGAAATCCCCTTTTGTTGAGCGACGCGGGCCCGCCACTGATACTTGTACCTGGTGAACAAGTGACAATCGGCACGAATGGGGCTGTGCGTCTGACGAGGACAGCACCAGAAAAGCTTTTTGAGGAGCTTTCCTTCTTGCCTGCAAGCGAGGCAAAGAAGAAAAAGGACGAGTTTGCATTTCTTCCTTCTCCGAACCTTGGATCGGCCCGTGTTGAAGGTGCCTGGCGCTTCTCTACTGAGGTGATCGAGAGTCACAATAGCGGGGTTATTCCTGGTGCCACCAGCGATTTTGTTTTCGGGCTTGCGCCGGTTTGTTTTCGCGGTGCGTGTGTGATGGAAGCGGATGTAAAGAGAAACGTGACGCAGTCAGCGACAGACACACAAACGGGTCTTCGTACAGTTATCAGGACGTCTGATGCTGCGTTTGACGACGGGAAGTATTCTCTTGCTGTTTTTTCGTCGGTGCACTGTCTGAACCCATTGCTGGAAGTAGTAAAAGCTGACGTTGGAGAGGCGAGGCTTGCGTTTATCTTCCGGGTAAGTGAGGCGCGCTTGACGCAAGAGGGGTTTGTTGCCATGACTTTGGAAGGTCGTGGAACTGGCGTACTTTTGCGTCACAAAGGCGAAAGGTGCAGAGGAGACCTTGGAGACTGGGAGTTTCTGCTGGACGGAGCGCCCGCGCCCGATATTGCGGTTGCTCCAGGAAAGCCGCAGAAAGTCGACGAGGAGGAAGCCGAGCCTGGTGTTGACAGGGAAGATGGCGCTGAGGCACAGCAGAAAAAAGAGGGGAAACCTGCTGGAGGCAAGACCGGAGCGTCGACCGCGAAAGACGCCTAATTCTGGGGTGGAACTTGTCGTGACTCTCTGACGCAGGCTGTGTGTGGTTCTCTTTTGTGGATACCTGCGAGGAGAGGGGTTCTTATGTGACACACGCCCAGTCGCATAAGAACCCAGACACCTCTCACTGTGTGTCCCGTGAAAGGCAAGAAGGAGAAAAGACGGGAGATGCCCGCTCTGTGTGTGCTCTGCCTTAGCTTTTCTCCGATCCCAAGCCTGCTCCGAGCTCACCGAAGCTCAGTGTCGGGTTTACTCCGTCTACGGCATTTTGGAAGCGGGGGACGATACCTGTCGACATTTCGGGATGGGTCAGGATCCAGAATTTTTCGTTGACGACGGCATCATGCACCATGTTGGCAACTTCGGAAGGCTGCAAGCCCCCTTCGAGGATCTTCTTGCCCATGGTGAGGTTGCCTCCCATGGGGTTTACTGGTTTTTCGCCCAGGTGGGAAAGCCAGTTTCGCTCAGATTCAAAGATGTTGGTGTTGACCCAGCCAGGGCAGAGTACCGAGGTGTGTACTGCTGAACCGGTCATCAGAAGTTCATGATGGAGAGATTCCGAGATCGCGACTGCGGCATGTTTTGAGGCGTTGTAGGGGGACATGAGAGGTCCGGAGATCAGACCCGCGAGCGACGCGGTGTTCACCACATGGCCTTCTCCTTGCTCAATCAGGAGCGGGACAAAATAGTGGATGCCGTGGATGATCCCCCACATGTTTACACCGAGAACCCATTTCCAGGCCTCAAGAGGTATCTGCCAGGAAGGCCCGCCACTGCCTACTCCGGCGTTGTTGCACACAAGATGGACAGCACCGAAATGCTCGATAGTGGCGTTTTTCAATGCCTCGACAGATTCGGCTTGAGAGACATCGGTGATGACCGCGAGAGTTTCGGTACCGGTATCACGGAGTTTTTTCTCTGCTTGTTCCAGCGCTGTTTCTTCGATGTCGGCCAGGACAATCTTCATGCCTTCGGCTGCGAAACGCTCGGCCATGCCGAAGCCGATCCCGCTTGCTGCCCCAGTGATGACCGCAGTTTTTCCTGTGAGGTCTTTCATGACGTCCCCTTTCTGTTTGGTGTTGACTATCTTATAGTGCCTTATCTCCTGTGGAGCTATGCAAGATTTCGTGGGTGCTTGCGGTTTTTTGCTCCGTATCGCAGTATGTGTCGGTGAATTCGGAGTATGTCTGGGGAGTATGTCTGGTAGGAAGGCCGTTTTGTGGCATAACCCGGACAGTTTCAGAAGTCCAGCGGTCCTGTTGGTGAGACAAACCGAAGGTCTGCTGTTTTATCTGCTGCTTTTCTGATGTGTGTGCCGGTGAGAGAGGTCCGGTCTGGAAGAGAAACCGGAGAGCACAAGCGGCCGGTGTCGCGCCCTGCAGGCATGAGAAGTCGTTCAGGGAGGGGACTGAGGCCATTGGCCTGAAGTATCAGGGGAAAGTACTGGGTGATCTGTGTGTGGGGTCGACCCTTTACGATCTGTACTGGCGACGGTACCGTGAAGGCACCGAAAAAAAGCCAGAAAAAGCGGGCTGTCTGGCTCGCCTTGTAGGAAAAGGCGGGGTTTCCTCTTGGGTGGTGCTCTGGGGAGCAGGGGAATCACGAGAGGAAAGTGTGCACGAAAGAGCAAGGAAGAGTGCCCGTGTCAATTTTTGTTGAGGACTGGGGGGCTGTGTATGGCTCTCCTTACCAGATCGATCCCGATGACGAAGTCGTTGTGGAGACTGAGCTGATTGAGGACGGCGACCGGATTGTTTTTCATGAAGGAAAAGGTGATCTTCGCCCTCTGGCTTTTGTTGATGGGGTGCGACGGCCAGAAGGCGTATTGTACTGTCTTGATGCCGCGACCGGTGTGCAAACGCGCGGTATTGCAGGCGCGTACGCGTGCGGGGCTGTGGTGACCGGAAGAGGCAGGCCCGCAAAAATCACGAGAGAGTACATTGAGCGTTTACTTGTATGGGGCGGTGGCGTGCATCGACTCTTGCCCGATGTGCCTGGCGGTTGGCACTGGGAGATTTTTTCCATACAGGAAACGCATCCCGACAAGATTGGGCAAGAGCTGCAGGTCCGGATGCGTAAAGCGGAAGGTCGCCTGGCAGACGAGTTGTGCCGTGAAGGCTTTCTCACTTTGGTGGATGGTCCCCTCACTTTCGTGCGCGAACGAGATGCCGCAGTGGTGGGCTTTGTGAAAACCCACCATCGCCGCTTGCTTGATCTTCGTCACCACAGCCGTTTGCCCGAGCTTTCGCCAGGTCAGCGGACGTCTCTTTTTACTTTGGGAAAAGATCGATATTCGGCGTATCTGCGGCTCACGCGTGGCGCTCCGATTTCAGGGCGTTGGTCCGGTATCGTGCGGATCGAGCTGCCGCAAGCAGCGGGTTTGGGACCTGCGATCGCGATTGCCGATCTTGTCACGTCTGCGCTTCCTCTTTATGCAGGCGTGGCGCATGCCGATCCTCGTGCCCCACAAAACCTGCAGCCTGTGGGAGCTTTGGAGAAGCTCTTGCGCCGCCGACTTGGGGATCGCTCCATGGCGCAACGCGCTGTGCGTGATGCAGTGCGTCGCGCCATCGCACGAGAAACAGATCCAGAACTTGCTGCCCCGTTTTCTGTTCCGCTGTCGATGCATTCTCTCTGAAGTGTTTTGCCGGCACAAGAGCCAGACGAGGGGACGCGTCACAGGGACAGGACCGCAAGAGTGTCTCGGGGCACAAAAGAACGCAGAGAAAGGGCGCCACTAGGCGAAGTATGGAACGGCAAACGGGTGATATGCACAGCGAAAAGGACCGTGGGGAAGACCTTGGAGAGGACCGTGGGGTCGGGAAACCCGGGGAGGACAATGGTCTCGGTGGGCTTCCCCCTCTTGCGCAGCCTCTTGCGCAGGTGCACGATGAGGGAGAAGCTGATGTTTCTCACGACACTTCTGGTCAGGATGAGAAGGAGAATGGCTGGGCGTATCAGGATGGTCTGAGAGAGGACTTTCAGGCAGATTTTGGCGCGGGCTTCGATGAGAGTGTGAATGATCCTCTCGAGACTGATCTCGAAGCGAGTCTTTTGGTGGGATATGTGGATGGTGCGGCTGAGGCTTCCACGCAGCGTTTTATGGTTGTGCTCGACGAGAAGGCAACAGTGGAACTTGATGAGCTGTTGGTTACTTCGCAAAACCTGCCTGATGGCAGCGAGGTTTCGCATTTTGGCATTGTGGTTGAGGTGACAAGCGAGTTTGAAGGTGCCGAGTGGTCAAGTGACACGGTGCGTATCGCTGCAGGTACGCAGCCTGGAACTGTATCAAATCGGGTTGAAGTAGAGATCTTGCGCACCCTTCCCGAAACATGGATCGCGCCGCAGCCGGGTGTTGCAGTACGCCGGGCGAGTGGGGTCCACCGTCGTCATGCCCTCTTTTTGGACCAGATGGAGCAACCGCTTCCCGTGGGTCTCGACATGACCGGGTCTCCTGTTTACGCTGATTGGGCGTTTATCAACGGGGAAAAGGGCGGCCATGTCAACATCTCGGGCGTGTCGGGTGTCGCAACAAAAACCTCGTATGCCCTGTTTTTGCTGTACCAGCTTTTTGAAACGCCCCAGGGACGTGCGCTTCTTGGTGTGCATGCCCCGGCTACACATGCCCTGGTGATGAATGTAAAGGGGCAAGACCTTCTCCATATTGACCGAGGGAATACGAAGTTTGCGAGCAACGCGGCGGCCCGGTCCCAATGGGCGGCGCTTGGTGTGCCTGACCCTGGTCCCTTCACTGATGTCGAACTGTATGCGCCGCGCTCTCCACACAGTGTTGCGGATGCTGCAGTCGCAGATGTGCCGACGCGCCGTAGCGATGAAGTCACTGTTTTTGGCTGGTCTCCCGAACAGTTCATACGCCAGGGACTCCTGCAGTATGTGTTTGGTGATCCAAATGACCGGAATAATCAGGTGGAATTGGTGGTGCAACGGGCACAGTTGCAGCTTGCTCGCTGGGCTCGGCCGGTCGTGGGAAAACCGGGAGCGGTCACGCTGATTGCTCCGGGAAACGATGTGCCGATGACATTTGAGCGGGCCGTGCGTCTGCATCATCCACCACGTCTTGCCGGCGAAGGCGAGCTTATTGAGAACTGGGCAGACCTGGTAGAGATCTTGAGCGAAAAGCTCACGCCGGACAGCCCCGATTTTGATGAGTCTTGGGTTGCGGGCGCCGCGGTCGGAACTTTGCACGCTTTTATGCGCCGTCTCTACAAGCAGACCCCACGTATGGGGCATCTTGTGCATACCAGTGTTTCTCCGGTGGAATTACGCCGCGCCGTGAGTGTGGTGGATATTCATGCATTGCATGATGATGGCCAGCGTTTTGTGGTGGGGGCTTTGCTGTCGAAGGTTTTTCAGGATTCCCAGGGTGCGGGCCGTGAACCCTTGACTTTTATTGTTCTGGATGAACTCAACAAGTATGCGCCGCGTATGGGAACAAGCCCTTTGAAGGAGATCATGGTGGATATTGCGGCTCGCGGTCGCAGTTTGGGTGTGATCTTGGTGGGGGCGCAACAGTCGGCAGGAGACGTAGAGGAGGCCGTGGTGCGGAACGCTTCTTTGCGTGTTGTGGGGCGTCTCGACGCAGGGGAGACCGCTGATTACGCTTTTCTCACGCCTGAGCAGCGTGTGCGGGCTTCCCGGGTGTTGCCGGGAACGATGTTTGTCGCCCAGCCTGTGGTGCCGGTGCCGATCCCGTGCCGTTTCCCTTTTCCGCCCTATGCCACAAACGCCGGAGAAGGTGCCCCCGTTGCGGCGGAACAGGAAGCCTATGAGGAGGAGACCTTTGACCGTTTGTAGGACGCCTCGTGCGGTGTGTTGTACATCGGGATTGGGATGGCCCAGGCGTCATCTGGTGGGGATAGAGTGTAGAAAATGTCGATGGCGTGCTGGGCTTTCGGGTGGGGTCACGCATTTTTTTGCCGTTTTTCTTGGTTTTTTCTTGCGGCCATGGGATGAGCAGCCTCTGGGAGGTTGACGGTATCTTTAGGGACGAGGGCGGATACTGTGGCTTTTGCTCCGGGCTTGTTGAGGAATGTGTTTTTCCCCCTGTCTTTGGGCCTCTGTCTTCAGGTTTGTCTCCGGGCCTGTCGAGGAGCGTGAAAGAGGCCGAAGGAGAGCCGAGGAGGGAAAGAAGAGGATCACCGTGAAGCTGCTGCATGTTTCGGACTGGCATCTCGGAGCGTCTTTGTACAATTGTTCTCGCGCGCCGGACCATGAGGCGGTACTGCAGGAGATGCTCGATATTGCGCGGGAGTCTCGTCCGGATCTGATTCTGCACACGGGCGACCTCTTTGACCTGGCTCGTCCTGCCTATGAGGATATGCGCCGTGCTTTTTGGGCCTTACAGGAGTTTTCGGCTTTTGCTCCTGTGGTCGTTCTGTGCGGGAATCATGATTCTCCGGTGCTTTTTCAGGTTTTCAATCAGATTATGGCGACGCGTGACGGGGCGGGGTGCGAGATTCGTTTTCTTCCGCGTGCGTGTGCACCGTCTCGTGGCGGGATTTTGGAATTTCCTGGAGGAGAGGGCGAGCTGCTGCGTCTTGCTCCAGTGCCTTTTATACATGCTGGTCGGCACCTTGTTGACTTTGAGGACCCGGCGACTTGGACGCGCGTGTATGCTGATCGGGTGCATGCGGTAGAGGCGGCCTTTCGTCGCGGGCTTGAAGATGGCTATGACCCGTCTCGCCATATCTTGCTGTTTGCTGCCCATCTTTTTGTGTCGGGGGCCCTCTTTTCTCGGAGTGAGCGACCTTTGCACATATCTCAGACCTACGCGTCTTCCGCAGAAAACGTGCCACCTGTAACTTACGCTGCATTTGGTCATATTCATCGCCCACAGCTGATTCCTGCGTCTTCTCCCGCGCGTTACGCCGGCTCGCCTCTCCAGCTCGATTTTGGGGAAATAGAGGAAGAAAAATCGGTTGTTCTGGTAGAGGCCCGTCCCGCGCACGCTGCCCATGTGGAGATTCTTCCCCTTTCGCAGGGACGGCGTTTGCGTCGCCTTGAAGGTTCCTTGGAGGAACTTGGGGCGCAGGCCGGCGAGGTTTCGCATGAGCTCTGTGTCGTGACCGTCGATACGGAGACGGCCACGCCTGACCTTGCGGCACGGGTCGCTGCGCTTTTTCCGGATGCCGTTTTGCTCCAGACGGTGGAGCGTTGTCAAGAACGCCGTCTTGACCCTTTGTCAGAGGCCGACATTACGAGTGCAGAGGCAGAAGAAAATCTGGCAGATCTCTTTCGCGCATATTTGGGAGAAACGGGAACTTCCCAGGCAAATGCACAAGAGACCGCTGAGAAATTCGCCGCTCTCCTTGGCGCGGCCAATGCGGATTCCCCCGTGTCCTTCCCTGAGCTTGCTCCTTTCGAAGAGACTGCCCGCGCCGCTGCGAAAGGAGTAATATGAGACCTTTGTCTATGACAATACGGGGTATTCGCAGCTATATGCGCCCATGCACAGTAGATTTTTCGGGTGTTGGCCTCATGGCAGTGGTTGGGGACACTGGCGCAGGCAAATCGACGCTGCTTGAAGCACTCACCTTCGCACTTTATGGTGGATCAACCTGGAACAAGAGTGGCAGCTCAGACCTCGTGAGTCAGCATGCCCAACAGTTGCGCGTTGACCTTACCTTTGCAGCAGCGGGGCAGGAATGGAAGGTCACGAGAGCAGTTTCCCCCACAAGCTACCCGCCTGCAATGCACAATCTTGTGTGCCTCTCCGACGAGACTTCCCGCTGGGACAAAAAACGAGACGTCGACCAGCAAATTGTTCGTCTTGTTGGTCTTGGCCGAGATGCTTTTTTGCGCACAGTGCTGCTTCCTCAGGGACGTTTTCAAGAACTCTTGCAGGCGACGGCGGCAGAACGCACTGAGATCCTCAAGGGAGTGTTTGGGCTTGCAATCCTTGATAAAGTGCACCAGGAAGCAGACGCTCTGCTCGACAATTGGCGGCCCTTGCTCACGGCAATGCGGGCGCGAAGAGAAGTCCTTCTCCCAGATCCTGCAGCCGCTGCAGCCCAAGCCCGTACCGAACAAGACGCTCGCCAGGCAGAACTCGAGAAACTGCGCGAGCAACGCGAGGAATACCGTACGGCAATCGCTGCAGCAGAGGCAGCTCGCCAGGAAGAAGCCCTGCTTCCTGCTCCTATGGATATTGACCCCGTTGCGTGCCGGGCAGTATTGACTCGCCTGCAAAGCCTGACAACCCTGTATGAAACAGGGCTTGGAGAATGGCGTCCTCTTGCTGCCCGTGCAAAAAAGACACAAGAAGAACTTGCAGAATGGAAGGAACGTCTCGCTGTTTTGCAGGCACAAGGACAAGACCTTGGGAGCCTGGCATCTTGCCGGCAGCGGCTTTTGGGTTTACGTGACGGCTGGGAGCTCCTGCAACAAGAAGAAACAGCTGCTGCAATGCAGGCTGTCGAAAGAACGCAGTCAACCCGCCGTCTTGTGGAAAAAGAGAAAGCAGCGACTGCCCTGCAGCAAGCAGCTCGCGAGGAGCACGCACTGTGGGAACATGCCAAAGTTGGAGCACAGGCAGCGGCACACCAATACGACACTGTAGCAGCAGCCCTTGAGACAGCGCGGGCAGAAGCGCAAACTCTCGCCAGTCTTGCACAGGACATTGCAGCCTGCGCTAAAGAGCTGTCATCCCAGTCTGACCAGGCAGAGCAGGCAAAAAAGACAGCAGCCGACGCACAGGCAACGCAAGTGCAGGCCCGTACCTCTCTTGAAGAGATACAGCGGCACAATGCCGGCGCGCATGCTGCAGAGACTGTTTCTTCAGGCGATCCTTGTCCAGTCTGTCGCCGCTCTCTTCCCGATACCTGGTTCCCCCCCGTAGGAGAAGGAACGACAGAGGCAACAAAAGCGCTGCGTACAGCGGAAAACAAGGCGCGCCGGACTGCGAAGGAAGAAACCGCTGCGATTGCCGCTCTTGCCAGCCTGGAAGTCCGATACGAGGACATGCAAGAGCGGCACGCAACAATTGCTGCAAGCTGCAAAAAACAAAGAGAAGACCTGGCTACTGTATTGGGACTCCCCGCGCCACTCCATGATGTGACGAGCCTGGAGACCAGCTTGCTGCGGGGTTTGCTTGCCACACGCAGTGAACGCGAGAAGGCGGCAGCACTCCTGAAAAACACCTATGGCCACAAGGCGGAGGAAGCCGAAGCAGCACGCCGTGTGTGCACTGCGGCGCAGGCGGCACTCGACGCGCAAGAAAAGGAACACGCGATCCAAGCGGAGCGACGCACCCAACGCAGCGCCCGTCTCGCAGTAACCTGGGAGGAAATCCCCGACCCGTTTCGCCCGCTCTCCCCAACGCTTGCGGCCATCCCTCCCGCGCTGGAGCAGATCGAAAAGGCAGAAATGGCCACGCAACACACGGTGCAGGCACGCGACCGTTGCCACGACGTCCTTCCTGCTCTGAGGACAGAGATGGAAGAAATCACCGACCGTCTGCACAGCGAAGTTGAAATCCCGCGCGACATGCTGGCACGAGAGCTGGCAACCCTGCGCGCCAATGCATGCCGGGCAGGGCAAGTCGTGGGTAGTGCCGAACCGCCGCCTGCCCCTGCACAAGCGGCGCTTGCGGCCCTCTTGGAGTACTCAGACGCGTTGGTCGTTTATCTTGAAGAACTGCGTGAAACCCTGGCTGGACAGGGAGAACGTGTGCGAGAAAAAATCGTGGAGCAGGAGGAGAAATCTTTGCGAATCCTTGCTGCTGCACACGTGGACGGGGTAGCAGCACTGGAAGAACAAGTTGCTGAAGCCTCCACTGCAATACGAATGGCAGCGCGCATTACGACAGAAGCCACGGAACAGATTGAGCAAGTGAACAGTCTTGACGAAGCGATTGCCGCGGTCAGTCAGTTCGTGGAAACCATGCAAGAAGTTCGTTCCCACCTCACGAAAGGCCGTTTTCTTGCCTATGTGGTGGCGCAACGGCAGCGTACCCTGCTCGCAGTGGCCTCTTCGGTGTTGGCCTCAATGAGTCAAGATCGTTTTGGATTCGCTGCAGATTTTTCGATCGTGGACCGAGAATCAGGCCAAGCTCGTTCTGTGCGCACCCTCTCAGGTGGAGAAACTTTTCTTGCGTCCTTAGCGCTTGCGCTCGCCATGGTGGAGATCGCAGCGCGTACGGGAGATCGTCTTGGCGCGTTGTTTTTGGATGAAGGCTTTGGTTCTCTTGATGCCGGAACGCTGGATCAGGCCCTTGGCGAACTCGAACGGCGCGCAGAAGCCGGCGCTCTGATTGGCGTGATCAGTCATGTGCGCGCGGTTGCCGAACGTTTTGAGCATGTGTTGTTGGTGCGGCGGGATGTGAATGGAAGTGACGCCCAGTGGCTTGACGGGCAGGACCAAGAAGGAATGTCTGAAGGAACATTCGTTTTTGGTGAGGAGATTGACGGAGGCCTTCTCGTGTGACGCTCGCCTGCTGTGTTGGCTGCTGTGTTGTGGGAGTCTGCTTTTCCTTGGGGGAAAGCGCACAATCAGGTACCTGTCGGTGATCTCAGTTTTTTCTTATTGTCCTTTGTCTGGCGGGGATGTTTCTTTTTTCGGCTTGCCTCCGGTGAGAATGGCAAGCCCGATGACAGAGAGGAGAAGCGGCCAGAGGAAGGGAGAATCCAGTGCGAGAAAACTGGCGCTATCGAAGAGAACGGCGATACTCACTCCCAAAAAGACCAATCCAATGAGGAGAGAGGCGATGTCAAGCTCATGGCGTGCCACGGCGGATCTCCATATCACCGATTCCGACCTGGAGGTCAAGCGTGAGAGTGCCTGCCTCAGAGTTGGTGGGGGTAGTGATCTTTTTGTCTATTTCCACTCCGAAACCTTCACTTTCTCTTTCTTCGGGACTGTGGGGAAAAAGCTCGATCAGGCCAATGCCCATGCTTGTTTTTAGCTCGACATGAAAATTGCGTTCAGCATCGGGAGGGAGAAGCACAGTGAGTTTGCCGATTCCGACTGATGCCTTGTGCTGCACTGTCTGTCTATGGGGGAGTGAAATATCCTGTAAATCAAGCGTGAGTGACCCGATCCCCAAGCTGGATGGATCTTGGAGTTCTTCTTGTCTCGTGAGTTTCGTGGTGTGGTCGCCGATGCCTCCATTGAAAGATATATTTATCGTTTCTCCGGCGCCGAGGAGAATGAGCAACGCAAGGCCGAGAAAAAAGAGAGATTTCGCCTTGCCGACCCATGCGCCGATGATGAGGCTGACTCCGATGATTCCAAGTGGGATTGCCGCGTAGACCTCCCAGTCCACTTGCCTATCCAATAAGTCGTACGTTATCGTTCCCGCGAGGGTGAAAAAGAGCAGTGCGAGAGTCAGCCGAATCAGCGTTGGCCGGTGCTTTTGCGGGGAAATGGGGATGCCAAGCGGGGGAGCGAAACTGGGGTCTGTGGGCGTGGGAGAAGCGAAACTGGGGTCTGTGGGCGTGGGCGTGGGAGAAGGGATATTTTCCTGGGTGGAGGAGTGTGTTGTCTGCGTGGGGAGGAACAGGAGGGCTAGGCCGATTCCTATGAAAACGATAATTGTGGTGAAATTATTATCGAAGATCCGCTGAAAAAGTATGAGGGCCGCGAGAAAAAGGAAGAGCATTCCCCACAACTGCTGCGTCTCGAAAGAGAAAAGAAACGTTTTTTCTTGCCCTGTTGGGCTATTTGCAGGCGATCCTATGTTCTCCTTCTTGTTTTCTTGAGGGATCAGTACCCAGCCAATAATGTAGAACAGAAGTCCTAGGCCATTGAGAAAGATGAGTGCGAAGAAGAGCACACGAAAAATGTTGGAATCAATGCCGGTATAGGTACCGAGTCCACCACAGAGACCACTTATCTTCCGGTCTGACTGGCTGCGTGTGAGGCGTGCAGGTGGGGAGGGTCTTTCTGTAGCATTGTGGGCGGTTGGGGGTGGTGGGATGAGTGGGGGGTGTGGCGGTGATGGAGGGGTGTTCTTGCTTGATTGAGATGGTTCTGTTGAAGTCATGCGTGTGCTCTTCTTCGCCGATACGCAATTTTAGCAATTGGTCTGTAGTTTCCTGTTTTGTCAAGGAGTCTTGTTTCGGGATTTTTTGTAGGACGTGAAGAAAAGGTCTGTGTGGGAGAACAGGGCCGAATCGTGCTCTGCCAGAATGTTTTTGGGTTTGTCGTGAGGTGATGTGTTTTTCGTCATAGGGGTCTTCTGTTCGTGTGTGCGGCGCCAGAATTTTTTGGGAGGCGAGAGAAAAAGAACCGGTTGGAGTGAAAAGAAAGAGAACATCTGCAGAGGAGCTGGATGTTCTACAGTTTTCTCTTCTCCTTTTTCGTGGGGAATGTTGGGTGTTTGTGCGTAGACGAGCAGAAAAATGAGCGGAATGCCGAGAAAGATAAGTCCCCTGGCTCTACCTGTCCAGCATCCTGCAATGAATCCGATGGCTGTGCCTGTTAGAGGGATTACCAGGTAGGTTCTGTTGGTGATTTCCGCACCAGAGAAGTCGAGTACTGCGATTCCTCCCAGGCAAAAAAAGATAAGCACCAGGATGATTGTTGTGACAGAGGCCTGTTTTTTGTCTTGACGGGGTTCTGCGGGGATCGGGTCCGTGGGAGGAGAGACCGCACAGGAATCGGGGGGAGATGGGCGATGAGAGGATTGGTTGGACGGTGCGAAACGGGTTGCTGCTTGGCGGGATAGGCTTTTGACGGATTGATTTGTGGGTGGATGTGAAAGAAAAAAGAAGATCGCACCGATGCTCGCGAGGAATGTGACAAACTCTGCAAAATCGATTCTTGAGCCTGTGCTGAGGAGGACGAGCAAGGCTGTTCCGAGTATCCCGAGGCCGAGCGTGCGGCGTGTTGTTTCAAGGGAAAGTGTCGAAGAAGCGTGCATATCGCTTGTGTGCGCGTGTGGTCGATTTTCCTCTGCAGAGTGTCCGCTTGTTGTAGATAGGTGGTATGCAGGATTATCGAACGGGACGATTATCCAGCCGAGTGTGTAGAAGAGAAGACCGGCGTTGTCGAACAGGGCGAGCAGGATGAAACCGGCGCGGAAGGCGAGCGGGTGGATACCGGTGCATGTGCCGAGGCCTTGACAAAGACCGCTGATGATCCGGTTGTTGCGACTGCGCCGTAAGGTGCGCGCGGGGTAGGGCGCGAAAGCGGTTATCAAAGTTGTGCCTCGTGAGGGGAGAGATCTGAAGCGGTGAAAAAGCGAAAATATTTTCACATCTGTTCCGTAAGTCTACCTGATTTATTGTACGTCTGTGTCAGAAGTGTGGGGAGATGGCTATGGGGAAACCGCCGGACAGAACGAGGCGGGGACGTTTTTCTGTTGTCTTTTTTGTCGAAAGAAAAGTATTGGTCTCTAGGTAGTTCTCCTCTCAACATCTGCTGCATTTTCCGGAGGAGGTTTTTCTTGCGAGAAATCATGATCAAGTTTGCGCGCGGGTTTGCCTGCAAGTAAATAGACTTTTAGCGCATCGGGGGACATCGCAGGGGAGAAACGATGGCCTTGCGCGCGTGGGCAGCCCAGATGGAGTAGTTCTCGTACCTGGGTTTCTGATTCGACTCCCTCTGCAACAATATTTTTGTCCATGGCCTGACCAAGTTGGGTAATAGCAGCAACGAGAGCAGTGCTTTTTTCTGCTTTGCCCAAGCCATCAATGAAGGATTTGTCGACTTTTAGAGTATCGATAGGAAGGTTTTGCAAGTAGGTGATTGAGGAATTTCCGGTGCCAAAGTCGTCGATGGCCAGATGAATCCCCATATTGTGGATGGTGTCAAGCCGATGACGGGCGTCGCTGTGGAGATCAATAATGGCGTTTTCCGAGATCTCCAGACAGAGATGGTCAGGGTCCATCTTGAGAGACTCGATCAGCTGTGCGATGTCTTTCGCCAGGCTGGTGCGATGGATCGACCGATTCGAGATATTGACACGTACCATGAGTGGGTTGTCCGCAGGATTTTGGCGATTGTAGGCGGTCACCCATTTACAAGCTTTGCGCAATACCCAAGCGTCAAGATCCGCGATGAGCTCAGAGTGCTGGATGGCATGGATAAACTTGCCCGCGTTCAATATACCTTGTTCTGGATGTTGCCAGCGTACGAGGGCCTCGACGCCAATTGTGGTCTGGGTGACGAGATCGATTTCTGGCTGGAACCAGACGACGAGTTCTCCAGCAGCAAAGGCCCGCCGAATATTTTGTTCGCCGGCAAAGGTTTGCTCGATCTGGGACTGAAGTTCTTCCCCGAAATAACAAACCCGGTTTTTTCCCAGTCTTTTCGCTTCGTAGACTGCGGCATCTGCTCGGCGTAACAACTCTTCTCCGTTGAGATCATCTGAACCGGTTACCGTCGCGCCAAGGCTCGCAGTGAGATGGAAATCATGTCCCTCGATCTGGATGGGTTCGCTGATCACACGGAGAAGACGGTGGGCGATCTCTGCTATTTCGGCAGAGCTGTGTGCTTTGACAAGCGCGACAAACTCGTCGCCACCAAAACGTGCCAGCGTGTCTTCAATACGGATGGAACGCGTCATGCGTTGGGCTGCTTCTTCGAGCAGGCGATCTCCCATATGGTGGCCAAAAAGGTCGTTTACCCGTTTAAAGTCGTCAAAGTCGAGCACCATGACACCGATCAGGATTTCACTTGCGTGAATACTTTCGCGGCGAAATTTCAAAATGGCCTGATCAAGACGGTCTGTGAATAAAGGACGATTGGGGAGACCGGTCAATGTGTCGTGCGTGGCCGAGTGGCGCAGAGAAGTCCAAGTGCTGGAAAGCGCCGAGGCGAGGTCATCGAAGGCCGAGGCCAGATCGGTCAGCTCGTTTTTGTTTTTGGAGCGGAGGTGCACGCGGGAACGGAAATTGCCATTTTGGAACTCTGTGGCGGCGTCCACGAGGACGGCAAGTTGTCGAAAAACTGGTAGGCCTGCTGCCCAATCAGCAGAAGCTGCGAGAAGAAAAAGTGCCAGCGCTGTGCAAAGGAGGGTCATGCTCTGGCCAGTTACCGGAGCGAGTGCTTCTGTCCGGTCAATTGTGGCAACGACAAGACCGTTTGCGCTTGCTACCGGGTGCCAGGCCATGAGAACTGGGGATTTTTCCGAGGCGGAGGCGGCGAGTGAGACCGACAAAGGGGCGGGAAGCGGCGGAAAAATCTCTGTTCCCGTTGTCGGAAGAAGAGATGCGGAGGGTTTGTTTTCCGGGTTCTCTGCGCGCGGGACTTCTTTTCCCTTTGGCGTTGGGATTTTTGTCGGGTTTTGGGTCGCGTTGGGGTTGGCCGGGAAAAGGGCGAGCGCCTGGTTTCCCTCTCGACGAGTGAAGAAAAGCTGCGTACTTTTCCCGAGTCTAGGGAGGGAGGAGCCAGATCCGGGAAAAGAAAGGGAAGGAGTTTCTAGAGAGAGAAGTCCCAAGATTTTTCCGTTGGAGATGATTTTTTTCGCGAAATGAACTTCGCCGTGTTCTCCGATCCGGGGGGTGTTGGACTGAAGACTTCTGATAGAGCTCGTGGTCGACCCGCTGACGGAGGGCCAATTTTCCCTGTCGGACATGCCGCGCGGCATGGTGCCGGTAGAAATGATGACTTGTCTTTCAGGGGTGAGTAGGGCGAAATGGCGGAATCCGTAAGAGCCGATGTGCGCGATAAGCGCAGAATCGGAGGAGGTTTTGTTGTGGGCACCTTCGGGCTGCAGAAGTCGTGCAAGGTGGTCGCGTAGATCAGGGCTTTCTGCCAGATTTTTCGCAGCGGTATTATACCTGTCGAGTACTGTCGTGACACGGTTTGCTTCTATAGCAGCGACGGTTGCCAAGGCGTCCTCGACGCGCCGCACTGCGTGTGGGGAAAGTACTGTTTTCTCTGAGATGAACGCGATGCCGATGGACTGGAGCAAAGCAACGAGGATCACGGTTAACATGTAGCGCTTGGTAAGGCGCATTCCCGTCCTGAAAGTTGGGTAACGGACGTTGCCCGAAGGGACCAAGTATCGAGGACTGTAGCAGGATAGCGGCGAATTTTCGTTCACTCTTCATGGCAAGCGGAAACCTTTTCGCAGCTTGTCATTTCTCAAGAGGCAGCCTGGTGCGTGGATCTGTGTGGAAAAAGCGCAAAATACTGGGCATACACAGGTTTTTTAATGAGTGTGCGCTGTTCTCTCGCAGCGAGCTTTCTTTGCTCAAATAGGCAGATCAAAGAAGTAGCGAGATTTTTTGCCGGGGGAAATAACTGTGCTCCAGAGAGAAATCTGGAGCACAGTAGCTTTTTTGAGACTGCCTATGGGGGTGATCCGATGGGCGTCACAGTGATATGCACGCGTCGCTCGAGCGTGAAGAGCTGCTGGTTCAGACGGCTCTTCGCAGGGCTTCCCGTTCAGCGGTACGCTCGCGCATGGCGCGACGGGTTAGTTGACATTCCAGTTTACGCTTGATGCGTTGGATGGCGTTGTCAACGGATTTGGCGTGTCTTCCGAGTGCCAGAGCAATGTCCTGATAACTGTCGCCGCGGACGTACCGAATGAGCACGTCGCGTTCGAGTTCGGAAAGGACCTCGTTCATAGTGTCTTGGAGAGCGGTCACATCGTCACACTCGATCACTTGATGGACCGGGTCGAGATTATCCTCTCCAGGAAGGAGTTCCTCTATGGGGCGTTCGTCGTCCTCGTCATTGCTGTTTGTGGTGAAACTGATGTAGGAGTTGAGTGGTTGGTGTTTCTGTCGGGTGGCTGTTTTGATGGCGGTAATAATTTGGCGGGTAATGCAGAGTTCAGCAAAACCGCGGAAGCTGGCGTTGTGTCCTGAGCGGTAGTCGCGTATGGCTTTGAAGAGGCCGATCATGCCCTCTTGATAGACATCATTGTGATCGGCGCCGACGAGGAAATAACCTCGCGCTTTTGCGCGGGCAAAACCCTGATAGCGTTGGAGAAGGGCCTGTACAGCCTGGTTATTGCCAGACTGTGCATGGCGGGCAAGGGTTTCGTCTGCAAGCGTGTCAAATTGGAGGCTTTGGCGGAGACAAACATTCACGGACCCTCCAGGAGGCGTTGGGGTGGTGTCCAAGTCAATTGTGGTGTACAGCTAGTGCGCACTTTTCGTGCGTTCATGCTGTGAATGGGTTGTTGACCAAATCCCCCCCTGGCCCGTGAGTTGCAGCCTAAAGCATTTTGTTTTTTTGTCCCTACTGCGACTGCTGTAGAGCAGGTGGGGGAAATTGCGTATTTGTATGGCCGAAATGGCGCGAAAGACGAAAAAAGGGTTTTTAGTGAGAAATGTCTGGAGAAAGAACACTCATCTTGTGTCGAGAAAAGACTGTGATCTCGGCTAGTTGGGGAATACTTGCGGGCGAAAGGTGCGTTTTTTCCAATTTTTTCGTACGGAATTCGTGGTGGGCTTGCGCGCTCTTGCAGAGCAAGCCGAGTTGAGATCGTCTGTTTGTTTAGAGAGGACAGAATGAGGCCGACATGAAAGGAAGCCCTCCGGTGGTGTCAGGGGTGTTGATGTCCTTTCGTTTTTTGGGAAAAAACAATTTTGCGCAAGTCAGTGGGAACAGCCTTGGATTTTGGAGAACTGTTCTTTTCTGGAAACGCTTCTCTGGGTTTCTCTTACTTTTTCTGTTTCTTCTTACTTTTCTATCGGTCTCCAAAACACCTGCCACAGAGTCTGTGCGGAGGCTTGATGAGTTCTTCCTGTTTCTTGATGAGGGACAAGTGCGGGAAGTGGCTTTGGACGACCGTAGCCGGACGCTGAAAGCGACACTCACAGGAGAAAAAGCCGAGAAATTCATCACGGTCTATCCGGATGGGTTGGGACCCTTCCTGGCAGAACGCGTGTTGGAAAAGGGAATCCCCTTACAGGCTGCTGCGGTAAAAGAAGAGAACAATACGCTTTGGGCGTTCGTGTCTGTGCTCCCACTTTTCCTTATTGCCGGAGTTTTGTCGTGGTATTTGCTACGAAGTGGAGCGACACGAGGGATATCTGCAAAGGGGAAGAAAAACAGTGGGGCGGAGGAAATCCCTGATGTCACTCTAGCCGATGTAGCCGGCCATGTTGAAGTAGTAGAAGAACTACGCGACCTGGTTCTCTGTTTGCATGACCCCGAACGTTTTGCAAGGGCCGGCGCACGTCCGCCACGGGGAGTTCTCCTTACTGGTCCGCCTGGAACAGGCAAAACCTTGATGGCACGTGCCGTTGCAGGCGAGGCGGAAGTTCCCTTTTTTGCTGTGGGAGGCGCTGATTTTGTCGAGATGTTCGCGGGATTGGGCGCGAGTCGGGCGCGGCGTCTTTTTGCGCGTGCGCGCAAAGCAGGGCGAGCAGTTGTTTTTATTGACGAGATTGACGCAGTCGGAAAAGCTCGTGCTGCCGGGGTAAGCAGCGGGGCATCAGAAGAGCGAGAAAATACCCTGAACCAGCTTCTCGTGGAGTTGGATGGCTTCCAGAAAAATGGGCATTTGATTGTGCTCGCGGCGACAAACCGTCCTGACATGTTGGACAAAGCCTTGTTGCGGTCTGGCCGGTTTGATCGTGTGATTGAGCTTTCGCTCCCGGATCGAGAGGCCCGACACGAAATTCTGGCTTTACATGGGCAAGCGCGTGGAGTTGCAGGAATTGACTGGCACAGGGTTGCAGCCCTCACCTCAGGGATGACAGGAGCCGATCTGGAGAATATTTTGAACCAGGCAGCTTTGCGTGTGGCGCGGGCCGGGCGAGAACGTGTCGAAGAGGGAGATGTACTCGAGGCTGTCGCTATGCTGGTTCTTGGAGACGAACGACCGAGCCATGTACTTGACGCTCGGGATAGAGAGGTTGTTGCCTGGCATGAAGCCGGTCATGCCGTGTGCGCTCTGCTGTACGCAGACGCTCCTTTTCCCCGGCAAGTGACGATTGTGCCGCGTGGGAGCAAAGGCGGAGCCACCTGGTTTGATGGCGAGGTACGAGAGCTTCTCTCGTGGAAACGGGCTTTTGCCCGTTTAGTGGTTCTTCTTGGTGGACGGGTAGGAGAAGAACTGTTGTGCTCCGATGATGTCACGCATGGTGCTGCCGGCGATCTCCGAGAGGCGACGGAACTCGGAAGACGCATGGTGGTCGAATATGGTATGACGGATTTTGGTTTGGTTTTTCTTGATGTCGGTGATTTGAAGTGGAACGGGCAGGCATCTGCCGTACACCAAGCGGTGCAACAAGTGCTCGAAAACGCAATGTCACAAGCGCGGCAACTTGTGAAGAAAGAAGCCACTTTTGTGAGCGAAGTCGCTGAGGCCCTGCTCTCACAAGAAACGCTGACTGCGGCGCAACTTGAGACAATGCGACGCTCTTCTCACACGAGCCCCCCTAATCGCGGAGAGACCATCCCTCAGTCCGACGGGAAACTTGGGGTTTTGTCTGGTTGAGACCTTGCCGATCCCAAGACCACCCAAGTGAGTCACGGGGCCGGGTCGGTGAAACGACCCGACCCGACAAACCGATGGGTGCACCATCTGCAATGAACCGCTGGAACTGCACCCATGCCCAACCCCTACAAACAATCCAGGCCCGACACCGCAAACCGACCTGGCCTCACCGACCCGGCCCCACAAACCGATGGGTGCACCATCCGCAATGAACCGCTGGAACTGCACCCATGCCCAACCAGAAGCATGTTCCGGACATCCCCAACAGGACGCCAGGAATCAAATCCAGGTCATTTTCACAGGTTGGGCAGTCGGGCAGTCGAGGTCTCAGGAGCAGAACTGGGTGGGATCGCCGTAAAATGCGAGGTAGACGTTTGCGAGTGGACAGGCAGTAGCAGAGCTGGGAACAGACGCGTTTCCAAAGATTCCCCAGAGCCCACTTCCTGAGCTTGGTTTTTGTACGACTTTGAAGTTTGTCTCTCCTACAAGAGAAGCAAGACGATGGTATGCTTCTTCCCGACTTTGGGTTTCGTCGGCCAGGTGGAGGCTGATTGCAGTCTTGTTGTCGTACAGAAGAGCCCCGATCTGGTCTCGTATTTTTTCAGGAGTGAGATCCTCACGGTACATGGAGACTTGTGCGACGAATTCGTTGTATTCGTTATTTACGCCTTGTTGAAGAACAGATAGTTCTTCTTCGGTCAAGCGTCGCCAGGGGTTGCCCATGTCTTTTCCGCGCCCTGCTGTGATGTAAGTCTGTTCAATGCCGTTTTGTGTGACGATTCCTTTACTAAGGAGGCCACCGTCAATTTCTGTGACTCCATCATAGAAAGCAAAGGGTCCAAGGGTGACTCCAATGCTCCCGACGAGGCTGCCATGATCCATGATGATGAGATCCGCTCTTGAAGCAACGAGATAGGCACCTGATGCTCCGATTCCCGAGATAAAAGCCACAACAGGCTTTTTTGTGCGTTGTCGGAACTCGGTAACTCCGTCGGCAATAGCACGCGCTCCGACTACTGTGCCTCCACCGCTGTTGATCTCGATGATGATCCCGTCATATTCATCGAGATCCGCTGCTTCTTTCAGCTGTTCTTTTATTTCATAGCCGTAGGTGGTGCCTCCGAACACGTTTCCGTCGAGTGTTTCGTTTCCCAAAATGGTGCCTGTAATCGGGATTGACAAGAAGGAGCTGGAAGCTTTGGACGAGCCATATATGACTTCCGTCGAGTCTTCATCGATGTCGACTGCGGTAAAGAGGAGCTGAATCAAGAAAGGAAAGGCAAGGAAGAAACTAAAAAGACACAGGGACACAGTAAAAAAGATGGTGGCTGTTTGGGCAATCAGTTGACCGATTTTTTTCCCTAGTCCTGGAGTGTTCCTTGGGGGGAGAGGGACCATGGGAGGAGACAGTGGGACTTTTCCTTGTGCCTGGGGTGTGCCGGGAGTGAGGATATGGCTTGTCCAAGCTGTGCCGTCCCAATAGCGGGTGGTGTGTGGAAGGTGGGAAGGCCGCCATGGGTCGGGATACCATCCTGGAGGTTTCGGGGGTTTTGTTTGTTTGCTTTCTGTGTGGCTTGTCGAGGTGTCCTGAGGCTGGGTGGTTTCTCCGGTTGTTAGTGTTTCGGGTTCCTCTTCGGGTTCGTCTGGTGTGCCGACAGGGCCGTTATCTGGTGTATTGTCCGTCATTTTTGCGGCCTCTCTTGCCCTTTTGCTTGTCTGCCCTCAGAGAAGGAGAGCATTTCCCCGTGGTGGGGCGGCTTCCGTTGCTCGCTTTCTCTGACGTCTCGTGCTTTTCGGCATGGGGAAGGGCAGGCAGTTTTGTTGTGCCGATATTTGTGCGGATGGGGGTGGTGCAGGGCGTTTGTGACTGGGCCAGTTCGTGATGCTTCTAGGGAAAGCGTTCTATAACGGCCTCATTTTGCCGGTGCACGCGTTCCCGTTCTGCATGTGTGCTGGAGCGCGTCTTTGACGACAGGGTAGCGGGTTGTTATGGAATACGAGGAGTGTGCTTCCCGCATTTTCTCGGGAAAAAGTATTTTTTTCTGTGGTGTGGGAAGAGTGTATGTGAAGTTGGAGTGGCATGAGCTGGTAACAAACCTGTGTGTTTGGAAGAGAAACAGCATTTCAGCTTACACAGGGAGACAACCGTTCGGTGCATCCCTTCTTTTATGTATGACCGGAGTCCTCGTGGAGTACTTTGCCGATAGGTCGGAGTAGGCTTTCCCGCATGTGTGGTCGATTTGTTGCGAAAACAGAAATAATGGAGGTCGCAGAATATTTCAGAGCCGGAAGAGTAACCCCGCTTGCGGCGTCTCTGTCCCCTTCTTACAATGTGGCGCCATCACAGTTGGTGCCTGTTGTTTATGAGGATGTTTCTACGGGGCGCGTGCTTGATGCGTTCCGTTGGGGTCTTGTTCCTTTTTGGGCGCGGGGTGCCCGGTCTGGTGCCCGTTTGATCAATGCTCGTGCTGAAACCCTGCGTGAGAAGAGCGCCTTTAAGCGGCCTTTTGTTCAGTCTCGCTGCATTGTTCCCGCGGATGGATTTTATGAATGGAAGGCTTCTTCTGCTGGGGGGAAGAAGCGGCCTTTTTATTTTTCGCGGAGAGATAGTGGGCTTCTTGCTTTTCCAGGTATTTTTCGTCTTTGGCATCCTCCTTCTTCTTCTCTGGAGGGGGAAGAGGCCGGAGAAAACGCGCGAGAAATGGTTTCTGCGGAGGCAGAAGCGAGTGTTGCGATTATTACGAGCGCAGCGCGTGGGACGGTTGCTTCAGTGCATGATCGTATGCCTGCGGTGCTTGGAGAAGATCTTTGGGAACTTTGGCTGGATCGAGATTGTCAGGATACAGAAGTATTGTCAGAGTTCCTTGTGTCGGGAGCGGAAGACCCATTTGTGTGTCACGAAGTAGATCCAGCAGTGGGAAATGTCAGGAATAATCACGCTGGACTTCTTGAGTTCCGAGGAAGCTCACAGCTCTTTGATGGACTTTGATAGGTTTTCGACATGAAAAAGAGCTGATAAAGGGTTTTGTAGCGTTCAAAATTTGGGGACAGAGGGTACGGACCGGAAGGTCAGCATGCGAATTGCAGTTCCAAAAGAAACAGATCCTCGTGAAACAAGAGCAGCCGTAGACCCTGATGGGGTTCGGCGTCTTGTCAAGCTTGGGGCGGAAGTCACGTGCGGAGCGGGAGTAGGTGTTGGCGCAAACTATTCCGATGATGCCTACAGAGAGGCTGGTGCCGAGATTGTTCCGAGGGAGCAGGACTTGGTGGCAGGGGCAGATATTGTGCTTCGTGTCGGCCCGCCTGTCGCACACCAGACGAAAATGCTTTCTCCTGGATGTCTGCATATCAGTTTTCTTGATCCTTTTCTCGAACGGGAAAAGGTCCTGCAACTTGCTCAGGCTGGAGTGAGTATCCTCAGTATGCAGATGGTCCCTCGAACAACGAGGGCGCAAAAACTTGACGCACTTAGCTCGCAGGCAAGTCTTGCTGGTTATGTGGCGGTTATCTTGGCGGCTGATGCGGTTGACAAGGTATTCCCAATGATGACTACTCCGGCGGGCACGTTGCATCCCACGCGAGTTTTTGTGATTGGCGCAGGTGTCGCCGGCTTGCAAGCGATTGCCACTGCAAAACGTCTTGGAGCGCGGGTTGAAGCGTTCGACACTCGCTCCGAGGTCGAAGAACAAGTGCGTTCTCTTGGTGCTCGTTTTGTGAAAGTGGATTTAGGAGAGACGGGTCAGACTGCTCAAGGGTATGCCAAGGCACTGACAGCCGAACAGCTTGATCGTCAGCGTGCCTTGCTTGCCAAGAATTGTGCGCTTGCTGATGTCGTGATCACGACAGCAAAAGTGTTTGGGAAACCCGCTCCGGTCATTGTGACTGATGAGATGTTGCGTGGTATGCCCCCCGGAGCAGTTGTTGTGGATTTGTCGGTGGACACAGGCGGCAACGTTGAGGGCAGTGTACGAGATGAGATCAAAGAAGTGCATGGTGTGCGCGTCATTGGTCTTGGGAATTTACCGCGTCGTGTTGCGGTGCATGCGACGCAAATGTATTCCTCGAACGTAGTGAACCTGCTGGAAGAACTTTGGGACACGGACCAGGGACAAGTGTCTCTGGATGAGAATGATGAAATTGTGCAGGCAGCCCTGGTAGTACGGGAAGGGGTTTTTTGCAATGAATGCATTTCCTTCTCTTCTTCTTGAAAGATTGCTCGATCGAGGTTTACATTCTCATGATTGACGACTGGTTTCCTCTTGCACTCGTTCTTTTACTTTCGATCTTTCTTGGATATGAACTCATATCCAAAGTTCCTTCTACGCTGCACACTCCACTGATGTCGGGGTCGAATGCCATTAGTGGAATCACGCTGATTGGAGCCATTAGTGCTGCTGGCGCGGCCCATAATTCTGGGTTTTCTCAGGTTCTTGCTGTCCTCGCTGTTGCCCTTGCCACGGTGAATGTGGTCGGAGGGTATGTAGTGACAAACCGCATGCTGGGCATGTTCAAGAAGAAAGAGCGGGAAGGAGACCTCTCTTGAATACCGCGACGGAAATTGCCTATCTAGTGGCAGCTGCGTCTTTTATTCTCGGTCTGCGTATGCTCGGCTCCCCGGAGACAGCGCGCCACGGCAACCTTCTCTCCGCTTTTGGGATGAGCCTTGCTGCTCTCGTCACCTTTTTTGGTGATGAGATGGAAAACTATGGTTGGGTGCTTTTCGGTATTGTTATTGGTGCTGTCGTGGGAGTGGTAGCTGCTCGTTTGGTGGAAATGACGGCCATGCCTGAGATGGTGGCCCTTTTTAATGGTTCTGGGGGTGCTGCCAGTCTTTTTCTTGGCTGGGTTGTGCATCTTTCCACATCCCCCAATTTCTTTACCGCATCAACAGTGATAATGGCGGTGTTCATTGGTGGGACTACTTTTACGGGTAGTCTTGTGGCATGGGCCAAGTTGCGCGAACTCACCTTGGCAGGGAAGCGATTGGGAGGTGCCTACACCTTTCCTGGTCAGCGCGCGATAAATATGGGTGTGCTGATTATTGCGCTTCTTGGTGGAGTAGTGTACGCCGCTGACTCTAGTGGGAGTGTGGCTGCGGGTGGGCTTGCAGTGGGCATTCTGCTTTCGCTGCTTTTTGGGATCTTGCTGGTGGTGCCAATCGGTGGTGCGGACATGCCTGTTGTCATCGCTGTCTTGAATAGCCTATCGGGCTTGGCTGCGTGTGCCGCTGGTTTCGCGGTCGAGAACGCAATCCTTGTGGTTGCAGGTGCACTTGTGGGAGCGTCTGGTTTCATTCTTACGACCGTCATGTGCAAGTCCATGAACCGTACATTGGTCAACGTTTTTGCCGGCGGGTTCGGTGCAACCGGAGGGGGGGCCGGAACTGTCGTTGATGGTGTGGTCCAGCCAATCATGGCAGAAGACGCGTATTACCTTTTGGAAGCAGCCGATAGTGTGGTGATCGTTCCAGGATATGGTCTCGCAGTAGCGCAAGCGCAACATGTGGTGCGCGAGATGTCTGATTTGCTGGAGAAGAGTGGCGCCGATGTGCGTTATGCCATTCATCCTGTAGCAGGCCGCATGCCTGGTCATATGAATGTTTTACTTGCCGAGGCAAACGTTCCTTATGATGTTTTGGCGGAGATGGATGATATTAATCCGGTGATGGGTACTGTCGATGTCTGTTTGGTAGTAGGGGCGAATGACGTGGTGAATCCCGCGGCACGTGATGATGAGTGTAGCCCAATTTATGGAATGCCGATTATTGATGTAGATCGTGCACGTATTGTTATTGTGCTGAAGCGGTCAATGGGAACGGGTTTCGCCGGTATCTCGAATCCTCTCTTTTTCCGATCCAATACGCGCATGCTTTTCGGTGATGCGAAAACATCTTTGCAACAAGTGGTATCAGAGTTTAAAGACTAAGAAGCAAAGAGACAGTAAAATTGAGGTTCTTTTTGTTGCTCTGACTTTTAAAGAGAAAACTCTTGCAGAGAATTGCGACTGCAGTGTTGCAGAAGCATCTTTTTGAAGTAGACTTATCTCAGAAAAACTACTTTGTCTGCGGATCCTCTGAGGATATTTCGTTTGCAGACGGACGTTGGCATGCCTGTGTGCTTCCAGGGAACTTGTCTCTGTTGCGTGCGACCCAAAAATAGACAGCGCGTGCTGCCATGTTCACCGGGAAGACGCGGATGCTTATTCCGAGGACCGCGGAGATGCCTCCACAGGCTTGTAGAGTGCGGGCGATACCGTCTGCGCCGCGGTACGTTTTGCCGTTTTCGATCCAGTAAGAGGCGCTGGTGACGTCTTCTTTCTGTAAACCGTAGGCGGCAAGAGAAGGTAGTTCCTGCCAGGGGATGGCACGGGCATTGGAAGGCAAATGCGGGCGAAACCGTTCTGCTACTTCGGTACAGAAACCGCAGTCCCCATCGTAGACAAGCAGGCAAGAACTTTCGAGAGTCGTACGGGGAGAAGTGTCGGCAACACTCATCGTATTTCCCCTTGTGTGGTTTTTGTGTCTTTCGCAGATTAGGGCACGTGATAGTTATCTGAGGATTTTTCTTGGAGACGAGTATTACAGGAAGTCAACAGCGTCTTCTGAAAGAGTTTCCCCATCCTGTGTTTGAAGTTCTCCGGGCAGGGTAGCATCCACGATGTGACTGATCTGTGAGTGGACAGCGCGTAAACCAGACCGAAGTGGATTCTTTGTTTGCTCTGCAGTGACCGCTATTAGTTCGAGTGTGTCTATGCAACCGAGGAGCTTGGCAGCAAAATGGAGCTGGGATTCTGATGCGAGGACAGCCTGTTCTTCGCGGATCTGGTCGCGCTCTCGGTTAAAGGAATTCTTGGTGCGATCGATGTGAGATAGGATCGCGATGTATTCATCTCGTAGCTCTTGCAGACGGGAACGCAAGCCTTCGATTTCCCGGCGCATTTTTGCTCGTGCACCTGCTTCCGCTGCGTGCTTTGCTGATTCTTCAGCGGCAATACGTATCTTGTGTCGTACAAGGGGGGATTCGGGGCGCCGAGCGGCATCAGGGTCAGTCTGTGGAAAAACGCCGCTTGCCCAATCGTGCGACCTCTCGTTGCCAGTCAGTTTTTCTTGGTCTTTAGCTTGAGGGACTGATTTTGTTGCAGGAGGGGGGAGAATTCCTCCTGGCATGGTTGGCCTGGAGGCAGATGCGGAAAAAGATGACTGTTCCGCAGAGGGTTTTACTACTTGGCGAGTGTCAGGAGGAATGACGTGGCGCTGCCGTGTGTAGGTTTCGCGTGTCAGTTCTGGCCATTTGTCTTCACGCTGGCGCCGGTTGGGTTCGTCCTCACCACTTCCGAAAATAATGCCATTGTACACTGGTGTTGAAGAATGTGGGCTCACTGGTAGAGGTCCCTGATCGGGGGAAACTGTGGGAGGCGTTTGGTCAGTAGACGCGGAAAGATCTGGGAATTCTGTACTGGACTCCGCGCTTGACCATGTCGTGATTAGGTTGTTGTTTTCTGTGCGATCACTTTGTCGATGATCACCTGACCCCACCAATGTCGACTCCTCCCTTTTTCGATTTGTGGTGACCTCTTGTGCTGACCCTTTTTTGTTCTGGGTTTATTGTGACGATTTTTGGTTGTGATAGCCGCAAATCCTGATTAGCAGATTATGGCTGACATACCGAAGACACTGCTTGGGATAGAGAAATATTCACTCTTGTGTCTTTTTGCTGTTTTTACTCAACGGGTTTTCATTGTGTTTTCCCGTTTCCCTGCCAGAACGACGGATTCTGTATTTTTATATTCGGCTGTGGACAAGGAGGCAGGAGAGGCTTGCACCTCTATTTTCCTTTTCTTTTTATGGTATATGGCAGCGTCTTGGACATCTTGAACTGGGCAGACTGTTATCCGACTGTTTTAGCAGAACCAGATAACGCCCAATCTGCTTAGCGCTAGATCCTACCGGAGGACGGGAAAACGTGCACATCGAACTCGCGTATTATTATCCGGGAATTTTTCCGAAGAGGCTTGATGGGAGATGGATTAGTGTAGAAAGTGTTTTTTGCGGGAGAAAAAAAGGATAGTATGGAAATGTTCTCATGTGTGCTTTAGGCGTAATATACTGCTCTTTTGTGAATTGTTCGTGTCCGAGCTTATAGAAGCGAGGCTGTCCGCTTGACCCTTCGTGCGCGTCGCCCCATCGTGCTATGTCCGGGGAGAAAATGCTTGACTGATGCGCGCGAGTCGGCGGTGTCCGAGTAATCGGCCGAGACCAACAGCGGCAGTTTCTCGTACCAGAGCTCTTAATGGGATTTTTGTTGCTGCTGGAGAAACTTGTGCGTCGAGTCCGACTTCTTCAGCAATGTCTGCTATCCGTTTTGCGTGGTATGGGTCTGAAACCAGGACGACCTCTGTGATATTTTCTTTTGCCAAAAATCGTGCTGAAGCCGCCAGGGATTCGTAGGAATTAGTGCTGGAAACCTCTCGTCGTATCGCTGTTTCGGGAACCCCGGCTTTGCGTAAATAGTCTGCTGCAGTGCTGGCTTCGGTGTAGGTGTCGTTTTCCTGGCGTCCTCCTGTTACGACCAAAATCTCTGCTACGCCTTCTGTGTACAGGGTGATGGCATGGTCGAGACGATCCTTAAGGACAGGAGATGGCCGTCCATTGTACTGGGCAGCACCGAGGACGATGATGGCATCAGCAGGTTTGCGCGTGTCTTTGCGAGCGGCAAACCAGACTTGTGCGAAAGTGAAACTGAAATAGAGAAACGCGAGAGCAAGGCTCCAAAAGGTCAGCCGTCGGGTTTGTTTCATGAGCTGAGAAAAAGGTCTGGAGTTTGTCTGCTGGGTGTGTACGTCCACAAATTCTACTTCGATTTTTTGAGTGGATTGTGGTGCTTGGAGTGGGAACAAGAAAACTTTTTCCTTGCCTAGCTCGGGATGGTTTTTCTGCTTGTTTTATGGATCCCAAGTTTAAAAGAATTGGTGAACCGTGCCGAGTGTTCCTTGAAAGATGCCTTTCGGTCTGTTGGTCGGTTCGAAACTTTTCCAGGAAGCCTGGCATGCAAGTTCCCCTTTTGTGTGGGGATTCCCTTCTGGTGTTGTGCTGAGGCGAAGGAAATTTCAGAGCAGGGTAGGGGGGCAGGCGGGAGAAAAATTTTGCTGATGTTTGGGGATGCTTGTTGGTGTCTGTTGTGATGCAGGAGAAGTGAACGAAAGAGAAAGATTTACGGTCGGAGCGGAGTGAAATGCCTTTTAAGGTAACTTTCTTTTTGGCTATAGGTAAGACTCTTTCGTCTTCTTTCTTCAACTTTTATATTTTTTGTGCGTGAAGATCTTCTCTTTTTTTACTTCTCTTAGGTGGAAAATCCCTGTTGCTTTTTTCTTTTTTATTCGATAAAAATAGTGAATTAAGAAGTCTTGTTGCTCTTCTATTTGAGTAATTAAAGATAACGGGAAAAACGTATAAATGGGTGGAAAAGCAAGAGAAAGATATGCCATTATAAGGTGTTTTTTTCCTTCTTTTTCTCTAAATAAAATTTGCGTTTGTATGATTTTTATGAGAAAGGAGCGCTTTGGGATTTGCGCCAATGCGATCAAAAGTTGATTGGGAAAATGACTCGGTGGAGATTGCGCAAGGGACATACTGGGTGGGAAAGCGCCCTCCCGGTCTTCTTTTTTATGCCAATCCTTACTTGCGAGTTTTTAAGAGCGCTGTGTCGGCTTTGTCTGTAGGGAAAGATGATGGAGATCGAGAGTTCAATCTTCTCATTGACTCAGGTTCCGGGTCGGATTTTTCGATTGTTCGCGAGAAAGTGGAGCAGCGGATCAGCCGTCTGGACCAGCTTACCGCGGTGTATGTTAACCATCAGGACCCTGATGTCGGATCCTCTTCAGCCACGATTCTGGGGCGCTACGCTCCGCGCGCTTCAGTAATTGCCTCGGAAGAGACTTGGCGTTTGATTCAGTATTACAAGTTGCCGCGGGAGCAGTTTGTCGATGTGGGGCAGTACTTGAATGGTCTGCCTTTGCCTACAGGGCATACCTTGCGACCGGTGGCGAGTCGGTATTGCCATTTTGTAGGGGCAGTGATGCTGTACGACCCTGAGACGCGGGTGTTGTTCTCAGGAGATCTGTTCGGGGGTCTTACTGCGGCAGACGCAGAGGGGCTGTACGCGGATGAAGGCGATTGGACGGGTATCCGAGCTTTTCATCAGATATATATGCCGACGAATAAGGCACTTGTGCGGACAGTGGCAGCGGTGCGGGCTTTGGATCCGCCGGTGGAGATTATCGCGCCCCAGCATGGTCGAGTGATTCAGCGTGCCTTGGTTGAGGACTTTCTCGGACGCATGGAACGTCTGCAGGTAGGCCTCGATATTGCAGAAGATGAAGCAGATGAATCGGCCTTGACCGGATGGACTACCGTGCTCAACCGAGTGTTGGAATTGGCGCGGAGCTATATGGGGAATGAGGCGGACGAGCGTCTTCGTCAGAATAAAGAATTACGGGACTGTCTCCGTTTTGACGGGAGCAGTGTCACAGTGAAAATGCTGGGTCGGTGGGCGGTGGAACAAGCCGTGGAAGCTTTGACCTCTGGCCAGTCGGATGTTGTTGCGACTCCTTTGAAGTTTGAGGCTGTTGTGGCGGCAGAGGATCTTGATCTTCCAACACCGACTGTCACCGTGAATGAAGAGACGTGAGAAAAGAGGGAGGTTAGGGATTATCTTTCTCGCTTCGAGCGAAGCGCTGGCATTATGTTGGTGGTGTGTTTTTGCAGATATTGCCGAAATAAGACGAGCGTAATTTTCCTCTATTTTGTGGCGTAGGTTCTTTTTCTTACGTGAAATATTCGAGAGTAAATCTTTTTATTCTTGGTTTCTTTTTCTATTTTTGCTTTTGCACGAAGATCTTTCTTTTTAGTATTAAAATATGGTATTTTGTTTTTAGAGAAGGAATTTTCGTGGAGAAAGTGTGATCGAAAAGACCGCAAACTTGCGGCTTTTGAAAAGTGTTTCCTTCAAAGAGAAAGTGACTTTTTATGGGAGGGACATTCAGTTTTCCGGTCGCGCAGAAGAAAGTGGATCTTCAAACAGATCTTGTGGAGATCGCGCAGGGCACATACTGGGTAGGAAAGCGTTCTGCGGGTGCTCTTCTCCACTGCAATTCCTATCTCCGTGTGTTCAAAGGCACGCTGCCGGCAGTTGCGACTGGTCAAGGGAATCTTTTGCAGGAGTTTTATCTTCTTGTGGATCCGGGGCCGGCGTCAGACCTGGCGGTGGTACGGGCAAAAGTGGAGCAGTGTATTGGGCGGTTGGATCGGCTTTCAGCTGTCTATGTGAATCACCAGGATCCGGATGTTGGGTCCTCTTTGAGCGCTGTGATTGGGCGATATGCGCCGCATGCTTCCGTGATCGCCTCAGAGGAGACTTGGAGGTTTATCCAGTATTACGGGCTGCCGCGGGAGCAGTTCGTTGATGTGGGGCAGTACTTGAATGGTTTGCCTTTGCCTACAGGGCATACCTTGCGACCGGTGGCGAGTCGGTATTGCCATTTTGTAGGAGCGGTAATGCTCTACGACATTGAGACGCGGGTGTTGTTCTCGGGAGACCTGTTTGGGGGTCTTACTGCAGCGGACGCGGAGGGGCTGTACGCGGATGAAACTGATTGGACGGGTATTCGAGCTTTTCACCAAGTGTATATGCCGGCGAACAAGTCGCTTGTGCGAGCAATCGCGGCAATTCGGGCACTAGATCCGCCGGTGGAGATTATCGCGCCCCAGCATGGTCGTGTTCTCCAGGGGCCTGTGCTTCTTGATTTTCTTGATCGTATGGAAACTCTCCAAGTCGGTCTGGATATCGCTGAGGACGAGACAGATGAATCGACTCTGACAGGGTGGACGACCGTTCTCGGACAGGTACTGGAGCTGGCGCGGAGCTACATGGGGAATGAAGCAGATGAGCGTCTGCAGCAGAACAAGGACCTGCGTGATTACCTGCGTTTTGATGGAGAGGCTGTTTCGGTGCAGTCGTTGGGGCGCTGGACAGTCGAACAGGCGGTGGAGACCCTGACTGCTGGGCAGCCGGATATTGTGTCGACGCCTTTAAAATTTGAGGCCATTGTGGCTGCGGAAGACCTGGATCTTCCAACTCCGGCGCTTGTTGTGGATGAAGAGGGGTAGATATTTGAGATGAGCGAGTGCAGTGAAAGAGAAGATGAAAGGAGACATGTTGCAAGAAAAATTTGCTTGGTGAGAGCAGGTTTTTCCCTATAGTAATGAATGTCGCGGAGTAAGTATTTTAGTGTATATAATGCGAAAATCTGCGTGTTTTCAAAGAAAATGTTTGGCGGATTTTTTGTGTAGCGCACAGGCAAGAAAATTTTCTTGCCTGTGCGCGTGAGAGTTGTTTTTCATGTTCTGTTCGCACTCCTCTTCTTCCTCTGTTACTTCTGTTTTGTATGCTACGAAATGTTGAGTAACACATGTTTTTAACCCTTTTTGTAGAACGTATGTTTACCTGTGTGTTGGTGTGTTGCAAAAGGGGGTAAAGATAGTACTTTCTATCATGTTTTGTTGTGCCAAGGCCTCCCGTGAGGTTGAAAGCAAAGGTGGGTTGGAAGGAGTCTCGTGGTATTTACAACGTCGCAGTCATCACACCCATCGGAGGCACCAATCAACTTGGAGAGTGATCCTATTGAGATTGCACCAGGAACCTTCTGGGTAGGAAAACGTCTTCCGGGACAGCTTTTTTATGCGAATCCTTACCTAAGGATCTTTAAGGGAACAGCGACTTCTAAACACGCATCTCGTGCAGTTGAAGAATTTAATCTTTTGATTGATTCTGGTTCTGGATCAGATTTTCCAATAGTGCGGGAGAAGGTGGAGCAGCGGATAGGGAAATTGGATCGACTTTCTGCTATCCATGTGAACCATCAAGATCCGGATGTGGGGTCATCTTCGGCCACGATCTTGGGACGATATGCCCCGCAGGCGTCGGTGATGGCATCGGAGGAGACCTGGCGTCTGATTCAGTACTACAAGTTGCCGCGAGAACAGTTTGTGGATGTAGGACAGTATTTAAACGGGCTTCCCCTGCCCACAGGACAGATGCTCTTTCCCGTTCGTACTCCTTTTTGTCATTTCGTAGGAGCAGTCGCACTTTATGATCCCGAGACCCGAGTATTGTTTTCGGGAGACTTTTTTGGAGGTCTTACTGCGCTGGACGCAGAGGGGCTCTACGCGGATGAGAGTGACTGGACGGGTATCCGGGCTTTTCATCAGGTCTATATGCCGACAAACGCGGCCATGGTACGGGCTGTTGCAACGATTCGGGCGTTGGATCCGCCAGTGGAGATTATTGCACCCCAACATGGCCGAGTGATTCAAGGTGCCTTTGTCGAAGACTTCCTGGAGCGAATGGAACGGCTGCAGGTGGGCATAGACATCCTGGATGAGGAAGTCGATGACTCCATGTTGACAGCTTGGACGACGGTTTTGAATCGAGTTTTGGATCTCGCACGGAGTTATATCGGGGCTGAAGTAGACGAATTCCTGCAGCAGAATGACGACATCCACGAGTATTTGCATGTCGACGGGAAGAATGTGTCGGTGCGAAGGTTGGGTCGTTGGACCGTGGAACAGACGGTGGAAGCCTTAGTGCTCGGCCAGCCTGAGATTGTGGCAGCTCCCCTGAAGTTTGAGGCGATTCTGGCGGCGGAAGATCTAGACCTTCCCGCACCCTCAGTTACTATTGATCAGGTTGAGTAATCAGGACGAGAAAATTCGTGTTTTCTTGTTACGCCTATGAGCTAGGGCATCTGTCTCGAGTTTTTCCTGTTTTTTTTGCTTGTATGACGAGAATTTTCTCATGCGCTTTCCCTACACGAGAAGATCGCGTGCAGATAGCAGTGTTTCGGTAAGAGTTTTTTCTGGAAGAAAGAGTATTTGGCATGGGCCACAAACTGAGTTTTCCTGCTACAAAAACAGACCTTCAGACGGATGTTGTGGAGATCGCAGAGCACACCTATTGGGTAGGAAAGCGTCCCCCAGGTCTTCTCCTCTATACAAATTCCTATCTTCGCACTTTTAAGAGTCTTCTCTCTACGGCGGCAACAAGCCAGGGAGACCTATCGCAGGATTTTCACTTGCTTGTGGATCCTGGTCCAGCCTCGGATTTGGCTGTGGTGCGGGCAAAGGTGGAGCGCTGTATCGGCCGGCTTGACCAGGTTTCTGCGGTGTATGTGAACCATCAAGATCCCGACGTCAGTTCTTCTCTGGGAGCTCTGATGCAGCGGTATTCTCCACAAGCCTCGGTGATCGCCTCGGAGGAGACCTGGCGGTTTATTGAGTATTACGGTCTCTTGCGGGAACAATTTGTGGATGTGGGACAGTACTGCAACGGCTTGCCTCTCCCAACAGGACAGACCTTGTTTCCTGTACCTAGTCCATACTGCCATTTTGTGGGGGCGGTCATGCTCTACGATCCTGATGTCAGGGTACTGTTCACGGGAGATCTTTTTGGAGGCTTCAGCGGAGTCGAAGAAGAAGGGCTGTATGCAGACGAGAGTGACTGGACAGGGATTCGCTCCTTCCACCAGGTGTATATGCCGACAAACAAAGCGTTGCTGCGTGCAGTTACTGCAATTCGTGCGCTAGATCCTCCAGTAGAAATTATTGCGCCCCAACATGGCCGGGTGATCGAAGGCGCGCTACTCGAAGACTTCCTGGGGCGAATGGAGCGCCTCCAGGTGGGTATGGACATTGTGGAAGATGCCGCAGACAAAACAACTTTAACAGGTTGGACAACAGTTCTGAATCAAGTGCTCGAGTTGGCGCGGGGCTATATGGGTGATGAGGCGGATGAACGTCTTCGCCAGAATAAAGAATTGCGAGAGTGTCTCCATTTTGACGGGAGCAGTGTCTCTGTGAAGATGCTGGGTCGATGGACAGTCGAACAGGCAGTGGAGTCGCTCACTCTAGGTCAACCCGACAGTGTGTCGACGCCTCTAAAGTTTGAAGCCATTGTGGCAGCGGAAGATTTGGATCTACCAGCGCCTGCTCTTGTCGTAGATGAAGGCTGACTTGTTGCGCGCCACGGATTCTGTTGATTGCTTCTGTTTCGCAGGTTTCCTGCGGCAGCCCTGAGGGGGTTTGGCAGACCTTCTCACAGATCTGTTTTCAGACCTTCTCGTAGACCCAATTGCTGCCAGGTCTGCGGAGTCTGGGGTCGGATGTGCTGTCTTCTCATTTTGCTTTTTGTTTTTCTTTTCCGGGTGGGATTCGTCTTCTTCCGCAGGGGGGCTCTTCCCTCTACTTTTCCGCTTTTCTCCTGTTGTGGGGAATTTCCTTTGCTCTTTTTTTCTGTCGTTTGTTCTTGTGTTCGCTTTCATACAGGTGGAAATGACCGTGTGTTTTCTTCATGGTCGAGACGGAACTCGTTTCGCTCGGCTGTCCTTCGCTTTACACTTGTGGCCGAGGATATGCCTGTCGGTGTGGTGGGCATGTGTCATGATGCATTGTTGCTCGGAGTGAGATGATGTCGACAGTTGCTTTGTTCGTTGACGCTCGCTATGTGCTGCAGACAGCAGGGGCTTTGTGTGTTGATCCCACTGCCCGGCGAGGAGATATCGATTGTGACTACCCGGCCATGATTGATGGTCTGGTGGATTACACATTGAACGAGACAGGAGTGGGCGCGGAGGCTTTCTTCCTGCGTTGCTATTGGTATGACGCTTCCCGAAATGGACGTCTTATCGGTGAACAAGCAGATATTGCTCGTTTGGCCGATGTGAAAGTCCGTCTTGGGGGGATTGTAGGAGGACGACAAAAGGGTGTTTCTACCAGGATGGTTTTCGATTTACTCACTCTTGGTCTTGGCCGTGTCATCGATGTTGCGGTGTTGGTCACAGACAATGAGGAGCTATGCGAAACCGTCCGGACTATTCAGATGTCAGGAGTGCGGGTGCTCCGCTTGAATGCGCCTTCTTCGAATCCGCGGGGAAGAGAGGAAGATCTCAGCGTTGAAGTGGATGACAATCACGAACTTCCTGTGAATTTTTGGTTGCAATATTTGTCGCTGGCGGAGCCGCGACAGTTCGATGAACCAGATGTGATAGAGATGGATGATATTGGGCGTGCTTTTGCGGAAGACTGGCTTTGCGAGGCAACAGAAGGGGAAGTGGATGACGTGCGGAGCGCGTTTCCCCGCATTCCAAGCTATCTGGACGCGGAGCTTCTTGACCACACCGATCGAGATCTTACGCATTTCGAGCGCCGCCGTGTGCGAGAGGCCTTTTGGTCTGTCGTGAGCACGCAGAAGAATGGGGAGGAATAGGTTTTTCCACTTTTTCTGAGGATATGGCCTGTATGTGGGGATCATGGAACTCTGTAGGCGCATGTGTTCCTGCCCCTCTTTTTTCGCGGTAGAGTCCCCGCCCAGGACGGTCTTTCAAACGATCGTTTCTTTGACTGGTTGTCGCTCCTCAGGAAAAGACGATGTCGGACGCGGTAATTCTCGAGGGAGGCAGGTCGCTCGGCATTGATTTCGGGCTGGTTCAGACCGTGGCAGTTGTGATGGAGAATGGTTCTTCTCGTGCCCTCCCTCTCGTTTCTGGATATGGTACGAGTCCTGGTGCGCCTAGCTGTTTGGTTTTCTCAGATAGCGGCCCCGTATTTGCGGGGACTGTGTATGAGAAAGAGCGGGAAAACCCTCCGTTTCGGTGTGTGGTTCCGCTGCAGTCGCTCCTTATTCCCGAACGCGTGACAGAGGTTGGAGGAACGCTCTACGCTGCAGAAGAACTGTTTCTCGAGATGTTGCGCCAAGTACGCACGCGAGTTGAAGACCTGATAGGGGCATTGCCTGCCTCTATTGGTCTTGCACACCCCGTGCAGTGGGGTGAGGAGATCGAGACATTGGCGCGTACTGTGTTTTCTCGAGAACACAGTACGCTCTTTTTCTTGCCTGCACCAATAGCGGTAAGTGTGGGGGTTGCGAGAATTTTTCCTGTCCCCCAGGATGCCCTGCTTTTTATTTCGTCCCCGTGTGAAGCCGCGGGGACTTCGCTCGTACGCCGCGTTGCATCCGAGTTTGAAATAGTTGCGACTGCCGGCCGGCGGAAAAATGGGGATATCGATAGGTCGCTCTCTTCTTTTGGGCGAGGTGCCGTGGAAGAAGCCGGTGCGACCGCCAGTCTTTTCGCAGAGGTGCTCACGGTTGCAGGGGCTCATCCCTCAGATGTGACAGGCATTGTTCCTGTGGGAAAAAGTTCTGTTCTACTGGCAGAAGCAGAGGCCATTGCGCAGGTTTTTCGTCTGCCCTTACTGTGTTCTCCAGAGGCCGAGTGCCTGCCTGCCCTGGGTGCTGCTTCATTTGCGGCGGCGGCGTGTGTCGCTGCTTCTTCTCCGATGGTTTCCGTGCTTTCTACACGGGCGAGCATCTCTGATGTCGCGAGGGAGGAGAGAAGAGAGACTCCAGAGGCCGCTGTTCTTGATGTTGTGGCAAGAAAGACTCCGGAAGAAAATGTCCAGAGTTCTTCTTCTCCGGGTTCTCTGGGGCAGTCTGTTTCGGGACCGACACCGTCTCCTTTGTTGTCTGTCATGTCGGGAGCGGCGCGAATTGCTGGGGGGGAGGAGGCCTCTGCACCTTGGTCGACGGAGGAGGTTTCGTGGGCAGAAGAAGTGCAATTTTCTGATCATCTTGATCATCAGGAAATGACTCTATCGTCGACTTTTGTGGAGGAAAAGGAGAGCGGCCAGGAGAGCGACCAGTTTTCTTCTTGTGGAGTGCAGTCTGAAATCCAATCTTCTTCTGAAAGATGGGCAGAGAAAGAATCTTCCCTATCGACAACACGCCGAAAAGAAAAGAGAGAGGACCATCGTGTTCGCCACCGGTGGCGAACACTCCGTTTTTCGGGAAAAGAGACGGCATCTGCAATTCATCGTCATTTACCAGTTGAACTTACTCCAGCTTTCGATTTGTATTGTCGACAGCAAATTTTCCTTTTTATAGTTGGACTGGCTGCTTTAGTTGTCGGGTTTTCTTCTGATTTCTTTGTAATAGTGCTCTCTGTGTTGTGGTGATGAGAAATTTTTGAGCGAGAAAATTCTTTCAGGTTTAGTTGTCTTCTCGCGGAGAACTTGCTTGCTGAGTCTGTACTGTGTGCGGGGGAGAAAATCTGCCTATCGAGTTTTGTTTTCTTTGTGATGATGAAGATTTTTTCTTGGAACCGCTTAGTTTGTTTGGCGCGAGATCTCTCCGCTCTAGTGTGCACATGATTTTTTGGAAGTTTTGTCAGCTTAATCCAGCGGCTTTTCAGGCGATCCGATAGGGGAGATGGAGCAGAGATTTTTTTCTGTTCTTCCTGTACGAGGTAGTGTCTGCTTTTTTGTAGCTCGAAGGTAGGAAGCCTCAGAAAGAAGAAAAACCTATGACTGCGAGCTTCTTCCGGGATTTGCAGACAGCAATGGAGGAGGTGACAGGAGTTTTGGCAGAGTTCTCTGGAGAAAAAGAGGAGAATATCCTGTCGGTAGAGCGTTTGTGGGATTCTTTTGCTTCGGCAGTTGCTACTTGGGAACTCTCCATGTCGGGGGATACAAACCGGGAAGAAAGTGCCGCGTGCACTGCTCAAGCGCGGCCTTTTTTTCGCGAGGAGAAGAGCAAGGGAGGAGGTGACGCTGTTCCGCAGCGTGGGATTATGCTCGTCGTGAAAGCGGAAAAGCTGTTTGTCCCGGAGGTTTCACTTCCTACAGTGCGGGTTCTTGTGGCAGACCGATCTAGTGTAATGTGTCGTATGCTTATTCAGGCGCTTGATCAGACCGGCCTTGCCAAATGGGAATTTGCGGAAACAAGGAAATTCCCCGAGCTAAAAGCAAAATGCAAAGATGTTGACGTTCTTTTTCTTGACCCCGCTCTCCCTGGCATGGACTTTGAAGATTTTTCCCGGTCTCTTCGTGGGGGAAAGAAGGCGCCGGGTCTGCCTTTTATTGTTCTTTCAGATGAGAAATCAGAGGGGAAATTAAAGTTTCTTGTTGACCGTTCTGGTGCGCTTGATTGCGTTCGTAAACCAATACGTACAGGTGCTATCCGGCGAATAAGCAAACGCATTCTTACTTTTTTGGAGAGCAAATCGGGGTATAAATTACCTGATAAGCGCAAAGGATGAGAGTCTGTTGTGTTTCTGGAGAGAGCGGTCTTGCAGAATTTTTTCCCAACACTTATGTGGGAAGTGGTCTGATGCGAAGCGTGAGTGGGTAGAGCAAAGGTAATGGCTTACCAGTTCTAACTCCTCATGCTTTTTAAGTTTTTGTCCGATAGGGGTAAAAGGTGGAGCAGTGAGACCAGGGAGGAGCCCGGGAGGAAATGACGGCGGATGGTGGCAGAGACGGTGAGAAAGACCTAGGCAATTCTCGCAATGATTGCAATGAGAAGCCGGAAGGTAACGAAGAAAGAGATGCTGTCAGCCTTTTGACCATTCCTCAGGTGTCTCCCCCTGAAGAGACAAGAGAAACCGGTGAGAACGCAATAGGAGTACCCGGAGAAGGCAACTTTCTGAGACCGGAGAGTGTGCGTTCGGATGCCCTGTCCGTGAAAGTCTCCCTTATCGCGTATGACGGCCAAGAAGGCGAAGAACTCGAAGATGGGCTACGACGCGAAGGCCAAGACAAAGGCAGCGTGTCCCCTGTGGAGGAAGAGACAGTCCAGCGCCGGCGACCGCGCGCGAGTGGTCGTCCTTCCCCTCGGGAACGACCGGGAATCAGTATTTCCTCACATCGCGCTTTTGGGGAAGGTGGGGCTGCTGCCGGCGCGTCCTCTCCTGTTGCCCAAGAAGAGATGCCTACTTTTGATCGCAACAGTGCGATAACAGAGGCAGAATATTCTTCTACAGCGCTTGCCGAAAACGAGGACTCGTGCTCTCTGGAAGCTGAGCGATTGAACGCCGGAATCGATAGTCAGGAAATCCGTCTTTCTCTGCCCGGTGTGGGTGAATCTTCTGTTGTTAGCGGAGATGCCTATGCAGAAGTAGCGGCGGCTGCGCGCTATATGAACTTTCCTCCACCTGCTGCAGAATGGCGTGGAGTGGACGCGCTGCTCCCTTTTCTCACCAAGGTGCGTAATGACGGTGGAACTATTGTCATCACCATCGATGGAGGACGGATGGTCCGGGGAACGCGTGGCTGCTACACCGTGGCAGTGACCGGCAAAACGCTTGGAGACGGGGCCATCCGCAAAGATGCCGATACTCTCGAAGAAGCCCTCTCTTTTGTGATTGTTGAGCATGCCAAAAAATATTGGGGATTCAACTGATCACCCGTGGTGTATGCCAGACGCGACAAGCCTGCGACCAGATACATCACGAGCGGGTCAAATAAGGGTGTTCTTTGCTTGAGTTATGCCTGCTTTTTTCTCAGGTTTTGGGTCAGGCTTTGGCGCTTGCCAGCGTTTCCCACACTCTCATGGGAGTGGTCGGCATGTCGATATGCCGGATTCCCATGTGGGAAAGGGCATCGACTACCGCATTATGCACCGCAGGCGTGGAACCGATTGTGCCGGATTCCCCGATGCCTTTTGCCCCCAACGTGTTCACCGGCGTGGGAGTTTCCATCGAGATGGTTTCAAAAGAGGGCAGCTCTGTTGCAGAAATAATGCCATAGTCTGCAAAGTTGGCAGTGATGGGGTTGCCCTCTTCGTCAAAGAGGACTTCTTCGAGCAATGCCTGTGCGGCCCCTTGCGCCAAACCGCCATGAATCTGCCCTTCGGCAATGAGCGGATTCAGAATGACACCGGCATCGTCAACCGCAATCATGCGATCGAGCACAACCTTTCCGGTTTCCGTGTCAACGTCGACGACTGCGAGGTGGGCCCCAAAGGGGAAGGTCGAATCCGAGGCAGTGTACTTATCTTTCGTGAGGAGAGGCTCGCCTTCTTTTTCGGCAGCGCTCGCGACGTTTTGCCAGGAGACCGTAACGGCGGGAGTGCCGGCCACATGAAAAACGCCAGATTCCTTATCGAGAGTGATATCGTCAGGGTTTGCTTCGAGCAAGCTTGCCGCTTGCTTCTTTGCAATGTCCGCCAATTGCAGAGCAGCCTGATGCACGGCCATCCCTCCAACTTGAAGAGAACGAGAACCCATCGTTCCCACCCCGCTGGGAACGATGTCGGTGTCGCCGTGGCATACCTTGATTTTTTCTATGGGGATGCCTGTTTCTGCTGAAGCAATCATGGCCCATGAGGTTTCATGCCCTTGACCGTGGGGAGACGTGCCAGTCAACACGGTGGCTGTCCCATCCGTGTGAACCTGCACAGATGCAAACTCTCCACTGAAAGGCATAGGGTTTGTGATCTCCACATAGACCGAGAGTCCAAGCCCAAGCTGATGCACGCTGCCTTCTTCGCGCCGGCGGCGTTGTTCTTCTCGCAGGCCTGCGTAATCCCCGGCTTCCAAAAGGGTATCGAGCGCTGCCGTATACGCACCGCTGTCATAAGTTGTTCCCATCACCGTGGTGTAGGGAAAAGCATCGTCAGGGATCATATTGCGGCGGCGCACGTCTGCTGGGTCCATGCCAATCTCTGCAGCGAAACAATCAACTCCTCGTTCGATTGCCGCTGCCGCTTCAGGTCGGCCCGCCCCGCGATAAGAAGTCATCGGGGTGGTGTTTGTGAGAACCGAAGTGCCGGTATAGGCGACCTTGGGAATTGTGTAGACACCAGAGGCCATGCGCATAGTGATGAAGGGCATGATCGCGCCCATAAGCGGATACGCGCCCGCGTCTTGCAACACATGCAGACGATAGGCCTTGATCGTGCCGTCTCGATCACCGCCAAGGCTGACGGAATGCCACTGTCCGCGTCCGTGCCCCATGGCCATCATGTTCTCGGACCGGGTCTCTGCCCAGTGGACCGGGCAATCCAACTTGAGCGCAAGCCAGCTTACCAAGCCCTCTTCGGGATAGAGCCCAGTCTTGGCCCCAAAACCGCCGCCAACATCACGCGAAATTACCCGCACTGCGCCTTTTTTCAGCCCATGCAACTTTGTGAGATAGCTACGTACCGCGTGTGGTTCTTGGGTTGATGCGTAATGAGTGAGCTTCCCGTCTTTCCAGACAGAAGCGGCTACACGTGGTTCAAGCGGACAAGGCGCAACACGCTGATTGTGGATTTTCTGGTGTATGATGACTTCGCAGTCGGCAAAAAGCTCTTCATCGGAGGCTTCATTGCCATTTGTGAACGTCGCCGCAACATTTGTGCCGGCATCCTGAAAAATCAAATGCTCAGATTCTTCTGCGACAAGTGGATCAACAACGGGAGGTTCTTCTTCAAGGTCGATAAAGACCAGATCGGCAGCATCAGTTGCCTGCGCACGGGTCTGCGCGACAACAACCGCCACGCACTCGCCTACATAGCGCACCTTGTCGGTCGCGAGCCAGGGACGCACCATTTTCCCATTAATCATGGGCATGGAAGGTGCTTGTGGCGGAAGATCAATATCTTGCGCTGTGAAAATCCCAAGAACACCGGGGGCATTCCGGGCGTCCTCCGTGTCAATCTCTAAAATGCGAGCATGAGCAGCGGTGCTCCGTATGAAAACCGCATGGGCCTCGCCCTCGATTGTGATGTCATCGAGATACTCACCTGAACCGGTAATGAATCGAGGATCTTCTCTGCGGACAATGCGCTTGCCGAGAACACTCACGACTTTTTTCCCCCTCCGCTGCACGTTGCACGCTGCCTGTTGCCTCTGTGCAAGATACCATTTTATTCTTCTCGCCCGGTGTCAGAGAAACGGGGCAGGAGAAGAAAAACGCGGAACCTGTGTTTTTGTGATGTTTTTCTTTTCTCCCGCTTCCTGTTTTCTCTGCTTCTTGCGGTTGCCCTTTTTTCTCTGTCCAAGGAGTTTTTGCCCTGGGAGATGACCTTGTAGGGAGTGCAGAACCGGTGTGTGTCTGTGTGTGTCTGTGTGTGTCTGGGGAGGCGGTACGACACAGGCTGACAGCGGCTGGACGGACAGTAGCCTGTTTTTTTATTTGTTGCCTCGATTGCTCCGTTGTAGGTCCCGTTTTGTCTGCTTGGGTGTTTTTTCCCTGGTTTTTCTGCACAGTTTTTCCAGGCGCTTTTATCCCCAGACAATGATGACGAGAGAAGTCGCTGTTACTGCCATGAAAAGTAGCCGATCTCGCCCAGCGAGATTTTCCTGGTTCGAGGATGTCAGCACCGGCTTGCCACGTCGTTCGAGGGTCTCTGCCATGTCACGTCCCTGGCGTATGAGTGTGGATAGGCCAGTGACGAGAAAATCGTGTCCGCGCAAAATCCGCTCGTTGATTGTGGTTGATGTCGAGGGTTGTCGCATCTGCCATGCACTCTGGAGCGTGTGCAATTCATGGAATATGAGAGGGAAGGAACGAATACTCATAAAGATCACAGTCACGAGGTCGTCGACAGGTATACGGAGACGACGTAGAGGCGCAAGAAGGCGAGTCAGCCCAGGCGCGAGGTCGGCAATAGGGGTGGTCCATACCAAAAGGGCGGCAGCGAGAAGGAGCTCTAAAGCAAGCAAAGTGAGCTGCAGCCAGGGAAGAAAACCACCGAGCTCAACAGTAACCGGACCGAGAGAGACCACCGGTTCACCCCCGCCGAGCGTGCTGAAGAACCCGCCAATAGCCAAGCCCCCCCAGAACCAGCCGGGTAGACGCGGCCGTGCGTTCCATGGGACACGGGCGAGGGCGAGGCCGCCACCCAAAAAAAGACTGAAGATTGCAATGCCTGTCCAGCTGGGACGAAAGGCAAGAGCGATGCTGAGCATCGCGAGAATGACAAGCTTCACATGGGTTTGCGTTCGATGGAGCGGGCTTTCTCGAGGGAGACAGCGCGGGAGAGTGAAGCTATTTTTGGCGTGTTTTTTCGTCTTTTTTCCTGTTGGATGAGAGGAACCTGTCGGGGGGGAGAAGAAGGGGGTGCCCGATACTACTGCTTGATGCTCTCGACGCTCCGAAGTGATGCGTCCCTCTTGTAAAAGGACGTGGTGATTGGCGAGAGCGGAGATATCTTCGAGGTCATGCGATACCAGCACTGCTGCTGTGCCTGTTTCCCTGCGGATACGAGCGAGAGCGCTGCTGACCTGTTGACGAGCCTGCCAATCAAGTCCGGCAAGAGGCTCGTCCAGGACAAGGAGACGAGGGCGGCGCGCGAGAAGTCCGGCGAGAGCAACACGGCGTTGTTCGCCTCCGCTCAGTTCATCCAATCGTCTTGTCTTGAGCGTGGGAACAAGTCCTACAAGGCTGAGTAGCTGATCGATGTTCCCGTTGGTATTAGTACCAAAACGAATATCCTCGGCGACGGTCGGTCGGAACATTTGCAGACGAGGATGCTGGAAGCTGAGTCCAACAGTTCCGCGTGGCGCTTGCTGCAAGGGTTTTCCTTCGAAAAGGATATCTCCCGCGGTAGGGACAAGTCGCCCGGACAAGAGCCAGGCGAGTGTTGACTTCCCGGACCCGTTTGACCCTGTCACAAGAAGAGAATCTCCCGCGTTGATCTGCAGGCAAATGTCGTGCAAGACAGGGCGTTCCCACGGTGTGTCAAGGTCATATGAGAAAGACACTCGATCAAGCAGGATCACGTTTCTTCTTTCCCCTTTTTTTCGGTCTTTTTTGTCATTGGGCGAAGATAGGGAAGGACCAAGTCAGGAGGCCCTGACCAACGGATACGCCCATTTTCGACGGCAATCACGAGATCTGCTTTTTCGATTTCCCAAAGGATGTGCGTGACGTGCACAACGGTGATGCCGAGCTTGCGAGGAAGAGACGCGAGAAGTCTGGCTGCCTTTTGTCTGCCAATGGGATCGAGCATGCTTGTGGATTCGTCGGAGAGTAAAAGCCGCGGACGGTGAGCCAAAGCAGACGCCACAGCAAGGCGCTGTAATTCCCCGCCTGACAAACCCGCGGTTTCCTGGTCTTCTTCTTTATCGAGACCGACGAGTTCCAACAGATGGGGAATGTCGAGTATACGAACTTCTGCAGGTGGTAATCCCCAGCAGAGATCATCTTTTATACGTGCCCCAAGTACTTGGGTTTCTGGACGCTGAGCGATGAGCGCTGTCCCGCCAAGTTCCCCCATACCGACTGGGCCAGGCCGAGAAACTATTCCTTCTGTTGGGGGATGTCCAGCGAGCAAGCGGATTAAAGAGGTTTTCCCCCCTCCGTTGAGGCCAGTAATACCGACGAAGAGACCGGTTTCCAAGTTGATGTCTGCTTGTCGTATCCCAGCGCGTGGGAACCCGTTTATTGCTGGATAATGAAGCGAGGCCTTTTCTAAAACGAGGGGCAGTGGATTGGCGAGCTTGTTTTCTTTGTCGCATTCTCCTCTGTTTTCGTTCGGTTGAGCTGTCGGTTTTTCTTGTGCTTCTGATAGGAGCGAACCTATAGATGGCAGAAAAGAATCGCGAATCCTTTGCAGGGCTGGTGTGATAAAAATATTTGCAGCCCAGACGGTAGGAAGAAAGAAGAACGCGAGGCCTACCGGGAGAAGCACTATCCAATAGTCGCTGAACCAACCTGTCATATCTTGGGTAGCAGACTCGTAAGAAGTGTGGCCCATTTGCTGGGGGACTGCTCCAGGTTGCCAGCCGAAGGGCGTGATACCGTCGACATTGCGTCCTATCGTCACGATCGTGCGCCCGAGTGCTTCAATTTCTTCTTGGATGAGCATGCGCAGATCTTTCAGGAAAAAGAGCGTGCTCAAGGTGAGGAAAAGGCTGCTGGCCCAGCCCGCGAAGAAGGCCATTGCCAGAATGACGCGAGGATGCCGTTGCTGCCGAAACCCTGTTCCAATGGGGTATCCGATACTCGCTAAAACGAACTGGGACAGGGCGTTCATGGGACCTGTGAAAAAAAAGACCAAAATCGTAGCGAGAAGGGCAGCTATCCAAACAGTTTTTGCACGGTGACGAGATGCAAGCACAGCGTAAGGTGCCGGTGACAAGATGAAAAGTGCACCTCCGAAAGGCAGTAAAAAGCCCACTACGGACAGGAATGTGGCGAGGTCGGCCATGATTGCTGTTTCCACAATTTCTTCCGTGGAAAGTGGGCCGCGCGTTTTTCGTGGAGTTTTTTTAGAGGAAGAGGCAGCGGCAATAGTCACAATACGAAGGCCACGCTAGAGAGTGGTTGGGTCTTTCCGTTTTTCTGGGTGGGAGGTTTGGTTGGAAAAACTGTGCCCAGCGTAGCGTTTGCGGGACGTGTTGACGTGAAAACCAAAGCGAGCAGGTCGTGACCGGATACTTTTTGATCCCTCTGAAGCGGCTGTTCTTTCTGAGGCAGATCCGCTCGGGCGCAACATCGGAGAGCTGGACCGAGCGCCATGCAAATACTTGCCGGCCTGGTCGTACTTTGGATTCCAGCAGATGCTGTTTGTGTTGGTTTAGCATGGGTGCGGTTTCAGCGGTTGGTTGCGGGTGGTGCACCCATGGGGTTGCCGGGTCGCGGGGTAGGTTGCCGGGTCGCGGGGTAGGTTGCCGGGTCGCGGGATAGGTTGCCGGGCCGCGGGTAGGTTGCCGGGCCGCGGGTAGGTTG